>Ga0209699_100008_pt1 | contig 432563 bp, 379 predicted proteins | sample SynthPrep_1_END__FD_187204 | JGI IMG/M metagenome (GOLD analysis project Ga0209699, IMG submission 187204) | Synthetic microbial communities from Ohio, USA - SynthPrep_1_END_DS7_MetaG (SPAdes) (version 2) | ecosystem: Engineered > Bioreactor > Aerobic > Activated sludge | place: USA: Ohio...
AAACCGGTCGCCTTTTTTGCTGACTCCTTTGCTTTTGATGGAAATTGAGATGACCGACCAGACTACCCGCCTGCCGATCCGCCGCGCCTTGATCAGTGTTTCCGACAAGACCGGGATCCTCGAATTCGCCAAGGAGCTGGAAGCCCTGGGCGTGGAGATCCTCTCCACCGGCGGGACCTTCAAACTGCTGCAGGACAACGGCGTGGCCGCAGTGGAAGTCGCGGATTACACCGGTTTCGCGGAAATGATGGACGGCCGGGTGAAGACCCTGCACCCGAAAATCCACGGCGGTATCCTCGGTCGTCGCGGTATCGACGACGCCATCATGAACGAGCACGGCATCAAGCCGATCGACCTGGTAGCGGTCAACCTCTACCCGTTCGAAGCCACCATCTCCAAGCCGGGCTGCGACCTGCCGACCGCCATCGAGAACATCGACATCGGCGGCCCGACCATGGTCCGTTCGGCGGCCAAGAACCACAAAGACGTGGCCATCGTGGTCAACGCCAGCGATTACGGCCAGGTGCTGGAAAGCCTCAAGGCCGGCGGCCTGACCTACGCCCAGCGTTTCGACCTGATGCTCAAGGCCTTCGAGCACACCGCGGCCTATGACGGCATGATCGCCAACTACATGGGCACCGTGAACCAGGCGGCCGAAACCCTGAGCACCGAAGGCCGCAGCGAATTCCCGCGCACCTTCAACAGCCAGTTCATCAAGGCCCAGGAAATGCGCTACGGCGAGAACCCGCACCAGAGCGCGGCGTTCTACGTGGAAGCCAAGCCTGCCGAAGTCGGCATCGCCACCGCCACCCAGCTGCAAGGCAAGGAACTGTCGTACAACAACGTGGCCGACACCGACGCCGCGCTGGAATGCGTGAAGAGCTTCGTCAAGCCGGCCTGCGTGATCGTCAAGCACGCCAACCCGTGCGGCGTGGCCGTGAGCCCGGACGCCGAAGGCGGTATCCGCCAGGCCTACGAACTGGCCTACGCCACCGACACCGAATCGGCCTTCGGCGGCATCATCGCCTTCAACCGCGAACTGGACGCCGAGACCGCCAAGGCCATCGTCGAGCGTCAGTTCGTTGAAGTGATCATTGCCCCAAGCGTCAGCGAAGAAGCTCGCGCCGTGGTGGCAGCCAAAGCCAACGTGCGCCTGCTGGCCTGCGGCGAGTGGTCGGCGGACCGCGTTCCGGCCTGGGACTACAAGCGCGTCAACGGTGGCCTGCTGGTGCAGAGCCGCGATATCGGCATGATCGGCGCCGACGACCTGAAAGTGGTGACCAAGCGCGCCCCGACCGAACAGGAAATCCACGACCTGATCTTCGCCTGGAAAGTGGCCAAGTTCGTCAAATCCAACGCCATCGTCTACGCCAAGAACCGTCAGACCATCGGCGTCGGCGCCGGCCAGATGAGCCGCGTGAACTCCGCCCGTATCGCCGCGATCAAGGCTGAACACGCCGGCCTGCAAGTGCAGGGCGCAGTCATGGCGTCCGATGCGTTCTTCCCGTTCCGCGACGGCATCGACAACGCGGCCAAGGTCGGCATCACCGCAGTGATCCAGCCAGGCGGCTCGATGCGCGACAACGAAGTGATCGCCGCCGCCGACGAAGCCGGAATCGCAATGGTATTCACCGGAATGCGCCACTTCCGCCACTAAGCATCAATGGGGCGCCACCCTCCCCTGTAGCCGCTGCCGAAGGCTGCGATAGACCCGAAGGGTCTTCAGCGATCTGAAATCCTGCAACCGCTTCGCGGTTGATCGCAGCCTGGCGGCAGCGGCTACAACGTCAGGCTTGCGCGCTTCCCCAAATTAGCGTCATCCGAGGTTTTTGAAATGAATGTACTGATCATTGGTAGCGGCGGTCGTGAACACGCCCTGGCCTGGAAAGTCGCTCAAGACCCACGGGTCGAGAAAGTCTTCGTGGCGCCGGGCAATGCCGGCACCGCCATCGAGGCCAAGTGCGAGAACGTGGCCATCGACGTATTGGCCCTCGAGCAGCTGGCCGACTTTGCCGAGAAGAACGTGTCCCTGACCATCGTCGGTCCGGAAGTACCGCTGGTGGCTGGCGTGGTCGACCTGTTCCGCTCCCGTGGCCTGGACTGCTTCGGTCCGACCGCTGGCGCGGCCCAGCTGGAAGGCTCGAAAGCCTTCACCAAGGATTTTCTGGCGCGCCACAAGATCCCGACCGCCGACTACCAGAACTTCACCGAGATCGAGCCGGCCCTGGCCTATCTGCGGGAAAAAGGCGCGCCGATCGTGATCAAGGCCGACGGCCTGGCCGCCGGTAAAGGCGTGATCGTCGCCATGACCCTGAGCGAGGCCGAAGACGCCGTGCGCGACATGCTGGCCGGCAATGCCTTCGGCGACGCCGGTTCGCGTGTGGTGATCGAAGAGTTCCTCGACGGCGAGGAAGCCAGCTTCATCGTCATGGTCGACGGCAAGAACGTGCTGCCCATGGCCACCAGCCAGGACCACAAGCGCGTCGGTGACGGCGACAGCGGCCCGAACACCGGCGGCATGGGGGCCTACTCCCCTGCCCCGGTGGTCACCGCCGACGTGCACCAGCGCGTGATGGACCAGGTGATCTGGCCGACCGTGCGCGGCATGGCCGACGAAGGCAACGTCTACACCGGTTTCCTGTACGCCGGCCTGATGATCGACAAGGCCGGCAACCCGAAAGTCATCGAGTTCAACTGCCGCTTTGGCGATCCGGAAACCCAACCGGTGATGCTGCGCCTGCAATCGAGCCTGGTGCTGCTGGTCGAGGCCGCCCTGGCCCAGGCGCTGGACAAGGTCGAAGCGCAATGGGATCCACGTCCGAGCCTGGGCATCGTCCTGGCCGCTGGCGGCTATCCTGGTGACTACGCCAAAGGCGCGGTGATCGAAGGCCTGGACGCGGCCGCCAAACTGGAAGGCAAAGTCTTCCACGCCGGCACCGCGCTCAAGGACGGTCAGGTGGTAACCTCCGGCGGCCGCGTGCTCTGCGCCACCGCCCTGGGCGAAAGCGTGGGTGCCGCGCAGCAGCAGGCCTACCAACTGGCAGCTAAGATCGATTGGCAAGGCTGCTTCTACCGCAAAGACATCGGTTACCGGGCCATTGCCCGCGAGCGTGGCGAAAGTCAGGAGTAATCCTGTCTTCCTGTCCGGCAAGGGCCCCAGGCCCTTGCCGGACGGCTCCAGCGCCGCGCATAGTTATAATCTGGCATCAACCTACGAAGGGATTTCGCCGTGCGCTGGCTCAGGACTGCCATAGGTTTCACCGTCACTCTGCTGACCCTGCTCTGCTTGATCCCGGCCCAGGCCGCACAAGGCAGTAACTGGGCCGTTTTGCTCGATGAACAGGCCGACCTGCAACTGAGCGATATCCGCTCCCCGCGCTACACCAATCAATTCAGCCCGATCGAACTGGAACGCATCACCGCCGCCGAACCCGGAGGCGCGTTATGGCTGCGTTTCAAACTGCAACCGGGCAAGCACGAACAACTGCTGCGGATCTTCGCGCCCGATCTGTCACGCCTGGACATGTATGTGCTGGACGGCGACAACCTGGTCGAGCAACTGACCTCCGGCACCCAGCAGCCCCAGGCCGAACGGCCTTTGCCCAGCAGCGACTTCATGCTGCCGCTGCCGCAGAACCAGAAGACCCTCGATGTCTACCTGCGCCTGGTCTCCGACCATCAGTTGCGCCCTTACATCACCCTGCAACCGGCGGTCATGACCGCGGCCAATCAAGGCCAGAGCGTGCTGTACGGCCTGCTGTTCGGCTGCATGGGCATGCTGATGCTGCACAACCTGGTGCGCTACGCCTACACCCGTTCGCGCAGCAGCCTGTGGCTGGCGTCCTGCGAAGCCCTGGTGATGCTCAGCCTGGCGCTGATGCTCAACCTGTTCGGCCCCTGGCTGCCGGACTGGCACGCGATACAGACCCCTGGCGCCTACCTGGCGCTGTTGCTGACCACCCCTTGCGGGCTGATGTTCGTCTATCGCTTTTTTGCCCCGCTGGGCCCGCACCCACTGAACAAGCTGCTGCTGGTCGACATCCTGATGGTCGGCCTGTGTAGCCTGTTGCTGCTGTTCGTCGATTCGCTCCCGCTGAACCTCATCACCTACGGCCTGGTGGCCCTGGTCGGCCTGAGCATGCTGTTCATCGCCGGTTATCACTGGCACAAAGGCTACCGCCCGGCGCGCTTCTTCGTGGCCGGCATGGGCATCTTCAACATCGGTGCGTTGATCGTGCTGCCAGCGTTGCTGGGGCTGACCATGGTCGCGCCCCAGGGCCTGATCATTACCTTGCTGGTAACCATGTGCCTGAGCGGGCTGGCGATGAGCATTGCCCTGGGCGAGCGCCAGCGCAGCATCACCGAGAACGAGTTCAGCGTCAGCCGCGACCTCGCCGCCAGCAACGCCGAGGTCAATGCCAAGGCCGAGTTCCTGGCCAAGATCAGCCACGAGATCCGCACACCGATGAACGGCGTGCTGGGCATGACCGAGCTGCTGCTGGGCACGCCACTGTCGGTCAAGCAACGCGACTACGTGCAAACCATCCACAGCGCCGGCAACGAGCTGCTGACCCTGATCAACGAGATCCTCGACATCTCCAAGCTCGAATCCGGGCAGATCGAGCTGGACGACGTGCAGTTCGACCTCAATGCACTGATCGAGGACTGCCTGAGTATTTTCCGCGCCAAGGCCGAGCAGCAGAACGTCGAGCTGATCAGCTTCATCCAGCCGCAGGTGCCACGCGTGATCAGCGGTGATCCGACGCGCTTGCGCCAGGCCATGCTCAGCCTGTTGGAAAACGCCCTGAAGAAGACCGACGAAGGCGAGGTCCTGGTGGTGGTCGCGCTGGACGAGCGCACCAGCAAACCGCGCCTGCGCATCGCCGTGCAGGACAGCGGCCAGCCGATGGAAGCCGAAGAGCGCGATGCCCTGCTGCATTCGGAACTGCACAGCAAGAACTTCCTCGCCAGCACCCGCCTGGGCGGCAATCTCGGCCTGGTCATCGCCCGCCAGCTGATCCTGCTGATGCATGGCGAGTTCGGGGTCAAGACCAGCGCCAACCAGGGCAGCACCCTGTGGCTGACCCTGCCGCTGGACCCTGAGCGCCTGGAGCACCCGACGTCCGACCTGGATGGCCCGCTGCAAGGCGCCCGGGTGCTGGTGGTGGACGACAACGACACCTGCCGCAAGGTCCTGGTGCAGCAATGCAGCGCCTGGGGCCTGAACGTCAGCGCCGTGCCTTCGGGCAAGGAAGCCCTGGCCCTGCTGCGCACCAAGGCGCACCTGCGCGACTACTTCGATGTGGTGCTGCTCGACCAGAACATGCCCGGCATGACCGGCATGCAACTGGCGGCCAAGATCAAGGAAGACCCGAGCCTGAACCACGACATCCTGCTGATCATGCTCACCGGCATCAGCAACGCGCCGAGCAAGGTCATCGCGCGCAACGCCGGGGTCAAGCGCATTCTCGCCAAACCGGTGGCCGGCTACACCCTCAAGACCACCCTGGCCGACGAGCTGACCCAGCGCAACAAGGGCCAACTGGTCCCCCATCAGCCCCATTCGCTGAGCGGGGTTGCGGTGCCGGTCAAGGTGCCGAGTGACTTCCGCATCCTGGTCGCCGAGGACAACAGCATCTCCACCAAGGTGATTCGCGGCATGCTCGGCAAGCTCAACCTGCAGCCCGATACCGCGAGCAACGGCGAAGAAGCCCTGCAAGCGATGAAGGCCCAGCGCTACGACCTGGTGCTGATGGACTGCGAAATGCCGATCCTCGACGGTTTCTCCGCCACCCAGCAACTGCGGGCCTGGGAAGTCGGCAACCAGCGCGTGCGCACGCCGGTGGTGGCGCTGACCGCGCACATCCTCACCGAGCACAAGGAGCGCGCGCGGCAGGCCGGCATGGACGGGCACATGGCCAAGCCTGTGGAGCTGTCGCAACTGCGCGAACTGATCGAACACTGGGTGGCGCAGCGCGATCAGCAGAACCGCACCACGGCGCAACCGTCCTGAGCCGACAGTCCGGCAAACGCCTGTTAAACTCCGCTCGCCCTCCCTCGCTGTGAGTTTGCGCCATGCTCCATGTGCTGTTCAGCGTGTACCTGAAGATGCTGGTGCTCTACAGCCCCTTCTTCGTCCTGTCCTGCTTCATCAGCCTGACTCGCGGCTACTCCAGCAAGGAGCGTCGGCGCCTGGCATGGAACGTCGCCCTGGCGACCCTGGCCTCCAGCGTGCTGCTGTATCTGTTCGGACGGGTGATCTTCAATGTGTTCGGCATCACCGTGGACGCCTTCCGCATCGGCGCCGGTAGCGTGTTGTTCATCTCGGCACTGGGCATGGCCCAGGGCAAGTCGGCGATCCAGACCGACAACGTGCAGCAAGACGTGACCATAGTGCCCTTGACCATCCCCCTGACCGTCGGCCCCGGCACCATCGGCGCCCTGCTGGTAATGGGCGTCAGCCAGCCGCACTGGGACGACAAACTCACCGCGATCCTCAGCATCGCCCTGGCCAGCTTCACGGTCGGCGTGGTGCTCTACCTGTCCAACCGCATCGAACGCATCCTGGGCGAGCAAGGCTTGCAGATCGTCAGCCGACTGATGGGCCTGTTCGTCTGCGCCCTGGCGGCGCAGATCATCTTTACCGGGGTCAAGGGGTATCTGGGGTAGAGGCAGCTGCAAGCTTCAAGCTACAAGCGGCAAGAACAAGCAGGCTCACTGGGGACAGTGAGCCTGGGCTTTTTCCGGGGTGGGATTTTTTACGCCTGCAGTTGCCACTGCAAGGCATCCAGCGCGTCGCAGCCGTCTTGCAGCAACAGGTGGGCGGCGTTGACGAAGTGAATCAGATCCTGGTCGCCCACGCCTTTGACACTCAGGCAATTGAGGCTGTGCATCAGATCGCGCGAGGCCTTGATGCGCTGCACCGCGCCGCCATGCAGATCGGCTGCGGGCGCGTTGCGGTCGAGGTGGAAAATCGGGGTGGAGGTGAGATTGCTTTGTAGTGGGATGAAGTCCGTCATGGTCATAGCTCCTTAGTTGCATAAAGAGCTGCCACTCTTTGCGGCTAAACAAATGGGAGGCAGCTGTGCGAGGGTTAGCCGACCAGGGATGGAGCTATGAACATTCCCCGGCACACCCAAAGGTGTCCCGCGCACAGCCACCATAAAGGATGCCGCGCAACCAAAAGCGCCAGCATGGTAATGGATGGCGCTTAAGCGTTCATAGCCCCACATTTCGACCGGCTAAGATCGGCCGCCGATGCGTCGGCGACCGGGCAACTATGGCTTTGCAAAAAACCAGCGACAACCCTCAATGTGTTGCCATTCTTTCCCTCTGACGGCCCCCACGCTTCCTGTAGCCGCTGCCGAGCCTGCGAGGCTGCGATAGGACCGAAGGTCCTCCAGCGGTTTCAAAATCCCTGCGCCCCCTGCGGGGTCGATCGCAGCCTCGCAGGCTCGGCAGCGGCTACAGGGATTAGCGCCGACCGGTAGGTCGCGCATGGCGCAGCTTTTGATTTTGATCTACCTGCCCCATCGGGAGGCCGAGTGGAGGTGTTCATCAGGGGGATGGCGCGCAGCGCCCCTCGACGCAGTCGAGGACATCGTATGGAGGTCGAAGCGAAGCCGACCGGAGTCGATGCCCCCTGATGGAGGCCGGAGCGAGGGAACCTGAGCGCAGCGAAGGCCGTACGCAGGGGCAAGCGTTTTTGCTTACTTTTTAGGCGTTTGTAAAAAGTGAGTCGCCGTAAGGGCGAAACCGCCAGCAGCCGTGACCGCAGCAACGGATATGTACACCGTCCAAGAAATGCAGCGCCAAAACGGACGCCATCGCGGGCAAGCCTCGCTCCTACGGCGGTTCGAGGTTGCCTAAGGTTTCTGCCCGTACCACCTCGGCGTATACACCCACTCCCCCCCTCCAACCTTGGGAAACACACAGGTCGTGGATGACCCCACCAACACCATAGTGCGCATATCCACCTGCTCCGCTGTCAGCTCGCCCAGGGTGATAACGCGCAACGTCTGCCCCGGACGCCCGATATCCCGCCCCAGCACCACCGGCGTTTGCGGCGTGCGGTGCTGACGCACGATCTCCAGCGCGCGCCCCAGTTGCCAAGGGCGCGAGCGCGAGATCGGGTTGTAGAACGCCAAGGCCAGGTCGGCCTGGGACGCCAGGTCCAGGCGCTTCTCGATGATTGCCCAGGGCTTGAGGTTGTCCGACAGGGACAGCACGCAGAAATCATGGCCCAGGGGCGCACCGGCCTGGGCCGCGGTGGCCAGGGAAGCGGAGACGCCAGGAAGGATTTCCAGCTCGACCTGATGCCAGCCCGGATCGCTGGATTCGTGCAGCGCTTCCAGCACCGCCGCGGCCATGGCGAAGACCCCCGGGTCGCCGGAGGACACCACCACCACCGAACGGCCTTGGGCGGCGAGCTCGAAGGCGTGACGGGCACGCTGCATTTCTTCGCGGTTGTCGGTGCAGTGCAGGACCTGGTCGGCGCGGAACGGGCCGGCCATGCGCACATAAGTTTCGTAGCCGAGGATATCGTTGGCCCGCACCAGCTCGGCCTTCACCGCCGGCACCATCAGCTCGGCGGCGCCAGGACCCAGGCCGATCACCGCCAGGCGACCACGGGGGCGGCCGATCTGCTGCGGGTCCAGCGGCTGGCTGGCCACGGCAATGGCGATGTCTTCACCGACGCTGAGCGGCGGCAACAGTTGCGGCACAGCCTGTTGCGCCAGCTCGGCGACACTGCCCGCCGTAGGGGCGAAACGCAGGGGCACGCCCAGGTCGGCAGCGGCTTCGCGCAAGGCCGGGCTGGCCATGTTGCTGTCAGCGGCCAGCAGGCAGGCGACGGATTGCACGGCGATCTGCTTCTGGTGCAAGGCCTCGCGCAGCGCATCGGCACCCGCGATATTGCCGTTGCAGGCGATCAGCACACTGCGCGGGTAGATCAGCAGTTCGTTGGCGGCGGGCTCGCGCTCGGCCGAGCCGACACGGATGGTCAACCGGGCGTGCCGGTCTTCCGGCAACTTGGCTTCGGCCAGCCAGGGCGCGGCGCCTTCGATGCGCACGCTTTCACCGCCCAGCAGATCGGAGACGAAACGCTTGCCCAGCTCCAGATCACCCAGGGCATAGCCGCTCGGTGGGTTGAGCAGGCAGGTGCCGAAGCGCAGCTCGCCGCTGGTGGTGATGGCCGCCGCCACACCCAGGCCGGCGGCGATTTCCCGGGCCATGACGTTCACTCCGCCCAGGCCACCGAGCAACGGCACCACGGCGCTGCCGTCTTCGGCCACGGCCAGCACCGGCGGCTCCGCGCCCTTCTCCAGCAGCAGCGGCGCCAGGGTGCGGATAACGATGCCCGCGGCGCACAGGGCGATGATCGGCGTGTCCTGTTGATACAGCTGGCGCAGGGTCGCGCCGAATTCCTGGTACGGGCGGTCGGCGCCCTCGACCCGTTCGGCCAGGCCGTGGATCAGCGCGTCCGGGTACAGCTGTTGAAGTTTGCGCGCAGTCGCCAGGCTGCCTTGGCCAAGGATGACGATGGCCGGTGCGGGACGGGCCATCAACCTTGCCACCTTTCACCGGGCACGATGATCAACGAGAAATACGGCGAGGACATCGGCTGTACTTCATCCAGCGGCACGATCTTCTGGTTGGCCATGGTCGCGCGCTCGACGTACAGCGCGCGCTCGGCCAGGCCCAGCTCTTCGAGCACCTGGCGCACCTTGGGGAAGTTGCGCCCCAGCTTCATCACCACCGCCGCGTCGGCATCGGCCAGGCGGCGCTTGAGTTCGTCATGGGGCAACACGCCGGAGAGCACCGACAGGCTCTGGTTGCGATACACCAGCGGCGCACCCAGCACCGAGGCGCCACCGAGCATCGAGCACACCCCCGGCACCACTTCGGCCGGGTAACGCTCGGCCAGGCGGTCGTGCAGGTACATGTAGGAGCCGTAGAAGAACGGGTCGCCTTCACAGATCACCGCCACATCGCGGCCGGCGTCCAGGTGCTTGGCCAAGTCTTCGGCGGCGCTGTCGTAGAAGTCGCTGATCACTTGCTCGTAGGACAGCGGCGCCGGCAGCACTTCGGTGGTCACCGGATAGACCAGCGGCACCAGAGTCTGCGCGCCTTGCAGGTGCGCTTCGATGATGCCGAAGGCATTGCCCTTTTTACCCTTGGCGACGAAGTACGCCACCACCGGCGATTCGCGCAGCAGGCGCAGGGCCTTGACGGTAATCAGTTCCGGATCACCGGGGCCGACGCCCAGGCCGATCAAACGTCCAGGTTGCTGCATCATTCGATCTCCGTGGCCAGGGCGTTGACGGCGGCGGCGGCCATGGCGCTGCCGCCCAGGCGACCTTGCATGATCACGAAAGGCACGCCGCGGCTGTCGGCGGCGAGCATCGCCTTGGACTCGGCCGCGCCGACGAAACCTACCGGGAAGCCGAGGATCAGCGCCGGCTTCGGCGCGCCGGCGTCGAGCATTTCCAGCAGGTAGAACAGCGCGGTCGGGGCGTTGCCGATCACCACCACGCTGCCTTCCAGGTACGGCCGCCACAGCTCCAGGGCTACCGCCGAGCGGGTGTTGCCCAGCTCGCGGGCCAGCTCCGGCACGCTTTCGTCGCGCAGGGTGCAGATCACCTGATTGTTCGCCGGCAGACGGGCGCGGGTAATGCCTTCGGCCACCATCCGCGCATCGCAGAGAATCGGCGCGCCGGCCGCCAGGGCAGCGCGCCCGGCCTGGCCCGCGCCTTCGGAGAACTGCAGGCCGTCGATGGCATCGACCATGCCGCAGGCGTGGATCACCCGCACCGCGAGCTTTTCCAGGTCCGCGGGGATGCGATCGAGCCTGGCCTCCTCGCGAATGATCGCGAAGGAGTTGCGATAGATCTCCTGACCGTCGCGGATGTAATCAATCATGGGTGTTGCTCCGTGGGCGGGCATCGAGCAATGCGCCGGCCGCTTCAAGGGAAAGGTTGCGTGCGTGCAGCATGCCGAAACCCGGCTGCGCGGCATCGCGAAAATAGAGGTCGTAACGACCGGGGGCGACAGCCAGCAAGGTAGCCGGTGCCACATGGGCGGCGGCGCAGGAACGCGAGCAGCCGGACAGGTGCACGTCCAGCTGATGGCCGTGGCGCTGGAGCAAGGCGGCCAGCTTCAGCGCGTCGCCCTTGGTATCGGCCAGGGCCTTGCCGCAGCCGCTGGAACCGGTGCAGGCAATCAGGTGGGCCAGGGGCTGCTCTGGCGAGCAGAGAAACCCCAGCTGTTGCAGGCAGCGCGTGACTTCAGGCGCGTCTTCGGCCCGCAGGTTTGGCAGCAACAGGCTCTGCCAGGGGGTGAACCTCAGGCTGCCGTCGCCCCATTGCTCGGCCAGCTGCGCCGCGCCGCGCAGCATCGACGGGGCCAGCCGCCCCAGGGGCGTGACGGCACCGACATAGACCTGGTCCGGTTGCCGCTGTGGATAAGTGCCGATATGCAGCGGCTCGGAAGGGGCCTCGCGCTGCCAATCGCCCACCCTGATTACCGGCCCCGACAAGCGCGCGGACACCTGCGCCAGCAGCGCGTCCGCCGAGTGCTCCGTCAACAGCTGGCGCATGCGGGTCTGTTCGGGGCGGGCCAGGTCGAGGAACAGCTCCAGCACCGCCACCACCAGGGCCAGCCCATCCTCCAGCGCCACGCTGGCCAGGGGCCGGTCCCCAGGGCAGCCGGCCAGACCGAAGGCCAGCCAGGGCTCGCCCGCGCCTTCGAACGCCGAGAGCCACAGGTCATGGGGATGCTTCAGCATGGCCAGGGCCTCGCCGCCGTCGAGTTGCACGGCGAACTTGGGCGACAACTCATGAAAGCGCGGATGGCTTTGCACAGTGGCGAGAATCTGCCCGGCCAGGGGACGGGTGTCGAGGATCATCGTGCGGTCGATCCCGGCCGTGGGGCTGAGCATCAGGTTGCGCACGTCATCACCGGCCGCGGTGGTCGGTCCCAGGCCGGCGGCCAGCAGATCGGCGATCAGCGCCTGATGCTCGGCGCCGATCCCGCGAATCTGCAGGTTGGCGCGGTTGGTCGCCTCGATCACCCCGCCGGCATAACGCTCGGCCGCAGCAGCCACCGCGCGGGCCTGGGCGGCGCTGATCGCCCCGCCGGCCAGCTTGATCCGGCAGATACCGCCGTCCAGCGCCGGGACGATACGCAGCAACCCCGGACAGGCCGAGGGGCGTAAGGCGGTGGACATCGGACGTTCGTTCAAGGGGGTGACCGGCTGTGTGGGAAAGGCGCTTCGCGGGCGAAGGCGCGGTATTATGCCTGCTTTGTCCGAAGGCATGAAAAGCCTGCCTGTCGGAAGAACAGGTTTTACCCTCGAGGAATAGCGATGTCGCCCTGGCTGACAGTAGTGGGAATCGGTGAAGACGGCTTCAAGGGCCTGGGCAAGAACGCCCGGCGGGCCCTGATGGGCGCTTCACGGATCGTCGGCGGCCAGCGGCAACTGGACCTGTTGCCGGTGTGCATCCGCGGCGAGCGGCAACTGTGGCCGAGCCCTTTCTCACTGGAGCCGGTGCTGGCCAAGCGCGGCGAGCCGGTGTGCGTGCTGGCCAGCGGCGACCCGATGCTGTTCGGCGTCGGCGCCAGCCTGGCGCGGCAGGTGGCTCAGGAAGAAATGCACGTCCTGCCCTCGCCTTCCTCTTATTCACTGGCGGCCGCGCGCCTGGGCTGGCCGCTGCAAGAGGTGGTGACGCTCTCGGTGGTCGCCCGCCCCGTGGCCGCCCTCAGCGCCCAGCTGTTCAGCGGCGTGCGCCTGCTGGTCCTGAGCAATGACGGCCTCAGCCCCTCGGCCATCGCCGCGCTGCTGCGCGAACGCGGCTTCGGCCCGAGCCGTCTCAGCGTGCTCGAGCACCTGGGCGGCGAGGCCGAACGACGGACCGACAGTACCGCCAACGACTGGAGCGACCCGGCCATCGCCGACCTCAACCTGGTGGCCATCGAATGCCTGGCCGAGCCCGATACGCCGCGCCTGTCGCGCCTGGCCGGCTTGCCCGACTCGGCCTTCCAGCATGACGGCCAGCTGACCAAGCGCGACGTCCGCGCCATTACCCTGGCCCGCCTGGCACCTGTGCCTGGCGAACTGTTGTGGGATGTCGGCGCCGGCAGCGGCTCGATCGGCATCGAGTGGATGCGCGCGCACCCCAGTTGCCGGACCCTGGCCATCGAAGCCGACCCAGGCCGCCAGCAACTGATCGAACACAACCGCGACGCCCTCGGCGTGCCCGGCCTGCAACTGGTTCGCGGCAGCGCGCCCCAGGCGCTGGATGGCCTGGAAGCCCCGGACGCGATCTTCATCGGCGGCGGCGTGACCCGCCCCGGCGTGCTCGACGCCTGCTGGGCCCGGCTCAAGCCCGGTGGCCGGCTGGTGGCCAACGCCGTGACCCTGCAAAGCGAAACGACCCTGATGGCCTGGCGCGAACGGCATGGCGGCGAACTGACCCGCATCCATGTCGCCCAGGCCCTGCCGCTGGGGGACTTCGACACCTGGCGCCAGGCCCTGCCCATTACCTTGCTCGACCTCGTCAAACCGCTATGAGCACCCTGCCCTCCCCTGTAGGAGCGAGCTTGCTCGCGATCCAGACCACGCGGTCCGTCTGGCGGACGCTATCGCGAGCAAGCTTGCGCCTGCACAAGGCCGCGCGGCATGCGTGAAGAAACGGCGGAACAACCGACCCCGCTGCGCAGCGGCCTGACCACCGGCAGCTGTGCCACCGCCACCAGCCTGGCGGCGGCGCGCCTGTTGCTCGGCGGCGCCAGCAGCGACGCCGTGGAGATCGTCCTGCCCAAGGGCAAGCAGGTGCAGATGCGCCTGGAATTCTGCCGCCTCACCGACACCGGCGCCGAAGCCGGCACGATCAAGGATGCCGGCGACGACCCCGACGTGACCCACGGCGCCCTGCTCTATTCCCAGGTGCGCCTGAGCCCGGACAGCGGCATTCGCTTCATCGCCGGCCAAGGCGTGGGCACCGTGACCCGCCCGGGGCTGGTGCTGGGTGTGGGCGAGCCGGCGATCAATCCGGTGCCGCGCCGGATGATCAGCGAACACCTGGCAACCCTGGCCCGGGAACAGGGTTACCAGGGCGGCTTCGAGGTCACGGTCAACGTCGAGGATGGCGAAGCCCTGGCGCTGAAAACCATGAACCCGCGCCTGGGCATTCTCGGCGGCCTGTCGATCCTCGGCACCAGCGGCATCGTGCGGCCGTTTTCCTGCGCGGCCTATATCGCCTCGATCCACCAGGGCATCGATGTCGCCAAGACCAACGGCTACCTGCACATCGCCGCCTGTACCGGCAACGCCAGCGAAGACACCATGCGCCGCGTCTACGACCTGCCGGAAATCGCCCTGATCGAAATGGGCGACTTTGTCGGCGCCGTGCTCAAGCACCTGCGCAAAGTACCGGTGGACAAACTCAGCCTGTGTGGCGGCTTCGGCAAGATCAGCAAGCTTGCGGCCGGGCACATGGACCTGCACAGCCGCCACTCCAGCATCGACCTGCCGCAACTGGCCGAGTGGGCCGCGGCGGTCGGCGCCGACCCGGCGCTGCAAAGCGCCATCCGTGGCGCCAACACCAGCCAGCAAGCGCTGGCCATGGCCAGCGCCGCCGGCATCGCCCTGGGCGACGCGGTGTGCCAGCACGCCCTGGATTTCGCGCGCAGCGTGGTGCCGCCACAGGTCCAGGTCGAAGTCTTCGCCATCGATCGCCAGGGCGGTATCGTCGGCCATGCCGGAGCTTTTCGATGAAACCCATACTGCTGCTGGGCGGCGTGACCGAGGCCCTGGCCATCGCCCGGACCCTGGGGCCGGAGCACATCTATAGCCTGGCGGGCATCGGGCGCGTGCCCGCAGACCTGGACTGCCAGGTGCGGGTCGGCGGCTACGGCGGCGCCGAGGGCCTGGCCCGGTTCATCCGCGAGCAAGGCATCGAGCTGCTGCTGGACGCCACTCATCCCTATGCCGCCCAAATCAGCCAGAACGCCGCCACGGCCGCGCAGCTGTGTGGCATCCCCTGCTGGGCCCTGCGCCGACCGGCCTGGCAGGCGCAGGCCGGCGACGACTGGCGCGAAGTCCGCGACTGGGCCGAACTGGTCCAGGCACTCGAACCCTTCAAGCGCCCGCTGTTCACCCTGGGCCGCGAGCCCTTGCAGCATCTGCATGAGATCCCCGCCGGGCAGTTCTGGACCCTGCGCGCCCTCGACCCATACCCCGGCAATGACCGGTGCGAAGTGATAGGCGCACGCGGCCCCTTCCTGATCGACAGCGAACGCGAGCTGTTCGAACGCCGCCGTATCGACGTGCTGATCAGCAAGAACAGCGGCAGCAGCGCCACCGAACCCAAGCTGGAAGTGGCGCGCGAGCGTGGGGTGCCGGTGCTGATCCTGCAACGGCCGTCGTTGCCAGCCGTCGATCGGGAATTCCATGACCTGGGCGAGTTGCTCCAGGCCCTGCGCTGACCGCCTGGCCGCGCAAAACCCGGCCGATACATCGAGTTACCAAGTCCCCCGCTGAACGGTAGGACGCAGCCCTGGCCACCGCGCCACAGGACCTTCGCGTATTGAAGACAGAGGAAACACTTGCAGCGTTGGCCACGGACAGGCTTTGCGGCACGATCAAAGGCCTACCCATATAGTAACTTATTTGTTACCTTTAAGGCCGGCGATGATCACAGTCGAGGAATACCAGCAAGAGAACCAGCGCAGCCCCTTCGGTCGCTGGTTCGAAACGCTGGATACCCAGGCAGCCGTCAAGGTTTCCACCGCGCTGCTGCGCCTGGAAATGGGCAACACATCCAACATCAAGTGGTTCGACGGGCTTGGCGAATACCGCATCGATTGGGGCCCCGGCTACAGGATCTACCTGATCCAGGAAGGCCGGCACCTGGTGATCCTGTTTGGCGGTGGCGACAAGTCCACCCAGCAGGCCGACATCAGGCAGGCGAAGAAACTGATCGCCGAATTCCATCACCGCAAGAAGGCCGAACTGAAAACGAGGTGACACCCATGGCACTGACTCGAAGCTTCAAGCACAGCATTGCCGAACGCGCCGAGCGCGACCCGGCGTTTTCCCAGGCGCTGCTGGACGAGGCTGCTACGCTGTTTCTCAACGGCGAACCGGAGATGTCGCGGATCATTCTGCGCGACCTGGTCAACGCCACCGTCGGCTTCGAAGCCCTGGCCCGCGAGACCGCCAAGCCCAGCAAGAGCCTGCATCGCATGCTGTCCGCCAGCGGCAACCCGAGCATGGACAACCTGGCCGCGATCTTCGCCGCCATCCGCGCCAAGCTCGGCGTGGCCATCGAGGTCCGCGCGGTACCGGCTCACTGAGGAACGGCCAATCCAGGTGGCTCTGCGACACCACACCGCACGGCGCCTTTTTACTTATCCACAGCGATCAGGCTAAATACCCCCCTGTTCGCTCAACCTGACGGATCGTCACCATGTCCCGACAACGGCTCGCATTTGCCTGGATCGCCTGCTTCGCAGTGCTGTTCAACATGCTTGCCATGCCGCTTTCGGGAGCCATGCAGCAGACCGATCGAGCACCTGCCGAGCAACTGTTGTGGGGCAGCTTCTGTTCCTCCAGCGGCACCAAGCTGGTGGCGATCTCCCTGGGCAAGCTGGAACAGCAAGCCCCGCAAAACGACGATCACTCCACGATGCAGCACTGCTGGTGCTGTTCCGGCTCGGCGCCCCTGGTCGCCCTGCCAGGCCATGCGCCGCAGTTGTATTTCGCCCGTTTCGAGTCCAACCGCAGCGTCGCGCCACCCGCGCTGGTCATGCCCACGCCACGCCAGCAATGGCCGAGCCTCAATCCCCGCGCTTCACCTCTGGTCTGATTCCACCTCGCAATTGATCTGCGTGTCGAATCGTTCTGGAGAACTGCCATGTTGAAATCCGTACAGGCCCTGCAAGCCCTGCTGCTGGCCGCCCTGCTGTTGCCCGCTGGTTTTGCCACCGCCCATGAATACCAGGCTGGCGAGTTGCAGATTGCCCACCCCTGGTCACAGGAGCTGCCGCCCAACGCACCGACGGTGGCGGCCTATTTCGTCATTCACAACACCGGCAAGAATGCCGATCGCCTGCTCGGCGTCGACTCGCCGATCTCGGGCAAGGCCGAGCTGCATGAACACGTGCAGCAGGGCGACCTGATGAAAATGCAGCAGGTGCCCAACGTGGCGATCGCCCCAGGCGCGACCGTCACCTTCGCGCCCATGGCCTATCACGTGATGCTGCTGGAGCTCAAAGACCGCAGCCTGCTCAGCGACGGCAAGCGCTTCCCCCTGACCCTGCACTTCGAGAAATCCGGCGACGTCACGGTCGAGGTGGCGGTGCAGAAGCAGGCGCCCGCGGGCAGCCAGGAACACATGCACGCCCAGTAAGTACCGGCCGTCATTACCGTGAACGCCTTGCGCTCGCCTGGCACCCGGCGATCCGTGCGCACGCCCCTGAAAGTACGGCGCGGCAGCTGGATCAGCCTGTTCGCCATGCTGATGATCTTTATCGGTCCACTGATTTCCCAGTCGATGCCGATGGATCAGGCTGTGCCGATGAACATGTCCATGTCGATGGACATGAACATGGGCGAGCCCGGCTGCCACGGTGAAAACCCTCACGGCACGGAGCACGGCAAGGTCCAGGGCGAACACCATGCGCTCTGGGAAAAATGCGGCTATTGCAGCCTGCTGTTCAACTGCCCGGCACTGCCTGGCAGCCTGTCGCTCACAGCGCTCGACAGTTCACCGTCCAGCCACTTCCTCACCCCCTCGCCGCGCCTGGGCCATGCCCGGCAGACGGTGTTCCCCGGCGCCCGGACCCGCGCGCCACCTGTCATTGCGTAAACCCCTCAACCGCACTTCACCCGGCCGACTGTAGAAAAGACAGCCGCAGGCTGCTGGCCGTGTTGTTTACGAAATGATTGATGGAACCTTTATGTCCAGGTTTTCTGCTGACACTCGCCTGTGCTCCGCCCAGGCCCCCGCTACCTTTGCCCTGAACGAACCTCGCGTACGTTTCAACCACGCCATCGCCCTGCTCTGCGGCGCCCTGCTCACGCCTCTGGCCCTGGCGGCCGAACAGCCGGTGGATCACAGCCAGCACGGCGAAGAACTGAGCCCGACGGTGATCACCGCCATCGCCCCCAGCTCGCCGCTGACCGTGGTCACCAACCCCAAGGATCCGCGCCAGCCGGTCCCGGCCAGCGACGGCGGCGACTACCTCAAGACCATCCCCGGCTTCGCCCTGGTGCGCAACGGCGGTACCAACGGCGACCCGGTGCTGCGCGGCATGTTCGGCTCGCGCCTGAACATCCTCACCAACGGCGGCATGATGCTCGGCGCCTGCCCTGGCCGCATGGACGCGCCGACCTCCTATATCTCGCCGGAAACCTACGACAAGCTGACGGTGATCAAGGGTCCGCAAACCGTGCTCTGGGGGCCGGGCGCTTCGGCCGGGACCATCCTCTTCGACCGCGAGCCGGAAAACTTCGGCGAGCTGGGTACCCGGGTCAATGCCAGCGTCCTGGCCGGCTCCAACGGCCGCTTCGACAAGGTGGTGGATGCCGCCGCCGGCGGACCGCTGGGTTACGTGCGGGTGATCGGCAACCAGGCCCATTCCGACGACTACAAGGACGGCAACAACGACACCGTGCCGTCGCGCTACGACAAGTGGAACGGTGACGTGGCCCTGGGCTGGACCCCGGACGCCGACACCCTGCTGGAGCTCACCGCCGGCAAGGGCGACGGCGAAGCGCGTTACGCCGGGCGCGGCATGGACGGTTCGCAGTTCAAGCGGGAAAGCCTGGGCCTGCGTTTCGAGCGCTCCAATATCGGCGAGGTGCTGGATAAGGTCGAGGCGCAGGTCTACTACAACTACGCCGACCACGTGATGGACAACTACAGCCTGCGCACGCCGTCCGGCACCGGGATGATGGCCGGCCCCATGGCCAGCAACGTCGACCGCCGCACCCTCGGCGCGCGGATCAAGGCCACCTGGCGCTGGGCCGATGTGCAGTTGATCAGCGGTATCGATGCGCAGACCAACGAGCATCGCCAACGCAGCGCCATGGGTATCGACACCTATAAGGACCAGCCGCGCACCAAGGACGCCGACTTCCATAACTACGGCGCGTTCGGCGAGCTGACCTGGTACGCCGCCGACCGCGACCGGCTGATCAGCGGCGCCCGAGTGGACCGCGCCTCGGCCAAGGACTACCGCCAGAGCATCGGTTCCGGAATGATGGCCCGGCCCAACCCGACCGCCGGCGATACCCGCGCCGACACCCTGCCCAGCGGTTTCATCCGCTACGAGCATGACCTGGCCGACAGCCCGACCACGGTCTACGCCGGCCTCGGCCACGCGCAACGCTTCCCGGATTACTGGGAGCTGTTCTCGCCGAAAATGGGCCCGTCCGGATCGGTCAACGCCTTCGATTCGATCAAGCCGGAAAAGACCACCCAGCTCGACTTCGGCCTGCAATACAAGACCGCGGAACTGGAAGCCTGGGCCTCGGGCTATATCGGCCAGGTACGCGACTACATCCTGTTCAACTACCGCCCCGGGATGATGGGCATGACCTCGCAAGCCGAGAACATCGACGCCCGCATCATGGGCGGCGAACTCGGCGCGGCCTACAAGCTGACCGACAACTGGAAGGCCGACGCCACCCTCGCCTACGCCTGGGGCAAGAACAGCAGCGACGGCTCGCCGCTACCGCAGATGCCGCCGCTGGACGCGCGTTTCGGCCTGACCTACAGCGCGGACAACTGGAGCGCAGGCGCCCTGTGGCGAGTGGTGGCGGCGCAGAACCGCATCGATGAAAACAAAGGCAACGTGGTCGGCAAGGACTTCGGCAAGAGCGGCGGCTTCGGCGTGTTCTCGCTCAACGGCGCCTATCGGATCAACAAGAACCTGAAGGTCAGCACCGGCGTCGACAACCTGTTCGGCAAGGCCTACGCCGAGCACCTGAACCTGGCCGGCAACGCCGGGTTCGGCTACCCGGCCAATGACCCGCAAGCCATCAACGAACCGGGGCGCACGCTCTGGACCAAGGTGGATCTGAGCTTCTAAACACAACAACAAATGGAACCGCTGCCGAAGGGCTGCGATAAGGCCGAAGGCCTTCAGCGCTATTGAGTACGTTGCGGCCGTTCCGGCCGATCGCAGCCTATCGGCAGCGGCTACAGAGAGTAATTGCCCATGCGGAGCGTTCCCTGATGAGCCAACCGAAAGTGTCTTTCTACAACCTGGCCTGGCGCTGGCATTTCTACGCCGGGCTGTTCGTGGCCCCTTTCATGGTGATGCTGTCCCTGACCGGGATCATCTACCTGTTCAAACCCCAGCTCGACCCGCTGATGTACGGCCACCTGCTGCAGGTGCCGGCGGGGCACCACATGCTCAGCGCCGATGAACAACTCCAGCGGGTCCGGGCCGCGTATCCCCAGGGCCATGTCAAACAGTACCTGCCGCCGCTCGAAGCCGGACGCAGCGCGCAGTTCGTGGTGCAGAAGGAAGGTGGCGAACTCAATGTGTTCGTCGACCCTTACCACGGCAATATCCTTGGCGAGCAAGACGCCAAGAACAATCTGCAAGCCATCGCCCGGGCCATTCATGGCGAGCTGATGATCGGCACCCTCGGCGACCGCCTGGTGGAACTGGCCGCGGGCTGGGGCATCGTCTTGGTGGTGTCCGGGCTGTACCTGTGGTGGCCGCGCGGCAAGTCTTCGGCCGGGGTGTTGTGGCCGCGGTTCAGCAGCCGCGGCCGTGTGCTGTGGCGCGACCTGCACGCCGTGGTCGGCTTCTGGGGCGCGGCGTTCCTGCTGGTGATGCTGCTCAGCGGGATGACCTGGACCGGCTTCTGGGGCAAGCAATACGCCGAGCTGTGGAATCGCTTCCCGGCGACGATGTGGAACGACGTGCCCAAGTCCGACCAGCAGGCCGGCGAGCTCAACACCGCCAGCCGCCAGACCGTGCCCTGGGCCATGGAGAACACACCGTTGCCGATGTCCGGCGACCATGCCGAACACATGGCCCACGGCGCCGCGCACGAAGGCCCGGCGGCGCCCACGGTCAGCCTGCAGCAGGTGCAGGACATCGCCACCCAGCGCCAGGTCGAAGCCGGCTACAGCATCACCTTGCCGACCAGCGCCAGCGGCGTGTTCACCATCGCCGTGTTCGCCGACGACCCGCGCAACGACGCCACCCTGCATGTCGACCAGTACACCGGCAAGGTCCTGGCCGATGTGCGCTGGCAGCAGTACAGCAACGTCGCCCGCGCCACCGAAGTCGGGGTGATGCTGCACGAAGGCAAGATGTTCGGCCCGTTCAACCAGATCGTGGTGCTGCTGATCTGCCTGATGATTCTGCTGAGCGCCGTCAGCGGCCTGGTGATCTGGTGGAAGCGTCGCCCCCAGGGGCGCCTCGGAGTACCGCCGCTGCGCCATGACCTGCCGAAATGGAAAACCGCGATGGCGATCATGCTGGCGCTGGCCGTGGCCTTTCCCCTGGTCGGGGCCTCGCTGGTGGCCGTGTGGCTGCTGGATCGCGTGCTGTTGTCGCGCTGGAACCGCTCGACTGAATCAGCCTCATCTTCATCATGAATCAGGCGAGATGCGCGATTTAGAGGGATCTGTAGACTGCTGTCGGTTCAATTTACGACACGCATAATGTTACTTTGTAACATTAAAGTGTAAGATCCCCTACCCGCAGCCGCCCATGCTGCGGGTAACCCTCTCGAAGAAGCGACTCAGCCGCCCCGATGAACCGCCTGACAACTAAGCTCCTGGCGTCCAGCCTCTGCCTGCTGACCCTGAATCACTCCGCCCAGGCCGACGACGCCCCCCTGATACTGCCCACCGGCACCATCAGCGCGCCTGCCATCGATACGCAGGACATCAGCCTGCACACCCCGACCACCGCCGGTTCGCGCCTGGGCCTGAGCGCCCTGCAAACCCCGGCCAGCACCGAGAGCCTGAGCGGCGAGCGCATTCGCCAGCGCGGCGACCGCAGCGTGCAGGACGCGGTGTCGCGCAGCACCGGGATCAGTCGCACCGGCACGCCCGGCGACGGTGGCACTTCGTTGTCGGCGCGCGGCTTTACCGGCCAGGGTTCGGTGATGCAGTTGTACGACGGCAATCGCCTGTACAGCGGCATGGGCACCGTGACCTTCCCGGTGGACACCTGGTCGGTGGAGCGGGTGGATGTGCTGCGCGGTCCGGCCTCGGTGCTGTATGGCGAAGGCGCCACCGGCGCGGTGGTCAATGTGATCCCGAAGAAACCCTTCGCCGGCGAGATCGAAAACCACCTGCGCCTCGGCTACGGTTCCTACGACAGTCAGCAGCAGGCCCTCGACAGCGGCGGCTCGCTGAGCGACACCCTGAGCTATCGCCTGAACCTCAACCGCCTGCGCAGCAACGGCTGGATCGATCGCGGCGACAGCGCCAGCGACTTCATCAGCGCGGCGCTGCGCTGGCAGGCCACGGACGACCTGGCGTTCACCCTCGCCCACGACTACGGCGACCAGCAGCCGATGAATGATTTCGGCACCCCGCTGGTCAATGGCCGCTTCCATGAGGGCCTGCGGGACAAGAACTACAACATCGGCAACGACAAGCAGCACTACAACGATCAGTGGACGCGCCTGACCAGCGAGTGGCAGCTCTCCGACAGCCTCAGCGCCAGCAACGAGCTGTATTACCTCAAGGCCCAGCGCCGCTGGCAGAACGCCGAAAACTACAGCTGGGACACCGCCGGCCAGCAGCTTCTGCGCAGCGGCAATTTCGCCATCAAGCACCAGCAGGAGCAGGTCGGCGATCGCCAGACCTTCACCTTCAAGCACAGCCTGTTCGGCCTCGACAGCCAGACCCTGGCCGGGGTCGATTACAACCGCATCCGCTTCCAGCTCAACAGCAACTTGCCGTTCAAAGATGCGCTGCCGGATGGCCAGCCGCTGGATCTGCAACACCCGGACAAGGGCCGCTTCGACAGCGCCTCGGCCTATCGCCCGCAATTCCAGAGCACCACCAAACAGATGTCGGCCTTCGCCGAAAACCGTACCCAACTGAGCGAGCGCTGGTCGCTGGTGACCGGCGTGCGCCGCGACTACGTGCAGGTGGATCGCGACAACCTGGTGGACGGCAGCCAGAGCGACAAGACCCTGACCGGCAACAACTGGAAGGCCGGGCTGGTGTTCGCGCTGACGCCGGACACCTCGTTCTACGGCCAGTACGCCACCAGCACCGACGGCGTCGGCGGCCTGATTTCCCTGAGCCCGAGCCAGCAGCAATACGACCTGGCCCGCGCCCGGCAGAGCGAGATCGGCCTCAAGCAGATGTTCTGGGACCAGCGCGGCGAGTGGACCCTGGCGGCCTATCACATCGTCAAGAAGAAGCTGCTGACCGACGACCCGGGCAACCCGACGCTCAAGCAGCAGGTCGGCCAGCAATCGTCCCGCGGCCTGGAAGCCAGCCTCGAGCTGCAACTGCCCCACGCCTGGCAACTGCAAGCCAATGCCGCCATCGTCAAGGCCGAGTACGACGACTTCGAAGAACAGGTCGGCAACCAGTTCGTCTCGCGCAGCGGCAATCGCCCGGTGGACGTGCCACGGCGCACCGCCAACCTGTGGCTGAACAAGGCGGTGACCGATAACCTGCAGGCCGGCGCCGGGGTGCGTTATGTCGATACCCGCTACGCCGACCTGGCCAACCGCAACGAGCTGCCCAGCTACACCGTGGTCGACGCGGTGCTGTCGTGGAAAGCCCTGCGCGATACCACCTTCGGTTTGCAGCTGAACAATCTGTTCGACCGGCAATACGCGCAAAGCCAATACAATGAGGGCCAGCAATGGATCCTCGGCGAACCGCGGTCGTTTTTCGTGACCGCCGATTACGCCTTTTAACCAATACCTGTAGCCGCCGCCGAAGGCTGCGATCGGTCTGCGCGGCATTCCGACGCAGCACACGCGCTCTTGAGGTCCTCGGAAGGTCCTGCGGACCTTTTCGCAGCCTTCGGCAGCGGCTACAGGGCATCACACGGACACCGCATGACCTTGCTGAACCTCACCAACCTGGCCTGGACACCCCTGGGCCAGGGCCACTGTCATCACCAGTTCCAGCTGCGTGAGGCCAGCCTGCGCGTGGCGCCGGGGGAGTTCGTCGGGCTGATCGGACCCAACGGCAGCGGCAAGACCAGCCTGCTGCGCTGCAGCTATCGCTTCAGCCGGCCGGACCAGGGCGAAGTCCGGCTTGATCACTACAACGTCTGGAAGCAGACACCGCGCTGGTGCGCGCAACGCATCGCCGTGGTGTTGCAGGAATTTCCCGATGCCTTCGGCCTGACCGTCGCAGAAGTGGTCGCCATGGGCCGCACCCCGCACAAGGGCCTGTTCGACGGCGACAGCGCCGCCGACCGCGCCATCGCCCGCCAGGCGCTGGAGTCGGTGGGCCTGCTGGGTTTCGAGGCGCATGCCTTCGCCACCTTGTCCGGCGGGGAAAAGCAGCGGGTGATCCTGGCCCGCGCCCTGGCCCAGCAACCGCAACTGCTGATCCTCGACGAGCCGACCAACCACCTCGACCCGCGCTACCAGCTGGAGCTGCTGCAACGGGTCAAGCGCCTGGGCATCGGCACCCTCGCCAGCATCCACGACCTGAACCTGGCCGCCGCCTTCTGCGATCGCCTGTATGTGATCGATCACGGACGCATCGTCGCCAGCGGCACGCCCGAGCAAGTGCTGACGGTCACGCTGCTGCGCGAGGTGTTCGGCGTCGACGCCCTGGTCGACCGACACCCGCTGTCCGGCTACCCACGAATCACTTGGATAACCCAACCATGACCCCGCGCGTCTCCCTCAACTGCCTGATCCCTGCCGGCCTGGCCCTGTCGCTGCTCGCCAGCCAGGCCTGCGCCGAAGCCACCCGTTACCCGCTGACCGTCCACAGTTGCAACCGCGAGGTGACCTTCAAGGAAGCACCGAAGCACGCCCTGAGCCACGACATCAACATGACCCAGATGATGCTCGCCCTGCGCCTCAAGTCGCACATGGTCGGCTACAGCGGCATCAGCGGCTGGAAGGCGGTGACGCCCGAGATGCAGGCCATCCTCGACGGCCTGCCGGAGCTGGCGGCCAAGTACCCGTCGGTGGAAACCCTGCTCGACGCCAATGTCGATTTCTTCTTCGCCGGCTGGGACTACGGCATGCGCGTCGGCGGCGACCTGACTCCACAGACCCTGACGCCGCTGGGCATCAATGTGCTGGAGCTGACCGAGTCCTGCGCCTTCGTGATGAAGCGCCCGGCCGCCAGCCTCGACGACACCTACAACGACCTGCGCAACCTGGGACGGATCTTCGACGTGCAGGACCGCGCCAACCAGTTGATCGCCGGCATGCAGCAGCAGGTCGCCGCGATCCAGCAGGACCTGCCCACGGAAAAACCGCGGGTGTTCCTCTACGACAGCGGCGAAGACCGCGCCATGACCTCCGGCCGCCTGGGCATGCCCCAGGCGCTGATCGACGCCGCCGGCGGACGCAACATCCTCGACGATGTCGAGGCCAGCTGGACCCGGGTCAACTGGGAAACCGTGGTCGAACGCAACCCGCAGGTGATCGTGATCGTCGACTACAGCGAAGTCACTGCCGAGCAGAAACAGCAGTTCCTGCTCAACAACAAGGCCCTGCAATCGGTGGATGCGATCCGTAACCAGCGCTTCATCGTGATCCCTTACGTGCAGGCCACGCCGGGCATCGATAACGTCGAAGCGGTGCAAACCCTGGCCAAGGGTTTCCACGGCGCATGATCGATCGTCGTTATGCCTTTTTGCTGACTGCCCTCGGCGCGTTGCTGCTGGCGTCCTGCGTGCTGTCCCTGGGCTTCGGCTCGGCGCGGGTGCCGGTGGATGTGGTCTGGCGCATCCTGCTGCACAAGACCCTCGGCCTGGGCGAGGCGGACTGGAGCGCCGGGCAGGAACATATCGTCTGGCTGATCCGCGTGCCGCGCATGTTGCTCGGGGCCCTGGTCGGCGCCGGGCTGGCCTTGATCGGCGCGGTGCTGCAAGCAGTGACGCGCAATCCGCTGGCCGACCCGCACCTGCTCGGCGTGACCTCCGGCGCCACCCTGGGCGCGGTGATCGTGGTGCTGCATGTGGGTGAAATCGTCGGCCTGCTGACCCTGCCCATCGCCGCCTTTATCGGCGCGTTGGCGAGCATGCTGCTGGTGCTCGGCATCGCCGCGCGCCACGGCCGGCTCGACAGCGACCGCCTGCTGCTGTGCGGGGTGGCGGTGTCCTTCGTGATGATGGCGGTGGCCAACCTGCTGCTGTTCATGGGCGACCACCGCGCCAGCTCGGCGGTGATGTTCTGGATGCTCGGCGGGCTGGGCCTGGCGCGCTGGGAACTGCTCGCGGTGCCGGCGGCCAGCGTGCTGCTCGGGCTGGTCCTGCTGCTGGGCATGGCACGGCCGTTGAACGCGCTGATGGCGGGCGAGCAGACCGCGGTGACCCTCGGCCTGAATGCCCGCAACGTGCGGCTGCGGGTGTTTCTGATCGCCTCGCTGATGACCGGGGTGCTGGTGTCCATCAGCGGCTCCATCGGCTTCGTCGGGCTGATGGTGCCGCACATTGCCCGGCGTCTGGTGGGCGCCGAGCATCGACGACTGTTGCCGGTGTGCGTGCTGCTGGGCAGCGTGTTCCTGGTCTGGGTCGATGTCGCCGCCCGCACCCTGATCGCCCCCGAAGACCTGCCCATTGGCGTGGCCACGGCGGCCATTGGCGGGCTGTTTTTCATCGGCCTGATGCGCCGCCGCTAAAACCCCAAACCCGTAGGCACGGTTTGGCCAACGATGCCCTGTAGCCGCTGCCGCAGGCTGCGATAAGGCCGAAGGCCTTCGGCGATCTTGAAGCCGTGCGCGCCCTTCGGTCGCGATCGCAGCCTGCGGCAGCGGCTACAGGTCATCACTGGCACCAGCGCGGCGCATTCGTGCGCACCAAAGACACCTGGCGGCCCCGCATTGGTGCGCCAGCCCTCCCCTCCACGCCATGAAAGCGACGTTTTCATGCCCTGTGCCGACTAGGCACACCCCTTGCAAAACAGCCCTTCAGTAGTCCGCATCTGCCAACCAAGAAAACTCATAAGTTCATGGAGATCGCACAATGAAGCGTCGCAGCTTGATCAAGGCTTTCACACTCACGGCAAGCATTGCCGCGATGGGCATGACCTGGACCGTCCAGGCCGCCGAGACCATCAAGGTCGGCATCCTGCATTCGCTGTCGGGGACCATGGCGATCTCCGAAACCTCGCTCAAGGACATGGCGCTGATGACCATTGACGAGATCAACGCCAAGGGCGGCGTCAACGGCAAGCAGCTCGAGGCGGTGGTGGTCGACCCGGCGTCGAACTGGCCGCTGTTCGCCGAGAAAGGCCGCCAGCTGCTGACCCAGGACAAGGTCGCCGTGGTGTTCGGCTGCTGGACCTCGGTGTCGCGCAAGTCGGTGCTGCCGGTGTTCGAGGAGCTCAACGGCCTGCTGTTCTACCCGGTGCAATACGAAGGCGAAGAGATGTCGCCGAACGTGTTCTACACCGGCGCGGCGCCTAACCAGCAGGCGATCCCGGCGGTGGAATACCTGATGAGCGAAGATGGCGGCAGCGCCAAGCGCTTCTTCCTGCTCGGCACCGACTATGTCTACCCGCGCACCACCAACAAGATCCTGCGCTCGTTCCTGCATTCCAAGGGCGTGGCCGACAAGGACATCGAAGAGGTCTACACCCCGTTCGGCCACAGCGACTACCAGACCATCGTCGCCAACATCAAGAAGTTCTCCGCCGGCGGCAAGACCGCGGTCATCTCCACGGTCAACGGCGACTCCAACGTGCCGTTCTACAAAGAGCTGGCCAACCAGGGCCTGAAAGCCACCGACGTACCGGTGGTGGCCTTCTCCGTGGGCGAGGAAGAACTGCGCGGCATCGACACCAAGCCGCTGGTGGGCAACCTCGCGGCCTGGAACTACTTCGAGTCCGTGGAGAACCCGGTGAACCAAAAGTTCGTCGCCGACTGGAAAGCCTACGCCAAGGCCAAGAAGCTGCCGGGCGCGGATAAAGCCGTGACCAACGACCCGATGGAAGCCACCTACGTCGGCATCCACATGTGGGCCCAGGCGGTGGAGAAAGCCAAGTCCACCGACGTCGACAAGGTCCGCGAAGCCCTGGCCGGCCAGACCTTCGCCGCGCCGTCGGGCTACACCCTGACCATGGACAAGACCAACCACCACCTGCACAAGCCGGTGATGATCGGCGAGATCCAGCCGGACGGTCAGTTCAACGTGGTCTGGCAGACCGAAGGCCCGATCCGCGCCCAACCGTGGAGCCCGTTCATCCCGGGCAACGACAAGAAGCCGGACTACGCGGTGAAGAGCAACTAAGCAACGGATGGATGCCGGCCGCCGCTCCCGCGTCCGGCACAACCTCTGTAGCCGCTGCCGCAGGCTGCGATAAGGTCCGCAGGACCTTCGAGGCCCTCAAGAGCACGTCCTCTGCGAGGCCGATCGCAGCCTGCGGCAGCGGCTACAGACCCACGCTCCGCGCAAGGCCATTGATATGCCCACTGCCCTCTACCGTTTCATTCTCGCCTGCCTGCTGTTGCTGCCATTGGCCGCCAGGGCCGGCGACGCCGAAGACTTCGTCGCGGCCAACGCCACGCAACAGGCCAGGCTGCTGGAAAGCTGGGCCGCGCAGCCCGACCCGGCGCGCCTCGAACTGCTTGGCGCCTTGCAACAAGGCCAGCTGACCGTCGATGGCCAAGCCAAGACCTTGCGCCTGAACAATCGCCTGCGGGGTCTGATCGACACCGCCATGGCCAGCCATCAACTGCTCGCCGCCGACGCAAAAGTCCGCCTGGCCGCCGCGCAGCAGTTGCAGAAAAGCGCCAAGCCGGCGCAGCTGAAATTCCTCGATGCCAGCCTGGCGGCCGAACAGGACCAGGGCGTACATGACGCCCTGAGCCTGGCCCTGGCCAACCTGCAACTGGTGGACGGCGACCCGGCCGTGCGCCTGGCCGCGGTGCGCCTGCTGGGTGAAACCGGCGACCCGCTGGCCCGCACCCGCCTCGAAGGCCTGCTCGAACCCGGCGTGGAAGCCGATGCCGGGGTGCGCACCGCCGCCGAAACCAGCCTGGCCCAGGTCAAGCGCAAACTGCTGGTGGGCGAAGTGCTCGGCCAGGCCTTCAGCGGCATGTCCCTGGGCTCGATCCTGCTGCTGGCGGCCCTGGGCCTGGCGATCACCTTCGGCCTGCTCGGGGTGATCAACATGGCCCACGGCGAGATGCTGATGCTCGGCGCCTACTCCACCTACATGGTGCAGTTACTGTTCCAACGCTACGCCCCGCAGGCCATCGAGTTCTACCCGCTGATCGCCCTGCCGGTGGCGTTCTTTGTCACCGCCGGCATCGGCATGGCCCTGGAACGCACGGTGATCCGCCATCTCTACGGCCGGCCGCTGGAAACCCTGCTCGCCACCTGGGGCATCAGCCTGATGCTGATCCAGCTGGTGCGCCTGGTATTCGGCGCGCAGAACGTCGAGGTGTCGAACCCGGCCTGGCTGTCCGGCGGGATCCAGGTGCTGCCCAACCTGGTGCTGCCCTACAACCGCATCGTGATCATCGCCTTCGCGCTGTTTGTCGTCGTACTCACTTGGCTGCTGCTGAACAAGACCCGCCTGGGCCTGAACGTGCGCGCGGTCACCCAGAACCGCAACATGGCCGCCTGCTGCGGCGTACCGACAGGACGGGTGGACATGCTCGCCTTCGGCCTCGGCTCCGGCATCGCCGGCCTCGGTGGCGTGGCCCTGAGCCAGATCGGCAACGTCGGCCCGGACCTGGGCCAGAGCTACATCATCGACTCGTTCCTGGTGGTGGTGCTCGGCGGCGTCGGCCAGCTGGCCGGTAGCGTGTTCGCCGCGTTCGGCCTGGGGGTAGCCAACAAGATTCTCGAACCCCAGATCGGCGCCGTGCTCGGCAAGATCCTGATCCTCGCGCTGATCATTCTGTTTATCCAGAAACGTCCGCAAGGCCTCTTCGCATTGAAAGGACGGGTGATCGACTGATGAATCAGCCTCTATTGGTTACCGCTACACAAAAGGCCGGGCCCAAGGTCTCGGTCGCCGTCGGCGCGCTGATCCTGGCGGTGCTGCTGGCCCTGCCGCTGCTCTCGCTGCTGGCGCCGGACAACCCGCTGCACGTCTCGGCCTACACCCTGACCCTGGTGGGCAAGATCCTCTGTTACGCCATCGTCGCCCTGGCCCTGGACCTGGTCTGGGGTTATGCCGGGCTGCTGTCCCTGGGCCATGGCCTGTTCTTCGCCCTCGGCGGCTACGCCATGGGCATGTACCTGATGCGCCAGGCCGCGGGGGACAGCCTGCCGGCGTTCATGACCTTCCTCTCGTGGACCGAGCTGCCGTGGTACTGGAGCGGCACCGGCAGCTTCCTCTGGGCCCTGTGCCTGGTGGTGCTGGCGCCGGGCTTGCTGGCGCTGGTGTTCGGTTTCTTCGCCTTCCGCTCGCGGATCAAGGGCGTGTATTTCTCGATCATGACCCAGGCCCTGACCTTCGCCGGCATGCTCCTGTTCTTTCGCAACGAGACCGGGTTTGGCGGCAACAACGGCTTCACCAACTTCCGCACCATCCTCGGCTTCGGCATCACCGAGCCTGGGACCCGCGCAGTGCTGTTCCTGGCCACCGTGCTGTTGCTGGTGGCCAGCCTGTATATCGGCTGGCGCCTGGCCCGGAGCAAGTTCGGCCGGGTGCTGACCGCGCTGCGGGACGCGGAAAACCGCCTGATGTTCTGCGGCTACGACCCACGCGGCTTCAAGCTGTTCGTCTGGGTGCTGAGCGCAGTGCTGTGCGGCCTGGCGGGGGCGTTGTACGTACCGCAAGTGGGCATCATCAACCCCAGCGAAATGTCGCCGACCAACTCCATCGAGGCTGCCGTGTGGGTCGCCCTGGGCGGTCGCGGCACGCTGATCGGCCCACTGCTCGGCGCCGGCGTGGTCAACGGCATGAAGAGCTGGTTCACCGTGGCCTTCCCGGAATACTGGCTGTTCTTCCTTGGGGCGCTCTTCATCATCGTCACCCTGTATTTGCCCAAAGGCATCATCGGCTTGCTGAAGAAAAGGGGCGAATCATGAGAATCACACCGACGGCCGAATTCATGCTCGAACCTATCCTCGATGCCAACAAGGATGCAGGCGCCAGCCGCGACGCCATCGGCCTCGGCCAGGCCGCCGGCAAGGGCCTGAACACCCGCCACGGCACCATCCTGACCCTGGAAGACATCAGCGTCAGCTTCGATGGTTTCAAGGCGCTCAACGACCTGAACCTGTACATCGGCGTCGGCGAGCTGCGTTGCATCATCGGCCCCAACGGCGCGGGCAAGACCACCCTGATGGACGTGATCACCGGCAAGACCCGGCCCACCCACGGCAAGGCCTGGTTCGGCGAAACCCTGGACCTGACGCAGATGAGCGAGGTGCAGATCGCCCAGGCCGGCATCGGCCGCAAGTTCCAGAAACCCACGGTGTTCGAAGCCCTGAGCGTGTTCGAAAACCTGGAGCTGGCGCAGAACACCGACAAGTCGGTGTGGGCCAGCCTGCGGGCGAAACTCTCCGGCGAGCAGAAAGACCGCATCGACGAAGTGCTGGAAACCATTCGCCTGACCGCCTCGGTGGAACGCCAGGCCGGCCTGCTGTCCCACGGCCAGAAGCAGTTCCTGGAAATCGGCATGCTGCTGATGCAGGACCCGCAGTTGCTGCTGCTCGACGAGCCGGTGGCGGGCATGACCGATGCCGAGACCGAGTTCACCGCCGAGCTGTTCAAGCGCCTGGCGGGCAAGCATTCGCTGATGGTGGTGGAGCACGACATGGGCTTCGTCGGCTCAATCGCCGACCACGTCACCGTGCTGCACCAGGGCAGCGTGCTGGCCGAAGGGTCGCTGGAACAGGTGCAGGAAAACGAACGGGTGATCGAGGTCTATCTCGGCCGCTGACAGCTCCTTGTAGGAGCGAGCTTGCTCGCGATGGAGGTCAACGATAACGCGCGCTACCTGGATGAGCGCGCCGTTCTCAGGCTCTTCGCGAGCAAGCTCGCTCCTACAAAAAGAATTGAAGGAAAAACCAGACATGCTGCAAGTCGACAAGCTGCACCAGTACTACGGCGGTAGCCACATCCTGCGCGGCCTGAGCTTCGAGGCGAAGGTCGGTGAAGTCACCTGCCTGCTCGGGCGCAACGGGGTGGGCAAGACCACCCTGCTCAAATGCCTGATGGGCCTGTTGCCGACCAAGGAAGGCACGGTGAACTGGGAAGGCCAGGCCATCACCGCCTACAAGCCCCATCAACGGGTGCATGCCGGCATCGCCTACGTGCCCCAGGGCCGGGAGATCTTCGGCCGCCTGACCGTGGAAGAAAACCTGTTGATGGGGCTTTCCCGTTTTGGCGCGAAGGAGGCCAAGGAAGTGCCGGCCTTCATCTACGAGCTGTTCCCGGTGCTGCTGCAAATGAAACAGCGGCGCGGCGGCGACCTGTCCGGCGGCCAGCAACAGCAGTTGGCCATCGGCCGGGCCCTGGCCAGCCGGCCGCGGCTGTTGATCCTCGACGAGCCCACCGAGGGCATCCAGCCATCGGTGATCAAGGAAATCGGCGCGGTGATCAAGAAACTCGCGGCCCGCGGCGACATGGCGATCCTGTTGGTGGAGCAGTTCTACGACTTCGCCGCCGAACTGGCCGACCAGTATCTGGTGATGTCCCGGGGCGAAATCGTCCAGCAGGGCCGCGGTGAAAATATGCAAGCCGAGGGTGTACGCGGCCTGGTTACCATCTAAGTTACGATCTAGCCTGTAACGTCCAGACATTAAGCACGAACCATGAACCTGCCAGCCCACACCGCCTTGTTCACCCCCAGCTGGCCTGCCGAGCTGGAACTCGGCTACGCCCGCTTTGGCGACAGCACGCGCCCGGTGCAGCGCCGACACAAGGGCCCGCTGCGGGTGCAGAAACACCTGTACGCCGAAGGCCCCGAGGTCTGCCAGCACATCATCGTGCATCCGCCCGGCGGGATTGCCGGCGGCGACCGCCTGCAGATCCGCGCCAGCGTCGACCGCGATGCCTGGGCGCAGCTGACCAGCCCCGGCGCCGCCAAGTGGTATCGCGCCAACGGGCCCGCCTATCAGACCCTGGAATTGAACGTCGCCGCCGGCGCCACCCTGGAATGGCTGCCCCAGGAAACCATCGTGTTCAGCGCCGCCCAGGCCGAACTGAGCACCCGTATCGAGCTGCACGGCGACGCCCGGCTGTTCTACTGGGACGTGGTGGCCCTCGGTCGCCCGGCCAGCGACGAGCGCTTCGACCTCGGGCATTTCCAGTCGCACCTGGACATCCGCCGCGACGGCCAGTTGCTCTGGCACGAACGCCAGCGCATTGTCGGCGGCGACGGCTTGCTCGACTCCCCGATCGGCCTGGACGGCCAGCCGGTCTTCGCCACCCTGTTGGCCACCGGCGAAATCGACAGCCAGCTGCTGGAGCGTTGCCGTTCGCTGCACCACTCCGAACATCGGTCAGTACGCGGCGACCTGACGCAACTGCCCGGCCTGCTGGTGGCCCGCTGCCTGGCCAGCGAAGCGTTGCTGGCCCGCGCCTGGCTGATCGACCTGTGGCGCCTGTTGCGCCCGGCCCTGTTGGGGCGCGAGGCGCTGCCGCCGAGGATCTGGAACACATGACACAGCGACACGACTTTCCTGTAGCCGCTGCCGCAGGCTGCGATCGTCCGCGTAGCGGGCGCCAAACCAGACGCCGCGGTGTATCAGGCAGATCGCGTCAACCAGGGTGCGTCTCCTGCGGAGACGATCGCAGCCTGCGGCAGCGGCTACGGATGCATCGCGCCATGCCCTCTTTCAACGGCTCAACAACGGATTTTGAACGATGGACCTGACCCCACGCGAAAAAGACAAACTGCTGATCTTCACCGCCGGCCTGGTGGCCGAACGGCGCCTGGCCCGTGGCGTGAAGCTCAATTACCCGGAAGCCATGGCCTATATATCCGCGGCGCTGCTCGAAGGCGCCCGCGACGGCCAGACCGTGGCCGAGCTGATGCACTACGGCACCACCCTGCTGACCCGCGAACAAGTAATGGAAGGCATCCCGGAGATGATTCCGGAAATCCAGGTGGAAGCGACTTTCCCCGACGGCACCAAGCTGGTCACCGTCCACCAACCGATCGCCTGAGGCCGCCCATGACGTACTCCATCCGCGATGCCGTGCATGCCGACCTGCCGGCGATCCGCGATATCTATAACGACGCCGTACTCAACACCACGGCGATCTGGAACGAACAGGCCGTGGACCTGGGCAATCGCCAGGCCTGGTTCAGCGCCCGCCAGGCCCAGGGTTATCCGATCCTGGTGGCGGTCGGCGCCGACGAAAGCGTGCTCGGTTATGCCTCGTTCGGCGACTGGCGGCCCTTCGACGGCTTCCGCCATACCGTCGAGCACTCGGTGTATATCCGCAACGACCAGCGCGGCAACGGCCTCGGCCCGCGCCTGATGCACGCGCTGATCGAACGCGCCGGGGCCTGCGACAAACACGTGATGGTCGCGGCCATCGAAAGCGGCAATGCCGCCTCGATCCGCCTGCATGAACGCCTGGGCTTCGTCACCACCGGCCAGATGCCGCAAGTGGGCACCAAGTTCGGGCGCTGGCTGGACCTGACGTTCATGCAGCTGACCCTCGATCCGGGGGCGCCACCGCCCACCATCCACAAGGAGTGATACCCGATGAACGCCGCCCAACTGCGTCGAGTCCATGCGGAGAGCTTTGCCCACTATCGCCAGGGGTTGATTGATCTGTTGTTCGACGCCGTGGGCCACGGCGCCTCGGTCGGTTTCATGGCCGACCTCGACGAGGAACAGGCCCGCGCCTACGTCAACAGCGTCCAGGCCAGCGTGACCGACGGCAGCCTGCTGCTGTGGGTGGTGGTTCAGGACGAGCGGGTCCTGGCCAGCGTGCAACTGGCGCTGTGCCAGAAGCCCAACGGCCTCAATCGCGCCGAGGTACAAAAGCTGCAGGTGCGCCACGACGCCCGCCGCCGTGGCCTGGGCCAGCAGTTGATGCACGCCGTGGAACAGGCGGCGCGCCAGCACAAGCGCGGCCTGCTGTACCTGGACACCGAAGCCGGCTCGGACGCCGAAGCCTTCTACAGCGCCCAGGGCTACACCCGCGTCGGCGAACTGCCGAACTACTGCCAAAGCCCGGACGGCACCTACAGCCCGACCGCCATTTACTTCAAGACTCTGGGGCAACCCGTATGATTCCAGGCCAATACCAGATCCAGCCCGGCGACATCGAACTCAACGCCGGCCGCCGTACCCTCAGCCTGAGCGTCGCCAACAGCGGCGACCGGCCGATCCAGGTGGGCTCGCACTATCACTTTTTCGAAACCAACGACGCCCTGGCCTTCGACCGCGCCGCCAGTCGTGGCATGCGTCTGAACATCCCGGCCGGCACCGCCGTGCGCTTCGAGCCGGGGCAGACCCGCGAGGTGGAACTGGTGGACCTGGCCGGGCATCGCCGGGTGTTCGGGTTTGCCGGGCGGATCATGGGTGACCTGGACTGATGCAATCCCGGTAGCCGCTGCCGCAGGCTGCGATGGCTGCGAAGCGGCCCCTGCATTTCAAAGCGAACGAAGGTCCTTCGGCCCTTAGCGCAGCCTTCGGCAGCGGCTACAGGTGCCCGACTCAATTCTTAGGAAGGTGCAATGAAGATTTCCCGCCAAGCCTACGCCGACATGTTCGGCCCCACCGTCGGTGACAAGGTGCGCCTGGCCGACACCGAGCTGTGGATCGAAGTCGAGAAGGACTTCACCACCTACGGCGAAGAAGTGAAGTTCGGCGGCGGCAAGGTGATCCGTGACGGCATGGGCCAGGGCCAACTGCTGGCGGCCGAGGTGGTCGACACCCTGATCACCAACGCGCTGATCATCGATCACTGGGGCATCGTCAAGGCCGACGTCGGCCTCAAGGACGGACGCATTGCCGCCATCGGCAAGGCCGGCAACCCGGACATCCAGCCCGACGTGACCATCGCCGTCGGCGCCAGCACCGAAGTCATCGCCGGCGAGGGCATGATCCTCACCGCCGGCGGCATCGACACCCATATCCACTTCATCTGCCCGCAGCAGATCGAAGAGGCGCTGATGAGCGGCGTCACCACCATGATCGGCGGCGGCACCGGGCCGGCCACCGGCACCAACGCCACCACCTGCACCTCGGGGCCGTGGCACATGGCGCGCATGCTCCAGGCGGCGGACGCGTTCCCGATGAACATCGGCTTCACCGGCAAGGGCAACGCCAGCCTGCCGGAACCCTTGATCGAGCAGGTCAAGGCCGGGGCCATCGGCCTCAAGCTCCACGAGGACTGGGGCACCACCCCGGCCAGCATCGACAACTGCCTGAGCGTCGCCGACCAGTACGACGTGCAGGTGGCGATCCACACCGACACCCTCAACGAATCGGGCTTCGTCGAAACCACCCTCGGCGCGTTCAAGGGCCGCACCATCCACACCTATCACACCGAAGGCGCCGGCGGCGGCCATGCCCCGGACATCATCAAGGCCTGCGGTTTGCCCAACGTGCTGCCGAGCTCGACCAACCCGACCCGGCCGTTCACCCGCAACACCATCGACGAACACCTGGACATGTTGATGGTCTGCCACCACCTCGACCCGAGCATCGCCGAGGACGTGGCCTTCGCCGAAAGCCGCATCCGCCGCGAGACCATCGCCGCCGAAGACATCCTCCACGACCTGGGCGCCTTCTCGATGATCAGCTCCGACAGCCAGGCCATGGGCCGGGTCGGAGAGGTCATCACCCGCACCTGGCAGACCGCCGACAAGATGCACCGCCAGCGCGGCCCGCTGCCGGGCGACGGCGCCGGTAACAGCAACTTCCGGGTCAAGCGCTACATCGCCAAATACACGATCAACCCGGCGATCACCCACGGCATCAGCCACGAAGTGGGCTCCATCGAAATCGGCAAATGGGCCGACCTGGTGCTCTGGCGTCCAGCGTTCTTCGGGGTCAAGCCGACATTGATCCTCAAGGGCGGGGCCATCGCCGCCAGCCTGATGGGCGATGCCAACGCCTCGATCCCGACCCCCCAACCCGTGCATTACCGGCCGATGTTCGCAAGCTACGGCGGCAGCCGGCACGCCACCAGCCTGACCTTTATCAGCCAGGCCGCGCTGGCGGCCGGGGTGCCGCAACAATTGGGGCTGAAAAAGCAGATCGCGGTGGTCAAGGGCTGCCGCGACGTGCAAAAGAGCGACCTGATCCACAACGACTACCTGCCGGATATCGAGGTCGACCCGCAGACCTATCAGGTCAAGGCCGACGGCGTGCTGCTCTGGTGCGAACCGGCGGACGTGTTGCCGATGGCGCAGCGCTACTTCCTGTTCTAGAAAGCTGGCTGTTCTAGAAACCTGGATCCAACGGGCGCCCATCCGGGCCGCCCAACGGTCAGCAAAGCCGGACGTCTTACCGTGTTGAACGGCTCAATCGCGACTAGAATTCGACACGCCGTCCTCACTCTGCTGCCTGACAAGGTTCCCGGCCATGCGTCTACCCGATTTCATCGTGCAACAGGTTGATCGCATCGTTGATGAGTGGGAGCGGTTCGCCCGATCCATTGCCCCCGATACCGACTCCCTGACCCGCCTGCAATTGCGCGACCACGCCAAGTCCATCCTGCTGGCCGCCGCTCGCGACATGCGCACTGCCCAGACCGCCAGCGAACAGGCCGCCAAGGCGCGGGGCGAAGGCCCGGAAAAGACCCCGAGCCTCGACGAAGCCGCCGCCAGCCATGGCGAATTGCGGCACAACGTGGGCTTCGACCTGGTGCAGATGACCTCGGAATTCCGCCACCTGCGCGCCTGCGTGATCCGCCTCTGGGTCGCCAGCCTGGAGTCGCCGGAACTGGCCTATTTCCAGGACATGATCCGTTTCAACGAAGCCATAGACGAAGCATTGGCCGAGTCCACCGCGGCCTATGCCGAACAGGTCAACCGTTCGCGGGATATCTTCCTGGCGATTCTCGGCCACGACCTGCGAACTCCCTTGCAGGCGGTGAGCATGTCCACCGAGATGCTGGCGCGCAAAGTCGCGCTGGACGCCGATGCGCTGGCCTACGTGTCGCGGATCAAGAGCAGCTCCCGGCACATGGCGACGATGGTCGGCGATCTGCTGGAGTTCGTGCGCAGCCGCCTGGGCAGCAGCCTGCCCATCGAGCCCGCGCCCATGGACATGGCCAGTGCCGCCAAGGCGGCCATGGACGAAGCCTGCGCCGGCTGGCCGGACTGCACGCCGGCGCTGAACTTCCATGGCGACAGCCATGGCATCTGGGATCGCGGGCGCATCGAGCAGATGCTGCAGAACCTGATCGGCAACGCCCTGCAGCATGGCAGCAATAACCACACCGTGACCGTCACCCTCACCGGCGCCGCCGAGCAGGTGCTGCTGACCATCCACAACTACGGCCCGCCGATCCCCAAGGAAGCCTTGAGTACCCTCTTCGATCCGCTGGTACGCAGCGCCAACGAAGAACTCGGCAGCTCCTCCACCAGCCTCGGCCTGGGCCTGTTCATCGTCAAGGAAGTGGTCACCGCCCACCAGGGCAGCATCGAGGTCAGCTCCAGCGAGGCCGATGGCACCACCTTCACCGTGACCCTGCCGCGGGTGTCCCACGCCGAATAGTCGTAGAGAGCAAACGGCCGACATCCCTGTAACCGCTGCCGAGCCTGCGAGGCTGCGCTCGACCGCGGAGCGGTCGTGAACCAGGCACTGCTTTCCTTCAGGTAAACCGCTAATGCAGGTTTTGCGAGGACTCCGTCCTCGAACGCAGCCTCGCGGGCTCGGCAGCGGCTACGAGCACTCGTCACTCGCTGAGCAGACGCCCCAGGCGCTGCTTGAGCATCTGGTTTTCCGTGCGCAATTCGCGGACTTCGTCGAGCAGTTCCAGCGCCAGGGCGACGCCTTCCCACTCCAGTTCCAGATCACGCCGCAACTTGGCGGCGCGCTTGGCGACCGCCAGTTCGTAATCGCTGAAACGCCAATCCCGTGGCGCCGAGCCATGGGGATCGAGGATCCCGTGCTCGACGATTTCCATCACATAGGCAGCCGGTAGATCGGCCACCTCGCAGAACTCTTCCATATCCAGCTGAACGATCAGGGTGCTCATGGTTAGCGACTCCTTGTTTCAGATCAGAATGGGTTGCAGATCAGAAATGCTCCCGCGGATTGAAGGCGGCCTTTTTCGCCAGCTCCTGCCACAGCGCCTTGACGTCGTCGCCGGAGGCCTTGGGCATCACGGCCTTGAGCTGCACGAACAGATAACCGCGATGCCCGGCCTTGTTCAGCAGGCCATGGCCCTTGGCGCGCAGGCGTTGGCCGTTCTGGCTGCCGGCCGGCACCTTGAGGTTGATCTTGCCGGTCAGGGTCGGCACCGCGACCTCGGTCCCCAGCGCCAGCTCCCAAGGGGCCAGCGGCAAGGTGATGATCAGGTTCTCGCCCTCGATATCGAACTTCGGATGGGGCGCGAAACGAATGGTCAGGTACAGGTCGCCATTGGCCCCACCACCGACACCCGGCGCGCCCTGGCCCTTGAGGCGGATACGCTCGCCGTCGGCGACGCCGGCCGGGATCTTCACGTTCAGGCTCTTGCTGGTGTTGCTGACGTGCTGGCCGGCAGCGTTGTACTGCGGCACCTTGAAGCTGACCTTCTTCGACTCGGCCGACAGGGTCTCTTCCAGGAAGATCGGTAATTCCATTTCCACGTCTTGCCCCCTGCGCCCGGCGCTGCGCGATTGTCCACCGCCGAAACCCGGCCCGCGGTTGCCGAAGATCGAACTGAAGAAGTCCGAAAAATCCCCGCCATCGCCGAAACCGCCGGCATCCGCGCGGCCCTTCCAGCCCGGTGGGCCCTGGAACGGCTGGCCGTGCTGGCCGTAACGCCGCAGGTCGTCGTATTCGGCCCGCTTGTCCGCGCTTTTCAGCGCTTCGTAGGCTTCCGACGCGTCCTTGAACTTGGCTTCGGCGTCTTTTTCCTTGCTGACATCCGGGTGGTATTTGCGCGCCAGCTTGCGATAGGCGGCCTTGATCGCCTTGTCGTCCGCCGTCGGCTCCACCCCGAGAATCTTGTAATAGTCTTTGAAGTCCATCTAAGGATCACCATCCGTTATCAATGTGGCGCGGCGGGACGTACAGCATGCACTCTTGAACAGCATCAAGGCTGATCGATCTCAATACTGTGACTCACGCGGCGCAGCAGAAGTTTATCGGCAGCTGGCGGCGGTTCTTGCGACCGCCCGATGGCTGCCCGGCCCATGCCTGCAAGTTTGGGGTGAAGAATAGTCTTTCAAGGCTTGCGGGTTTCGATTTAGCGGATAGTCGGCCTTCGATTCTGCGAACGACTGGCATACACTGCGCGGCCGTTTTTTCCAACCGGAACTCGAAAGACATGAAAAACGCATCTGCGGCCCGTGCCTGCGGTATCGACTTCGGCACGTCCAACTCCACGGTCGGCTGGCTGCGCCCCGGCATGGAAACGCTGATTGCGCTGGAAGACGACAAGATCACCCTGCCGTCGGTGGTCTTCTTCAACATCGAAGAACGCCGTCCGGTGTATGGCCGCCTGGCGCTGCACGAATACCTGGAAGGCTACGAAGGCCGGCTGATGCGCTCGCTGAAGAGCCTGCTGGGTTCCAAGCTGATCAAGCACGACACCAGCGTGCTGGGCACGGCGATGCCGTTCAAGGACCTGCTGGGCCTGTTCATCGGCCAGCTCAAGAGCCGCGCCGAAGCCGCCGCCGGCCGGGAGTTCGAGGAAGTGGTGCTGGGTCGCCCGGTGTTTTTCGTCGATGACGATGCCGCCGCCGACCAGGAGGCCCAGGACACCCTGGTGGAAGTGGCGCGCAAGCTGGGCTTCAAGGAAGTCTCCTTCCAGTACGAGCCGATCGCCGCGGCCTTCGACTACGAGTCGACCATCGAGCGCGAAGAGCTGGTGCTGATCGTCGACATCGGCGGTGGTACCTCCGACTTCTCCCTGGTGCGCCTGTCGCCCGAGCGCCGTGGCCTGGACAACCGCCACGAGGACATCCTCGCCACCGGCGGCGTGCACATCGGCGGGACCGACTTCGACAAACAGCTTTCGCTGGCCGGCCTGATGCCGCTGTTCGGCTACGGCAGCCGGATGAAGAGCGGCGCCTACATGCCCACCAGCACCCACATGAACCTGGCGACCTGGCACACCATCAACTCGGTGTACTCGCAGAAGTCCCAGCTGGCCCTGGGCAGCATGCGCTACGACATCGAAGACACCGGCGGCATCGACCGCCTGTTCAAGCTGATCGAGCAGCGCGCCGGGCACTGGCTGGCCATGGAGGTGGAAGAGACCAAGATCCAGCTGACCCACGCCGACAACCGCGTGGTGCCCCTGGACCGTATCGAGGCTGGTCTGAGCGTGGACCTGAGCCGGGCGCTGTTCGAGTCGTCGATCGACAGCCTGCTGGAGCGCATCCGCGGCAGCGTCACGCAACTGCTGGGCGATGCCAATGTCGGCGTCGGCCAGGTCGATACGGTGTTCTTCACCGGCGGTTCCAGCGGCATCCCGGCCCTGCGCCAGAGCGTCGCGGACATGCTGCCCAACGCCCGCCACGTCGAAGGCAATATCTTCGGCAGTATCGGCAGCGGCCTGGCGATCGAAGCGAAGAAACGTTACGGCTAAAAAAGCATCGCCTGTAGCCGCTGCCGCAGGCTGCGATAAGGTCCGCAGGACCTTCAGCGATGTTGAGATCGCTACGGCCTTCGGCCGATCGCAGCCTTCGGCAGCGGCTACAGGGATAGCGTCAGGTCAAACCAACCCCGCCAGCTTCAATTCACTCTTCAGGTAGGCGTAGTAAATCGGCCCGGCCACCACCCCCGGCAGGCCGAACGCCGCCTCGAACACCAGCATCGCCAACAGCAATTCCCAGGACTTGGCACTGATCTGCCCGCCGACGATCCGCGCGTTGAGGAAGTATTCCAGCTTGTGGATAAAGATCAGGTAGCCCAGCGCCGCCGCGGCCACCCAGATCGACAGCGACATGCCGACGATGGTGATCAGGGTGTTGGAGATCAGGTTGCCGATCACCGGCAACAGCCCCAGCAGGAAGGTCAGCACGATCAGGGTCTTGGTCAGCGGCAGCTTGACCCCGAACATCGGCAGGATCAGCGCGAGGAAGATCCCGGTGAAGAAGGTGTTGAGCAGGGAAATCTTGATCTGCGCGAACACGATGTTGCGAAAGGCCTGGACCAGCAGGTGCAGGCGGTCGAACAGCGCGGCCGCCAATGGCTTGCGCTTGGTCAGGTCGGGCACGCGCTGCAAGGCGATGATCGCCCCCAGCACCATGCCGATCAGCAAGGTCACGAACATGTGCGCCGCGTCCTTGCCCACCAGTTGCAGCTCGCTCAGGTGCTTGCTGGCCCAGGCGCCGATGGCCACCTGGAACTCCGCCGCGCTGGCCGGCAGATAGGAGTCGAGGAACGGCGGCAGCTGGCCGCGCGCCTTGTCCACCACCGTCATGAACTTGTCCAGGGAAGCCCCCGGGTTCTCCGCTTCGTGCAGCAGGAAACTGATGGCGCCGGCGAACAGCAGCGTCAGCACGCTGACCACCAGGGTGCCAAGCAGGGCCACCGCCAACCAGCGTGCCCGCCGACCTTCGATCAGCCGTTGCAGTTGCGGGGTGAGCATGTTGACCAGTTCGAACACCAGCAGGCCCGCCAGCAGGCTCGGTAATAGCCGCAACGGGATTACCAGCAACAGGCCGCCGAAGATGATCACCCAACTGAACAACAACAGATGACGCTGAGAAAACGTTGGCATACAGCCTCAAACAAACAGCGTGAAAGGATTGGCAGTCTGCCAGCGTTGCACTGACGATGCGAGGCCGACAGGCGCGGGTTTGCTGGCGATCAACGATACAGGGTGTGTCAGGCAAACCGCCGCGACCGGATCGTGAACAAGCTCGCGCCTGCGAGGGAGAAGGTTATTGCTTCTTCAGGCACGTGCTCATGAAGGTCTTGCGCTCATCGCCCTTGAGGGCTTTGGCAGTGGCGTCGGCGTTGCAGGTCTTCATCCGTTCCTGCGGGGTTGCCGCGGCAGCCGGGGTGGCTTTCAGGCAGGTGCTCATAAAGGCTTTGCGTTCATCGCCCTTGAGGGCTTTCGCGGTGGCGTCGGCGTTGCAAGTGGTCATCTTGTTCTGCTGGGCGGTGGCGGCAAAGCCTTGGGAACAGAGCAGCAGACCGACCATCAACAAAGGGATACGCAGCATCTTCATGGAGTTTTCTCCTTGTTACCGCACCGACGGGCGCGGCCTCCAGCGCAGTGTAGACAAACCCTGTTACAGGTTCACCTGTTCTGTAGGCTGGTGCGCCGGTACTGCTCGGGGGTGCAACCGGCCTGGCGCTGGAACATCGCGATAAATGCCGAGGCGCTGCTGTAGCCCATGTCGAACGCCACCTCCTGGACACTGCGCGCGCTGTCCAGCGCCTCGATGGACGCCAGGAAGCGCAGGCGCAGGCGCCACTCGCCGAAACTCATGCCCAGCTCGCGCACGAATTGCCGGGCCAGGGTGCGTTCGCTGACGTGGATCTGCCGCGCCCAATCGGCCAGTGCGCGGTTATCCCCCGGGGCGGCCTGCAACGCTTCCAGCACACCGAGCAAGGCCGGGCTGCTGGCATAAGGCAGGTAACCGTCATGCACCGGCGCCCGTTGCAACTGGTCGAGCATCACCTGGGCCAGGCGGCCGTCCGCTTCCTGCTCGGGGATCTGCACATCGCGCGCGGCGAAGTCCTTGAGGATCGCCTTGAGGATATCGCTGATGGCCAGGGTACAGGCCTGCTGCGGCAGCGCCTGGCACAACTGCGGGGCCAGGCACACGGCGCGGTACACGATCGGCTGCGGGCTGTAGAAACTATGCTCGGTGCCCGGCGGAATCCAGATGGCGTACTGTGGCGGCGACATAAAGCGCTGGCCGGCGATTTCCATGTGCATCACGCCATGGGCCGAATACTCCAGGCAACCCCAGGGGTGGCGATGTTCCAGCGCATGGCTGTGGGCGTCGAAATCGGCGTAGCGGAAGTACACCGGCGCCGGCAGACCGCTGAAGGGCAGCAGGTCGATGTGTTTTTTGCTCATGCTGTCCGGATTCAGGGGCGGGTTGTCTGGATCGAAGTATAGGCCTGGATCCAGACAGATGGATAATCACCCTTCATCAACGTTCTGGTTTTTCCTCATGCAATACGCTTATCCGTTACTGGCCGTCTTTATCTGGGCCGGCAATACCGTCATCAACAAACTAGCGGTCGGGGCGATCTTCCCCGCGGAGATCGGTTTCTATCGCTGGCTGCTGGCCGGCCTGTTGTTCACGCCGTTCATGCTCAAGGCAGTGGTCGCCCATTGGGCGGTGATCCGCCCGAACCTGGGCAAGATCTTCATCCTCGGCGTGCTGGGTATGGCGGTGTACCAGAGCCTGGCCTACTTCGCCGCGACCCTGACCTCGGCCACCAACATGGGCATCATCCTCTCGCTGATGCCGCTGATGTCGCTGGCCATGGCCATCGCCAGCCTCGGCCAGCGCCTGACGGCCGGCGCCCTGGCCGGTGCCGTGTTGTCGTTTGCCGGGGTACTGGTGGTGGTGTCGTCCGGCAGCCTCGACGTGCTGCTGGAACAGGGGGTGAACCTGGGCGACGCGATGATGCTGATCGCCACCCTGGCCTACGCGATCTACAGCACCCTGCTGAAAAAATGGCAGCTGCGCCTGCCACCGCTGGTGCTGCTGTACCTGCAGGTGCTGGTGGCCGTGGTGGTGCTGTTTCCGCTGTTTCTGGCCTCGCCGAAAACCGGCCTGACCCTGCACAACATTCCCCTGGTGCTCTATGCCTGCCTGCTGGCCTCGATGCTCGCGCCGCTGGCGTGGATGCAGGCAGTGGTACGCCTGGGACCGAGCCGCACCACGCTGTTCTTCAACCTGCTGCCGCTGATCACCGCGCTGATTGCCGCCGTGGTGCTGCATGAACAGCTGGCGTTGTATCACCTGGTGGGTGGGGTGCTGACCCTGGGCGGGGTGATTCTGTCGGAACGCTGGACCACCGCGCTGGGGCGCAAGGCCAGCGTCGCCTGACAGATCGTCATCGCGAGCAAGCTCGCTCCTACCAGGGACCGCTCGATCCTGTAGGCGCGAGCGTGCTCGCGATACACCTCAAGACCGCCACATCCCTCTCTGGCTATACCCCCGCCGCCTTCAACCGCTGCGCATGCTCGACGAACAGCCGGATCGGCTCGGCGCCCTTGCCCACCAGCCCCAACGACTGGTTGACGATATCGAAGTGGTCCAGGGGGTAATCGTCGCCAATCACCGTGCCCAGGTGCGAGCTGTAGCGGCCGACCATGCCATCGCACTGCCCGGCCTCGCGGACAAAGGTCCTGGCGAACAGCCGGCAAGTGCGGTTGGTGCCGTCGAACAGGTTGCGCCCGCGATTGGTCTTGCCCGGCTGCAAGGTGCCGGACCAGGAGTAGTAGCGCACCCCGTTGACCTCTTCCGGTCCCTGCCCACCCCAGGTGTCCGGCAGGCCCTGGGGATACTGGCGGTTGAACAGCGCCACGCCCTCGCTGGTCAGCGAGCGGTGCGAGGCATGGATATCCGCCGGCAGCTTCGGCCCGCGATAACCGGTGTCGAGCCAGCTCATCAGCACGGCAATCACCCGCAGGATAAAACTCAGCACACGCCCGCGCAGGGTGTCGATGGAATGGTGGCGCTCGATGTAGTCGGCCAGTTCGGAGCCATGATTGGGCCCGGCCACCGAGGTCACCGAGGCCACCCAGTCCGGCCGTTTGGCCGCGGCATAGCGGGCGGTGAGCGAGCCCTGGCTGTGGCCGATCAGGTTGACCTTGTCCGCGCCGGTTTCGCGGCGGATCTCCTCGATCCGCGCCAGCAATTGCTCGCCGCGCACCTCAGTGGAGTGCAGCGGCGAGACCTGCACGGCAATCACCGTGGCCCCGCCGCGGCGCAACGCCGACTCGATGCCGAACCAGTAGGAGTACAGCACCAGCCGGATAAACCCCAGCATGCCGGGGACCAGGACCAGCGGGTAACGCGTGGCAAGCTCTTGGGACATGGGAACATCCTTGTGATCGGACTTGTATCAGGGACCGCGGCGCCCAAGGCTGGATGCAGGACAGCAGCCAAGAGCATCGACAGCCAAGATGACAGCTTCACGACCACTGTATGACATTCCCCGGGTTCCATCCCTTCTACTTCAACCCCACCACCCCGGCCACGATCAGCCCCACCGACAGCAGCTTGACCAGCGTCAGGCTCTCCCCCAGCAAGGCGAAACCGAGGAACACCGTGCCCAGGGAGCCGATGGCGGTCCAGATCGGGTAGGCGATGCTCACCGGCAGTTCACGCATCGCCAGGGTCAGGAAGTAGATGCCGCCCAGCGCGGCCACCACCGTCAGCAGCGACGGCCACAACCGGGTGAACCCCTCGGCGTACTTCATGCCCATGGCGAAGGTGACTTCGAAGGCGGCGGCGATCAGCAAGAACAGCCAGGCCATGTCGCCTCCTCAGAAGGTCCGCGCCAGTGCCAGCAGGCGCTGCTCGGCTTCGGCGCAGGACACCTGGAACGTGCGCTCGGCCGATTCCTCGCCTTCGGCCGCAACCACTGTGACGTCGTCGATACCGATAAAGCCCAGCGCCGTGCGCAACCATGGGTCGGCATGGTTCATGGCCTCCAGTTCGCCGCCCGGGCCGAAGCCGAAGCCGCCGCGACTGGTGACGATCAGCGCTTTCTTGCCCCGCACCAGCGGCTCGTACTGGGCGACACCGTTGTCCTGGACGGTATTGAAGGTCAGGCCCAGGCGCACGATCTGGTCGACCCAAGCCTTGAGGCCGCTGGGCACGCTGAAGTTGTACATCGGCGCCGAGATCACCAGCAGCTCATGTTCCAGCAACTCCGTCACCAGCTCGTCGCTCAGGGCCAGGTCGGCCTGCATCGACAAGGGTCGTGCCTGGGGTTCGGGATAAAACGCCGCGGCGACAAAGGCTTCGCTGACGTGGGGCAGCGAAGCGCGACCGACTTCCCGGCGGGTCAACCGGCCCTGGGGATGGGCCTCGAGCCAGGCCTGGAGAAAACGCTCCGTCAGCCGCCGCGAATGGGAGCGTTCGCCACGGGGGCTGCCATGTACTGCTAGAATTCTGCTCATCTGTCATTCCTCATCCTGGATCATTCTGGAAGACCGTAAAAGCCTTCCTGGGCGAGGAATAAAGCTATTGATGCAGGCCCTATGGAACAAATGAGCAATAGTTGATCAGGATGAATCCATTTCACCCATAAGGTGACCCAGTATGTTTGCCAACCTGCCGCTGACCGCCCTGCGCGCCTTCGAATCGGCGTCCCGGCTCCTGAGTTTCAAGGCCGCCGCCGAGGAACTGTCGGTTACGCCCACGGCGATTTCCCACCAGATCCGCTCCCTGGAAAGCTGGCTGGGCGTGCCGCTGTTCCAGCGCCTGCCGCGCCAGGTGCGCCTGACCGAATGCGGCGAACGGCTGTTTCACAGCCTGCACGGCGCCTTGCTGGAAGTGGCGCAGAGCGTCGACAGTCTGCGCCCGCAACGCAGCGGCGCGAACCTGATGATCTCCACCACGCCGGCCTTCGCCGCGCTGTGGCTGGTGCCGCGCCTGGGGCGTTTTTATGCCCGGCACCCGAACATCAACCTGCGCCTGGACACCAACTGCGAAGTCATCGACCTGCAACAGGATGCGAGTGTCGACCTGGTGATCCGCTACAGCCTGGACGACTACCCCAATCTCTATGGGCTGTGCCTGTTCGACGAGTGCTTCACGGTCTACGGCTCGCCGGAGCAGGTGGCCCTGGCCCGCCAACAGACGCCGACGCTGATCAGCGTGCGCTGGCACAACTCCAAGCTCTACGCCCATGGCTGGGAGGCCTGGTGCGACAAGGCGCAGGAAAGCTGGATGCAGGGCCGCCCGGTGATTCGCGAATACGACGAGGAACACTACGCCCTGCAGGCGGCGATCGCCGGCCAGGGCCTGGTGCTGGCCAGCAATATCCTGGTGTCGGAAAGCGTGGCCAGCGGCCTGTTGCTGCCGTATCGCCCGGAGATCCATGTCGACGGCGCGGGCTATAGCGCCTTGTGCGTACCCGGGCGCGAACGGCATCCGCCGGTGCGGGCGTTTTTCCAGTGGTTGCGCGAAGAGGCCCAGGCTGCCGGGCATCCGCTGCTCGCCGCCGGCTAATGCCCTTGAACGGGTAGGAGCGAGGCTTGCCCGCGAAAGACGCGCCGCGGTTATGCAGATGCACCGCGTCGGATTCTTCGCGAGCAAGCTTCGCTCCTACAGGCGCGAAAGGCGCGTGAGCTCAACGCGTCGGCTTGACCGCCACCGGCGCCTTGCCCGAACGCATCTGCTCGAGTAGCGGCGCGCACTGGTTCGGCTCGCCGCCGCTCGGAGCCACCAGCGCCAGCAACCCGGCCGCCGGCCCGGCGATCACCCCCAGCGCCACCATGCCGGCGCCGCGCAACATCAGCGGTACGGCCTTGACCCCGGCCTCCGGCTTGATGAACTTGCCTTGCACATAGAGCGGCGAGCGCAGGGAGAACAGGCGCAAGCCCTTGGATTCCGGGGTGATGGTCAGGTCCAGTTGCTCGCTGGCCATGTTCGCGGTGCCGTCGATGTAGACGATCGCGTTCTCGGTGTCGAACACGAACAGGCGGCTGGTGGCCAGGCCGGTCTTGATGCCGAAGTCGGCGGCGGCGCAATTGATCTTCACTTCCTTGTCGCCAAACATCTTGCCGATCACATAGTTGCCGACGTTGAGCCCGGCGATCTCCATCAGGCTGCGGCTGATGGCGCCGTCGTTGATCAGCATCTTCAGCTCGCCATTGGCACTGCCGAGCAAGGCCGCCACCGAATTGCCGCGCCCGGCGATATCGGCATCGCCATTGAGTTCGCCGAAGCTGGTTTTCATCGGCTCGAAGGTCGGGAACAGCTGCTTGAGCTTGAAGTTGCGCGCGGTCAGCTTGGCCCGGCCTTCCAGCGGCGTGGCCTGGCCGTTGAGGCGAATCTGCGCATCCAGCTTGCCGCCGGCCACGCCGAAACGCAGCGGCTCCAGGCTCAGGCGCCCGTCGTCGAGCACCAGATGGGTGTACAGGTCGGTGAAGGGCAAGTCGGCGCTATGGACGATGCGCTTGCCGGTGAACTCGACATCGGCGTCCATGTCGCGCCAGCGCTCGGTGCGGAACTCTTCCACCGGCAGCACCTTGTCCGCCGGCTGCTTGCTGTCGCCGCCCCGGGCCTTCTGCTTGGCGTTGGAGTCGGCGCCGATCAGCGGCGCCAGGTCGCTGAACAGCAACTGATTGGACACCAGCGCACCGGTCAGCTTGGGCCGCGGCTGGCTGGCGACGTAGGTCAGGTTGCCGTGGATGTCGCTGTCGCCGATCTTGCCGTTGAAATCCTGGTACTGGAACTTCGCCCCGGCCGGGTCGCGCAACTGCGCGCTCAGGTGGCCATCGGTGGCATAGGCCGGCGAGTCCGGCAGGGTCACGCCAGTCAGCGGGTACAGGTTGCCCAGGCTGGTGCCGGCGAGCTTCATGCGCAGATCCAGGGCGCCGAGGTTGAGCGGGTCAGTCAGGGTGCCGGCCAGTTCGACGCGGGTATCGCCGATCGTTGCCTGAACTTGCAGCGGAAACGGCTTGCTCGCGTCCTGCAGCGCCAGCAAGCCGCCGATCTTGCCGGAACCGGCGAGCGCCTGGCCGTGATATTGCCCCTTGGCCTTGAAGGCAAAGGCGTAGGACTGGGGAGCTGCGCCCTTCTCCTCGGCTTTCTTCGCCGCCTTGTCGCCGACGATGTCGCTGAACGGAATCGGCTTGCCCAACGGGTCGATCAGCAGGTCGAGGCGGGTTTTCAGGCTTTGGTCATTGAGGGTGACATGGCCTTTGTCGAAGCCGATGGCGCCGATATCCACCACCCAGTTGGAGGGCTCGGCATTCGGGTCTTTCGGGTCGAACTGGAAGGTCCAGTTGGCGCGGCCGTCGGCCAGGCGTTCGAGGGCGGCGTTCGGCTCGGTGAGGTCGATGCGCGGAATGCGCACGCGCTGCGCCAGCAATGCCAGGGGCGAAATGCGCAACTCGACGCGCTTGAGGCTGACCATCTGCGGCGCCTTGGACCAGTCGGGGTTGCCCAGGGTCAGGTCTTCGGCCACCACATGCGGCCACGGCACCCAGGTCCGCCAGCCGCCTTCGTCGGGCTCGCGCTGCCAGATCACCGCCAGGTTGCCGTTGATGGCGAAGGGGCGATGCAGTTCTTCGGAGACTTTGGCATTGAGTGGCGGCTTGATCCGGTTCCAATCGAAGAACGCGATGATCAGTACCAACACGGCCAGCAGCAAGAAAAGGCTACCGACTGTCCAGGCGAGAATTTTACGAGTGCGCGTCATGCACAGGGCTCCTGACTACTGAAGGGCGCCGGGATGACGACGCCCCTGTGAACGGCCGGGGTTGAAATCCACCGGTCATGGAAACTAGGACTGACAAACGGCCCGCAGGTTTAACCCAAGGCCGCGAATCAGACACAAAAGCACGGATTTTCCTGACCGAAGCGCCAGCTTGGCGTTACCGCCGCCGCACTTTTGCGAGGCGCAGATGGGTCGAAAATACCCACCCCGGTGCAAAACCCTTCTTCGGAAACGCCCGTTCTAGAGCCCTCGGGCAGAACAATCAATTCTGTTGATTATTACCATTGTCTTTATGAACTTTTATATCGATTTTGCGCGCGTAACATTGGCTCCGTACCCACTTTATCGCCCTCCCAAGGAGCAACCCATCATGAAACGCCAATTACTGCTTAGCCTGACCCTCTCGATCCTGGCAGCCAACGCTTTCGCCCTGCCAGCCGCTGAACAGGCTACCCCACAAGTCAAAGCAAGCACCTCGGTATTCACCCAGACCCTGGCTTCCGATGGCAGCGACCGCACCCCACAAGGCCAGACCCTGGCTTCCGACGGTAGCGACCGCACTCCACAAGGCCAAACCCTGGCCTCCGACGGCAGCGACCGCACCCCACAAGGCCAAACCCTGGCTTCCGACGGCAGCGACCGCACCCCACAAGGCCAAACCCTGGCTTCCGATGGCGGCGACCGTACCCCACAAGGCCAGACCCTGGCTGAAGACGGCTTCGATCGCACTCCCCTGGGCCAGGCTGTAGCCGAAGGCGGCCGTGATCGCCTGGAAGAGAAAGGTCTGGTTTAAGACGGCAACGACCGTTTGGCCTAACGCAACCCAGCTGTGAGTCAAGCCTATGATGCCTCTACAGAAAAGCCCGGTCCCTGGATCGGGCTTTGTTTTTTCCTGAGCCGCGCCGTTTTTTTCTGCGTCCACCGCTCCGATCCAGGTCTCGCCTTCAGCCTACCGCCCCCACCAGGTTCGACGCCGGCAAAGTTGATTTGCTAGAGTGCGCCGCTCTCTTGATCAGAAAACCAGCCCGCCGATGCTGCCCCGCGCCGAACAGAAACAACAGACTCGCAACGCTCTGATGGACGCTGCCCGCCACTTGATGGAATGCGGCCGCGGATTCGGCAGCCTGAGCCTGCGCGAAGTGGCGAAAACCGCCGGCATAGTGCCGACCGGTTTCTACCGGCATTTCGACGATATGGACCAACTCGGCCTGGTACTGGTCAGCGAAGTCGGCCAGACCTTCCGCGAAACCATCCGCCTGGTGCGCCATAACGAATTTGTCATGGGCGGCATCATCGATGCCTCGGTGCGGATCTTCCTCGATGTAGTGGCAGCCAACCGCTCGCAGTTCCTGTTCCTTGCCCGCGAGCAGTACGGCGGTTCGCTGCCGGTGCGCCAGGCGATCGCCAACCTGCGGGAAAACATCAGCGCCGACCTGGCGGCCGACCTGACCCTGATGCCCAAGCTGCAACACCTGAACATCGCCGACCTGACGGTGATGGCCGACCTGATCGTCAAAAGCGTGTTCGCCACCTTGCCGGACATCATCGATCCGCCTGCGCAAGCCCTGCCCGAGCACCTCACGCCCCAGGCGAAAATCACCCAGCAGCTGCGTTTCATCTTTATCGGCCTCAAGCATTGGCAAGGGCTGGGCAGCACCGAATAACCCCCGCCGCTGCGCTCAACCGCACAACCTCCTCCACCGCCTCATCTGCCCGCCATGGCTCGCGCCAGAGCGGCGCTTCGCCGCGCATCAAAAAACAGCACAACGCACCAAGTCAGTGCTATAAATCAGCGCACACCCTGAATTTGTAACAAAATAAAACAGAAGCCTGCCCCATTTTCAGGCGCTTTCCACCCGTTTCCAATCAGACCGGGCGATTGGCAAGGCACTTGCTCTACACCCTGCATCGCTCATAGCTGGAAGCCTTCCAATGCTGGTGATTCATCGCAGAATCGCGCCGCAACCCGACTGGTCCGCCGAGTTGCACCTGACCTTCGAAGCCCGCAGCAAAAGCCGCTTGCGCTGCTTTAGTGCCGACGGCGAAGACGTCGGGCTGTTTCTGGAGCGTGGCCAGCCGCCGCTGCACGACGGCGAATGCCTGCAAGCCGAGGATGGCCGGATCGTGCGGGTCTGTGCGCGTCCGGAAACCCTGTTGCATGTCACCTGCCGCAATGCCTTCGAACTGACCCGCGCCGCCTACCACCTGGGCAACCGCCACGTCGCCCTGCAAGTCGGCGATGGCTGGCTGCGCCTGCTCGACGACTATGTGCTCAAGGCCATGCTCGAACAGCTCGGCGCCAATACCAAAACCATCGAGGCGCCGTTCCAGCCGGAACACGGCGCCTACGGCGGCGGCCATCATCATTCCCGCCACGGCGACGAGGACTTCAACTACGCGCCGCGGTTGCACCAGTTCGGCGTCCGTCAATGAACCCGGCCTGGGCCCTGCTGCGCCTGGCCAGCCCACAGCTGCCGATTGGCGGCTACAGCTATTCCCAGGGCTTGGAAATGGCCGTGGAACAGGCCAGGGTCAACGACCCGCACAGCGCCCGACGCTGGATCGGCGACCAGTTGCTGCTCAACCTCGCACGCTTCGAAGCATCGCTGTTGCTGGCCCATTGTCAGGCGGCCGCGGACGAGGACTGGGCGCAATTGCTGCAGCTGTGCCAGGAACATCGCGCCAGCCGCGAAACCCGCGAGCTGCACCAGGAAAGCCGGCAAATGGGCTATTCCCTGCAACAGCTGCTGAACGGCCTGCCGGAGCTGGATCCGCCGGCCCGCGCCTTTCTCGCGCAGATCGCCGAGCCGCATCTGGCCCTGGGCTGGGCCCTGGCCGCGCGGGCCTGGCGGATCAGCCCGCAGGACGCCCTGGCCGCCTGGCTGTGGAGCTGGCTGGAAAACCAGCTGGCGGTGCTGATGAAAACCCTGCCCCTGGGCCAGCAGGCTGCTCAGCGCCTGACCAGCGAACTGTTGCCGCTGTTGCAAGAGGCCCAGCGCAATGCCTCGAACCTCGACCCCGAACATTACGGCAGCGCCGCCTTCGGCCTGTCCCTGGCGTGCATGGCCCATGAGCGCCAGTACAGCCGCCTGTTCCGTTCCTAGGTCCTTTTAGTCTGGCGCCTTTTACTGGGTGCCTTTTATTGTGGAGAGTCACATGAACGCACAACCTCTGCGCGTCGGCATCGGCGGCCCGGTGGGCTCCGGCAAGACCGCCCTGACCCTGGCCCTGTGCCTGGCCCTGCGCGAACGCTACAACCTGGCGGTGGTGACCAACGATATCTACACCCGCGAAGACGCCGATTTCCTGGTGCGCAATCAGGCCCTGGCGCCCGAACGCATCATCGGCGTGGAAACCGGCGGCTGCCCGCACACGGCGATTCGCGAAGACGCCTCGATCAACCTCGAGGCGGTGGATCAGCTGAACCGGCGTTTTCCCGGCCTCGACCTGATTCTGGTGGAGTCCGGCGGCGATAACCTGTCGGCGACCTTCAGCCCCGAGCTGTCCGACCTGACCATCTACGTGATCGACGTGTCGGCGGGCGACAAGCTGCCGCGCAAGGGTGGCCCAGGCATCTGCAAGTCCGACCTGCTGGTGATCAACAAGATCGACCTGGCGCCCCTGGTCGGCGCTTCGCTGGAGATGATGGACGGCGATACCCAGCGCATGCGCGGCGGCAAGCCGTTCGTCTTCAGCAATCAGAAGACCGGCCAGGGCCTGGAGGAAATCATCGCCTTTATCGAACGCCAGGGACTGCTGATCGCGGCCTGATCGCTCTTTTCAAAAAAGCTCAACAAGGAAGCCTGTCATGACCCTCAAACGTATTCTCGGCACCCTCGCCCTGCTGCTGACTCCAGCTTTGGCCTTCGCCCACCCGGGCCACGGCGACAACGGCCTGATGGCCGGCATCAGCCACCCGATCGGTGGCCTCGACCACTTGCTGGCGATGGTTGCGGTCGGCCTGTGGGCCGCGCAGCAGCAAGGCGCGGCGCGCTGGGCACTGCCCTGCACCTTCGTCGGCACCATGCTGATCGGCGGCGTGCTGGGTTTTGCAGGGCTGAACCTGCCGGCCCTGGAAAGCGGGATCGCCGCCTCGGTCCTGGCCCTCGGCCTGGCCGTGGCCCTGGCGGTGCGGCCACCGTTGAGCCTGGCGGTGGCCGCCACCGCGCTGTTCGCCCTGTTCCACGGCGTGGCCCACGGCCTGGAACTGCCGGACATGTCCAGCCCCTGGACCTATGCCGCAGGCTTCGTCGCCGCCACTGCGGCACTGCACGCGGTCGGTTATGCCGTGGTCCGGCTCCTGCCACAGGCCGCTGCGCCGCTGGTGCGCCTGGCGGGCGCGGCGTCCGCCGCGACGGGCGTGTGGTTGCTGGCCGGCTGAGTCGCCCTATACCGGCGCTCCTGTAGGAGCGCCGGTCAAAACTCGATTGCTCGCGATGCGTTCTTGGCGACATACCCCGTCGCCTGGATCGCGAGCAAGCTTCGCTCCTACCCCGCACACCACGATCCCCGGGGCCTTCTCTGCTACCATGTCGCGCATTCCACCCTGCCGTGACGACGCCAGCCAATGCCCGATGTTTCCAGCCCCACTTCCCCGTCTGAATCGACCGCCCTGTTTACGGCCGTGCAACAGCATTTCCACAGCGTGATCGTGCCGCTCTGGCAGGGGCCGGGCTGGAATCCGGAACTGGCGTTGCCCTTCGAGGCGCTGGACGCCGAACATGCCCCGCTGCCGCCTCAGCGTTATCGGGCCATGGCCTGCGCCCGGCAGCTGTACCTGTTTTCCAGCCTGATCGGCGATGGTCGTACGCCGCTTGCCGAAGAGCGCGCCGCAGCGCTGTTCCGTTCCCTGCAACGGCACTTCCACGATGCCGAGCACGGTGGCTGGTTCTACAGCATCGATGCCCAGGGCGCGCCGCTGGACAGGCGCAAGGACCTCTACACTCACGCCTTCATCGTCTTTGCCTGCGCCCATTACTGGGCCAGGGTCCGTGAGCCGCTGGTGGAATCGGTGCTCAATGCCGCGCTGAAAGTGGTGGCCGAACGTTTTGCCAGCGGCGATGGCCTGTACGAAGCGGTCCTCGCCGAAGACTGGTCGCCCCTGGCCTGCGGCCCCTTGCAGAACCCGCTGATGCACCTGGCCGAAGCCTTCCTCGCCACCCTGGCCGTGCGTGACGACGCCGCCGTGCAAGGCGCACTGCTGGCCCTGTGCACGACCATGCAGCAGCGCTTCATCGAGCCACGGCATGGGCTGATGATGGAGAAACCGCTGGGGGCTGTGGATAACTGGTTCGAGCCGGGGCACCAGTTCGAATGGTTCTTCCTGCTGCAATCCTCGGCCTTGCTGCGCGGCTGCCCGCTGCACGCCTCGCTGGAGCGGGCCTTCGCCTATGCCGAGCAGGTTGGTGTGGATAACTCCAGCGGCGCGGTGAGTGGGATGCTGAGCATCGATGGCGATGTGCTCGACCCGACCCAACGCATCTGGGCCCAGGCCGAATACCTGCGCGCCCTGACCTTGCGCCAGGACCGCGCCGAACGCCTGCAGCACCAGTTGCGGGCGCTGCAACAACACTTCCTGCATGCCAAGGGCTGGAATGAATGCCTGGACGCCCATGGCGTACTCAGCCGCCGGGACATGCCGTCGACCACGCCTTATCACCTGGCGACCTGTTATCTCGGCCTGGCTGAATACTTCGGCTGATCTTTACATCGCTATCGCGAGCGAGCTTCGCTCCTACAGAAAAACGGGCATGCCTGTGTAGGAGCGAAGCTTGCTCGCGATTGCGCGCCTGCGCTCAGAAAGGCCTCAGGCAATCCACTTGCGATCACCGGTAAAGCTGATGGTCAGCCAGCGCGCCGCATCCGCCTTGCCGAGCTGTGTGGATATCTCCTCGCGCAGCTTGTCCAGCGTCGCCACGCCCTGCAATGGATAGTCCTGCGGCAGCACGATGTGAATCTCGATGAACCGCGCCCGTCCGTGCTTCTGCACATACGAGACATAGTCGGCAAAGCCGTGCTCGACTTTCGCCTCGTCCATCACTTGGCGAACCTTGTCATCCAGTTGGTCCGGGACAATTCCCAGTACATCGCGTAACGCTGGCTTGAGGATATTGAGGGCCGGCGCGAGCATGCTCAGGGCCAGCAGGATCAGGATCGACGGGTCGACATAAGCGGCCCACTGGCCATAACCCTGGGTCTTGAGCAGCAACGCGATGAGAAAGCTCACCAGCAAGCCGATCGAGAGCATCGCGTCCACCAGCCAGCTGACGTTGTCGAACTGGATCAACGAGGATTTCAACGTGCGATTGCGATAACGGACGTAGAAGAAATAGGCGAAACAGACGACGCTAAGGACCATCGCAAAAGGGATCACCAGGCCCAGTTCGATCTCGCGGCCACCGTTGATGATGCCGAACATACCGCTGAGAAAGGCGTAGATCGCAATCAGCAACAAAAAGCTGCCTTCGATCAGCAGCACCATCGGTTCCAGGTGCCAGAAGCCGAACTGAAAGCGCTGGTTGCTTTCCTTGGCGATCAGCTTGGCGGTGATCAGCATCAGGACCTTGATGACGGTCGCGATCAGCGAAAAAAAACCATCGAACAGAATCGATTGGGAACCGGAAAAAAAACCCGTGACGATAGCGGCGATCGCCACGGCGAACATCAGGACGGTCGATTGTTTGAGCAGTACCTGCTCACCTCGGTTACTCACATTTCCTCCTCGAGAACCTTTGACTTCGCGGCCTTGATGCAAGGCTGCGGTGGGTTGCGGAGCGGGAGTCTACCTTGTGCGGGCTGATTCAGGCCTGAACGGCTGTGTTGCCAAACGCATCGGCACATGAGGTGTGTAGCCGCTGCCGCAGGCTGCGATAAGGCCCGGAGGGCCTTCGGCGATCTTGAAGAGCACGCCCTCTTCGAGGTCGATCGCAGCCTTCGGCAGCGGCTACAGGGAGAGCACTCAGCCCTTGGCATTGCGCTCAATGGCGAAGCCGGCCCAGGTCTGGCTCACCGGCATCAGTTCCAGGCTGTTGATATTGACGTGGGCCGGGGTGTTGAGCACCCAGAAGATGGTGTCGGCGATGTCCTGCGGCTGGATCGGCTCGGCACCGGCGTAGGTGGCGTCGTAGCGCTCCTGGTCGCCTTTGAAACGCACCAGGGAGAACTCGCTTTCGCACAGGCCCGGCTCGATGTTGGTCACCCGCACACCGGTGCCTTGCAGGTCGCAACGCAGGTTCAGGGAGAACTGTTTGACGAACGCCTTGCTCGCGCCATACACGTGACTGCCCGGATACGGGTAGTTACCGGCGATGGAGCCGAGGTTGACGATGCCGGCGCCGCGGCCATGGGCGATCAGCCGTGGCAGCAGCAGGCGGGTGCTGTACATCAGGCCCTTGATGTTGGTGTCGACCATGGTGTCCCAGTCGTCCAGGTCGCACTTGGGCGCCGGGTCGACCCCCAGGGCCAGGCCGGCGTTGTTGATCAGCCCGCGCAGCTTGGCGAAGGACGGCGGCAGGTTGGCGATCGCTTCTTCCATGGCCTTGCGGTCCCGCACATCGAGCACCAGGCCGTGCACTTCGGTCTGCTTCGACAGCTCGGCGCACAGAGCGTCGAGACGCTCTTCGCGGCGCCCGGTCAGCACCAGCGACCAGCCGGCCTCGGCAAAACGACGGGCACAGGCTTCGCCAAAACCGGAGGTCGCGCCGGTAATAAACAGGGTGGAAGTCATGGTGTTCTCCTTGCTGGGCGTCGAACCGCCGTGGAAATGAAAAATCGTTTCGCAGCATGCCCGGCCTGAATCGCAGCGGCAACCAGAGGTTGTGCGAGCCCGGCTATCAGCCTCCCCTGTAGCCGCTGCCGAAGGCTGCGATCGACCTCGAGGAGGGCGTGCTCTTCAAGATCGTTGAAAGGCCCTCCGGGCCTTATCGCAGCCTTCGGCAGCGGCTACAGAGACGCAACTGTACAAAAAACAACCAACCACCGCCAAGCCAGGCAGGTCGTGGCCCGCAGCCACATGCACGCACCTTATCCACAGGACGCTCCACAGTCTTTGGGGGCAAGTGCAAAAGTCCGCAAGCCGCTATCCACAGGGGCTGCAGGCGGTTTTAGAAAGTTTTTTGCTTGACCTGGGCATGGCGTCCATGCAGCCCCGACCGATACAGGCGACCGAACGGTCAGGCAAGGGATGGCTTCAAGCCAGTAACGACGCTGCCTCGACGAGTCTTTCCAGAGTTTAATCACAGACTTATCCACAGGCTTGCCCAGGGGGTTTCCGCCCTTTGCCTGCGACAATAAAAAGGTTGACAACGGCCGCTCAAGGTCCGGGAAAAACGCCTGATCAAAAAACGATCGCCAGCCTGCAGGCCACGCCATTCAAGGCGTCCAGCCAGCTACTCCCACGTTACCCACAGCCAGTTCCACAGCAAACGGGGACAAGTCAAAACCGTGGCAAAACAACTATTTGCAGCGTCTTTATGCCGCGCTTTGCCAGCTTGCGCAGAATGTTTTCCACAATTTGCGTTTTCTGCTGTGGACAAGGTCATCCAGCCTCTGTAGGAGCGAGCCTGCTCGCGAAGAACCCGAGAACGACGCGTACATCCAGACAGCCAGCGTCACCGTTGACGAGCATCGCGAGCAAGCTCGCTCCCACAAGATCAAGGGGATAAAAATGCCCCGGCGGCGTGAGCCGGCGGGGCAGGTCTTATCCACGGCACTCAGGCTCAGTGACCGCCCAGATACGCGTTACGCACCTCCTCGTTGACCAGCAGTTCCTGGCCGGTACCGCTCAGGCGGATCTCGCCGTTGACCATCACATAGGCGCGGTCCGACAGCTTCAGCGCGTGGTTGGCGTTCTGCTCGACCAGGAAGATGGTCATGCCGGTGGAGGCCAGCTCGCGCAAGGTGGCGAAGATCTGCTTCACCACGATCGGCGCCAGCCCCAGGCTCGGTTCGTCCAGCAACAGCAGCTTGGGACGGCTCATCAGCGCGCGGGCGATGGCGAGCATCTGCTGCTCGCCGCCGGACATGGTCATGGCCCGCTGGGTCCGACGTTCCTTGAGCCGCGGGAACAGTTCGAACATGCGCTGCATGTCTTCGCTGGCGTACTTGTCGCCGATGGGGATGGTGCCCATCAGCAGGTTCTCTTCCACCGTCATGTCCGGAAACACCCGGCGCCCTTCCGGCGACTGGGCGATGCCGTTGGAGGCGATGTAGTGCGAGGACTTGTGGGTGATGTCCACACCGCGGTAGATGATCTGCCCGGACTCGGCCCGCGGCTGGCCGAAAATCGACATCAGCAGCGTGGACTTGCCGGCACCGTTGGAGCCGATCAGGCTCACGGTTTCACCTTCGTTGATGTGCAGCGAGACTTTCTTCAGAGCCTGGATCGGCCCGTAGTACACGTCCAGGTCCTTGAGTTCGAGGATAGGCGCAGTCGTCATACCAGTTCCTCTTCGTCCGCACCCAGGTAGGCGGCAATCACTTTCGGGTCGTTGCGGATCGCTTCGGGCCCGCCCTCGGCGATCACGTTGCCGTGGTCGAGCACCACGATATGGTCGGAAATACTCATCACCATGCCCATGTCATGTTCGATCAGCACCACGGTCAGGTCGTGCTCGTCGCGCAGCAGCCGGATCATCGCGCTGAGCGCTTCGGTTTCCTGGGGGTTGAGGCCGGCGGCCGGTTCGTCGAGGCAGATGATCTGCGGCCGGGTGCACATGGCGCGGGCGATTTCCAGGCGGCGTTGCTGGCCGTAGGACAACTCGCCGGCCAGGCGGTTGGCGCAGTCCACCAGGTCCACCACCTCCAGCCAGTAGAAGGCGTGGTCCAGGGCGTCGCTTTCAGCCTTCTGGTAACCCTTGGTGTTGAGGATGCCGGACAGCAGGTTGCGGTTGACCCACATGTGCTGGGCCACCAGCAGGTTCTCCAGCACCGACATTTCCCTGAACAGGCGAATGTTCTGGAAGGTCCGCGCCAGGCCCGCCCGGTTCACCAGGTGGGTACCGCCGAACATCTTGTAGAACAGTCGGCTGGCAAAGCGCTTGGGCGACACGAAGTCGGTCGCGCGAAACGGCTCGCCCAGCAGCTTGATGACGTTGGTCGGCTTGCCTCGGGTATTGAGGGCGATGTGCCCGCCCGTGGCCTTGTAGAAACCGGTCAGGCAGTTGAACACCGTGGTCTTGCCGGCGCCATTGGGGCCGATCAGGGCGAAGATGGAGTTGCGCTTGACCTCCAGGCTGACGTCGCTCAGGGCCTTGATGCCACCGAAGTGCATCATCAGGTTCTCTACCTTGAGAATGACTTCATCGCTCATGGCACGCTCCTCTCGACCAAGGCACCTTTACGCGGGGTCACCCCGGTACGGCTGATACGAATCAGGCCTCGCGGCCGCCAGATCATCATTAACACCATGAGAATGCCGAACAGCAGCACCCGGTACTCGGAGAAGCTGCGTAGCAGTTCCGGCGCCACGGTGAGCACGAACGCCGCGATCACCACGCCCACGGTCGACCCCATGCCGCCCAGGACCACGATGGCCAGGATCAGCGCCGACTCGAAGAAGGTGAAGGACGAGGGGTTCACGAAGCCCTGGTAGCTGGCGAAGAACACCCCGGCCAGGCCGGCGGTGGAAGCGCCGATGGTAAAGGCCGAGAGCTTCACCAACACGTGGTTCAGGCCCATGGCGCGGCAGGCGATCTCGTCTTCGCGCAAGGCTTCCCAGGCCCGGCCGACCGGCATGCGGGTCAGGCGGTGCTTGATGTAGAGCACCAGCAGCACCACGATGAACAGCACGATGTAGATGAACAGGAACTTCAGGTTGGGGTTGTATTCCAGGCCGAAGAACTCATGGAACGGCACCCCGCCATCCTTCGCCCGCCGAGTGAATTCCAGGCCGAAAATGCTCGGCGACGGAACCGGCATGCCGTTCGGACCGCCAGTGAAGGACAGCCAGTTGTTGAGGATCAGGCGGATGATCTCGCCGAAGCCCAGGGTCACGATGGCCAGGTAGTCACCGTGCATGCGCAACACCGGGAAGCCGAGTATGCACCCCGCCAGCGCCGCGGCGAGGGCCGCCAGGGGCAGCACGGTCCAGAAGCCCAGGCCCAGGTACTGGTAACCCAGCGCCAGGCCGTAGGCACCGATGGCGTAGAACGCCACGTACCCCAGGTCGAGCAGCCCGGCCAGGCCGACCACGATGTTCAGCCCAAGACCGAGCAGCACGTAGATCAGGCCGAGGATAACCACGGTCAGCAGGTACTTGTTGGCAAAGAACGGGAAGACGATGGCGATCACGATCAGCGCCGGGATGATCCAGCGCAGCCGCGACTTGTAGTCCGGCGCCCGCACATGCACGCCGGAGCCGGTGCTCTCGAAACCCTGGAGGATCTTCAGCCCCTTGGGCGTCTGCAGGAACAGGCTCAAGGCGAAACGGCCGATCATCACGATCGCCACCAGCCAGCCGACGCGGGCCGGTTGCAGGTTGAAGCTGTAGCCCTCGAGTACCACGCCCACGATAGGACCGAACACGATCAGCGAGATCAGCCCGGCCAGTACGGCGTCGATGAGGCTCTTTTTGATATCAATCGGTTTATTGGCAGCAGACATACTTATACCTTCGCCACGAGTGGGCGACCCAGCAGGCCTTGGGGACGGAAGATCAGAATCAGCACCAGCAGCGAGAAACTGAACACGTCTTTGTAGTCGGAGTTGATCAGACCGGAGAACAGCGACTCGGAGATCCCGAGGATGATCCCGCCGAGCATCGCGCCCGGCAGCGAGCCGATGCCGCCGAGTACCGCCGCGGTGAACGCCTTGATGCCGATGATGAAGCCAGCATAGAAGTCGAACGTGCCGTAGTTCATGGTGATCAGTACGCCCGCCAGCGCCGCCATGGCGGCGCCGATGATGAACACGTAGGAAATCACCCGGTCGGTGTTGATCCCGAGGATCGAGGCCATCTTGCGGTCTTGCTGGGTGGCGCGGCACATGCGGCCGAGCTTGGTGTACTTGATGATGTAGGTGAGCACGGCCATGCCGGCGAATGCCGCCACCAGGATGAAGATCTTGGTGTAGGTGAGCTGGACGAAACCGGTGCCAATGTCGACCTTCCAGGCGCCGGCCAGCAGCGTCGGTACACCTTGTTGCTTGGCGCCCTGGCTGATCTGCGCGTAGTTCTGCAGGATCAGCGAGATACCGATGGCGCTGATCAGCGGCGCCAGGCGGGTGGAGTTACGCAGGGGTTTGTAGGCGACGCGCTCGATGACCCAGCCGTAGATCCCCGTCACGACGACGGTGAAGACCAGGGTACCGAGAATGAGTAGCGGGAAGGATTCGATGCCGAAGTAGGCCAGCAGAGCCAGACTGATTGCCGCGAGGTAAGCGGAAATCATGTAAACCTCGCCGTGGGCGAAGTTGATCATGCCGATGATGCCATAGACCATTGTGTAGCCGATGGCGATCAGACCATAGACGGACCCGAGGGTCAGTCCATTGATCAGTTGCTGCAGGAAAATACCATCCATAACGCAATCTCACGCATTTGAGAGACTGCACACAGCGGATACGACGGCCTGGGGTTCAACCACCCGCGCAACACGACAGTTGTGCAGCTCTACGAGAAAAGACAGGTACTGCACGGACACGCATGCAGCAGGCCTGCGCCCTCCCCTGGAGGAAGGGCCGGCCTGCCCAGACGCTCATGTCACTTCTGTTTTTCCAGCTGGTGGTATTTGCCGTCCTTGTCCCACTGGTAAACCACGTAGTCGGAGACTTTCAGGTCGCCCTTGGCATCCCAGGTCTTCTCGCCCATCACGGTTTTCACCGGGTTGGCCTTGAGCCACTTGGCGGCGTCCTCGCCCTTGTTGGACTTGGCCCCGCCGAAGCCGGCAGCCAGTGCCTGGACCGACGCGTAGGCGTACAGGGTGTAGCCTTCAGGCTCGGTGCCGGCCTTGCGGAAAGCGTCGACCACGGTCTTGCTGTCCGGCAGCAGGCGCGGGTCGGCGCCGAAGGTCATGTACACGCCATCGACGTATTGCGGACCGCCAGCGGTGGTCACCAGTTCGTCGGTGACGATACCGTCGTCGGACATGAACTTGACGTCTTTCAGGCCCTGTTCGCGCATCTGGCGTACCAGCGGACCGGCTTCCGGGTGCAGGCCGCCGAAGTAGACGACATCGGCACCGGCGGCGCGGATCTTGGTGACCACGGCGCTGAAGTCTTTTTCGCCACGAGTCAGGCCTTCGTACAGCACCGGCGTCACGCCGCGCTTGCTCAGCTGTGCCTTGGTGGCGTCCGCCAGGCCCTGGCCGTAGGTGTCCTTGTCGTGCAGGACCACAACTTTCTTGCCCTTGAGCACGTCGACGATGTAGTCACCGGCGACGATGCCCTGCTGGTCGTCACGCCCGCACATGCGGAACATGGCGGAGAGGCCGCGCTCGGTGACCTGTGGGTTGGTGGAGCCCGGGGTGATGGCGATCACGCCCGCATCGCTGTAAACCTCGGAAGCCGGAATGGTCGACGACGAGCAGAAGTGACCGACCACACCGGCTACCTTGTCCTGGTCCACCAGGCGGTTGGCCACGGCCACGGCCTGTTTCGGTTCGCAGGCGTCGTCACCCTTGACCAGGACGATCTTCTCGCCGTTGACGCCGCCCTTGGCGTTGATCTCGTCAGCCGCTGCCTGTGCACCCTTCATGTACTGCTCGCCAAATGCCGCGTTGGCGCCTGTCATGGGACCCGCTACGCCGATCTTGAGGTCGGCCTGAGCAAACGCAGAAACACCCAACGCAGCTGCCACTGCGAGGGCCAGAAAGCCTTTCTTGTAAAACGTCTGGGACATGAGGTGGTGCTCCAAGGTTTTTTTAGTTGGCACTGCGACTTCACCGAATGCTCAGAGCAAGGGCCGTGCCATTGGTTTTTTATTCTGAAAAAAGTCGCTCTTTTATTGTTATTTCGACTGTTTCGAGCCCTTTTTTATTGGGCGTGCAACCGTCTAAACCGCGGAAGGTGAAACCTTACAAAACATCAGGCGCAACCCGCCTGCGCCATCATTGCAACCGCGGCGCAAATCAACGTGCAACCAGCCTGTAACAGCCTGCGTAACCGAACTGCACACTACTGGTGCAGGACTGCTACGCCCCGCACCACTACAGGCTAGTCGCTGCGCCGAAAAGCGCCGCACCCGGCAACATATTTCCTTTGTCAGATAACGATCCGCAGGCACTGGCCCGCGTGATACAGGGAGAACCCGGCCTCGTACAGGCAACTGCGCAAGCCCACGCCGGCCAGGGGCTGCATGGGGGCGAAGGGAATCGGCAACGCCTGAGGATTTCCGTTACACAGGTAATCGGCGAACGCCTTGCCGACCACGGTGCCGGTGGTCACGCCCCGGCCGTTGTAGCCGGTGACCGCCACCAGACCGGGCGCCGGCTCGAACAGACGCATCAGGTGATCGGGGGTAAAGGCGATGCAACCGGTCCAGGTGCACTCCCACTCCACCGCCTTCAGGTAGGGGAAATAGTGCTGTTGTACCCGGTCGGCCCAGGCCTTGAGGAACCAGGCCGGCTTCTGGTTGCCATTGCCCAGGCTGCCCAGCAGCAGGCGGCCGTCGGCGTCCCGGCGAATGCTGCTGAGCACCTGGCGGGTGTCCCAGGAGCCCTGGCCACCCGGCAGGATCCGCTGCGCAGCTTCCTCGGTCAGCGGCCTGGAGGCGACCTGATAGTAGTAACCGGGGAAAAAATTGCGCCGCAATTCGGTCCAGTCGCCCTCGGTGTAGGCATTGGAGGCAATCACCACCTGCTCCGCCAGCACCGAGCCCTGGGCGGTCTGCACCGACCAGCGCTGGCCCTGGCGTTCGAGACGGGTCACCGGCGAATGGTCGAACAGTTGGCCCCCCAGGTCGACCGCGGCCTTGGCCAGGCCACTGACATAGGCCATCGGATTGACCGTGCCGGCCCGGCGATCGAGCAAGGCCGCGGCGATCTTCCTGGTGCCGGTGGCGGTTTCACAAGCCGCGCCGGTCAACAGCTCGACCGGTGCTCCCCGGCGCCTCCACTGGGCTTCCCGGCTGCGCAGGTCGGCCTCGCCCCGGGCGTTGTGCGCCATGTGCAGGGTGCCTTCGCGGCGCAGCTGGCAATCGATGCGGTATTTGTCGATCAGGCTGAACACCAGGGCCGGCGCCGCCCCCAGCATGCGGTTGAGCTGGCTGCCGACCGCCTCGCCGAAACCGGCCTCGATCTCGTCCGGCGGGATCCACATCCCGGCATTCACCAGGCCCACGTTGCGTCCCGAACCGCCGTGACCGGTGCGGTGGGCTTCCAGTACACAAACCCTTTTGCCCTGCTCCAGCAGGTGCACGGCGGCCGACAGGCCGGTAAAGCCCGCGCCGATCACGCAGACATCCACCCTGACCTCGCCCTTGAGCGGGGCATTGTCAGGCCTTTGCGGCGTCAGTTTTTCCCACAGGCACTCTTCGCGTAACGGCATTGCCAGACTCCGAAATCAACGAACCACAGACCATGAACCAGCACCTCCCCTGTAGTCGCTGCCGCAGGCTGCGATCGACCGCTACGGTCGCGGCGACCTGAAGACCGCCATAGGCCCGACAGGAGATCGGGAACCAAGCTCCTTCGGAGCTTATCGCAGCCTTCGGCAGCGGCTACAGCGCCCGGCAGGCGGGCGCGATCGGGGTCGATCAATCGAAGGTAATACCCTGCGCCAATGGCAACTCCAGCGAGTAGTTCACGGTGTTGGTCTGCCGGCGCATATAGGCGCGCCAGGCATCGGAGCCGGACTCGCGGCCGCCGCCGGTTTCTTTCTCGCCACCGAAGGCGCCGCCGATTTCCGCGCCGCTCGGGCCGATGTTGACGTTGGCGATGCCGCAGTCGCTGCCCACCGCCGACATGAACTGCTCGGCCTCACGCACATCGGTGGTGAAGATGCAGGACGACAGGCCTTGCGGCACGGCGTTGTTCAGGCGCAGCGCTTCGGCGAAATCGCTGTAGCCCACCACGTAGAGAATCGGTGCGAAGGTTTCGCTGCACACCACGTCGCTCTGCTCCGGCATCTCGACGATCGCCGGCGACACGTAATAGGCGTTGGGGAACTGGTCTTCCAACTGGCGCTTGCCGCCGAACACCCGGCCACCCTCGCTCAGGGCCTGCTCCAGCGCATCCTGCATGTTGTCGAAGCTGTGCTTGTCGATCAGCGGGCCGACCAGGTTGCCTTGCAGCGGATGGCCGATGCGCACCTTGGAATAGGCGGCCTTGAGGCGGGTGACGATTTCGTCCTTCACCGATTCATGGGCAATCAGCCGGCGCAATGTCGTGCAGCGCTGGCCAGCGGTGCCGACGGCGCTGAACAGGATGGCGCGCACGGCCATGTCCAGATCGGCGCTCGGCCCCAGGATCATCGCGTTGTTGCCGCCCAGCTCGAGGATGCTGCGGGCGAAACGCGCGGCGACTTTCGGCGCCACTTCGCGGCCCATGCGGGTGCTGCCGGTGGCGCTGATCAGGGCCACGCGCGGGTCGTCCACCAGCGCTTCGCCGGCGTCGCGCCCGCCGATGATTACCTGGCTCAGGTACTCGGGGGCATCGCTGAAGTTCTTCAGCACGCGCTCGAACAGCGCCTGGCAGGCCAGGGCGGTCAACGGGGTCTTTTCCGAGGGTTTCCAGATCACCGGGTTGCCGCAGACCAGCGCCAAGGTGGTGTTCCAGGCCCAGACCGCGACCGGGAAGTTGAACGCGCTGATCACCCCGACGATGCCCAGCGGGTGCCAGGTTTCGCGCATGTGGTGGCCCGGGCGCTCGGAGGCGATCGTCAGGCCGTACAGCTGGCGCGACAGGCCGACCGCGAAGTCGCAGATGTCGATCATTTCCTGCACTTCGCCCAGGCCTTCCTGAGTGATCTTGCCGGCTTCCCAGGACACCAGCTCACCGAGGTCGGCCTTGTATTCGCGCAGCACTTCGCCGAACTGGCGCACCAGCTCGCCGCGACGCGGCGCCGGCACCTTGCGCCACAACTCGAACGCATGCTCCGCGCGACTGACCTGCTGCTCCACCTCGGCCGCGCCCTGCCAGTTCACCGAGGCGATGCGGCTGCCGTCGATCGGAGAATGCACGGGCTGCTTGCCCGATTGATACAGGGCCGGGTTCACACCAAGACGATCAAGCAATGCGGCAACCATGGGTCACTCCTTACAAATGGAAAGCAAAAAGTCGTAGCCGTTGACACAGCCATTCAGGACTGTAGTTGTAGCCGGCCCGAGACTTGCCAACAAACGACGATTAGGCGAGATATCATTCCGTTTATTCATGCTGCGCAGCCGGGACAAGAACAAGGAACCCTCGATGCTGAACAAACGCTACCTGCCCTCGATCACCGCCCTGCAGTGTTTCGAGGCCGTCACCCGGCACCTGAGCTTCACCCGCGCCGCCGAGGAGCTGAACCTGACCCAGAGCGCGGTCAGCAAGCAGGTCGCGCAGCTGGAAGAACTCCTGCAACACCTGTTGTTTCGCCGGGTACGTCGGCGCCTGCAATTGACTCCGGCCGGCGACCTGTACCTGGTGGAAGTGCGCAAGATCCTCTCGCAGATCGAGATGTCGACCCACTACCTGCGCTCCTACGGCGGCGAAACCGAAGTCCTGCGGGTGTCCACCCCATCGACCTTCGGTGCGCGCTGGCTGGTGCCGCGCCTTAAGGGCTGGCGCCTGCGCCACCCGCAGATCCATCTGGACCTGTGCAACGAGCAGGAAGCCGACGACCTGCTGCAGGGCCGCAGCGACATGGCGTTCTACTTCGGCCAGGGTTCGCGCCCCGGCACCGAGTGCCTGAAGCTGTTCGGCGAAGAGCTGGTGGCGGTCTGCGCCCCCGGCAGCCTGCCGGACAAGCCGTTCACCGACCCGACGCAGCTGGCCGAGCTGGTGCTGCTGCAACTGGCCTCGCGGCCGCAGGCCTGGCATGACTGGTTCGACAGCCAGGGTTACCACACCGAGCACAGCTATCACGGCCCGCGCTTCGAAACCTTCTACATGTGCATCCGGGCCGCCCAGGTCGGCTGCGGCGTGGCCCTGCTACCGCGGTTCCTGGTGGAAGAAGAGCTGGCCGAGGGCAAGCTGGTGCTGGCGTGGGACTACGCCATGCCCAGCCACGATGCCTATTACCTGGCCTACCCCGAACATGCGGCCGAAGTGCCCAAGGTACGGGACTTCGTACGCTGGATGCTGGAACAGATCGACAGCCCGGCGCCGGCCTGATCCGGGATGAGTGCAGGCCGCACGGGCGCTATCGCGGGCAAGCCTCGCTCCTACAAGAGCAGCACCGTACCTGTAGGAGCGAGGCTTGCCCGCGATGGGGCCATCAGCCTCGACATCGTCCCCAAGCAAAAAACACTGGCAAAACCCACGGCGGATATGCGCCACTACTGCCTTCATTGAACAAGCTGGAAAGCCGCGCCCTTGATCGCGGCCAGCATGGAGATTCCCGTTATGAGCGAGAGTGTGTTTGCCGATCGCATCGTGCAGAACCTGCTCGACACCGACTTCTACAAACTGACCATGATGCAGGCGGTGCTGCACAACTACCCCAATGTGGAAGTCGAATGGGAATTCCGCTGCCGCAACAGCGAGGACCTGCGCCCCTATCTGGCGGAGATCCGTTATCAGTTCGAGCGCCTGGCCGACCTGAGCCTGAGCGCCGACCAGTTGAGTTTTCTCGAGCGCATCAGCTTCCTGAAACCGGACTTCCTGCGTTTTCTCGGGCTGTTCCGCTTCAACCTGCGGTATGTGCATACCGGTATCGAGAACGGCGAGCTGTTCATCCGCCTGCGCGGGCCCTGGCTGCATGTGATCCTGTTCGAAGTGCCGATGCTGGCGATCGTCAGCGAGGTGCGTAACCGCTATCGCTACCGCGAAGTCGTCCTGGAACAGGCGCGCGAACAGCTGTATCGCAAGTTCGACTGGCTGAGCGCCAACGCCAGCGCCGATGAACTGTCGCACCTGCAGGTGGCCGACTTCGGCACCCGCCGGCGCTTCTCGTACCGGGTCCAGGAAGAAGTGGTGAACGTGCTCAAGCACGACTTCCCCGGACGTTTCGTCGGCACCAGCAACGTGCACCTGTCCCGCGAGCTGGACATGAAACCCCTGGGCACCATGGCCCACGAATGGATCATGGCCCACCAGCAACTGGGACCGCGGCTGATCGACAGCCAGATCGCCGCCCTCGACTGCTGGGTCCGCGAGTATCGCGGCCTGCTGGGGATCGCCCTGACCGACTGCATCACCACCGACGCCTTCCTCAACGATTTCGATCTGTACTTCGCCAAGCTGTTCGACGGTTTGCGCCACGACTCGGGCGACCCGATCGCCTGGGCGGAAAAAGCCATCGCCCATTACCTGAAACTGGGCATCGAGCCCATGAGCAAGACCCTGGTGTTCTCCGACAGCCTGACGCTGCCCAAGTCCCTGGAGATTTTTCGTGCGTTGCGCGGTCGGATCAATGTCAGCTTCGGTATCGGCACCAACCTGACGTGCGATATTCCCGGTGTCGAGCCGATGAGCATCGTGCTTAAAATGGCCGCCTGCAATGGCCAGCCCGTCGCCAAGATCTCCGACGAAGCGGGCAAGACCCATTGCAAGGATCCCAACTTCGTCGCTTATTTGCGCCACGTTTTCCAAGTACCTGCCGCCCTTTCTGGCACATCAAGCAAGGAGTGAATCATGCAAGCCGTACAGCGTGAGATTGCTGAACAGCTCAAGGTCCAACCCCCTTTCAAGGACCAGGCCGATCTCGAGGCAGAAGTCGCCCGGCGGGTCGCGTTCATCCAGCAATGCCTGCTCAATTCCGGGCTCAAGGCCCTGGTGCTGGGCATCAGCGGTGGCGTCGACTCCCTGACCGCTGGCCTGCTGGCCCAGCGGGCGATGAGCGAACTGCGCGCCAGCAGTGGCGACCAGGGCTATCGTTTCATCGCCGTGCGCCTGCCGTACGACGTGCAGTTCGACGAACACGATGCCCAGGCCTCGGTGGACTTCATCGAACCCGACGAGCGCCACACCGTGAACATCGGGCCGGCGGTCAAGTCCCTGGCCAATGAAGTGGCGGCCTTCGAAGGCCATCAGGCGGTAACCCGGGACTTCGTCCTTGGCAACACCAAGGCACGCATGCGCATGGTCGCGCAGTACACCATCGCCGGCGCCGCCCACGGCCTGGTGATCGGCACCGACCACGCCGCCGAAGCGGTGATGGGTTTCTTCACCAAGTTCGGTGACGGCGCCTGCGACCTGGCCCCGCTGAGCGGGTTGGTGAAGAATCAGGTGCGGGCCATTGCCCGGCATTTCGGCGCGCCGGAGTCGCTGGTGGAGAAGATCCCTACCGCCGACCTGGAAGACCTGTCTCCCGGCAAGCCGGACGAAGCGTCCCACGGCGTGACCTACGCCGAGATCGACGCCTTCCTCCACGGCCAGCCGGTGCGCGAGGAGGCGTTCAAGATCATCTGCAACACCTACAACAAGACCCATCACAAACGCGTGATGCCATTCGCGCCATAAACAGCCCGTAGCCGCTGCCGAGCCTGCGAGGCTGCGCACGGCCGCAGAGCGGTCGCCAAACCAGGCGCCACGTTATGTTCGATGGACCGCGTGGGCAGGTTTTGCGAGGACTGCGTCCTCGTACGCAGCCTCGCAGGCTCGGCAGCGGCTACAAGTCTGTATACGCAGTTCCAGGCACAAAAAAAGCGCCCCGCAGGGCGCTTTTTCATCACACCGAATCAACCGATCACTTCAGCACCACAGCGCCTTTCATCATCGAGTTGTGGCCCGGGAACGAGCAGAAGAACTCGTAGCTTTCGCCAGCGGTCAGCTTCGACACGTCGAAGGTCACCGAGTCTTTTTCGCCGGAGCCGATGATCTTGGTGTGGGCGATGACGCGGCTGTCGCCTTCTTTCAGGTAGTTCTTGTCGATGCCGGCGGCCATGCCGTCGGTAGCGATACCGGCCATGTCCGCGCTTTTGCTCAATACCCAGTTATGGCCCATGACGTTCTTCGGCAGGCTGCCGGAGTGGGTCAGGTTCACGGTGAAGGTCTTGCAGCTCTTGTCGATGGTGATTTCCTTCGTGTTGAAGGACATCTGGTCGGTGGAGTCGACATCGACCTTACATTCGGCGGCCATCAGCTGGCTGCTGGCCAGTGTCAGCAGGGATACCGCAACGAGTTTGGCAAACATGGTGAATCTCCAAGGCAGGGTTAACAAAATCCATCTGAATCCATGAAGGTGAAGACTGCCTGAATTTTTCACAAGTTCCTATGATTTACATCAAGAAATTGTATACAACTTTGCGCTATCGGCCTGATCGAGAGAATCAAACAGCCAGCCGCCAGCCGCGGGCCTATGCTCGGCGCACATCACTATCGGAGTGTCTGCCATGCACCTCAACAGCCTGTTCCGCAGCCTGCTCGCCGCCTATGCCTGTGGCGCCAGCGGCACCTATGAAAGCCCCCGCGGCGAGGATTGACCCTTGGAGCGCGGCCGGCCAGCCATTACTCTGTGGCCCTCACCGACCATGGAGTAAGGCATGTCTTTAGCGTCTGTATGCGTGTTCTGCGGTGCCAGCACCGGCACCAACCCGGCCTACCGCGAGGCCGCCGAAGCCCTCGGGCGCCAGCTGGCCGAGCGCAAGCTGACCCTGGTCTATGGCGGTGGCGCCGTCGGCCTGATGGGCATAGTCGCCGACGCGGCCCTGGCGGCTGGCGGCGAAGTCATCGGCATCATTCCCCAGAGCCTCAAGGACAAGGAAATCGGCCATCCGGGCCTGACGCGCCTGGAGGTGGTCGATGGCATGCACGCCCGCAAGGCACGCATGGCCGAGTTGAGCGACGCCTTTATCGCGCTGCCTGGCGGCCTGGGTACCCTGGAAGAATTGTTCGAAGTCTGGACCTGGGGCCAGTTGGGTTACCACGCCAAGCCCTTGGGGCTGCTGGAAGTGAATGGTTTCTACGAGAAGCTCACGGGTTTTCTCGATCATATCGTCGGCGAAGGCTTCGTTCGCGCCCCGCACCGTGACATGCTGCAAGTGAGCGAATCGCCGCGCAAACTGCTGGATGCGCTGGAGGCCTGGCAACCCACGGTAGTCCCCAAATGGGTCGAGCAAAAACCCGATTAACCGCCAGGCCCCGATACAAGGCAGAATACGCGCCGCTCAAACCTCACCTTCGACCCCAGAGGATCGCCCATGGCTAAACCCAATTACTCCTTCGCCAAACGTCAGCGAGACCTGGCAAAGGAGCAGAAGAAAGAGGAAAAGCTGCAACGCAAGAAAGCGGCCGCTGAAGAAGCCGGCGCACCAAGCCCGGATACAGAAGACGACGTGGCCGTCGACAACGCCGATGCAGTAGACGATCAGACCCCCAAGGCCTGAGACCCGCCAGGCCCGATACCTCTATCAGGCCCTCGGGATCTGGGGTCGGCCATCCGTTGCCGACCCTCGGATACCCAACGCTTTGACAATCGAATCGCGATAACCCTGTGGCAAGTTGGCCGGTAGTCGGTCCGGCGCGAACAGGCCGATTTCCTTGTGCTCGTGGCTGACGGTCGGCACAAAACCGCCCAGGAGCCGGCAGCGATAGGTCGAGATAAACACATGCTTGCCGGGGATGACTTCGAACAGGTACGAATCCAGCGGCTCGCCCACCGCCACCCGCACGTCCAGCTCCTCCTCGATCTCCCGCGCCAGGCATTGCGGCGCCGTCTCCCCCAGCTCGATCCGCCCGCCGGGCAGCTCCCACTCGTCACGCTCGTTGAGCATCAGCACCACCAGCCCCTCGGGTGATTGCAGCACGCCCTTGATCGATACCGGGAACATAAGTAACTCCTGTAAAGCCTGTAGCCGCTGCCGAAGGCTGCGCTCGGGCGCGTAGCAGCCGTGTTTTTTTAGACCGCTGGAAGGTTCTGCGAACCTTATCGCAGCCTGCGGCAGCGGCTACAGTGAGATCCGTTCATTCAGCGGCATCACCGTCACCCGCACTTCCGGGTCGTGGCTGCCGCCGCCGAGAATCACCCCGCGCAACGGCGACACATCGGAAAAATCCCGGCCCCAGGCCAGGGTGATGTGCTCCAGCGCCGGCTGCACGTTGTTGGTCGGGTCGAAATCCACCCAGCCGAGCACCGGGCAGAACACCGAAACCCAGGCATGGGAGGCATCCGCGCCGATCAGGCGTGGCTGCCCCGGTGGCGGCTGGGTCAGCAGGTAGCCGCTGACATAACGCGCTGCCAAGCCACGGGAACGTAAACACGCCAGCATCAGGTGGGCGAAGTCCTGGCAAACCCCGCGCCGCCGCTCCAGCACTTCCACCAGCGGCGTCGCCACCTGGGTGGCTTCGGCATCGAAGGTGAACTCGCTGAAGATCTTTTCCATCAACGCTTGCACCCCCAACAACAACGGACGCCCGGCGGGGAAACAGCTTTCGGAGAACTCGACGAAGCTTTTCTTCAAGTGCACATAAGGCGACTCGAAGCGGTAACGGCACGCCTCCATCAAGGCCGCGGATAACGGCCGGCTGCTGTAGGTCAGCGCACTGCGGGTGGCGTCCCAGGGCAATGAACGGGTGAAATCCAGCGCAGGCCGGGCCAGCACCTCCACCGTCAGCTGCGCATTGACCAGCAATTCGTCATGGGGGCGCTCGAACGCCAGCCGGGTCAGCGGATTGCCGAACACATCCAGCTCGTCGCGGCGGGTGGTGGGGTCGGGGCTGATCAGCAGTTCCTGCTGGCTGCAATGCTGCCAGGCGCAGGCGCGCGGCCACAGGTGCGCCAACTGCTGGGCCAGGGAAACCGGGCTGTCGTAGTGGTAATGGGTATCGTGGAAGATCTGGTAATGAGCGCTCATCAGACGGATACCGTTCGTTGGCTGACATCGTCGACATGGGCGAAATGCCGCAGCGCCAGGCGGTCGGAGACCTGCCCGCTGGCATCGGCGATTTCCTGCAACAGGTCGGCCAGGCCTTCGAGCGCCGCCCGCACGCTGGCCTCGCCGAACAGCGGGTTTTCCAGGCAGCCCAGGTCGAAGCGCCCCAGACGCCCCACCAGCTTGGGCAAACCGGCCTCGCGCGGTACGCCGAACTCGTCGTTCAAGCGATTGAGGGTCCGGGTCACCAGCTTCAGCTGGAACAGCACCGCATGAGGGTTCTGTTCGTCGAGCAGCAACAGGTCGAGCACCGGAATCAACTGCGCCACCGCCAGGTAGCGGGAACGGTAGGTGATGCTGCTGTTGCCCAGTTCCAGCAGCCACTCCAGCCCGGCCTGGTCGAACGCGGTGGCGCTGCGCAGGAAGGCCGCCAGGCTGCTGCTGAGAAACTGCAGGCGCTCGATGCGCCGGCCAATCATCAAAAAGCGCCAGCCTTCGTCGCGGGTCATGTCGTCCAGGGCGAAGCCCGACAGCGCCGCCAGGGACATCACCAGGCGGTTGAGGAAGTCCAGCAGCTCGCCGAAGTCCGGCTCGCGGGCTTCCAGCGCCAAGGCTTCGCGCTGCAATTCCACCAGCGCCTGCCAGTTTTCCCGCGAAAGCTTGCCGCGCACCTGGGACGCCGCCCACTGCAGGCGCTGCAGGTTGGAGCGCAGGCTGAAGGACCAGTCGTCCCCCAGCAGGGCCGCCAACAAACGCTCGGGCAGTTCGCCTTCGTCCGGCAGCAGCATCAGGCTTTCGCCCAGCTCGACCGCCGCCTGCAAGGCCTGCGGGTCATCGCCGTCGACATAGCGCGCCAGCATGATCCGCAACAGCCGCGCACTGCCATCGCAACGCTCGCAGTAACGGCCGAACCAGAACAGGTTTTCCACCACCCGCGACGGCAGGTACGGATCGCGCCGCACCAGTTCATGCACGCCGATGGTCCGCTGGCCTTTCCACTGTTCGCCGCTGGGCGCACGTTCGCCCAGCACCCAGGTGTCCTTGCTGGCGCCGCCGCGCTGCATCGATACCACCTCGGCATCGGCCTCGGCGGCCACCCGGGTCAAGCCGCCCGGCAGTACCCGGTAACCATCGTGGCTGGCCACGGCATACACCCGCATGCCGATGGCCCGCGGTTGCAGCTGGCCGTCCTCGGCCTGCCAGACCGGCGCCTGGGACAGTTGCGCCAGCTCCTGGGCGACATAGGCATAAGGTCGCGCCCGCATGCGTTCGGCCAGGGCCTGGCGTTCTTTCTCGCAAAGGTCGCGACCGAACAATGGGGCAAAGCTCTGGGACGGGAACGCCGGCTTGATCAGCAGTTCCGGGAGTTTCTCCAGGGCCTGGGCCAGCACCGGTGCCTCGCCGCACCACCAGGTGGCGACAGACGGCAGAATCAGTTTTTCGCCGAACAAGTGCTCGCTGATCTTCGGCAGGAAACCCAGCAGGCCTGGCGACTCCAGCACGCCGCTGCCCAGGGCATTGGCCACCAACACCCGCCCCTGCCGCACCGCCTCCAGCAGCCCCGGCACGCCGAGGGCCGAGTCGGTGCGCAGTTCCAGCGGGTCGCAGAAGTCGTCGTCGAGCCGGCGCATGATCGCGTGCACCCGCCGCAGGCCGCTCAGGGTCTTGAGGTAGACCGTGGCGTCGCGCACCGTCAGGTCGCCGCCTTCCACCAGCGGATAACCGAGCTGGCGCGCCAGGTACAGGTGCTCGAAATAGCTCTCGTTGAAACGTCCCGGGGTCAGCAGCACGATCAGTGGCACTTCGTCGTCCCGGGGCGCCTGGCGGGCCAGGGTTTCCTGCAGCGTGCGGAAGAACCCGGCCAGGTGCTGCACCTGCAGATCGCGGTACAGGTCCGGAAAGGCCCGGGACACGATCATGCGGTTTTCCAGGGCGTAGCCGGCACCGGACGGCGCCTGGGTACGGTCGGCGGTGACCCACCAGCGCCCGTCCGGGGTGCGCGCCAGGTCGACCGCGTACAGGTGCAGGAAGGCGCCATCCGGCGGCTGGATGCCCTGGCACGGCCAGAGAAAGTTGTTATGGCCAAAGACCAGTTCGGCCGGCAGCAGGCCCTCGCTGATCAGCCGCTGGGGCCCGTACAGGTCGGCCAGTACCGCATTGAGCAAACGTGCCCGCTGCGCGATCCCGGCGGACAGCTGCTGCCATTCATCGGCGGCGATCACATGGGGCAACAGGTCCAGTTCCCACGGCCGGTCGGCGCCCTTGGGGTCGGCATAGACGTTGTAGGTGACGCCGTTTTCCTGGATCTGCCGGGTCAGCAGCGCCTGGCGCTGCATCAACTGCGCTGGCGTGCTGCGCTGCAACTGGTCGAACAGCCGGCGCCAGTGCGGGCGCACCGCGCCGCTGGCGTCGAGCAGTTCGTGGTAGGTACCCGCCGTCAGCGGGTAGTGGTCAAGCAGGTCAGGCATGGAAAGCTCGGCAGACGGCAAGGTAAGTCAGATTAACGCAGACACATGACGCCCGGATATGCGAAACATCCGGGCGTCGCGTCTGCTTTAGAAACGTCGCAAATCGAGTGTCATCGGCAACTCGTCGTTGATCGTCAGGCTCGGCACCGACAAGGTGCCGGGGCTATGCCCCAGGCGGAAGAAGCGCGCCATGCGCCGGCTCTCGGCCTCGTTGGCATTCACCGGCAGGCTGTCGTAGTTGCGCCCGCCCGGGTGGGCCACATGGTATTGGCAACCGCCCAGGGACCGCTGCATCCAGGTGTCGAGCAGGTCGAACACCAGCGGTGCGTGCACCGGGATGGTCGGCTGCAGGCAGTTGAACGGCTGCCAGGCCCGATAGCGCACGCCGGCGACGAACTCCCCGACTCGCCCGGTAGGCTGCAGCGGTACCGCAACACCGTTGCAGGTCAACAGGTAGCGCTGCGGCGCCAGCCCGGTGAGCTTGACCTGCAAGCGCTCCAGCGACGAGTCGACATAACGCACCGTGCCGCCAGCGGAGCCCTCCTCCCCCAACACGTGCCAAGGCTCCAGGGCCTGGCGCAGCTCCAGTTCGACACCGCCGACCGCATAATCGCCAACCTTGGGGAAACGGAACTCCAGGTGCGCGGCGAACCACTCGGCGCGCAGCGGGTAGCCGGCGGCGTTGAGCTCGACAATGACATCGGCGAAGTCCTGCTCGATGAAGTGCGGCAACAGGAAGCGGTCGTGCAGTTCGGTGCCCCAGCGCGCCAGCTTGGCCGGTGCGTAGGGCTCGCGCCAGAAGCGCGCCACCAAGGCCCGCAGCAACAATTGCTGGGCCAGGCTCATGCGCGCATGGGGCGGCATTTCAAAGGCGCGCAGTTCCAGCAGGCCCAGGCGGCCTGTAGCGCCGTCCGGCGAGTACAGCTTGTCGATGCAGAACTCGGCGCGATGGGTATTGCCGGTGACATCGATCAACAGGTTACGCAGCAGCCGGTCGACCAGCCATGGCGGGCACTCCTCGCCCGGTTCGGGCATCTGCGCGAAGGCGATTTCCAGCTCGTACAACGCATCGTTGCGCGCCTCGTCGACCCGCGGTGCCTGGGAGGTGGGGCCGATGAACAGCCCGGAGAACAGATAGGACAACGACGGATGGTTGTGCCAGTAGCTGATCAGGCTGCGCAACAGGTCCGGCCGGCGCAGGAACGGCGAATCCGCCGGCGTCGCGCCACCCAATACGAAGTGGTTGCCGCCGCCGGTGCCGGTATGGCGCCCGTCGATCATGAATTTCTCGGTGGTCAGGCGGGTCTGCCGGGCTTCCTCGTAGAGGAATTCGGTGCGCTCCACCAGCTCGTCCCAACTGGCGGACGGCTGCACGTTGACCTCGATCACGCCCGGATCGGGGGTGACGCGGAAGTTGCTCAGGCGCGGATCGCTCGGCGGCTCGTAGCCCTCCAGCAGCACCGGGCAATGCAGCTCCTCGGCGGTGGCCTCGATGGCGCTGACCAGCTCCAGGTAATCCTCCAGGCGCTCCAGGGGCGGCATGAACAGGTACAAGCGCCCGCCCCGCGCCTCGGCGCAGAACGCGGTGCGGGTCAGCCAGTCGGCGGACTGGTCGATCTGCGGCACCCGCTCATCGGCCTCGGCCGCTTCGCCGTGTTCACGCAACTGCGCGCTGTCCGGCAGCTCGGGCAGCTCCTGGTTCGGGTCGGTGGGGTGCACATAGGGGTACTCCGCCGCCGTCACCCAGGGCTGGGACGCCAACGGTAGGCGATAACCCAGGGGCGAATCCCCCGGGATCAACCGGCAGTGGGTATCGCGCAGGTACCAGCGGCCGCTCTGCCACTGGTCGCCCCTGGCGGTACGGGCCAGCGGCAGGACCTGACCGATGACCTTGTCCAGGCCCTGGCTGAACACCTTGCGCAGCCGCGCCCGCTCCAGCTCGTCCGCCAGCCGCGAATCCTCGGCGCTGACGTTCTGCGGCAAGGTGCCTTCGCGCCACAGGTAGTAGAAATTGTCTTCGTAGGCCGGGAATACAAAGCGCGCGGGCAGCTTCAAGCGTTCGGCGACGCTGGCGAGGAAACGCCCGGCCAGCTCGCTGTCGGCGCCATAGTCTTCATGCTCGTCGGCAATCAGCGCGGCGTTGTGCCAGATCGGCACGCCGTCGCGGCGCCAGTAGCAGTTCAGCGACCAGCGCGGCAACTGCTCGCCCGGGTACCACTTGCCCTGGCCGAAGTGCACCAGGCCCTTGGGCGCGTAGTGGTTGCGCAGGCGCTGGAACAGCTCGGCGGACAACCGGCGCTTGTTCGGCCCGAGAGCCGCGGTGTTCCATTCGGCGCCATCCGGGTCGTCGATCGAGACGAAGGTCGGCTCGCCGCCCATGGTCAGGCGCACGTCGCCTGCCAGCAGGTCGGCATCGATCTGCCGGCCCAGGGCCTGGATCGCCAGCCATTGCTCCTCGGTGTAGGGCTTGGTGACCCGCGGCGCTTCCCAGACCCGCTCCACCGACATCTCGTGGCCGAACTCGCACTCACAAGGCTCTACCAGGCCGCTGATCGGCGCCGCCGAGGATGGATCGGGGCTGCAGGCCAACGGGATATGCCCTTCCCCGGCAAACAGCCCGGAAGTGGCGTCCAGGCCGATCCAGCCGGCGCCGGGCAGGTACACCTCGCACCAGGCGTGCAGGTCGGTGAAGTCGACCTCGGTGCCGGACGGGCCGTCGAGGGATTTGACGTCGGCGGTCAGCTGGATCAGGTAGCCGGAAACAAAGCGCGCGGCCAGCCCCAGGTTGCGCAGCAGTTGCACCAGCAGCCAGGCGGAGTCGCGGCAGGAGCCGGAAGCCTTGTCCAGGGTCTGCTCCGGCGTCTGCACGCCGGGCTCCATACGGATCAGGTAGCCGATGTCTTCGCTCAGGCGCTGGTTCAGGGCCACCAGGAAATCCACCGCCGGTATCGGCGTGCGGTCGATGCCCTCGAGGTAGGCCTTGAACTTCGGCGTCAGCGGCAGGGTTTCCAGGTAAGGCGCCAGCTCGCGCTGCTCGTCGGCGGCATAGGCGAAGGGGATTTTCTCGGCGTAGGGCTCGAGGAAGAAATCGAACGGATTGAAGACTGCCATCTCCGCCAGCAGATCGACTTCGATCCGCAGCTCGTCGGTCTTCTCCGGGAAGACCAGGCGCGCCAGGTAGTTGCCCTGGGGGTCCTGCTGCCAGTTGATGAAGTGCTGCTCGGGCTGAACCTTCAGCGCATAGGAGAGAATCCGCGTGCGGCTATGGGCCGCCGGACGCAGGCGAACGATCTGTGGGCCGAGTTCGACCGCGCGGTCGTAGCGGTAATGCGTGACATGGTGCAATGCGACATGGATCGACACGGCGTGCCTCCTGCGGGCCTGAACGTACACGAAAGCGCGCAAGACTTATGCCAGAGCACCAGTCCCGGGGCTTTCCCCAACGGCTGTGGGCAGCACAGCACCAAAAGCGAGCGGCGCGTGCTTCGGCGTGCGCAGGGTTGCACATAAATGTGGCGACAGGCTGTAACCGGCGGTCAGCGCACCCGCTTCAGGCCGGCTTCGAGTCGCTGCAGGCGCCGGCGTTTGCGCGCCGCCACTTGCAACACCTTGAGCCCGCGCTGGTAGCGCCGGGTGCTCATCAGGTACAGCCCGGCCAGGGGAATGCACAGGACAAAGGCCGGGAACAGTCGCTGGCGGGAGTCCAGCAGGACCAGCAGCGCGCATGCCAGGCAGAACACCAGCGCGCCGAACAAGGCCCAGGCGCCACGCGGGTAGCCGCGGATCACCAGCATGAAACACAGGCTCATCAGCAGGCCTGCGCCCAGCATGGCCATCGCGGCGTAGTTGGCGACCTGGAAGTCACGGGGGAAATACAGATGGGGCACCTGCGCGGCGGTCAGCGAGATGCTGAAGACCGTCGTCATCATCACCGCGATGTGAATCACCCCGAAACGCCGCACATAGGGCTGCCAGGCAAGCCATTCGGCGGTCTTGAGGCGTAGCAGCCGGTCTTCGACCTGCCGTTGTTGCGGGGGTTTCCGGCGACGTAACACGCGGCTCTTCCTTGAGTTGATGCCAATCCTGGGGGCGCACCTTAACAAACCCGAACGCCGAAATGCACAACGCCAACCCTGGGGTTGGCGTTGTGTCTGTGGCGTTGGGTCCGTACAGCAGTGGCCTTAGCGGGGCACGACCGGTTTGCGGGCCGGCTTCTTGCCTTTGCCCTTGGCCGCATCCGTGCGTTCCTTGGCGGCCTGCTTGTTGCGGGCCATCGCGGCGGCCTTGGCCTGTTCGCGCTTGTCCCACGGGTTGCTACCGTCGCTGCCGCGTGGAGGCAGGCCGGTGTGCTGGGTGAGAATTTTGGTGGTTTCCTTGGCCACTTTGTGGCTGCCAGCCGGCGTCGAGTTCTTGCGACGGGCGCTCTGGTAGCTGTCGGTCGACGGCTGATGCAAAGGAATCAACTGGTTCTTGCCCGGCCCGATCAGGTCGGCGCGACCCATGCGGGTCAGCGCCTCACGCAGCATCGGCCAGCCTTTCGGGTCGTGGTAACGCAGGAACGCCTTGTGCAGGCGACGCTGCTCCTCGCTCTTGACGATGGTCACCCCGTCACTCTTGTAGGTGACCTTGCGCAGCGGGTTCTTGCCCGAGTGGTACATCGCGGTGGCGGTGGCCATCGGCGACGGGTAGAACGCCTGCACTTGGTCGGCGCGGAAACCATTGCCCTTGAGCCACAGGGCCAGGTTCATCATGTCTTCGTCGGTGGTGCCCGGGTGCGCGGCGATGAAGTACGGAATCAGGTACTGCTCCTTGCCCGCTTCCTTGGAGTACTTCTCGAACATCCGCTTGAACCGGTCGTAGCTACCGATGCCCGGCTTCATCATCTGGTTGAGCGGACCTTCCTCGGTGTGTTCCGGGGCGATCTTCAGGTAGCCACCGACGTGGTGGGTCACCAGTTCCTTGACGTACTCCGGCGACTCGACCGCGAGGTCGTAGCGCAGGCCGGAAGCGATCAGGATCTTCTTCACCCCCGGCAAGGCGCGGGCGCTGCGATACAGCTGGATCAGCGACGAGTGGTCGGTATTCAGGTTCGGGCAGATGCCAGGGAACACGCAGGACGGCTTGCGGCACGCGGATTCGATTTCCGGGCTCTTGCAGGCGATGCGGTACATGTTCGCGGTCGGGCCGCCGAGGTCGGAAATGACCCCGGTAAAACCTGGAACCTTGTCGCGAATCTCTTCGATCTCGCGAATGATCGACTCTTCGGAACGGTTCTGGATGATCCGCCCTTCGTGCTCGGTGATCGAACAGAAGGTGCAGCCACCGAAGCAGCCACGCATGATGTTCACCGAGAAACGGATCATGTCGTAGGCCGGGATCTTCTCCTTGCCGTACGCCGGGTGCGGGATGCGCTGATACGGCATGCCGAACACGTAGTCCATCTCTTCGGTGGTCATCGGGATCGGCGGCGGGTTGAACCAGACATCGATCTCGCCATGTTTCTGCACCAGCGCACGGGCGTTGCCCGGGTTGGTTTCCAGGTGCAGCACACGGTTGGCGTGGGCGTAGAGCACCGGATCGTTACGCACCTTTTCCATGGACGGCAGGCGGATCACGGTCTTGTCCCGGGTCATCTTCGGGCTGGCCAGGATCTGCACGACCTTGGCTTCCTGGGGATCTTCGACCGGGCCCTTTTCCTGCTCGATGGCACAGGCCTGGGTGTCCTGGGTGTTGACGTACGGGTTGATGATCTTGTCGATCTTGCCCGGACGGTCGATACGCGTGGAGTCGACTTCGTACCAGCCCTGCGGCGTGTCACGGCGGATGAACGCGGTGCCGCGCACGTCGGTGATGTCTTCGATCTTGTGCCCGTAGGACAGGCGCTGGGCGACTTCGACAATCGCCCGCTCGGCGTTGCCGTAGAGCAGGATGTCGGCGCTGGCGTCGATCAGGATCGAGTTGCGCACCCGGTCCTGCCAGTAGTCGTAGTGGGCGATGCGACGCAGGGAGGCTTCGATGCCGCCCAGGACGATCGGCACGTGCTTGTAGGCCTCCTTGCAGCGCTGGCTGTAGACCAGGCTGGCGCGGTCCGGACGCTTGCCCGCCAGGCCACCCGGGGTGTAGGCGTCGTCGGAGCGGATTTTCTTGTCCGCGGTGTAGCGGTTGATCATCGAGTCCATGTTGCCGGCTGCGACGCCGAAGAACAGGTTCGGCTCGCCGAGCTTCATGAAGTCGTCTTTGGACTGCCAGTTCGGCTGGGCGATGATCCCGACGCGGAAGCCCTGGGACTCCAGCAGCCGGCCGATGATCGCCATGCCGAACGACGGGTGATCGACGTAGGCATCGCCGGTGACGATGATGATGTCGCAGGAATCCCAGCCGAGCTGATCCATTTCCGCCCTGCTCATCGGCAGGAACGGCGCCGGTCCGAAACATTCGGCCCAGTACTTGGGATAGTCAAATAACGGCTTGGCTGCTTGCATGTCGATGACCGGTAATAGGTGTAGATGAGGGCGCGTTTATTTACAGAGAAATTCGCGGGCGCGGAATATAGCACAAAAAATAACCAATTCCGACGACTATGGTCGGAAATTGGTGGCCTGTAGCCGCTGTCGCAGACTGCGATCGGCTGCGCGGCAGACGCAACGCTCACCCATCGAACGAAGGCCCTGCGGCCTCTGTCGCAGCCTGCGGCAGCGGCTACGGCTGTTTATTCGTCGTCGTCGAAGTTGTAGCTGCCCGGCGCGAGGTTCTCGAAGCGGGTGTACTTGCCGATGAACGCCAGGCGGATAAAGCCGATGGGGCCGTTCCGCTGCTTGCCGATGATGATCTCGGCAATGCCCTTGTGCTCGGTCTCGGGGTGATACACCTCGTCCCGGTACACGAACATGATGACGTCGGCGTCCTGCTCGATCGCTCCGGATTCCCGCAAGTCGGAGTTCACCGGGCGCTTGTTCGGGCGCTGCTCGAGGGAGCGGTTGAGCTGGGACAAGGCCACTACCGGGCAGTTGAATTCCTTGGCCAGGGCCTTGAGGGAACGGGAGATCTCGGAAATCTCGTTGGTCCGGTTGTCGCCGCTGGAACCCGGGATCTGCATCAGCTGCAGGTAGTCGATCATGATCAGGGCGATGTCGCCGTGCTCACGCACCAGGCGGCGGGTCCGCGCGCGCATTTCCGAAGGGCTGATACCGGCGGTGTCATCGATGAACAGCTTGCGATCGTTGAGCAGGTTGACCGCCGAGGTCAGGCGCGGCCAGTCGTCGTCTTCCAGCTGGCCGGAACGCACCTTGGTCTGGTCGATACGGCCGAGGGACGACAGCATACGCATGATCAGCGATTCGCCTGGCATCTCGAGGGAGTACACCAGCACCGCCTTGTCGCTGCGCAGTACGGCGTTTTCCACCAGGTTCATGGCAAAGGTGGTCTTACCCATGGACGGACGACCGGCGACGATGATCAGGTCGGCGGGCTGCAGGCCGCTGGTCTTCTCGTCGAGGTCGGTGTAGCCGGTGGACAGGCCGGTGATGGCGTTGTCGGTGTTGAACAGGGTGTCGATGCGGTCGATGGCCTTGGTCAGCAACTCGTTGACGCCCACCGGACCGCCGGTCTTCGGACGCGCTTCGGCGATCTGGAAGATCTGCCGTTCGGCTTCGTCGAGAATCTCTTCGGCGGTGCGGCCTTCGGGGTTGAAGGCGCTGTCGGCGATCTCGGTGCTGATGCCGATCAACTGGCGCAGGGTGGCGCGCTGGCGAACGATCTGCGCATAGGCCTTGATGTTGGCCACCGACGGCGTGTTCTTCGCCAGTTCGCCCAGGTAACCCAGGCCGCCGACCTGGGACGTCTGGCCTTCCTTGTCCAGCTGCTCGGACAGGGTCACGACGTCGATCGGCATGTTCTGATCGGCCAGCTTGGCGATCGCACGGAAGATCAGGCGGTGGTCATGTCGATAGAAATCGCCGTCGGAGACTTGATCGAGCACCCGCTCCCAGGCGTTGTTGTCCAGCATCAGACCACCGAGCACGGCCTGTTCGGCCTCGATGGAATGTGGCGGCACCTTCAGGGCAGCGGTTTGCAGATCGTATTGCTCGGGAGCGGAGATATCGTTCATGGCCACTTGGTTTTTTAGGAAAAGCAGGGGTTTGAAAACTGAGGGTACAGAAAGACAAAGGGCACGACCTGTAAACAGGATCGTGCCCGATGTTACCGGCTAGCTCCCGAGGGTGCCAGCCGACAAGTACTGCTTAAGCTGCTACCACGACAACGCGTACGGTGGCTTCAACTTCAGCGTGCAGGTGCACGGCTACGTCGAATTCACCTACGTTGCGGATGGTGCCGTTCGGCAGACGAACTTCGCTTTTTGCAACTTCAACGCCGGAGGCGGTCAGTGCATCAGCGATGTCGTGGGTGCCGATCGAACCGAACAGCTTGCCTTCGTCACCAGCGGTGGCAGTGATAGTCACTTCCAGCTCAGCCAGTTGGGCAGCGCGAGTTTCGGCAGAAGCCTTTTTCTCTGCAGCCAGTTTTTCCAGCTCGGCACGACGCGCTTCGAACGCAGCCAGGTTGGCAGCGGTAGCAGCGGTGGCTTTGCCGAAAGGCAGCAGGTAGTTACGGCCGTAACCAGCCTTAACGTTTACCTTATCGCCCAGGTTGCCCAGGTTGGCGATTTTTTCCAGCAGGATCAGTTCCATTTGGTAATAACCTCTTAACTTTTAACCTTCACCGTTCGCAGGACCGTTATCGGCGTCTTTCGGCGCCGAACGACCGCGAAAATCAATCAGGCTGTCGACTATGGCCAACACCACGAGCAACGGATAGATCAGCTGCATAAACAGCAACAGCGTTACGTACAACCCCACCAGCCAGAACCTGGCCAGTCGCCCTTGCGCCACCAGCCCGTGAATCAGGGCCAGCCCGGCGAACACCAGCGGTACGCTGCACAACGGCGTCAGCATCGCCATCTGTGGACCGAGGTTCGGTCCCAGCAGCATGCAGGCCAGCAGCAACATCGCCAGTCCCAGCGGGAGCTTGATAGCGCGAAACTCGCGCCCAAAACCACCCGGGTTGTACAACAACGCCTGCCAGTAGCGCCCGACAATCAGGCTCAGCACACTGACGACCTGCAACAAAGCCGCAATCAGGCCGGTCAGGACCGGTGCAATCAGTGAGGCGAGACGAGCCCGCTCTTCAACCGACAGCTGCTGGTAGAGATCACCGAGGGCCAACGGCAGGATTTTTACCAACTCCTGCGAGAGCATCTCGATCTGGGGGCGGTAAGCCACACCCAGCACTCCAGCAAACACCAGGCCCAGCGCTATGCTGACCAGCAGCACACGGTTCCAGGATTCGCTTGCGCGCAAAACCAACGCAAGGCCCGAAGACCCGAGCAACACCATGAGTGCGCGTGGATCGTCGGAATACAGCCACCAGAACAATGCTGGCAGCAATCCCAGGGCGAGGACACCAAGGGCGTCGCTCAAACCGCGCCGCAGGAGCACCAGGCTTCCCGCAGCAGCACCCAACCAATACAACAACGGCAATGCCGCACATCCGGCCACTACCAGAGTGGCCTGCATACGGCCGCGCATGATGAACTCAGCTAAGGCGCGCATGCATTCAATCCCTTACTACTTGTCGACTGCCCGGTCTCAGCGGCCGTGGCTGTCGGTGTAGGCCAGCAGGGCCAGGAAGCGGGCGCGCTTGATAGCGGTGGCCAGCTGACGCTGATAACGAGCTTTGGTACCGGTGATACGGCTTGGAACGATTTTGCCGGTCTCGGATACGTAGGCTTTCAGAGTGTTGAGATCTTTGTAATCGATCTCTTTCACGTCTTCAGCGGTGAAGCGGCAGAATTTACGACGACGGAAGAAACGTGCCATGTAATTGGCTCCTCAAAAGGTCCGTGGATTACTCGTCAGCGTTATCGCTGGCGTCGCTGTTATCGCTGTCATCGCCATCGGCGCTGTCAGAATGCTCAGGACGGTCACGACGCTCACGGCGCTCACTGCGGTTCTCTTCAGCCTTGAGCATCTCGGATTGGCCAGTGATGGCTTCTTCGCGACGGATGACCAGGTTACGGATCACAGCATCGTTGTAACGGAAGTTGTCTTCCAGCTCAGCCAGGGCTTTACCGGTGCACTCAACGTTCAGCATCACGTAGTGAGCCTTGTGAACATTGTTGATTGCGTAGGCCAGTTGACGACGGCCCCAGTCTTCCAGACGGTGGATTTTGCCGCCGTCTTCTTCGATCAGCTTGGTGTAACGCTCAACCATGCCGCCGACTTGCTCGCTCTGGTCAGGGTGGACCAGAAAGATGATTTCGTAATGACGCATGAATGCTCCTTACGGGTTGTAGCCTGCCGCTCAAAAGCGGTCAGACAAGGAGTGAATGACACTTGTGTGTCTTGCCTCAGAGATAGGCACATATGCGCCTGCCGCAACGGCAAGGGGCGCAATTGTAGAGAAGGGGGAACAGCGGCGCAAGGCAATTGGTGATTATTTGAACAATCAGTGCCGACCCATAAACCTGTAGGAGCGAGCTTGCTCGCGATAGCGGCACATCTGACACACCGCATCGCGAGCAAGCTCGCTCCTACCGATAGATTGGATCAGGCTTTTTTGGCGGCAGCCTTGGCCTTGGCCGCACGCTGGCGCGTGGCTTCGAACAGGCATACGCCGGTAGCCACCGAAACGTTGAGACTGCTGACGCTACCGGCCATCGGCAGGCGCACCAGGAAATCGCAATGCTCGCGGGTGAGGCGACGCATACCCTTGCCTTCGGCGCCCATGATCAGGATGGTCGGCCCGGTCAGGTCCTGGTCATACAGTTCCTGCTCGGCTTCGCCAGCTGTGCCGACAACCCACAGGCCGCGCTGCTGGAGCTTTTCCAGGGTGCGCGCCAGGTTGGTCACGGCCACCAGCGGAATCACTTCCGCGGCGCCGCATGCCACTTTACGCACGGTCGGGGTCAGGGTCGCCGATTTATCTTTCGGCACCAACACCGCCAGCGCACCGGCCGCATCGGCGGTACGCAGGCAGGCGCCGAGGTTGTGCGGATCGGTCACACCGTCCAGCACGAGCAGCAGCGGCGCACCCTCGGTACGGTCAAGCAACTCATCGAGCATCGCCTCGCCCCAGACCTGGCTCGGGCTCACTTCAGCCACGACGCCCTGGTGAACGCCTTCGACCCAGGCGTCCATTTCGCGACGCTCGGCCTGACCGACCGCCACGCGATTCTGCCCGGCCAGGTCCACCAGCACCTGCACGCGCGGATCGCTACGGCCTTCGGCCAGCCAGATCTGCTTGACGCGCTTGGGGTGGTGACGCAGCAATGCTTCTACAGCGTGCACGCCGTAGATCTTTTCCAACTGACTCATGACTTGGCCTTGGGTTTACGTGCCCCGCCGCTTTTCGCCGCAGGACCTGCGCCCGCTTTCGGCGGACCTTTACGATGTTTGCTCGGTTTGCTGGACGCCGGCTTTCCGGACTTTCCCCCAGACGCCGCTTTACCGCCGCTCTTGGCTTCGGCCAGCAGCGCCTGCTTCATCTCACGACTCTTGCGCACTTCGGCGTTTTTCGCCGCCGCATCGCTGGAGCGGTAGGCCTCGACCGGCTTCTCCTTGGCCGGACCACGACGCCCGGCCTTGGCTGGGGCAGGCTCGGCAGCCGTCTTGGCCGGAGGCGCATCGACAGCGCCACGCTTTTTGCGACCGATCGGTGCGCTGATGGTTTTTTCCGCCATCTCGAAGTCGATCTTGCGCTCGTCCAGATCGACGCGCATGACCCGCACTTCCACGCTGTCACCCAGGCGGAAGCTGCGGCCGGTACGCTCACCGGCGAGGCGGTGATGCACGGGATCGAAGTGGTAGTAGTCGCCCGGCAGCGCCGTGACATGCACCAGACCTTCGACATAGATATCGGTCAGTTCGACGAACAGGCCAAAACCGGTCACAGCAGTGATCACGCCCGGGAAGGCCTCGCCCACGCGGTCTTTCATGTATTCGCACTTGAGCCAGTTCACCACGTCGCGGGTCGCTTCGTCGGCACGCCGCTCGCTCATCGAGCACTGCTCGCCAAGCTGCTCGAGAATCGCCTCGTCGTAGGGATAGATGCGCGCCTTCGGAATGCTCATCGCACCGGCACGACGCACATGAGGCGTGTTCTGCTTGGAATGGATGACACTGCGAATCGCCCGATGCGTCAGCAGGTCCGGGTAACGGCGAATCGGCGAGGTGAAGTGGGTATAGGCTTCGTAGTTCAGGCCGAAGTGGCCCTGATTGTCAGCGCTGTACACCGCCTGGCTCAAGGAGCGCAGCATCACGGTCTGGATCAGATGGAAGTCCGGACGATCCTTGATGCTTTCCAGCAGGGCCTGGTAGTCCTTCGGCGTCGGGCCGTCCTTGCCTTTATGCAGGGACAGGCCTAGCTCGCCGAGGAAGGCGCGCAGTTTTTCCAGGCGCTCTGGCGGCGGACCGTCGTGAACGCGATAGAGCGCGGGGATTTCGTGCTTCTTGAGGAATTCGGCGGTGGCCACGTTGGCCGCCAGCATGCATTCCTCGATCAGCTTGTGCGCATCGTTACGGGTAGTCGGACGAATTTCGGCGATCTTGCGCTCGGAGCCGAAGATGATCCGGGTTTCCTGGGTCTCGAAGTCGATGGCGCCACGGGTATGACGGGCACCGAGCAGAACCTTGTACAGCGCATAAAGCTGCTTGAGGTGCGGCACGACATCGGCGTATTCGCCACGCAGCTGCTTAGCCTCGCTGGTTTTCGGCTGCTCGAGGATAGTGCTGACCTTGTTGTAGGTCAGGCGCGCCTTGGAATGGATCACCGCTTCGTAGAACTGATAGTCGGTCATCTCGCCGGATTTGGAGATGGTCATCTCGCACACCATGGCCAGACGATCGACTTTCGGGTTCAGCGAGCACAGGCCGTTGGACAGCTGTTCCGGCAGCATCGGCACCACGCGCTCGGGGAAATACACCGAGTTGCCGCGCACCTGAGCCTCGGCATCCAGCGCCGAACCGATCTTCACGTAACTGGAAACGTCGGCAATCGCCACGTACAGCTTCCAGCCACCGCCGAACAGGCGCAGCTTGCCAGGCTTGGCTTCGCAATAGACCGCATCGTCGAAGTCGCGAGCGTCTTCGCCGTCGATGGTGACGAACGGCAGATCACGCAGGTCGATGCGCTTCTCTTTGTCCTTCTCTTCGACTTCCGGCTTGAGCTTGCCGGCTTCCTTCAGCACCGCCTCGGGCCAGACGTGAGGAATATCGTAGGTGCGCAAGGCAACATCGATTTCCATGCCCGGGGCCATGTAGTTGCCCACGACCTCGACCACGTCGCCTTGCGGCTGGAAGCGCGGAGTCGGCCAGTGGGTGATCTTCACCTCGACGAACTGGCCGATCTTGGCGCCGGCATTGCGACCCGGGGTCACCAGCACTTCCTGCTGGATCTTCGGGTTGTCCGCCACCACAAAACCGATTCCGCCTTCTTCGAAATAACGGCCGACGATGCTCTCGTGGGCACGGGACACTACTTCGACGATCATGCCTTCGCGGCGACCGCGGCGATCCAGACCGGAAACCCGGGCCAGTGCACGGTCGCCATCGAACACCAGGCGCATCTGCGCCGGGCTCATGAACAGGTCGTCGCTGCCGTCATCGGGAACCAGGAAGCCGAAGCCGTCACGGTGACCGCTGATGCGGCCGAGGATCAGGTCGAGCTTGTCCACCGGCGCATAAGTGCCGCGACGGGTGTAGATCAGTTGGGCATCGCGCTCCATGGCGCGCAGGCGGCGGCGCAGGGCTTCGATCTGGTCTTCTGTGGTCAGACCAAACTCTTCGACCAACTGTTCGCGGTTAGCAGGCGAACCCCGATCAGCAAGGTGCTGAAGGATCAGTTCGCGGCTAGGGATAGGGTTTTCATATTTTTCCGCTTCACGAGCGGCCTCGGGATCGAGGGACTGCCAATCGGCCATTAGATAAATTTCACCTTGTCTATATGCGGGTTAGTTTGGCATACGCGTATTGAAACGGGAAATTTCAGGCTAAGACAGGCTCCGAAAAGTCCTTTAGAGGCTTCAGAACCATCCTGCAAAAGCCGTCGGCGAATTTTTTTCAATATTTTCAAGATCAGGGGTTTACAGCTCAAAAGGTGGTCCGTATAGTGCGCGCCATCGACGACGGAGACGTTGCCGATACTGCCCAGATGGTGAAATTGGTAGACACGCCAGCTTCAGGTGCTGGTGGCCGCAAGGCCGTGGAAGTTCGAGTCTTCTTCTGGGCACCAATTCAGAGCTGTAGATCGCTTGAATCTTCAGGCTCCTCCAAAAACCCGCGAAAGCGGGTTTTTGCATTCTAAGTGTTTGATTTATTGAATCTAAGTCAAAACAGGGCTTTACAGATTCAAAGGCGCTCCGTATAGTTCGCCCCATCAACAGCGGCAACGCTGCTGATACTGCCCAGATGGTGAAATTGGTAGACACGCCAGCTTCAGGTGCTGGTGGCCGCAAGGCCGTGGAAGTTCGAGTCTTCTTCTGGGCACCACATTCAAGTTTCACAGCATAGCTGTGAAGCCTCACAAAAACCCGCGAAAGCGGGTTTTTGCGTTTCTAGCCCACAACAATCATTTCCCCCGCCCAAGCGCCCCTCCTCCAGGACTATCCAGCCCGCCAAGCCGCACATGAGAAACAATATCGTTTATGATTGTTACAAGTTTTTGCGGCACCACAGTGAGGAACCCTGCGAATGATGTTTAGAAACATCCCCCTTCCAACATCCCTTCTGCGTGGCTTGACCATCACTTTGCTGGGCCTGGCCCTGGCATCTCCATTCACTCAAGCAGCCGATCCGGTTTCCCTGACGCTGTACAACGGCCAGCACAAGGAAGTCGGCGACGCCATCGCCAAGGCTTTCGAGGCCAAGACCGGCATTCACGTCAATGTGCGCAAGGGCAGCAGCAACCAGCTCGCCAGCCAGATCGTGGAAGAAGGCGAGCGCTCCCCCGCCGACGTGATCTACACCGAAGAATCGCCGCCCCTGAACAAACTCGGCGAGCAAGGCCTGCTGGCCAAGACCGACGCTGCGACCCTTGAAGTCCTGCCCAAGGACTACGTCGCCGGTAACGGCACCTGGATCGGCATTACCGCCCGAGTTCGCGTGGTAGCGTTCAACCCGAAGCTGATCGACGAAAAAGACCTGCCTGCATCAGTGATGGAGTTCTCCCAGCCACAATGGCAAGGCAAGGTAGGCTTCGTCCCCACCAGCGGTGCATTTCAGGAACAGGCCGTGGCAATCATCAAGCTGCACGGGATGGACGCCGCCGAAGAATGGCTGACCGGCCTGCGCGCTTTCGGCAAGACCTACAGCAATAATATGGTGGCCTTGAAGGCCGTGGAAAACGGCGAAGTCGCCACCGTGCTGGTGAACAACTACTACTGGTTCGCCCTGCAACGGGAGAAAGGCCAGCTTGACTCGAAGCTGCACTATTTCACCGGCGGCGATGCCGGCGGATTGATCACCGTATCCAGCGCCGCGGTACTCAAGTCCAGCAAACACCCCAAAGAAGCCCAGCAATTCCTCGCCTATATGGCCAGCGAAGAAGGCCAGCGCGTAATCACCCAGACCACCGCAGAATATCCGCTGCGCAAAGGCCTGGAGTCGGATCGAGGCCTCAAGCCGTTCAGTGAACTGCAAGCGCCGAAAGTCACCCCGGCCGACCTCGGCAACGCCGAAGAAGCCCTGGAACTGGAACGCGAAGTCGGCCTGAACTGATGAGCCGATCGCTGCCCGCCCCCGCCTCGCGCACGAACTGCATACCGAGGCGCAAGGGGCCATCGATCTGGCTGCTGCTACCGGTTCTGTTGCTGGTCGGGCTCAGCCTGCTGCCATTGCTCTATGTCGGGCTCAAGGCCTGGCAGGCTGGCTGGGCCGAAGCCCTGCACCTGCTGTGGCGCCCCTATGTATTCGGCCTGCTGCGCAACACCCTGCTATTGCTCATTGGCGTGACCGTTACCTGCGCTATCGTTGGCCTGTCCCTGGCCTGGCTGCTGGAACGCAGCGACTTGCCGGGGCGACGCCTCTGGGGCGTGATCTTGTGCCTGCCCTTTGCCGTACCGGCCTTTGTCAGCAGCTTCACCTGGGTCTCCCTCAGCTCCAGCTTCGAAGGCCTGGGTGGGGCCATCCTGGTCATGAGCCTGTCCAAGTACCCGCTGGTATTCCTGCCTGTGGCGGCTACCCTGCGCAATCTCGACCCCTCCCTGGAGGAATCGGCCCGCACCCTCGGGCAGAATCGCTGGGGCGTTTTCTTCCGGATCACCCTGCCCCTGCTCTGGCCGTCGCTGCTGGCCGGCTCGCTACTGATCGCCCTGCACATGCTGGTGGAGTTCGGTGCACTGTCGATTATCGGCCTGCAAACCTTCACCACCGCGATCTACCAACAGTTCGAACTGGAGTTCAGCAATGCCAACGCGGCGATGCTTTCCGCCGTGCTGCTAGCGCTGTGCCTGGCCCTGCTGTGGCTGGAGTTGCGGGTTCGCGGCAAAGGCCGCCATGTACGAACCGGCCAGGGCGCGGCGCGACATGCCGAGCAGGTGCGCCTCGGCAAGTGGGCAATTGGCGGACAACTGTACTGCGCGCTGCTGACCCTGATCGGCAGCGGCATTCCGCTGGGCATGCTGGCGTACTGGCTGGCCGTCGGCTCATCAGCCGCTTTCCCGGTGGCCGCCATCAGCGAAGCCCTGCTCTCCTCCCTGGCGCTATCGTTGGGTGGCGCGGCGCTGTGCCTGGTGCTGGCGGTACCGGTCGGACTGCTGGTGGTGCGCCACAAGGGCCGCCTGGCACTCTGGGCCGAACGCCTGCCTTACCTGCTGCACGCCCTGCCAGGCTTGGTGATCGCCCTGACGCTGGTGTTCTTTGCCCTGCACTACGTGCCAGCGCTGTATCAGACCTCAGCCCTGTTGCTGATCGCCTACGCCCTGCTGTTCCTGCCCCTGGCGCAGGCACCGATCCGCACCGCCCTGAACAAGGCGGCGCCGCAACTCGAGGAAGCCGCCCGCACCCTGGGCGCCTCCTCATTCACGGCCTTCTGCCGCGTGACCCTGCCAATCATTTTTCCGGCTTTGGGCGCCGCCTTTGCCTTGGTATTCCTCGATGCCATGAAGGAGCTGACGGCCACCCTGCTACTCAGCCCGACCGGACTGAATACACTGGCAACGGAAGTCTGGGCGCACACGGCGAATGTGGAGTTTGCCGCCGCAGCGCCTTATGCGGCGCTGTTGATCTTGGTATCGGGACTACCGGTCTATCTGCTGACGACACGGATGTATCTGAGCCGCTGAGCCCACTCCTACAGAAAGCTTTCTGTAGGAGCCCCGCCCCGAGCATTCAAGCCTCGTGAACACTCAAGCCCGGAACTGCCCCAGGCTGGCCTTCAGTTGGGCTGCCAGGCTATCCAGTACCTTGCCGCTGGCCGTGGTCTCCACCACAGCCTGAGCTGCCCGCTCGGCCTGGGCATGGATGGTCTCGACCCGGCCGCGCACCGCTTGCGCGCCCTGAGCCTGATGGGCAGCCGCCTGGGTCGCCAGGCCAATCGCCGCGTGCACCTGCTCCACCGACGACTGCACCGTTTGTTGCAACCGCGCACTGTCGCGCAACACCAGCAACCCTTCGCTGGCCTGCCTTCCAGCCTGGCCGATCGCCGCCACCGCCTCGCGCGCGCCCTGCTGCAGCGCACCGATATGCGCCTGGATATCGCCGGTAGAGCTTTGCGTCTTGCTCGCCAGCGCCCTGACCTCATCGGCTACCACCGCAAAGCCGCGCCCGGTTTCCCCGGCCCGCGCCGCTTCAATGGCCGCATTCAAGGCCAGCAGGTTGGTCTGCTCGGCAATCCCATGAATCACCGTCAACACCACCTCGATCTGTTCGCTCTGCTGCGCCAGGCGTTCGATGACCTTGGCCCCCGTGTCGACCTGCCCCGCCAGTGCCTCGATCAGACCGCCCACCTGGGCCGAGGTCCGAGTGTTTTCGTCGGTCGCCTGACGGATCTCCACCACCTGCTGCAAGGCCGCCTGCATCGCCTGGCTTTCCGCCTGGGCTTCGTCAGCCATCTGCGACAGCGCCCGCAAACTCTCCGCCACCTCGTCACGCTGGGCCTCGGCCGCGGCGTCCGCCCCAGCATTACGCAGGCTCATCGCGCCGATTTCGACGCCAGTACGCTGCGCCACATCGCCGGCCTCACGCACGATCGGCTGCAACTTGTCGACAAAACGATTGACCGCCGAGGCCATGTCGCCGATCTCATCATTGCTGTTGAGCTGGACCCGCTTGGTCAGATCCCCCTCACCGGCGGCCAGATCGTTTAGCGCGGCGATCAGCAGATGCAGCTTGCTGACCACTCGCCGCCCCAGCACCACCGCCAGCAACAGCAAGACCCCGCAGCCGACCAGCGCCAGGCCCATGCCGATGCGCCAGCGCAGGGTGGCCGCCGCGTCCTGCACGGTACCCGCGGTGTTGACCTGCATGTCCGAAGCGGTGGTCTGCGCCGACTGCAGGCGCGCACGCATGGCCGCCGAACTGTCCGCCGAAGCGCCCTTGAGGCTATCGCCGACCAGCTGATCGCTGCTGGCGATCAAGGCCTCGAAACGCTTGTCCAGCGCCGCCACATCCGCCTCGACCGACGCCGTGGAAACCCCCATCAGCACCTTGCCGATCTCCACGCCGTTAGGACTGATGGAGGCTTCCAGGTAGTAGACCGATGGATCGTTCTTGGCCGCGTCCAGCACCTTGTCCAGGGCACGCTCGCCCTTGCCCTTTTCCAGCAGCGCCTTGTTGATCGGGTTTTCCCGGTTCAGATAGCGGGTCAGGTGCTCGCCATTGGCATCGTCGTACACCACGAACAGCACATTGGGATTGCGCTGGGCGCGCCGGGCGAACTCGGAGAGGGTCGGAACGTCGCTGTCCCACATGGCGCGCGGGGCCACCGAAGCGAGCAACTGGGCCATATCGTTGGCTGAATCCTTGAGATCCTTCTCCAGCGTCGCGCGCAATTGCGCCTGCTCCTCTTCCAGGCGCGAGGAGAGCCCGGCGGTCAAGCGTTGCCGGGTGTTGCTGGAAAGGCTTTCCAGGCTCGAGGTGACCTCACGAGCCGCCTGCTCCAGTTCGCCGGACAGCTTCTGGCTATCGACGCCCAGACGAGCGGCCAGATCCGCCTCCAGCGCCGTTACCGTGCTCCGGGTCAGGGCAACGGCAACCAGCACCTGCACCAAAAGGGCGATACCAAGGGTAACGAACACAGGCCGCAACAAACGGCTTTGTAACAGTGAGAGAACGGCCGACACAGGAAATCCCTCTACTTCAACGCCATCAAATTGATGGCACTCTGGAAGAGCAAATCACAGCAAGGGTCGTGCCGCTCGGCAGGCAGAAACGACAAAGGCCCCTATGAAGGGGCCTTTGTTTTTACATCAACAGCTTATCAAGCAAACGGGTGACGCAGAACGATGGTCTCGTTGCGGTCCGGGCCTGTCGAAATAATGTCGATCGGCGCGCCGACCAGCTCTTCGATACGCTTGATGTAGGCACGGGCAGCGGCCGGCAGCTCTTCCAGGGTCTTGGCCCCCAGGGTCGACTCGCTCCAGCCTGGCATCTGCTCGTATACCGGCTCCAGGCCGATATAGCTGTCAGCGTCGGTTGGTGCGTCGATGACTGCGCCATCCTGGTTTTTGTAGCCCACGCAGATGTTGATGGTTTCCAGGCCGTCCAGTACGTCCAGCTTGGTCAGGCACAGGCCCGAGATGCTGTTGACGTCGATGGCGCGACGCAGGATGACGGCATCGAACCAGCCGCAACGGCGGGCACGGCCGGTGGTTGCACCGAACTCATGGCCACGCTTGGCCAGGAAAGCGCCCACGTCATCGAACAGTTCGGTCGGGAACGGCCCCGAACCTACACGAGTGGTGTAAGCCTTGGTGATACCGAGGATGTAATCCAGGTACATCGGGCCAACGCCCGAACCGGTGGCGATGCCGCCGGCAGTGGTGTTGGAGCTGGTGACGTACGGATAGGTACCGTGGTCGATGTCCAGCAGCGAGCCCTGGGCACCTTCGAACATGATGTCCTTGCCCGCGCGACGCAGCTGGTGCAGTTCAGCGGTCACGTCCAGCATCATCGGCTTGAGCAGCTCGGCGTATTCCATGCACTCGTCGAGCGTCTTCTGGAAGTCGATGGCCGGCTCTTTGTAGTAATTGACCAGTACGAAGTTGTGGTAGTCCAGCAACTCGCCCAGCTTCGCGGCGAAACGCTCGCGGTGGAACAGGTCGCCGATACGCAGGCCGCGACGAGCGACCTTGTCTTCGTAAGCCGGGCCGATGCCGCGACCGGTGGTACCGATCTTCTGCTCACCGCGGGCCTTTTCACGCGCCTGGTCCAGCGCTACGTGGTAGGACAGGATCAGCGGGCAGGATGGGCTGATACGCAGGCGCTCACGCACCGGTACGCCTTTCTCTTCCAGCTTGACGATTTCACGCAGCAAGGCGTCCGGCGCAACCACCACGCCGTTGCCGATCAGGCACTGAACGCCTTCGCGCAGCACACCCGAAGGGATCAGGTGCAAGACGGTTTTCTCGCCGTCGATCACCAGGGTGTGGCCAGCGTTGTGGCCACCTTGGTAGCGCACTACGGCGGCAGCATGTTCGGTCAGCAGATCAACGATCTTGCCTTTGCCCTCATCACCCCACTGGGTGCCCAGGACTACGACATTCTTACCCATAACACTTGTCCTCATTCGCGCAAACTTGGTGCCGGCAACGGCCGGCGGGAAAACTCAAGAAGCCAGCGGCAATACTTGCCAAAGCCCGTTCTGCTGAATCAATTGCCGGTCGCAGTCCGCTTCACGGGCGGCGGCCAATGGTTGTCCAGGCAAGGCCTGAACCACGCGCTGACCCTCACTGCGCAACTGGCAAACCTGCTGCCAGAGGGCTGTATCCGTACTGTCCGGCATCCAGATACCGCCAGACGGTAGCTCGATCTCAGCACGCCCCAGGGTCACCAGGGTTTTCAAATCGGTAGAGAAGCCGGTTGCCGGACGGGCGCGACCGAAGTCGGCGCCGATGTCGTCGTAACGACCGCCCTGGGCAATGGACTGGCCAACGCCCGGCACGAACACCGCGAATACCACACCGGTGTGGTAGTGGTAGCCACGCAACTCGCCCAGGTCGAAGTACAGCGGCAATTCAGGGAAACGCACGGAAAGACGCTCGGCAATCGCCAACAGGTCGTCCAGGGCCGCCAGCACCGGCGCCGGCGCATTGGCCAGGCGTTCGCGGGCTGCAGCCAGTACTTCACGGCCGCCGCACAGGTCGACCAGCGCCCGCAGCATGCCGGACAGGTCGGCCGGCAGGCCTTCAGTCAAGGTAATGACTTCATCGATGGCCTTGCGTTGCAGGGCATCGAACAGCTGCTGTTCCACTTCGCCGGAGAGACCGGCCGCGCGGGCCAGGCCACGGTAGATACCGACATGCCCCAGATCCATGTGCACATCCGGCACATCGGCCAGTTGCAGCATCGCCAGCATCAGGCTGATGACTTCCACGTCGCTGCTCGGGCTCGCATCGCCATACAACTCGGCACCCAGCTGGATCGGGCTGCGCGAGGACGACAAGGCACGCGGCTGCGCATGCAGCACACTACCGGCGTAACACAGGCGGCTCGGACCTTCGCGACGCAGGGTATGCGCATCGATACGAGCCACCTGCGGCGTAATGTCAGCGCGGAAACCCATCTGCCGGCCCGATTGCGGGTCGATGACCTTGAAGGTACGCAGATCGAGGTCCTGGCCCGCGCCAGTCAGCAAGGATTCCAGGTACTCGATATGAGGGGTCACGACGAACTCGTAACCCCAGCTCTGGAACAGATCCAACACCTGGCGACGCGCAACTTCAATGCGCGCCGCCTCAGGTGGCAGTACTTCTTCGATGCCATCTGGCAGCAGCCAGCGGTCTACCGTTGCCATTACGCCATTCCCCTGTGATCCAGGCGGCCAGCCTATGGGCGGGCCTTGAGTGAAGCAGAAAATGATCGGCCCATGTGCAAACCACGCGCATGGGCGACGGGGCGAAAAGCCTGAAACCGGCTTCGCCACTCACTTTCCTCGAAAAAACTGTCGAGTCGTTCAACTCGCCGTCTTGCACCAACAACCACAATCAAACGTGCAGACGCAAAAAAGCCGGGAATTTCCCGGCTGCCGCATCATACACTCGTTTTCCCAAAGGATCACCCCGCCAGACACTTTAGCCGCCGGGCGGGGCGATTCAGGTCAACGTCGCATCAAGGCTTGGCCTTTTCCAGGTAACGGAAAAAGTCGCTGCTTGGGTCCAGGACCATGACGTCGGATTTGTTCGCGAAGCTTTCACGATAGGCACGCAGGCTACGGTAGAAACCGTAGAATTCCTGGTCCTGACCGTAGGCCTTGGAGTAGATGGCTGCAGCCTGGGCGTCACCATCACCGCGAATCTCTTCCGACTCACGATAGGCTTCGGCCAGCAGTACACGGCGCTGACGATCGGCGTCGGCACGAATACCTTCCGCCAGCTCGTTACCCTTGGCGCGATGCTCACGCGCTTCACGCTCACGCTCGGTGCTCATACGCTCAAAGACGCTGCGGTTCACTTCCTTCGGCAAGTCGATGGTCTTGACCCGGACATCGACCACTTCGATGCCCAGTTCTTTCTCGGCCATCTTGTTGAGCGAAGCCGTAATGTCCGCCATCAGCGCATCACGCTCACCGGAAACCACTTCGTGCAGGGTGCGCTTGCCGAACTGGTCACGCAGGCCCGACTCCAGACGACGGGAAAGACGCTCGTCGGCGATCTGCTTGAGGCCGGAAGTCGCGGTATAGAAACGCTCCGCATCCTTCACGCGCCATTTGGCATAGGCATCGACCATCACGGCTTTCTTTTCCAGCGTCAGGAAACGCTGGGTCGGTGCATCCAGGGTCATCAGGCGAGCGTCGAACTTACGCACCTGGTTCACATAGGGCACTTTCACATGCAGGCCCGGCTGAACGTCAGCCTGGACCACACGACCGAACTGCAGCAACACCGCGCGCTCGGTCTGAGCGACGATGTAGAAGCAGTTCCAGGCAGCGATCGCCACGACGACGCCAACGATAAGGGCGATCAGCGATTTATTGCTCATCAGCGACTCTCCCTGGTACGCGCTTGCTGTTGCTGCAGATCAGCTGCCGCACGCGCATTCGCTTCGTTGCTGCTGGCTGCTGCGCCGGTCACCGGAGCACTGGTGCTGCGGCCACTTTCGACCATTTTGTCCAGCGGCAGGTACAGCAGATTGCTCTGGCCGTTCTTGTTGCCAGTCACGAGAACCTTGCTGGTATTGCTGAAGACTTCCTGCATGGTGTCCAGGTACAGACGCTCACGGGTCACTTCAGGTGCCTTGCGGTATTCGGCCACCAACTTGGTGAAGCGATCGGCCTCACCCTTGGCGCGGGAAACCACTTCGCCACGGTAACCGTTGGCATCCTCGATGATGCGCTGGGCCTGACCACGGGCTTCCGGCACGACGCCGTTGGCGTAGGTTTCAGCCTGGTTGCGCGAACGCTGCTCGTCTTCACGGGCGCGGATCACGTCATCGAAGGCTTCCTGCACTTCACGCGGTGCCGCTGCGCTCTGTACGTTCACCTGGGTAACGGTGATACCGGTGCGATAGGTATCGAGGAAGCGTTGCAGACGCTCCTTGATTTCGCTGGCCATCAACTCACGACCTTCGGTCAGCACCTGGTCCATCGCGGTGGAACCCACTACGTGGCGCAGCGCACTGTCGGTGGCGTGCTGCAGGCTGATTTCCGGCTGATCGACGTTCAGCACGAAGTCCTGCAGGTTGCTGATCTTGTACTGCACGGTCAGCGGCACTTCGACGATGTTCTCGTCTTCAGTCAGCATTTGACCCTGCTTGGTATAGGCACGCTCGCGCGTGACGTTTTCCATGTACTTGCGGTCGATCGGCGGGAAGTAGATGTTCAGGCCCGGGCCGACGGTTTCGTAGTACTTGCCGAAGCGCAGCACCACGGCCTGCTCCTGCTCGTCCACGACATACACCGCGCTGTACAGCCACACGGCCGCCAGCACGACCAGACCGATACCGAGCAGGCCGAGACCGCCGCCCTTGCCGGAACTGCCACCATCGTCACCACGTTTCTTGCCACCACCGAACAACCCATTCAGGCTTTCCTGCAGCTTGCGGAAGGCCTCGTCGAGATCCGGTGGCCCCTTGCGGTCGCCATTGTTGCGGCGCTTACCACCCCAAGGATCCTGATTATTCGAGTTGCCACCCGGCTCATTCCAAGCCATAGCGCTCTCCATCTGATAAAGCAAAGACGCACCCACGGCGCGCCGACCAATGCTACAGAATGCCTGCTACAAGCGGCACAACCGCTTTCTCAGGCTTTTATTGCAAAGTGTGTTGCTCGATGAACTCCAGCGGCTGCATGCCTTCGCGGCTTACCAGTCGATTCAGCTCGACTCGCGGCAAGCGGACAGCCAGCAGGCTGACACCTTCCTCGTCGTGATCTTCTTTCTGCACTGCGCCCAACTCGAAGAACTGCGCTCGCAGTCGAGCAAAACGCTGCGGCAAGCGCAAGGTGCCTACAAACAAATCCTCGCCGAGCAACTCGGCAATGGCCTGCTTGAGCAGGTCCAGCCCTTGCCCTTCACGAGCCGACAACCAGACCCGCTGCGGCTTGCCGTCGGCATCACGCTGGATCTGCGGATCTACCCCCTCGAGCAAATCGAGTTTGTTATAGACCTCCAGTATCGGCAAGTCCTGGGCCCCGATCTCGCCGAGCACCACCATGACCTGTTCGATCTGAGCCATACGCTCCGGCTCATGAGCATCGATCACATGCAACAACAGGTCGGAGTTGCTCGACTCTTCGAGCGTAGCCCGAAACGCCTCGACCAGTTTGTGTGGCAGATGACGAATGAACCCCACGGTGTCGGCCAACACGACCGGACCAAGATCGTCCAGTTCGAGCCGGCGCAAGGTCGGATCGAGGGTGGCGAACAGTTGGTTGGCCGCAAACACATCGGACTCGGTCACGGAGTTGAACAAGGTGGACTTGCCGGCGTTGGTGTAGCCCACCAACGATACCGAAGGAATGTCGGCACGCTTGCGCCCGCGACGGGCCTGCTCACGCTGGCTGCGAACTTTCTCCAGCCGGGCCTTGATCTGCCGCAGGCGAACCCGCAGAAGACGCCGGTCGGTTTCGAGCTGGGTTTCACCCGGACCACGCAGGCCGATACCGCCCTTCTGCCGCTCAAGGTGAGTCCAGCCACGAACCAGACGGGTACTCATATATTCAAGCTGGGCCAGTTCTACCTGGAGCTTGCCTTCGTGAGTGCGGGCGCGCTGGGCGAAAATATCGAGAATCAGACCCGTGCGGTCAATCACGCGACACTCGAAAGCACGTTCGAGGTTACGTTCCTGACTGGGTGTGAGGATGTGATTGAAAATCACCAGGTCGACCTGTTCGGCTTTGACCAGGTCGCGTAATTCTTCGACCTTGCCGCTGCCAACCAGGTACTTGGCGGTTGGCCGATGACGCGGCACGTTAACAAACGCGACGGTCTCGGCGCCGGCCGATATTGCCAACTCCTGAAACTCCTGCGGATCTTCGCGCGCCTCAGGGTCCTGACCATCCAAGTGAACGAGAATTGCACGTTCACCACCACCGTGGCGCTCAAAGAACAAAGGAGACTCCTATCAGGCGTTACCTGGCTCAGCGTCACCCTGTTCGGATTCGGATGCGCTAGGCAGGCGAATTGGACGAACCGGCACCACTGTCGAGATAGCGTGCTTGTAAACCATTTGGCTGACGGTGTTCTTCAGCAGGATGACGAACTGGTCGAAAGACTCGATCGTACCTTGCAGCTTGATCCCGTTGACCAGATAGATGGAAACCCCAACTTTCTCTTTACGTAAAGTATTCAAGTAAGGGTCTTGTAGCGAATGCCCTTTTGACATGTGCCGCACTCCTTTAAGGATCAATAATAAAAAATCGGAAAACAGATGACTAAAACCGCCCCACCCCCAAGGATAGACGGCAATTGCAAGGACTCAGCTCAATATGGAGACCGTTCCCAGGTATTTCAAGGCGCGTGGCAGATTGTCGCAATCCAGGCTGTCCAGCCAGTGTAAATCAGCCCAGCTGCGTAACCAGGTGAACTGGCGCTTCGCCAATTGGCGCGTGGCAATGATGCCGCGCTCCTGCATCTCGGCGAATGTCAGCTTGCCATCCAGATGATCCCAGACCTGTCGGTAGCCTACAGCACGTATAGACGGCAACCCGGCATGCAGGTCACTTCTAGAACGCAGAGCTACGACCTCGTCGACGAATCCCTGTTCCAACATAATTGTGAATCTTTGTGCAATACGCTCATGCAGTACCTGACGGTTTGCCGGGGCAATGGCCAAGTTCGCGACAGTATAGGGCAATTGTCCCCGTCCCGAAGCGGCTGCTTCAGTACTTTGCGCAGATTGTCGCAGTCTGTGGGCGGTCATGCTCAGGCCGCTGACCCGATAGACTTCCAGCGCCCGGGTCAGGCGCTGCGGATCATTGGGATGAATCCGCGCCGCCGATTCGGGGTCGATTATCGCCAGTTGGTCATGCAAGGCTTGCCAGCCAAGGCGTGCGGCCTCTTCTTCCAGCTCCGCACGAACCTGTGGGTCGGCCGGCGGCATGTCTGCCAGGCCTTCGAGCAAAGCCTTGTAATAGAGCATCGTGCCGCCCACCAGCAGCGGAATTTTGCCGCGCGCGGTGATATCGGCCATGGCGGCCAGCGCATCGGTGCGGAAATCCGCCGCCGAATAGCTCTCGGCCGGGTCGAGAATATCGATCAGACGGTGTGGAAACTCGGCCAGGACTTCCTTGGATGGCTTGGCGGTGCCTATGTCCATGCCACGGTAGACCAGCGCCGAATCGACGCTGATCAGTTCGCAAGGCAGAACCTTGGTGAGCTCGATGGCCAGGTCGGTCTTGCCAGCGGCAGTCGGGCCCATCAGGAAGATCGCTGGAGGAAGCTGGCTCATCAACGACCGCGCAAGAAGAGTTTGTCCAGATCGTCCAGGCCCAACTGGGTCCAGGTCGGTCGGCCATGGTTGCATTGACCGCTGCGCTCGGTGTTTTCCATGTCGCGCAACAAGCCGTTCATTTCCGGCAGGGCCAGGCGGCGATTGGCACGGATCGCACCGTGGCAGGCCATGGTACCCAGCAACTCGTTGAGGTGCGCCTGGATACGGTCGCTGGTGCCGTACTCCATCAGGTCGGCCAGGACGTCATGCACCAGGCGATTGGCTTCCGCCTGCTTGAGCAAGGCTGGAATCTGCCGGATCGCCAGCGATTCCGGGCCCAGGCGCTGCAACTCGAAGCCCAGGCGCTGGAACCAGCTGACATGCTCCTCGGCACAATCCGCTTCGCGCTGGCTGACAGCGATCGACTCCGGCACCAGCAGCGGCTGGCCACTCAGGCCTTCGCTGGCCATCGCCACCTTCAGGCGCTCGTACATGATCCGCTCGTGGGCCGCGTGCATGTCCACCAGCACCAGGCCCTGGGCGTTTTCCGCGAGGATATAGATGCCTTTGAGCTGCGCCAGCGCATAGCCCAGCGGCGGGATATCGCCCTGGGCATCCGGCAAGGACGCTGCGCCGGATTCCGGCAGTGGCGCGAAGAACTCACGATAGGCGCTTTGCGCCTCGGCCGCCGGCAGCACTGGCTGCGGACGCGGCGTGTACTGATACTGATAACCCGCGCCCGAGCCAGTCCCCGGCGGATTGAACGCCGGCTGGGCCTGCGGCTGCTCCAATGTCATGTTCGCCGCCAGGCGCATTTCGCCCTGGGGGCCGAACTCGCCGGCCTCGATCCCGCTCGGCCGCACAATGCCGGCGACCGCGGCCGGCGCCGCCAGATGGTCTTCCGGCCGGACATCGCCCAAGGCGCGATGCAGGGTGCCATACAGGAAGTCGTGGACCATGCGTCCGTCGCGGAAGCGCACTTCGTGCTTGGTCGGGTGCACGTTGACGTCGACCACCGCCGGGTCGACCTCGAAGAACAGCACAAAGGTCGGATGCCGACCGTTGAACAGCACGTCGCGGTAAGCCTGGCGCACCGCATGGGCCACCAGCTTGTCGCGCACCGCGCGGCCGTTGACGTAGAAATACTGCAGGTCCGCCTGGCTGCGGGAAAAGGTCGGCAAGCCTACCCAGCCCCACAGATGCAGGCCATTACGTTCGACCTCGATCGGCAGCGCCTGCTCGAGAAAGCCCGAACCGCATACCGCCGCTACACGCCGCGCACGCGCCACATCATCGTTGGCTTCATGCAGGCTGAGAACGCTTTTACCGTTATGACGCAGGTGAAAAGCCACGTCGAAACGCGCCAGGGCCAGGCGCTTGATCACTTCCTGCAGGTGATCGAACTCGGTTTTCTCGGCCTTGAGAAACTTGCGCCGGGCCGGGGTATTGAAGAACAGGTCGCGGACTTCCACCGAGGTACCGACCGGATGGGCCGCCGGCTGCACGCGCGGAGCCATGTCGCGGCCTTCGGTTTCCACCTGCCAGGCCTGATCGGCGTCGCGGGTACGGGAAGTCAGAGTCAAGCGCGCGACCGAGCTGATGGAAGCCAGTGCCTCTCCACGAAAGCCCAGGCTCATGACCTGCTCCAGGTCCTCAAGGTTGCGAATCTTGCTGGTGGCGTGGCGCGCCAGGGCCAGCGGCAGATCGTCCGCGGAGATGCCGCTGCCGTCGTCGCGTACCCGCAGCAGCTTGACACCCGCCTGCTCGACATCCACATCGATGCGTTTGGCCCCGGAGTCCAGGCTGTTCTCCAGCAATTCCTTGATCACCGAGGCAGGACGTTCGACCACCTCACCGGCGGCAATCTGGTTCGCCAGTCGCGGGCTGAGCAGCTCGATGCGGGCGCTGCTGATGACTGCGTCATTCATTCCTTGGCCGCCAGTTCTGTACCCGGGATGGTGAGGGTCTGACCGATTTTCAGCTCATCGCTGCTCAGGTTGTTGGCGCTGCGCAGGGTGGCGGCGGAAACCTGATAACGCACGGCGATCATCGCCAGGGTTTCCCCCGGGCTCACGCGGTGATCGCGAGGTCCCTGGGCAATCTTCCCGGAATCACGCAGCCAGGCGATGTAGGTGCCCGGCGGTGGATTCTGCTGGAAGAACTGCCGCACACCGCTGCTGATGGAGCGCGCCAATGCCTGCTGGTGGCTGACAGTGGCCAGCTTGGACGCTTCGTTGGCATTGGAGATAAAGCCGGTTTCCACCAGGATCGACGGAATGTCCGGAGACTTGAGCACCATGAACCCGGCCTGTTCGACGCGCTGCTTGTGCAGCGGGGTGACCCGGCCGATGTTGCTGAGCACTTTCTGGCCGACGTTGAGACTGGAAGTCAGCGAGGCCGTCATGGACAAGTCCAGCAGTACGCCGGCGAGCATCCGGTCCTTGTCATCGAGGCTGACGTTGCCGGCCCCGCCGATCAGGTCGGAACGGTTTTCGCTGTCCGCCAGCCAGCGGGCCGTCTCGGACGTGGCGCCACGGTCGGAGAGCGCGAACACTGAGGCCCCGAAGGCCGCACGGGACGGTGCCGCGTCGGCGTGGATCGAGACGAACAGGTCGGCGCCTTTCTTGCGGGCGATCTCGGTGCGGCCGCGCAGCGGGATGAAGTAGTCGCCGGTACGGGTCAGCTCGGCGCGGAAGCCCTTGAGGCCGTTGATCTGGCGCTGCAGTTCGCGGGCGATGGCCAGCACCACGTCTTTCTCATGCTGGCCGCGCGAGCCGGAGGCACCCGGGTCCTCGCCACCGTGACCGGCATCGATGACCACGACGATATCGCGCTTGCCGGCCGGGGCCGGTGGCAGCTTGATCTCAGGCTTGGTCGGCGTTACCGGGACCGCCGGCACGGTCGCGACATTCGGCGCGGGTGGCGGAGTCGGCGCCGCGTCGGCCGGGTTGTCGAACAGGTCGACCACCAGGCGATTGCCGTACTGAGCATTGGGCGTCAGGGTAAAACTCTTGGGGGTGACGGCCTTTTTCAGGTCGATGACCACTCGCAGGTCGGTAGGCGTGCGCTGGGCCGAACGCATGGCGGTAATCGGCGTATTCGCCGTGGAGACATTCAGCGGCCCGCCGAGGGTCGCACCGTTAATATCGATCACCAGACGATCAGGGGCCGTCAGGGTGAAGACGCTGTGCTGGACCGGCCCGGACAGGTCAAATACCAGTCGAGTGTTATCCGGTGCCCGCCACAGGCGAACGCTGCGGACCTGTGTAGCGGCCAGAGCGTCGACGGCCAATGCCGTAAGCAACAGTCCTACGACAGCAACCAACGCGCGAATGCGCATACCTAACCCCATCAATTATTTGAATTCCAACGCCAAAGCGGCACACCAGGCCTCGCCACGCGAGCCTTGCGACAACAAATGCAGGGAACGCCCGCTGTTATGCGGGCTAATGGTAATGGTCAGGTCCGGCTTTGGCAAAAAGCCCGCACCACGCTGGGGCCACTCGATCAGACACAGTGCATCGCCCTCGAGATAATCGCGGATGCCGAGAAACTCCAGCTCTTCCGGATCGACCAGGCGATAAAGATCGAAGTGGAAGGCCCGCACATCGCCGACCTCGTAAGGCTCGACCAGGGTAAAGGTCGGGCTTTTCACCGCGCCGGCATGCCCCAGGCCACGGATAAGACCCCGGGACAATGTGGTTTTCCCCGCCCCCAGATCGCCTTCCAGAAAGATCACACCCACCCCTTGAGTGACCTGCGCCAGGCGCGCGCCAAAGGCGATCATGGCGTCTTCGTCTGCCAGATACAGGGTTATTTCAGACACGATGATTGCTCCTCCAGCAACTGACGAATGACCGGGATCAGATCGCTGGCCGCCAGCCCCCGGCCCAATTTACCTTGATGCTCGCCCGCGACAGCATGCAACCAGACCGCCAGGCAAGCGCTATCGAACGCCGGCATCCCCTGGGCCAACAGCGCCCCGACCAGACCGGCCAGCACATCCCCCAGCCCCGCCGTGGCCATGGCCGGATGCCCCCGGTCGCAACGGGCCAGGTGGCCATCAGGGCTGGCCACCAGACTTCCGGCGCCCTTCAGGATGGCGACAGCTGTGTATTTTTTGCTCAGTGCCCGCGCGGCGGCCGGGCGATCCGCCTGCACCTGCGCGACGGAAATCCCCAGCAGCCGTGCGGCCTCCCCCGGGTGCGGGGTGATCACGCTGCCTGGCGGCAAGGTCAAACCGCCTTTGGCCAGCAGATTGAGCGCATCGGCATCCCAGACCTGGGGCCGCGGCGCATTGGCGGCGGCAGATAAAAGGCTGCGCCCCCAGGCCGCCTGCCCCAGCCCGGGTCCCGCCACGATAATCGAGGCCTGCTCCAGCAAGCCCATCAACTGGTTGGCCGAGTCGGTGCCCAGGGCCATGACCTCCGGGACCCGCACCAGAGCGGCCGCAACGTGCTCGCTGCGGGTCGCCAGAGAAACCATCCCGGCACCGCTGCACAGGGCGCTCTCGGCGCAGAGCAGCGCCGCGCCGCCAAAACCGCGATCGCCGCCGATCAGCAACAGGTGCCCGAACTGGCCTTTATGGGCGCTTGGCGAACGGGCAGCCAGCCGCGGCAGCGTGTCGGTCGTCAACGGCTGAATGTCGGGTAAAGGGTGTTTTGTCTGCGGCATGCGTCTTCGGGCTCCGATGTCTGGCAGAATTATACGCACCTCAGCCCCGGTTTCTCTCGCCTCATGCCTGCCATTACCACCGATCTGCCCGCCCTCGCCCAATCGATCAAGGATTGGGGCCGCGAGCTGGGCTTTCAGCAAGTCGGCATCAGCGGCCTGGACCTGGCCGAGCATGAGCAGCACCTGGAGCGCTGGCTCGAGGCGGGCTACCACGGCGAAATGGACTACATGGGCGCCCACGGCAGCAAACGCTCCCATCCGGATGAACTGGTGCCCGGCACCCTGCGCGTGGTGTCCCTGCGCATGGATTACCTGCCCGGCGACACCCAGATGGCACAGCGCCTGGCCCAGCCGGAAAAGGCCTATGTCTCGCGCTACGCCCTGGGCCGCGACTATCACAAGCTGATCCGCAAGCGCGTGCAGCAATTGGCCGAGCGCATCCAGAAGGAAATCGGCCCGTTCGGCTATCGCGCCTTCGTCGACAGCGCCCCGGTGCTGGAAAAAGCCATCGCCGAACAAGCCGGGCTCGGCTGGATCGGCAAGAACACCCTGGTACTCAACCGCAAGGCCGGCAGCTATTTCTTCCTCAGCGAACTGTTCGTCGACCTGCCCTTGCCGGTGGACGAGCCACACGCCACCGAGCATTGCGGCCGCTGCACGGCATGCCTGGACATCTGCCCGACCAAGGCCTTCGTCAGCCCTTATGTACTGGACGCCCGGCGCTGCATTTCGTACCTGACCATCGAACTGAAAAACGCCATTCCCGAGGATCTGCGCCCGCTGATCGGCAACCGGGTGTTCGGCTGCGACGATTGCCAGATCGTCTGCCCGTGGAACCGCTTCGCCCGCCCTTCCGGTGAAGGCGACTTCAAGCCACGCCACAACCTCGACAATGCCGAGCTGGCCGAGCTGTTCATGTGGGACGAGGACAAGTTTCTCAGCAGCACCGAAGGCTCGCCGCTGCGCCGCGCCGGCTATGAGCGCTGGCTACGCAACCTGGCGGTGGGGCTGGGTAACGCGCCGTCGAGCATTCCGGTGCTGGAAGCCCTGAAAGCCCGGCGGGATTACCCATCAGAACTGGTGCGCGAACACGTGGAATGGGCGCTGAAGCAGCACGCCAGCCGTCATTGCTCGTCGTTGTAGACGAACTTGGGCATTTCCCAGTGGAAACGGATCGCCAGCAGGCGCAGTAGGAAACCGCCGAACAGGGTGATGAGGATCGACTGCTCGCCGGGCAATTGCAGATAGATGCAGAGCATGTAGCACCAGGCCGCGGCGAACGAGACGCTGGCATACAACTCACGCCGGAAGATCAGCGGAATATCGTTGCAGAAGATGTCCCGCAGGATGCCACCGAACACCCCGGTAATCACCCCGCTGACCGATGCCACCACCATGCCGTGGCCCATTTCCAGGGCGGTCATGCAACCGATCAGGGTGAACGCCACCAGCCCCACGGCGTCGAGCACCAGGAACAGCGAACGCAAGTGGCGCATCAAGGGCGCGATGAAGATCGTCACCAGGGCCGCAACCGAGGTCAACACCAGGTACTCCGGGTGCTTGACCCAGGTCAGCGGGTAATGCCCCAGCAGCACGTCACGCACCGAACCGCCACCCAGGGCCGTGACGCAGGCGATCAACACCACCCCGAACCAGTCCATGCCGCGACGACCGGCAGACAAGGCGCCAGTCATGGCTTCGGCGGTAATGGCAATCAGGTAAAGCATCAGCAGCATGATGGCGGTCCTTACAGGAAGGCGCGCAGTCTACTCAGTTGCTGCCGGCACCAAAAGGGGGCGCCGGCTGGAATTGCTGGAGCCCCTGGAGCGATCTATCGCGAGCAAGCCTTGCGCGAACCCGTAGGAGCGAGGCTTGCCCGCGATGACGTCAGAACAGACGCCACCGCACCATCAGAGCTTGATGAAATGCTTGCGGTAATGCTGCAGCTCGGCGATCGACTCGCGGATGTCGTCCAGGGCCAGGTGGGTGCTGCCTTTCTTGAAGCTGTCGCGCACGTCCGGCGCCCAGCGGGCGGCCAGTTCCTTGAGGGTGGAAACATCAAGGTTGCGGTAGTGGAAGTAGCTTTCCAGCGCCTTCATATGGCGATACAGGAAGCGGCGATCCTGGCAGATGCTGTTGCCACAGATCGGCGACTTGCCCTTGGGCACCCACTGCTCCAGGAAGGCGATGGTCTGCGCTTCCGCTTCAGCCATGCTGATGCGGCTTTCACGCACGCGCTGGGTCAGCCCCGAACCGCCGTGCTGGCGGGTGTTCCACTCATCCATGCCGGCGAGAATTTCATCGCTCTGGTGGATGGCAATGACCGGACCTTCAGCCAAGGTATTGAGATTGCTATCGGTGACGATGGTCGCCATCTCGATGATGACGTCGGTATCAGGGTTCAGACCGGTCATTTCCAGATCGATCCAGATCAGATTCTGCGGGTTTTGCATGTGTGGGCTCCTCGGCGTAGTTGCGCAGTTTAGCCTAGAGGGACCTGCCGGCGTGCTAAACTCGCGGCCGTTTTACCTAACCGCCGCATTATCGACACGGAACACCAATGGCCAAACGCCAGCTCAATCGTCGCCAAAACTGGCGCATCGAAAAGATTCAAGGCGAACGCGCCGCCCGCGCCGCCAAACGTGAATCCTCTGCCGTGGAAGCACTGGAAGGCGGCGATCTCGGCCCCGAACAGACCGGCCTGGTGATCGCCCACTTCGGTGTGCAGGTCGAGGTCGAGGCGCGCGAGGGCGAACTGGCCGGCCAGGTGTTCCGCTGCCACTTGCGGGCCAACCTGCCGGCGCTGGTGACCGGCGATCAGGTGGTCTGGCGTCCGGGCAACCAGGGCATCGGTGTGATCGTCGCGCAACTGCCGCGCCACACCGAGCTGTGCCGTCCCGACAGCCGCGGCCAGCTCAAGCCGGTGGCCGCCAACGTCGACATGATCGTGATCGTCTTCGCCCCGCTGCCCGAGCCCCATGCCAACCTGATCGACCGCTACCTGGTCGCCGCCGAACATGCCGGCATCCGTCCGCTGCTGCTGCTCAACAAGTTCGACCTGATCGACGAGCAGAATGCCCCCGCCCTGAACGCCTTGCTGGCGGTCTATCGGCAACTGGGCTACCCAGTGCTGGAAGTCTCGGCGCACCACGGCGACGGCATGGAACAGCTGCAAGCGCAGCTGGACGGACGGATCAGCGTGTTCGTCGGCCAGTCGGGCGTGGGCAAGTCGTCGCTGGTGAACAGCCTGCTGCCGGAAGTCGAAACCCGCGTCGGGCCTTTGTCGGAGCTGTCCGGCCAGGGCACCCACACCACCACCACCGCGCGCCTGTTCCACTTCCCGGGCGGTGGCGAACTGATCGACTCCCCGGGGATTCGCGAATTCGGCCTGGGCCACGTCAGCCGCGCCGATGTCGAAGCGGGCTTCATCGAGTTCAATGACCTGCTGGGCACCTGCCGTTTCCGCGACTGCAAGCATGACCGCGAACCGGGCTGCGCCCTGCTCAAGGCCCTGGAAGACGGCCGGATCCAGCAGCAGCGGATGAACAGCTATCGCTCGATCATCGCCAGCCTGCCGGACAGCAGCTATTAATAGGTAGCACCACGCCGAAACAAAAAAGGCCGCGATGATCGCGGCCTTTTTTATCGAGCACTCTTTATACAGAGCCCACCGTTACCAATCACCGCGCGGCTGGAGGCGTAGCTGCGGGTGCAGCCGCGCCTTCGGTCTTCGGTGCGGCATCGTCGAAGATATTCAGGCGCTCGCGCAGCTCATGGGCCGGCAGTGGCTCCTGCTCCGGCGGCAAGGCATTCGGGTCGACCGGCACTTCGCCCGGGGCACCCTGGCCCTGGGTTGGTGCCGAGGCCTCGGGAGCGACTTCGCCTTCGATCGCGCGCTGGGCCTTTTTGGTCAGCACCACAATGTCGATACGCCGGTTGATCGGGTTGAACGGGTCCTTGCGATCGAACAGCGATGACGAGGCATACCCCACCACGCGAGCCACCTGGCCGTCCGGATAGCTGCCCGCCACCAGCGCCCGACGCGCGGCGTTGGCACGGTTGGCCGAAAGCTCCCAGTTGCCGAAATCGCCGGTGCCCGAGTAAGGCTTGGCATCGGTGTGACCGCTGATGCTGATCTTGTTCGGCACCGCCTTGATGGTGTCGGCCATGGCCAGCAGGATGTCCTCGAAATACGGCTTCAGGCGCGCACTGCCGGAGTCGAACATCGGCCGGTTTTCCGAATCGATGATCTGGATACGCAGGCCGTCCGGAGTGATCTCGAACAGGATCTGGTCCTTGAACTTCTGCAATTGCGGGTTTTCTTCGACCTTGTTCTGCAGCTCTTGAAGCAACAGCTCCAGACGCTCTCTTTCCACCTGCTCGGCCATGCTCTCGACCTGATCAGTGTCGACCGTGACCTTGTCCGGTTGCGGCTGCGACTTGATCTCGGGGTTGAGCGTGTTTTCCGGCGCCAGCTCGGGAGAACCGCCCAGGTCGATGATGTAGGGCGTGCCGCTTTCCGAGAAGCCGATCGGGTCCTTGAAGTAACCGGCAATGGCGATCTTCTGTTCCGGGGTGGCGGTGGACAGCAGCCACAGCACCAGGAAGAACGCCATCATCGCCGTGGCGAAGTCGGCGAAGGCGATCTTCCATGCCCCGCCGTGATGCCCGCCGGCAAAGCGCTTGACGCGCTTGATGATAATCGGCTGATTGTTTTCCATGGCTTAGCGACCGCGAACCGCTTGTTCCAGCTCGGCGAAGCTCGGACGGTGCGCCGGGTACAGGACCTTGCGCCCGAACTCCACGGCCAGCGATGGCGGCATGCCGGAAGCCGAGGCCACCAGGGAGGCCTTGATGGCTTCATAGACGTTCAGCTCTTCCTTGGCGTCGTGGGCCAGGGAATGGGCCAGCGGGCCGAAGAAGCCGTAGGCCGCGAGAATACCGAAGAAGGTACCGACCAGTGCCGCACCTACGTGCAGGCCGATGGACTTCTGGTCGCCATCGCCCAGGGACGCCATGGTCACCACGATACCCAGTACCGCCGCGACGATACCGAAACCCGGCATGCCGTCGGCGATGCCGTTGACCGCATGGGACGGATGCTCGAGGTCTTCCTTGAGGCTGAACAGCTCCATGTCGAACAGGCCTTCCAGCTCGTGGGGAGCCATGTTGCCGGAGGACATGATGCGCAGATAGTCACAGATGAACGCGGTCATGCGCTCGTCTTTGAGCACGGATGGATACTTGGCGAAAATCGGGCTGGCGGCGGCGTCTTCGATATCGCCCTCGATCGCCATCATGCCTTCGCGGCGGCTCTTGTTGAGGATCTCGTAGATCAGGCCCAGCACTTCCAGGTAGAAGGTCTGGGAAAAACGCGAACCGAACATCCCCAAGGACTTCTTGAGCACGTGCATGGTCATGTAGCCGGGGTTCGCCTGCAGGAACGCCCCTAGCGCGGCGCCGCCGATAATCAAGACCTCGAAAGGCTGGATCAGGGCGGCAATCTTGCCGTGAGAAAGCACGTATCCGCCGAGCACGCTCGCGAACACGACGATGATGCCGATAATTTTAGCCATAGGTAGGAAGGTACTTACTGAGTCGGGTTCAAGGTCATATTCGGAAGTTCTTAAAACTCTTCTTCTACTTATCGGCAAAACTGCGCCAGACTATAGGCCGTTAAGGCGAAAAGCCAGTTTGGCCCGCTCTGGGCGTGTTTACAGCAGACGATGATTGCGCCCAGCCATGTCTAATGAAACGACAGTCCCAACTACCGCCCCCCACTCCCTCGAATCCTGGATAAAGCTGCTTGACGCGGTCCGCCTGCCGGTGCCGCAGGCCAGCCATGACCGGGTCTGCAAAGCCATCAGGGACAATCGCAGCTCATTGCGCGACATTGCCGACCTGATGCAGGACAGCCCCGCGTTGGCCTTGAGCGTGATTCGCGAAGCCAATCGCCACACCCACGGCAGCATGGGCGAGCCGGCCGAGAACCTCGAGGTCGCCCTCAACCGCCTGGGCCTGGCGCGTACCGAAGAATTGCTCGCCCGCCTGCCCGCCCAGCCCGAGCAGGAGATCCCGGTTGGGCTGCGCCAGTTGCAACTGATCAGCCAGCACGCGACCCAACAGGCCAACGGCTTTTTCGCCGGGCGCCTGGCCAGGCTCTGGCAGGACATTCACTGGGGCAGCCTGCTGTTTCTCTCGCCGCTGTGGCCCTTGGCGCTGGCCTATCCAAAACTGCTCGAAGAGTGGGAGCTGCGTGTCGTCCATAAAGCCGAACCGGCCCAGGAGGTCGAGCAGGAACTGTTCGGCGTCGGCCTGCTTCAGTTGGGCCAGGCCCTGGTGGAGGCCTGGCACTTGCCGATCTGGGTACAGCAAGGCTACCGCCTGCTGATCGACGAGCAGGACCAATTGGTCAAGGCCCTGCATATCGCCCGGGACAACGCCCATCCGTTGCACCAGCGACAATGCCTGGATGCCGACCCGGCCCTGCAGCGCTGGCTGAACCAGCCGGCCAACAGTGTGTTGCTGGCCAACGCCCTGGCCCTCTCGGCGCAAGAATCCTGGACCGGCCCGCACTGCATGCGCTGGCAATACCTGACCAGCCTGTACCTGCAGATGTCGATGGACGAGCTGCAACAACAGCTGCACCAGCAAGCCGCGCAGAGTGCCCGGCATCACCACATGCCCGACCTGTGGCATCCGGCCGAGGCGCTGCTCTGGCCCTGGGAGGCCCGGCGCGTGCATCGCGGCGAGCTCCCGGTTCCCGCACCAACCGCAGAAGATCTGGCCAAGTGGCGCAAGCAATGCAGCGAATTGCTGGTGGAGCCCAGCCGCTTCAGCAATGCCATGCACCTGACCACCTTTGCCCGCGACGCCCTGGTGGCGTGCGGCATGCGCCGGGTAATGCTGCTGATGGTCGACCGCACGCGGACCCAGTTGCGCGTGCATCAGATCGCCGGACTGCCCGCCCCCGCCATGAACCTGGCATTGACGATCAACCAGAGCAGCGTATTGCAAAGGCTGCTGGATGCTCCGGCGCAAGTGCGCCTGACGCCGACCAACAACGCCCAGTTCTCCGCCCGCCTGCCCGCCAGCCTGCGCACGCTGTTTCGTGGCGAGCACCTGCTGATGCGCTCGGTGCCCAGCAATGGCCGGGTGATCATGCTGATCGTCGCCGACCAGGGCGGCCAACCCTTCTCGGAAGTCTCCGTGCAGGCGTTCGGCAAGACCGCGCAGTGCATCGAAAAGGCCCTGCACAGCTTTACCAACCGCAGCCGCTGACGCTTGCGCTACAATCCCTCCCTTTGTGCCCTGGAGACCTCACATGCCTGACTTCTCTGGCTTGCCGCTGGTGATCGAGCCGAGCGACCTGCTCCCTCGCCTCGACGCCCGCGAACTGATTCTGGTGGACCTGACCAGCGCCGCCCGCTATGCCGCGGGCCATATCCCCGGCGCGCACTTCGTCGACCCCAAGCGTACCCAGCTCGGTCAGGCACCGGCGCCAGGGCTGATGCCGCCACAGGCAGCCCTTGAGGCCCTGTTCGGCGAACTGGGGCATAACCCGGACGCGGTCTACGTGGTCTATGACGACGAAGGCGGCGGCTGGGCCGGGCGCTTCATCTGGTTGCTGGATGTCATCGGCCACTCCCGTTACCACTACCTGGACGGCGGGCTGCTGGCCTGGCTGGCCGACGGCCTGCCGGTCTCGAACGAAGTCCCGGCGGCCGTCGGCGGCCCTGTCGCCCTGACCCTGCACGACGAGCCGACCGCCACCCGCGAATACCTGCAAAGTCGTCTTGGCGCGGCCGACCTGGCGATCTGGGATGCCCGCGGCCCCCTGGAGTACTCGGGGGAGAAAGTCCTCGCCGCCAAGGGTGGGCACATTCCCGGTGCGATCAACTTCGAGTGGACGGCGGGCATGGACCCGGCGCGCAACCTGCGGATCCGCAGCGACATGCCGCAGATCCTCGAACAGCTCGGCATCAGCAAAGACAAAGAAGTGATCACCCACTGCCAGACTCACCATCGCTCTGGCTTCACCTATCTGGTGGCCAAGGCGCTCGGTTATCCGCGAGTCAAAGGCTATGCCGGTTCCTGGGGCGAATGGGGCAACCACCCTGACACGCCCGTAGAGATTTAAGGTTTTAAGGACAGTTAATGAAAAAGCGTTTGTTTATCCTCAGCCAGTACCTGCTGCCTCACCACCTGCTGTCGCGCCTGGCCGGCTGCATTGCCGAGTGCCGCGTGCGCTGGTTCAAGAATGCCTTCACCGCCTGGTTCGCCAAGCGTTATCAGGTGGACATGTCCCAAGCGCTGGTGGAAGACCTGACCGCCTATGAGCACTTCAACGCCTTCTTCACCCGCGCGTTGAAAGACGGTGCCCGCCCGCTGGACCAGACCCCGGGCGCAATCCTCAGCCCAGCCGACGGCGCGGTCAGCCAGCTTGGCCCGATCGAGCACGGTCGGGTATTCCAGGCCAAGGGCCACAGCTTCAGCGTGCTGGAACTGCTGGGTGGCGACTCGGCCCTGGCAGCCCCGTTCATGGGCGGCGATTTCGCCACCATCTACCTGTCGCCGAAGGACTACCACCGCGTGCACATGCCGCTGGCCGGCACCCTGCGGGAAATGGTCTACGTGCCGGGACGGATCTTCTCGGTCAACCAGACCACCGCAGAAAACGTGCCGGAGCTGTTCGCCCGCAACGAGCGCGTGGTATGCGTTTTCGATACCGAGCGCGGGCCGATGGCCGTGGTCCTGGTCGGCGCGATGATCGTGGCATCGATCGAAACCGTCTGGGCCGGCCTGGTGACTCCGCCCAAGCGCGAACTGAAGACCGTGCGCTACGACGAAGCCGCCCGCGCGCCGATCCACCTGGAAAAGGGCGCCGAATTGGGCCGCTTCAAGCTGGGTTCCACCGCGATCGTGCTGTTCGGGCCGGAGCAAGTGCAGTGGGCCGAAGAACTGGCGGCCGGCTCGCCGGTCCAGATGGGCCAGAGCCTGACGTCGGCAAACGCCTGAGGCGATTGACTGCGCAATGAAGAGCGAACAGCTCCAGGCGCGATGAAGCCCCCCCCAGTTCAGGGGAGTGTCCGAAGAATGCCGCCGGTCTTTCGACAGGCGGCTTTTTTTTGCCCGTCGCAGGCTCCCGACGCAGTACCACTGGGGCCACTAGAACAACAAGCTCAGCATCTCGCTCAGGGCACGATCCGTCGGGTGCGACGAACGGCTTTTCTGCTTCAGGCTCTGTTGCAGGCAGTCGATAAAACACATCGCGGCATAACTGTGGGTATGCCCCTGATGACTGATGATGCCCATGGCCTGCCTATCCATCTCCTCGCGCAGCGCCAAGGCTTGCACATGGGGCTGGAAGCCATGGCACAGCAACAATGGCTCCGGGCCGAAGCTCAACATGCCGGCTTGCAGCACCATGCACGACAGCAGGGTCATCGAATGGGCACAGATCAATCGCTCGGGACCGATGCCCAATCCATGCCGACCGAACAACGAGTGCATCACCTGCTCATAAGTGACCGGGCTGTAGTTGACCACCCATTCCTGCTCCAGCAACTCCTCCAGGGAACTGGCCCGCAACGCCGGATGGCCATGGCGGGCGAAGACCCGACAAGGGTGGGTCAACAACGGCTGGCAATGGAACTCCTGGGCGGAAATGCTGCTGAACAGCGGGCCGATGGCGAAGTCCATTTGACCATCCCGTAGCAGGGGCAAGGCTACCGCCAGCAATCCCTCGAACAATTCCAGGCGAATCTCCGGCATGCGCTGGCGAAACAACCGCACCACATCCGGCAACAGCGTTTCAGCCAGCCAGGGCGTGACCCCGACGCAGAGGCGGGCCGCGTGCTGGCCGCGCAAAGCGGCCAGTTCATCCTCGGCTCGCTCCAGTTGCCTGAGCACCTGCCGGGCATGCTTGAGCAGTACCCGTCCGGCATCGTTCAGCCGCGTACCGCCGGCATGGCGTTGTAGCAAGGGCAACTGCTGTTCGGCCTCCAGTTCGCGCAAGGTCTTGCTGACCGCGGCTTGCGACAGGGCCAGCGCCTTGGCAGCGGCGCGGATGCTGCCGTGCTCCGCCATGGCGATCAATGCCTGCAACTGATGGATCTTCATTGTTCCTCTCCCACCATCAACCAGAAGTGCTACTGACAACTTTTTTGCGCCTTCCCGGTGTTCTGGGTTGCTTCTAGTATCCCCAGGCCTAGGTCATAACCCCAACAATAAAAAGGAGACATCGCCATGGGCGCGTCCACCATCTTGCCCGGTATCCGTGAAATCACCCCATCCATGATCGCCCTGCGCCACGAGATCCATGCCCATCCCGAATTGGGATTCGAAGAGTTCGAGACCCGCGCCCAGGTGATTCGCTGCCTGCAGAATTGGGGCTACGACCTTCACGAAGGGCTGGGGGAAACCGGCGTGGTCGGCACACTCCGCAATGGAGAAGGGCCCGCTATCGGCCTGCGCGCCGACATGGATGCCCTGCCGATCCAGGAAACCACCGGCCTGCCCTGGGCCAGCCGGGTCGAGGGCAAGATGCACGCCTGCGGCCACGACGGCCATACCGCCATGCTGCTGGCCGCGGCCTGGGACCTGGCCAAGCGCCGGCCTTTTCGTGGCACCCTGCACCTGTTCTTTCAGCCGGCCGAAGAAGGTCATGGCGGCTCCGGGGCCAAGCGCATGCTGGACGATGGCCTGTTCGATCTGTTCCCCTGCCAGGCGATTTTCGCCATGCACAATATGCCGGGGGTGCCCCTGGGCAAGCTGGGCTTCCTGCCTGGGCCATTCATGGCCTCCACCGATACCGCCACCATCCGCATCCAGGCCACCGGCGGCCACGGTGCGATGCCGCACAAGGCGGTGGACCCGATCGTGGTCTGTGCCTCTCTGGTGATGGCCCTGCAAAGCATTGTGTCGCGCAACGTGCCCCCACTGGAGACGGCCGTAATCACTGTGGGGGCGATCATGGCCGGCGAGGCCCCCAACGTGATTCCGGAAACCGCGCAAATGCGCCTGAGCATACGCGCCTTGTGCCCGGACATTCGCGAGCTGTTGCGTCAACGCATCGTGGCCCTGGCCGAGGCCCAGGCCGCGGGATTTGGCGCCCGTGCCGAGGTGGATTACGAGTATGGCTATCCGCTGCTGGTCAATGACGTCGCGGCGACCCGGCTGGCCGAGGCAGTGGCGCGAGACTGGCTCGGGGAGGAAGGGTTGGCGACGAACATGCAGCCGCTGACCGGCAGCGAGGACTTCGCCTTCTGGTTGGAGCAGGTACCAGGCTGCTACCTGATTATCGGCAATGGCGACGGCGAAGGCGGCTGCATGGTGCATAACCCAGGTTATGACTTCAACGACCAGGCCCTGCCGATCGGGGCAAGTTACTGGGTCAAGCTGGTGGAACGCTATCTGGCCTGACTCCGGGAGCACTTGCCATGACCACTTTACAGAAAGCGCCGGTGCTCAATGCGTCGGCTCCCAGTCGGCGCGCAATTATCGCCATCACACTGGGCAACGCCCTGGAGTTCTACGACTTCATCGTCTACAGCGCCCTGGCCACCTTGATGGGGCGCCTGTTCTTTCCATTTACCGATGAACCCTTGTTGCAATTGATGCTGTCGCTGGCGGTATTTGGCACCGGTTTTATCAGCCGGCCCATCGGCGGCATCCTGATTGGCCTGTATGCCGACCGTCGAGGCCGCAAACCGGCGTTGCGACTAAGCCTTTGGCTGATGGCCATTGGTTCGCTGCTGTTAGTGATCGCCCCCACTTACGCCCAGGCCGGCCTGCTGGGCCCGCTGCTGGTGCTGCTGGCGCGCCTGGTGCAAGGCTTTGCTGTGGGTGGCCAGGTCGGTGCGGCCACCTCCATGCTGATGGAGTACGCCAACGACCGAACACGCGGCTATTACTGTAGCTGGCAGCTGTTGAGCCAGGGCCTGGGGGTACTCTGCGGCACATTGGTGGTGGCGTTGCTGGGCGCAGTTCTGTCACCGGAAGCCATGGACAGTTGGGGCTGGCGGATGGTGTTCGCGGTCGGCGTGCTAACGATTCCGGTAGGTGAATACATTCGCCACCGGCTGGATGAAACTGCCGCCGTTAGCACCAGCTCGCCCCAAGGTGAGCCTGCGCCAGACCAGGAACCGGCGGGGCCGTTGCTGCGCCAGCACTCGCGGCAGATTATCGCCGGAGTGTTAGTGGCGGTGGGAGCAACGGCACCGACCTTTATCATTAGCCACTACCTGGCCAACCACGCCGTGACCTTGCTCGGCATGCCCCTGTCGGTGGCGATCTGGGCGGCCTCGGCGTCGGCACTGCTGACGGTGCTGCTGTCGGTCCCGGCGGGGCGATTGAGCGACCGGATCGGCCGGCGCCGATCGATCCTGCTGCCGCGGCTGGCGTTGCTGGCGCTGATCTACCCTGGCTTCCTGCTGCTGCATGCCATGCCCGGCTTGCCAATGCTGCTATTGGTAGTCAGCCTGCTGAGCGTGCCTTTGGTATATACCTCGGTACCCTCCCTTGCAGTGTTGCCGGAGCTGTTTCCACGCCGCATCCGTGCCAGCGGCATGTCCATCGTCTATTGCCTGGGAGTCATGGTGTTCGGCGGTTTTGCGCAGTTCTTCGCCTCTGGCCTGATCAAGCTCACGGGCGACCCCAGCTCGCCGGCCTGGTATGTGATGGTCTGCATTCTGTTGTCGCTGATCGGCCTGGCCATGGTGCCGGAAACCGCGGGCAAAGCCTTGGACTAGGCCTCCCGCTGCCGGCCTGGAGAGCATCGGACCGGCAGCGGACTCAGGTTCCGCGATGCGCAGCCTGGCGACGGCGCACCTCCTACTGGATCAGCTTTGGCCGTCGCGATCGCGGAAGCCCAGCAGATACAGCACGCCATCCAGGCCCAGGGTGGAGATCGCCTGCTTGGCCGACTGCTTGACCAGCGGCTTGGCGCGGAAGGCCACGCCCAGGCCGGCGATCGCCAGCATCGGCAGGTCGTTGGCGCCGTCGCCGACCGCGATGGTCTGCTCCAGGCGCAAACCTTCCTTGGCGGCCAGTTCGCGCAGCAGATCGGCCTTGCGCTGGGCGTCGACAATCGGCTCGACCGCGACACCGGTCACCTTGCCGTCGACCACTTCCAGCTCGTTGGCGAATACGTAGTCGATCCCCAGCTTGGCCTGCAGCTGCTTGGCGAAGTAAGTGAAACCACCCGAGAGGATCGCGGTCTTGTAGCCCAGGCGCTTGAGTTCGGCGAACAGGGTCTCGGCGCCTTCGGTCAGGCGCAGCGATGCGCCGATGGAGTCCAGCACCTTGATGTCCAGGCCCTGGAGCAAGGCCAGGCGCTCCTTGAAGCTGGCGCGGAAATCCAGCTCGCCAGCCATCGCCCGCTCGGTGATTTCCGCCACCCGGTCACCCACGCCGGCCGCCTTGGCCAGTTCGTCGATGACTTCCGCCTCGATCAGCGTCGAGTCCATGTCGAACACCGCCAGGCGGCGGTTGCGACGGAACAGCGAGTCTTCCTGGAAGGCGATATCGACGTTCAGCTCTTGGGCGACGCTGAGGAACTCGGCACGCAATGCCTGCGGATCGGCCGCTTCGCCCCGCACGGAGAACTCGATGCAACCCTTGCCCTTGTCGGCCGGGGTGTCCAGCGGCATGCGCCCGGAGAGGCGATCGATGTGGTCGATGTTCAAGCCGTACTTGGCGGTGATCGAACTGACGCGCTGCAACTGCTCGGCCGTGACCTTGCGGGTCAGCAAGGTGACGATATGGCGCTTCTTGCCCTGACCGCCGACCCACTGCTGGTAATCCTCTTCGGAAACCGGCGTGAAACGGACCTGCTGGTCCAGCTCATAGGCGGTGAACAGAATGTCCTTGAGCACCGACGAACTCTGCTCGTTGTCCGGAATTTCAACCAGGATGCCGAACGACAGAGTGTCGTGAATCACCGCCTGACCGATGTCGAGAATGTTCACACCACCCTGGGCCAGAACGCCGGTAATGGCCGCAGTGAGACCCGGACGGTCTTCACCAGTGATGTTTATCAGGACGATTTCGCGCAAGGCGCACCCCCGCAGGTGGAAAAAAACCGCATTCTACCCACTTTCAGTGACCATCGGGCACAGCCAGCGCTTTGCCGGTCTAGGGCCTGTCGCTATACTGCGCCTCAACTTCACGGACAAAAGAGCCGAGCTCAGTGAACCGGCCCACGCCAGTTAAAACCGATAACTTCTTCCTGCTGATCTTCCGTGCACTGCGTCACCGCCGTGTACCGATTGCATTGCGCATTGCCAGCCATAACGTGATCCTGGTCGCCCTGGCCCTGGTGATCTATGCCTGCGTGATGGGCCTGCAGTTCAAGCAGGCCATGCACGAACAAGCCGACGCCCTGGGTCAGAGCCTGACTACCCAGACCGCGACCTCGGCCACCGAGCTGTTGGTGTCCAACGACATCCTCAGCCTCAACGTGCTGCTGAATAACCTGACCAAGAACCCGCTGGTTGCCCATGCGGCGATCTACAGCGTGGACAACCGCATCCTCGCCGAAGCCGGTCAGCGCCCGAAAAGCAGCCTGCTGGGTGAAACCGAAGGCGTCTACCAGACCAAGATCACCTTCCAGGACGTGACCGCGGGCAACCTGCGCATCAGCCTGGACATGGAACAATTCCAGCAGCCGATGACCATCAGCCTGCAGAGCATGGGCATTCTCAGCGCGATCCTGCTGGCTTTGGCCCTGGCCTTGAGCCTGCGCCTGGGACGGCACATCTCCACACCGCTGATGCAACTGCGGGTCTGGCTGCGGGATATCGACGAAAACACCCCGGCCACCCAGCGCCAGGACGAGATTGGCGACCTGGCGCGCCAGCTGCACGCCAGCTTCGCCCCCGAGAAGGTCGAGCCGGAACCCGAACCGCAAGCCGAGATCGACGATACCGACTACGACAACAGCGAAGACGCGGAACCGACTTTCGAGGTGCGCAACCTGCGTGACCCGAGCTTCGATGAAAGCGCTCCCGTAGCCGGGCTCAAGCCCGCACCGCGGCACGTGATCAATGCCGAAGAGGACCTGGCCGACGATGAAGACCCGTTCGCCGACCTTCGCGACAGCTCGTCCACCGCGACCGCTGCCAAGCCGATCGTGAAACCCACGGTACCGGCACAGCCGCAGCACAGTGCGGTCCTGGCCGTGCAACTGGGCGCCCAGGAGCAACTGCGCCGCCTGCCCCGCGCCCGCCTGACGGAATTGCTGGAACGTTATCGCGACTGCCTCGACCAGGCCGCCTCGCTGTACCAGAGCGAACTGCACACCCTGAACGACGGCAGCACGCTGATGCTGTTCCACAGCGAAGACAGCGGCGACGACTACCTGACCAATGCCATCTGCTGTGGCGAGTTGCTGCGCGCCCTGGGCCACGCCCTGCAAATCGAAGTGGCCGACAGCGGCATCACCCTGCAGCTGCAACTGGGCCTGACCCTTGGCGAAGAGCTGTTCGGCCTGAGCCAGATCGACCTGCTGCTGACCGAGACCGCCCAGGACGCCCTGGCGCTGTCCCAGCACAGCCGCAACCTGCTGCTGGTCGAGCGCAAGATCAACGATGACGCCCTGATTCGTCAGCGCGCGCGCATCCGTCCGATCGCCAGCCCGGAAGGCGCCTGCTGCGTCGAACGCCTGATGGAACCCTACCCATCGATGCTGGAACGGCAACTGGCGCGGATGCACGAAACCCGGGCCAAGCTCTAAGCCAGCCGCCCAACAAAAAGCCCGCAGCGATGCGGGCTTTTTTGTGGCTGCGGCACAATCGTCGCGAGCAAGCCGGTCACCCCTCTGTAGGAGCGAGCTTGCTCGCGATACTCCATCAAGGGCGCACCATTACCTCAGGCTCAACCTGCCCCCCCCAGAAACGACAAAGCCCGCTGATCAGCGGGCTTTGTCCTGGAACCGCAACACTCAGAAGCGGAACACTTCCATATCCGTGCGGATAGGCGTGGCCATTGGAATCTTCGGCTGCTTCTCCTGCTCGGCCGGCTTTGCCGCCGGCGCAGGCGCCGCCTTGCGGGGTACCTCGGCTACCGTAGGCTGGTTGGCCAGCGGCTTGAGGGCACCCGACAGCTGCTCGGCCAAGCGTTGCAGCAATACGCCCTGGGCCTGGACCTGGGACGCGGTGGTACCCGCATGCTGCTCCTGCAGATGAACGATACGGTTGTCGCGAACCTGCCCACGACGATCGATCAGGCGCCATTGCGCATCGAGAACCGCCGGTTGCGAGGCGCCCGAATCCAGGCGAGTGATCGACAGCAGCACCTGCACATCCGGAGTGAAACCGGTGCTCGCCGGCGCCAGCACTACACGCTGGCTGTCCAGCTGGCCGGCGACCTGACGCAACAGCAACTGATCGATATCGGAAGACAGGCTGCCGGCCCAGCGACCGTCGGTCGAAGCCTGCAGGCTGCCGTCGTTCTGACGTTGCAGCAAGGTTTCACGTTGCAAGTAGTCGGCAACCAGTACCGGCCCCAGCAATACGGCCATACCGGCGCTTTGTGCCGGTTGAGCTGGACTTCCGCTGTCCAGCTGATACAGCGACACCGGCTGGTGTACGCTGCAACCCGCCAGGCCAAGAACGCCAGCGAGCAAGAAAACAAGAGGAAGGCGCAGAGCAGTCATCATCCCATCCAGGTGGCGGCCACAAGGCTAGCCACAGTGTAAATACTCAAAATAACCCTGAATAACGCTCAGCCACGCCGGCGCTTGAAAGCGCATATCATCCGTGAATATGCGCCATGACTCCAGTGTTGTAGCGCCGATCTACCGGTTAAATCGCAGATCGGACGCTCTAACCCGCATCAATTGAGAGTTTCTACCAACAACGCATCCACTCGCTGGAAGCCCCGTGGCAGCTTGTTACCCCGGCGACCGCGCTCGCCCTTGTAATGTTCAAGGTCATCGGCCTTGAGCGACAGGGTACGTTTTCCGGCCTGCAGCACCAGTGTCGCGCCTTCCGGCAGTACCGCGATATCGGTCACGTACTCTTCGCGGCTGGCCACTCGCTCACCCGGAATCCCGATGATCTTGTTGCCCTTGCCTTTGCCCAACTGCGGCAGGTCGCTGATCTTGAACACCAGCAAACGCCCTTCGGTGGTCACCGAAGCCAGCCAGTTCTGTTCACGATCACTCACCGGCCGCGGCAACAGCACCTTGGCGTTGTTCGGCAGACTCAACAACGCCTTGCCGGCCTTGTTCTTGGCTTGCAGATCCTCGCCCTTGACCACGAAGCCGTAACCCGCGTCGGAGGCGATCACGTACAGCGCCTCATCGTCCGGCAGCAGTACGCATTCGAAACTGGCCCCAGGCGGTGGCGTCAGGCGTCCGGTCAGCGGCTCGCCCTGGCCACGGGCCGATGGCAGCGTATGCGCCGCCACCGAATAACTGCGCCCGGTGGAGTCGATGAACACCGCGAACTGATTGGAGCGCCCGATGGCCGAGGTCTTGAAGCCGTCGCCGGCCTTGTAGGACAGCCCCGTGGCGTCGATATCATGCCCTTTGGCGCAGCGTACCCAACCTTTTTCCGACAGAACGATGGTGACCGGCTCGGTCGGCATCAGCTCATTTTCCGACAGGGCCTTGGCCTCGGCGCGCTCGACGATCGGCGAACGACGGTCGTCGCCGTAGGTTTCGGCGTCCTGCAGCAATTCGGTGCGCACCAGCTTCTTCAGCTTGGCTTCGCTGTTGAGCAGGGCTTGCAGCTTGGCCTGCTCCTTGAGCAGCTCGTCCTGCTCGGCGCGCAGCTTCATCTCTTCCAGCCGCGCCAACTGACGCAGGCGGGTATCGAGGATGTAGTCGGCCTGCACTTCGCTCAGGGCGAAACGCTCGATCAGCTTGGCTCGCGGCTGGTCCTCGGTACGAATGATGTGGATCACTTCATCCAGATTGAGGTAGGCGATCAGCAAGCCGTCCAACAGGTGCAGGCGGCGCTCGACCTTGTCCAGGCGGAACTGCAGGCGGCGGCGCACCGTCAGTACGCGGAACTCCAGCCACTCCACCAGCAGGGCGCGCAGGTTCTTCAGTTGCGGCTTGCCGTCCAGGCCGATGATGTTGACGTTGACCCGGTAACTGGATTCCAGCTCGGTGGTGGCGAACAGATGCTGCATCAGCTCGTCGGGATCGACCCGGTTGGAACGCGGAATGATCACGATCCGGCATGGGTGCTCGTGGTCCGACTCGTCGCGCAGGTCGGCGACCATCGGCAGCTTCTTGGCCTGCATCTGCGCGGCGATCTGTTCCAGCACCTTGGCGCCGGACACCTGGTGCGGCAGCGCGGTGACGATGATGTCGCCATCCTCGATGCGATAGACGGCACGCATGCGCACCGAACCGCGACCGGTTTCATAGATTTTCAGCAGGTCGGCGCGCGGCGTGATGATTTCCGCCTCGGTCGGATAGTCCGGGCCCTGAATGTGCTCGCAGAGCTGTTCGACCGTGGCCTTGGGCTCATCCAGCAGGCGCACGCAAGCGGTGGCGACTTCACGCAAGTTGTGAGGCGGCACGTCAGTGGCCATGCCCACGGCGATGCCAGTAGTGCCGTTGAGCAGGATATTCGGCAAACGTGCCGGCAATACCAGGGGTTCCTGCAGGGTACCGTCGAAGTTCGGCCCCCAGTCCGCAGTGCCCTGGCCCAGCTCGCTGAGCAGCACTTCGGAGTAACGCGACAGGCGCGCTTCGGTGTAACGCATGGCGGCGAAGGACTTGGGATCGTCCGGCGCACCCCAGTTACCCTGACCGTCCACCAGCGTGTAGCGATAGCTGAAAGGCTGCGCCATCAGCACCATGGCTTCGTAGCAGGCCGAGTCGCCGTGGGGGTGGAACTTACCCAGCACGTCACCGACCGTACGGGCGGACTTCTTGTGCTTGGAATCAGCATCCAGCCCCAGCTCACTCATGGCGTAGACAATACGCCGCTGTACCGGTTTCAGGCCGTCGCCGATATGCGGCAAAGCACGGTCCATGATCACGTACATGGAGTAGTTGAGGTAGGCATTTTCGGTGAAGTCAGCCAGCGATCGGCGTTCTACGCCATCCAGGCTGAGATCCAGGGAGTCGCTCATGCGGGCCTCATCAGTTCGTTGTCTGGCGCAGCAGCAAAGTGCCGCCGCGCTGGGTAAATTCAAGTTTTTTCAAAGCGCTCATGCCCAGCAACACCTGCTCGCCACCCAGGCCCGGCGCGACCAGCGCACGGACATCGCGCAGGACGATATCGCCCAGTTGCAGGCGGTCGAGGCGGGTTCGATAACCCTCGCTACGACCGTTGGCGGTACTCAGGGTCACCGGTGCGCCCTTCTCCAGGCCAAGACGCTCGGCCAGCCCGGACGGGATCGACACATCGGTCGCTCCGGTATCGAGCATGAAACTCACCGGCTGGCCGTTGATCTGGCCGCTGGCGACGAAATGCCCCTGGCCGTTGCCGACTAGTTTCACTTCGATGTAACCCTCATGTTGTTGCGAAGTGACGACAGCATTGGGGTTCTCCTGACGCTGTTCCCACTCGCCAAAAAACCGTGTTGCCAAGAACAGGCCGGCGCCCCAGGCCAGCACCAACAGCACGCGCCCGGCACGTTTGCCCGGTGGCTGCTGGCTCACGGCTTGGCACTCCAACCGCCCTCGGGCGCGGCGAAGCGCCAGACGATCGGGCGTTTTTCACCGTCGGCACGGGCTCCGGTGTTGTTATCCACACCGATCCAGGCGCCGTCGGCATCCACCACCAGGGCCTCGGTCAGGCCATAGGCCTGTGGATAACGCCGGTTTTCCTGCAACGCCTCGGCGGCAAACGACCAGCAACGCTCGACCTTGGCCGTCGACGCATCACGACGACAGACCTGGAACGCATTGCGCTCGAGGGTGAACAACTTGCCCTCGAACAGCGACAGGTCGGCGAAATCCCGGGACACCGCCTTGGCCTTGGGCATCTGTGGTGGCTGCATTTCCAACCCGGCCTCGCTGAGCAGCACACAGCCGCCGTCGCAATCCCAGACACTCTGCTGGCGCTTGATCAACAGCAGCCCGCGGCGCTCGCGCTCGGCGGCCAGCCAGATCCGGTCGCCGGCCGGGTTGACCGCCAGGCCTTCGAACAGGGCATTGAAGTGCAGCAACATACCGCTGGCCCGCGCCTCGCGCACCATGATCGGCGAAATCTTCAGCCAGGCGGCCGAACCCGTCGGCGGCAGCTGCAACACTGCCGCATGGGACTCACTGACCACATACTTGTTGCCGGCGCTGTCGCAGGTAATGCCCTCGAAATCCAGGTCGCCGCCGCGCACGAACGACGCGACCCAGGTGCGCGAGTTCAAGCCCCAGGGCAAACCGCTGTCCGGCACCGGCGGCACGTCGATGCGCACGGTTTCGGCCTGCCAGACGCGGTCGCTGGTATCGAGCCGATAGATCTGATCGTCGTCGCGGTCGGAGACCGTCCACAGCGCCTTGCCGCACAACGCCAGCCCCGAAAGGTTGCCGCCACGCATGCCGTCCACCGGATGCTCGGCCAGCAGCCTCAACTCGGGCAAGGGGTCGGCCATCGCCGAGGTTGCCAATAGCAGTAACGCCAGGGCAAAGCCTCTGCGCATCAGGCCAGAACCTCGGCCAGGTTGCCCTTGGACTCCAGCCAGCTCTTGCGATCGCCGGCGCGTTTCTTCGCCAGCAGCATGTCCATCATTTCCGAGGTCGCGGCGAAGTCTTCACCGAGGGTCAACTGCACCAGGCGCCGGGTGTTCGGGTCCATGGTGGTTTCGCGCAGCTGCGGCGGGTTCATTTCACCCAGGCCTTTGAATCGGGTGACCTGCGGCTTGCCACGCTTCTTCTCGGCCACCAGGCGATCGAGAATGCCATCACGCTCGGCTTCGTCGAGGGCGTAGTAGATCTCCTTGCCCAGGTCGATGCGGTACAGCGGCGGCATCGCCACGTAGACGTGACCGGCATCCACCAGAGGACGGAAATGCTGGACGAACAGCGCGCAGAGCAGCGTCGCGATGTGCAAGCCGTCGGAGTCGGCGTCGGCGAGGATGCAGATCTTGCCGTAGCGCAGCTGGCTCATGTCCTCGGCGCCCGGGTCGACCCCGATGGCCACGGCGATGTTGTGCACTTCCTGGCTGGCCAGGACTTCGCTGCCGTCGACTTCCCAGGTGTTGAGGATCTTGCCGCGCAGCGGCAGGATCGCCTGGAACTCCTTGTCCCGCGCCTGCTTGGCCGAACCACCGGCGGAATCACCTTCCACCAGGAACAGCTCGGAACGCATCGGGTCCTGGCCGGCGCAATCCGCCAGCTTGCCTGGCAGTGCCGGGCCCTGGGTGATGCGCTTGCGCTCGACCTTCTTGCTGGCCTTGAGGCGACGGCCGGCGTTGCTGATGGCCAGCTCCGCCAGTTGCATGCCCAGTTCCGGGTTGGCGTTGAGCCACAGGCTGAACGCGTCCTTGACCACGCCCGAAACGAAGGCGGCCGCCTCGCGGGACGACAGGCGTTCCTTGGTCTGGCCGGAGAACTGCGCGTCCTGCATCTTCATCGACAGAACGAAGGCGATGCGCTCCCAGACATCTTCCGGTGCCAGCTTCAGGCCACGCGGCAGCAGGTTGCGGAATTCGCAGAACTCGCGCATGGCGTCCAGCAGGCCCTGGCGCAAACCGTTGACGTGGGTACCGCCCTGGGCGGTCGGAATCAGGTTGACGTAGCTTTCCTGCACGCTGTCGCCGCCTTCCGGCAACCACAGCAGGGCCCAGTCCACCGCTTCCTTGTTACCGGCCAGGCTGCCGCAGAAAGGCTCGGCCGGCAGGCGTTCGAATTCGCTGACCGCATCCACCAGATAGGAGCGCAGGCCGTCTTCGTAATGCCACTCGACCTTCTCGCCGGTGCCTTTGTCTTCGAAGCTGACCAGCAGCCCCGGGCACAACACGGCCTTGGCCTTGAGCACATGCTTGAGGCGGCTGACGGAGAATTTCGGCGAATCGAAGTATTTCGGATCCGGGGCGAAGTACACGCTGGTCCCGGTATTGCGCTTGCCGACGCTGCCGACTACTTCCAGCTCGGTGGCCTTGAAGCCGTCGGCGAAGGTCATCTGGTATTCGTTGCCATCACGCTTGACCCGCACCCGCACCTGGTTCGACAAGGCGTTGACCACGGAAATACCCACCCCGTGCAGACCGCCGGAGAACTGGTAGTTCTTGTTGGAAAACTTGCCGCCCGCATGGAGCTTGGTGAGGATCAGCTCGACACCGGACACGCCCTCTTCGGGGTGAATGTCCACTGGCATGCCGCGGCCGTCATCGGACACTTCCAGGGAATGGTCGGCATGCAGGATGGCCTGGATCGACTTCGCGTGCCCCGCCAGGGCTTCGTCGACACTGTTGTCGATGACTTCCTGGGCGAGGTGGTTCGGCCGGGTGGTGTCGGTATACATGCCCGGGCGTTTGCGCACCGGGTCGAGGCCCGAGAGGACTTCGATGGCGTCTGCGTTATAAGAGCTAGCGCTGGGAGTGGCCATGGGGTCTCGTCGTTAGTCGTTCAATGAAATAGAAGCGAGGGTTCACAGCGAGGTGAAATCGATCGCCTGGTACTGATCCGGGCCGATGCCGGCAAAATTCAACAACGCCGGCAATTGTCCGGCAAACCCCTGAAAACTATGGTCGCCGCCGGCCTGGATGCGCAAGGCACAGGCTCGGTAATACAGCTGGGCGCTGCGATAGTCCAGCGTCTCGTCACCTGTCTGCAGCCAGACCTGGAACCGCTGCGGGTCCTGGGGCGCCGGCACTTCCAGCTCGGCCAGGGCCGTCACGTGGTCGTGGGTCAATTCCCAGGTTTCCCCGGTATAGAGGTTGGTCTGCGTGCCCAGAAAGCCATCGAACATCCGGTGCGGACTGACCGCGGGGTTGATCAGCAGGGCTTTCAGGCCGTGACGCTCGGCAAGGTGAGTCGCATAGTAGCCGCCGAGAGAGCTGCCGACCAGCAGCGGCCGTCCGAGTTCGGCAATCGCCTGTTCCAACTGGCCAATGGCCTCGCGTGGATGATGATGCAAGGCCGGCACCCGCAGCTGTTCACCGCGGCCGATCGCCTCCATGACAGCGATTAGCTGGCTGGCTTTCTTCGACGCCGGTGCGCTGTTGAAGCCGTGGATATACAGGATCGAACCGGACATGCGCACTCCCTTTGCATCGTGCAAAAAGGCGCAGTTTACAGGGTGTATCGCCGCTTGACTTGTGTTCAGGTGTATCCCTTTGTCCTGCCGCCACCAACTGCGGCTCCGGGCCGGAATCAGTAGCCGTCGCTGCCGTAATCGACCTCAAAATCGAAGCCGGCGACCCGCTCGACACCGGTTTCCAGGCGCCCGTCGGGCAACAGGCGCAGCCAGCGATAACCCGGCGCGGTCTCGCCGACCTGGAAATCCTCGCTGCCCGGTTCGAACTGGATGCAGGTCGAGGGCGACGCCAGCAGGCGCAAAGGCCCTTGCTGGCGGTCGATTTCCTGATGCACATGGCCCCAGAGCACCGCGCGCGCCTGTGGAAAGCGCTCCAGCACGGCGAACAGCGCGTGCGGATTGCGCAGCCCGATGGGCTCCATCCAGGCGCACCCGATGGAGACTGGATGATGGTGCAGGCATACCAGGTGATGGCGTTCGGGGGCTTCGCTCAGGGCACTGGCGAGCAGCTGCAATTGATCGTCCTGCAGATAGCCCGGTACCGAACCGGGTACGGCCGAGTCGAGCAGGGTGATCCGCCAGTTGCCGATATCCACCACCGGCGCCAGCAACGAACTCTGGGTCGCCGCCTGCGCCATGATTTGCGGCTCGTCGTGGTTGCCGGGAATCCAGCGCGCCGGCGCCGGAATCTGCCGGGTCATGTCACGAAACAGCTGATAGGACTCCAGCGTACCGTCCTGGGACAAATCGCCCGTGGCCAGCATCAGGTCGATCCGCGGTTGCTGTTCCAGCACCAGATCGATCACCCGCTGCAGGCTGTCGCGGGTATTCATGCCCAACAGCGTGCCGTCCGCTTCGGCGAACAGATGGCTGTCGGACAACTGCACCAGCAACACGGGATCTTCGGTGGTCAGAGTGGATACGCTCGGCAAGGCGGCCTCCCAGGGCGTGTCACGGGAAGTGAGGAATGGGGGCAATTATGCTGGGGGAAATTCAAAAGAGGAAACCGGCGAACCGGACGCAGTTCACATCTACCGCACGGCCTCGAACTCATGACCGCAAGCCAGGCAGTGGCTCAGCCATTCACCAAGAAACACATTGAGCTGGGCCTTCTCGTCCGGCTGGTGCATGAAGGCATTCGGATACGGATAGATGCCACGAAAGCGCCGAGCATGCTCGGCACTGATGACCTCGGCCATGCGCGCGTCGTGGTAGACCTGGACCTCCAGCTGCGGCACCGGCAGCCAGGGCAGGCTGTGCTCCTGACGCACCTGCAGGGTGGTGGTGTAGGGACAGGCCAGCAGCACCTCCAGCGCCAGCACGCCCAGCATTTGGTCGCCCTGGGTCACCGCGATCCGCCGCGCCACCGGCTGGTTGCGCATGTCGGGCAACAGGCGCATCAGCCGGGCATAGTTGGCCTCGCAGGACGCTTGCAGCCCCACGAGATCGACCCGATAGCGATCGCGCACTTTGTTTACGACCATAACCCCCTCACTTCAACGCGGTTCAAAGCCAGCCATTGCAAGGCAATAATGCTCGCCGCGTTGGAAATCCGCCCATCCCTTACCGCCTGCAGTGCGTCTTCGAAAGCCCAGACCGACACACGGATATCCTCCGCCTCTTCCTCCAGCCCGTGCAGGCCACCGGCACCGCTGCTGTCGCAGCGCCCCAGATACAGATGCACGAACTCGGTACTGCCCCCCGGCGACGGGAAATACTGGATCATCGGCCACAGCGCGGAGAATGTCAGTCCAGCTTCCTCCTGCGCCTCGCGGTGAGCAACTTCTTCCGGCTGCTCGTCCTTGTCGATCAGACCGGCGACCAGCTCGATCAACCAGGGGTTCGCGGTTTTCCCCATGGCGCCGACGCGAAACTGCTCGATCAACACCACTTCATCGCGTTGCGGATCGTATGGCAGGACGCAGACAGCATCGTGACGGACAAAGATTTCACGACTGATTTCGCGCCCCATGCCACCGGCGAACAGCTCGTGGCGCAGGTGCACACGGTCGAGCTGATAAAACCCCTGGAAGCATTTCTCGCGCCGAACGATATCGACAGTGGTCGGCGTGGTGTTGGCAAAGTCCGTCATAGCAATCCTCGTTTCCTGCAATTCGATCCGAGGCTCCCCCTCGACTTCGCGCCATCCTAACGCGCCGCTGACCGATGATGCAGCCCCTTTGCCATCAGCGGGATAGACGGCAAGGGGGCAAACCTAATCTAATTGCCTCTATTGAGCTTAGTGGCGAACTGATTGCCCCGCAGGCAGTCGAAGCCGGTAACTTTTGCCTACCTCTGGTTTATCAAGGACGCACATGTCGCTTCTTAAAATCGCCTCCGTGGCTTGCCTGGCCCTGACTCTGGGCGCCTGCCAAAGCCTGTTCCAACCCAGCTATCAAAAGCCCCTGCAAAGCACCAGCGACAAGTCGGAACAGATCAAGCCCGGCTGCAGCAATCAGGATTGCCCGCTGGTGAACATCGACACCGTGCACTTCGCCGACGAGCCGCAGCTGGATGCGCTGATTGAAAAGCGCCTGCTGCAGATGACCCGCACCACCGCGGATCAGGCTGTGCCAGCGACGCTGAGCGCCTATCGGGAGAAGTTCCTGCGCGAGGCCGACAACCGCAACAGCATGTACCTGCAAGCCAAGGTACGCGAACAGCATGACGGCCTGGTGATCATCGAACTGGCCAGCTACCTGGACACCGGCGGCGCCCACGGCACGCCCGGTCGCGGCTTCATCAACTACTCCCGCGAGCTGCACAAGGAACTGACCCTGTCCGACATGCTGCGCCCGGGCCAGGAAGCCGCGTTCTGGAAAGCCGCCCAAGTGGCTCACAACAGCTGGCTGATCAGCACCAAGCTGGACCAGGAGCCGGAGTTCATCAAGAGCTGGCCGTTCCAGAAAACCCCGAACGTGGCGCTGACCTACGGCGGCGTGATCCTCAAGTACAACGTGTCGGTGATCGCGCCTTACGCGCTGGGCCACATTGAACTGAAGATCCCTTACAACCGCCTGAACGGCATTCTCAAGCCCGAGCTGTTTCCTGGCCGTGGCTGAAGGCCCATCCCAGCAGCCCCTGCAGCAGCCCTGCCAGCACCAGTGACGGCAGGGTTGCGCCAACATCCGGATAGAAGTTGGCCAGCAGGTGATAGGTGCTGACCCCGCCCAGCCAGGCCAGCAACGCCGGCCAGCGCCACCCCACGGACAGTTCCTGTGCACTGCGCTTGCGCAGGATGAAGTGATCCACCAGCACCACGCCGAACAGCGGTGCGAACACCGAGCCGATCAGCAGCAGGAAGTTCTGATACTGGGCCAACGGCGCCAGGCAGGCGATCAGGGTGCAGAGCACGCCAATGGCCAGGGCTAGGTGCTCGACTTTCAGACGCAACAGAATGCCGCTGGAGACCGCAGCCGAATGGATATCGGCAAAGGCGTTTTCCGACTCGTCCAGCAGGATCAGCAACAGCGGAATCCCCAGGCCCGCGCCAGCCAGGGCCAACAACAGAGCATTGACTTCGCCACTCGGCGCAAAGGCTAGGGTGTAGGCCACCCCCAGGCTCATCAACCACAGATTGCCGATAAAGAACCCCAGCGCCGTACCACCAAAGACATTGCGCGCACGCTTGCCGAACCTTGAGTAGTCGGCAATCAGCGGCAACCACGACAGCGGCATGGCGATCGCGATATCGAAACCTACGCCGAGCGGCATGGAGCCGTCGCCGGCCTGGGCCCAGAGCGCGGCCAGATCGGCCTTGGCGAACAGGTTCCAGGTCAGCCACAGGCAGGCCGCCAACAGCAGCCAGATGCCCCACTTGCGCAGGATCTTGCGTACGAAGGTCAGCGGCCCGCTGACCGCGAGCAAAGTCGCCAGCGCGCCGAAAAACAGGGTCCAGAGCAAAGGACTGGTCAGCAGGCTGCCTTCGCTGAACGCACGAGTACCCAACAGGCTGGCGGCATCGCGCATGACGATGATCTCGAACGAGCCCCAGCCCACCAGTTGCAACAGGTTGAGCAACGCCGGCAGGCTCGCGCCGTAAGTACCGAGGCTGAGCTTGAGCGCCGCCATGGACGACAGGCCGGTATCACTGCCGATCACCCCGACCGCCGCGAGCAGCAAGACGCCGACCGCCGTACCGAGAAAGATCGCCAGCAAGGCACCGGACAGGCCCAGGCCTGGCGCCAGCAGCGCGCCGGTCTGCAACACCATCAGGCCGATGCCGAGGGAAAACCACAGGGAAAACAGATCGCGCGCGCCGAATACGCGTCGCTCGGCCGGGACCGCAAGATCGGGAGAGTAAGTGCTGCTGGATGTGTTCAAGGATGCTATCTCGAAGGGGCACAGTTGGAAAATCATCACACCCCATAGGAGCGAGGCTTACCCGCGATAGCGTTGTGTCAGTTACGACGCCATCGCGGGCAAGTCGGATCGCCGCCCGCTCGCTCCTACAGGTGATGAGTGATCGCTTCTGGCGAAGCGATCACCAACGCAGGATCAAACCTTCTTGTACAGCTGGCTGCCTTCCTGCTTGAAGCGCTCGGCCTGCTCCGCCAGTCCCTTGGCGACATCCACGTCCACCGCTTCTATGCGCTGGTTGGCCGCGTACTCACGGACCTCCTGGGTGATTTTCATCGAGCAGAACTTCGGCCCGCACATGGAGCAGAAGTGCGCGACCTTGGCCGAATCCTTGGGCAGGGTCTCGTCGTGGTAGGAGCGCGCGGTGTCCGGGTCGAGGCCGAGGTTGAACTGGTCTTCCCAACGGAATTCGAAACGCGCCTTGGACAGCGCGTTGTCACGGATCTGCGCGCCCGGGTGGCCTTTCGCGAGATCCGCAGCATGCGCGGCGATCTTGTAGGTGATGATCCCGGTCTTCACGTCATCCTTGTTCGGCAGGCCCAGGTGTTCCTTCGGCGTCACGTAGCAGAGCATGGCGCAGCCGAACCAGCCGATCATCGCCGCGCCGATACCGGAGGTGATGTGGTCGTAGCCCGGGGCGATGTCGGTGGTCAGCGGGCCGAGGGTGTAGAACGGTGCCTCGTCGCAGCACTCCAGCTGCTTGTCCATGTTCTCTTTGATCAGTTGCATCGGCACGTGGCCGGGGCCTTCGATCATGCACTGCACGTCATGCTTCCAGGCGATCTTGGTCAGCTCGCCGAGGGTTTCCAGCTCGCCGAACTGCGCTTCGTCGTTGGCGTCGGCGATCGAGCCAGGACGCAGGCCGTCGCCCAGCGAGAAGCTGACGTCGTAGGCCTTCATGATTTCGCAGATTTCGTCGAAATGGGTGTAGAGGAAGTTTTCCTTGTGATGCGCCAGGCACCACTTGGCCATGATCGAACCGCCGCGGGAGACGATGCCGGTCACGCGCTTGGCGGTCAGCGGCACATAACGCAGCAGCACGCCGGCGTGGATGGTGAAGTAGTCGACACCCTGCTCCGCCTGCTCGATCAGAGTGTCGCGGAACAGCTCCCAGGTCAGGTCTTCGGCCACGCCGTTGACCTTCTCCAGCGCCTGGTAGATCGGCACGGTACCGATCGGCACTGGCGAGTTGCGGATGATCCACTCGCGGGTTTCGTGGATGTGCTTGCCGGTGGACAGGTCCATGACGGTGTCCGAACCCCAGCGGATGCCCCAGGTCAGCTTCGCCACTTCTTCTTCGATGGACGAACCCAGGGCGCTGTTGCCGATGTTGCCGTTGATCTTCACCAGGAAGTTGCGGCCGATGATCATCGGTTCCAGTTCGACGTGGTTGATGTTGGCCGGAATGATCGCGCGACCGCGGGCGATTTCCTCACGGACGAACTCGGGGGTGATTTCTTTCGGGATGCTGGCGCCGAAGCTGTGGCCGGCGTGCTGTTGATCGAGCAGACCCGCGGCGCGAGCCTCTTGCAGCTTCATGTTTTCGCGGATGGCGACGTATTCCATCTCGGCGGTGATGATGCCCTTGCGCGCGTAGTGCATCTGGCTGACGTTGGCCCCGGCCTTGGCCCGGCGCGGGTTGTTGACGTGGGCGAAGCGCAGCTTGGTCAGCTCGGGATCGGCGAGGCGTTCCTGGCCGAAGTTGGAACTCAGGCCCGGCAGGCGCTCGGTGTCGCCACGGTCGTCGATCCAGGCCGAGCGCACATCGCCCAGACCTTTGCGCACGTCGATCACCACATTGGGGTCGGTGTACGGGCCGGAGGTGTCATAGACGGTGACTGGCGCGTTGATCTCGCCGCCGAAGTCGGTCGGGGTCACGTCGAGGCTGATTTCGCGCATCGGCACGCGAATGTCCGGGCGCGAACCCTGGACATAGATTTTTTGCGAGCGGGTAAAGGGCTGAACCGACTGCTCATCGACCTTGGCCGATTCGCTAAGGTGGGTAGCGTTTTTTAATTTTGTAGTCATCACGGGCTCTCCAGACAGCATCCAGGCAGTGGATTTTTGTCGGAGCGAACCTGTAACGAACGGACGCAACCATGGCTGGAGCCAGAGGCGAAAACCAGTTGGTGCAGTGCTTGGTGCTCGAGGGGTGTTCGATTGTCGAACAACATCCCGGACGAAGCACAAGAGGACTCGCCGGGTGACGAGAAATCTTGTTCCCTACGCAGGCGCTAACCTGATCAGGTTCAACGGGATCCGGATTATCCGATCTCAGCCTCATAGCAAGGCACCCCGACAAGAACCCGGCCAGTCTAGACAAAGCCGGTGCAGAACGCCAACCCCACGGCAAACAGCATGATGAATGGCGTAAATGCAGGATTGTTGCCCTTCGCAGGCGCATCTACACTCGATGGGTTGCGTCGAACCTTGACGCTGCACAGGCCGAGACTTAGCCTTGGCGCCAGAATTATCCTCGTAATATCAACTCTAGGGATCGCCGAATGCTGCGCAAACTCTCACTGGCCATCGCCGTGTCTTGTGCGTCCAATGGAATGGCCTGGGCAGCAGAAGCGCCCCTGACCACCAAAACCGACCTGGTCAGCGTCTACCAGGAGGCGGTGGACAACAACGCCGACCTCGCCGCCGCCCGCGCCGATTACGACGCACGCAAAGAAGTGGTGCCACAGGCGCGCGCCGGTTTGCTGCCCAACCTCTCGGCCGGTGCCGACCTGAACAACACCCGGACCAAGTTCGACGAACCGTCGATGACCGCCACCCGCAGCGGCACCGTGTACCAGGCGACCCTCGCCCAGCCGATTTTCCGCGCCGACCGCTGGTTCCAGCTGCAGGCGGCCAAGGACGTCAACGAACAAGCCGCGCTGGAACTCTCGGCTACCGAGCAGAACCTGATCCTGCAAAGCGCCGAGAGCTATTTCTCAGTGCTGCGCGCCCAGGACAACCTGGCCTCGACCAAGGCCGAAGAGGCCGCCTTCAAGCGTCAGCTCGACCAGTCCAACGAGCGCTTCGACGTCGGCCTGTCGGACAAGACCGACGTCCTGCAATCCCAGGCCAGCTACGACACCGCGCGGGCTAACCGGATCCTCGCCCAGCGCCAGGTGGATGACGCCTTCGAAGCCCTGATCACCCTGACCAACCGTCAGTACAACTCGATCCAGGGCATCGTCCACAGCCTGCCGGTGCTGGCGCCGGCCCCGAATGACGCCAAAGCCTGGGTCGATACCGCGGCCAAGCAGAACCTCAACCTGCTGGCCAGCAACTACGCAGTCAGCGCCGCCGAGGAAACCCTCAAGCAGCGCAAGGCCGGCCACGCCCCGACCCTCGACGCCGTGGCGCAATACAAGAAAGGCGACAACGACGCCCTCGGCTTCAGCAACCCGGCCCCGCTGGGCCAGCGTTACGGCAGTGACGTCGAACAACGCACCATCGGCCTGCAACTGAGCATTCCGATCTACAGCGGCGGCCTGACCAGCTCCCAGGTCCGCGAGTCCTACTCGCGCCTGACCCAGAGCGAGCAGCGCCGTGAAGCCCTGCGGCGCCAGGTGGTGGAAAACACCCGCAACCTGCACCGCGCGGTGAACACCGATGTCGAGCAGGTCCAGGCCCGGCGCCAGTCGATCATCTCCAACCAGAGCGCCGTGGAAGCCACGGAAATCGGCTACCAGGTCGGCACGCGCAATATCGTCGACGTGCTCGACGCCCAGCGCCAGCTGTACACCTCGGTGCGCAACTACAACAACAGCCGCTACGACTACATCCTCGACAACCTGCGCCTCAAGCAAGCCGCCGGCACCCTCAATCCGGGCGATCTGCAGGACCTGTCGCGCTACCTGAAAGCCGACTACAACCCGGACCGCGACTTCCTGCCGCCGGACCTGGCCAAGGCCGCGGCGGAACAGCTCAAGGCCCGGCCGGGGCAGTAACCTGTAGCCGCTGCCGCAGGCTGTGATCCTGTCCGCAGGACACGCAAAAAGGCCACCGCGATTCAATTGAATGGCGGTGGCCTTTTTTACGACCGTTCCGGTCGATCGCAGCCTGCGGCAGCGGCTACAGCAAGCGATCCAACCCGTCGAGCAGGCGCTGCAGAGCGCCCTGGTTGCTGCGCATCACCCGCAGCCCGGCATCGGCCATCTTCTGCGCATCCCGAGGCAACTCGAACAGGCGCTGCACCGCCACCGCCAGGCCATGGGCATCGTCCACTTCCTGCAGGGCACCCGCCTCACGCAGCATTGTCGCGATCTCCAGGAAGTTGAACAGGTGCGGCCCGCTCAGCACCGGCTTGGAAAGGGCCGCCGGCTCCAGCAGATTGTGCCCGCCATTGGGTACCAGGCTACCGCCGACAAAGGCGCTGTCCGCCAGGGCATAGAGAAACAGCAGCTCGCCCATGGTGTCGCCCAGCAGCACCGAGGTGCTGGCGCTGACCGGCTCGGCGCTCGAGCGGCGAATGGTCTCAAAGCCCTGCTGCCGGCACAGCTCGAACACCGGATTGAAACGCTCCGGATGACGCGGCACCAGGATCAGCAAGGCATCCGGGTGGCTGGCCAGCAGTTGGCGATGAGCAGCCAGCACCACGGCGTCTTCGCCTTCATGGGTACTGGCGGCGATCCACACCGGGCGTTCGCCGGCTTGCCATTGCTCGCGCAGCTCGCTGGCGCGCACCAGCAGTTGCGGGTCGATGCTCAGGTCGAACTTGATCGAGCCCGTCACCTCGACTGTTTGCGGGCGCGCGCCCAGCTGGCGAAAACGCTCGGCCTCAGCCTCGGTCTGCACCGCGAACAGGCTCATTTCAGCGAGCATCGGTGCGGTCAGCTTGGCAAAGCGCCCATAACCCCGGGCCGAGCGCTCCGACAACCGCCCATTGGCCAGCGCCACCGGAATCCCGCGCTTGGCGCACTGGTGAATGTGATTGGGCCACAGCTCGGTTTCCATGATCACCGCCAGCTTCGGCCGGACCCGATCGAGAAAACGCGCGGCGGCGCAAGGCAGATCATAAGGCAGGTAGCAGTGCTGAATGCGCGGCTCGTTGGCGAACAGCGCCTGGATACGTTCCGAGCCCGTGGGGGTCATGCAGGTGACCGTGATCGGCAGCTGTGGATAACGCGCCAGCAAGGCACGGATCATCGGCGCGGCGGCGATGCTCTCGCCTACCGACACCGCGTGCACCCAGATCCCGCCCGGCTGCATTGCCGGCAGCCCCCAGGAAAAACGTTCGCCAATCCGCCGGGCATAGGCCGGCGCCTTGCGCGCCCGCAGCCACAGACGAATCGCCACCAATGGCAGCCCCAGGTAAAACAGCGCGGTGTAGAGAGTTCTATTCATGGCGGCGGAGTTTATCGGCTTTTTCAGCCAATCGCCCGCAAGTGCACGGCAAAACGCTCCGCCAGCCAATGCGCCGCCGGCCCCAGGGGTTCATCGCGGCGCCAGACCAGTTCCACCACCAGCGCCGGCGGGGTCCATTCGCTGGCCAACTCGACCATCTGGTTCTGATAGGCCGGATACTGCACCACATGCCGCGGCAGCCAGGCCCAGCCCAGGCCGCGCATCAGCAGCTCGGCCATCGCGTAGAAGCTGTCGGCGCGCCAGACTTGCGGGCTGACCTGCTCGCCACTGGGGTAAGTGCTCAACTGCGGGGAAATCAACAACTGTCGATGCCGCCCCAGTTGCTGGCGATCCACCTGTTTTTCGCCGGCCAACGGGTGCCCGACCGCGCACACCGTGACCATCTCGACGCTGCCCAGGGCCCGTCGCTCAAGGGCCTCGGACATCTGTTCATGGTGAAACAGCAAACCGAGGTCGGCCCGACGGTCCAGCAGCTTGCGCGCCACATCACCCTGGGCGCTGCTGGCCAGTTGGACCTCAAGACTGGGGAAACGCTCGGACAACGCCTCAAGGCTATCGAGCACCGGCTGGAAAGGCATCGCCTCGTCCAGGGCCAGCCGCAAGCGCGCCTCCTCACCCCGCATCAACGCCAACGCCCGCCCGTTCAAGCGCTCGCATTGGCGCAGCACTTCCCGCGCCTCCGCAAGCAAGGCACGACCCGCCTCGGTGAGTTTCGGCTGGCGACCGCTGCTGCGCTCGAACAGGAGCACGCCGAGATCGGCCTCGAGCAGTGCAATCGCGCTGCTGACCGCCGATTGCGCCTTGTGCTGGTCACGGGCCACCGCGGAAAACGAACGTTGCTCGGCGACGCTGACGAACAGCCGTATCTGCTCCAGATTCCACTGCACATTCATAAGGCACCCCATCTTCAAAACAGATAGGTAATGACTTTACCCCATCTGAACAATCTCTAGAATGCCGACCTCATCAAGCAAGCCCAAACACGAGGAACTCTCCCATGAACGCTTACACCTACCTGGCCATCGCCATCTGCGCCGAAGTGATCGCCACTGTTTCGATGAAAGCGGTCAAAGGCCTGAGCACTCCACTGCCGCTGCTGCTGATCATCGTCGGTTACGGCGTGGCCTTCTGGATGCTGACCCTGGTGGTGCGTACCGTGCCGGTGGGCGTGGCTTACGCGGTCTGGGCCGGCATGGGCATTGTCATGGTCAGCGTGGCCGCGCTGTTCCTCTACGGGCAGAAGCTGGATATCCCGGCAATGCTTGGCATGGCCCTGATCGTCCTGGGCGTGGTGGTGATCCAGCTGTTTTCCAAGACCGCCGGGCACTAATCCATGACCACTGCCGCAGGCCCTTCAAGAGCGCGACCGCTTCGCGCTCGATCGCAGCCTTCGGCAGCGGCTACACAAAGCGCTTCGCCAAGCGCGCCCCTGCCAGTTTGATCGCCAACAAAGCCTGCGCGGCTCGAGCCTGTATACTGCGCCCCTAGTCTTGAACACTGAGGTCGCTGCATGCCATCCGTTATTTCCACCGACGTGCTGATTGTCGGCGCCGGAGTCGCCGGCCTCTGGCTGAACGCCCGCCTGCGTCGCCAGGGCTTTTCCACCGTGCTGGTGGAGAGCGCCAGCCTCGGCGGCGGACAAAGCGTCAAGTCTCAGGGAATCATTCACGGCGGCGCCAAATATGCCCTGCACGGCGCCCTGACCGGCGCCTCGGAAGCCATCGCCGACATGCCGCGCCGCTGGCGCGAGGCCTTGGCCGGCAACGGCGAGCTGGACCTGTCCGGCGTGCGCCTGCTGTCCGAGGCCCATTACCTGTGGTCCCCCGGCACCCTGGCCGGCAACCTCACCAGCTTTTTCGCCAGCAAGGCCGTGCGTGGCCGTGTCGATCAGGTCAAGGGCGACCAGTTGCCGCCGGCTCTGCAGGACCGTCGCTTCAAGGGCAAGGTGTATCGCCTGGCCGAATTGGTGGTGGACGTGCCGAGCCTGATCGGACGCCTGGCCGAACTGGGCGGCGATAGCCTGCTGGCCGGGCAGAAGATCGAACCCCTGCTGGAAAACGGGCAATTGCTGGGCCTGCGGGTCGATGAGCGGGAAATCCGCGCGCAACGCATCGTGCTCAGCGCCGGCGCCGGCAATGCCGAGCTGCTGAGCAGCCTCGGCCTGAGCCAGCCGGCCATGCAACGCCGGCCGTTGCACATGGTGATCGTCAAGGGCCCGAGCCTGAAACCGCTGTACGCCCACTGCCTGGGCGGCGGGCCGAAGCCACGGATCACCGTGACCACCCACCCGGCGGCCGACGGCCAGTGGGTCTGGTACCTCGGCGGCGACATCGCCGAAGCCGAAGGCGTGGCACGCGAGCCGGCGGCACAGATCGCCGCCGCCCAGAAAGAACTCGGCAACCTGTTGCCATGGGTTGATCTCAGCCAGGCGCAATGGGCCACCCTGCGGGTGGACCGCGCCGAGCCCGCGCAGTCGGGCCTGACCCGTCCGGACAATGCCTTTCTCGCCGAACAGGACCGCCTGCTGGTCGGCTGGCCGACCAAGCTGGCCCTGGCCCCGGACTTCGCCGACCGGGTGTTCGCCGCCCTCGAGCGCGACGGTATCAAGCCGGGCCCCGCGACTGCGTTGCCGACGCTGCCCAAACCCGCCATCGCCCAACCGGCCTGGGAGCAACTGCTGCCATGAGCCAAGCGACCCTGCACGACCTGCATCGCCCCTTCGGCAGCACCGGGCTGCTGGTCTCCCCACTGGGCCTGGGCACCGTGAAGCTCGGGCGCGACCAAGGGGTGAAGTACCCCAACGGCTTCCAGATTCCGGATGACGCCGAAGCCCGCATGCTGCTCAAGCTGACCCGCGACCTGGGCATCAACCTGATCGACACCGCGCCGGCCTATGGCCGCAGCGAGGAGCGCCTGGGCCCGCTGCTGCGCGGGCAACGCCAGGACTGGGTGATTGTCAGCAAGGTCGGCGAAGAGTTCGAAAACGGCCTGTCGCGCCACGACTTCAGTGCCGCGCATACCCGCCTGTCGGTGGAGCGCAGCCTGCAGCGCCTGGAAACCGACTTCATCGACCTGGTGCTGGTGCATTCCGACGGCAATGACCTGCACATCCTTGAGCAGTGCGAGGTGTACCAGACGCTGGCCGAGCTCAAGCAGGAAGGCAAGATCCGTGGCTTCGGCCTCTCCGGGAAAACCGTCGAGGGCGGCCTCAAGGCCCTGGAACAAGGTGACTGTGCCATGGTCACCTACAATCTGAACGAACAGAACGAGCGAGCCGTCATCGATTACGCCGCAGCCCACGACAAGGGCATTCTGGTGAAAAAAGCCCTGGCCAGCGGCCATGTGTGCCTGAGCCCCGGTGTCGACCCGGTGCGCGCCAGCTTCGAACTGCTGTTCGATCAACCGGGCGTCGCCAGTGCTATTGTCGGGACCATCAATCCGTTGCACCTGGCCCATAATGTCGCCACTGTCGCGCAGGTGTTGCGCAAGAACTGATGCCGCCCACGCGGCCGACCCCGACGCAAGAAGGAGCCGACATGCCGCGTACGCTCATAAGAAAGAACCCCAGCAACTTCAAGACCCTGCCGCTGTTCGTCGAAGCGACGCCCGAAGGCCTCAGCTACCAGAGCGTCGGCATGCCGCTGAACTTTGCGCAGACCCTGCAGCGCCGGCGCCCGGTTGCGGTGGCCGACGCCGAGCGCTTCGCCCTGGAGCTGGCCAACCTCGGCGTCTCGGTACGCCTGACCCTGCATTGGCAGAACCGCGACTATTGGGTGCTGGTGCGCCAGCGCCGGCAGGATCGCGGCGACGTGGTGCTCAAGCTGATTTCCGGCTACGTCCCGGCCCATGAGCTGAACCTGCCGCTGCATACCGCCATCCAGGAAATCGCCGAAGAATGCCTGCTGGAAACCCCGGAAGGCTGGCTCGGCGGGCGCTTCAACGACACCTGGCTGCCAGCGCCCTACTCGGCGGCCCTGCATTATCGCGAAGCCCTGCCCTTTCGCCTGACACCGCTGTCGGGCGCGGCACGCCCGGTACGTTGCGCCAATCTGCAGTTGCTGGAACGGCCGCGAGCTTATGTGCATCTGCCCACCGCATCACTGCAGCTGATTTATGACCTGCGCCTGGACGTGCCGAAAGAGGCCAAGTCCCTGAGCCTGTTCCATGTCGACGAACGCCTGGAGGGCGACCAGTTGGTGGCGCGCCTGGATCGCAAGCGCCCGGACCTGTACCTGATGCCACTCAAGGACGGTCAGCCCTGCGCCGAGCTCTATACGTTGAAGAAGGATCAGTTGCACCCGGCGAGCACCCGCGGCCTGTATCTGGCCGAAAGCTTCGCCCGGCAGCAAGGCTGGCTGGTGCGTGACGAGCGGATTCGCTGGAAGGACTGGCTGAAGCAGCAGGGATTGAGCGCGCCGGAGAAGGACTCCAAACTCCAGCGTCTTACCGGCAAGGCACGGCAGATATTGCGCAAGATGGTACCGAGCAAGACCAGCCGGCAACGTTGAGCGCTTCACCGCCCACTCCAGCTTTCGCGAGAGTGGGCGGATTGGCGGCAAGCCTTATTCGGTCTTGCGGATCTTCTCGACTATGGCCGTGGTGGAACTGTTCTCCACCAGGCCCAGCACCTTCACCACACCGCCATAAGCCTTGACGATATCGGCGCCGACCACCTGGTCGACCGAGTAATCCCCGCCTTTGACCAGCACGTCCGGCCTGACCTGGGCCAGCAGGTTTTCCGGCGTACCCTCGGGGAAACTGATGACCCAGTCCACCGCGCCCAGGCCGGCCAGTACCGCCATACGCCGGTCGACGCTGTTGATCGGACGGCCCGGCCCTTTCAGGCGGCTGACCGAGGCATCGTCGTTGATCGCCACGATCAGGCGATCGCCCTGGGCCCGCGCCTGCTCGAGGTAGGTCACATGGCCGGCGTGGAGGATGTCGAAACAGCCGTTGGTGAAGACGATCTTCTCTTTGTGCGCACGCGCATCGTCGATCGCCAGCAGCAGCTGGTCGAGGCTCAGCACACCGCGCTCGGAACCTTCTTCACGCTGGATCGCGCGACGCAGCTCCGGTGCGCTGATGGCCGCGGTACCCAGCTTGCCGACCACGATGCCGGCGGCCAGATTGGCCAGGGCCACCGCGTGCGGCAGCTCTTCACCCGCCGCGATTGCCGCCGCCAGGGTGGAAATCACGGTATCGCCGGCACCGGTGACGTCGAACACTTCACGGGCCCGGGCTGGCAAGTGCAGCGCCGGGTGATCGGGACGCAGCAGGGTCATGCCGTGTTCGCCACGGGTCACCAGCAAGGCGCCCAGCTCCAGGTCGTGCATCAGCTTGGCGCCTTTGCTGACCAGGTCGTGCTCGTCGATGCAACCGCCGACTATGGTTTCGAACTCGCTGAGGTTCGGGGTGATCAGGCTGGCGCCGCGGTAAATCGAAAAGTCCTTGCCTTTCGGGTCCGCCAGCACCGGGATGCCACGGGCACGCGCGGCCTGGATCAGCGCCTGATGATTCCTCAGGGCTCCCTTGCCGTAGTCGGACAACACCAGCACCTTGATGCCGTCCAGCAACCGGTCGACTTCAGCGCCCAACGCCAGGGCGTCGGTGGCGAAAGGTTCTTCGAAATCGATACGCAGCAGTTGCTGGTGCCGGCTCATGACCCGCAGCTTGACGATGGTCGGCTGGTGGGCAATGCGTTGGAACAAGGCGCGTACACCCGCTCCCTCAAGACTGTTGGAGAGACTGTCGGCAGCCTCGTCGTCGCCGGTGACGCCAACCAGCGAGGCCGGTGCGCCGAGCGCGGCAATGTTCAAGGCAACGTTCGCGGCACCGCCCGGGCGGTCCTCGATTTGCTCGACCTTGACTACCGGTACCGGCGCCTCAGGGGAAATCCGTGAGGTACCACCATGCCAGTAACGGTCGAGCATGACATCGCCGACCACCAAGACAGGGGCTTGATCGAATCGCGGCATGGACAACTTCATGGAGCAACCCACATACAAAATGAACAGGGGCGCGATATTAACACAGGGTGAACGCTGCCTAGTTCTACCACTGCACGAGTATTCACGATCGCCCCAAACTGTTCATTTATTGAGCAAAAGCGCCATGAGCCGGTCTGTCGCGCAGGCCAGTCCAACCGTTTCGGTATCGATCTCGCAGTCAGGATCCAGTGGCGCTTCATAGGGGCTATCGAGCCCGGTGAAGTCCCGGATACGCCCTTCGCTCGCCGCCTGATAGAGGCCTTTGGGATCGCGTCGGGCACAGACAGCGAACGCAGTGCTCACGTACACCTCGAGAAATTCGTCCGCCGCGAACAAGGCCCGGGCAGCGGCGCGCTCCGCGCGAAACGGTGATATCGCCGAAACGATCACGATCAACCCCGCCTCCACCATCAACCTCGCCACCTCGGCCAAGCGCCGGATATTTTCCTTGCGCGCCTCGGGGTCCATGCCCAGGTCACGACACAGGCCACCGCGCACGTTGTCGCCATCGAGGACAAAGGTATGCAGGCCCTGCCCGTTCAACCGCAACTCCAGCAGGTTGGCCAGGGTCGATTTGCCGGCGCCGGACAAACCGGTCAGCCAGATACACCGCGGACGTTGCTGCTTGAGCGCCGCCCGTTCGATCGCGGTCAGGGACAGGCTGCAGGGGCGGATGTCCGGTTGTGGGCAACTTGGCGGCAGGGGCTCATTCATAGCCGAGCATCTCGTAGTCGCGCTGGTAGGCCCGACGTACCAACCGTCGAGTGCGCACCGTGCAGAAGTCCCGGGCGGGCGCCTCGCTCCGTTGCCGCGATTCATTGAGATGTGGCAGAGCCCTGCTCACGCCCAGGTGCTCGCTGAGCAACTGATAGTCGCGCTGCAGGTGCTCCTGATAGCCGATGAAATCCATGTCCAGGCGCCCCATGGAGTCCACCAGAAAATCGGTCTGCGGGGCGAAGTGCAGCTGCTTGTGGATATTTTCCGGGTGCAGCCAGCGACCGACAAAATCGTCGAAATCGCGATAGTGGCTGACCAGCCGCTGGGCGGCCTGGTCGCGACGACTGAGCTCGTTGCCACGCAGGAAGGCATAGGCCGAATAGGCCCGCTCCAGGGGATCGCGGACCACGGCGAACTTGAAACTGCTGGCGAACTGCTGGGGAAACTGTTGCTCGTACCAATACAGGGGCAGATGGCCGGGCGTCCAGCCGTCGAACAATGCCGAACACAGGCTGCTCCCCGCGCACTTGGGCACATGGATGAACACACAACCGCGCTGACGGAATGGCGCCGGAAAACGGACGTTGGCGGACATGGCCTTGTTCACCACCTGCCGGTCCACCACCGACAGGCGCCCAAGCAAAAACGCCCGTTGCGACTTGGGCAATAACTTCCACAGATAACGTTGCAGCATTCCAGTACCCGCGCGACGGGGTTGGCCCCCTCGATTCAGTCGACGATTGAGGCTGGAACCATAACAAGCACGAGGCGCTGGATTATTTAGGCTTGGTCAAGACTGTAAGGGGCGGGATACAAAGACCGCCGGCGCATTGCACGCCGGGGCTGTTCCCGGGTGGGCAGTGCCCACCCGGGCGTTGGCTCAGGCAATGCCTTCGGAGGCAGGCTCGTCCAGGCCCATGGCATGCAGACGCGAGTAGTAGCCGTTCTGCGCCAGCAGGTCGACATGAGTACCGCGCTCGACGATCCGCCCCTGATCCATGACCAGAATCAGGTCGGCCTTCTCGATGGTCGACAGGCGGTGTGCGATCACCAGGGTGGTGCGCCCCTTCATCACCTTGTCCAGGGCCGCCTGGATATGCCGCTCGGATTCGGTATCCAGGGCCGAGGTGGCTTCGTCGAGAATCAGCAACGGCGCATTCTTCAACAGGGCCCGGGCAATCGCCAGACGCTGGCGCTGACCGCCGGAGAGCAGCACGCCGTTCTCGCCGACCTGGGTGTCCAGGCCTTCGGGCAACTGCGAAATGAAGTCCATGGCATAGGCATCCGTCGCCGCCTTCTCGATGTCTTCCCGCGGCGCCCCGGCCAGGTCGCCATAGGCAATGTTGGCGGCCACGCTGTCGTTGAACAGGGTCACATGCTGGGTCACCTGGGCCACATGCCGGCGCAGGTTGCGCAGGCGGTAATCCTCGATTTCCACGTCATCGAGGAGAATCTGCCCCGTTTCGTGGTGATAGAAGCGCGGAATCAGGCTGGCCAGGGTCGACTTGCCGCTGCCGGAGCGGCCGACCAGCGCGATCATCTGCCCGGGAGCCGCGCAGAAGCTGATGTCCTTCAGCACTTCCCGGTCGGTGCCCGGATAGGTGAAGCTCAGGTTGCGCACGTCCAGGCGCCCCTCGATGCGCTCACGCTCGATCTGTCCCCGATCGACTTCAGGCTCGACGTCCAGTTGTTCGAAGATGCTTTCCGCGCCCGCCACGCCTTTCTGGATGGTCGAACTGACTTCCGAGAGCTGGCGAATCGGTTTGGGCAGCAGGCCCGCCGCGGTGATGTAGGCCACCAGGTCGCCCGCGGTGGCATCGCCACGCAGGAACAGCACCAGGAACATCAGCACCGCCATGGCGGAGTAGATCACCAACTGCAGCATCGGCGTGTAGACCGCACCGGTCTTGGTCATGCGCAGCTGTTTATCGGTGTTGCTCTGGCTGGCGTCGACGAAACGCTGCTGTTCGTAGCTTTCGCCACCGAAGCTGCGAACCACGCGATAGCCTTGAATGGTCTCGGAGGCCACATGGGTCACATCGCCCATCGCCACCTGGATCTTCTTGCTCTGCTTGCGGAATTTCTTGCTGGTGCTGCCGACCATGATCGCAATCAACGGCAGGATCGCCAGCATCACCAGGGTCAGCTTCCAGTTCATCCACAACAGGTAGACGAACAGGAACACTACCGTCAGGCCTTCGCGAATCACCACCTTGATGGCGTCGGTGGCGGCACCGGTGACCATGGTGACGTTGAAGGTGATGCGGGAAATCAGATGCCCGGAGTTATGGGTATCGAAATAGCGGTTCGGCAGGACCAGCAGCTTGTTGAACAGCTCGACCCGCAGGTCATGCACCAGCCCCAGGGAAACCTTCGCCAGGTAATAGTTGCCGAGGAAAGAGCCGAGCCCCTGCCACGCCGCGATCAGGATGATCAGCAGCGGCACCGCCATCAATAGCTGCAAGTCGCGCAGATAGGGAACGTTGGGGAAGAGCACCGCTTCGGGATTGCTCAAGCCGTCGACGAAATATTTGAGAATGCCCGCCAGCATCGGCTGGGTGGATGCAAATATCACGAAGCCCACGATACTCAGCAGGAAAATGCCTATGTAGGGTTTTACATACCCCAACAGCCGAAAATAGATTTTCAGGCTGGAATCCTGTTCCGCTTTGAGCGGTGCATCACTCATCGTCGAGCTCACTGTTTAGGAGGAACGCGGGATTTTATCACAGCCTGTGTGACCGCCCCGTGCCCAGACCAAAACAGTGGCCAGACCGATCGGCAGCCAACTGATGAACCATTCGGCGCGAGGGGTCCCCGTCAGGCTCGCAGCATCGAACTGCATGGCCAGGAAAGAGAACAGCCAGATCCCGATGACGCCCCGGCCATAAAGCGTTTCACGGGCGCGCCAGGCTTCGCGCAAGACGGCAAACCAGGCCACGATCCAGAGCAATAGTCCGGGGATACCCAGTTCAATGGCAATGTGGGTGAACAGGTTGTGGGCATGGTCGAATGTCAAACCGTCGACCAGCACGTCATAGCTCGAGCCCAGGCCGAGGCCTGTCCATGGATGTTCGGCGATCATCTGCAGACTGGCCATCAGAATCTGCGGGCGAAAGGAAACCCCACGTGCCATGACCAAAGGTTCGAGAAACCAGAACGCCAGCATCGCCAGCAACAATGCCGCGGCCGCGAACATACGGCTGAGTCGGTCGCGGCACCAGATCGGCATCGCCAACACGGTCAGGAACAGAGCCAGGGCAGCACCACGGCTCTGGCACAACACGACGAACGCGCCGAGCAGCGCCAACGCTACCAGCCATACCGCTTGAAGAGAACGAGTGCGCGGCATCCAATGCAGCAACCAGATAGCAGTGAGGCCAATGACATAACCGCCCAGGATCGGATGGCCCAACTCGCCCAGCCCTTCCAGGCGTCCCCACCAGACATTTCCATGAATCCAGTAGAACTGGATAATGGACAGTAAAGCCGTCACCGCAAGCCCTGTGCCGCCCCACTGCATGACAGTAATCACCCGCTCCGGGCGGGCATTGGCGAAAATCGGGAAGAACAGCAGGAACACCGCGATGTACAGCAAGCGCTTGGCCTCGCGTGACGGGTCCGCCGCTTGCGTCCATGTCAGGCTGATCAACCCCCATATCGCCAGTCCCAGCAATGCCAGGCCAAGCCAGCGCTGGGAACGCCACCATTCGATCAGACGCTCACGTGCGGACCAGGCCAGAATCATTGCCGGCAACCACAGGAAGGCCACCAGCCCCTGCTGGTAGATCTTGTTGGTGGGCGCCAGTGCGATGGCCAGCAAAAACCATAGCAACCCGATTGTCATCCATACTTGCGCCCAACGTGTGGCCTGCATCTATTCGCTCCTAAATGGTTCACCAGCCAAACCGGCATGGTTAAAACAACAACTTTTCGGCATCATTGCCCGTCACTGTGCCCGCCACTTCGACAAGGCTTCCTACGATGCAATGCTCCCGGCTTCCCCAAGCCACTTTGAATCAGATGATTGAAGGCGCCAGGATTCTGGAGGCCGACAGTTACGGCCCGAAAGTCTACCTGTTGCAGGATGGGAATATTCTGAAACTGTTCCGGCGCAAGCGTCTTTTTTCATCCGCCCTGTTTCGGCCCTATTCGACGCGCTTCATCGACAACGCCGCACACCTGGAACAACTCGGCGTTCCCACGCTGCAGGTTCTGGACTTCTACCGCCTGGAACAACCCGGCATGACCGCGGTGCTTTACCGACCGCTGCCAGGCGAAACCCTGCGCCAGGTCGCCAGCAAGGAAGGCTTCGACTGGCAGCAGACCTTGCCGGCCCTGGTCGAGCTGATTCGTAGCCTGCATACCTCGGGGATCTACTTTCGCTCGCTGCACCTGGGCAACATCGTCATCACCCCGGATAACCGCTTCGGCCTGATCGACGTGGCCGATATGCGCTTCTTCCGCGGGCCACTGCCGCGCCATCTGGTCAAACGCAACCTGCAACACTTCGCCCGCTATATTGCCCGGGAGAAGCTGAATGGGAGCTTTCCGATACAAGCATTGGAACAGGCCCTACTTTCGGCATGACAGCAGGGTAGTGGCCGCCTGGCTGAAGCGCTGCCAGGCCAGGTCGGGGGCCAGAGCAGCGTACTGATCCGCCGCGATGCTCTGGGCGGGCAGGCCAAGGGCCTGAAGAATCGCCTCTTTCCAGGCGTCGATATCATTCACCGGCGCATAACGCCCGGTTTCAGCCAACTGCTCACGGAACACTGGCAAATCGCTGGTCAATACCGGCACACCGGACATCACTGCTTCCTGCAGGATTAGCCCCAGGCCCTCGTCCAGCGACGGGATGGCCACCCAGTCGAATGCCTTGTAAAGCATCGCCGCATGCTTCAGATGCCCAGGCAGCGAAACCTTGTCTTGCAGGCCCAGCCGGTTGATGCGGGCCTCGAGCGCTGCGCGATTCGAACCCTCGCCGATAATCACCAGACGCATCTCCGGTCGGCTCGCCAGGGCCTTGGCGAAGGCCTCCAACAGGCAAGCAAAACCCTTATCGTCCACCAGACGCCCGACCGCGCCGAATACCGGAGCATCGCCCGCGGGCAGGCCGAGGGTGGCCCGGGCCTCGGCACGCGGTAGCAGCCTTGCGTTGAACTCGTGCGGATTGAACGCGCTGCGCAAGGCCGTCACCGGCATCTGAAAATCGTATTCGAGGGATGAAGCCAGGGTCTGCGAAACAGCCGCGAGAGTCAGCTGCGAAGCGGGGAACTGCCGAAACAGCTGTTGATCCTTGCGGTGCAAGCGCGTGGAGCCGTGGATCACCACCACCGCACGCATGTGCGGCAATGACTTGAGGACCGGCAACAAGGTACGCGCCACCCCCAGGCCATCGAGCAACAACACCTGGGCATCGCTTTCCCGCAACGCCTTGCGAAAACTGGCCCGCAGCCAGGGTTCGAGCAAGCGCCAGAAATGCTTGCCCTTCAGCCGCGCCGACGACAGGTTCCACTCCCGGCATTCCCCCACTTCGGCAACGCATCCGGTGGACGAGCCTTGCAGCAGCCAGGTCTTGACCACAGTGCCTGGCTCGGCCTGAGAGAGGATCTGCTGGTGAACCTTGTGAACGGAGGCAAATGCACTGCCGCCTGCCCACATGATGTTGAGAATGCTCATTGGGCACATAGCCCTTTCGCGGTATTCGGGAAAGTGAAACCGGTAGAACTAATTGATAAACCAGCCAATACCGACTCCAACCAACAGGACTAAAACAAGCTTGATTTGCTCGCGACGACTGCGCCGAGCCTTACGCTGCCGCTCGGCGGCAGTCTCCACATGCAGACCGAAGCCTGTATGCAGCACCGCGTCGCCTTCCAGGCTGACAGCTGTCAGGTTCAGCTCAGCATAGCGCTTGGACAGCGCTTTCTCGCCTCCATGCCCGGCGAAAGGCGCGCACAGTCGATACTCTGCCATCCGGCGCAAGCCCGGGTTCAGGGAGAAGCTCTGCCACTCGGGTTTGTCGGAGATCAGCGGATAACAAGGCACACCACCGATCAACTCGCGGGCACCCAAGTGGATGTAGGGACTATGGACTCGCAGGTCGTGGGCATAACTGCGCAACCAGACCTGCAGGATGTCCTGGCGCTGCTCGAGAATCGCTTTCGAATCCTCGACAAAACCCGGGCGGTAAAACTCCCAATCGTCTTCGCAATGGAAGATGTAGGGGGTCTTGACCTGCTCGTAGGCCAGGTCGATCGACGCCAACTGCCCGAGCTTCGGCCGGTTGACGAAGAAGGTACAGTGATCTTTCCAATGGGCAGGCACCGCCGTGCGCACCCGCTCGTCGCCCGCATCTTCGGTGATGAAGACTTCGCGGATCGGCGCACTGTTGAAGCGATCGAAACTCTCCAGCGTGAGCTTGAGCAGGTCCAGGCGACCGCAACTGGTGACCACCAACGTGATGTCACTCTCTTGACTAAACTGCACTTGATTCTCACCTACGACAAAGTGCGATCACTATTAAGGGCTCGGTGACCGCTGTCAAACACCCAGTTTCGAGCGTACGCGCTCGATAAGGCTCAAGGGTGCACGAGGCCGCAATGCGGGCTGGAGTTCCTCGACAATACGCTGCCCGATACGGGCGAAGCTGAACTGAGAGGCCGCCAGATCGCGGCCGTTTCGCGCGATGCTCTGCGCCAGGGCCGGATCGGCGCGCAACATGGCGAGTTTTTCCTGCAATTGCGGGATGTTCTGATAAAAGACCACGTTGTGCAGGTCCTGCAAGCCCAGCGCGCGGTTTTCCGCCTCACCCTGGTCGAATGCCAGCAACACACAGCCACAAGCCATGGCTTCGAAATTCTTGATCATGTATTCGCCCATGCCGACGTCGGCACTGACAAAAAAGCGGATGCGGTTGAGGGTGTCGCAATACTCTTCGCCCGACTTGGTCCGCGTCACCACCAAGGGCTCGACCTGACCAAGTTCGTCGAGCAGCGCCTTGCGTCCGCTGTAGGCCACGCTGTTGGTGCTGCCGACGAATGCCAGCTCGATATCCCGCTCGCGGCCCTGATCCTGCAGCAGGGTCTGGTCGTAGCCCTTGGGCACGAATACCGCGTCGAAACCTTCCTCGCGCAAGCGCTCGCTGACCATGAACCCCGAACTGATCACCCGTGCCCACGGCAGGCGGCGGTAGTGTGCGCTGAACTTGCCGGTGTACTTGCAGGTTATGTAGTTCTGGTAGGCGTCGTGCTCGAGGATCACCAGGTTGGGAATGCTGCGGATGAAGCTCGCCTGGCGGATTTCCTGCTTGAAACGCAGGAAGAACACGATGCGGTCATAGCGCGATACATCCACCTCACGGCGGAAATAGCCACGCAGGTTGCGCTGCTCGTCACTGCTCAACCACCGCAGGTCGCATTCGCAATGGGCGGCAACGCCTTCGTACAGGCGGTCCAGAATGGCCCGCTGTTCTTTCTGCACCAGAAATAGAACCTTCATCATCTTCCTTGCAGCCGTGAGCAACCGGACAAAAGAGCGAAACTACCCTGGCCGACAGGCAAAAGGGTGTCATGCAATATCAATTTACAAACGCCAGAACAGCTCATGCCGGCGTACCGCCTTGCGGAAAAACTCGTTCTCGCCATAAGGCGAAGCGGCGCGGCCAGCCAGCACACGCTGCAGGACCCGGCGCAGACGGCGCTTGAACGGCGCTCGCGGCTGCAGGTCGTGCATCATGCCCAGGGCCATCGCCTTGTCCCGTTGCTGTTCGACCGACAGCGGCAAGCAGCAGGGCCTGAGCACCTGGGCCGGGTCGAACACCGGCGGCAGGGCAATGCCCGCCCCTGAATCGCCCATCGGCCAGCGGTCGTTGTCATGCAAATGATTGGCATAACCGAGCAAGGTGGTCGGCTGCCACTCCAGCCCCTGCAACGCTTCCAGTACCGCCTGCTGGGCGCAGATGTGGTCCGGGTGCGGATCGAGGGTCGGATGCGGCAGCACGATCACCTCGGGGCGGGCCTTGAGCAGCAGCGCCCGCAGGTCGGCCAAGAGATTGTTCCAGGTCGGCGCGCCATCGGCATCCGCTGGCAGCGGGAACGGGTTGAACTGGCGGAACAGGCGGATATCCGACAGTTCGGCCTCGCGGGACGCCACAGGCCGGTTCGGCGCCGCCTGCATGGCCGGCAGTTGCAGGCAGAAATACCCCAGCTGCACACAACGTTCCTCGGCGACCCCGGCCCAACGCGGCACTGCAATGCTGTCCCAGGCCCGCAGCCGACCCTTGATCCGCGCCGCATCTGCAGCGTTCATGCCCATCTGCCGGTAATGCTCGGCTTCGATCTCGCCCGCGGTCAACGTGACGATCCAGGCTTCGTCAGCCTGGCTGTACAGACCGAAGGCAGCCAGTTCGGCATCGTCGGCGTGGGGGGCGATGACCATTACCCGCTGGTGGCGATAGTCCGGCTCACGGAACACCGACAACAGCGGCTCGCCGTGCACCCGGCAGAAACGCCCGCGCAATTGCAGCTCGCCGCTGGCCAGAGGTCGTGCCAGCCCACTGAGATTGAGATAACGCAGGCCGTTCACGCCACGCTCGAACGTCTGCCGATCCTGCCCCGCCAAGCAGACGCAAGGATCGAAAAAGCGCCCCAGCCAGCTGCTGCTGACCTTTACCGCGAGGATCAGGGTTTCATCCCCCGCCAGGTCGATCGCCTGGTCCAGCACCAGGCGCTGCTTGTCCAGGTGGACCTTGGGCTGCTCGGTGCCGAACGGAAAGCTGTACTGATAATCGTCCCGGGGCGAATAAAACAAATGGTCGGCGAACCAGGCCTCATGGGCCACCCAGGCCAGCACCGCGAGCAGCAGCGGCAGCCACCAGGCCACCAGCACACCGATGGCCACCAGCACCAGCAGGCCGATCAGCAGGCCCAGGCGCTTCTGCCGGCGATGGCGTTTGAGCAACTGTTGCTTGCGACTCGACGGCTGATTCATACCGTGAACACCGGAACGGGGTTGCACCAGCGATCCTTGTATTCGCGATCGGCGCGACCGAAGGAGAAACGCAGCGGCTTGTCGATGGCCCGCGCCTGCTCCCAGGCGCTTTGCGTATTGAGGAAACTCAACACGCTGCCGGGGCTGAACTCGCGGGTTTCAGGATCGACGCCACCGTTGATGTATTCGACGCTGATCCACTCCGGCGCTTCGACCCGGTACACCAGCTGAATGGCGATCGGCGCATCGTTGAGGAAAATCACCGAGCCGATCAGCAGCTCGCGCAGCAACTCGATGACTTCGGCCATGCGCTCGGCACCGGTGGCCGGGAACCCCCAGCGCCGCTGGAACAGATCGCAGTAGATGGCCGCCAGTTCCTGGCTGGAGAACTCGCTGACCGGGCGCACCACGCCGCCCGCCTCTTCCAGCAGGCGCAGTTCGCGGCGCTGGTTGTAGCGGAACTTCTTCGACAGCTCTTCAGGCGTGCGGGCCATGGCCAATTGCTCCGCCTGGGGCTTGAGGGTGCTGAACCGGCCCTGGTTCAAGGCCGACAGATAACGACCGCGATGACGCAGCGGGGCTTGGGTCTCAGGCGCCGCCGGCAGGATCAGCTCGGCGTTGCCCAGGTCGAACAGGCCTTTCTTGCCACGGCGCTTGAGCACGTCCTTGGACAGCGCCAGGTCGCGCCCCCAGGTCGGAATCGCCGCCTGCAGTTCGCCGGCCTGTTCCCAGGCCAGGTAACGGACCGGGATGCCCGCCAGGTTCGCCAGGCGCTCCACCACCAGCGGATGGGTAGCAACGCTGCCGCCAAAACGCTGCCAGGCGGCGGCATAAGTCGAGGCGTCGACGACCGACCAGCCACGCTCGCGCCAGCCTTGGAATCGATTGAGCATCAGGGCCTCGCGGTCAGATCGGTAACTTGCGGCAGACGCCAGAAGGCGTCGCGTACAGCACGGTCGGAGAAGCGCTCGCGCAGGCGCTCGAACATCAGCTCGGCGCACAGCAAGCGCTGGTTCTCATCCATCCCGGCCAGGTGTTGCAGGCCCTGGGCCATATGCTCGGCATCGCCCAGCGGGAACAGGATGCCGACGCCTTCGACCACTTCCTTGGCCCCGCCACAGGCCGTCGCCAGCAAAGGCACGCCAGCGGCCATGGCCTCCAGCAGCACCATGCCGAATGGCTCGTGGTCGGAGCTCAGGGCAAAGGCATCGAAAGCACGGAAATAACGCCGGGCTTCTGTGACCTGGCCGAGGAACAGCACGCGGTCGGCGATGCCCAGCTCGCGAGAAAGATCCTTGAGGTTCTGCTCCAGACGCCCGCTACCGAGAATCGCCAGCTGGCTTTCCCGAGGCAGCCCCGGCAATGCCGCGGCAAACCCATGCAGCAGGGTGGCCTGGTCCTTGTCCGGGTGCAGACGCCCGACATTGCCGACAATCCAGGCGGAAGGCGACAGCCCCAGCTCCTGGCGCGCTTCGGCCTTGGACAACTGGGTAGCCTGCAAGGCTTCGACGTCGATCCGGTTGTACAGCGTCTGAATCCGCGCCGCCGGCCATTGTGGCAGGCAACTGCGCATGTCATCGCGCACCGCGTCGGACACGCCGAGCAGGCTCAGGCGCTTGCGGAACAGGTTGGCGAACAGGCGGCGACTGCCGCGCTGGTAATCGCCAAACGCGTGATGCACACCGATCACCGGCAACGCGGTGCCCAGCAATGCGATGTAGATCGGCTTGAAACGGTGGGCGATGCAGAAACTGAAGTTGCGCGACGCGGCGATCTTGCGCAGGTCGCGTATCGCCCCCAGCTTCAGGCCACGAATGGCCTTGGAGCTGTATTCCATGAACAGCACTTCGTCGCTGGCACAGGCATCGGCCACCTCGGCATCGGCAACCCCGGTGAGGAACACCGTGGTCACGCGATAGCCGCTGCCCGCGAACAGGCTGGCGTATTGCCGGGCACAGTCCAGGAACGGCCCGTCATAGCCGTGGCAGAACTGCAGGACGTGGCGCTCAGCCGAGCGTGTCATAAGGATCCACGCCGTCTTTGACTACCAGGATGTCTTCCATGATCAGGTACTGCAGATCGGAGCCGAAGAACATGTTCAAGGCGTCGGTCGGCGAGCAGATCATCGGCTCGCCACGGCGGTTGAGCGAGGTGTTCAGCGACACGCCGTTGCCGGTCAGGACTTCCAGGGCCTTCATCATGTCGTAGTAGCGCGGGTTGTATTCGCGCTTGAGCACCTGGGCCCGGGAAGTGCCGTCTTCGTGGACCACTTCCGGCACGCGGGTCTTCCACTCTTCCGCCACTTCGAAGGTGAAGGTCATGAATGGCGCCGGGTGATCAACCTTGATCATCTGCGGACCGACGGTGTCGAGCATCGACGGGCAGAAAGGCCTCCAGCGCTCGCGGAACTTGATCTGCTCGTTGATGCGGTCGGCCACGCCGGTGGCGCTCGGGCAACCGATGATCGAACGACCGCCCAGGGCGCGCGGACCGAACTCCATGCGACCCTGGAACCAGGCCACCGGGTTGCCGTCGACCATGATCTTGGCGATACGCTCGGGGGTGTTGTCGATCTGGCGCCAGGCCGGCTTGTTCGGGTGGCGGGCACAGGCGGCGATCACGTCTTCGTTGCTGTAGGACGGGCCGAGATAGACGTGTTCCATCTTCTCCACCGGCACGCCGCGAGCGTGGGAAACATAGGCCGCGGCACCGACCGCGGTACCGGCATCGCCGGACGCCGGCTGCACGAACAGCTCTTTGACTTCCGGACGGGCGATGATCTTCTGGTTCAGCTTGACGTTCAGCGCACAGCCGCCGGCAAAGGCCAGCTTGCCGGTTTCCTTGAGGATGTCGCCCAGGTAGTGGTCGATCATCTGCAGCGCCAGCTTCTCGAACAGCGCCTGCATGCTAGCCGCGTAGTGGATGTACGGCTCGTCGGCGATGTCGCCTTCGCGCTTCGGACCCAGCCACTCGATCAGCTTCGGCGAGAAGTAGAAACCCTTGCCCTTTTCTTTGTAGCGGCGCAGGCCGATGACGTTGGCGTAATCGGTGTTGATCACCAGTTCGCCGTTTTCAAAGCTGGCCAGGCGGGAGAAATCGTACTTGCTGGCATCGCCGTACGGCGCCATGCCCATGACCTTGAACTCGCCGTCGAGCATTTCGAAGCCGAGGAACTCGGTGATCGCGCCATACAGGCCGCCGAGGGAGTCCGGATCGAAAAATTCCTTGATCTTGTGGATCTTGCCGTTTTCGCCGTAGCCGAAGAAAGTCGTGGCGTACTCGCCCTTGCCGTCGATCCCGAGGATCGCGGTTTTCTCCTTGAAGCCGGAGCAGTGGTAGGCGCTGGAAGCGTGGGCCAGGTGGTGCTCGACCGGCTCGATCTTGATCTTCTTGGGATCGAAGCCCAGTTGCTCGAGGCACCAGACGATCTTGTTGCGATAACGCTTGTAGCGGCGGTTGCCCATCAGGATCGCGTCGAGGGCGCGGTCCGGGGCGTACCAGTAACGCTTGGCGTAGTGCCAGCGGGCCTTGCCGAACAGGCTGATCGGGGCGAACGGGATCGCCACCACGTCAACGTCGGAAGGCTTGATGCCGGCCTGTTCCAGACAGAACTTCGCCGATTCGTAGGGCATGCGGTTCTTTGCATGTTTATCGCGTACGAAGCGCTCTTCTTCAGCCGCCGCCACCAGCTTGCCGTCGATGTACAGCGCTGCGGAAGGATCATGGCTAAGGGCGCCGGACAGGCCAAGAATCGTCAATGCCACAGGGGTCTAGCCTCTTAAGTCTGCATGCAGGCGACGTGCGCCTGGAATTAATGTGCTCCCCGCCACGGGCGAGAAACAGCTAAAGGGCGGGATTATAGCGTAAACCTGCCGCGGGATGATCCTTGACGTTTCAGCACCGGGCACTGGCGCCCAATATGGCCTGCGAGGGATCTGTAGCCGCTGCCGCAGGCTGCGACAAGGCCCGAAGAACCTTTCTGCGATCTCAAGAGCGCGACCGCTTCGCGCTCTTCAGATCGCAGCCTGCGGCAGCGGCTACAGGTGTCAGCCGGTGAAAGGTTCGGCGGTTTTAGGCAGGCGTTGGTCGATGACCTGATACAGCGCGCTGCTTTCTGGCCAGTTACGCATGAAGCGCGCACGGTCGCGGGCGTAGGCCGGGGCGAAGCTGCCGAGGCTGTGGTGCTGGCACATGGAATCCAGGTCGATCAGCGCCCAGCGGTCCTCTTGCCAGAACAGGTTGTGCCCCTTGAAGTCGCCATGGCTGATGCGTTCGCGGATCAACTCGGCAAACAGCCGGTCCAGCGCCTGCAACTCCGCTTCCGGAGCCGCGCCGCTGTCGATATAGGGCGCGAAGCGTTCGATGATGTCCGGCCCCGCCAGGTATTCGGTCACCAGATAGGCCCGACTGCGCAGCCAGAGAAAACGCTTCTCCAGCAGGGCCAGCGGCTTGGGCGTGGCAATGCCGAGGAACGCCAGGCGATTGCCCTCCTGCCACGAATGCCAGGCCCGGCTGGGGCGCCAGAAGCGCTTGAGCCAATGGGCAAAACCCTTGATGTTGTAGCGCTTGACCACCAGGGTGCGGCCCGCCACTTCGACCCGGCCGACGCTGGCGGCGCCACCGGTCTTGTACAGGTGCCCCTGGTCCAGCAGCGCGTCGGCCTGCTCCAGCACCGGCAGCATCGCCGCCTCTTCCTCGCGCCGAATCGCCCACAAGGCGAAGGGCCCGCGCAGCACGCTGAACAGGGTGCACTCGCGACCGACCTTGTTGAGGAAATCCTTCAAGCGCCAGCTGCGCACCTTGTCCACCTGCTTCTGCAAGGCTTCCAGCGGCAAGGCATGCTCGGCATTGTTCAGCAGGTAATGCACCAGCAGCTCTTCGGTGAAGGGCTCCAGGCTCTTGGGCAGCTGGGCGAAAAACACCCCGAGGTTTTCCAGGACTTTCTGCCGGGACAGCGGTTTGCCCGCCTGTTCCACGCAGATCCCGGCGCCGTCGATCAGGTACAACTTGCCCTGATGACGCAGCAGGTTGTCCAGATGCAGGTCTTCCTGCCACAGGCCCTTGCCGTGCAATTCGGCGATGGCGGCCAGGGCTTCGGCGAGTACCGCCTGCTGCTCATCAGCCAACGCTGGCAACGACTCCACTTGTTTCCAGGCATCGCCCAGACTCTCGGAACCTTCCAGGAACTCGAACAGCAGCCAGCCGCCCTCGCCTTCCTTCAGGCCGTCTGCCAACAGCAACGGCGTGGTCATGCCCTGTTCTTCAAGCAAGCGCACGCCTTGCAGCTCACGCTGGAAATGCCGCGCCGCCTTGGCCCCCACCAGTAACTTGGCCAGCACCGGGCGCCCGCGCCATACACCGGCGCCGACATAGCGCTGCCCCGGTAGCACCCGCAGCAGGCTGAGCAACTGCAGCGTGGCCGGCCCGGCAGCGTCGGCCAGTTCCAGACTCAACGGCAGGCTTGGCGCGCGGCCGGCCCGTTCAAGTTCGGACAGACGCATCAACGAGTCTCCTTGTGGCTGCGGCGCGCACTCAGGCGGTTCAGCCAGGCATCGACCAGCGAGCTGTCCCGCGGCTGATCCAGATAGGTCGCAAGCAAGGCGCGCACATCGCTCTCACTCCAGACCGGGGCGCGACGCAACAACGGCTCCAGGTCCTTGACCCGGTCACGCTGGCCGAACAACAGCGGACGGGTCTTTTCCAGGTCGATCAATTGCGCCTGGTAACCATCGCCGGTGGCCCGTAGGAAAATATGCTTGGGATAAAAGCAGCCGTGCACCTGGCGCACCGCGTGCAACTGGCGCGCCAGCAGGCCGCAGGCCCGCAGGATCGCCGCGTGCTGATCCGGGCTGAGCTGCGCCCATTGCTGCAGCAGCGAATCCAGGTCGTTCCAGCCATCCAGCGCCCGGGTCAGCAGGATCGCCCGGGTTTCGCCTGCCACCTTGCGCTCGCCAAAGAAGGCCGCCTGCAGCGCTGGAATGCCCAACTGCTGGTAGCGGCTGATATTGCGAAACTCGCGGGCGAAACTCGGCTCGCCGAACGGCCGGTGCAGGGTCCGCGTCAGGTAGTTGCTCTGGCGCTTGAGGTAGTAGCCGTGGCCTTCCAGGTCAAGGCGATACACGCTGCTCCAGCCCCCACCATCGGTGTTGGGCTCGTCCACCGCCTCAAGTTGCTTGGCCCACAACGCGTCGAAGCTGTCGAGGCCGTGGCGCTCCAGCAACGCACGGTCCTGAGCCGCCAGGAAATCGGTCATTCGCGCCCCTCGAAAAATCTCAGCACATGCCGGATGCGGCACTTGTCCGCGGCATTCAGCCGGGTGCGCTGGCGGTACTGCAAATAGAAGCGCAGGCGCTGGGTGGCGGACAAATGATACTTGGCCACCTTGTCCAGGCACGCCAGGTCCTTGGTGATCCGGTACTTGAGCCAGAAACCGCGCCAGAAATCGCCATTGGGGCAATCGATCAGGTACAGCCGGACCTCATCGTCGATCAGCAGGTTGCGCCACTTCAAGTCGTTATGGGTAAAGCGATGCTCATGCATGATCCGCGTGTAGCGCGCCAGCTGCTGGCTGACCCGGTCCACCCAGGCCCGATCGGCCAGCAGCGGGTCGTTGCGCTCGGCCAGGACCGACAGGTCTTCGGTGCGTGGCAGCTCGCGGGTGATCATCGCCCCCCGGTCGTAAGCCAGGCCACGGCGCTCCAGGCCCCAGGCCACCACCTCCGCCGTGGGAATGCCCCACTTGGCGAAACGCTTGAGGTTCTGCCACTCGGACTTGACCCGCGGCTTGCCCAGATAGCGCCGCAGGTTCTTGCCGGCGCCGGTGTAGCGCTTGACGTAATAGTTGATGCCGTTGCGTTCGACCCGGATGACCTCCGACAACGGGTCGCGGGTCAGGTGTTCGCCCTCGAGGGCAAAGACCGCATCCAGACTGCCGAAGTCCTGCGCCAGCTCCCGATACCCAGGTTCAAGGTTCCAACCCGCCATCAGAGCGCATCTCCGTACCGCTGCTTGCGTGCGTACAGCTTGTTGGCCTTGCCCTCCAGCCAGGCCAGCAGAGGCGCTTCGTCGCTCAGGATCTGGCGCAACGGCTGTTGGAAATAACCCTTGAGGAAGCGCAGCTTGTCGCGCCGGGTCAGGCCGATATCCAGTGCCGAGAAATACAGCGCCGCCAGGTCCTTGTCGCGCCAGCGCCGGGTGATGGCCGGGCGGGTCTGGGCGCGGTGCAGGTCGATCACCGAGAGCTTGAAGTCATCCGGCGTCACCGGCTTGTCGGTGTGCAGCAGGAAGTGACAGATGTAGCAGTCGCGATGGTTGACCCCGGCGCGGTGCATCATGCCGGTCATGCGCGCCACTTCGGCGATCAGCGCGCGCTTGAGCCTGGGCTGCGGCGGCTGCTTGACCCAGTCGATGCTGAAGTCTTCGAGGCTGATGGTCGGCGCCAGCTCCTCGGTGACGATGAACGAATGCTGGTTGGCCGGGTTGCTGCCGCGCTCGCCATAGGCCACGGCGGTCATGGTCGGCACACCGGCTTCCTGCAGGCGTTGGATGGCCTGCCATTCCTGGCCCGCGCCGAGCACCGGCAGCTTGGCGGTGAGCAGGTTCTTGAAGATCTCGCCCCAACCGATACCGCGGTGAATCTTTACGAAGAACCCTTCGCCAGCCACCTCGGTACGCAAGGTACGGCGGGCTTCCAGTTCACGGTAGACCTGGCCGTCCAGACGCTCGACTTCGGCGAACGCATCGCGTCCGGCCCAAAGGGTCTTGAACGGTTCGGCAAGAATCAACTTCATCAGTGTTGCTCCGCCAGAATCACATCCGCAGCGTGCTGCGGCATGCTATAGAGGTCGGCCGTCTCGGCGAACGCCAGGCCGTTACGGCTCCAGGTCGCGCGTGCAGCGTCGTCGGTCAACATGGTGTTCAGGTATTGATTGAGCTGTCCCTGCTCCAGTGGCTCGTCCAGTACCAGGCCGCTGTCGGCCTCGGCGATGTAATGGGCATAACCGCAGACCGCGCTGACCAGCACCGGCAAGCCGGCCACCAGCGCTTCCAGCAACACGGTGCCGGTGTTTTCGTTGTACGCCGGGTGGATCAACAGGTCGGCGCCCAACAGGAAACGCGGAATATCACTGCGCCCCTTGAGGAACTGCACATGCTCGCCCAGGCCCAATGCCGCGCTCTGTAATTGGAATACTTTGGGGTCGTCCTGGCCAATTACAAATAGCCGGGTGCGTTTCTTCAGTTCCGGCGGCAAGGCAGCCACGGCCTTGAGGCTGCGATCCACGCCCTTGGTCTTGAACCCGGAGCCGATCTGCACCAGCAGCAAATCATCGTCTTTCAGGGCGAACTCGCGACGGAATTCGGCGCGGATCTCGGCCGCGTTGGCCGGCGCGCGACGGTCCTGGGCGATGCCTGGCGGCAGCAGGTGGAAACGCTCCACCGGGGTGTCGTAATGCTTGATGAACAGCGGCTGCTGGACCTCGGAAATCATCAGCACTTCGGTCTTGGCGTCCCGGGCGAACACCGCGCGTTCGTATTCGGCGAAGTGCCGGTAGCGGCCCCAGCGGCGGTACAGCGAGTGGCGCAGGTTCTGCGCCTTGTCTTCGAAGCAGCCGTCGGCGGCGTAGTACACGTCCAGGCCGGGCATCTTGTTGAAGCCGATCAGGCGGTCCACCGGACGCTTGGCCAGGTCGGCCTCCATCCAGGCGCTGAGCTTCTCGTTACGACGATGGTTGAAGAACGCCTTGACCGGCGCCACCAGCACCTCGAAACCCGGCGGCACATCGCCTTCCCAGATCAGCGTATAGACGCGAATCCGGTGCCCGCGCTTCTGGCACTCCAGGGCGATGCGCATGAAGTCCCGTTGCAGGCCGCCGAACGGGAAGTATTTATAAAGGACAAAAGCCAATTGCATCAGCGCAGCTCCTCAGCCAGTAACAACCTGCTCAGCCGGCTGGCGACACGCTCAGGATTCAGACGCGTGAAGCACAGCGGCCACTCGCGTTTCAGGTCGAACCGCCGCTGATCTTCAGCCGTCGGTTGATAGGTGCATTTTTTCTGCAGGCACGGCGCGCAGGGGAAGTCGCTGGCCATATGGATCTGCGCCTTGCCATAGGCACCGGTCAGGCCCGGGTTGGTCGGGCCGAACAGGGAAATGGTCGGCACATCCAGCGCCGCGGCGAGATGGCCAAGCCCGGTATCCACCGCGACGCAGGCCCGGGCTTGCGCCAGCACCTTGGCGACGCCCGCCAGGTTCAGCTTCGGCAGCACCGTGGCGTTGCTCAGGCCCTGGGCAATACGCTCGGCCCGGGCCTTCTCCGCCGGGTTGCCCCACGGCAACTTGACCTCGACGCCCAACTGGCCCATGCGTTCGGCCAGCTCGCGCCAATAGGCTTGCGGCCAGTGCTTGGTGTCCCAGGTGGTGCCGTGCAGGAACACCACGAACGGCTTGGGCCGCGGCAACTCCACCAGTTTCTCGACGTTCAGGCCGTAATCGCCCAGGCCCTGGGGCAAGTCATACCCCAGCGCCACGGCGAACAGCTGGCGCACACGCTCCACGGCATGCTGGCCGCGGGCGACGGCCAGGCGCCGCGAATAGAAACGCGCCGCCAGGGGTTCGCGTGCCGACTGCTTGTCCAGGCCGGCCACCGGCGCCTTGACGTAGCGCGTCAGCCAGGCGCTTTTCAGCAAGCCCTGGGCGTCGATCACCAGATCGTACTTGGTGGCACGCACGCTTTGCTTGAAGCGCCGCCACTCGCCACTCTTGATGGTCTGCCAGATGTTCTTGCGCCAGCGGCGAATCGCCACCGGGATCACTTTATCCACAGCCGGGTGCCAGGTCGGGATTTCCGCGAACCCCTCTTCCACCACCCAGTCGAACTTGACCCCCGGGATCGCCCGCGCCGCATCGGTCAGCGCCGGCAGCGCATGAATCACGTCGCCCAGGGAAGAGGTCTTGATCAACAGTACCCGCACTTACCGAACCTCGACCGCGGTGCCTTGCAACCGCTGCAAGGCCTGGTCCACCGAGTCGGGCAGCAGCTGGCGCAGGCAGTTGTAATGGCCAAAGCGGCAGGTGCGATCGAAGCACGGGCTGCACTCGATGCCCAGGCGCACGACTTCGACCTGGTCGGCCAGCGGCGGGGTGAAACCCGGCGATGTCGAGCCGTACACCGCCACCAGCGGGCGATTCAGCGCCGCCGCCACGTGCATCAGCCCGGAGTCGTTGGACACCACGGAATCGGCGCAGGACAGCAGGTCGATGGCCTCGGCCAGGGAGGTGCCGCCGCAGAGGTTGACCGACTCTTCGCGCAGCCCAGGAATCAGCCGGGCGCGAATGTCTTCGCCGACCACGTGATCGTTCTTCGAACCGAACAGCCAGACCTGCCAGCCCTCGCGGATCTTCAGTTCGGCAACCTTGGCGTAATGCTCGGACGGCCAGCGCTTGGCTTCGCCGAACTCGGCACCCGGACATAGCGCCAGCACCGGGCGGTCCAGGGTCAGGCCGAACTTGGCCAGCGCCGCTTCGCGGCTGGCCGGATCGATCTGCAGGTCGGGACGCGGATACGGCTTGGGCAGCTCGGCGCCCGGCTCGTAAGCCAGGGCCATGAAGCGCTCGATCATCAGCGGATAACGTTCTTTGTCCAGCGTGCGCACGTCGTTGAGCAGGCCGTAGCGGAACTCGCCACGCCAGCCGGTGCGTTGCGCGATGCCGGCAAAAAACGGCACCAGCGCCGACTTCAGCGAGTTGGGCAGCAGGATGGCCTGGTCGTACTGGCCGACCAGGGATTTGCCGATGCGCCGACGAGTCGCCAGTTCCAGCACGCCGTGGCCGAGCGGGAAGCTCAAGGCCCGCCGCACTTGCGGCATGCGCTCCAGGATCGGCCGGCTCCACTCGGGGGCCAGCACGTCGATCTCGCATTGAGGATGGCGCTGTTTCAGACACTGGAAGAGTGTCTGCGCCATCACCATGTCACCGACCCAACTGGGCCCAACGATCAGAATATTCATGTGGTTTCCAAAAACGAACCGGGGAGGCTTACGCCTCCCCGCCTCGAGAATCCAGCCCTGCGGCATTCACCGCCAGCTCATTGTGGACGAGCCGCAACCTGGCTCGCCGGATACATTTGTGGCAACGCAGCGCACGCTGCCTAGCTTAGCCCCAGCTCGCGCCAAATCCGCAATACCTCCCGTCGCTCGCTGGCGAACTGGTCGCCGGCGATGACCCCGGCCTCGTTCTGCAAGGCCTGGCGGTGAGCCGCGGAGCGGTAGGCCTTATAGACCTCGCGCAACAGACTGGCGTCGGTCGCGGGCATCAGCCCGACTTCCTCCAGACCTTCCAGAATGCGGATATTGTCGGTGTAGCGCAGCAATGACGGGTGCTCTTGCGACCACGCCAGGGCCGCGTATTGCACCATAAATTCGATGTCGACGATACCTCCGGCGTCCTGCTTGAGGTCGAACGGCGCCGTGGCCTCGAAGGCATTTGCCGCGGTTCCGGCAGCCGTCGCCCTGGTCCCCAGGTTGTCGCGCATCTTGGCCCGCATCTCGCTGACCTCCTGCTGCAACTTGGGCAGGTCACGGGCACGACCCAGCACCGCCGCCCGCACTTTCTCGAAGGCCTGGCCGACATCCTGGCTACCCACCAGCACCCGGGCGCGCACCAGCGCCTGATGCTCCCAGGTCCAGGCCTCGTTCTCCTGATAACGGGCGAAAGCCCCCAACGAACTCACCAGCAAGCCCGACGCCCCGGACGGCCGCAGACGCATGTCCACTTCGTACAGCTGGCCGGAGTTGGTCTGGGTGGTCAGCAGGTGAATGATCCGCTGGCCCAGGCGGGTGAAGAACTGCGCGCCGTCGATCGGTTTCGGGCCATCGGTTTCCGCCTGCGGATCGCCGTCATGGATAAACACCAGGTCCAGGTCGGAACCATGTCCGAGTTCCAGGCCACCGACTTTCCCGTAACCGACAATAATGAAGCCGGGATCGCACAAGCTGCCATCGGTGCGCTGCGGAGCGCCGTATTTGGCCACCGTCTGGCGCCAGGCCAGGGCCAGCACCTGTTCGAGGATCGCCTCGGCCAGCCAGGTCAGATAATCGCTGACCTTCATCAGCGGCAGGCTGCCGGCGATTTCCGAGGCTGCCACCCGCAGGCGGTGAGCCAGCTTGAAGTGGCGCAGCGCTTCCATCTGCTGCTCCAGGTCGTCCTCGGGGATGCGCGTCAGGCGTTCGCGCAGCTCGGCGGCCAGCTCCGGCGCCAGTGGCGGCTTGAACAGCCGGCCTTCGTTGAGCAATTCATCGAGCAGCAGCGGGAAGCGGGTGATCTGCTCGGCGATCCACGGGCTGGCGGCACACAGGGTCAGCAGGCGGCGCAAGGCCCCGGGATTCTCGGTGAGCAGCACCAGGTAGGCAGAACGCCGCGCCACCGCCTCGACCAGCGGCAACACGCGTTCCAGCACCAGGTCCGGATCGGCATGCTCTACCGCCTGGGCCAGCAGGCGGGGAATAAAGGCGTCGAGACGCTCGCGCCCCAAACGCTGCATGGCCCGCAATTGCGGGCTGCCACGCAGGCCGGCCAGCGCCCTGAGCGCCTTGGGCGCGTCATTGAAACCGCCTTCCTGCAACTGCCGGCAGGCAGCTTCCTCGTCCTGGGCTTCCTCCCACAACGGCAGCCATTCACCGCCGACCACCACTTCGCATTCGCTGCCTTCGTCTTCATCCGGGTCGGCGATCACCTGACGGAAGTGCCATTCCACCCGACCGCGCCAATACATCAGCCGCTCATGGAACGCCGCCCAGTCGGCAAAACCCAGCATGAAGGCAATACGCGCCTGGTCCTGTGGATTGTCCGGCAGCATCTGCGTCTGCCGGTCGGCGATCGCCTGGATCGCGTGCTCGGTGTAACGCAGGAATTCGTAACCTTCACGCAGCTCGGCGATCACCGCGGGCGGCAGGTAACCCTGCCCCTCCAGGGTGGTCAGCACCTTTAATAGAGGACGCTGCTGCAGGCTCAGGTCGCGCCCGCCGTGGATCAGCTGGAAAGCCTGGGCGATGAACTCGACTTCACGAATCCCGCCGGAGCCCAGCTTGATATTGTCGGCCATGCCCTTGCGCCGCACTTCCTGCTGGATCAGCTGCTTCATGGTGCGCAGCGCTTCGATCGCCGAGAAGTCCAGGTAACGCCGATAGACAAAGGGCCGCAGCATGTCGAGCAACTGCGCGCCGGCGATCTGGTCACCCGCCACCACCCGCGCCTTGATCATCGCGTAGCGCTCCCAGTCGCGGCCCTGATCCTGGTAGTACTGCTCCAGCGCATTGAAGCTCAGCACCAGGGCGCCCGCCGAACCGTAGGGCCGCAGGCGCATGTCGACGCGGAACACGAAACCGTCGACGGTCATCGGGTCCAGCGCCTTGATCAGGCGCTGCCCCAGGCGGATGAAAAACTCCTGGTTATCCAGCGCACGCTTCACGCCCACGGTCTCCCCGCCTTCGGGGTAGGCGAAGATCAGGTCGATGTCGGACGACAGGTTCAGTTCGACGGCACCCAGCTTGCCCATGCCGAGGATGACCATCTGCTGCGGCTCGCCGCTGCGCCGGCCGGTGGGAACACCAAACTGCTCGCAGTGGCGCTGGTACAACCATTGATAGGCCTGGTCGATGCAGGCGTCGGCCATGTCCGAGAGGTCGCGACAGGTCTGCACCAGATCCGCCTGGCGTGTCAGGTCGCGCCAGATGATCCGCACCTGATGACGATTGCGCTGACGCCGCAGCACCCGCCCCAGCTCGTCTTCGCTGGTGGCCTGCTGCACCGCCGCGGCGATCTGCGCGCATAGCTCGCCCGGGCCGAAGCCGCGGTCGAGCTCACCGCCGCGCACCAGCTCCAGCAACATCAAAGGGTCACGAAGGCTCTGTTCAATGAAAAAGTCGCTGGCGGCGCTCACCCGGGCGAACTCGGCCCAGCGCTCGGGGGTCCAGGCGGCGAGCCCGTGATCGTCGTCCAGGGTCGACACGGCACTACGGAACGACTGCTCCGCACGGCTGACAAAAGGCAGGAGAGTCGCTGGGAGTTCGGCAAGCGCGGGCAGGCTCATGGGCTATCCTTGATCGGCGTAGAAAGGGGCGGTCGGGGCAAATTCTGCGGGCGCGGCCCTTGAAGGACTGTCGAACAAAAGTTAGAAATAGCTGAATTTTTTATTATTTTGGCAGCCAGCATCAAATTCTTACCCATTGGTGTTGGAAATCGACCAACAGTAACGATTATTCTCACAACGCAGCAGGAGGCCACAAGCCAATCTTCTGTAGTTTTACTACTCGTCTATACATTCGAAAGGCTGAAATGGCCGACGATTTGTAGTAAAACTACACGCCGCCGTATCAACCTCCGGCAATCCAAGAATTTTATCGTCTGCCCACAAGGCCAGTCGCAAACTCAGGCAACCGATTCTGGAAGCCTTTCCGCCCTGGAGCAAGCCATGCAAGACCTCGATCCCGTCGAAACCCAGGAATGGCTGGACGCCCTGGAATCGGTTCTCGACAAAGAAGGCGAAGACCGTGCTCACTATCTGATGACCCGTATGGGCGAACTCGCGACCCGCAGCGGCTCGCAACTGCCCTACGCCATCACCACGCCGTACCGCAACACGATTCCCGTCACCCACGAAGCACGCATGCCTGGCGACCTGTTCATGGAACGCCGCATTCGCTCGCTGGTACGTTGGAACGCGTTGGCCATGGTCATGCGTACGAACCTGAAAGATTCTGACCTGGGCGGTCACATCTCCAGCTTCGCTTCCAGTGCGACGCTGTATGACATCGGCTTCAACTACTTCTTCCAGGCGCCAACCGAAGAACATGGCGGCGACCTGATCTACTTCCAGGGCCACGCCTCCCCTGGCGTCTACGCTCGCGCTTTCATGGAAGGCCGCATCAGCGAAGACCAGATGAACAACTTCCGTCAGGAAGTGGATGGCAACGGCCTGTCCTCCTACCCGCACCCATGGCTGATGCCTGATTTCTGGCAGTTCCCGACCGTCTCCATGGGTCTGGGTCCGATCCAGGCGATCTACCAGGCGCGCTTCATGAAGTACCTGGAAGCCCGCGGTTTCATCCAGCCGGGCAAGCAGAAAGTCTGGTGCTTCATGGGCGACGGCGAGTGCGACGAGCCGGAATCCCTGGGCGCGATCTCCCTGGCCGGCCGCGAGAAGCTGGACAACCTGATCTTCGTCATCAACTGCAACCTGCAGCGCCTCGACGGCCCGGTTCGCGGCAACGGCAAGATCATCCAGGAACTCGAAGGCGTGTTCCGTGGCGCCCAGTGGAATGTGAACAAGGTCATCTGGGGCCGTTTCTGGGACCCACTGCTGGCCAAGGACACCGACGGCATCCTGCAACGCCGCATGGACGAAGTCATCGACGGCGAGTACCAGAACTACAAGGCCAAAGACGGCGCCTTCGTGCGTGAGCACTTCTTCAACACGCCAGAACTCAAGGCGATGGTCGAAGACCTGTCCGACGACGAAATCTGGAAACTCAACCGTGGCGGCCACGACCCGTACAAGGTCTATGCGGCCTACCACGAGGCGGTCAACCACAAAGAGCAACCGACCGTCATCCTGGCCAAGACCATCAAGGGTTATGGCACCGGCGCCGGCGAAGCGAAGAACACCGCGCACAACACCAAGAAAGTCGATGTCGACAGCCTGAAGTTGTTCCGCGACCGCTTCGACATTCCGGTCAAGGACGAAGAGATCGAAAACCTGCCGTTCTTCAAACCGGAAGAAGGCAGTGCCGAAGCCCGTTACCTGAGCGAGCGTCGTGCCGCGCTGGGCGGTTTCGTGCCTCAGCGTCGCGCCAAGAGCTTCAACATCCCGACCCCGCCACTGGATACCCTCAAGGCCATCCTCGACGGTTCGGGCGACCGCGAAATCTCCACCACCATGGCCTTCGTGCGGATCCTCGCGCAGCTGGTCAAGGACAAGGAAATCGGCCAGCGCATCGTGCCGATCATCCCCGACGAAGCCCGCACCTTCGGTATGGAAGGCATGTTCCGTCAATTGGGCATCTACTCGTCCGTCGGCCAGCTCTACGAGCCAGTCGATAAAGACCAGGTGATGTTCTACCGCGAAGACAAGAAGGGCCAGATCCTCGAGGAAGGCATCAACGAAGCGGGCGCCATGAGCTCCTTCATTGCAGCCGGTACCTCGTACTCCAGCCACAACCAGCCGATGCTGCCGTTCTACATCTTCTATTCGATGTTCGGCTTCCAGCGTATCGGCGACCTGGCCTGGGCCGCTGGCGACAGCCGTACCCGTGGCTTCCTGATCGGCGGTACCGCCGGCCGTACCACCCTCAACGGTGAAGGCCTGCAGCACGAAGACGGTCACAGCCACATGCTGGCGGGCACCATCCCGAACTGCCGCACCTTCGATCCGACCTATGGCTACGAGCTGGCGGTGATCATCCAGGACGGCATGAAGAAGATGACCGAAGAGCAACAGGACGTCTTCTACTACATCACCGTGATGAACGAGTCCTACCAGCAGCCAGCCATGCCGGCCGGTGTCGAGGAAGGCATCATCAAGGGCATGTACCTGCTCGAGGAAGACACCCGCGAAGCGGCGCACCACGTACAGCTGATGGGCTCCGGCACTATCCTGCGCGAAGTCCGTGAAGCGGCGAAGATCCTGCGTGAAGAATTCAACGTGGGCGCGGACGTCTGGAGCGTTACCAGCTTCAACGAACTGCGTCGCGATGGCCTGGCAGTCGAGCGCAGCAACCGTCTGCACCCGGGCCAGAAGCCTAAGCTGAGCTATGTCGAAGAGTGCCTGAGCGGCCGCAAGGGCCCGGTCATCGCCTCTACCGACTACATGAAGCTGTTCGCCGAACAGATTCGTCAGTGGGTCCCGTCCAAGGAATTCAAAGTCCTGGGCACCGACGGTTTCGGCCGCAGTGACAGCCGCAAGAAGCTGCGTCACTTCTTCGAAGTCGACCGTCATTTCGTGGTGTTGGCAGCCCTGGAAGCCTTGGCTGACCGTGGTGACATCGAACCTAAGGTCGTGGCCGAGGCCATCACCAAGTTCGGTATCAACCCGGAAAAACGCAACCCACTGGACTGCTGAGGAGATTTTTTGTGAGCGAACTCATTCGCGTACCTGACATCGGCAGCGGTGAAGGTGAAGTAATCGAACTGTTTGTGAAGGTCGGCGACCGTATCGAAGCCGACCAGAGCATCCTGACGCTGGAATCGGACAAGGCGAGCATGGAAGTTCCGGCACCCAAAGCCGGCGTCATCAAAAGCCTGAAAGTGAAGCTGGGCGATCGCCTAAAAGAAGGCGACGAGCTGCTGGAACTGGAAGTCGAGGGTGCCGCTGCCGCGGCGCCAGCGGCCGCCGCTCCGGCTGCCAAGGCCGCGGAAAAACCAGCTGCAGCGCCGGCGCCTGCCGCTCCTGCTGCTGCGCCTGCCGCCGCTTCGACCCAGCAAGTCCACGTGCCGGATATCGGCTCGTCGGGCAAGGCCCAGATCATCGAGATCCAGGTCAAGGTCGGCGACACCGTCGAAGCCGACCAGTCGCTGATCACCCTCGAATCCGACAAGGCCAGCATGGAAATCCCATCGCCAGCCGCTGGCGTGGTCGAGAGCATCAGCGTCAAGCTCAACGATGAAGTCGGCACTGGCGACCTGATCCTGGCCCTGAAAGTGGCGGGCGCTGCCCCTACCGCCGCTGCGCCTGCCCAGGCTGCCGCTCCGGCCGCAGCTGCTCCGGCACCAGCTGCTGCCGCACCTGCCGCCCCAGTGGCCGACAGAGTCCAGGACATCCACGTCCCGGATATCGGTTCGGCCGGCAAGGCCAAGATCATCGAAGTGCTGGTCAAGGCTGGCGACAGCGTTGAAGCCGACCAGTCGCTGATCACCCTCGAGTCCGACAAGGCCAGCATGGAAATTCCATCGCCTGCCGCCGGCATCGTGGAAAGCGTTGCGATCAAGCTGGACGACGAAGTCGGTACCGGCGACCTGATCCTCAAGCTGAAAGTCAAAGGCGCGGCACCTGCTGCTGCGCCGGCTCCAGCTGCCGCGGCTGCGCCAAGCGCTCCGGCACCTGCCGCTGCTGCTCCAGCTGCCGCTGCACCTGCTGCCGCCCCGGCCGCTGCACCTGCCAAGCCTGGCGCCAAAGTTCACGCAGGCCCTGCAGTGCGTCAACTGGCCCGTGAGTTCGGCGTCGAGCTGAGCGCTGTTGGCGCCAGCGGTCCGCACGGTCGCATCCTCAAGGAAGACGTGCAGGTTTACGTCAAAGCGATGATGCAAAAGGCCAAGGAAGCGCCAGCTGCTGGCGGCGCAACCGGTGGCGCGGGCATCCCACCGATTCCGGTGGTGGACTTCAGCCGCTTCGGCGAGATCGAAGAAGTGCCGATGACCCGCCTGATGCAGGCTGGCGCATCGAACCTGCATCGCAGCTGGCTGAACGTGCCTCACGTCACCCAGTTCGACTCGGCCGATATCACCGAGCTGGAAGCCTTCCGGATCGCCCAGAAAGCCGTTGCAGAGAAGGCCGGCGTCAAGCTGACCATCCTGCCGCTGCTGCTGAAATCCTGCGCGCACCTGCTCAAGGAACTGCCGGACTTCAACAGTTCGCTGGCGCCTAGCGGCAAAGCGATCATCCGCAAGAAGTACGTGAACATCGGCTTCGCGGTCGACACCCCGGATGGCCTGCTGGTACCGGTGATCAAGAACGTCGATCAGAAGAGCCTGCTGCAACTGGCTGCCGAAGCCGCTTCCCTGGCTGAAAAAGCCCGGACCAAGAAGCTCTCGGCGGACGACATGCAGGGTGCCTGCTTCACCATCTCCAGCCTCGGTCACATTGGCGGCACCGGTTTCACGCCGATCGTCAACGCACCGGAAGTGGCGATCCTCGGCGTTTCCAAGGCCACCATCCAGCCAGTCTGGGACGGCAAAGCCTTCCAGCCGAAGCTGATGCTGCCGCTGTCGCTGTCCTACGATCACCGCGTGATCAACGGCGCCGCTGCTGCACGCTTCACCAAGCGTCTGAGCGATCTGCTGGCGGATATCCGCACCATCCTGCTGTAAGACTCGGCCGGCTTCCCTGTCATGGGGAAGCCGGCCGTTGCACCCTTTTCGAGCGCCACGCTCGTACCTCAACCCCGTCGATTTGGCGGGGCTTTTTTTTGCCGAAAAATCGCTGTAACCAGCCGCCAAAGCCCGGTAAAACACCAGGAAAGATTAGCTTTCAGAAATCTTCCGTTCTGCCGATAGATTCTTATAGCACTTAGCCTTCATCTCACTTGTCAGTCAGTGCCGCATGATGCAACCTTGCCGCAGGCAACAGTAAAGAGGGCGCGAGCCCGGCGCGATCAGCATTTACCAAGCGAGTTTCCCCATGAAAAGCCAACCCGATGCCGCCAGCCGTATGGTGGCCGAGGTAGTGACGCAGTTGCCCGTGCCCTCGCGGCTCGGCATGCTGCGTTTCGAACGGCTGAATGAAGCGAGCTGGGCCCTGCTGTTTCTCGACCCGAACTGTGAACGCCAATTCGGCCTGCCCGCCGTCGAGCTCTGTGCCCTGGTCGGCTCGCCCTATGCCAGCCTGATGGAACCGGAAGCCCGTTATCAGCTGCACGATGCGATCCAGCAGCAACTGACCCACAGCCCGCATTACCTGATTCGCTACACCCTGCACACCGCCAAGGGCTCACTCAGCCTGCTGGAACTCGGCGAAGCCTACAAACAGCACAATCGACACCTGCTGCGTGGCTATTTCCTGGTGGTCGACGGCCTGCTCGAGAACGATCAGCCACTCTCCGCGCCCGACCTGGAAACCCAGAACAGTCGCCTGCAAATCGCCCTGGAACTCAATCAGCGTGCCCAGCAGGAACAACTCCAGCACCTCGAACGGGTGCGCGCCCAGCAAGACCTGATCCTGCTCCTGGCCCGCCAGCGCTACAGCGCCAACAACTCCCTGCTGGAAGCCGCCGAGCTGATCACCCGCAGCGCCTGCGACATCTACGAAATCGACTGTGCCAGCATCTGGAACCTGGAAGGCCAGTCGCTGGTGCCCATCTGCGCCTATCACCGCGACCTGCAGGAATACATCCTGCCGGAGACGATCGACGCCAGCGACTTCCCCGACTACCTCGAAGCCCTGCACACCAGCCGGGCCATCGATGCGCACAATGCCATGCGTGACCCGCGCACCCGGGAAATGGCCGAGAGCCTGCGCCCGCGCAATATCAACGCCATGCTCGACGCCAGTATCCGCATCGACGGCCAGGTGGTCGGCGTGCTGTGCCTGGAACAAGTGGGCAACACCCGCGCCTGGCAATCCGATGAAATCGCCTTTGCCGGCGAGCTGGCCGACCAGTTCGCCCAGGTCATCAACAACCACAACCGCCGTACCGCCACCAGCGCCCTGCACCTGTTCCAACGTGCGGTCGAGCAAAGCGCCAATGCCTTTCTGCTGGTCAATTGCGACGGCGTGGTGGAGTACGTCAACCCGAGCTTCACTGCGATCACCCAGTACAGCACCGAGGAAGTCCACGGCCATCGGCTGGCGGAACTGCCGGCGCTGGAGAACCTCAGCGAACTGCTGTTCGACGCGCCCTCCAGCCTGGCCAAGAGCAACAGCTGGCAGGGCGAGTTCAAGAGCCGGCGCAAGAACCTGGAGCCGTACTGGGGCCAGCTGTCGATCTCCAAGGTCTATGGCGACAACCGCGAACTGACCCACTACATCGGCATCTACGAAGACATCACCCAGACCAAGCTGGCCCAGCAACGCATCGAGCGCCTGGCCTACACCGACAACCTGACCAACCTGGGCAACCGCCCCGCCTTCATCCGCAACCTCGACGAACGCTTCGCCCGCGACAGCGACAGCCCCATCAGCTTGCTGCTGGTGGACATCGACAATTTCAAGCGGATCAACGACAGCCTCGGCCACCAGACCGGCGACAAGCTGCTGATCAGCCTGGCCCGGCGCCTGCGCAACAGCCTGAGCCCGAGCGGCAGCCTGGCGCGCTTCGCCAGTAACGAGTTCGCCGTGCTGCTGGACGACACCGACCTGGAGGCCGGCCAACAGATCGCCAGCCAGTTGCTGATGACCCTCGACAAGCCGATGTTCGTCGACAACCAACTCATCAGCGTCACCGGCTCCGTGGGACTGGCCTGCGCACCGCTGCACGGCCGCGACCCGCAGACCCTGATGCGCAACGCCGGCCTGGCGCTGCACAAGGCCAAGGCCAACGGCAAACATCAGGTGCAGGTATTTACCGAGGCCCTGAACGCCGAAGCCAGCTACAAGCTGTTCGTGGAAAACAACCTGCGCCGCGCCCTGACCCAGAACGAGCTGGACGTGTTCTACCAGCCCAAGCTGTGCCTGCGCAGCGGACGCCTGCTGGGCCTGGAGGCGCTGCTGCGCTGGAACCATCCGGAAAAGGGCATGATCCGCCCGGACCAGTTCATCAGCGTCGCCGAAGAGACCGGCCTGATCATCCCGATCGGCAAATGGATCGCGCGCCAGGCCTGTCGCATGAGCAAGCAGCTCACCGCCGCTGGCCTGGGCAATCTGCAGGTAGCGATCAACCTGTCGCCCAAGCAGTTTTCCGACCCGGACCTGGTGGCCTCCATCGCCAGCATCCTCAAGGAAGAACAGCTGCCCGCCTCGCTGCTGGAGCTGGAACTGACCGAAGGCCTGCTGCTGGAAGCCACCGAAGACACCCACCAGCAACTCGACCAGCTGAAAAAGCTCGGCCTGACCCTGGCCATGGACGACTTCGGCACCGGCTATTCGTCGCTGAGCTACTTGAAGAAATTCCCGATCGACATCATCAAGATCGATCGCAGCTTCATCCATGAAATCCCCGCCAACCAGGACGACATGGAAATCACCTCGGCGGTGATCGCCATGGCCCACAACCTGAAGATCCAGGTGGTGGCCGAGGGCATCGAAACCGCGGAGCAGCTGTCCTTCCTGCGTCGCCACCGCTGCGATGTCGGCCAGGGCTACCTGTTCGACCGGCCGATCCCCGGCTCGGAGCTGATCGACAAGCTCAAACGTTATCCGCGCGGCCCAATCGCCTGACAGCGCTGTAACACTCGGGCAAACTGCGTGTCTGGTTAATTACTCAATCCCACCCTGACTGAGAGGACTGATCATGGTTCTGCGCTCGGAAATTCTGGTGAACAAAAACGTGCTACCTACCAAAGAACAAGCCCTGCCTGGCCGCGAAACCCCGATGACCGTGCCAGCCGAACACTTCGTCAACGGCAACCCGCTGCTGGGCCCGTTCCCGGGCAACGTGGAATTCGCCATCTTCGGCCTGGGTTGCTTCTGGGGCGCGGAACGCAAGTTCTGGCAGCGCGAGGGCGTGTTCAGCACGTCGGTGGGCTACGCCGGCGGCTTTACCCCGAACCCGACCTACGAAGAAGTCTGCTCGGGCCTGACCGGCCATAGCGAAGTGGTGCTGGTGGTCTACGAGCCGGAGAAAGTCAGCTACCAGGAACTGCTGGCGATGTTCTGGGAACTGCATAACCCGACCCAGGGCATGCGCCAGGGCAACGACATCGGCACCCAGTACCGCTCGGTGATCTATGCCACCAACCCGACCCAGCTGGAGCAGGCCAAGGCCAGCGAAAAAGTGTTCCAGGCCGAGCTGACCAAGGCCGGGCTGGGCGCCATCACCACGGAAATCGAAGAAGCCCCGACCTTCTACTACGCCGAGGCCTACCATCAGCAATACCTGGCGAAGAACCCGGAAGGCTACTGCGGGATCGGCGGCACAGGCGTGACCTGCCCGATCTGACCCGTAGCCGCTGACGAGGCACGAGGCTGCGATGCGGTCCGCAGGAGCGCCCTCGGGGGCCGCTTCGCTGCCCATCGCAGCCTCGGGCCTCGGCAGCGGCTACACCTCACATTATTCGGCGATCAGCCAATCCATCTGCCAGCCACCCTGGGTCTGGCCCAGTTTCTGCGCCAGCCACGGCAACAGCTCGCGCAACTCCTCTTCCAGCCCCCACGGCGGGTTGGCAATCGCCAGGCCCGAGCCGTTCAAGCTGTTGGGCGTATCCAGCGGATGCACCAGCAGTTCCACACGCAGCAGCTTCGGCGCGCCGGTACCGGCCAGGTCCTGGTAGAAGCGGCGCAGCGCCCGCTGATCCTTGACCGGGTACCAGATGGCCGCCACGGTCTGGCGCATCCGGCCGATGGCTTCTTTCAACGACGCGGCGCAACGCTGCATCTCGTCGAGCTGTTCGAACGGCGGGTCGATCAGCATTACCGCGCGCTTCTCGGCCACCGGCAGCAGCGCCCGCGCCACATGCCAGCCCTCGCCCAGGTGGACCGCCACCCGGCGATCGCCCTTCATGTTTTCCTTGAGCAGCAACCCGTCTTCCGGATGCTTCTCGTTGAGCAGCACCCGGTCCTGGGAACGGGTCAGGCGCCGCGCCAGCTCGGGCGAGCCCGGGTAATAACGCAGTTCGCCATCGGGGTTCATCTTGTGCAGCACCGCCATGTAGTCGGCGGTCAGCGCTGGCAGGTCCTGCTCGCCCCACAGGCGCGCGATGCCTTCCAGGTACTCGCCGGTGCGGTTGGCCTGATCGCCCTGGAGGTCGTACAGGCCGATGCCGGCATGACTGTCGAGGTAGGCGAACGGCTGCTCCTTGCGCGACATCAGGGCGATGAGGCGGGTCAGGGTCAGGTGTTTGAAGACGTCGGCGTGGTTGCCGGCGTGGAAGGCGTGACGATAGTTCATGGTTGCTCCTGCGCAGGGGGCGAAGTTTACCCTGTGCCACGGCCGGCGTCAGGTCGTGTCGGGAGCTTCCACGGCGCAGGCACACCCATAAAAAAGCCCGCATCCCAGGGAATGCGGGCTTTTCGAATCACTGCAGGGTTAGCGCCTCAGCGGCTCCCGATCAGTGGTTGAGCTTGTAGTCTTTCTCGGCTGCCTCGAAACGCTGGACCATGCCGGCGCTCGGCGCGCTCATCTTGCTCACCAGCAGGATGGCCAGGCTGGCGAAGATGAAGCCCGGGATGATTTCGTACAGGCCCAGCACATTGAAGTGCTTCCACAGGATCACGGTCACGGCGCCGACGATGATGCCGGCCAGCGCGCCGTCGCGGGTCATGCCTTTCCACAGTACCGAGATCAGCACCACAGGACCGAAGGCTGCGCCGAAACCGGCCCAGGCGTAGCTGACCAGGCCCAGCACGCGGTTTTCCGGGTTGGCGGCCATGGCGATGGCGACCAGGGCAACCAGCAGCACCATGGCGCGACCGACCCATACCAGCTCCAGCTGGGAAGCATGTTTACGCAGGAAGGCCTTGTAGAAGTCTTCGGTCAGGGCACTGGAACACACCAGCAACTGACAGCTCAGGGTGCTCATCACCGCCGCCAGGATGGCCGACAGCAGCACACCGGCGATCCATGGGTTGAACAGGATCTTGGCCAACTCAATGAACACCCGCTCGTGGTTCTCGGTCACGGGACCGGCCACTTCCGGGTGCGCCGAGAAGTAGGCGATACCGAAGAAGCCCACGGCCACGGTGCCGCCCAGGCACAGGATCATCCAGGTCATGGAGATACGACGGGCGTTGGCGATCGACTTGACCGAATCCGCGGCCATGAAGCGTGCCAGGATGTGCGGCTGGCCGAAGTAGCCCAGACCCCAGCCCATCAGCGAGATGATGCCGATGAAGGTGGTGTTTTTCAGCATGTCGAAGTTGCTTGGGTCCTGGGCTTCGATCGCCAGGAAGGTGGTGTCGACGCCACCGGTGGCCAGCAGCACGATGATCGGCGTCAGCAGCAGGGCGAAGATCATCAGGGTGGCTTGTACGGTGTCGGTCCAGCTCACTGCCAGGAAACCACCGACGAAGGTGTAGGCGATGGTCGCCGCGGCACCGGCCCACAGGGCGGTCTCGTAAGGCATGCCGAAGGTGCTTTCGAACAGACGGGCACCGGCAACGATGCCGGAAGCGCAGTAAATGGTGAAGAACACCAGGATCACGATCGCGGAGATGATCCGCAGCAGCCCGCTCTTGTCCTCGAAGCGGCTGGAGAAATAGTCCGGCAGCGTCAATGCATCGCCGTTGTGTTCGGTTTGTACTCGCAGACGACCGGCGACGAACAGCCAGTTCAGGTAGGCACCGACGATCAGGCCGATGGCGATCCAGCTCTCGGACAGGCCGGACATGTAAATGGCGCCCGGCAGGCCCATCAGCAACCAGCCGCTCATGTCGGAAGCACCGGCGGAAAGCGCGGTCACCACGCTACCCAGGCTGCGGCCACCGAGGATGTAGTCAGAAAGGTTGTTGGTAGAGCGATAGGCCATGAAGCCGATCAGCACCATAGCTGCGATGTAGATCACGAACGTGATCAAGGTTGGATTGCTTGCACTCATTGAGTTACGCCCTGGCTTTGTTTTTATGTAGCGGCGGTCAGCACCACCGCTCTCAAACGACTACGTTTGAGAGACGGTTGGCTACTCCACGCATTTATGACTGATGTTTCCCCAGGAAAGCCACCAGCCGATGAACCGGCCTCGAGGACCGGTTGCACCTTGGGCGCGAATGCTATTCAACAATTCAAAGAAGGTGCAACCTGTTTCGCGAGAATAAGTTGCACCCAAGCGATTTTTCCGGCGAACGCCCCGTTTTTGCTCCTTTTTGGAGCAAAAACCCATCGCGACAGAATTAAAAGCACCAAGCGGAAGCGCCGCCCAGGGACCAGAAATTAATTCCTGATGAGCTGCCTATTATTCCGATAAAAAACAGGTTGCACCCGGTTGCACCTCTCTCGGCTCACGGCTAATCTTGCCGCCAGCTGATGCCACGCAACCGTGGTAAACATGAGGATAAAAATATGGCTACCACCACCCTTGGGGTCAAACTCGACGACCCGACCCGCGAACGCCTGAAGGCTGCCGCAACCTCGATCGATCGCACGCCGCACTGGCTGATCAAGCAGGCAATTTTCAATTACCTGGAAAAACTCGAGGGTGGTGCAACCCTGACCGAGCTGAGCGGTTCGACCCGCACCGACGGCGATGACGCTGGCGAAGTGCAGACCGACCACGCTCACCAGTGCTTCCTCGAATTCGCCGAAAGCATCCTGCCGCAATCGGTGCTGCGCGCCTCGATCACCGCCGCCTACCGCCGCCCGGAACCGGAAGTGGTGCCGATGCTGCTGGAGCAGGCGCGCCTGCCGGCCACCATGGCCGAAGCCACCAACAAGCTGGCCGCGACCATCGCCGAAAAACTGCGCAACCAGAAGAGCGCCGGCGGCCGTGCCGGTATCGTCCAGGGCCTGCTGCAGGAATTCTCCCTGTCATCCCAGGAAGGCGTGGCCCTGATGTGCCTGGCCGAAGCCCTGCTGCGCATCCCGGACAAAGGCACCCGTGACGCGCTGATCCGCGACAAGATCAGTACCGGCAACTGGCAGCCGCACCTGGGCAACAGCCCGTCGCTGTTCGTCAACGCCGCCACCTGGGGCCTGCTGCTGACCGGCAAGCTGGTCGCCACCCATAACGAAGCCGGCCTGACCTCGTCCCTGAGCCGCATCATCGGCAAGAGCGGCGAGCCGATGATCCGCAAGGGCGTCGACATGGCCATGCGCCTGATGGGCGAGCAGTTCGTCACCGGCGAAACCATCGCCGAAGCCCTGGCCAATGCGAGCAAGTTCGAAGCCAAGGGCTTCCGCTACTCCTACGACATGCTCGGCGAAGCGGCACTGACCGAGCACGACGCGCAGAAATACCTGGCGTCCTACGAGCAGGCCATCCACTCGATCGGCAAGGCTTCCCACGGTCGTGGCATCTATGAAGGCCCGGGCATCTCGATCAAGCTCTCGGCCCTGCACCCACGCTACAGCCGCGCCCAGTACGAGCGCGTGATGGACGAGCTGTACCCGCGCCTGCTGTCGCTGACCCTGCTGGCCAAGCAATACGACATCGGCCTGAACATCGACGCCGAAGAAGCCGACCGCCTGGAGCTGTCGCTGGATCTGCTCGAGCGCCTGTGCTTCGAACCGCAGCTGACCGGCTGGAACGGCATCGGCTTCGTGATCCAGGCCTACCAGAAGCGCTGCCCGTATGTGATCGACTATGTGATCGACCTGGCGCGCCGCAGCCGTCACCGCCTGATGATCCGCCTGGTGAAAGGCGCCTACTGGGACAGCGAGATCAAGCGTGCCCAGGTCGAAGGCCTGGAAGGCTATCCGGTGTACACCCGCAAGGTGTACACCGACGTGTCCTATATCGCTTGCGCCCGCAAGCTGCTGTCGGTACCGGAAGTCATCTACCCGCAGTTCGCTACCCACAACGCCCACACCCTGTCGGCCATCTACCACATCGCCGGTCAGAACTATTACCCGGGCCAGTACGAGTTCCAGTGCCTGCACGGCATGGGCGAACCGCTGTACGAACAGGTGGTAGGCAAGGTCGCCGATGGCAAGCTGAACCGTCCGTGCCGCGTGTACGCCCCGGTCGGCACCCATGAAACCCTGCTGGCCTACCTGGTCCGCCGCCTGCTGGAAAACGGCGCCAACACCTCGTTCGTCAACCGCATCGCCGACCAGTCGATCTCCATCCAGGAGCTGGTGGCCGACCCGGTCAGCCAGATCGAGCAGATGGCGACCCTGGAAGGCGGTTTCGGCCTGCCGCATCCGCGCATTCCATTGCCGCGTGATCTGTACGGCAGCGAGCGCGCCAACTCCGCCGGCATCGACATGGCCAACGAACACCGCCTGGCGTCCTTGTCCTGCGCCCTGCTGGCCACCGCCCACAACCACTGGAAAGCCGCGCCGATGCTCGGTTGCGCTTCCAGCAGCGAAACCCCGGCGCCGGTCTTGAACCCGTCCGATCACCGCGATGTGGTCGGCCATGTCCAGGAAGCCACGGTCGAAGACGTCGACAACGCCATCCAGTGCGTGCTGAACGCCGCGCCGATCTGGCAGGCCACGCCACCGGCCGAGCGCGCCGCGATCCTCGAACGCGCCGCCGACCTGATGGAAGGCGAGATCCAGCCGCTGATGGGCCTGCTGGCCCGCGAAGCCGGCAAGACCTTCGCCAACGCCATCGCCGAAGTGCGTGAAGCCGTGGACTTCCTGCGCTACTACGCGGTGCAGGCTCGCAACGATTTCAGCAACGACGCGCACCGCCCACTGGGCCCGGTGGTCTGCATCAGCCCGTGGAACTTCCCGCTGGCGATCTTCAGCGGCCAGGTCGCCGCCGCCCTGGCCGCCGGTAACCCGGTACTGGCCAAGCCGGCCGAACAGACGCCACTGGTCGCCGCGCAAGCGGTTCGCCTGATGCTCGAAGCCGGCATTCCGGAAGGCGTGCTGCAACTGCTGCCGGGCCGTGGCGAAACCGTCGGTGCCCGTCTGGTCGGCGACGATCGGGTCAAGGGTGTGATGTTCACTGGCTCCACCGAAGTCGCGCGCCTGCTGCAACGCAACGTCGCCGGCCGCCTGGACGCCCAGGGCCGACCAATCCCGCTGATCGCCGAAACCGGTGGCCAGAACGCGATGATCGTCGACTCCTCGGCCCTGACCGAACAAGTGGTGATCGACGTCGTCTCCTCGGCCTTCGACAGCGCCGGCCAGCGTTGCTCAGCCCTGCGCGTACTGTGCCTGCAGGAAGACTCCGCCGACCGCGTGATCGAAATGCTCAAGGGCGCCATGGCGGAAAGTCGCCTGGGCAACCCCGAGCGCCTGTCCGTGGACATCGGCCCGGTGATCGACGCCGAAGCCAAGGCCGGCATCGAGAAACACATCCAGGCCATGCGCGACAAAGGCCGCAGCGTGTATCAGGTGGCGATCGCCGATGGCGAAGAGATCAAGCGCGGCACCTTCGTGATGCCAACTTTGATCGAGCTGGAAAGCTTCGACGAACTGCAACGGGAGATCTTCGGTCCGGTGCTGCACGTGGTGCGCTACAAGCGCAAGGACATCGACCAGCTGATCGCGCAGATCAACGCTTCCGGCTACGGCCTGACCCTGGGCGTGCACACCCGCATCGACGAGACCATCGCCAAGGTGATCGACAACGTCAACGCCGGTAACGTCTACGTCAACCGCAACATCGTCGGTGCCGTGGTCGGTGTGCAGCCATTCGGCGGCGAAGGCCTGTCGGGCACTGGCCCGAAAGCCGGCGGCCCGCTGTACCTGTACCGCCTGCTGTCGACCCGTCCGACCGACGCCATCGAGCAGTCGTTCGCCCGTGGCGACGCCCTGAACGCCCCGGACGTGCGCCTGCGCGATGCCATGAGCAAGCCGCTGAACGCCCTGCAAGCCTGGGCCGACAGCAACAAGCTGGCGGACCTCAGCGCCCTGTGCGTACAGTTCGCGGCGCAGTCGCAGAGCGGTGTCACCCGCGTCCTGGCGGGCCCGACCGGGGAACGCAACAGCTACGCCATCCTGCCGCGCGAACACGTGCTGTGCCTGGCGGAAGTCGAAGGCGACCTGCTGACTCAACTGGCTGCGGTCCTGGCCGTGGGTGGCTCGGCGGTCTGGCCGGAAGGCGAACCGGGCAAAGCGCTCTACGCCCGCCTGCCGAAGGACGTGCAAGCGCGCATCCAGCGCGTGGCCGACTGGACCAAGGACGACGTGGTGTTCGATGCGGTCCTGCATCACGGCGACTCCGACCAGCTGCGCGCGGTCTGCCAGCAAGTGGCCAAGCGTGCCGGCGCCATCGTTGGGGTTCACGGCCTGTCGCAAGGCGAAACCTCGATTGCCCTGGAACGCCTGGTGATCGAGCGCGCCTTGAGCGTCAACACCGCGGCGGCCGGCGGTAACGCCAGCCTGATGACCATCGGCTGAAGCCGATAGTCCGCGGCATGAAAAAGGGCGCCCTCACCGGCGCCCTTTTTTTGCCCGATGCAATTCCCTGTAGCCGCTGCCGCAAGCTGCGATCGACCGGAACGGCCGTAGCGATTTCATTGCCGCCGAAGTCCCTGCGGGACTTATCGCAGCCTTCGGCAGCGGCTACAGAGGCTGTGCCTGTTTGGCATCTTTATCACCCGCATCAATCTTGCTGTTCAGCGTTTATTCACCCGCCTAGACTCGGCGCATTCCCTATAAAGCAGGTAGGCCGCCATGTCCGAGACGTTGCTCAGTTCCCGCAATCTGGCTTTCGAGCTGTATGAAGTCCTCGATGCCGAGGGCCTGACCCAGCGCGAGCGATTCGCCGAGCACAACCGGGAAACCTTCGACGCCGCCCTCGGCACCGCGCGCAGCATCGCCGAGAAATTCTTTGCCCCGCACAACCGCAAGGGCGACGAAAACGAGCCGCGTTATGAAGACGGCAAGGCGATCCTGATTCCGGAAGTCAAACCCGCGGTCGATGCCTTTCTCGAAGCCGGCTTCCTCAACGCCGCGCGCAGCTTCGAGGCCGGCGGCATGCAGTTGCCGACGCTGTTGTCCCAGGCCTGCTTCGCGCACTTCCAGGCGGCCAACGCAGCCTCCACGTCCTACCCCTTCCTGACCATGGGCGCGGCCAACCTGATCGAAAGCTTCGGCACCGACGAGCAGAAACGGCGCTTCCTGCAGCCGATGATCGACGGGCGCTTCTTCGGCACCATGGCCCTGACCGAGCCCCATGCCGGCTCGTCGCTGGCGGATATCCGCACCCGCGCCGAACCGGCGGCGGACGGCACCTACCGGCTCAAGGGCAACAAGATCTTCATCTCCGGCGGCGATCACCCGCTGTCGGAAAACATCGTGCACATGGTGCTGGCCAAGCTGCCGGACGCACCGGCCGGGGTGAAAGGCATCTCACTGTTCATCGTGCCCAAGTTCCTGGTCAACGACGACGGCAGCCTGGGCCAGCGCAACGACGTGTTGCTGGCCGGGCTGTTCCACAAGATGGGCTGGCGCGGCACCACCTCCACGGCGCTGAACTTCGGCGATAACGGGGAGTGTGTCGGCTATCTGGTGGGCAAGCCGCACCACGGCCTGAGCTACATGTTCCAGATGATGAACGAGGCGCGGATCGGCGTCGGCATGGGCGCGGTGATGCTTGGCTACGCCGGCTACCTGTACTCCCTGGAATACGCCCGCGAACGCCCGCAAGGCCGCCTGCCGGACAGCAAGGACCCGACTACCGCGCCGGTGTCGATCGTCCAGCACGCCGACGTCAAGCGCATGCTGCTGACCCAGAAGGCCTATGTCGAAGGCGCTTTCGACCTCGGCCTGTACGCCGCGCGGCTGTTCGACGACACCACCACCCTGGCCAGCGAAGACCAGCGCAAGCAAGCCCACGAACTGCTGGACCTGCTGACGCCCATCGTCAAATCCTGGCCCTCGGAGTTCTGCCTGAAGGCCAACGAACTGGCGATCCAGATCCTCGGCGGCCACGGCTACACCCGCGAATACCCGGTGGAACAGTATTACCGCGACAACCGCCTGAACCCGATCCATGAAGGCACCCACGGCATCCAGTCACTGGACCTCCTGGGGCGCAAGCTGGCGCAGAACGGCGGCGCGGGCCTGAAACAACTGATCCGCCTGATCGCCGATACCAGCGAGCGGGCCCAGGCCCACGACGCCCTGACGGCGCTGCGCCAACCGCTGGAAAAACTGGTGGCGCGCCTGCAAAGCGTGACCCTGGGCCTGCTCAGCGACCTGGCCCAGGGCAAGGTCAACAGCAGCCTGGCCAACTCGGCGCTGTACCTGAAAGCCTTCGGTCATGCGGTGATCGGCTGGCGCTGGCTGGAACAGGCGATTCGCGCGCAGGAAGGCCTGGCCAAGGGCAACCCGGCGGATGTGGGTTTCTACAAGGGCAAGCTGCAGGCGGCGCGTTACTTCCTGAGCTGGGAAGTGCCGGCCTGTCATCACGAACTGGCCTTGCTGGAGGCGCGGGACGATACCTGCCTGGGCATGCAGGACGAGTGGTTCTGAAGCGCTAAAAGCATCGCGAGCAATCGAGCGCCGCCCGGCTGCTCGCGAAAACAATCAGTCCGACACAACCGCAACGGCGTTGCAGGTTGTGGGTAAACCCATCAGCTCTGGCTGATGGTCTTGGAGATCACTTCGACCGTGGCGCTGACTTGCTCTTGGTAACGGTCGAGCTCCTGCTGATGACGCTTTTGCATCTCGAGCTGCTGGGAGCACAGGTTCATCGCCGCCAGCACCAGCAAGCGGTCCCCGATCAGCGTCGGGTATTTCTTCTTGGTCTCGGCCAGGGTGGCCTTCAACATCAACGCGGCATCCAGCAGGGTCTGCTCTTCCCCGGCCGGCGCCTTGATCGAGTAGTCCTCGCCGAGAATCGAGACGACTTTTACCCCGTCGGCACCCTGCCTCATGCGCTGACAGGACCGGCGCTGACGCGCTCGACCAGGGCCTGGATGCGGGCCGCGGTGGCGCCTTGCTTCTCTTCCTGTTCCATCAGGCTCAGTTGCAGGCTTTCGTTCTCATCCTTGGCCTGGGCCAGTTCTGCCTTGAGGGTTTCGTTCGTGCCCGACAGTTCCTGGTTCTGTTGCACCAGATCACTGACAAGCTGTTCCAATTGGCTTAGGGATGCTTCCAACATTTTGATTTTCCGAGCATTTTTCAAAGGGCGCGTACGATAAAGAAAAGTCACCCCGGATGCCAGATTTTCCCGGCGCAACGCCTTGATTTGCCTGGCGGGTGACCTTGCCTGCGAACTTTAAAGACTGTCATTCCCCCATCTGGTTCCTGACACTTCGTCGCTCATCAGATCTTTCTGAAACTCTCGCTCCTGCTTCAAGAATCCATTTTTCCGCGCGATAGGTCAGGGGAGCCCTATCAACCACCGCGGCATGGATTGCGCATTCTCGAGGTAGATCCCCATGTCTCTTCGCAACATGAACATTGCACCGAGGGCATTTCTCGGCTTTGCATTCATCGGCTGCCTGATGCTGTTCCTGGGCATCTTCGCCCTGAACCAGATGAGCAAGATTCGCGCGGCGACCGTCACCATTTCCACCGACAACATGCCCAGCATCCAGAGCATCGATGAGTTCACCCAGCAGATGCTGCGGCTGCAGGTGCTGTCCTATCGCCTGGTGATCAACCGCGGTCCCGAGGTCCAGGCCAAGACCCGCGAGTCGCTCGAACTCGGCAACCAGCAGATCGAAAAGATCCGCACCACCTATGAAAAGCTGGTCAGCAGCCCGGAGGAAAGCGAGGCCTACGACCACTACCTCAAGCTGCTGGCCGAATACCGCAAGCTCGAAGAGCGCATCAAAGAGCTGTCGCGCAACAACCAGCTGGGTGAGCTGCAAGAGATGCTGAACAACGAGTTGATGAAGAACTCGCAGCAGATCAACAAGGTTCTGAACCTGCTGGTACAGATCAACAGCCAGCGCTCCAAGGCCGCCAACGAGCAGGCCGCCGAGGAATACGCTTCGGCATTCAACCTGGTAGTCGCCCTGCTGATCCTGTCCACCACCCTGACCGTGGTGTTTGCCTGGTTGCTGACCCGCAGCATTACCCAACCCATCGCCAGCGCCTTGCATGCCGCGGAACACATCGCCGAAGGCGACCTCACCCAAAGCATCCGGGTCAACGGGCGCGATGAACCCGGGCGCCTGCTGCAGGCCATGGCGAGCATGCAGGAAAAACTGCGCCAGACCCTGTTGCATATTTCCGGCTCCGCCAGCCAGTTGGCTTCCGCCGCGGAAGAACTGAACAGCGTCACCGACGAAAGTGCCCGTGGCCTGACCCAGCAGAACAACGAAATCGAGCAGGCCGCCACCGCCGTGAACGAGATGACCTGCGCCGTCGAAGAAGTCGCGCGCAACGCCGTGAGCACCGCCGAGGCTTCGAACGACGCCACCCAGTCGGCCAGCGAAGGCCGCAACCTGGTGCGCGAGACCGTCAGCGCCATAGAGCTGATGAGCAGCGAAGTGCAGAGTTCGGCCAACAGGATCAGCGAACTGGCCGAGGAATCGCGCGACATCGGCAAGGTGCTGGACGTGATCCGCGGCCTGGCCGACCAGACCAACCTGCTGGCCTTGAACGCCGCGATAGAAGCCGCCCGGGCCGGCGATGCCGGACGCGGGTTCGCCGTGGTCGCCGATGAAGTGCGTGCCCTGGCCCACCGTACCCAGCAGTCCACCAGCGAAATCGAACGCATGATCGACAGCATCCAGAGCGGCACCGAGCATGCCGTCGAGTCGATGCGCACCAGCACCGAGCGCGCCGACTCGACCCTGAGCATCGCCCGTGGCGCCGGCGGTGCCCTGGACACCATCAACACCGCGGTCAACGAAATCAACGAGCGCAACCTGGTCATCGCCAGCGCCGCCGAGGAACAGGCCCTGGTGGCCCGCGAAGTGGACCGCAACCTGGTGAACATCCGCGACCTGTCGGTGCAATCGGCCACCGGCGCCAACCAGACCAGCGATGCCAGCCACGAGCTGTCACGCCTGGCCGTGGACCTGAACGGCATGGTGGCGCGATTCACCCTGTAATGCCCGGCCAATCGCGCTGATCGCTACCTGCGCCAGCCACTGCGGAACGCCATGAAGTCCGTCGGTGGCCGGCGCCAGGCGACGCTTTTCCGCCGCCTGTAAACAGGCGCAAAAGCTTTTTGACAGCATCGTATTTCAACAGGTTAGAATCGCTGGCACGCAGACTGCATGGTCAGTTTGTGCCCGCCTTTCTGCTTCTGGAGTACTGCCTTTGAATGCGACGACCATCAACAGCCTGTTCTTGATCGGCGCGTTGCTGGTAGGTGCGAGCATTCTGGTGAGTTCCCTTTCGTCCCGCCTCGGCATCCCGATCCTGGTGATCATCCTGGCCGTGGGCATGGCCGCCGGCGTCGACGGTGGCGGCATCATCTTCAACAACTATCCGACGGCTTACCTGGTGGGTAACCTCGCACTCGCGGTGATCCTCCTCGACGGTGGCTTGCGCACCCGGGTCTCGAGCTTCCGTGTGGCGTTGTGGCCCGCCTTGTCGCTGGCCACCGTCGGCGTGATGATCACCACCGGCCTGACCGGCATGGCGGCCGCCTGGCTGTTCGACCTGAACCTGATCCAGGGCCTGCTGATCGGCGCCATCGTCGGCTCCACCGACGCCGCGGCGGTGTTCTCGCTGCTGGGCGGCAAGGGCCTGAACGAACGGGTCACCGCCAGCCTGGAGATCGAGTCGGGTAGTAACGATCCGATGGCGGTGTTCCTCACCGTGACCCTGATCGACATGCTCGCCAGCGGCCAGACCGGCCTGCACTGGAGCCTGTTGGGGCATCTGCTGCGCGAGTTCGGCATCGGCGGCCTGATCGGCCTGAGCGGCGGCTGGCTGATGCTGCAACTGGTGAACCGCATCAACCTGGCCACCGGCCTGTACCCGATCCTGGTGATCGCCGGCGGCCTGGTGGTCTTCGCCCTGACCAACGCCCTGCACGGCAGCGGGTTCCTCGCGGTGTACCTGTGCGGCCTGGTGATCGGCAACCGCCCGGTGCGCAGCCGCCACGGCATCCTGCATATGCTCGACGGCATGGCCTGGCTGTCGCAGATCGGCATGTTCCTGGTGCTGGGCCTGCTGGTCACGCCCCACGACCTGCTGCCCATCGCCCTGCCGGCGCTGGGCCTGGCGCTGTGGATGATCCTGTTCGCCCGTCCGCTGTCGGTGATGGTCGGCCTGTTGCCGTTCAAGGCCTTCCACGGCCGCGAGAAAGCCTTTATTTCCTGGGTCGGCCTGCGCGGCGCGGTACCGATCATTCTCGCAGTGTTCCCGTTGATGGCCGGGCTGCCCGAGGCCCAGCTGTACTTCAACCTGGCCTTCTTTATCGTGCTGGTGTCCCTGCTGGTGCAAGGCACCAGCCTGCCGTGGGTCGCCAAGCTGCTGAAAGTCACGGTGCCACCGGAGCCCGCGCCGATCTCCCGCGCCGCCCTGGAGGTGCATGTCACCAGCGAGTGGGAGTTGTTCGTCTACCGCCTCGGCGCGGAAAAATGGTGCATCGGCGCGGCGTTGCGCGAGCTGAAAATGCCCGAAGGTACCCGTATCGCCGCCCTGTTTCGTCACCAGCAACTGCTCCATCCGTCGGGTAGTACGGTGCTGGAAGCCGATGATTTGCTCTGCGTCATCGGCCATGAACACAACCTGCCGGCCCTTGGAAAACTCTTCAGCCAGGCACCGCAACGAGGCCTCGATCTGCGCTTCTTCGGCGACTTCGTTCTCGAAGGCGACGCCCAGCTGGGCGCGGTTTCGGCGCTGTACGGGCTGAAACTCGAAGGGCTCGATCCGGACATGCCGCTGAGCCGCTTCATCACCCAGAAAGTGGGGGGTGCTCCAGTGGTCGGCGACCAGGTGGAATGGAACAACACCATCTGGACGGTTGCCGTGATGGAGGGGAACAAGATCAGCAAAGTGGGCGTCAGATTCCCCGAAGGAAGTCGCCCGGGCCCCGGACTCTTCCTCTAAACTGCCTAACTTCTCATCCAGCTTGACCGGTCTCTATGCCAACCCTGCGTACCCTTTTCGCCATTGCCCTGCTGGGCCTGAGCCTTTCTGTCGGCACACTGCAAGCGGCCGAGCCGCCCAGTGCCGAGTCCGTCCAGCAGAGCCTGGATAAAATCGCCGAGCGCAAATTGCCGGAGGCCGATCAAAAGGCCCTGCAAGCGGTGCTGCAACAGACGCTGACCCAGCTGTCGAACAAGCAGGATTACGAGCAGCGCCTGAACGACCTCAAACAGCAGCTGAGCAATGCACCGCGCCAGACCAGCGAAAACCAGCGCGAGCTGACCCGCCTGAAAGCCACCAAGGTGGTGCCGGTGGCCCAGCGCTACGCCAACCTGCCGGTGTCGCAGCTCGAACAACTGCTGACCGAACGCACCACCCAGCAGGGCGACATGCAGAAAGCCCTGGCCGAGGCCAACAGCCTGGCCATTACCGCGCAGACCCGCCCCGAACGCGCCCAGGCCGAGATCAGCAGCAGCCAGACCCGCACCCAGCAGATCAATACGATCCTCAAGAACGGCAAGGACTCCGGCAAGCCGATCAACGCCGACCAGCGCAATCAGCTCAATGCCGAACTGGCGGCCATCAACGCGCTGATCCCGTTGCGCCGCCAGGAGCTGGCCGGCAACAGCCAGTTGCAGGACCTGGGCAACAGCCAGCATGACCTGCTGATGGAAAAGACCGCGCGCCTGGAGCAGGAAATCCAGGACCTGCAGACCCTGATCAACCAGAAGCGCCTGGCCCAGTCCCAGGAAACCGTCACCCAGCAATCGATCGAAGCGCAAAAGGCCGGCAGCAGCAGCCTCCTGGCCACCGAAAGCGCGGCCAACCTGAAGCTTTCCGACTATCTGCTCAAAAGCACCGACCGCCTCAATGAGCTGACCCAGCAGAACCTGCAGACCAAGCAGCAACTCGACAGCGTGACCCAGAGCGATGCCGCGCTGGACGAGCAGATCAGCGTGCTCAAGGGCAGCCTGCTGCTGTCGAAGATCCTCTATAAACAGAAGCAGGCGCTGCCGCACCTGCGGCTCGACCGCGACCTGGCGGACCAGATCGCCGACATCCGCCTGTATCAGTTCGAGGTCAACCAGCAACGCGAACTGATCAGCAGCCCCAGCAGCTATGTCAACAACCTGCTGGCGACCCAGCCGTCCGAGCAAATCACCCCGCAGCTGCGCAAAACCCTGCTGGACCTGGCCATCACCCGTGCCGACCTGCTGGAACGCCTGAGCCGCGAGCTAAGCGCCCTACTCAACGAATCCATCACCCTGCAGCTCAATCAGAAGCAGCTGCTGAGCACCTCGCAAAGCCTGCGCGCGACCCTCGACGAACAGATGTTCTGGATTCCCAGCAACAAGCCGCTGGACGGCGAATGGCTGCAAGCTGTGCCGCTGCGCCTGGAAAAACAGGTCACCACCCTGCCCTGGTCGTCCAGCCTGAGCGAGCTGGCCGACGGCCTGGCGCAACGGCCGCTGCTGTTCCTGCCATTGCTGCTCCTGATCGCGGCCCTGCTGTGGCGGCGCAAGAACCTGTACCAGCGCCTGACCAAGGTTCACAAGGACATCGGTCACTTCAAGCGCGACAGCCAATGGCACACGCCGCAGGCGATCCTGGTCAACATCCTGCTGGCGATGCCGGTCGCCCTCGGCCTGGCCCTGTGCGGCCTGGCCTTGCAGATCGACGCCCGCGGACAGAACGCCAACCTCGGCGCGGCGTTGTTGCAGATGGCCCAGGCCTGGCTGGTGTTCTATACCGCCTACCGGATCCTCGCCCCCGGCGGCGTGGCGGAACTGCACTTTCGCTGGGAAAAGCCCCAGGTCGAATTCCTCCAGGGCTGGATCCGCCGCCTCGGGCTGGTGGTCATGGCCCTGGTGGCCGTGGTCGCCGTGGCCGAACATCAACCGGCGGCACTGGCCGATGACGTGCTCGGCATCGCCGTGGTCCTGACCTGCTACGCCCTGATGGCCTGGCTGCTCAGCCGCCTGCTGCTGAGCAGCCCGACGCACCAGAACGCCTCGCTGTTCCGCAAGGCGGTGGCGGTGCTGTTCACCGCGCTGCCGATCGCCTTGTTCATCGCCGTGTGCTTCGGCTACTACTACACCGCGCTGAAGCTCAGCGACCGCCTGATCAATACCCTGTACCTGCTGATGTTCTGGCTGGTGATCGAAGCCACTTTTGTCCGCGGACTGGGCGTCGCCGCCCGGCGCCTGGCCTACCAGCGGGCCCTGGCCAAACGCCAGGCCGCCAAGGAAAGCGGCGACGGCGAAGCAGTCGAAGAGCCGACCCTGGACATCGAGAAGGTCAACGAACAATCCCTGCGCCTGATCCGCCTGGCCCTGCTCGGTGGTTTCATGGCCGGGCTGTACTGGGTCTGGTCGGACCTGATCAGCGTGTTCTCCTACCTGGACAACATCACCCTCTACGAATACACCAGCGGCACCGGTGCCAACATGAGCATGGTGCCCATCAGCATCGGCGACATGCTCGGCGCGCTGATCATCGTCGGCATCACCTTCGCCCTGGCGCGCAACCTGCCGGGGCTGCTGGAGGTGCTGGTGCTGTCCAGGCTGAACCTGGCCCAGGGCAGCGCCTACGCGACCACCACGCTGCTGTCCTATGTGATTGCCGGCGTCGGCTTCGTCTCGACCCTGTCGACCCTCGGCGTCAGCTGGGACAAGTTGCAGTGGCTGGTGGCTGCGCTGTCGGTGGGCCTGGGCTTCGGCATGCAGGCGATCTTCGCCAACTTCATCTCCGGCATCATCATCCTGTTCGAGCGGCCAGTGCGCATCGGCGACACCATCACCATCGGCAACCTGTCGGGCACGGTGAGCAGGATCCGAATCCGCGCCACCACCATCACCGACTTCGATCGCAAGGACATCATCGTCCCGAACCAGACCTTCATCACCGGGCAACTGATCAACTGGTCGCTGACCGACACCGTCACCCGGGTGACCCTCAAGCTCGGCGTCGACTACGGCTCGGACCTGGACCTGGTCAAGGAACTGCTGCTCAAGGCGGCCCGCGATAACCCGCGGGTATTGAAAGAGCCCGAGCCCCATGTGTACTTCCTCAACTTCGGCGAAAGCACCCTGGACCACGAATTGCGCATGCACGTGCGCGAGCTGGGGGACCGCAACCCGGTGCTCGACGAGGTCAACCGCTTCATCAACCGCGAGTTCAAGAAGCAGCACATCAACATCTCGTTCCGCCAGATGGAGGTCTACCTGAAGAACCTCCATGGCCAGGAATACAAGATGGTGCCCATCGAGCCGGAGACCAAGACCATTGTCCCGCTGCCCGACGGCAAACCGCTGCAGGAACCGCCTCCCAGCAGGCTCGACTAAGGACGCTATCCCTAGCAGAATGCTCGGACATTCTGCTGGAGATGGCCGTTGAAAGCCCTCGACGAACTGACCTTCGACAATCGCTTCGCCCGCCTGGGCGATGCGTTCTCAACCCATGTGCTACCCGAGCCGATCGACCGCCCACGCCTGGTGGTGGCCAGCCCGGCGGCCATGGCGCTGCTGGACCTGGACCCCGAGGCCGCGCAAAGCCCGGTGTTCGCCGAACTGTTTGGCGGGCACAAGCTGTGGGCTGAAGCCGAGCCCCGGGCGATGGTCTATTCCGGGCATCAGTTCGGCTCCTACAACCCTCAGTTGGGCGATGGTCGCGGCTTGCTGCTGGGCGAGGTGTACAACGCCGCCGGCGAGCACTGGGACCTGCACCTCAAGGGCGCCGGCCAGACCCCCTACTCGCGCATGGGCGATGGCCGCGCCGTACTGCGTTCGTCGATCCGCGAGTTCCTGGCTTCCGAGGCGCTGCACGCCCTGGGTATTCCAACCACCCGGGCGCTGTGCGTGATCGGCTCCGACACCCCGGTCTGGCGTGAGAAACAGGAACGCGCGGCGATGCTGCTGCGCATGTCGCCCAGCCATGTCCGCTTCGGCCACTTCGAATACTTCTATTACACAAAACGCCCCGAGCAGCAGAAACAGCTGGGCGAGCACGTGCTGGCGATGCACTTTCCCGAGTGCCTGGAGCAGCCCGAACCCTACCTGGCGATGTTCCGCGAAGTGGTCGAGCGCAATGCCGAACTGATCGCCAAATGGCAGGCCTACGGTTTCTGCCACGGGGTGATGAACACCGATAATATGTCGATCCTCGGCGTGACCTTCGACTTCGGGCCGTTCGCCTTCCTCGACGATTTCGATGCGCATTTCATCTGCAACCATTCCGATGACCAGGGGCGCTACTCGTTCAGCAACCAGGTGCCGATCGGCCAGTGGAACCTCAGCGCCCTGGCCCAGGCGCTGACGCCCTTCATCAGTGTCGAGGCCCTGCGGGAAACCCTCGGCCTGTTCCTCCCGTTGTTCCAGGCCCATTACCTGGACCTGATGCGCCGCCGCCTCGGCCTGACCAGCGCCGAAGACGAGGATCAGAAGCTGGTGGAACGGCTGCTGCAACTGATGCAGGGCAGCGGCGTGGACTACAGCCTGTTCTTCCGCCACCTGGGGGATGAGCCGGCGGAACTGGCCGTGGCCCGGCTGCGCGACGACTTCGTCGACCGCCAGGGCTTCGATGCCTGGGCCGATCTGTACAAGGCCCGGGTCGCCCGTGATCCGATCCAGGGTCAGGAGTTGCGCCGGGAACGCATGCACGCGGTCAACCCGCTGTACATCCTGCGCAATTACCTGGCACAGAAGACCATCGACGCCGCCGAACAAGGGGACTACTCCGAGGTGCGCCGCCTGCACGCGGTACTGAGCAAGCCGTTCGAACAACAGGCCGGCATGGACAGCTACGCCGAACGACCGCCCGAATGGGGCAAGCACCTGGAAATCAGTTGCTCGTCCTGAGAGGTCAGATAAAGGTTTCCATCGAGACCTTGAAACGTGCGGCCAGCCAGCGGATCTGCCGCAGGTTGAGCTGACGCTTGCCGCTCAGGATCTCCGAGACTACCGACTGCGCGCCGACACCGGGCAGGTCGCTCTGGGTCAGGCCGTGTTCGCGCATCATGTAGCGCAACACATCTACTCCGCTGGCGACAGGCATCGGGCGATGTTCAAGATCGTAGGCTTCGATCCAGTCCCCGATGATGTCCACCAGGCTGTTGAGAGGATGGGCCTCGTCTTCCCCCGTCAGGTCCAGCAACTCGTCAAGGGCCTGAACCAGCCTGTCGTAGTCCGCCTCGGTTTTCGGCTTGCGCAGCAACGGCGCAACGAACTGCCAGTGTTCGGCCACTTGCTCGATCAACGCACTCATCCTCGATCCTCCTTCCACTTGCCCCGGTCATATTCACGGTGGTCCAACACATGGCGGATATAGAGCTTTTGCGTCGTATAACGGACCAATGCAATCAGCCGTACCTTGTTGCCACCGATATCGAACACATGCAGCGGCCCGACCTTGTCCACCGCCGGAAACATCGCCTTCATCGCGGCAAAATCCGCAAGCCGATTGCGTTTAAGCGCGCGATACCAATCATCCAACGCCTTGGCCGAGTGTGGCCATTTTTCCTTGGCATCCCAAATTCGTTTAGCCGTGATTACACGCATGCAAAGTCCTTATCGCATACTGCTATGGCAGCCTAGAGGGTGGAGCAACTTATCGCAAGTTGCTATAAATGCTCTCGGACCAATGGCACGGAGCATCGTCTCTCTCCAGCCTAGAACCGAGCCGACAGTTGCCGCGCAAAGATGTATGAGCGCATGCAACAGCTTGATAAACCGACCCACAGACTCCAGATCGGAGCTATTGGCCACTTATCCCGGAGCCCCCTCATGTCCGATCCACTGCTGATCCCCTGCCCCCATTGCAATGGGTTGAACCGCATCCCCGCCGAGCGCCTGGGCGATCAGCCCAAATGCGGACGCTGTAAAGGCCAGGTGTTACTGAACCAGCCTTTCGAGCTGAAACAAGGCGACTACGCCAGCCAGATCAAGGGCGACCTGCCCTTGCTGGTGGATGTCTGGGCGGATTGGTGCGGGCCGTGCAAATCCTTCGCACCGGTATTCGAGCAGGCGGCGGCGCAATTGGCAGGCAAGTGCCGGCTGGCCAAGCTCGACAGCGAGGCCAACCAGCAATTGTCGGCGCAGTTGGGAATTCGCTCGATTCCGAGCCTGATTCTGTTCAAGAACGGACGGGAAGTGGCACGCCAGAGTGGCGCCTTCCCGTTACCGCAGCTGATGAGCTGGCTGCGTAGCCAGGGCATCTGACCGCTATCGAAATCGCCTTGAACTGTAGGAACGAGGCTTGCCCGCGATAACGGTCTGACAGCCGACGACGATGTTGAATGTCAGGCACTCATCGCGGACAGGCCCCGCTCCTACGGAAGAAGGTCAGGCGCTTTCCAGCAGGTTGTGCAGGTCGACGAACTGCTGGGTCAGCTTGTGCCGGGGGTCGAGGTGGATCAGCGGCAGGCTGGCCTGGTGGGATTCGCGCATGCGCACCGAACTGGCCAGGTACACCGGCAATACCGGCAGGCCCTCGGCGATCAGTTCATCGAGCATTTGCTGGGGCAGGCTGGCGCGGGCCTGGAACTGGTTGACCACGATGCCTTCGACCTGCAAACCCTCGTTGTGGTCGTCCTTGAGCTCTTCGATTTCCGCCAGCAGGCCGTACAGCGCCTGGCGGGAAAAGCTGTCGCAGTCGAAGGGAATCAATACGCGATCGGCGGCAATCAGCGCCGAAACCGCATAGAAGTTCAAGGCCGGCGGGGTGTCCAGGTAGATCCGGTCGTAGTCCTCGGCCAACTCGTCCAGCAGTTTGCGCAGCTTGTTGATCTTGTGCTTCGCCTCAAGCTTGGGCTGCAGATCCGCCAACTCGGCGGTGGCCGTCACCACATGCAGGTTGTCGAACGGCGTTTCGTAGATATCGACCTGATTCTTCTTCGAGAACGGTCCGGAAGACAGGGTCTGCTTGAAGAAGTCGGCAATCCCCATGGGGATGTCGTCGCCGGTCAGGCCGGTGAGGTATTGAGTGGAGTTGGCCTGGGCATCCAGGTCCACCAGCAGCGTGCGATACCCCTCGCTGGCGCTCACGGCCGCCAGATTGCAGGCAATGCTCGACTTGCCGACTCCCCCTTTCTGATTGAACACCACGCGCCGCATGTCAGAACCTCCCTGCATCAAAGATCACCGAGTGTAGTAGCCAGTACCGCCGCTTCGCTACCTCGCTGACGGCGGACCGCCAAACCAGTTCCAGTGGCCAGAATCAGCCTAGACTTTCTTGTAAAGCCCCCGCGCTCCCGACCTGTACCATTCGATAATGGCCAAATGACACTTTTATGCTGTCGAGCGGGTCATTTTCACTGAGCGAAACATAACCAATGTTTGCTACAAGCCAGTCACACCGGGATAATGCGCGCCACTCGGCTGTAGCTCCGTGGCAGGTGAGTCTGCGATCGAAACGCCTGACCACGTCAAGTAAGCCCGCAGGGGCGGGATGATTTTTCAAGTGATCAACTTCAACATCGCCCAATGGCGCGCGTGGGCCCCTGGGCTCGAAAGCGTGGACGATTGGCAGGCCTGGAGCCGACAACCGGTCGTGCTCCAGAGCAGTGATGCGGCCCCGGACGTGTCGTTTCTACCGGCCATGCAGCGCCGGCGCCTCAGCCGTCTGGCCCGCATGGCCTTCAGCGTGGGCTGGCCGCTGGCCGAAGGCCTGGAACAGCTACCGTTGGTCTTTATTTCCCGGCATGGCGAAACGCCGCGCACCTTCGACATCCTCAGCGACCTGGCGGCCGACCAGCCGTTGTCCCCGACCCAGTTCAGCCTCTCGGTGCACAACGCGGTGATCGGCCTGTGGTCGATCATGCGTGGCGAAACCAGCGAAATGACCGCCCTCGCCGCTGCCGGCGACGGCCTCGAACACGGCATGCTAGAGGCCGCGGCGCTGCTTGAGGAAGGCGCCCCGGCGGTGCTGCTGGTGGTCACCGAAGAGCAGCCGCCCGCCGCCTATGCCACCTGGATCGACGATGTGCCCTTCCCCTATGCGGTCGGCCTGTTGCTGACCCCCGGCCAACAGTGGCAACTGACGCTCGGCACCGCCACCGAGGGAGCGCCGCGCGCCGAGTGGCCCCATGCCCTGAATCTCTTGCGTACCCTGCTCGGCGAGCAGACCTCCTGCCAACATGCCTGGAAGAACCGTGTATGGAACTGGCAACGCAACCTGTAAATACAAAGCCCCGCGACGCCTACTACTGGCGCCTGGTCGCCACCGCAGCAAGCTTTGCCTTGTTCGGCCTGGGCGGCCTGTGCCTGCGCCTGGCGATTTTCCCGCTGCTCGCCTGCCTGCCCGGCGACGCCGAAGCGCATCGCCAGCGCGCGCGTCGCACCATCGGCCGGCTGTTCTGGCTGTTCATCCGTTTCATGGCCCGCAGCGGCGTGCTGACCTATGAAGTCGAAGGCGCACAAAAACTCGGCCGCCCCGGACAAATGATCATTGCCAACCACCCATCGCTGATCGACGTGGTCTTTCTCATCGGCCTGGTGCGCAACGCCAACTGCGTGGTCAAGCAGAGCCTGTGGCAGAACCCCTTTACCCGCGGCCCGATACGCGAAGCCGAATACATCAGCAACGACGGCAGCATGGACATGCTCGACGCCGCCGGCGAAGCCCTGCGCAACGGCCAGACCCTGGTGATCTTCCCCGAGGGCACCCGAACCCCGCCGGGCCAGGCGCCGGCCTTTCATCGGGGGGGCGCGGCAATCGCCTTGCGGGGTGCGAGAATCATCACCCCGGTGGTGATCAAGGTCAGCCCGACCACCCTGACCAAGGCCGAACCCTGGTATCGCATCCCGATGCGCCGCGTGCACTTCAGTTTTCGCGTCGGAGCCGATATAGACCCGTATGCCTTTGCCGCCCAAGGCCCCGCACCGCAGGCCTCGCGCAAGCTCAACGATTATTTGCATCACTACTTCATTAAGGAGCTCGCCGAAGATGAGCGATCTGCACCAGGAAATTAAAATGCTGATCATCGACGCCCTGGGCCTCGAAGACATCAGCGTGCAAGACATCGGCAACGAGCAGACGCTCTTCGGTGAAGGCCTGGGCCTGGACTCGGTCGACGCCCTGGAGCTGGGCCTGGCGATCCAGAAACGCTACGGCATCAAGATCGACGCCGACGCCAAGGACACCCGCAATCACTTCACCAACGTGGCGAGCCTTGCGGCGTTCGTCACTGCAAAACAGGCAGCTTGAGACCGGACCATGCAAACTCGTGACGACATCTTCAACACCCTGCGTGATGCCCTGGTGGAACTCTTCGAACTGGAACCGGAACGCGTAAGCCTGGAATCCAACCTGTATCAAGACCTGGAAATCGACAGCATCGACGCCGTCGACCTGATCGATCACATCAAGCGCAAGACCGGCAAGAAAATCGCCGCCGAGGAATTCAAGTCGGTGCGTACCGTCAATGACGTGGTCGAGGCGGTATACCGTCTGGTCCAACCGGCCGCATGAGCCGGCTGATCGGCCTTGGCCTGCTGCTGGCGGGCCTGTTGTATCCCTTTGCGGTGTATTTCGGCATGGAGCATTTCGCGCCATGGCAGTTCGGCCTGTTGCTCGGCGGCCTGTGGCTGGCCCGGGCCCTGACCGGCGAACGGCGTCCCGGCAGCCTGTGGATGGCGGGCGCCGCCCTGGCCTTCTGCCTGCTACTGGCGCTGTTCGATAACCCGTTGTTACTGCGCTGGTACCCGGTGCTGATCAGCGGCTTCATGCTCACGCTGTTCGGCCTGAGCCTGAAATACGGCCCGCCGGTGGCTGAACGCCTGGCCCGCCTCAGCGAGCCGGATCTGCCGGAAAAGGCGATTCGCTATACCCGCCAGGTGACTGTCGCCTGGAGTGTGTTTTTCCTCTGTAACGGATTGCTCGCCGCGGCCCTGACCCTATGGGCGCCGCTGAGCTGGTGGACGTTGTACAACGGCCTGATCTCCTACGGGTTGATGGGTTTGCTGTTTGCCATTGAATGGCTGTTACGACAACGCGTACGAGGCCGCGCATGAATTGGATAAAACTTGAGCAGCTGCTGCTCAAGTCGCTGCCGGAACGGGCCGTCACGGTCGAACCGGCACTCGATCACAGCCACCTGCGGCACCAGGCCCTGAGCCTGGCCGCGGGCTTGCAGGCCAGGGGCGTACAGCGCCTGGGCCTGCACCTGGAAGATGCCGCCGAACTGGCCATCGCCCTGCTCGGCGCCTGGCGCGCCGGGGTCAGCGTGCTGCTGCCCGCCGACCTGCAACCGCAGACCCGGCAACGCTGGTCGACCCAGGTCGATCTGTGGCTGACCGACCAGCCGGGCGATGCCCACTTGGCCGACTTCGACTCGCCACCATTGCCCGCCGCCGAACTCGATCTCGACGGCTGCCGCCTGAGCCTGTGCACCTCCGGCTCCAGCGGCGAACCCAAGCGCATCGACAAATCCCTGCGCCAGCTGGCCAACGAAGTCGAGGCCCTGGAGCAACTGTGGGGCGAGGGATTGGGCCAGGCCTGCATCATCGGCAGCGTCGCCACCCAGCATATCTACGGCCTGCTGTTCCGTGTGCTCTGGCCGCTCTGCGCCGGGCGCACCTTCGTGCGTCGGCAGTTGCCGTTCCCGGAAGACCTGCAGCGCGCCAGCCGCGAACACCCGGCCTTTGCCTGGGTCGCCAGCCCGGCCTTGCTCAAGCGCATGGGCGACAACCTCGACTGGCCGGCCCTGAGCCCGGTGCGCCGGGTGTTTTCCTCCGGTGGTGCGCTGCCTGCCAACGCCGCGCAAGGCCTGCAGCAGCGTCTTGGACAATGGCCAACGGAGATCCTCGGCAGCTCGGAAACCGGCGGCATCGCCTGGCGCCAGGGCGACAGCCTGTGGCAAGCCTTCGCCGGGGTCGAGCTGAGCCAGGACAGCGACGGCGCCTTGCTGATCGCTTCGCCCTACCTGCCGGCCGGGCATATCGAACACACCGCCGATGCCGCGCGCATCGCCGCCGATGGGCGTTTCGAGCTGCTCGGGCGCCTGGACCGGATCGTCAAGCTGGAAGAAAAACGCATTTCCCTACCGATGCTGGAACAGGCCCTGGCCGAGCATGCCTGGATCGCCGAAGCGCGCCTTGGGGTGGTCCGGGAAAACCGCGCTTCCCTCGGCGCGCTGCTGGTCCTCAGCGAACAAGGCCTGCACGCCTTGCGCAATCAGGGTCGTCGAGCCCTCACGCAAGCGCTGCGCCAGCACCTGAGCCAGCATTGCGAGGCCCTGGCGCTGCCGCGCCGCTGGCGCCTGCTGCGCCAGTTGCCCCTGAACAGTCAGGGCAAGCTGCCCCAGGCCGATGTCGAAGCCCTGCTGCTGGCCCCGCGCCCACGGGCGCCGGAAGTGCTGGAACAGCTCGAGGCCGACGGCGAATGGAGCCTGCAACTGGCGATCCCGCCGGACCTGGCCTACTTCAGTGGCCACTTCCCCCAGACCCCGGTGCTGCCGGGCGTGGTCCAGGTGGACTGGGCATTGGCGCTGGGCCAGCAGTTGCTCGATCTGCCGGGGCGCTTTGCCGGTATGGAAGTGCTGAAGTTCCAGCAACTGGTGCGCCCCGGCGACCAGGTGCAATTGCACCTGCGCTTCGATCATGAGCGCGGCAAACTCTACTTCGCCTATCGCAATGACACCGCCGCCTGCTCCAGCGGCCGCATCCTGCTGGAGAACGCCTGTGGATAAGTTATTGACCCCAGGCAAGCGCAGCCCCCAGCGGCTTCTTGTAGCCGCTGCCGAAGGCTGCGATCGACCGCGCAGCGGACGCCCGGGAGGCAACCCCCATGCATAACCCCTGCGCCGTGATCCCGGTCTACAACCATGAAGCCGCCGTGCCGACGGTGGTCGACGCCCTGCTCGCCAGCGGCCTGCCCTGCGTGCTGGTGGACGACGCCAGCAGCCCGGCCTGCGCCGCCGTGCTGGAACAGCTGGCCGAGCGCGAACAGGTGTTCCTGGTCAAGCTCGCGGTCAACCAGGGCAAGGGCGGCGCGGTCATGGCCGGGCTGCGCGAAGCCTCGCGCCTGGGTTTCAGCCACGCCCTGCAAGTGGACGCCGACGGTCAGCACGACCTGCGCGATGTGGATAACTTTATCGCCACCTCCCGCACCCACCCCGAAGCGCTGGTCTGCGGTTATCCACAGTACGACGCCAGCGTGCCCAAGGGCCGTTTTTACGCGCGCTACCTGACCCACGTCTGGGTCTGGATCAATACCCTGTCGTTGCAGATCCCCGACTCCATGTGCGGCTTCCGGGTCTACCCCCTGCCGCCCATCCTGGCGCTGATCGACTCGGTGAAGATCGGCCAGCGCATGGATTTCGACACCGATATCCTGGTGCGCCTGTCCTGGCGCAACCAGCCGATGCGCTGGTTGCCGACCCAGGTCCGTTACCCGGCGGATGGCCTTTCGCACTTTCGCCTGTTCCACGACAACCTGCTGATCTCCAGCATGCACGCCCGGCTGTTCTTCGGCATGTTGCTGCGCGCGCCGCTGATCCTCTGGCGACGGTGGCAAGCATGACGGTGCTACACGACAAGCAGGACAAGCAACATTGGGCAGAGCACAAAGAGCGCGGCAGCTTCTGGCTGATGAAGCTCACCGCCTTCGGCGTGCGCGTGCTCGGGCGCCGGGTGTTGAGCCCGGTGCTGTACATCATCGTGTTCTATTTCTTCCTGTTCGGCCGCGGCGCCCGCCACAGCGCCTGGTTGTACCAGCAGCGCCTCGCCGACTGGAGCGGCAAGGCCGAGCTGCGCCCCAGCCACTGGCGGGTATTCAGCCAGTTCATGGCATTCGCCGACTCCCTGCTGGACAAGCTCGACGTGTGGAACGGCAAACTGCGCCTGGAACAGATCGAGATCGTCGACCCGGCCCGGCTGCGCGACCAGTTGCGCGGCACCCGCGGACAGATGCTGGTGGGCGCGCACCTGGGCAACCTGGAAGTCTGCCGCGCCCTGGCCGAGCTAGGCGAAAAGGTCACCATGAACGTGCTGGTGCACACCAAGCACGCTGAGCGTTTCAACCGCCTGCTGGGCGAGGCCGGGGCCACCAACCTGCGGCTGGTCCAGGTCAGCGAGCTGGATCCGGCGGTCATGCTGCAACTGAGCCAGCGCCTGGATCGTGGCGAATGGCTGGCGATTGCCGGCGACCGTGTACCGCTGCATGGCGGGCGCAACGTGCGGGTGGATTTCCTCGGCCATCCGGCCCCTTTCCCACAAGGGCCGTGGCTGCTGGCGGGCCTGCTGAAATGCCCGGTCAACCTGCTGCTGTGCCTGAAAAACAATGGCCGCTATCGAGTATTCCTCGAACCCTTCACCGAGGCCGTGGCGTGGAAGCGCAGCGACCGCGAACAGGTCATCGCCCAGTGGACTGCCCGCTACGCCGAGCGCCTGGGCCAGTACTGCCTCGAAGCGCCCCAACAATGGTTCAACTTTTACCCTTTCTGGAAGACCGATGACGACGCATCCGCTTGAGCCGGTAACCTTCGGCGAACTCCCTTTGCGCATCGAAGACGTGCTGGCCCTGGCCAACCGTCAGGCGCCGACCCGACTGCAAGGCGACAGCGCATTCCGCCAGCGTATCGCCAAGGGCGCGCAATTCCTCGATTCGCTGCTGGACAAGGAAGGCGTGATCTACGGCGTGACCACCGGCTACGGCGACTCTTGCGTGGTCGCGGTGCCGCTGCAACACGTCGAGGCGCTGCCCCGTCATCTGTACACCTTCCACGGCTGTGGCCTGGGCAAGCTGCTGGATGCGCAAGCCACCCGCGCGGTGCTGGCGGCGCGCTTGCAGTCGCTGTGCCATGGCGTGTCCGGGGTGCGCGTGGAACTGCTGGAGCGCCTGCAAGCGTTCCTCGAACACGACATCCTGCCGCTGATCCCCGAAGAAGGCTCGGTGGGCGCCAGCGGCGACCTGACGCCGTTGTCCTACGTGGCCGCGACCCTGTCCGGCGAGCGCGAGGTGATGTTCCGCGGCGAGCGCCGGACCTCGGCCGAGGTGCACCGCGAGCTGGGCTGGGAGCCGCTGGTGCTGCGGCCGAAAGAAGCCCTGGCATTGATGAACGGCACCGCGGTGATGACCGGCCTGGCCTGCCTGGCCTTCGCCCGCGCCGACTACCTGCTGCAACTGGCCACGCGCATCACCGCGCTGAACGTGGTCGCCTTGCAGGGCAACCCGGAGCACTTCGACGAGCGCCTGTTCGCCGCCAAGCCGCACCCGGGGCAGATGCAAGTCGCCGCCTGGCTGCGCCAGGACCTGGCCATCGACGCGCCGACCGCACCGTTGCACCGCCTGCAGGACCGCTACTCGCTGCGTTGCGCGCCCCATGTGCTGGGCGTGCTGGCCGACAGCCTGGGCTGGCTGCGCGGTTTTATCGAGACCGAGCTGAACAGCGCCAACGACAACCCGATCATCGACGCCGAAGCCGAACGCGTGCTGCACGGCGGGCACTTCTACGGCGGGCATATCGCCTTCGCCATGGACAGCCTGAAGAACCTGGTGGCCAACGTCGCCGACCTGCTGGACCGCCAGCTCGCGCTGCTGGTGGACGAGCGCTACAACCACGGCCTGCCGAGCAACCTGTCCGGCGCCCCGGCGGACCGCGCCATGATCAACCACGGCTTCAAGGCGGTGCAGATCGGCACCAGCGCCTGGACCGCCGAAGCGCTGAAAAACACCATGCCGGCCAGCGTGTTCTCGCGCTCCACCGAATGCCATAACCAGGACAAGGTGAGCATGGGCACCATCGCCGCCCGCGATGCGATCCGCGTGCTGGAGCTGACCGAACAGGTCGCCGCCGCTACCCTGCTGGCCGCCAACCAGGGCGTCTGGCTGCGTGGCCGGGCCGAGGATGCACGGCCATTGCCGCCGGCCCTGGCCGCCATGCACCAAGAGCTGGCCAAGGACTTCCCGCCGGTGATCGAGGACCGCGCCCTGGAAGGCGAACTGCGCCTGTGCCTGCAACGCATTGCCGAGCAACACTGGAGGCTGCATGCGTAGTCGGGGCGTGCTGCACGCGGACACCGAGATCCAGGTGCCGTTTTTTGACGTCGATACCATGCACGTGGTCTGGCACGGGCACTACGTGAAATACCTGGAAGTGGCGCGCTGCGCCCTGCTCGACAAGCTCGGCCACAACTACCAGCAGATGCGCGATTCCGGCTACGCCTGGCCGGTGATCGACCTGCAACTGCGTTATGTGCGCGGCGCGGTGTTCGGGCAGAAGCTCAAGGTCCGCGCCAGCCTGGTGGAGTGGGAAAACCGCCTGAAGATCAACTACCTGATCAGCGACCTGGAAACCGGCGAACGCCTGACCCGCGCCAGCTCGGTGCAGGTGGCGGTGGAGATCGCCAGCCGCGAGATGCAACTGGCCTCGCCCAAGGTGTTTGTGGACGCCGTTACGAAGGCTCTGTCATGAGCCCGATCTTGTGCCTTCGTAACCTCTGTAGCCGCTGGCGCAGCCTGCGATCGGCTGCGCAGCAGCCGCAAAACCTGAGCCCACAATGCCAGGCCGATAACGCCGGGCGCCCGCTGCACAATCGATCGCAGCCAGGCGGCAGCGGCTACAGGCTGTTGGGCCTGTTGTTGGCGCTCGGCTTCAGCTCGTTGGCCAATGCCTTCGACCTGCAACAGCTCAGCGACCAGTTGGCCAAGCCCGAGGTGATCCACGGCAGCTTCGTCCAGGAGAAACACCTGCGCGCCCTGCCCCAGCCGCTGACCAGCAAGGGCAGCTTCGTCCTGGCGAAAAACCATGGCCTGCTGTGGCTGCTGAAAACACCGCTGCAACAGGACTACCGCATCACCGGCCAAGGCATCGCCCGCCGGGACGGCAGCAGCTGGCAAATGCTGCCGAACAAGAGCGCCGGGGCCGAACAGAACCGCCTGTTCCTCGCCGTGCTGCAAGGCGACAGCAGCGGCCTGCAACGGGACTTCGAGCTGGCCCTGGCCGGCGACGCCAAGGCCTGGAAACTGACCCTGACCCCACGTTCGCTGCTGCTCAAGCAGGTGTTCAACCAGATCAACATCGACGGTGGCGAACTGGTGCAGCGCATCGAGCTGCTGGAAACCCAGGGCGACAGCACCGTGCTGAAGATGCACGACAGCATCAGCAACCAGCCTTTGAGCGACGCGGAGCAACATGACTTTGCCGAGTGAACGCTGGTGGCCGCGGCTGTTCCTGCTCCTGCTGGTGGCCGTGCTGGCCCTGGCCGGCTGGCAATGGCGTCATGGCGCGCCGCTGTCGGCCAACCTCATGGAGCTGGTGCCGGGCACCGACCCCGATGCCCTGGAGCTCAAGGCCGAGCAACGCATGCAGGAGCCGCTGAACCGCGAAATGCTGGTGCTGGTGGGTCACGCCGAGCGCCAGCAGGCCATCGCCATGGCCCAGCGCCTGGGTGAGCAGTGGCAGGCCAGCGGGCTGTTCGAGAAGGTCCAGTGGAACCTGCAGGCCGACCTGCCGGCGCTGCGCACGCAATTGCTGCAAGGGCGCCTGGCAATGCTTGGCACCGCCGACCGCCAGCAGTTGATCGAGCACCCCGACGCCTTTATCCAGCAACGCGTCCAGGCGCTGTTCGACCCCTTCAGCAGTTTCAGCCTGGTCCCGAGCCAGGACGACTGGCTGGGCCTGACCGGACGCATCCAGAACAGCCAGCCGCAACGTGGCGCGGTGCAACTGGACATCGGCAGCGGCACCCTGGTCGCCGATGCCGACGGCAAGAGCTGGGTGCTGCTGCGAGCACGCACCACCGGCAACGCCTTCGACATGCAGCTGCCGCTGCAGGTGGCGGCCCTGCTCCAGCACAGCCGCGAACAGGCCGCCGAGGCCGACGTCCAGTTGCTGGCCGCCAGCGGCCTGCTCTACGCCGCCAACGGCCAGCAACAGGCCTCCCGCGAGATCACCTGGGTCGGCGGCGGTGCCACCGTCGGCATTCTCCTGCTGCTGTTGCTAGCTTTCCGGCGCTGGCGGGTGTTGCTGGCGTTCGTGCCGGTGCTGGTGGGCATGCTGTTCGGCGCGGTGGCCTGCGTCGCCCTCTTCGGCCATATGCACGTGATGACCCTGGTGCTGGGCTCGAGCCTGATCGGCGTCGCCGTCGACTACCCGTTGCACTACCTGTCCAAGAGCTGGAGCCTGCGCCCCTGGCACAGCTGGCCGGCGCTGCGCCTGACCCTGCCGGGGCTGAGCCTGAGCCTGGCCACCAGTTGCATCGGCTACCTGGCATTGGCCTGGACACCGTTCCCGGCCCTGACCCAGATCGCCGTGTTCTCCGCCGCCGGGCTGCTGGGTGCTTACCTGAGCGCGGTGTGCCTGTTGCCGGCGCTGCTGCGCGGCGTCGAGCTGCAACCGGCGCAATGGCCGCTGCGGGTGGCCGAGTGGCTGCTGAACCTGCGCACCCAGTTGCTCAAACGCGTGTCCAGCCCCTGGCTGCTGGCGCTGGTGATCGCCTTCTGCGCCGGTGGCCTGTGGCAGCTGGAGAGCAAAAACGATATCCGCCAGTGGATCGGCGCGCCGCCACAACTGCAGAGCGAAGCCCAGGCCATCGCGCGGATCACCGGCTACCAGCCCACCAGCCAGTTCTTCCTGGTGCGCGGCGCCGATCAGCCACAGCTGCTCGAACGCCTCGGCGCCCTGAGCGAGCGCCTGGAGCAACTGGTCAACCTGGAGAAACTCCAGGGCTACCTGTCGCTCAACCAGCTGGTAAGCCTGCCCAGCGAGCAACAGCGCCTGCGCCAGGCCCTGGACGCGCTGCCGCGGCACTGGCAGCCGCTGCTGGATCTCGGAGTCCCGGTCACGGCCCTGAACGCGGAACTCGCGCAATTGCGCGCGCTGCCCAACGAAGACATCGACAGCGCCCTGCAAGGCCCGCTGGCCGAGCCTTACCGCACCCTGTGGCTGGGCCCCACCGATAACGGTGTGGCGGCGATGGTCAGCCTGCAGGGGCTGAACAACCCGCAGTTGCTGCGGATACAGGCGCAGGATCTGCCGGGGGTACAACTGGTAGACCGCCTGGGCGACCTGAACCAAGTGTTCGCCGCCACCCAGGTCAGCGCCGCCGAGCTCAAGCTCGCTTCCTGCGGGCTGATCGTCTTGCTGCTGATCCTGCCGTTCGGCCTCGGTGGCGCCCTGCGCCTTGTCGCCCTGCCGCTGCTGGCAGCCCTGTGCAGCCTCGCCAGCCTGGGCTGGCTGGGGCAACCGCTGACCCTGTTCAGCCTGTTCGGCCTGTTGCTGGTGACCGCCATCAGCGTCGACTACGCCATCCTCATGCGTGAACAGGTCGGCGGGGCCGCCGTGAGCCTGCTCGGCACCTTACTTGCGGCGGTGACCACCTGGCTGTCGTTCGGCCTGCTGGCGATTTCCAGCACCCCGGCGGTCAGCAACTTCGGCTTGTCGGTGAGCCTGGGCCTGGCCTTCAGTTTTATCCTGGCGCCCTGGGCCGGTCGCCAGCGCCATCGCCAGCCCGTTACGGAGCCCGTCCTGTGATGACCGCCCTGTTCTGGCTCATGGCGCTGCTGCTGTTCGCGCTCGCCACCCGTATCGGCAGCCGTTTCGGCCTGATCCCGATCGTCAGCCAGTTGCTGCTGGCGACCTTCGGCCTGCCGCTGCTGATGCTGTTCTGGATCGAACCGCACTGGCAGCTGAGTGGCGCCCAACTGGTCTCGCCGACCTGGCTGAAGAACCTCTACGGCTTGAGTTTCGCCCTGCTGCTGGGGCATATCCTCAGCGACGTGATCGACCTGCGCCTGGACCGCCAGAGCCTGAAGATCGCCCTGCCGAGCTTCGCCATTCCCTTCGCCTGCGGCCTGGCCACGGCGGTCTGGCTGTTGCCGACGCAACCCTGGCTGAGCTCCCTGGCGGTCGGCCTGCTGTTCGCCATTACTGCGATTCCGGTGCTGTACCTGTACCTGCGGCACATCGACTACCCGCCGCTGGCCACCCGACGCCTGGTACAGACCGCGATCCTCATCGACCTCAGTTGCTGGACCCTGTTCGGCGTCGCCCAGGGCAGCCTGCACCTGAGCAGCCTGCTGCTACCGCTGGCCGGAGCCTGCCTGCCGCTGCTCCTGCGCGGCCTCGGCCTGCGCCAGCCGCTGCTGCACAGCCTGGGTTTCTTCGGCCTGCTGGTGGTGGCCGAGCACTACAAGCTCAACGCGCTGATTTTCGGCATCGGCTACCTGCTGTGCATGGCCGCCCTCAAGGTGCCGCTGGTGCTGCCGTTAAAGGCGGCCTGGATGAGCCGTTTGCAGACCTTTATCGCCATCCCGCTGATCCTTACGTTCGGCATCGTGCAGATCAACGTGCACAGCGCCATGGACAGCCTCGGCTGGGTGCAGCTGGGGGCCTTGCTGCTGTTACCGATTGCCAGCAAGCTGCTCGGCAACTGGCTCGGCCTGGGCTGGGCCGGCGCCTCCTTCAAGGGCGCCAGCCGCTGGCGGGAAAGCCTGCTGCTGAACATTCGCGGGCTGAGCGAGATCGTCTTTCTCAACCTGCTGCTGCAACAACAGCTGATCAGCCCGGCGCTGTACTTCGCGCTGATGCTCATGGGCCTGATCGCCACCCTGATGCCGGCCCTGGCCGGGCTGCACCGAACACCTTTGGTCCCTTTGAACCCGAACATCGCCGAACCGGCAAGGAGCCCCAGTGCCAACAGTTGAAATGGAACGCCGCCAGATTGTGGTGATCGGCGCTGGCCCATCGGGCGCCATCGCCGCCGCGCTGCTCAAGGGCAAAGGCCACGACGTGCTGATCGTCGAGCGCCAGCATTTCCCACGGTTTTCGATCGGTGAAAGCCTGCTGTCCCACTGCCTGGATTTCGTCGAAGAGGCCGGCATGCTCGAGGCGGTCAACGCCGCGGGCTTCCAGCGCAAGAACGGCGCCGCGTTCGCCTGGGGCGAGCGCTACAGCGCTTTTGATTTCGGCGACACCTTCAGCGAGGGCAAGCCCACCACCTTTCAGGTGCAACGCGCCGACTTCGACAAGCTGCTGGCCGATCAGGCCGCCCTGCAAGGCGTTGAAGTGCGTTATGGCGAGGCCATCGTCAGCGCCGACTTCAACCTGGCCAGGCCGCAGCTGCAGGTCCTGCGCGAAGACGGCAGCGAATACCGCGTGGAAGCGGACTTCGTCCTCGACGCCAGTGGCTACGGCCGCGTGCTGCCACGTCTGCTGGACCTGGAGGCGCCCTCGAACTTCCCGGTCCGCCAGGCGGTGTTCACCCACATTGAAGACCGTATCGACAGCCCGGCCTTTGAGCGGGAAAAGATCCTCATCACCACTCACCCCAGCAAACGCGATGTGTGGTTCTGGACCATCCCGTTCAGCAACGGGCGCTGCTCGGTCGGCGTGGTGGCGGCCAAGGAGCATTTCGACGGCCGTGGCGACGACCTGGACCAGTGCCTGCGTGGTTTCATCGAGGAAACCCCGAGCCTGGCCAAGGTCCTGCACAACGCCGTCTGGGACACCCCGGCGCGGACCATCGGCGGCTACTCGGCCAACGTCAAGACCCTGCACGGCCCAGGCTTCGCACTGCTGGGCAACGCCGCGGAATTCCTCGACCCGGTGTTCTCCTCCGGCGTGACCATCGCCATGCGTTCGGCGAGCATGGCCGCCGCCGTGCTGCATCGGCAGATGCAGGGCGAAAGCGTGGATTGGGAAAGCGAATTCGCCATCCCCCTCAAGCGCGGTGTCGACACCTTCCGCTGCTACGTCGAAGGCTGGTACGCCGGCACCTTCCAGGACGTGATCTACCACCCGGGCAGCTCACCGGAAATTCGCCGGATGATCAGCTCGATCCTCGCCGGTTATGCCTGGGACGAACGCAACCCGTTCGTCAGCGAACCCAAGCGCCGGCTGCGCATGCTCTCGGAAATCTGCGCCATGGAGGCTCCATGAGCGACGCCCAGCCGCAGTACCTGAGCGCCAGCTACGTCGAGGAAACCCGCTTCGGCTTCTGGTTCCTGCGCAGCCATACCTGGCAGCACCATGTGCTGCGGGTGGCGATCAACGACCTGCGCCGCCTGTTCGACAACCAGCCGCCGAGCAACCCGGTGCTGCTGGATGCCGGCTGCGGCCAGGGCAAATCGTTCCAGTACCTGCGCCAGGTGTTCGCCCCGCGGCGCCTGATCGGCCTGGACGCCGACCCGCACAGCCTCAGGCTCAGCAGTGAAGAAGCGGCGCGCCAGGGCTTGCAGGTCGAGCTGATCGGCAGCGACTGCGCGACCCTGGACGTGGCCGATGCCAGCGTCGACCTGCTGTTCTGCCACCAGACCTTTCACCACCTGGTGGAACAGGAAAAGGCCCTGGCCGAGTTCTATCGCGTGCTCAAGCCGGGCGGTTACCTGCTGTTCGCCGAATCCACCGAGGCCTACATCGACACCTGGGTGATCCGCTGGCTGTTCCGCCACCCGATGCATGTGCAGAAAAGCGCCGCGCAGTACCTGGAAATGATCCGTCGACAGGGTTTTGAATTCACCCCGCGCAATGTGTCCTATCCCTATCTGTGGTGGAGCCGTGCCAAGGATTTCGGGCTGCTCGAACGCTTCGGCCTGCGCCGCCCGAAACCCTTTGGCCAACGGGAAGAAACCCTGGTCAATGTGGTCGCCCGCAAACCCCTGCACGAAGGTGCCGCCGGATGATCCGTGCCCTGCTCGTCGGCTGCCTGCTGTTGCTGAACGCCTGCGCCAGCCAGCCGCCGCTGCCCGAGAAAACCCCGAGCCTGGCCCTGCCGCTGCAACTGCACGTCGAGCGGCAACAGGCCGGACAGCGCCAGGACTGGCTGCTGGTGATCCAGGCCGAAGGGCCGGGCATCCGTTGGTCGCTGATCGACCCGCTGGGCATTCCCCTGGCGCGCCAGCAACTGATCGCCGGTCGCTGGCAGGCCGACGGCCTGTTGCCGCCGAACCCGGAGGCCCGCGAACTGTTCGCCGCATTGCTGTTCGCCCTGACGCCCGCGGGCGAACTGCGAGATAATTATCCAGCTGCCCGGCAGCACGGCGCGCAGCGTGACCTCGTCCCGCACTGGCAGGTCCGCTATCGCCAGGCTCTGGATTTCCGTCTGGAGTTGCCTCGTGGCTTGCACTACCACATCAGCCCGCTGACCGCCGAGAACGCCTCATGACGGCCTACCTGAATGCCCTCGGGGTGATCTGTGCCCTTGGGCGCGACAAGCAGCAAGTGGCCCGCAGCCTGTTTGCCGGCGACTGCTCCGGCATGCGCGCCGAAGCCGGCTGGGTGCCGGAGCGCAGCGTGCCCGTCGCCGCCGTCCAGGGGCCGCTGGCGAGCATTCCGCCGCCGCTGAGGCAGCAGGGCAGCCGCAACAACCAGCTGCTGCTGGAGGCCGCCCTGCAGATCCGTGGCGACATCGACCAGGCCATCGCCCGCTACGGCCACAGCCGCATCGGCATCGTCCTCGGCACCAGCACCTCGGGCATCGACGAAGCCAGCCGCGGCATCGCCCATTACCTGCGCGACCGGCACTTCCCGGCCGATTACGACTACCGGCAGCAGGAACTCGGCGCGCCGGCGAATTTTCTCGCCGACTGGCTCGACCTCAGTGGCCCGGCCTATGTGATTTCCACCGCCTGCACCTCCAGCGCCCGGGCGCTGATGAGCGCCCGCCGCCTGCTCGACCTGGGCCTGTGCGACGCGGTGCTGTGCGGTGGCGTCGACAGCCTGTGCAAGCTGACCCTCAACGGTTTCTCGGCCCTGGAGGCGGTGTCCGCGCAGCGCTGCAATCCGTTCTCGGTCAACCGCGACGGCATCAATATCGGCGAAGCCGCCGTGCTGTTCCTGATGAGCAAGGAAACCCTCGGCGCGCAACCGATCGCCTTGCTCGGCGGCGGCGCCAGTTCCGACGCGCACCATATTTCCGCCCCCGAACCCAGTGGCCGCGGCGCCCTGCAAGCCATGCAGAAGGCCTTGCACAACGCCGGCCTGCACGCCGCACAGATCGGCTACCTGAACCTGCATGGCACGGCCACCCAGCACAACGACGCCATGGAAAGCCTGGCGGTCGACCAGTTGTTCCCGGCCGGCGTGCCTTGCTCGTCGACCAAACCCATGAGCGGCCATACCCTGGGCGCCGCCGGGGCCCTGGAAGCGGCGTTCTGCTGGCTGAGCCTGTCCAGCGACAACGCCGCACATGCCCTGCCGCCCCATGTCTGGGACGCCCAGGCCGACCCGCAACTGCCGCCGCTGCATTGGGTCACCGCCACTACACGTCTGGAGCAGAACGCTCCGCGCTGCCTGATGAGCAACTCCTTTGCCTTCGGCGGCAACAACGTCAGCCTGATTATCGGAGATGCCCCATGATTGACTGGCCGCTCGCCGAACTGCTGCCCCACGCGGGCGACATGATCCTGATTGATCAGGTCCTAGGGTTCGATGAAGAGCAGATCCGCACCCGCCTCACCGTCAAGCCCGATGGCCTGTTCAACCGTGCCGACGGCAGCCTGCCGGCCTGGGTCGGCATCGAACTGATGGCCCAGAGCGTCGCCGCCTACGCCGGTTGCCATGCGCGCCAGAAAGGCCAGGCCGTCGAGCTGGGGTTCCTGCTCGGCACGCGCAAGTTCGAATGCAATGTGGAACACTTCCCCGCCGGCAGCGAACTGCAGATTCACGCCTTGCGCTCCCTGCAAGACGACAACGGCATGGGCGTATTCGAATGCCACCTGAGTGCCCCTGGCATTCAGGCCGTCGCCCGCCTCAACGTGTTCTGTCCGCCACAGGCGGACAGCTACCTGAACGAATCACCCGCTTTATCAACAGGAGTCCAGCCATGACTGAATCCATATTGGTCACCGGCTCCAGCCGTGGTATCGGCCGTGCCATCGCCCTGCGCCTGGCCCAGGCCGGCTATGACCTGATCCTGCATTGCCGCAGTGGCCGCGGCGAAGCCGAGGCCGTGCAGGCCGAAGTCGAGGCCCTGGGGCGCCAGGCGCGCATCCTGCAATTCGATGTGACCGACCGCGCCAGCTGCAAGGCCGCTCTCGAAGCCGACGTGGAAGCCCATGGCGCCTACTACGGCGTGGTGCTCAACGCCGGCCTGACCCGCGACGGCGCGTTCCCGGCCCTGAGCGAAGACGACTGGGACACCGTGCTGCGTACCAACCTCGACGGTTTCTATAACGTGCTGCACCCGCTGATCATGCCGATGATCCGGCGCCGCGCGGCCGGGCGCATCGTCTGCATCGCCTCGGTGTCCGGGCAGGTCGGCAACCGTGGCCAGGTCAACTACAGCGCTTCCAAGGCCGGCCTGATCGGCGCGGCCAAGGCCCTGGCCATCGAGCTGGGCAAACGCAAGATCACCGTCAACTGCGTGGCGCCAGGCTTGATCGACACCGCCATGCTCGACGAGAACGTGCCGGTGGACGAGCTGCTGAAGATGATCCCGGCCCAGCGCATGGGCACCCCGGAGGAAGTCGCCGGCGCGGTGAACTTCCTGATGTCCGCCGAGGCCGCCTACATCACCCGCCAGGTGCTGGCGGTCAACGGAGGCCTGGTCTGATGAAACGTGTGGTCGTCACCGGCATGGCCGGCATCACTTCGCTGGGCAGCGACTGGGACACCATCGTCGCCAACTTCGGCGCCAACCGCAGCGGCATTCGCCGGATGGACGAATGGGATCGCTTCAGCGAGCTCAATACCCGCCTGGCCGGCCCCGTGGACGACTTCAAGGTACCGGCGCACTGGACCCGCAAGCAGCTGCGCAGCATGGGCCGGGTGTCGCGGCTCGCGGTGGGGGCCGCCGAGCAAGCCCTGGCCGATGCCGGCCTGCTGGGAGACGAGTCGATCAAGGACGGGCGCATGGGCGTGGCCTGTGGCTCGTCCACCGGCAGCACCGACGAGATCAAGGCGTTCGGCAACATGTTGCTGAACTCGGTGGCCGAAGGCCTCAACGCCAACTCCTACGTGCGCATGATGCCGCACACCACCGCGGCCAATATCAGCATCTTCTTCGGCCTCACCGGCCGCCTGATCCCGACGTCCAGCGCCTGCACCAGCGGCAGCCAGGGCATCGGCTACGCCTATGAGGCGATCAAGTTCGGCCGCCTGCCGCTGATGCTCGCCGGCGGCGCCGAAGAGCTGTGCCCGACCGAAGCCATGGTGTTCGACGCGCTCTACGCCACCAGCCTGAAAAACGATGCCCCGCACACCAGCCCGCGGCCCTACGACAGCGACCGCGACGGCCTGGTGATCGGCGAGGGCGGCGGCATGCTGGTGCTCGAAGAGCTGGAGCACGCCCTGGCCCGTGGCGCGCATATCCATGCCGAGATCGTCGGCTTCGGCAGCAACGCCGATGGCCAGCACACCACCCGTCCGGAGCAGGCCACCATGCGCCGGGCCATGGAGCTGGCCCTGGAAGACGCCGGCCTCGAGCCTTCGGCCATCGGTTACGTCAACGGCCACGGCACCGCTACAGAACAGGGCGACATTGCCGAAACACTGGCCACCAGCAGCCTGTTCGGCAGCCGGATGCCCATCAGTTCGCAGAAGAGTTTCCTCGGCCACACCCTGGGAGCCTGTGGCGCGCTGGAGTCCTGGTTCAGCATCGAGATGCTCAACCGCGACCTCTACGTGCACACCCTCAACCTCGACACGGTGGATCCGCGTTGCGGCGAGCTGGATTACCTGCGCGGCGAATTCCGGCAGATGAGCTGCGAATACGTGATGAACAACAACTTTGCCTTTGGCGGCGTCAACACTTCGCTGATTTTCCGCCGCGAGCCTCAATGACGTTACCCCCGGAGAAAATGGAATGTCCTCCCTGCTTCGCGCCTGCCTGATCGTGCTGGCCCTGCTGACCTGTGTCTCGTGTACCAGCAAGCGCATGTACACCCCGGACCGGGTCCTGCCCGCCACCCTCAAGGCCGACCACGAGGAAATGAAACAGGCGATCCTGAAAAACCTGGTCGCCCGCAAGTGGACCGTGCAGCGCATCAGCCCGGAGCTGATCCAGGCCGAGATCACCGTGCGCGAGCAGTACCACGTGGAAATCGACATCCAGTACACACCGACCCACTACAAGATCCTCTACCGCGACAGCCGTGGCATGAACTACGCGGACGGCAAGATCCACAAGAACTACATCCGCTGGGTGCGCCTGCTGGACAAGGGCATCCTGCGCGAGCTGAAGGACAACCAGAACGAGCGGACCGCGCAACAGCTGTCCAGCTCGGCCCAGGCGATTGCCGCGCCTAATTGAGCGCCAGCCGCCGCCCCCCTTTCTATGTCAAGGAGACCACCATGCAACTGAAGACCCTGGCCGCTGCCGCCACCCTGCTGCTCTGCACCCTGCCCAGCGTCAGCCAGGCCCGTGATACCGCGCTGTACCTACCGTTCGACAAGGTCGTCGCCGAAGCCATCAGCACCGGCAAGATCGACGGCAGCGTGAAGTTCTACCTGGCCGGTAACAAGCCAGCCGGCAAGGTCACGGTGGTCAGCGCCGGCGCGGTCACCAACAAGAAGACCAATGCCTTCAACAAGAGCGACGAAGTGGCCTGCGAATGGGTCCTGCAATCGGCGCTGATCACCCTGCACCAGGCAGCCAAGAAAGTCGGCGCCAATGCCGTGACCGACATCGCCAGCTTCTACAAGAGCAACGAGCGCAAGGACGCGAAAACCTACGAATGCCACGCGGGCGCCCTGATGGCAGGCGTCGCGCTGCGCGGCGACCTGGCGAAGGTGGAGTAAGGCGCCAACAGGTTTCCATCCCCCCGGAAACGACAAAGGGCGCCTTTCGGCGCCCTTTCACAAACAGGCTGGCTTGTCATCGCGCTCTGCCTGTCTGGCTCTGCGATGGCTGGTTGCCCAGGATCCTCAGAGTCTCACAAGTCCCTTTCGGGTACGTGCGCAGTGTCGCTCGAAGCCTGCCGCCCGGCAACCGTGGCCATTGGCCTTATTCCTGGGAAAGGTTGACCTTAGATCCCCAAAGCCTTGCGCACAGCGGCTTTGATGGCGGCGAACTCTTCGTCTGTAAGTTGCAAGACTTCGTAAATTCGCCGGCCATGGCGGTCTTTGCGCCTGATCCGATCGAGTCGCGACAAGCCGACCGTGGCAAGCATGTCGCATTTCGCCCAGCAGACGCACGGTCGCCCCTGCATGCGGTTGGCAAGTTGCAGATGGTGCCCCAACACCACGTCAGGCGCGGTGGTGCTCAAGGGAACGACCGTCACCAGATGCCGGTTGCTCCTGTGCCTGCGTATGACCACAACAGGCCTGACCTTGACCATCTCGGGGACTTCATAACCTCTGAAGTCACAAATCAGGACACTGCCCTCCCTGGGCTGATAGTGAAGTGACATCCGTGACACTCGCGCAAAGAACCCGAGTCTGCGCAATGGGCCGGCGGATGAGCAAACCCGATCCGTTACCCGAGATGTCCACCTTCGGAACCCCGCGGAATACTACCCAGCAGGTTACAACTCGGCCTTGCGGGTCAGCAGTTCGACAAAGGCCTTGGCCATTGGCGAACGCTGGTCGGTGCGCTGCGCCAGCCACACCGCCGAGACCGCCTCGGGGTCGAGCAGCGGTCGATAGACCACGCCGTCGATGCGCATGCGCTGGTAGGACGCCGGCAACACCGAGACGCCCAGCCCCGCCGCCACCAGGCCGATGATGGTCATGGCCTCGCCCGCTTCCTGGGCAAAGTGCGGGGTGAAGCCGACATCCCGGGCCAGGGTCAGCAACTGCGCATACAGGCCGCTGCCGTAGCTGCGCGGGAAGAACACGAAGGGCTCGTGGGCCAGGGCCGACAGCGCCAGGCCGGCTTCGCTGCCGGCCACCAGCGGGTGCTTGGAGCCCAGCACCGCCACCAGCGGTTCGCGCAGCAACTCCACCACGCTCAGGGGATCCGGCAGCGGCAACGGCCGCATGATGCCGACCTGGATCGACTCGTCCAGCAGCGCCTCGGCCACCTGGGTGCTGCTCATCTCGCGCAGCTTCAGGTGCACGTCGGGAAAGCGCTGGCGAAAGGCGAAGATCGCCTGGGGGATGCTGGAGTTGAAGGGCGCCGACGAGGTGAAGCCGATCTTCAGTTCGCCCAGCTCCCCACGTTGCGCCCGGCGGGCCACATCCGCGGCCTTGTCGACCTGAGCCAGCACCTGTCGTGCCTCATCCAGGAACAGCCTGCCGGCCTCGCTGAGCTCGACCCGACGATTGGTACGCTCGAACAAACGCGCGCCGACCTCCTGCTCCAGCACCTGGATCTGCTGGCTCAAGGGCGGCTGGGAGATGCCCAGGACCTGGGCGGCGCGGCCGAAATGCAGCTCTTCGGCCACCGCGATGAAGTAACGCAGGTGACGCAATTCCATGATCGCCTCATTAGGTCGCAAAACATATCAATCAGGTCGAACAATATATTGGAAAGAAACATTAGCCAGCTATATGCTTTTTTCCATTGCCTGACCGGCCGCGCTCCCCCCGAGGTCCCCCGTGAAAACCGCTGTCGCTCCACTCGCCCACGAACTCCCTCCCACCGCCCTCGATGAGGTGGTCGCGCAACTGAACGAGGTCTACATCGAAAAAGGCACGCCGATGTTCATGCGCACGGTGCTGGCGCTGTTCTGCGGCGGATTCGCCACCTTCGCCCTGCTCTACTGCGTACAACCGATGATGCCGCTGCTGTCCCGGGATTTTTCCATCAACGCCGCGCAAAGCAGTCTGATCCTCTCGGTCGCCACCGGCCTGCTGGCCATCGGTCTGCTGGTCACCGGGCCGATTTCCGACCGCATCGGCCGCAAACCGGTGATGGTGGCCGCCCTGTTCGCCGCCGCGCTGTGCACCCTCGCCAGCGCCCTGATGCCGAGCTGGCACGGGGTGCTGCTAATGCGCGCGCTGGTAGGACTGTCCCTGAGCGGCCTGGCGGCGGTGGCGATGACTTACCTGAGCGAAGAGATCCACCCACAGCACATCGGCCTGGCCATGGGCCTGTACATCGGTGGCAACGCCATTGGCGGCATGAGCGGTCGCCTGATCACCGGGGTGCTGATCGACTTCGTCAGCTGGCACACGGCAATGCTGGTGATCGGCGGCCTGGCGCTGATCGCGGCGGCGGTGTTCTGGAGAATCCTCCCCGAATCGCGCAACTTCCGCGCCCGCTCGCTGCACCCGCGCAGCCTGCTGGACGGCTTCGTCATGCACTTTCGCGACGCCGGCCTGCCGCTGCTGTTCCTCGAAGCCTTCGTGCTGATGGGCGCGTTCGTCACGCTGTTCAACTACATCGGCTATCGCCTGCTGGCCGCGCCGTATCACATGGATCAGGCCTTCGTCGGCCTGCTGTCGGTGGTGTACCTGTCGGGGATCTACAGCTCGGCGAAAATCGGTGCCCTGGCCGACCGCCTGGGACGGCGCAAAATGCTCTGGGCCACCATCTCGCTGATGCTCGCCGGCCTCGCGCTGACCATGCTCAGCGCGTTGCCGGTGGTGATCATCGGCATGCTGATCTTCACGTTCGGCTTCTTCGGCGCCCACTCGGTCGCCAGCAGCTGGATCGGCCGGCGCGCCCTCAAGGCCAAGGGCCAGGCCTCATCGCTGTACCTGTTCAGCTATTACGCCGGATCGAGCATCGCCGGGACGGCGGGCGGGGTGTTCTGGCACATGGCCGGGTGGAACGGCATCGGCCTGTTTATCAGCGCCCTGCTGTTGGTGGCGCTGCTGGTGGCGTTGAAGCTGGCCAAACTGCCGCCACTGGCCACTCGGTAGTTGCTAAACGAACATGCCGGCGACCACCCCCCGCGATCCATACGCAGGGGCCGGTCGCCGGCATGGCGATAGCTGAAGACTGTCGATCGGCTTACTTGACGATCTCCACCAGGTCGACGTCGATCTCACGCTTCATCAACCCCTTCTCGACCTCACCGGTCAGCCTGACCTGGGTCTTCTCGTTGAACGCCACTGGCGGCAGGTCTTCGTCGTCGATCTCGACAGTGATGGTGCCGCTGGCATCCTTGAATTCGTACTTGTCGTCATTGTTCAGCTTCTTGACCACATGGCCCTGCAACACCACCGGCGTATCGTCCGCGGCATCGTTGGCCGCCGCGACGCTGGTGACGGCCTGGGCGCCAGGACCGGTGTAGCCGACAGCCAGGGCGGCGGTGCTGAACAGCGGAGCGAGCAACAGAACGAGGTAACGGGTTTTCATGGCAGTGATCCAATGTGGGTTTCGATAGCGCCAGATTAACCAGTCAGGCTGAATTGAAACTTAATGCGCCAGGCCGTTTCCCGGGCGCAAAAAAAAGGCCCGGCGAATGCCGGGCCTGGTTATCGGGTCGCGATCACTGGTGATACTGCGCCGACAATTCGTGCACCGCGCGCAGGAAAGCGCCGGCGTGCTCCGGGTCGACTTCCGGGGTGATGCCGTGGCCAAGGTTGAACACATGGCCGCTGCCCTTGCCGTAGCTGGCGAGGATACGCCCGACTTCGGCACGGATCGCTTCCGGCTTGGCGTAGAGCACGGTCGGGTCCATGTTGCCTTGCAGGGCGACTTTGTTGCCGACCCGTCGGCGCGCTTCGCCGAGGTCGCAGGTCCAGTCCAGGCCCAGGGCGTCGGCACCGGCGTCGGCAATGCTTTCCAGCCACAGGCCGCCGTTCTTGGTGAACAGGATCACCGGCACCTTGCGCCCTTCGTGCTCGCGGATCAGGCCGCTGACGATCTTGCGCATGTAGGCCAGGGAGAACTCCTGGTAGGCCGCCGCCGACAGGTTGCCGCCCCAGGTGTCGAAGATCTGCACCGCTTGCGCGCCGGCCTTGATCTGGCCGTTGAGGTAGCTGACGACCGACTGCGCCAGCTTGTCCAGCAGCAGGTGCATGGCTTGCGGGCTGTCGTAGAGCATCGCCTTGGTCTTGCGGAAGTCCTTCGACGAGCCGCCCTCGACCATGTAGGTGGCCAGGGTCCAGGGGCTGCCGGAGAAGCCGATCAGCGGCACGCGGCCGTTGAGCTCGCGGCGGATGGTGCTGACCGCGTCCATCACATAGCCCAGGTCCTTGTGCGGGTCCGGGATCGGCAGGGCCTCGATATCGGCCAGGGTGCTGACGACCTTCTTGAAACGCGGGCCTTCGCCGGTTTCGAAGTACAGGCCCTGGCCCATGGCGTCGGGGATGGTCAGGATGTCGGAGAAGAGGATGGCCGCATCCAGTTGTGGATAACGGTCCAGCGGTTGCAGCGTGACTTCGCAGGCGAACTCCGGGTTCATGCACAGGCTCATGAAGTCACCGGCGTTGGCACGGCTGGCGCGGTATTCAGGCAGGTAGCGCCCAGCCTGACGCATCATCCACACCGGGGTGACGTCTACGGGTTGCTTGAGCAGGGCACGAAGGAAACGGTCGTTCTTCAGGGCAGTCATGTCGGCATCCGGAAAAAAAGTGCGGGCATTTTCTCAGAGCGCGACGCAAAAGGCACGGCGAGAGCCGTGCCTTTTATCTATCGGGTCAATTTGTCGCGGACTACATCGGCTAATTCTGCGTTGATTCGGCCGGCCTCTTCGCAGGCAAGCCTCGCTCCTACAGGTCCGGTGGCATTCCTGTAGGAGCGAGGCTTGCCCGCGAATGGAGCGACGCCGATCAAGCAGATTTACACGCCCAGGTAGTCGAGGATCCCTTCGGCGGCGTTGCGGCCTTCGAAGATCGCCGTCACCACCAGGTCGGAACCGCGCACCATGTCGCCACCGGCGAAGATCTTCGGGTTGCTGGTCTGGTGCTTGTACTGGCCCTGTTCCGGCGCCACGACGCGGCCCTGGCTGTCGGTCTGGATGCTGAACTGCTCGAACCACGGCGCCGGGCTCGGACGGAAACCGAAGGCGATGACCACGGCGTCGGCCGGGATGACCTCTTCGGAACCCGGGATCGGCTCGGGGCTGCGACGGCCACGGGCGTCCGGCTCGCCGAGACGGGTCTCGACCACCTTCACGCCTTCGACCTTGTCTTCGCCGACGATGGCGATCGGCTGGCGGTTGTAGAGGAACTTCACGCCTTCTTCCTTGGCGTTCTTCACCTCTTTGCGCGAGCCCGGCATGTTCGCTTCGTCACGACGATAGGCGCAAGTCACCGCCTTGGCGCCCTGGCGGATCGACGTGCGGTTGCAGTCCATCGCCGTGTCGCCGCCACCGAGGACCACGACCTTCTTGCCCTTCATGTCGACGAAGTCTTCCGGCGACTTTTCAAAGCCCAGGTTGCGGTTGACGTTGGCGATCAGGAAGTCCAGCGCGTCGTGCACGCCCGGCAGGTCCTCGCCGGCAAAGCCGCCCTTCATGTAGGTGTAGGTGCCCATGCCCATGAATACCGCATCGTATTCTTCGAGCAGTTGCTCCATGGTCACGTCCTTGCCCACCTCGGTGTTGAGGCGGAACTCGATGCCCATGCCGCTGAAAACTTCGCGACGATTGCTCAGCACGGTCTTTTCCAGCTTGAACTCGGGGATGCCGAAGGTCAGCAGGCCACCGATTTCCGGGTTCTTGTCGAACACCACCGGGGTCACGCCACCGCGTACCAGCACGTCGGCGCAGCCCAGGCCCGCCGGGCCCGCGCCGATCACCGCGACCCGCTTGCCGGTCGGCTTGACCTTGGACATGTCCGGGCGCCAGCCCATGGCGAAGGCGGTGTCGGTGATGTACTTCTCCACCGAACCGATGGTCACCGCGCCGAAGCCGTCGTTGAGGGTACAAGCACCCTCGCACAGGCGATCCTGCGGGCACACCCGGCCGCAGACTTCCGGCAGGGTGTTGGTCTGGTGCGACAGCTCGGCGGCGGCGAGGATGTTGCCCTCGGCCACCAGCTTGAGCCAGTTGGGAATGAAGTTGTGCACCGGGCACTTCCATTCGCAGTACGGGTTACCGCAACCCAGGCAGCGATGGGCCTGGTCGGCCGACTGCTGGGGTTTGAAGGGCTCGTAGATCTCCACGAACTCTTTCTTGCGTTGACGCAACAGTTTCTTCTTCGGATCCTTGCGCCCGACCTCGATGAACTGGAAGTCATTATTCAGACGTTCAGCCATAGTTAAAACCTCATCAAACTCTTCAGGCGCATATCACTGCGGGTTGGCACGGGTGCTGGAAAGCAACGATTTCAAGCTGGCAGCCTTCGGCTTGACCAACCAGAAGCGACGCAGGTAGTCATCGAGGTTCTCGGCCAGGTTACGGCCCCACTCGCTACCGGTTTCCTCGACGTATTCGTCCAGCACGCGCTGCAGGTGGCTGCGATAGGCTTCCATCGCTTCGCCGCTGATCCGCTGGATTTCCACCAGCTCGTGGTTGACCCGGTCAACGAAGGTGTTGTCCTGGTCGAGCACGTAGGCGAAACCGCCGGTCATGCCTGAGCCGAAGTTGTAACCGGTCTTGCCCAGCACGCAGACGAAACCACCGGTCATGTATTCGCAGCAGTGATCGCCAGTGCCTTCCACCACGGTGTGGGCACCGGAGTTGCGCACGGCGAAACGCTCGCCCGCGGTGCCGGCGGCGAACAGCTTGCCGCCGGTAGCGCCGTACAGGCAGGTGTTGCCGATAATCGCGCTGTCCTGAGTCTTGTAGGCGCTGCCTTTGGGCGGAACGATCACCAGCTTGCCGCCGGTCATGCCCTTGCCGACATAGTCGTTGGCGTCGCCTTCGAGGTAGAGGTTCAGGCCGCCGGCGTTCCACACGCCGAAGCTCTGACCGGCAGTGCCCTTGAAGCGGAAGGTGATCGGCGCCTTGGCCATGCCTTGGTTGCCGTGGACCTTGGCGATTTCACCGGAGATCCGCGCACCGATGGAACGGTCGCAGTTGCAGATGTCGAGCGCGAACTCGGCACCGCTGAGGTCGGCGATCGCAGGCTTGGCCATGGCGACCATTTTCTCGGCCAGCAGGCCCTGGTCGAACGGTGGGTTGCGATCGACCTGGCAGAACTGCGGCTTGTCCGCCGGGATATGGTCGCTGCCCAGCAGCGGGGTCAGGTCCAGGTGATGCTGCTTGGCGGTCTGGCCTTCGAGGATTTCCAGCAGATCGGTACGACCGATCAGCTCTTCCAGCGAACGCACGCCCAGCTTGGCCAGCCACTCACGGGTTTCCTCGGCGACGTAGGTGAAGAAGTTCACCACCATCTCCACGGTGCCGATGTAGTGGTCCTTGCGCAGCTTCTCATTTTGCGTGGCGACGCCGGTGGCACAGTTGTTCAGGTGGCAGATGCGCAGGTATTTGCAACCCAGGGCGATCATCGGCGCGGTGCCGAAGCCGAAGCTTTCGGCGCCGAGGATCGCCGCCTTGATCACGTCGAGGCCTGTTTTCAGGCCACCGTCGGTCTGCACCCGGACCTTGCCGCGCAGGTCGTTGCCGCGCAGGGTCTGGTGGGTTTCCGCCAGGCCCAGTTCCCACGGCGCACCGGCGTACTTGATCGAGGTCAGCGGCGAGGCGCCGGTGCCACCGTCGTAGCCGGAGATGGTGATCAGGTCGGCATAGGCCTTGGCCACGCCAGCGGCGATGGTGCCGACGCCGGCTTCCGCCACCAGCTTCACCGAAACCAGCGCCTGCGGGTTGACCTGCTTCAGGTCGAAGATCAACTGCGACAAGTCTTCGATGGAATAGATGTCGTGGTGCGGAGGTGGCGAAATCAGGGTCACGCCCGGTACCGCGTAACGCAGCTTGGCGATCAGGCCGTTGACCTTGCCGCCCGGCAGCTGGCCGCCTTCGCCGGGCTTGGCGCCCTGGGCCACCTTGATCTGCAGCACTTCGGCGTTGACCAGGTATTCCGGGGTCACGCCGAAACGGCCGGTGGCCACCTGCTTGATCTTCGAGCTCTTGATGGTGCCGTAGCGCGCCGGGTCTTCGCCGCCTTCACCGGAGTTGGAACGCGCACCCAGGCGGTTCATGGCTTCGGCCAGGGCTTCGTGGGCCTCCGGCGACAGCGCACCCAGGGAGATGCCGGCGGAGTCGAAACGCTTGAGGATCGATTCCAGCGGCTCGACTTCGCTGATGTCCATCGGCGTGTCCAGGGTCTTCACCTTGAACAGGTCGCGGATCATCGACACCGGGCGGTTGTCCACCAGCGCGGTGTATTCCTTGAACTTGGCGTAGTCGCCCTGCTGCACGGCGGCTTGCAGGGTGTTGACCACGTCCGGGTTGTAGGCGTGGTATTCGCCACCGTGGACGAACTTCAGCAGGCCGCCTTGCTGGATCGGCTTGCGCGGGCTCCAGGCTTCGGCAGCCAGGGCTTTCTGCTCGGCTTCGATGTCGACGAAACGCGCGCCCTTGATGCGGCTCGGCACGCCACGGAAGCTCAGCTCGCAGACTTCCTCGGACAGGCCGATGGCCTCGAACAGCTGCGCACCGCGGTAGGACGCGATGGTCGAGATACCCATCTTCGACAGGATCTTCAGCAGGCCCTTGGTGATGCCCTTGCGGTAGTTCTTGAACACCTCGTAGAGGTCGCCCAGCACTTCACCGGTACGGATCAGGTCGCCCAGCACTTCGTAGGCCAGGAACGGATAGACCGCCGAGGCACCGAAACCGATCAGCACCGCGAAGTGATGCGGATCGCGCGCGGTGGCGGTTTCCACCAGGATGTTGGAGTCGCAGCGCAGGCCCTTCTCGGTCAGGCGGTGGTGCACCGCGCCGGTGGCCAGGGACGCGTGGATCGGCAACTTGCCCGGGGCGATATGGCGGTCGCTGAGGACGATCTGGGTGCGACCGGCGCGCACGGCTTCTTCGGCCTGGTCGGCGACGTTGCGGATCGCCGCTTCCAGGCCGAGGCTTTCCTCATAGTTCAGGTCGATGACCTGACGCTCGAAGCCCGGACGGTCGAGGTTCATCAGCGAGCGCCACTTGGCGGGCGAGATCACCGGCGAGCTGAGGATCACGCGGGAAGCGTGCTCAGGCGATTCCTGGAAGATGTTGCGCTCGGCACCGAGGCAGATCTCCAGGGACATGACGATGGCTTCGCGCAGCGGGTCGATCGGCGGGTTGGTGACCTGGGCGAACTGCTGGCGGAAGTAGTCGTACGGCGTGCGCACACGCTGGGACAGCACGGCCATCGGCGTATCGTCGCCCATGGAGCCGACCGCCTCGTAGCCTTGCTCGCCCAAGGGACGCAGCACCTGATCACGCTCCTCGAAGGTGACCTGGTACATCTTCATGTACTGCTTGAGCTGGTCGACGTCGTAGAACGCCGAGCCGTGGTCGTTGTCTTCCATGGTCGCCTGGATGCGCAGGGCGTTCTTGCGCAGCCATTGCTTGTAGGGATGACGGGACTTCAGGCGGTTGTCGATGGCGTCGGTGTCGAGGATCTGCCCGGTTTCGGTGTCCACAGCGAAGATCTGGCCCGGGCCGACACGGCCCTTGGCAATCACGTCTTCGGGCTGGTAGTTCCAGACGCCGATTTCCGATGCCAGGGTGATGAAACCGTTCTTGGTGGTGACCCAGCGCGCCGGGCGCAGGCCGTTACGGTCGAGCAGGCAGACGGCGTAGCGGCCGTCGGTCATGACCACGCCCGCGGGGCCGTCCCACGGTTCCATGTGCATGGAGTTGTATTCGTAGAACGCACGCAGGTCGGCATCCATGGTCTCGACGTTCTGCCACGCTGGCGGAATGATCATCCGCACGCCACGGAACAGGTCGATGCCGCCGGTGACCATCAGCTCGAGCATGTTGTCCATGCTCGAGGAGTCGGAACCCACGCGGTTGACCAGCGGGCCGAGTTCTTCCAGATCCATCAGGTCGTTGGTGAACTTGGTGCGCCGGGCCTGGGCCCAGTTGCGGTTGCCGGTGATGGTGTTGATCTCGCCGTTGTGGGCGAGGAAGCGGAACGGCTGCGCCAGCGGCCATTTCGGCAGGGTGTTGGTGGAGAAGCGCTGGTGGAACACGCAGATCGCGGTTTGCAGGCGCGGGTCACCCAGGTCCGGATAGAAGGCGGCGAGGTCCGCCGGCATCATCAGGCCTTTATAGATGATGGTCTTGTGGGAAAAGCTGCAGATGTAGTGGTCGGTATCGGCGGCGTTGGCCACCGACGAACGACGACGGGAACTGAACAGCTTGACTGCCATGTCCTGGTCGCTCAGGCCTTCGCCGCCGATGTAGACCTGTTCGATCTGCGGCAGGCGCTCCAGGGCCAGGCGGCCGAGAACGCTGGTATCAATCGGCACTTTGCGCCAGCCGATCAGTTGCAGGCCTTCGGCCAGGATCTCGCGGTTCATGTTCTCGCGAGCGGCTTCGGCCTTGGCCGGATCCTGGTTGAAGAAGACCATGCCCACGGCATATTGCTTGGGCAATTCGACACTGAAGGTTTCCTGGGCAATGGCTCGCAGGAACGCGTCAGGCTTCTGAATCAGCAGACCGCAACCGTCGCCGGTCTTGCCGTCCGCGTTGATCCCACCGCGGTGGGTCATGCAGGTCAGGGCCTCGATGGCCGTTTGCAAAAGGGTATGACTGGGTTCGCCCTGCATATGGGCTATCAGACCGAAACCGCAGTTATCCTTGAATTCATCTGGTTGGTACAGACCTGCTTTCATAGACACTTTCTCACCAGGCTGCCTCTTGTCGAGACAAATTTCTTTTCAATTCAACCAGTTACCATCCACGCCGAACGTACGCCGGCTTTGCGGGGGCAAAAGGGAGGTCATTGTACACACCGACACAGACGCTCACAAATTTGGCGACGAAATGTCGCAAATCTATGTCGCATTTATGAAAGGTTTAAAGCGATATGCTGTGCTAGTCAAAACTTTTTTAGTTCGGACCGCGACGACTCAAAAGCTACTGTGACGCAGACACCACAAGGCACGCGGCCTTGAAGGCAGCATGCGCATGCGGATTTTTTTGAGGTGCTGGGAGAGGCGGCCTGGGTAAGGCCGCCGAATCTTCAGCGAGTTGCTGCCAGTTCCTGTTGGACGCTGGCGACAGTGCGAGGCCAAGGTTTACCAGCCTGAACCTTCGCTGGCAAGGCCTTGATAGCGGTAACGGCTGCATCACGGCTGCTGAAGCTGCCGTAAGTGATCACATACAGCGGTTTGCCGTTGAGGACTTTCTTGAAATAACGGTACTGAGCGCCCTGCTCCTTGACGAAGCTCTGCGCCGCGGCTTCGGAACTGGTGCCCAGGATCTGCACGACGTAGTTACCTGGCGCCTGACCGGCGTACCAGCTACCGCCGGTAGCAGCCTTGGCTACGGTGACAGGTTTCTCGGCTGGCTTGGCAGCCGGTGCAGCCGCCGGCTTGCTGACCGGAGCAGGCGCAGGCTTGACCACTGGAGCCGGCTTGGCGGCAGCAACCTGAGTCGGTGCCGGGGTCGGACGGGCTTCAGGCGTCGGCGCCGGACCGGCCGGCACGCCGGCTGGTGGTGCGATAGTGGTCACGGTCGGCGGCGTGGCGCTGGAGCCTTCCACCGGCACGCCATCGTCACCCTCGGTGATCCCGCCGGCGGCTTCGGCCAGAGGACCGCGCATCACCGGTTGCGACTGACCGACCAATGGCAGCGGCATTGGCTGGGAAGAACCGGCGAACTCGACAGCCGGGCTGCCATTGCTGTTCGGTTGCGGTGTCTGGCCCAGCGGCAGCTGCGCCTGTTCGTTGGCTGGCGCACCGGTACTTGGTGCCTTGCTGCGACCCGGCATCAGCCAGGCAGCGGCAACGGCCACCACTACGACTGCGGATATCGCCAATACGTGTTTCTTCGGCATGTTGAACCCCATACTTGGACGCTTGACCGCTGAGCGGCTGGCAATCATGGCTTCGATCATTGCATCCCGGGCGACCTGGTTGATGTTGCCAGGCCAGCCATCGGAGCCTTCGTGAATATCACTGATCTGATCCGCGGAGAAAAGTTCGATACCCCGTCCTGCGCCTTCGAGACGCTGCGCCAGGTATTCGCGGGTTTCTTCTTCGGTGTAAGGCTGCAGTTCGATGACATGGAAGCGCTCTTCTTCCGCACTCAGCTGCTCCAGGCCGGCAATCAGCGACGACTCGCCGAACAGGAACACATGCGGGCGACCTTCCGGAGCACCGGCGGCAAGCGCCAGCAGCGCCTCGAGCGCCGACTCGTCGAGCTGCTCGGCGTCATCCACCAGCAGATAGACTTCCTGGCCGGTCAGGGCCAGTTGCACCACTTGCGCCAGGATCGGGCCGATTTCGGCCTGCTCGACATTCAGAGCCTGGGCCACCTGCCGCAGCACGCCCGCCGCGTCGCCGGCACCGCGGGCGGAAACCACCACGCTCTGTACCGACTGCTTGTTGGTACTGGCTACCAGCGCCTGACGCAGCAGCGTCTTGCCGCTGCCCTGCGGGCCGGTCACGACCAGCAGCAGCTGGCTGTAGCGCGCCAGGTGATGCAGTTGCCCCAGCACCGGCTTGCGCTGGGCGGGGAAAAACTTGAAGCCAGGCACCCGTGGAGCGAAAGGGTCATGGCTCAATTGATAGTGGCCGAGGAAAGCCTCGTCGGCATGCAAACTAGTCATGGGGATCTTAACCTTTAAGCTGAGCCAGGGCGCGGTAATCCGCTCCCAGCGTGGCCTGTAAAACCTCTTTCGGATAATCGTCGGTCACTACGGCTTCGCCCATGCGGCGCAACAGCACCAGACGCAAACGACCATCGATCACTTTCTTGTCAATTGCCATGTGTTCGAGAAAATCCGCTTCGGTCATTTCCTCGGGCGGAATGACCGGCAAGCCTGCGCGCTGGAACAGGCGAATGCCGCGGTCACGCTCCTCGGCGCTAATCCAGCCAAGGCGTGCGGACATCTCCAGTGCCATTACGGTGCCAGCGGCAACCGCTTCACCATGCAGCCAGACACCATAACCCATGTGGGTTTCGATGGCGTGGCCGAAGGTATGCCCCAGGTTCAGCGTGGCGCGCACACCGGACTCACGCTCGTCGGCGCCCACCACGGCCGCCTTGGCCGCGCAGGAGCGTTCGATGGCATAGGTCAGCGCCTGCTGGTCCAGCGCCCGCAAGCGGTCGACGTTGTCTTCGAGCCAGGTAAGGAAGGGCTCGTCGCAGATCAGACCGTATTTGATGACTTCCGCCAGGCCGGCCGACAGCTCGCGAGGCGGCAGGGTATTGAGCGAGGCGGTATCGATCAGCACCACGTTCGGCTGATAGAAGGCACCGACCATGTTCTTGCCCAGCGGATGGTTGATACCGGTCTTGCCGCCCACCGACGAATCGACCTGGGACAACAAGGTGGTAGGAATCTGGATGAAATCGACGCCACGCTGGTAGCAGGCGGCGGCAAAGCCGGCCATGTCGCCGATCACCCCGCCGCCAAGGGCGATGATCGTGGTGCGGCGATCGTGGCGTGCGGTCAGCAGGCCATCGAAAATAAGCTGCAGGGTTTCCCAGTTCTTGAACGCTTCGCCGTCGGGAAGAACCACCGAGATCACCGAGAACTGGGCGAGGCTGCGTTTCAGACGCTCAAGGTACAGCGGCGCTACGGTTTCATTGGAAACGATCGCCACTTGTCGCCCGGCGATGTGCGGAGCCAGCAACTCGGGCCGGTCCAACAAACCTTCGCCAATATGAATCGGGTAGCTGCGCTCGCCTAGATCGACCTTAAGTGTCTGCATGTGTCCCCACAGTGAAGATGGAAGCTGGTGTCCTGCCTTGCATTAACGACTGGCATCGCCTGGCTTTCTGACGCCGCGCAATAGCCATGCGCCACAACCGCGAGCGATCATGGCAAGGCGCCGAGGATAGCGCATTTCACGCTGCGCATTAACGGGGAGGCAGTTGCTGCAGGCGGTCCAGTATGTCCAGCACCACCATGCGCGGTGGCCGTTCATCGGTTTCAACCACCAGGTCGGCGATTTCCCGATAAAGCGGATCGCGAATCGCCAACAGGTCCCGCAGGGTCTTCGCCGGATCGGCCGTGCGCAGCAGCGGTCGATTGCGATCCCGTGCGGTGCGACCGACCTGCTGCTCCACCGAAGCATGCAGATAGACCACACGCCCCCCGGCATGCAGCGCCAGACGGTTGGCTTCGCGCATCACCGCGCCGCCGCCGGTCGCCAGGACCACGCCATCGGCGGAGCACAGCTCGGCGATCATGGCCTGTTCCCGATCACGAAAGCCCGGCTCACCTTCTTTATCGAAGATCCACGGGATATTGGCACCCGTGCGCAACTCAATTTCCTTATCGGAATCTTTGAATGGCAGGCGCAGCTCTTTGGCCAGCAAGCGACCAATGGTGCTTTTTCCAGCCCCCATTGGCCCAACAAGAATCAAATTTCGCACAGAATCAACGACTCACAGCAATCGCCTGGTTGTTCATGATACGCGGAGTGAGAAATACCAGCAGCTCGGATTTTTTCTCCGACACCACGTCACGCCGGAAAAGGCGGCCAAGATACGGCACATCGCCGAGAAATGGCACCTTATCTACAACCTTGCTTTGCGTATTGGAGAAAACTCCACCGATGACGATGGTCTCTCCATCGTTGATCAGGACCTTGGCGTTGACCTCGTTCTTCTTGATCGGCGGCACGTCCTGGACTTTGTTCAGGTAGTCCGGCTCGTCCTTGGTGACCTTGACCTCCATGATGATGCGGTTATCCGGGGTGATCTGTGGCGTCACCTCCAGGGACAGCGACGCCTCCTTGAACGACACCGAGGTCGCCCCGCTGGAGGCGGCTTCCTGATAGGGGATTTCCGTGCCCTTGAGGATCTTCGCCGTCTCCTTGTCGGACGTGACGACCTTGGGCTGGGAGACGATTTCCCCGTTACCGGTCTTTTCCATGGCTGTGAGCTCAAGGTCCAGCAACACATTGTCGGTGATGAAGGCGATACCCAGGCCGGAGGTATTGGCGGTAGTGCCCAGGTCGACGAACGGTGAGTTGCTGCTGGTACTGCCCGGCGTACCTATGGTGGAGGAACCGTTGGTGCCGTTGCTGACCCCCGAGACATTCCAGTTGCCCTGGTTCTGGATCGAGCCGCCCCAGCGCACGCCCAGGCTTTTGTCGTAGTCGACGTTGGCCTCGACGATCCGCGCTTCGATCATCACCTGGCGCACCGGGATATCCAGCTGGCTGACGATCCGCCGCAGCTCGTCCAGACGCTCCCGGGTCTGGTAGGCGATGATGTTGTTGGTCCGCTCATCGACAGTGATCGACCCGCGTTCGTCGGACTTGTCCTCGGCGCGGGTGACCGACTGGAACAGCTTGGCGATCTCCGCGGCCTTGGCGTAGTTGACCTGCAGCAGTTCGCGCCGCAATGGTTCCAGGTCGGCGATCTGCTTCTGCGACTCCAGTTCCTGGCGTTCGCGGGCAGCGATTTCATCGGCCGGCGCCACCAGCAACACGTTGCCCACCTTGCGCTTGTCCAGCCCCTTGGTCTTGAGCACCAGATCAAGGGCCTGGTCCCACGGCACATTCTGCAGGCGCAAGGTAATGCCGCCCTGCACCGTATCGCTGGCCACCAGGTTGAGGTTGGTGAAATCGGCGATCAGTTGCAGCACCGAGCGGACCTCGATGTCCTGGAAGTTCAGCGAGAGCTTTTCGCCGTTGTAGGCCGAGCGCTCGGCGTTGCGCTTCTGCAGGTCGCCCGAGGTCATCGGTCTGACGCTCACCGTGAGTTTGTTGTCCGTCTGGTAGGTCGAGTAATCGAAAGTGCCGCCGGGCTCGATGGTGACGATGGCCTTGCCGGACTCCGCCCGGGCGCTGACGAACTGCACGGGGGTGGCGAAATCCTTGACGTCCAGCCTGACCCGCAGGGGCTCGGGCAGGCGGGCCTTGGCGAAGGTGAGGACGAGCTTGCCGCCGCGCTCCTGTATATCCGGGCTCATTCCCGAGTCGGAGAGGTCGATCAGCACATTACCTTCGCCTTGCTCGCCGCGCTGGAAATCCACGCTGCGAATCGACCGCCCCACGGAAGCCACGGCCTTGGCCCGCTCGGACGCGACAGCCGGCTGCCCCGGCGCACTCAGCGCCGCCGTCGCCCCCTGGCCGATCACCACAAGCAGCTGATTACCAGCGACCCGAGTGCTGTAGGGCGCCAGCGCGACCAGATTGACGACGACCCGGGTACGCTGCCCCGATTCGACCACCGTCACGCTGCGCGCATTGCCATTGCCCAGGTCACGGCTCTTGTCTGCCAGCTGGCTGACAACACCAGGCAGATCGAGGGCGATCCGCGCTGGCTGGTCGGTGGTATAGCCGCGCGGCTCGGGCACCGGCCCATCGAAGGTGAGTTTCAACTCCAGGCGATCCCCCGGCAGTGCCGCGACATCCAGGGCCTTGAGGCTGGCCGCCATGGCCATCGGTGAAAGCAGCGCCATCCATAGCGCAATACCGAAGGCTGAAAAGATCCTGTTCATGATGCGAGTTCCACTATGAGTGTTCTTTTAATGGAATGGTCCGTGGTCGCTCCAGCCACGCTCCCGCTCCATCGGGAACAATCTCGACCACCTCGACCTGTGAATCGCTGATCGCGACAATCCGCCCGTCGTTACGCCCCAGGTAATCGCCGACCTTCAGCCGATGCACGCCACCGGCGCCACGCAACAGCGCAAAGAAGCCGGAAGCATTGGAAAGGGTGCCCACCATCTCGAACTGTTCGATGCTGAAGCCCTCGAGATACTGCTTGCTGCGGTTCGGATCCGGCTTGACCGCAGGCGAGCCTGCCCGACGTGCCGCCAGGTCCACCCTGACCGCAGGCTGAAACGGGCTGCGCAAGGGTGCGGCGTTATAGGTGAACGTTGGGTAAGACCCGAATGCCGGCATTGGTTCAATCTCGCCGGGCGACTGCAAGCGCGCCTCGTTCATGTAGGCATCCAGATCACTGAAGTCGTCATCGTTGCCACAACCAGCCAGCCCGACAAATGCCAGCACCAGCAACAAGCCGTGAGCGCGCTTCATGGGCGTGGCACCTTGTAGCGGTAAGTCCTGGCCAGAATGTTCATGCGCAGGTTCGAACCGACCTGCGGCGTGACCGGTTTGATCTCGAAATCATGCAGGGTGACGATTCGCGGCAAACCGGCCACGCCGCTGACGAAAGTCGCCAGTGCGTGATAGCCGCCGGTAACCCTGATCTGGATTGGCAATTCGACGTAAAACGGCTGGACCACCTCCGGCAACAACTTGATCTCTTCGAACTCCAGCCCGCTGCCAAGCCCGGTGCGGCTGATGTCTTCAAGCAGGCCCGGCACCTCGGTATCGCTGGGCAACTGGCGCAGCATGAGGTCAAAGGCGGTTTCCATGGCCTTCATCTGTTCGGTGTAAGGCCCGAGGTTGGCCACCAGGCGCGCCTTGCTGGCGAACTGCTGTTTCAGCACGGCCTCGTCCGCCCGGCGCTGGTCGAGTTGCAGCAACAGGTCCTTGAGGTACAGGTTGTAGCCGAGGGCCAGTACCAGCAGCATGACCAGCGCCACGACCACGCCTTTGACCAGCGCCGGCCACGCCCCCATGTTGCTCATTTCCAGCTCGCCGAGATCGATCCGGCGCATCTGCGCCCACCCGCCGGACAGGTTCATTGCCCTTCCTCGCCCAGGGCGGGCCGGGTTTGATGGACGGTCAGCTGAAACACATTGACCTGGTCGGCGTTATCCGTCCCGGCGGCCTTGACCTCTGTCAGGCTCGGCGCATCGAACCAGTCCGAGGCGTCCAGGTTGCGCATCAGGTCCGAAACACGATGGTTCGATTCGGCCGCCCCGGTGATGGAAAGAGTCTGCCCGCTCATCCTGACATCTGTGAAATACACCCCGTCCGGCAGGGTGCGGGCCAATTGGTCGAACATCCGCGCACTAGTGGAGCGATTGCCTTGCAGGTCCTGGATGATCTTCATCCGCTCCACCAGTTGCTCGCGATGCAGCTTCAGCTCGCCGATCTTGGCGATCCGTTGATCGAGCAAGGTGATTTGAGCGCCTACGTGATTGTTGCGCGCCAGCTGCCTGTCGATCGCCCGGTCGATGATCCTGTCGCCCGCGAACAACACACCCAGGGCCACCGCCACAGCCGCCGCCAGGGCCAGGAAAAAGTGGCGACGCCGCTGTTCGCGCCGCGCCTCGCGCCAGGGAAGAAGATTGATCCGCGCCATCAGTCGAAACTCCGCAAGGCCAGCCCACAGGCGATCATCAAGGACGGGGCTTCGCTGGCCAGGGCTGCGGCGTCGACCTTGGCGCCGATGCTCATGCCAACGAAGGGGTTGGCGATCAGCACAGGCAAGCCCAGGCGCTGCTCGATCAACGGGACAAGCCCCGGAACCGAGGCGCTGCCACCCGCCAACAGGATGGAATCGACCTGGTGTTGCGGGGCGGAGGCCTGGAAAAACTGCAACGAGCGCGAAACCTGTTGCACGACCACCTCCTGAAAAGGTTGCAGCACCTCACTGGCGTAATCGTCCGGCAGGCCACCCTGCTTTTTCGCCAGGCCGGCCTCTTCTTTCGACAGCCCGTAGCGACGCTGGATGTGTTCGGTCAGTTGGTGTCCGCCGAACAACTGCTCACGGGAATAGACGATCTGCCCTTCATGCACGACGCTCAGGGTGGTCAGGGTGGCGCCGATATCGACCAGCGCCACGGTCCGGGCAGCCGGCGAGCCGGCCGCCAGGGCGAACGACCGCTCCAGCGCGCAGACTTCCAGGTCCACCACCCGCGCAGTCAGGCCCGCAAGTTCGAGCGCCGCCTCGCGAACTTCGATGTGCTCCTTGCGGCAGGCCGCCAACAGCACATCGACGCGCTCGGGATTGCGGGCCGAATAGCCGAGGACGTCGAAATCGATGGCGGCCTCGTCCAGCGGATAGGGAATGTACTGGTCGGCGTCGACCTTGAGCTGGCTTTCCCGATCGTCGTCGGACAGCCCGGCCTCCATCTCGATGACCTTGCTGATCACCGCCGAGCCGGCCATCGCCAGCGCCGCGTGCTTCGCACCCGGCCGGGCCCTGGCCAGCAGGCGAGACAGGGCATGCCCGACCCCTTCAGGCTCGACGATGTTTTTTTCGACCACGGCGTTGGCCGGCAACGGCTCCACGCCATAGGCCTCGACCCGAAAACGGCCACCGACACGGCTCAATTCAAGAAGCTTGACCGAGGTGGAGCTGATATCGATCCCCAGAAGGGAACTCGCCTTTTTACTGAAGAGTCCTAGCACTACCAATTCCCTATGACTATCCGTGACTTACGGACTCTGGAATGTCCATTGCGTTCAATCACCACGTCTTGACAGACGGGCAAATGACGCCCTTGGCGGAAAAATGCTTATAATGCCCAGCGATTTTTCCGCGATTTATCTGCTGCGTGAGCCGATTCCTGACTGTGAATACCTGACGCCCAATTCATTCCTTTCTCTGGAAATCCAAAAGCCTTGATTCGTCTGCTGAAGTTTTTCGGGTGGTCCATCGTCGCTGTGTTCTGCGGGCTGCTCCTCGCTCTCTCCGGCGCGTTTCTCTATCTTAGTCCTGGGTTACCGTCGGTAGAGGCGCTCAGAAGTATCCAGTTGCAGATTCCCCTGCGGGTGTACAGCAGCGACGGCAAGTTGATTGCAGAATTCGGCGAAATGCGCCGCACTCCAATCCGTTTCGCCGACATTCCCCCCAACTTCATTAATGCGTTACTAAGTGCTGAAGACGACAATTTCGCCAACCACTACGGCGTCGATCCCAGCAGCCTGATGCGTGCCGCGACCCAACTGGTCAAGAGCGGGCACATCCAGTCCGGCGGCAGCACCATCACCATGCAGGTGGCAAAGAACTTCTTCCTGAGCAGCGAACGCAGCTTCTCGCGCAAGACCACCGAGATCCTCCTGGCCCTGCAAATCGAGCGCCAACTGACCAAGGACGAGATCCTCGAGCTGTACGTCAACAAGATCTACCTGGGTAACCGCGCCTACGGCATCGAGGCCGCGGCCCAGGTGTATTACGGCAAGTCGATTCGCGATGTCAGCCTGGCGCAGATGGCGATGATCGCCGGCCTGCCCAAGGCACCGTCGCGCTTCAACCCACTGGCCAACCCGGCGCGCAGTAAAGAGCGCCGCGACTGGATCCTCGGGCGGATGTACAAGCTCGGCAAGATCAGCGAGGCGGACTACACCGCGGCGATCAACGAGCCGCTGAATGCCAGCTATCACGTGCCGACGCCGGAAGTGAACGCACCGTACATCGCCGAGATGGCCCGCGCCGAGATGGTCGGTCGTTACGGCAGCGACGCCTATACCGAAGGTTTCCGCGTCACCACCACGGTACCGAGCGACCTGCAGGAACTGGCCAACACCGCCGTCCATGAAGGTCTGATCACCTACGACCAGCGCCATGGCTATCGCGGCCCCGAGTCGCGCCTGCCCGGCAAGACCCACGCTGCCTGGGCCCAGGAACTGACCAAGCAACGCAGCATCAGCGGCCTGGAACCGGCGATCGTCACCCAGGTCGACAAGAACGGCCTGCAGGTACTGACCCGCACCGGCGAAGAGCACGTAGGTTGGGACAGCATGAAATGGGCGCGCCCGTTCCTGAACACCAACAGCATGGGCGCCGCTCCCAAGCAGCCGAGCGATGTCGCCCAGGTCGGCGACCTGATTCGCGTGCAGCGCCAGGCAGACAACTCGCTCAAGTTCCGCCAGATCCCGGTCGTTCAGGGCGCACTGGTGTCCCTCGATCCGCAAAACGGCGCCATTCGCTCGCTGGTGGGCGGCTTCGCCTTCGAGCAGAGCAACTACAACCGGGCGCTGCAGGCCAAGCGCCAACCCGGTTCCAGCTTCAAGCCATTCGTCTATAGCGCCGCGCTGGACAATGGCTACACCGCCGCCAGCCTGGTGAACGATGCGCCGATCGTGTTCGTCGACGAGTACCTGGACAAGGTCTGGCGTCCGAAAAACGACACCAACACCTTCCTCGGCCCGATCCGCATGCGCGAGGCGCTGTACAAGTCGCGCAACCTGGTTTCGATCCGCCTCCTGCAAAGCCTGGGCGTGGACCGCACCATCGACTACATCAGCAAGTTCGGCTTCAACAAACAGGACCTGCCGCGCAACCTGTCGCTGGCCCTGGGCACCGCGACCCTGACCCCGATGGAGATCGCCACCGGCTGGAGCGTGTTCGCCAACGGCGGCTACAAGGTCACGCCGTACATCATCGACAAGATCGAAAGCCGCAACGGCGAAACCCTGTTCACCGCCAACCCGCCGAGCGTACCGGCTGGCGACACGGCCAGCAGCGGGATAGCGGCACCGGCGCAGCAGGGCTTCACGGTGGACAACGTCCCTGGCGAAACCCCGAGCCAGGCCCCTGTACAGGCACCCGCGGTGGCCGAACGCATCATCGATGGCCGCACCACCTACATCCTCAACAGCATGCTGGAAGACGTGATCAAGCTCGGCACCGGGCGGCGCGCCCTGGCCCTGGGCCGCACCGACCTGGCCGGCAAGACCGGGACCACCAACGAATCCAAGGACGCCTGGTTCTCCGGCTACAACGCCGACTACGTGACCACGGTCTGGACCGGTTTCGACCAGCCGGAAAGCCTGGGACGCCGCGAGTATGGCGGCACCGTGGCCCTGCCGATCTGGATGAACTACATGGGCGCCGCCCTCAAGGACAAGCCGGCCCATACCCAGGCCGAGCCGGAAGGCATTCTCAGCCTGCGGGTCGATCCGGTCAGCGGCCGCGCCGCGACACCGGGCACGCCGAACGCCTACTTCGAACTGTTCAAGAGCGAAGACACGCCGCCTTCGGTCAACGAACTGGGCAATGGTTACGCCCCTGGCAGCCCGCTGCCGGCGGACGAGTCGGCGCCGATCGATCTGTTCTGACCGCCTTCGCGGGCAGACCTCTCCACTGGAACGAGGTCTACCCGCGACAAAGCCGCCACGGATCTCCCACCGATCCAAAACGACACCCACAAAAAAGCCCCGACTCTCGCGAGCCGGGGCTTTTTTTCAACACGTCTTCGGCTTAGCCGTTGAACACGTCATCCACGCTTTTGAGCGGGTAGTTCTTCGGATATGGCAGGGTCGCCACGCCAGTCTCGATCGCAGCCTTGGCCACGGCATCGGAGATCACGGTGATCAGACGGGCATCCATAGGCTTCGGAATGATGTACTCACGACCGAATTCCAGCTTGATGCCGCCGTAGGCGTCGCACACTTCCTGAGGCACCGGCAGCTTGGCCAGTTCGCGCAGGGCGTTGGCCGCGGCCACTTTCATTTCTTCGTTGATGCGCTTGGCGCGAACGTCCAGGGCACCACGGAAGATGAACGGGAAGCCCAGTACGTTGTTGACCTGGTTCGGGTAGTCCGAACGGCCGGTGGCCATGATCACGTCGCTACGGGTGGCGTGCGCCAGTTCCGGGGCGATTTCCGGATCAGGGTTCGAGCAGGCGAACACGATCGGGTTGGCAGCCATGGAGCTCAGGCCTTCGGCGCTCAGCAGGTTCGGGCCGGACAGGCCAACGAACACGTCGGCACCTTTGAGGGCGTCAGCCAGGGTGCGCTTGTCGGTCGTGTGGGCGAAGACCGCCTTGTACTGGTTCAGGTCGTCGCGCTCGGAGTGGATCACGCCGGTACGGTCGACCATGAAGATGTTTTCGATCTGGGCGCCCATGCTCACCAGCAGCTTCATGCAGGAGATGGCGGCGGCACCGGCGCCCAGGCAGACGATCTTCGCGTCCGACAGGGTTTTGCCAGCGATTTCCAGGGCGTTGATCATGCCGGCCGCAGTCACGATAGCGGTGCCGTGCTGGTCATCGTGGAATACCGGAATGTCGCACTGCTCGATCAGGGCGCGCTCGATCTCGAAGCACTCTGGCGCCTTGATGTCTTCCAGGTTGATGCCACCGAAAGTGATGGAGATGCGCTTGACGGTGTCGATGAAGGCTTGCGGGCTTTCGGAGTCGACTTCGATGTCGAATACGTCGATGCCGGCGAAGCGCTTGAACAGCACGCCCTTGCCTTCCATCACCGGCTTGGAAGCCAGTGGGCCGAGGTTACCCAGGCCGAGAATCGCGGTGCCATCGGAAATGACTGCAACCAGGTTGCCCTTGCCGGTGTATTTGTAGGCCAGTTCAGGATCGCGGGCGATTTCGCGTACTGGTTCGGCTACGCCGGGGCTGTAGGCCAGCGACAGGTCGCGGGCGGTAGCGGTGGCCTTGGTGAGCTCGACACTCAGTTTCCCTGGACGGGGATTGGCGTGATATTCGAGAGCGGCAGTTTTCAAATCAGACATGTGGGCATTCCGCTTTTTACTGTTGGACAGACGGACCGCCGAGGATACGCGTGTCGCAAAGTCCCTACAAGACTGACCAGTCACCCCTGTCAAGGCCCGCAGGCTACGACTTTGGGCCAAGAGCCACGGAACACAAGGGGTAGACTGTTCACAATCGAAATAAAAAATGTCTACAATTTTTTATTTATTGAACCAGCTGGAACATTCCGGGATGGGTCAACGGCAACATCCAGCGCGCCTGACCCGATTTCAAACCACCCTTGCGTGAACGGTCGAGCACCCAGCCGCGCGCCTCGATCTGCCGCCCCGGCAGGCGATCCAACTGCACGCCATCGAATTGGCCAAGCAGATTGGGTGCAATGCGCAATACAACCGAATCCTGCAATTCGATCCAGACACCGCCCCGATTGCGTTGCACCTTGCTCACCCGACCACTGAGCAGCGCAAATCCGGAGGCCTTTATCTGATCCGCTTTCAGTACAGACGATTGCCGCCACAGCCCCAGCCGGGCCTGCCGGGCGCTACGCTCGGCGGCTTGCTGGCAGTTGAACAAATCGACGTTCGGCGCGACCGCCACCTGGTAGCCCAGGCCCTCGGCAAGCAATTGCGCCTCAAGGTTGGCGCCATCGGCACCATAGACATGGGCCAGGGTCCGCCCATAGTGATCCCTGCTTTCCCGACCGGGAAGCAGGCCGACCCGACCGTTGCGGGCCTTCACCAGCGCCTGCAGGCGCTGACGGGCGGCAACCGCGAAGGGCTCGTCGGTGCGGCCTTTCTTGCCCAGTTCCGGCGCATTGAGGCCGATCATGCGCACGCTGCGGCCATCGACGAGACGCAAGGTGTCGCCATCGACCACCCGCTGGACCTGCACAGAGGCCAGCCCGGCCGGCGCCGGGCAGAACGCCTGGGCGCTGGAGAGCCAAATCGCGGACACAAAAAAGGCGCCCGCAAGGGACGCCTTTTTCATCAGCGAGGAGAAGCTGAAACAGCTTTCCAGACCGATCAGCCTTAGGCCTTTTTCGCGCCGAAAGCGCCGAAACGGTCGGCGAACTTCTGAACGCGGCCGCCGGTATCCAGAGTCTTCTGCTTACCGGTGTAGAACGGGTGGCATTCGTTGCAAACGTCGATCGCCAGCGGCTTAGCGAAGGTCGAACGAGTTTCGAACTTGTTGCCGCAGCTGCAGGTTACGGCAACTGCTGGGTATTCTGGATGGATATCGGCTTTCATGGTGTCTTCCTCAGGCTAGCGTGCCGCCACCCAACACTATTGTTGAATACCGCACGTAATTAGGCCGCGGATTCTACCAGACCTTTGCGATCACGCAAGCTGTCCCTTGCACCGACCGTCTGCTAGGCTCCGGGCCTTCTTCACCGCCCGTTCAATGAGATTTCCCCGCGTGCCCGACGCCATTTTGCGCCTCGCCCTGCCCTCCCCCCTGCGCCGCCTGTTCGATTACCGGGCCCCTGCCGGCGTACTGCGCACCCAGCTGCATCCGGGCATGCGCCTGCGAGTGCCATTCGGTCGCCGGGAAATGATCGGCATCCTGGTCGAGGTCACGGACAGCAGCGAAGTCCCGGCCGATAAACTCAAACCGGCACTGGCCCTGCTGGACGCCACCCCGCCGCTGCCGCCCGCGCTGTTCAAGCTGTGCCTGTGGACCGCGCAGTACTACCAGCACAGCCTCGGCGATACCCTGAGCTGGGCGCTGCCGGTCCTGCTGCGCCAGGGCGAGCCGGCCGAGGCCCGGCAGGAACGCTTCTGGTCGGTCAGCCCCGGCGCCAGTCTCGACGACCCTCGCATCGCCCGCGCCCCACGCCAGCGCGAAGCCCTGGCGACCCTGGCCCAGCACCCTCACGGCGTCGCCCATCAGTTACTGAGCAAGCTGATGCTGAGCAAGGACAGCCTGGACCTGTTGCTGGCCAAGGATCTGGTGCAGGTGGAAGTCCGCCGGCACGCTCCGGGCGAACGCCACGAACATTGGCTGGCCCAGCCGGAACTGCCGCTCAACAGCGAACAGCGCGCCGCCTATGAGGCCATCCGCTCCGGTTTCGACAGCTATCACGCCTTCCTGCTGGCCGGGGTCACCGGCAGCGGCAAGACCGAAGTCTATCTGCAGCTGATCCGCGAAACCCTGGAAGCCGGCAAGCAAGCGCTGGTGCTGATCCCGGAAATCAACCTCGGCCCGCAGACCCTGGCGCGCTTCGAACAACGTTTCAACGCCCGCATCGCCCTGCTGCACTCGGCGGTCAACGACCGCGAGCGCCTGGATGCCTGGCTGGCAGCCCGCGACGGTGAGGCCGACATTATTATCGGCACCCGCTCGGCGCTGTTCACGCCGATGAAGAACCCCGGGCTGATCATCATCGATGAAGAACACGACGGCTCCTATAAACAGCAGGAAGGCCTGCGCTACCACGCCCGCGACCTGGCCCTGGTCCGCGCCCGCCAGGAAAACATCCCTATCGTGCTGGGCTCCGCCACCCCGTCGATGGAAAGCCTGCACAACGCCTACACCGGCCGTTATGGCCTGTTGCGGCTGAACGAGCGGGCCGGTGGCGCCAAGCAGCCGCGCTTCCTGCGCCTGGATGTGAAGAGCCGGCCGCTGGACAGCGGCATTTCCGGCCCCATGCAACAAGCCATCGGCCAGACCCTGGCGGCAGGCCAGCAGGTGCTGGTGTTCCTCAATCGCCGTGGTTTCGCGCCGACCCTGCTGTGCCACGACTGCGGCTGGATGTCCGAGTGCGAACGCTGCGACGCGCGGATGACCGTGCACCAGCGCTACGGCGAGTTGCGCTGCCACCACTGCGGTCACTCCGAGCGCGTGCCGCGGCATTGCCCGAAATGCGGCAAGGTCGACCTGCGCCCGGTCGGCGCCGGCACCGAGCGCGCCGAGGAGCGGCTGGCAATCCTGTTCCCGGACTACCCGGTGCTGCGGGTCGATCGCGACAGCACCTCGCGCAAGGACGCGATGAACCAGTTGTTCGCCACCATCCAGAAGGGCCAGCCCTGCATCCTCGTTGGCACCCAGATGCTCGCCAAGGGACACCACTTCCCGCGGGTGACCCTGGTCTCGATCCTCGATGCCGACGGCGGCCTGTTCTCCGGCGACTTCCGCGCCAGCGAGCGCATGGCGCAGCTGATCGTCCAGGTGGCTGGCCGCGCCGGGCGGGCCGAAGAGCCAGGCAAGGTGATCATCCAGACCCACCTGGCCGACCACCCGCTGCTGGTGCAGCTGACCGAGCAGGGTTACTTCGCCTTTGCCGAACAGGCCTTGAGCGAACGCCGCGCCGCCGGCCTGCCGCCGTTCGCCCATCTGGCGCTGTTGCGCGCCGAGGCGCACAAGCCGGGACAGGCCGAAGGCTTCCTCGACGAAGCCTGCGGCGAGGCCGAGCGCTTGCTGGCCGAGATGAACCTGGGTGGTATCGAATTGCTGGGGCCGGTACCGGCGCCCATGGAGCGCCGCGCCGGGCGTTATCGCGCGCAACTGCTGTTACAGGCCAATGCCCGGGCGCCGCTGCACAAGCTGCTGAGTCACTGGCTGCTGGTGCTGGAACAGATGCCCAGCGGGCGCCAGGTACGCTGGTCGCTGGATGTTGACCCTGTGGACCTGTATTGATAGAAAAACCGCCATCTTGGGCAAGCACGCTTCTGTAGGAGCGAGCGGGCGGCGATCCGACTTGCCCGCGATAAGGCCCGAACAGCCACCGCACAGCCGGCTATAGTTGGCAAGCCCGTCTTCGCAACGGATAATGCCCAGTTTTTCCACCTGCGCATCGAAGCGCCGCCGCGCCAGCGGTTGAAAGAGAAGACCATGAAAGACACCATTCGCCAGCTCATCCAGCAAGCCATCACCCAACTCGTCACCGAAGGTGTGTTGCCAGAAGGCCTGACGCCGGCGATCCAGGTAGAAAACTCCCGCGACAAGACCCACGGCGACTTCGCCAGCAACATCGCCATGATGCTGGCCAAGCCGGCCGGCATGAAACCACGCGACCTGGCGGAAAAGATCATCGCCGCCCTGCCCGCCGACGAACAGGTCAGCAAGGCCGAGATCGCTGGCCCCGGCTTCATCAACTTCTTCCAGAACACCCAGGCCCTGGCCACCCGCCTGGATGCCGCCTTGGCCGACGCCCACCTCGGCGTGCGCAAGGCCGGCGCATTGCAGCGCACCGTGGTCGACCTGTCGGCACCGAACCTGGCCAAAGAGATGCACGTCGGCCACCTGCGCTCAACCATCATTGGCGACGGGGTGGCGCGGGTCCTGGAGTTTCTCGGCGATACCGTGATCCGCCAGAACCATGTGGGCGACTGGGGTACCCAGTTCGGCATGCTGATGGCCTACCTGCAGGAAAACCCGATCACTAGCGACGAGCTGTCGGACCTGGAAAACTTCTACCGCGCCGCCAAGCAGCGCTTCGACGAATCCGAAGAGTTCGCCGACCGTGCCCGCGGCCTGGTGGTCAAGCTGCAGGCCGGTGACGCGGACTGCCTGGAACTGTGGACCAAGTTCAAGGACATCTCCCTGTCCCACTGCCAGAAGATCTACGAACTGCTGAACGTCAAACTGACCATGGCCGACGTGATGGGCGAAAGCGCCTACAACGACGACCTGATCAACGTGGTCAACGACCTCAAGGCCAAGGGCATGCTGGTCGAGAGCAACGGCGCCCAGTGCGTGTTCCTCGACGAGTTCAAGAACGCCGAAGGCGAGCCGCTGCCGGTGATCATCGTCAAGGCCGACGGCGGCTACCTGTACGCCACCACCGACCTGGCCGCCGTGCGCTACCGCAGCGGCAAGCTCAAGGCTGACCGCGCGCTGTACTTCGTCGACCAGCGCCAAGCCCTGCACTTCCAGCAAGTGTTCGCGGTGGCCCGCAAGGCCGGCTTCGTGACCCACCCGATGGACATGGAGCACATGGGCTTCGGCACCATGAACGGCGCCGACGGCCGTCCGTTCAAGACCCGCGATGGCGGCACAGTGAAGCTGATCGACTTGCTGACCGAAGCCGAAGAGCGCGCCTACAGCCTGGTCAAGGAAAAGAACCCGGAGCTGGCCGAGGCCGATCTGCGCAACATCGCCAAGGTGGTGGGCATCGACTCGGTGAAATACGCCGACCTGTCCAAGCACCGCACCAGCGACTACAGCTTCAACTTCGACCTGATGCTGAACTTCGAAGGCAACACCGCGCCTTACCTGCTGTACGCCTACACCCGCGCCGCCGGTGTGTTCCGCAAGCTGGGCAAGGACTTCAGCGAAGTGCAGGGGCAGATCACCCTCGAAGCCGCCCATGAGCTGGAGCTGGCGGCCAAGCTGGCGCAGTTCGGCGAAGTGCTGAACGGCGTGGCCGACAAGGGTACGCCGCACATCCTGTGCACTTACCTGTACGACGTGGCCGGGCTGTTCTCCAGCTTCTACGAGAACTGCCCGATCCTCAGTGCCGAATCGCCGACGCAGATGCAGAGCCGCTTGCGCCTCACCGAGCTGACCCGTCGTACCCTCAAGCAAGGTCTGGAATTGCTGGGCCTGAAAGTTCTGGAGCAAATGTAAGTTGGCTGCCAAGAAAAAACCTGCACCCAAGCGTGGCGCCAGCCGTTACCAAGCTCCTGCGAAGCAACCGATTCCGGGTTGGTTGTGGATGGCCATCGGCCTGGCCGTGGGCGCCTTCATCGTGTTCCTGATGAAGCTGGAGCCAGGCAAGGGCGGTGACAGCGTCAAGCGCGAGCGGCTGGAGCAACAGAAAACCACCAAGATCGCCGAGGCCAACAAGACCCCGCCGAGCCCGCAGCAACCGGTGAAGCCGAAATACGACTTCTACACCCTGCTGCCGGAATCGGAAGTGATAGTGCCGCCGGAAGCCGTGCCGGAAAAAACCCTGCCAACACCGCAGACCGCGCCGGTGGTTCCGACCACGCCGGTGACCCCGGCGGAAGCGGCGAAGATCGATACCGCGCGAGCCCAGGCCGCCCTGGCCGGCATCACCCCGCCGCCCGCACCACCGGTGGCACAGGTGGCGAAGGCCGCGCCGGTGACCAGGTTCTTCCTGCAGGCCGGTTCGTTCCGCAAGCAGACCGATGCCGACAAGGTCCGCGCGCAGATCATCCTGCTGGGGCAATCGGTGTCCGTCGAGTCCGGCACCGTCAAGGACGAGACCTGGTACCGCGTACTGGTCGGCCCGTTCAGCAACCGCGAACAGCTGACCACCGCGCAGAAGCAATTGGCCGGCGCCGGCTTCAGCAACCTGCTGTTACAACAGCGCCAGAGCCGCTAAAGCGGCTGATCGCGAGCAAGTCCGCTCCGCATCCCCTGCAGGAGCGGACTTGCCCGCGATGGCGTCCTCCCCCGGCTTCCACTCTCCCGCCAAGAAATACCGCTCGTCCCACAACCCCCAGCGCAGTTGAAAAACCCCACGTCACCCCCATATGAGTTCCCATCAGGGCATTTTCGCCCCGCAGCGTGGAGACTCTCCCCTTGACCACCATCGTTTCAGTCCGCCGCTTCGGCAAAGTCGTCATGGGCGGCGACGGCCAGGTTTCCCTCGGCAACACCGTGATGAAAGGCAACGCGAAAAAAGTTCGCCGCCTGTATCACGGCCAGGTCATCGCCGGCTTTGCCGGGGCCACCGCTGACGCCTTCACCCTGTTCGAACGCTTCGAAGGCCAGCTTGAAAAGCATCAGGGGCATCTGGTACGCGCCGCCGTCGAACTGGCCAAGGAATGGCGTACCGATCGCTCCCTCAGCCGCCTCGAAGCCATGCTCGCGGTCGCCAACAAGGACGCCTCCTTGATCATCACCGGCAACGGTGACGTGGTCGAGCCGGAAGACGGCCTGATCGCCATGGGCTCCGGCGGCGCCTACGCCCAGGCCGCGGCCAGCGCCCTGCTGAAGAAAACCGACCTGTCGGCCCGCGAAATCGTCGAAACCGCCTTGGGCATCGCCGGCGACATCTGCGTATTCACCAACCACACCCAGACCATTGAGGAGCAGGATCTCGCGGAATAAGCCTGTTTCGGCCATCGCGCCACGGCATTCATTCTTGCTTGAGGACCGCCAATTACTATGCCCATGACTCCCCGCGAAATCGTCCACGAACTCAACCGCCATATCATCGGCCAGGACGATGCCAAGCGCGCCGTCGCCATCGCGCTGCGTAACCGCTGGCGCCGCATGCAGTTGCCTGAAGAGCTGCGTGTCGAAGTGACCCCGAAGAACATCCTGATGATCGGCCCGACCGGCGTCGGCAAGACCGAGATCGCCCGGCGCCTGGCCAAGCTGGCCAACGCTCCGTTCATCAAGGTCGAAGCGACCAAGTTCACTGAAGTCGGTTATGTCGGCCGCGACGTTGAATCGATCATCCGCGACCTGGCCGATGCCGCGATCAAACTGTTCCGCGAACAGGAAATGACTCGCGTGCGCCACCGCGCCGAAGACGCCGCCGAAGAACGCATCCTCGATGCCCTGCTGCCGCCGGCGCGCATGGGTTTCAGCAACGAGGACGCCGCCCCGGCCCAGGACTCCAACACCCGCCAGCTGTTCCGCAAGCGCCTGCGCGAAGGCCAGCTGGACGACAAGGAAATCGAGATCGAAGTGGCTGAAGTCAGCGGCGTCGACATTTCCGCGCCACCGGGCATGGAAGAGATGACCAACCAGCTGCAGAGCCTCTTCGCCAACATGGGCAAGGGCCAGCGCAAGAACCGCAAGCTCAAGATCAAGGACGCGCTCAAGCTGATCCGCGACGAAGAAGCCAGCCGCCTGGTCAACGATGAAGAACTCAAGGCCAAGGCCCTGGAAGCGGTCGAACAGCACGGCATCGTGTTCATCGACGAAATCGACAAGGTTGCCAAGCGCGGTAACTCCGGTGGCGTCGACGTATCCCGCGAAGGCGTCCAGCGCGACCTGCTGCCGCTGATCGAAGGCTGCACCGTCAACACCAAGCTGGGCATGGTCAAGACCGACCACATCCTGTTCATCGCTTCCGGCGCGTTCCACCTGAGCAAGCCAAGCGACCTGGTGCCCGAGCTGCAAGGCCGCCTGCCGATCCGCGTCGAGCTCAAGGCGCTGTCGCCGGAAGACTTCGAGCGGATTCTCAGCGAGCCTCACGCCTCCCTGACCGAGCAATACCGCGAGCTGCTGAAAACCGAAGGCTTGGTCATCGAGTTCCAGGCGGACGGTATCAAGCGCCTGGCGGAGATCGCCTGGCAGGTCAACGAGAAGACCGAGAACATCGGTGCCCGTCGCCTGCACACCCTGCTCGAGCGCTTGCTCGAAGAGGTGTCGTTCAGCGCCGGCGACCTGGCCAGCGCCCACAACGAAGAGCCGATCCGCATCGACGCCGCCTACGTCAACAGCCACCTGGGCGAATTGGCGCAGAACGAAGACCTGTCCCGCTACATCCTCTAAGCGGCAAGCCATAAGCTTCAAGCTGCAAGTTGACCGCCGTCATCTTGTAGCTTGCGGCTTGCAGCTTTAAGCTGCCCCCATGACCAGACTTCCCACCGCCATCAACCTGCACAAAGCCTCGAAGACCCTGACGCTGACCTACGCGCCAGACGAGGTCTATCACCTGCCCGCCGAATTCCTGCGGGTGCACTCCCCCTCCGCCGAGGTCCAGGGCCACGGCAAACCCATCCTGCAATTTGGCAAGATCGGCGTCGGCCTGACCAAGGTCGAACCGGCCGGTCAGTACGCACTGAAATTGACCTTCGACGACGGGCATGACAGCGGCCTGTTCACCTGGGACTACCTGTACCAGTTGGCGGTGCGTCAGGACGATCTGTGGAAGGATTATCTTGCCGAACTTCAAGCAGCCGGAAAGTCCCGCGATCCAAATGAGTCTATCGTCAAGCTGATGCTCTAGATCAGACCTCTGAAGCTTTAGAGGGCATTTTCTAGATTCATCTGTTTGAATGCTGGGCTGCATGGCCAACGATTGGCCTGCTTGCGAAAAAAATTAAACTCGGGTAACCAATGGAGCTGGCAAGTTCCCTGCAGTGTTCTCTGAACAAAAAAGCAGTAATGCAGAATCAACGGTCACCCGAGCAGTAGTACCTGGCATCTTTGCTGTGTGACTACACAGCAGGTCCGGTACTCGTCTCAGGACAATGGAGCGTCGTAGATGAGTAACAAGAATAACGATGACCTGAAACGCCAAGCCTCGGAAAACACTCTGGGCCTGAATCCGGTCATCGGTTTACGTCGGAAAGATCTGCTTACCTCTGCTCGTATGGTGCTGACCCAGGCCATCAGACAACCGCTGCACAGCGCCAAACATGTGGCCCATTTCGGCGTCGAATTGAAGAACGTGATGTTCGGAAAATCGACGCTGCAGCCGGAGAGCGATGACCGTCGCTTCAACGATCCGGCCTGGAGCCAGAACCCACTGTACAAGCGTTATCTGCAAACCTACCTGGCGTGGCGCAAGGAGCTTCACGACTGGATCGGCCAGAGCAACCTCTCCGAACAGGACATCAGTCGCGGCCACTTCGTCATCAACCTGATGACCGAAGCCATGGCGCCGACCAACACCGCCGCCAACCCCGCGGCGGTCAAACGCTTCTTCGAAACCGGCGGTAAAAGCCTGCTCGATGGCCTCTCCCATCTGGCCAAGGACCTGGTGCACAACGGCGGCATGCCGAGCCAGGTCAATATGGACGCCTTCGAGATCGGCAAGAACCTGGGCACCAGTGAAGGCGCAGTGGTGTTTCGCAACGACGTGCTGGAACTGATCCAGTACCGCCCGGTGACCGAACAGGTGCACGAGCGCCCGCTGCTGGTGGTGCCGCCACAGATCAACAAGTTCTATGTCTTCGACCTCAGCCCGGACAAGAGCTTGGCGCGCTTCTGCCTGCGCAACGGCTTGCAGACCTTTATCGTCAGTTGGCGCAACCCGACCAAGGCGCAGCGCGAGTGGGGCCTGTCGACCTACATCGAAGCGCTGAAAGAAGCGGTCGACGTGGTCACCGCCATCACCGGCAGCAAGGACGTGAACATGCTCGGTGCCTGCTCCGGCGGCATCACCTGCACCGCGCTGCTGGGGCACTACGCAGCCCTGGGCGAGAAGAAGGTCAATGCCCTGACCCTGCTGGTCAGCGTGCTCGATACCACCCTCGATACCCAGGTGGCGCTGTTCGTCGACGAGCAGACCCTGGAGGCCGCCAAGCGTCACTCCTATCAGGCCGGCGTGCTGGAAGGCCGCGACATGGCCAAGGTCTTCGCCTGGATGCGGCCCAACGACTTGATCTGGAACTACTGGGTGAACAACTACCTGCTGGGCAACGAGCCGCCGGTGTTCGACATCCTGTTCTGGAACAACGACACCACCCGGTTGCCCGCGGCCTTCCACGGCGACCTGATCGAAATGTTCAAAAACAATCCGCTGATCCGCCCCAACGCACTGGAAGTGTGCGGCACGCCGATCGACCTGAAGCAGGTCACCGCCGACATCTTCTCCCTGGCCGGCACCAACGACCACATCACCCCGTGGAAGTCCTGCTACAAGTCGGCCCAGCTGTTCGGCGGCAAGGTCGAATTCGTCCTCTCCAGCAGCGGGCATATCCAGAGCATCCTCAACCCGCCAGGCAACCCCAAGTCGCGCTACATGACCAGCGAAGAGATGCCGGCCAGCGCCGACCTCTGGCAGGAAAACTCGACCAAGCACACCGACTCCTGGTGGCTGCACTGGCAGGCCTGGCAGGCGGAGCGTTCGGGCAAACTGAAAAAGACGCCGAGCATTCTCGGCAACAAGGCGTATCCAGCGGCCGAGGCGGCGCCGGGTACTTATGTTCATGAACGTTAGCCGATAGCAAGCCTGTAGGATCGGGCCGCTTGCGAGCATGCTGCTGCGCAAGCGACTCTCCCCTACAGGCAACGATTCCACCAACAGGGCCAAGGCATGCCTCAACCGTTCATCTTTCGCACCGTCGACCTGGATGGCCAGACCATCCGCACCGCGGTACGCCCAGGCAAGCCTCACTTGACACCCTTGCTGATCTTCAATGGTATCGGCGCCAACCTGGAGCTGGTGTTTCCATTCGTCCAGGCCCTGGACCCGGACCTGGAAGTCATCGCCTTCGACGTACCGGGCGTGGGTGGCTCCTCGACGCCGAGCCGCCCCTACCGGTTTCCCGGCCTGGCCAAGTTGACCGCGCGCATGCTCGATTACCTCGACTACGGGCAGGTCAATGTGGTCGGGGTGTCCTGGGGCGGGGCACTGGCCCAGCAGTTCGCCTACGACTACCCCGAACGCTGCAAGAAACTGGTGCTGGCCGCCACCGCCGCAGGCGCCTTCATGGTGCCGGGCAAACCCAAGGTGCTGTGGATGATGGCCAGCCCGCGGCGCTACATCCAGCCCTCCCATGTGATCCGCATCGCCCCCCTGATCTACGGCGGCTCGTTCCGCCGTGATCCCAACCTCGCCGCCGAACATGCCAGCAAGGTCCGCTCGGCGGGCAAGCTGGGCTACTACTGGCAATTGTTCGCCGGCCTCGGCTGGACCAGCATCCACTGGCTGCACAAGATCCACCAGCCGACCCTGGTGCTGGCCGGCGACGACGACCCGCTGATCCCGCTGATCAACATGCGCATGCTGGCGTGGCGAATTCCCAATGCCCAGCTACACATCATCGACGACGGGCATCTGTTCCTGATTACCCGGGCCGAGGCCGTGGCGCCGATCATCATGAAATTCCTCGAGGAGGAACGGCAACGGGCAGTGATGCACCCGCATCCGACGCCGTTCAGCGGTACGTAGCAAAAAGCGTCTGCCGACAGGATCGTCGCGCGCAGGATGGTTCAGGACCGACTATGGTGTTTGTCTTGGTGTGCTTGTTGATGGCTTGACGAAGGAGTGTTGAAGCATGCGAGACAAACCAACGGCGGGCTCGTTGCCCACGCCCGCCACCTACATCACTGCCCAGAGCGCCATCACCGGCCTGCGTGGCCGTGACTTGTTGTCGACTCTGCGCAGCGTGGCCACTTATGGCCTGCGCAACCCGGTGCACAGCGCCCGCCATGCCTTGGCGCTAGGTGGCCAATTGGGCCGTGTACTACTGGGCGAAACACTGCACAAACCCAACCCCCAGGACAGCCGGTTCGCCGATCCGACCTGGAGCCTGAACCCGTTTTACCGACGCGGCCTGCAGGCCTATCTCAGTTGGCAGAAGCAAATCAAAAACTGGATCGACGACAGCGGCATGAGCGCGGACGACCGGGCTCGCGCGCACTTTGCCTTCAACCTGCTCAACGATGCGGTGGCACCGTCCAACACCCTGCTCAATCCGCTGGCGATCAAGGAAATCTTCAACTCCGGCGGCAACAGCGTGATCCGCGGCATCGGTCATCTGGTCGACGACGTGCTGCATAACAACGGCCTGCCCAGCCAGGTCACCAAACAGGCCTTCGAGGTCGGCAGGAGCCTGGCCACCACCCCCGGTTCGGTGGTGTTTCGCAACGAGCTGCTGGAACTGATCCAGTACAAGCCGATGAGCGAAAAACAGTACGCCCGGCCCTTGCTGATAGTGCCGCCGCAGATCAACAAGTTCTATATCTTCGACCTCAGCCCCACCAACAGCTTCGTGCAGTTCGCCCTGAAAAACGGCCTGCAGACCTTCATCATCAGCTGGCGCAACCCCGATGTCCGGCATCGTGAATGGGGCCTGTCGAGCTATGTCGAGGCCGTGGAGGAAGCCATGAATGCCTGCCGGGCGATCACCGGCAGCCGTGACGTGAACCTGATGGGTGCCTGTGCCGGCGGCCTGACCATTGCCGCCCTGCAAGGCCACCTGCAAGCCAAGCGACAACTGCGTCGGGTCTCCAGCTCCACCTACCTGGTCAGCCTGCTGGATAGCCAGCTGGACAGCCCGGCGACCCTGTTCGCCGACGAACAGACCCTGGAGGCAGCCAAGCGCCGCTCCTATCAACGCGGCGTGCTTGACGGTCGCGACATGGCCAAGGTGTTCGCCTGGATGCGGCCCAACGACCTGATCTGGAATTATTGGGTCAACAACTACTTGCTGGGCAAAGAGCCGCCGGCATTCGACATCCTCTACTGGAACAACGACAACACCCGGCTGCCGGCTGCCTTTCATGGCGATCTGCTGGACTTCTTCAAGCACAACCCGATGAGTCATCCCGGGGGCCTGGAAGTGTGCGGCACACCAATCGACCTGCAAAAGGTCACGGTCGACAGCTTCAGCGTCGCCGGCATCAACGACCACATCACCCCCTGGGATGCGGTGTATCGCTCAACCCTGCTGCTGGGCGGCGACAAGCGCTTCGTGCTGTCCAACAGCGGGCATGTGCAGAGCATCCTCAACCCGCCGAGCAACCCCAAGGCCAACTACGTCGAAAACGGCAAGCTCAGCAGCGACCCGCGAGCCTGGTACTACGACGCCAAGCACGTCGACGGCAGTTGGTGGACGCAATGGCTGGAGTGGATCCAGCAGCGTTCCGGCGCCCAGCGCGAAACCCTGATGACCCTGGGTAACCAGAATTACCCACCGATGGAGGCGGCGCCTGGCACCTACGTGCGCGTCCGCTGAATTTCCCCGCGCCGCGGCCCGAGGGTCGCGGCCTGACTGAACAACCAAGAAGACTGGATGAAAACCCGCGACCGGATACTCGAATGTGCCCTGCTGCTGTTCAATCACAAGGGCGAACCCAATGTCTCGACCATGGAAGTTGCCAACGAAATGGGGATCAGCCCCGGCAACCTCTACTACCACTTTCACGGCAAGGAGCCGCTGGTCCTCGGGTTGTTCGAGCGCTTTCAGAATGAGCTGGCGCCCCTGCTCGATCCGCCCGCCGATGTGCACCTGGCCCCCGAAGACTACTGGCTGTTCCTGCACCTGATCGTCGAGCGCCTGGCGCACTACCGCTTCCTGTTCCAGGACCTGTCCAACCTGGCCGGACGCCTGCCGAAGCTGGCCAAGGGAATTCGCAACCTGCTCAACGCCCTGAAGCGCACCCTGGCCTCGCTGCTGGCCAGGCTCAAGGCTTCAGGTCAACTGGTCAGCGATACCCAGGCACTGGGGCAACTGGTGGAACAGATCACCATGACCCTGCTGTTCTCGCTGGACTATCAGCGCATTCTCGATCGCGAGGGCGAGGTACGGGTGGTGGTCTACCAGATCATGATGCTGGTGGCGCCGCACCTGTTGCCACCGGCGAAACTGGCCACCGAGCAGATGGCCCTGCGTTACCTCGACGAGCACGATTGACCGGCGTCGCAAGAGCCCCACGAACAAAAACGCCCGACCTTTGCAGGCCGGGCGTTTTTGTATGCCCCGAAAAACTCAGGACTGACTGGTTGGCGTCGCGGGTGCTGGCGCGGCAGTCGGGGTGACGGCAGGGGTTGGCGCCACTGCGGAGTTCGCAGGGCTGACCGGTGCTGCCGGCTTGGCGGCAATCGCAGGCTTCGGTGCAGCGGCCTTGGGTGCTGCCGGTTTCTTCACTGCTGGTTTCTTCGCCACCGGTTTCGCAGCGGGCTTGGCCGCTGGTTTTGCCGCTGGTTTTGCCGCTGGCTTGGCGGCTACCGGCTTGGCGGCAGGTTTTGCAGCCGGCTTAGCCGCCGCAGTTTTGGCTGCCGGTTTCGCGGCAGGCTTGGCTGCTGCCTTGGCTGCCGGCTTGGCCGCTGCTTTAGCCAGAGGCTTGGCCGCCGGTTTGGCCGCTGCAGTCTTGGCCGCGATCGGAGCCACCTTGGCGCCTGTGAGTTTTTCGATCTGTTTGGTCAGGGTGTCGACCTTGCTGTGCAGCGCCTTGACTTCATTGCGGCTAGGCACGCCCAGACGCGAAATGGCGCTGTTCAAGCGTTTGTCGAATGCACCTTCCAGCTCGTCCCACTTGCCCAGCGCGCGGTCCTTGACGCCACTGATGCGCGATTTTGCCGAGCTCGCGGAGTCCTTGGCGGCGTCGACTTTCTTGCCGACAGCGCTTTTGGTGAGCTTCTCGGCTTTCTCGCCATCCTTGACCAGCGACTCGAAAAGCTTGCTGCCGTCAGTGTCGATTTTCGAGTACACGCCTAAACCAGCAAGCCAGATTTTACGGGAGTAGTCTTCGACCTTCCCGATCCACGAGCTGCCTTCTTTTTCAGTATTCTTTTTACCAGCCATCCCGTTCTCCTTAATGTTTACGCGCGACACGTTCGAGCAATGCCGTCAGCTCATCGAGCTTAGCAGAGAGTGTCTCAACGTCATGTTTAGACGGAATGCCGATGCGATTCAAGGCACTTGCGACGCGCGTGTCAAAAGCCTTCTCGACTTTATCCAGTTGCACTTCGACTTTGCCTCTGAGACTGGTGACATCCCCCTTCACACTATCAATCTGACTGTTGGCGGCCTCAAGTTGTTCAGTCACAACTTTTTTGCCTTTCTTTTCAACAGTTTGACCAGCCTTAACGAGCTCTTGAAAGTACTCGCTGCCCTCTTGGCCAACCTTGGTGTAGGCACCCAGGCCTGCCAGCCAGATCTTGCGGGCATAGGATTTGACTTCACTCAGAGTGGTTGATGCGGCATCAACTTTTTTCTTCAGGATTACTTTGGCCATAGTGCACCTCACGCGCAGAAGGTTTGAGGAACTGCCCGCAGGAAAGTGGGCTCAGGCACAAAGTAGTGAGAAAAATTAGAATCGGCACCCTAACCAATGTCATAAAAGAGTGGACGGTTATTGGAGAAACCAACTCGCCAACGATGCTTTCCCAGGCGTCATGACAACACCCGAAATCGCCGGCAAGCCGACTTCCGCGAAAGCGCCTCAGACCAGGGCTTTATCCAGCGCCTTTTCGATTTCCGACTTGATCATGCCGCTCATGGCGGACATCAACAGGCCCAGCTCGACATCGACCCTGATCGAATCGTCGCCCACCTGCACCGCACCTTTGACCCCCGAACGCTTGAGGTTCAGGGTATCGCCCGACCACTGCGGCTCCAGGCCATACTGATCGGCCAGTTTCTGCGCCAACTGGTCAGCCTTTTCGCGGGCTGCCTCCTTACCCAGGCCGTGGGCACGCTCAACACTTATACGGGCCATTGAATGACTCCTGATTTATCGGGACTTGCCTTGAGCGTCTTGAGCTGCGCTGCGTCAAAACGCCCCGGCGCTTCACTATCTTACATTCAGCCTTGCCAAGACAAAGACCGCCACCGGGATTAGAATGTCCCGCATTCTCTTTTGGTGACAGCGATATGACTGATCAGCGCAAAGGCAGCGATGCCGAACCCACCACTCACTTCGGCTTCAAAAACGTTCCGGAAAGCCAGAAGGCGGAAAAAGTCGCTGAGGTGTTCCACTCGGTAGCCGCCAAGTACGACCTGATGAACGACGTACTGTCCGGTGGCATGCATCGCCTGTGGAAACGCTTCACGATCGAATTGTCCGGCGTTCGCCCCGGCAATCGGGTGCTGGACATCGCCGGCGGCACCGGTGACCTGACCCGCAAGTTTTCCCATCTGGTGGGCCCTACCGGCCAGGTGGTTCTGGCCGACATCAACGCCTCCATGCTCAAGGTCGGTCGCGACCGCCTGCTCGACAAGGGCGTGGCCGGCAACATCGAATTCGTTCAGGCCGACGCGGAAAAACTGCCGTTCCCGGACAACCATTTCGACGTCGTGACCATCGCCTTTGGCCTGCGCAACGTGACCCACAAGGAAGATGCCCTGCGCTCGATGCTACGGGTACTCAAGCCCGGTGGCCGCCTGCTGGTGCTGGAATTCTCCAAACCGACCAACACCCTGATGTCCAAGGTCTACGACGCCTACTCGTTCGCCTTCATGCCACTGGCCGGCAAGCTGATCACCAACGACTCGGAAAGCTATCGCTACCTGGCCGAATCGATCCGCATGCACCCCAACCAGGAAACCCTGAAGTCGATGATGGTCGAGGCCGGTTTCGATCGCGTGACCTACCACAACATGACCGCGGGCATCGTCGCCCTGCACCGCGGCATCAAACCCTGATGTTGTTCAGCGGCCTGCTCGCCAGCGTCGAACACGGCCTCAACCGTGTACTGCGTCTCGACAGCACGGTTTTGCCACGCTTGCAGCCTTTGAACGGCAAGGTCATTGCCGTCGATTGCCGCAGCCCGAGCGTGCAGTTGTTCGTCATTCCCGGCGATGAGGGCTTGACCCTCGCCACGCATTGGGCCGCCGACGCCGACTGCACCCTGCGGGCGCCGGCCTCGAGCCTGGTGCGCCTGGCCCTGAGCCAGGACAAGACCGCGGTGCTGCACGGTCCCGAGGTCGAGCTGGAAGGCGACAGCGGCGTGCTGCTGGAGCTGGCGGCCGTCCTCCAGGACCTGGAGCTGGACTGGGAATACGAACTCTCGCGCTGGCTCGGCCCGGTGGCCACCCAGCTGTTCAGCGGCCATATCCGTAGCCGCGCGCGATGGTATCGCCAGGGTTTCGCCAGCCTGAACCAGAACCTTGCCGAATACCTGGCCGAAGAGTCGCGCACCCTGGTAGGCCAGCGCGAAGCCGAAGCCCGTTTCAGCGAACTGGACCGGGTCAAGCTCGACCTGGAACGCCTCGAGGCGCGCTTCGAGCGCCTTTCCCGATCCCTTGACCCAAGCGATAACGCATGAAGCTGCTTGCCGTCCGCCGTTTGTTGCGCATCCAGCGCGTCGTGATCCGCTACCGCCTCGATGACCTGCTGTTCGCCCTGCCGCTGCCCTGGTTCCTCCTGGCGCTGCGCTACGCCTTGCCCTGGCGCTGGTTCCCGCGCAAGCCACTGGAGCTGAGCCGCGGCGCACGCCTGCGCCTGGCCTTGCAGGACCTGGGACCGATCTTCATCAAGTTCGGGCAGATTCTCTCGACCCGCCGCGACCTGCTGCCCGAAGACATCGCCGACGAGCTGATGCTGCTGCAGGACCGCGTACCGCCCTTCGACTCGAAGAAGTCGGTGGCGCTGATCGAGGAGCAACTGGGCAAGAAAATCAGCGAGGTGTTCAGCCGCTTCGATATCGAGCCCCTGGCCTCCGCCTCGGTGGCGCAAGTCCATGCCGCCCAGCTCAAGAGCGGCGAAGAAGTGGTGGTCAAGGTCATCCGCCCGGGTCTCAAGCCGGTCATCGCACAGGATCTGGCCTGGCTGTTCATCCTCGCCCGCGCCGCCGAGAAGGTCTCGGCCGACGCCCGCCTGCTGCACCCGGTGGACGTGGTCAGTGACTACGAAAAGACCATCTACGACGAACTCGACCTGTTGCGCGAAGCGGCCAACGCCAGCCAGCTCAAGCGCAACTTCGAAGGCTCGCCATTGCTCTACGTGCCGCAGGTCTACTGGGACTGGTGCCGGCCGAAAGTGCTGGTCATGGAACGCATCTACGGGATCCAGGTGACCGACCTGGCCACCCTCGCCGACCAGCGCACCGACATGAAAATGCTCGCCGAGCGCGGCGTGGAGATCTTCTTCACCCAGGTGTTCCGCGACAGTTTCTTCCACGCCGACATGCACCCGGGCAACATCTTCGTCAGCACCGTGCAGCCCTGGAGCCCGCAGTACATTGCCATCGACTGCGGCATCGTCGGCAGCCTGACCCCGGAAGACCAGGACTACCTGGCCCGCAACCTGTTCGCGTTCTTCAAGCGCGATTACCGGCGCGTGGCGCAGTTGCACATCGATTCGGGCTGGGTGCCGGCAGAGACCAAACTCAACGAATTCGAAGCGGCGATCCGTACTGTGTGCGAGCCGATCTTCGAAAAACCGTTAAAGGATATTTCCTTCGGCCAGGTGCTGATGCGCCTGTTCCAGACCGCTCGCCGCTTCAACATGGAAGTGCAGCCGCAGCTGGTGCTGCTGCAAAAGACCCTGCTGAACATCGAAGGCCTGGGCCGCCAGCTGTACCCGGAGCTGGACCTGTGGAACACCGCCCAGCCGTTCCTCGAACGCTGGATGCGCGAGCGCGTCAGCCCGAAAGCCTTGCTGGGCAACCTGCACAGCCAGGTCGAGCAACTGCCGCACCTGGCCAACATGACCCGCGACCTGCTCGAACGCATGTCCCAGCCCCATGCCCAGGACCCTTCGCCGCCCTGGAAACGGCGCAAGGACGACTGGTTCCTGCGTCTTCTCGGCGCGGCGCACCTGGGCGGTGGCGCGATCCTCGCGGCCGGCGGACCGCTGAACGGGCTGGGTCACTGGCCGGCTGGAATCATGATTGCCGTGGGCTTGTATCTGGTCGTGCGCCGATAGCCAGCCGGGCTAGCGGCTGGCACACTGTTTCCCATCGCCGAGGCTCGACGAGCGCGTCGAGCCCTGTTGTCGGAGTCGAAGATGAAAGATTGGCTGGACGAGATCAAATGGGACGCTGACGGCCTGGTGCCAGCCATCGCCCAGGATCACAAGACCGGGCGCGTGCTGATGATGGCCTGGATGAACCGCGAGGCGCTGAGCCTGACCGCTGCCGAAAACCGTGCCATCTACTGGTCACGTTCGCGTGGCAAGCTATGGCGCAAGGGAGAAGAGTCCGGGCATGTGCAAAAGCTCCATGAAATGCGCCTGGACTGCGATGCCGACGTCATCATCCTGATGGTCGAACAGATCGGCGACATTGCCTGCCATACAGGCCGCCAGAGCTGCTTCTACCGCGTTTATGAAAACGGCGACTGGAAAACGGTCGATCCGGTACTCAAAGACCCGCACGCGATCTATCAAGCAGGACACTGAACATGAGCGATACCCTGACCCGTCTGGCCCAGGTGCTGGAAGAGCGCAAAGGCGCCGCCGCCGACACTTCCTATGTCGCCAGCCTGTACCACAAGGGCCTGAACAAGATTCTGGAAAAAGTCGGCGAGGAATCGGTGGAAACCATCATCGCCGCCAAGGACGCCGCCCACAGCGGCGACTGCAGCGATGTGATCTACGAAACCGCCGACCTGTGGTTCCACACCATGGTCATGCTCGCCCAGCTGGGGCAGCATCCGCAGGCCGTTCTCGATGAACTGGACCGGCGCTTCGGTTTGTCCGGACACGCCGAGAAAGCCTCGCGTCCGTCCGCCTGAACATCATTTAGAGAGGAAACGCAGCATGGGCATTTTTGACTGGAAACACTGGATCGTCATCCTGGTTGTCGTGGTGCTGGTGTTCGGCACCAAGAAACTGAAAAACCTCGGCACCGACGTCGGCGAATCGATCAAGGGCTTTCGCAAGGCCATGAACGACGACGAAAAACCCGCCGAGCCCGGCGTGCCACCGACCGCCCAGCCTGCTCCGCCGGTCCAGCCGCAAAGCGCTCCGTTGAACCAGCCGCACACCATCGACGTGCAGGCGCAAAAAGTCGAAGAGCCGACCCGCAAAGACTCGTGAGCACTGACTAATGTTTGGTATCAGCTTCTCTGAACTGCTGCTCGTCGGCCTGGTGGCCCTGCTGGTGCTCGGCCCCGAGCGTCTGCCGGGTGCCGCGCGCACGGCAGGCCTGTGGATCGGCCGCTTGAAGCGCAGCTTCAATGCGATCAAGCAGGAAGTTGAACGGGAAATCGGTGCCGATGAAATTCGTCGGCAACTGCACAACGAACACATTCTGTCGCTGGAACAGGAAGCGCGGAAGATCCTCAATCCGACCCAGCAACAGCCGACACCGGTCGAGCCCGTGGCCGAGCAGAGCATTCATGCACCCGCCGCGGCGCCTGAAGCACCAGCTAGCGCGACCACGGCGAGCCCCACTGCCGCAACTGCACCGGCCGAACCGGCTGCGCCCGTGACAACGCCTGTCACGCCAGCCCCCCACGACCCTACTTTGCCGCCGCGAGCCCCATGAGCGATATTCCGGAAAACGACCAACATATGCCGCTGGTGTCGCACCTCACCGAGTTGCGCACCCGGTTGCTGCGCTGCGTGGCGGCGATCTTCCTGATCTTCGGCGGGTTGTTCGCCTTCACCCAGCAGATCTACACCATCGTCTCCACGCCGCTGCGCCAGTACCTGCCGGCGGGCGCAACGATGATCGCCACCGACGTGGCGTCGCCGTTCCTGACGCCGCTCAAGCTGACGATGATGGTCTCGCTGTTTCTGGCGATCCCGGTGATCCTGCACCAGATCTGGGGCTTTATCGCCCCCGGCCTGTACAAGCATGAAAAGCGCATCGCCGTACCGCTACTGGTCTCCAGCATCCTGTTGTTCTACATCGGCATGGCCTTCGCCTACTTCCTGGTGTTCCCGCTGATCTTCAAGTTCTTCGCCGCGGCCACCCCGGCCGGCGTGGAAATGATGACCGACATCACCAGCTACCTCGATTTCGTCATGACCCTGTTCTTCGCCTTCGGCGTGGCGTTCGAGATCCCGGTGGCGGTGGTGCTGCTGGTGTGGATCGGCGTGGTCAACGTCGCCTACCTGAAGAAGATCCGTCCGTACGTGATCATCGGCTGCTTCGTGGTCGGCATGATCCTGACCCCGCCGGACATTTTCTCCCAGACCTTGCTGGCAGTACCGATGTGGCTGCTGTTCGAGATCGGCATCCTGTTCGGCAGCCTGATCAGCAAACGCGGCGACCATCCGGACGACCAGCCGGCTGAAGACCACAACGACCAGCCGCCAGCGACCCAAGCGTGAACCTGCTGCTTCTTGAAGAGGCCGACTTCATCGCGGCCGACCGGGTGATCCTGCGCGATCGCCGCCTGACCCACATGCAGGAAGTCCATCGTGCCGCGGTGGGCGACATCCTGCGGGTCGGCCGTATCGGCGGCCTGATGGGCTCGGCCGAACTGCTGCGCCTGGAGCCCGGGGAGGCCGAACTGCGAGTCAGCCTCGACCAGCCGCCGCCGACCAAGCTGCCCCTGACCCTGGTACTGGCCCTGCCCCGTCCGAAAATGCTCCGCCGGGTGCTGCAAACCGTCGCCGCCATGGGTGTGCCCCGGCTGGTGCTGGTGAACAGCTACCGGGTCGAGAAAAGCTTCTGGCAAACCCCTTTCCTCGAACCCGAGGCGATTCGCGAGCAACTGATTCTTGGCCTGGAACAGGCCCGCGACAGCGTGCTGCCGGACGTGGTCATCGAAAAACGCTTCAAACCTTTCGTCGAAGACCGTCTGCCAGCGCTGGTCGAAGGTACCCTCGGCCTGGTCGGCCATCCCGGCCAGTACCCGGCCTGCCCTCGCGGCCTGGATGAGCCGGTGACCCTGGCCATCGGTCCGGAAGGCGGCTGGATCCCCTACGAAATCGACCTGCTGGGCAAGTCCGGCCTGCAACCGGTGCAGCTCGGCGAGCGCATCCTGCGGGTCGAAACCGCCGTCACCGCCCTTCTCGCCCGCCTCTTCTAAATTAGCCCCGCTACTCGCAGGAGCGAGGCTTGCCCGCGATAGCGCTGTGCCTGACACGGCACCATCGCCGGCAAGCCTCGCTGCTGTTGCACGGATGCTTCAGATTAATCTGATGCAGCCGATAGCCTTGGTACAAAACCTATTAATAGCCCAAGGGAGTTCGCGGCATGTACCGTTGGTTAGCCCAGAGTCTGGGAAATGTGAGCGTCAACCTCAAACTCGGCGTTGGCTTCGGCCTGGTGCTGCTACTGACCCTGTTGATCACCGCGACCGGCTGGTTGGGCCTGGGCAATGTGATCGAGCGCGGCGACAAGCTGGGCTACATCTCCAGCCTCAACGAGCTGACCAAGGACCTGCGCAACGCGCGCCTGGACTATGAAATGCGCCGTGGCGAACAAGGCCCGGGGCCGGTCAGCGAGCTGCTGACCAAGCTCGACGACGGCTTGCAAAGCGCGCGCAAGATGCTGGAAATGCCTGAAAGCATCGCCATGATCGACCAGCAGATCGCCGCCGTCAGCGAGTACAAGCTAGCCTTCGCCGACATGACCCGCGCCACTGCCAGCCGTGAAGCCGCCCGCGCCAAACTGGGCGCCACCGCCGATAACGCCGTGGCCCGGGTGGCCGAAGTGGAGAAATCCATGCTGCAGGGCGACAGCGTGGCGCAATTCAACAGCGTCATCGACCTGAGCAAGCTGATCCAGCAGGCGCGTTTCCAGGTCCGCGGCTACACCTACAGCGGCAAGGCCGAGGCCGAACAGCCGGCGCTGGACGCCATCGACAACGCCCTGAACAACCTCGCCAGCCTGCCGGCCAAGCTGCCGGAACAGCACCTGGCCAACCTGCAACAGGCCACCGACGCCCTGAAAGGCTATCGCTCGGCGGTCAGCGACTTCCGCGACTCCCAGGTGGCCAGCGCCGCCGCCCTCAAACGCATGGCGGCCCAGGGCGACCGCCTGATGGAAGTCAGCAAGCAGCTGACCGCCGCACAAACCCACAAACGCGACAGCGACGCTGCCCAGGCCAGAAGCACCCTGGCCATCGTTACCGCGCTGGCCCTGCTGTTCGGCCTGGTCGCCGCCTGGAGCATCACCCGGCAAATCGTCATCCCGCTGCGCCAGACTCTCAAGGTGGTCGAGCGTGTCGCCTCGGGCGATCTCAGCGAGAACCTGCAGGTCGAGCGGCGCGACGAGCTCGGCCAGCTGCAACGGGCCATGCAACGCATGACCCTGAGCCTGCGCGAGCTGATCGGCGGCATCAGCGATGGCGTGACCCAGATTGCCAGCGCCGCCGAGCAGCTGTCGGCGGTGACCGAACAGACCAGTGCCGGGGTCAACAGCCAGAAAGTCGAGACCGACCAGGTCGCCACTGCCATGAATGAAATGGCCGCCACGGTCCAGGAAGTCGCGCGCAACGCCGAAGAAGCCTCGGAAGCCGCGGTCGCTGCCGATCAGCAGGCCCGCGAAGGCGACAAGGTGGTCGGCGAGGCCATCACACAGATCGAGCGCCTGGCCGCCGAGGTCGGCAACTCCACCGCCGCCATGGGCCACCTGAAGCAGGAAAGCGACAAGATCGGCAGCGTGCTCGACGTGATCAAGTCGGTCGCCCAGCAGACCAACCTGCTGGCCCTCAACGCCGCCATCGAAGCCGCCCGCGCGGGCGAAGCCGGTCGCGGTTTCGCCGTGGTCGCCGACGAGGTACGCAGCCTGGCGCAGCGCACCCAGAAGTCCACCGAGGAGATCGAGGAGCTGATCGTCGGCCTGCAGAACGGCACCCAGGAAGTGGCCAACATCATGGACAACAGCCGCAGCCTGACCGACAGCAGCGTCGAACTGACCCGCCGTGCCGGTGGCTCGCTGGAAAACATCACCCGCACCGTCTCGGCGATCCAGGCGATGAACCAGCAGATCGCCGCCGCGGCCGAACAGCAGAGCGCAGTGGCCGAGGAAATCAACAGAAGCGTGCTGAACGTGCGCGACGTGTCCGAGCAGACCTCGGCAGCCAGTGAAGAGACAGCGGCCTCCAGCGTCGAGCTGGCGCGCCTGGGGACCCATTTGCAGGCCCTGGTCGGGCGCTTCCGGGTTTGATCCGCACCCTGTAGCCGCTGCCGCAGGCTGCGATCGCCCCGAAGGGGCGCAGCGATCTCAAGGCCGTCAGATGTTCGGCCTGAGATCGGGAACCAAGGCCCTTCGGGCCTTATCGCAGCCTTCGGCAGCGGCTACAGGGCGTATTGCCAAGCAGGGTATCGGGGTGGATTACAGGACCTGACGCAAAAACGCCTGGGCCCGCGGGTCTTTGGGCGCATCGAAGAACGCCGCTGGCGAGGCGTCTTCCAGCAGTTTGCCGTGATCGAAAAACAGCACCCGATCCGCCACCTCCCGGGCGAAGCCCATTTCGTGGGTCACGCAGACCATGGTCATGCCTTCCAGGGCCAGGGTCTTCATCACATCCAGCACTTCGCCGACCATTTCCGGGTCCAGCGCCGAAGTCGGCTCGTCGAACAGCATGACCTTGGGTTCCATGGCCAGCGCCCGGGCGATGGCCACGCGCTGCTGCTGGCCGCCGGAGAGCCGCGAGGGGAATTCGTTGGCCTTCTGCGCGATACCGACCTTCTCCAGCAACGCCAGGGCCTTGGCCTCGCGCTCCTGCTTGCCGCGCTTGCGCACCACCTTCTGCGCCAGGCAGAGGTTTTCCAGCACGGTCATGTGCGGGAACAGGTTGAAGTGCTGGAACACCATGCCGACTTCGCGGCGATAGGCATTCACATCGGTCTTCGGGTCGGCCAGTTGCAGGCCGTCGATGCTCACCGAGCCGGAATCGAACTGTTCCAGGCCGTTGAGGCAACGCAGGAAGGTCGATTTACCGGAGCCGGACGGACCGATCACCACCAGCACTTCGCCCTTGGCCACGCGGGTGGTGACGTTATCCACCGCGCGGACCACCTGGCCCCGGGTGTCGAAGACTTTTACCAGATCGCGAACTTCAATCACTTTGCGCGAGCCTCCGCTCAAGCCGGCTGGCCATCTTCGACAGCGGCAGGTTGATCAACAGGTACAGGGCCGCCACGCAGAACAGGATCTCGAACGGCGAGAACGAGGTGGTGATGACTTCACGTCCGCTCTTGAGCAGCTCGGTGATGGCGATCACCGACACCAGCGAGGTGTCCTTCACCAGGCTGATGAACTGCCCGGCCAGCGGCGGCAGCACGCGCTTGAAGGCCTGTGGCAGCACCACATGGCGCATCGACTGGCTGGCGTTCAGGCCCAGGGAACGGGCCGCTTCATTCTGGCCGCGAGCGATCGACTGCACGCCGGCGCGGACGATTTCCGCCACATAGGCACCGGTGAACAACGAGAGCGCGGCGATCCCGGCGAACTCGCGGGACAGGTTCAGCACCGTGCCGATGAAGAAATAGAAAATGAAGATCTGCACCAGCAGCGGCGTGCCGCGTACCAGTTCGACATAGATAGTCGACAGATCGCGCAGGGTCGGGTTGTTCGACAGTCGGCAAAGCCCGGTCGCCAGGCCGATGAGCAACCCCAGCACCCCGGATACCACCGACAGCCACAAGGTGGTCCACAGGCCCAGCAGCAGCGGTCCGGCCGCCCAGTGACGGGTCACGCCAATCACATCGCCTTCGGCCACATCGTCGCCACGGGCAACTTGCAGGCTGTTCTCGTCGACCGTCAGCTGTTGCTCGTCGCCCGCGTCGTTGCGCAGCGTGACTTCGGCCTTGCCGCCTTTGCGCACCAGCTCGCTGACGGTGGAGATGTCCGCCGCCCGCTGCGATTCCTCGGCCTGGTAGGCGAAGTACTGTGGTACGCGGTTCCAGCGCCACTCGTAGGACATCAGCGAGGTGGCGTAGTACAACGCGCCGGCCAGGCCGATCAGCACCAGCACGGTCAGTACGTGCCAGGGCCATTGGGCTTTTTTATGTTTGATCACTTTGCAGGTTCCAGCCGTTTGCAGCGGGGAGGTTCGGTATTGCCGATCAGGACGCCATCGCGAGCCGGCTCGCTCCTACAGGAATTGCATGAATCCGTAGGAGCGAGGCTTGCCCGCGAATGGGGGCGACTCGGTCTGTCTGACCGAGTGTTATTCCATGTCCTTGAGCCACTCGGTGCTCTTGAACCACTTGTCATGGATGCGATCGTAGGTGCCGTCTTCGTGGATCTGGTGCAGGAAGTTGTTGATGAAGTTGAGGCTGTCGTAGTCACCCTTCTTCAGGCCGAACGCCAGGGGCTCGTAGGTGAACGGCTTGTCGAGGAACGTAAGCTTGCCGTTACCGACCTTGCTCAGCGCCACCACGTTGTACGGGGCGTCGTAGATGAAGGCGTCGGCCTTGCCGTTGACCACGTCGAGCACGGCTTCCTGCTCGTTGTCGTAGCCATGGTACTTGGCCTTGGCGATCAGCTTCTTGGCGACCATTTCGCCGGTGGTGCCCAGCTTGGAGGTGATGCGGTAGTCGGCGGTGTTCAGGTCTTTATAGGACTTGATGGTGCCTTCCAGCTCCTTGCGGATCAGCAGGGTCTGGCCGACCACGATGAAGGGTTCGCTGAAGTTCAGGCGCAGGTTGCGTTCCTGGGTCAGGGTCATGCCGCTGCCGATCATGTCGAACTTGTCGGTCAGCAGGGCCGGGATGATGCCGTCGTAGCCGGTGGAAACCAGCTCCAGCTTGACGCCCATGGCCTTGGTCATGGCCTTGAGGATATCGACCTCGAAACCGATGATCTCGCCGCGCTTGTTGGTCATCTCGAACGGCATGTAGGTCGGGTCCATGCCGACTTTCAGCGTGCCGCGCTTGACCGCATCATCGATGGCGCCAGCCTGGGCTGCATTGACCGCCAGCATTGCCGTGACGCCGAGCAGCAGCATCGAGAGATACTTCTTCATCTTCAAGTCCCCTGAACCCATTTTATTGTGAGGTGAACCCGCGGCCGGTTTTCCCTTGGAAAACCGGCAGATACGGACACCATGGGCCCGCTCGCGGCAATTCGGGGTGCGATGCTAACTCACCCGCCTATTTGCACAAGGGCTTGACCAGGATTTGTTGTTACAGAGGGGACGACAAAAAACGGACGCCACAAACAACAACGCCCTTGAGAGCACTCTCAAGGGCGTTGCCATCAGGCCGGTTGGGCGATTGTCGTTGGCGGTCGCAACGGCAACAACGGTGCATGAGGATCTTCATCCACCGATTGCCGCCAGGCGCTCAGCCAGTCGGCGTGGCCTTCGCTCCAGACCTGCTCGTGCAGGCGGGCCAGGGCCACCGGATCGCTCAGCAGCGCCAGGCGCTCGCCGTTGTTCAGCGCCGCCGGCCCGACTTTCAGGGCATGGCGGACACGTTCGATACGCAGCCACTCGATCGGCTCGGCCAGGCCGTGCCGGGACGTCGCCAGGGCACAGGCCAGGGCGTTCTGCTGCGGATCGACCACTGCCCGGATGAAACCGTCGTTCAGCGCATGCCAACGGTTTTCATGGGTGTACTGGTCGGTGGACAGCAGTTCCTGGGGCGGCGCGTATTCCTCGGGGATCAGGAACAGGCTTTCGTCACGGGACTTCAAGCCCAGGCCGACGCGGCTGGAAATCACCGACACCGGGATCGACAGCATCAGCGAACCGACGATCGGCACCAGCCACCAGAGGAAGCTCGGATTCAACCAGATCACCAGCAGCGCCCAGCAGAAGCCCAGCAGGGTCTGCGGACCATGGCGGCGCACCGCTTCGCTCCACGGCGTGGAGTCGTCGTCACGTTGTGGCGAGTTCCAGGTCGCGGCCCAGCCCAGGAACGCGGCCAGCACGAAACGGGTGTGGAAGATCATGCGCACCGGCGCCAGCAGCATGGAGAACAGCATCTCCAACAGCATCGACAGGGTCACCTTGAACTTGCCGCCGAACTCTTTCGCGCCCTTGGCCCAGATCAGGATGATGCTCAACAGCTTCGGCAGGAACAGCAGCACGATAGTGGTCGAGAACAGCGCGATCGCCTTGTCCGGATGCCATTGCGGCCACAGCGGATACAGCTGGCGCGGCTCCAGAAAGTACTGCGGCTCCATCAGCGTGTTGACCGCCAGCAGCGCCGTCGACAGCACCAGGAAGAAGAACCACAACGGCGCCGACAGGTAGGACATCACCCCGGTGAGGAACACCGCACGGTGCACCGGGTGCATGCCCTTGACCAGGAACAGGCGGAAGTTCATCAGGTTGCCGTGGCACCAGCGCCGGTCGCGCTTGAGCTCGTCCAGCAGGTTCGGCGGCAGCTCTTCATAGCTGCCCGGCAGATCGTAGGCAATCCACACGCCCCAGCCGGCGCGACGCATCAGCGCCGCTTCGACGAAGTCGTGGGACAGGATCGCACCGGCGAAGGCGCCTTTACCGGGCAACGGCGCCAGGGCGCAGTGCTCGATGAACGGCTTCATGCGGATGATCGCGTTGTGGCCCCAGTAGTGGGATTCGCCCAGCTGCCAGAAGTGCAGGCCGGCGGTGAACAGCGGGCCGTAGACGCGGGTGGCGAACTGCTGCATGCGCGCATACAGGGTGTCCATGCCCGAGGCTTTCGGCGCGGTCTGGATGATCCCGGCGTCCGGCGTGGCTTCCATCAGGCGCACCAGGCTGGTCAGGCATTCGCCGCTCATCACGCTGTCGGCGTCGAGCACCACCATGTACTTGTAGTCGCCACCCCAACGGCGGCAGAAGTCGTCGAGGTTACCGCTCTTGCGCTTCACCCGACGGCGGCGACGGCGATAGAAGATCTTGCCGAAACCCTTGGTTTCGCGGCAGACGTCCAGCCAGGCCTGTTGCTCGGCCACGCAGATATCGGTCTCGTTACTGTCGCTGAGCACGAAGAAGTCGAAGCGGTCCAGGTCACCAGTGGCCGCGACCGACTCGAAGGTCGCCCGCAAGCCGGCGAATACCCGCGGCACGTCTTCGTTGCAGATCGGCATGACCAGCGCGGTACGGGCATCCTTGGGGATCGGCTCGTTACCGGCGCTTTTGCCGGAAATGCGGTATTTGTCATGCCCGGTGAGCAGCTCGAGGAAGCCCATCAGCGCGGTCCAGAAACCGGCCGAGACCCAGCAGAACAGAATGCCGAACATGATCAGGATGCTGGTCTGCAGGGCATACGGCAGTACCTGGGTGGCAGTCTGCATCAATGGCTGATGCATGACTTCTTCCAGGTCGACGAACGACCAGCCCTGGTACGGCATGATGCCTTTCATGTACCAGCCGGCGACGATGGTCTGGCCAAGCATCAGCAGCAACAGGATGTAGCGACGGATCGAACCGACGGTGCGCCAGCGGGCGGCCGGCAGCACGTTCTGATCTTTCGGTGGCTGCGGCGGATTGGTCCGACCGGTCAGGCGCCGCCAGCCACGCACCAGGATATTGGTGCGCCATGGCTCGGGAACCACCTTGGTCCGACGGATCGGCGGCGTGGCCTTGAGGCACACGCGACCGCTGGCGTCGAGCGCCAGCATCTCGGCATCGATCAGCTCCTCGGCGGAGCCCAGGGTCAGCCGGCGGCCCACCGAGGCCTGGGCGGCATCGGCAGGCGCGTCGAACGTCGACGACGACAGGCGTTCGTGCAGTTCACTGAAGGACTTGCAGCCCGCGAGTTCCGCGCGCTGCTCATCGGTCATTGGCAGGTGCGCCAGATACTCGGCAAGAGTCTCTGGCTGTACTTGAGCGTTACTCATCGGCAGGCAACTGGTAGCTCCAGGTCTCGGTCAGGACTTGCTCGGTCGGGACAGATTCCGGTGTGGCTGGGGCCGCCTCGGCAGCAGCAGGCTGCTTGGCGTCTTTGTGGTTCTTGGCGTCCTTGGCCGGCTTGGCGTCGGCTTGCTTGGCATCCGCCTCTTTCTTCTCCTGCTGCTTGGCGGCGACTTTGTCGGCCTTGGCAATGGAGGCGCTGGAGGCTGGCGACACGGCCTTGGCCGGCTCGACAGGGGTGGCGTTCTTGACCAGGGCCGCGCGCATCTCGGTGGATTTGCTCGGGTCCTTGATCTTCATCCGCAGGGTCAGGCGCCAGCCCTTGGTTTCAGGGTTGTAGCGCACGCTGTTTTCCACCAGCTCGGCGTTGTCGCCGACGCTGACCTGGCTGCGCACCTCGGTGTCTTCCGGCAATGCCGCCAGGGATGGACCTTCGAAGTCCACCAGGTAGGCCACGCTGCCGTCCGGTTGGCGGATCAGGTTGGATTGCTTGACGTCACCGGTGGAGCGCAGGGTCTGCTCGACCCAGGAGCTGTCCGGCGAATGCAGGGAAGCTTCGTCCATGGTCCAGTGCAGGCGATAGGCGAAATCGAACGGCTGGCCTGGCTCAGGCTGCTTTTCCGGACTCCAGAACGCCACGATGTTGTCGTTGGTTTCGTCCGCGGTCGGGATCTCTACCAGATCGACGGTGCCTTTGCCCCAGTCGCCCTTCGGCTCGATCCAGGCGCTTGGACGCTTGTCGTAGCGGTCGTCGAGGTCTTCGTAGTGGCTGAAGTCGCGGCCACGCTGCAGCAGACCGAAACCACGCGGGTTTTCCACCGAGAAGTTGCTCACGGCCAGGTGTTTCGGGTTGTTCAGCGGACGCCAGATCCACTCGCCGTTGCCGGCATGGATCGACAGGCCGCTGGAATCGTGCAGCTCGCGACGGTAGTTGAGGACTTTCGACGGCTGGTTGGCGCCGAACAGGAACATGCTGGTCAGCGGGGCGATGCCCAGCTTGCCGACCTTGTCACGCAGGAACATCCGGGCCTTGACGTCGACGATGGTGTCGCTGCCCGGACGCAGGGTCAGACGATAGGCACCAGTGGCGCGCGGCGAATCCAGCAGGGCGAAGATCACCAGGTGCTTGTCGGTCGGCTTGGGTTGCTGGATCCAGAATTCGGTAAAGCGCGGGAATTCCTCACCGGACGGCAGCGCGGTGTCGATGGCCAGGCCACGGGCCGAGAGACCATAGACGTGCCCCTTGCCGACGACGCGGAAGTAGCTCGCGCCGAGCATGGTCATGATTTCGTCCTGCTTGTCCGCCTTGTTGATCGGGTACAGCACGCGAAAGCCCGCATAACCGAGCTGCTCGGTGGCCTTGGGATCGAACTTGAGGTCGCCGAAGTCGAAGCGAGTCGAGTCGTATTTGATCTCTTCGACGGTGTTCGTGGTGATTTCGTTGATTTTCACCGGCGTGTCGAAATGCATGCCCTGATGATAGAAGGACAGCTTGAATGGGGTTTTCTGCTTGGCCCACTCGGCCTTTTCAGGCAGGAAGCGGATTTTCTGATAGTCCGCGAACTTCATCTCACGAAATTCGTTCGGCAGGTTACTGCGCGGAGCCTCGTACTTCTGCCCGGCCAGATCCTTAGCCTTGGCCGATACATCATCCAGATTGAATGCCCAGAGTTGGCCGGCGCTAAGCAGGCAAAGCAGTGCAGAGCCCGTCACCAGTGCGTTTCGTAACCGTTTGGCAGACAATTTTGGTGCATTACAGGGACTAACAATCACGAGCAACCCTCGCCGAAAACAGATCAAAAAACCAACGGCCAGCTATCTATATGCCAGGTTGGCGAGCATTGTTCCGACTCCGATGGGGCTAAATGATTCCCCAAACGGTCCCGAACAAGTCTCTACCTAAGTCAAAAACGGACCAACGAACGCTGATCCCCGTAGCGCGCGATTATCTAGTAGCCCGCGTGACAACGCATCAGGGGCGACCAAGTATTTATCGCGAAAAACGCCTATTTTCGGCCGGTTCCGGCCGAAAAAGATGTTTCAAGCACTTTCAGGTCTGTAACAGGAAGGTTACCGGGCCATCATTGACCAGATGGACCTGCATATCCGCCCCGAAGCGCCCTGATGCTACTTTGCCATGCAACTGTTGCGCCTTGCATAACAGATAATCAAAAAGTTCTTCACCGAGGGCCGGCGGTGCCGCCGTGGAAAAGCTCGGGCGCAGGCCGTTCTTGGTGTCCGCGGCCAGGGTGAACTGCGAGACCAGCAGCAAACCGCCGTCCACATCGGCCAGGGACAGGTTCATCTTGCCCTCGGCATCACTGAATACCCGATAGTTAAGCAGCTTGTGCAGCAGTTTGTCGGCACTGGCCCGAGTGTCCTCGGGCTCCACCGCCACCAGCACCAGCAAACCCTGGTCCACCGCCCCGACGATTTCCCCCGCCACTTCGACCCGCGCGCCGCGCACGCGCTGCAACAGCCCCTTCATGCTTCTTCGGGCGGCAGGTCGAGCAGGCGCCGGGCCATCTGATCAGCGGCACGCACCAGCGCATCGGTGATGCCCGGTTCGGACGCAGCGTGACCGGCATCGCGGATCACCTGCAGCTCGCTGTTCGGCCAGGCCTGGTGCAACTCCCAGGCATTGTCCAGCGGGCAGATCACGTCGTAACGACCATGCACGATCACGCCCGGCAAGTGGGCGATCTTGCCCATGTCGCGAATCAGCTGGTTCGGCTCGAGGAACGCATGGTTGGTGAAGTAGTGGCATTCGATCCGGGCAATCGACAGCGCGCGCTGCGGCTCGGAGAAACGATCGACCACCAGCGGATTCGGCCGCAGGGTCGCGGTCCGCCCTTCCCAGATCGACCAGGCCTTGGCCGCATGCATCTGGGCGATCTGGTCGTTGCCGACGAGACGCTTGTGGAAGGCGCTGAGCAGGTCGTCGCGCTCATCCAGCGGGATAGGTGCCACGTAGTCCTGCCAGTAGTCGGGGAACAGACGGCTGGCGCCGGCCTGGTAGAACCATTCGATTTCCTGCGGACGGCACAGGAAGATCCCACGCAGAATCAGGCCATGAACACGCTCAGGATGGGTTTGCGCATAAGCCAGGGCCAGGGTCGAACCCCAGGAGCCGCCGAACACCACCCATTTTTCGATGCCCAGGTGCAGTCGGATCCGCTCGAGGTCGGCGACCAGGTCCCAGGTGGTGTTGTTTTCCAGGCTGGCGTGCGGGGTGGAGCGCCCGCAACCGCGCTGGTCGAAGGTGATGATGCGGTACAGGTTCGGATCGAAGTAACGGCGACTCTGGGCATCGCACCCGGCTCCCGGGCCACCGTGGATGAACACCACCGGCAAGCCTTCCGGGGATCCGCTCTCATCGACATACAGTACATGGGGTTCGTCGACAGCCAGATCGTGCCGGGCATAGGGTTTGATCTGCGGGTACAAAGTCTGCATTGCGCGCTCCGTAAGGGGTCGAGGTCATCCCTGGGGGGACTTCAATTATTCTGCCGTCCGGCATCATAAACCCGAATTACGCAATGAGCATGTCCTTGGAAAAAATGCGGTTGTTTCCCCCGGAAAGCCAGACGCACCTGTAGCCGCTGCCGAAGGCTGCGCTCGACTGCGCAGCAGGCGCAGGATCGGCCTTCGGCCTTATCGCAGCCTGCGGCAGCGGCTACAGGGCTTCCTGTCGGTTTCAGCGCCCGTAACGCTTCTGCCCCCAGGCCAGCAGCCCTTGCAGCAGCTGCTTGAGCACCACCTGGGTCGGCGCCGCCAGATCGTCGCGGTAGCGGAACGGCTCGAACTCTTCCATATAGGTGCTCTGCGCCAGTTCCAGCTGCACGGCATGGATATTCTCGGCCGGGTTGCCGTAGTGCCGGGTGATATGGCCGCCCTTGAAACGGCCGTTGAGCACATGGCTGTAGTCGGCATGGCGGGCACAGATCGCTTCCAGCTGGCTGGCCAGTTCGGCATCGCAGCTGGCGCCATTGAAGGTACCCAGGTTGAAGTCCGGCAGCTTGCCTTCGAACAGATGCGGGATCAGCGAACGGATCGAGTGCGCATCGAACAGCAAGGCATAGCCGAACTCGGCCTTCAACCGTGCCAGCTCCTGCTGCAAAGTGCCGTGATAAGGCGTCCAGACCTTCTCCAGGTAAGTCGCCCGCTCCTGCTTCGACGGCTCCAGCCCCTCACGGAACAGCGGCACGCCATCGAACAGCGTGGCCGGGTACAACCCGGTGGTGGCGCCGACATAGAGAGGCTTGTCGTCGGATGGGCGATTGAGGTCGATGACGAAACGCGAATACTCGGCCGCCAGGGTGCTGGCGCCCAGTTCCTCGGCGAACGCGTAGAGCTGGGGAATGTGCCAGTCGGTATCCGGCAGGCTTTGCGCCTCGGGGATCAGCCCGGCCTCGACCGCCGGTGTCAGGCGCAGGCCAGCGTGGGGCATGCTGATCAGCAGCGGCACCCGGCCTTGTTTGAAGTTCAGAACCTTATCCACAACCCTTCTCCTATAAATCCACTTCAACGCCGTGGCGCACGACGCGTTTTTCCAGGTCACCGCCCAGCCAGTAGGCCAGGTCGGCGGGACGATCAATCTGCCAGGCGACGAAGTCCGCCACCTTGCCGACCTCCAGCGAACCGTGGGTCCGCTCCATGCCCAACGCGGTGGCCGCATGCAGGGTCACGCCGGCCAGGGCTTCTTCCGGGGTCATACGGAAACAGGTGCAGGCCATGTTCAGCATCAGGCGCAGGGACAGCGCCGGCGAAGTGCCGGGGTTGAGGTCGCTGGCCACGGCGATCTTCACCCCGTGCTTGCGCAGCGCGTCCATCGGCGGCAGCTGGGTTTCGCGCAGGAAATAGAACGCGCCCGGCAGCAGCACGGCGACGGTGCCGGCCTCGGCCATGGCAATGGCGTCCTCCTCGGTCATGAACTCCAGATGGTCGGCCGACAGCGCGTGATAACGCGCCGCCAGGCTGGAGCCATGCAACGACGACAGCTGCTCGGCGTGCAGTTTCACCGGCAGGCCAAGCTTGTGCGCGGCGATGAACACCCGCTCCACCTGCTCCGGCGAGAACGCCAGGTATTCGCAGAACGCATCCACCGCGTCCACCAGGCCCTCGGCCGCCAGGGCCGGGAGCATTTCGTGGCAGATGTGCTCGATGTAGTCGTCCGAGCGCTCGGCGTATTCCGGCGGCAAGGCGTGGGCCGCCAGGCAGGTGCTGCGCACACTGACCGGCAGCTCGGCGCCCAGGCGCCGGATCACCCGCAGGATCTTGCGTTCGCTGGCCAGGTCCAGGCCGTAGCCGGACTTGATCTCGACGCTGGTCACGCCGTCGTGCAGCAGGCTTTTCAAGCGCTTGCGGGCGCTGTCGAACAGTTCGTCCTCGCTCGCCGCGCGGGTGGCCCGCACGGTGCTGGCGATACCGCCACCGGCGGCGGCGATTTCGGCGTAGCTCACCCCTTGCAGGCGTTGCTCGAATTCGCCGCTGCGGTTGCCGCCGAATACCGTGTGAGTGTGGCAGTCGATCAGGCCCGGGGTGACCCAGGCCCCCGCCAGGTCATGCAGCTCGGCATAGTTACCAGCCGGGACCTGATCGCGCGGGCCGATCCACTCTATGAGCGCTCCTGACGTCACGATGGCGGCATCCTCGATGATCGAGTAAGCACCTTGCGCCATGCTTGCGACGTGACAGTGTTGCCAGAGAGTTTTCATCCTGGGGCTCCATTAGGTTATCGATGAGAAAAAGAAGGATCGCGATTGACCAGCGCGGCCTGCCCGGCAGCGGGCTTGACCCAGATCAGGTACGCCAGCACCAGCAGAGCGATCCAGACCACGCCGACGATCAGCGCCGCCTGGGTGTCCGGGAAGTAGCCCAGCACACCGAAGATAAACAGCATGAAAGCAATCGCCGCCATCGGTGCATAAGGCCAGAACGGAACCGGGAACTTCAACTGCGCCACCTGCTCAGCCGTCATGGAGCGACGCATGGCCACCTGGGTGAAGAGAATCATCAGCCAGACCCAGACCGTGGCAAAGGTTGCGATCGAAGCGATCAACAGGAAAACGTTCTCCGGAATCAGGTAGTTCAGCAATACCCCCAGCAACAAGGCAATGCTCATGACTACCACTGTCATCCACGGCACGCCGTAACGCGACAGCTGGGCAAAGCCCTTCGGCGCCTGCCCTTGCTGGGCCAGGCCGTACATCATGCGACCGGCACCGAAGATATCGCTGTTGATGGCCGACACTGCCGCCGAGATCACCACGATATTGAGGATGGTCGCCGCCGAGCCGATGCCCAGGTTGGCGAAAATCTGCACGAACGGGCTGCCCTGGCTGCCGATCTGCTGCCAAGGGAAGATGGCCATCAAGACGAACAGGGTCAGTACGTAGAACAGCAGGATACGCAGCGGCACCGCGTTGATCGCCTTGGGCAGTACCCGATCCGGGTCCTTGGCTTCACCCGCCGTGACGCCAATGATTTCGATGCCGCCGAAGGCAAACATCACCACGGCAAAGGAAGCGATCAGGCCACCGACACCGTTAGGCATGAAACCGCCGTGCTCCCAGAGGTTGCCGATGCCGGTAACCGCCGAAGCCGATGAACTGCCGATGCCGAACAGCATGATGCCGAAACCGCCAAGAATCATGGCGACGATGGCGCCGACCTTGAGCAGCGACAGCCAGAATTCCATCTCGCCAAATACCTTGACGTTACACAGGTTCAACCCGCCGATCAGCGAAACGATGCCGAGTACCCAGATCCAGCGCGGCACATCCGGGTACCAGAACCCCATATAGATGCCGAAGGCCGTGACATCGGCCAAGCCGACGATGACCATCTCGAAGGCATAGGTCCAACCCAGCAGGAAACCCGCCATCGGCCCCAGGTAGGTGCTGGCGTAGTGACCGAACGAGCCGGACACCGGGTTGTGCACGGCCATCTCGCCCAGCGCGCGCATCACCATGAACACCGCGGCGCCACCGATCAGGTAGGCCAGGAGGACCGCGGGACCGGCCATCTGGATGGCCGAGGCAGAACCATAGAACAGCCCGGTGCCGATCGCCGACCCCAGCGCCATGAAGCGAATATGTCGGGCGGACAGCCCGCGTTTCAATCCTTGAGCTTGCTGTTGCATTTCTCGTTCCTAATTATTTTTATCGGAGAAAACCGGAACCACCTGTAGCCGCTGCCGAGGCACGAGGCTGCGATGGGCTGCGCAGCAGCCCCCGACGGCGGTCCTGCGGACCGCTTCGCAGCCTCGTGCCTCGTCAGCGGCTACGGGCATGGTCGTTACAGGCTCGGCAGCAACTTGGCCGGCAGCAGCTCGTTCAGGCAACGGGACGCCAGCAGTTCGCTCGCGGCATTGATGTCCGGGGCGAAGAAGCGGTCCTTCTCGTAGAACGGCACTTTGCTACGCAGGGTGGCGCGGGCTTTTTCCAGCTTGGTCGAGGTCTTCAGGCCATCACGCAGGTCCAGGCCCTGGCAGGCCGCCAGCCACTCCACGGCGAGGATGCCACGGGTGTTTTCGGCCATTTCCCACAGGCGCTTGCCAGCGGCGGGCGCCATGGACACATGGTCTTCCTGGTTGGCGGAAGTCGGCAGGCTGTCCACCGAGTGCGGATGGGCCAGCGCCTTGTTTTCGCTGGCCAGGGCCGCGGCGGTCACCTGGGCGATCATGAAGCCGGAGTTGACCCCGCCATTGGCCACCAGGAACGGCGGCAGCTGGGACATGTGCTTGTCCATCATCAGCGAGATGCGGCGCTCGCTCAGGGAACCGATTTCGGCGATGGCCAGGGCCATGTTGTCGGCGGCCATGGCCACCGGCTCGGCGTGGAAGTTGCCGCCGGAGATCACATCGCCCTCGGCGGCGAACACCAGCGGGTTATCCGACACGGCGTTGGCTTCGACCACCAGCACCTCGGCGGCCTGGCGGAACTGGGTCAGGCAGGCGCCCATGACCTGTGGCTGGCAGCGCAGGGAGTACGGGTCCTGCACCTTGTCGCAGTTCTGGTGCGACTTGGAGACTTCGCTGCTGTCGCCCAGCAAGTCGCGGTAAGCCGCGGCGGTGTCGATCTGGCCTTTCTGGCCACGGGCGGCATGAATCCGCGCATCGAACGGCGAACGCGAGCCCAGCACCGCCTCGACGGTCAGGCCGCCGCAGGCCAGGGCGCCGGCGAACAGGTCTTCGCCTTCGAACAGGCCGCGCAGGGCAAAAGCGGTGGAAACCTGGGTGCCGTTGAGCAGCGCCAGGCCTTCCTTGGCCGCCAGGGTCAGCGGCTTGAGGCCGGCCACGCTCAGGGCTTCGGTGGCGTCCAGCCATTGGCCTTTATAACGGGCCTTGCCTTCACCCAGCAACACCAGGGACATATGGGCCAGCGGCGCGAGGTCGCCGGAAGCGCCCACCGAACCCTTGAGCGGGATATGCGGGTAGACCTCGGCGTTGACCAGGGCGATCAGCGCGTCGATCACCTGGCGGCGGATACCGGAGAAACCACGGCTCAGGCTGTTGACCTTGAGCACCATGACCAGGCGCACCAAGGCGTCGCTGATCGGCTCGCCGACACCGGCGGCATGGGACAGCACCAGGGAGCGCTGGAGGTTTTCCAGGTCTTCGCTGGCGATACGGGTCGAGGCCAGCAGGCCGAAACCGGTGTTGATGCCGTAGGCGGTGCGGTTCTCGGCAAGGATCTGCTCGACACAGGCGACACTGGCGTCGATCTGTGCCGAGGCGCTGTTATCGAGGCTGAGGGTTACCGGCTGTTGGTAGACGGCACGCAGTTGGGCCAGGGTCAATTGGCCGGGAATCAGATTTAGCTCAGTCACATTTATGCTCCTTTTGAGAGTTTGTTATTAACTACCAGTCGCTCCGGAAGCTTCCGTTGTCCGTCGCAGCCCGCCGTTTGTGAGCGAGTGGCGCCTTGGCACGCTGGTTTTTCGTGGAAACCGTTGTCTTGGAAAATCCTGTTCTTGCAGGGCGCGCTTCAGTGCACGCCCGGTAAAACCTCCTGCAGCAAGGCCGGAGCCTTGAGCAGCGCCGCCGCGCTGGCGATGTCCGGGGCCAGCCAGCGATCCTGGTCATAGGCCGGAACCCGCTGGCGCAGGAGCTTCCAGGCCGCCTCGGTGCCGGCACCGAAACGCTGTTCCTTGAGAAATTCGAAGGCCTGGGCCGCCAGCAGGTATTCGATGGCGAGGATCTGGGTGCAGTTTTCCAGCGCGCGGGAAAGCTTCAGCGCGGCGTTGGTGCCCAGGCTCAGGTGGTCTTCCTGCAGGCCGGAGGTGACGTAGTTGTCGAGCACCGCCGGTTGCGCCAGCTGGCGGTTTTCCGCGCACAGCGAGGCAGCGACGTACTGGACGATCATCATTCCGGAGTTGACCCCGGGGTTGCTCACCAGGAACGCCGGCAAACCGCTGACATGGGGGTTGATCAGGCGGTCCAGGCGGCGCTCGGCGATCGAGCCGATCTCGGCCATGGCGATCGCCAGCAGGTCCGCCGCCAAAGCCACCGACTGGCCGTGGGGGTTGGCCTGGGACATCACCCGGTAGTTGTCAGGAGTGCCCAGCACCATCGGGTTATCGGTGACCGAGTTGAGCTCGGTTTCGACCTGCTGCGTCGCGTGCGCCAACTGATCGCGGGCGGCGCCGTGAACCTGCGGGATGGAACGGATGCTCAGGGCATCCTGGGTGCGGATGCCTTTGCTGGCGGCAATCACTTCGCTGCCGTCGAGCAAGGCGCGCAGGTTGATGCCGACCTGCTGCATGCCCGGGTGCGGCTTGAGCGCGATGATCTCGGCGTCGAACGCGGCGATCTGCCCGCGCTGGGCCTCGAAGCTCATGGCGCCGATCACGTCGGCCCATTGCAGCAGGCGCGTGGCATCGGCCAGGGCCAGGCAACTCAGGCCGGTCATGCACGGCGTACCGTTGACCAGGCACAGACCGTCCTTGGCCCCCAGTTGCACCGGTTCCAGGCCTTCCGCCGCCAGCGCCTGCTCGGCCGACACGACCTGCCCGCGGTAGCTGACCTGGCCGACACCGAGCAAGGCGATGCTGATATGGGCCATGTGGGTCAGGTAACCCACCGAACCCTGGGACGGTACCTGCGGGGTGATACCGCGATTGAGCAGGGCCAGCAGCGCCTCGACCACGCGGCGATGCAGGCCGGACTTGCCGTGGCTGTAGTTGACGACAGCCGCGCACATGATCGCCCGGGTCTGCTCGTCGGCCAGCGGCGCACCCACGCCACAGGCATGGCTGAGCAGGGTGTTACGCGACAGCTGGCTGAGCTGTTCGTCCTGCAGCGAAACGTTGCACAGCGCGCCAAGGCCGGTGTTGATGCCATAGGCGCGTTCGCCGCTGACGACAATGCGCTGGACGATGGCCTGGGCATTCTCGATGCGCGCCCAGGCCTGGGCCGACAGCTCGAGCTGCGCGCCATGCCGGGCCACGGCGACCACATCCTGCCAACGCAGCGGGGCGTCAGCGATAACGATTTTTTCAGCCTGCGACATCTTCGACCTCACGGGTACAACCTGAACATTGATGCAGCTTTACCGCCGCCTTCGCGGGCAAGCCTCGCTCCTACAGGGGAAGAGGCCCGCCCCAAGCCTTTAAACCACCGCCGCTCGTCGCTGCACGAAACGGTCGACATACTCGTCCGCCGGCGAATGCAGGATCTCTTTCGGCGTGCCGACCTGGATCAGCCGGCCATCCTTGAGGATCGCGATGCGGTTGCCGATGCGCACGGCCTCGTCGAGGTCGTGGGTAATGAAGACGATGGTCTTGTGCAGGGTCTTTTGCAGCTCCAGCAGCTGGTCCTGCATCTCGGCGCGGATCAGCGGGTCGAGGGCGCTGAAGGCCTCGTCCATCAGGATGATGTCGGTGTCCGCCGCCAGGGCGCGGGCCAGGCCGACACGCTGGCGCATGCCGCCAGACAGCTGGTGCGGGTACTTGTTCTCGTAGCCCTTGAGGCCCACGGTGTTGATCCAGTGCAGCGCGCGCTCGGTGCAGACTTCCTTGCTCTCGCCCCGCACCTTGAGGCCGTAGGCGGTGTTTTCCAGCACGGTCTTGTGCGGCAGCAGGCCGAAGCTCTGGAACACCATGCTGATCTTGTGCCGGCGAAATTCGCGCAGGGCTTCCATGTCGTATTGCAGGATGTCCACGCCATCCACCAGGATCGCGCCGCTGGTCGGGTCGATCAGGCGGTTGAAGTGGCGCACCAACGTCGACTTGCCGGAGCCGGACAGGCCCATGATCACGAAGATCTCGCCGGTGCCGATGCTCAGCGACAGGTCGTTGACCCCGACCACGCAGCCGGTCTCGGCCAGCACCTGGTCCTTGGTCTTGTTCTGGCGAATCATGTTCAGCGCGTCGGCCGAACGGTTGCCGAAAATCTTGAAGACGTTCTTGACTTCGATCTTGCTCACGATTGCGTCGTTCATTTGCTCACCTCATGGCGTGGACGACCATAGGCTTGGGTAATACGGTCGATGACCACGGCCAGAATCACGATCGCCAGACCGGCTTCCAGGCCACGGCCGACGTTGAGGGTCTGGATGCCCACCAGCACGTCTTCGCCCAGGCCACGGGCACCGATCATCGAGGCGATCACCACCATCGACAGGGCCATCATGGTGGTCTGGTTGATCCCGGCCATGATGCTCGGCAGGGCCAGCGGCAGTTGCACGCCGAACAGTTGCTGCCAGCGGTTGGCACCGAAGGCGTTGATCGCCTCCATGACTTCGCCGTCGACCTGGCGAATGCCCAGGTCGGTCAGGCGGATCAGCGGCGGCGCGGCGTAGATCACGGTGGCGAAGATCGCCGGCACCTTGCCCAGGCCGAACAGCATCAGCACCGGGATCAGGTACACGAAGCTCGGCATGGTCTGCATGATGTCCAAGAGCGGCATCAGCACCGAACGCAGGCGATTGCTGCGCGCCGAGAGGATCCCCAGGGGAATGCCGATCAGCACCGAAATGAAGGTCGCCACCAGCATCAGCGCCAGGGTCTGCATCAGCTTGTCCCACAGGCCGACCGCGCCCACCAGGAACAGCAGGCCGACGATCACCGCGGTGGTCACCAGCTTGCGGGTCGAATGCCAGGCGATGCCGCCGACGATCGCCAGCATCAGCCACCAGGGCGCCAGGCGCAGCAGGCCTTCGAGGTTGACGATGGCCCACAGCAGGGTGTCGGAGATGTGGCGGAACACATCGCCGTAGTTGGTCACCAGCGAATCGACCCAACTGTTGACCCAGTCGGCGATGGAAAACGTGAAGCTTTCAGGAAACATAGAGAGGCTCTCGATCAAATGGGTTGCGGCAAGGCTCCCGGCTGCGCTTCAGGCAGCCGGGAAAGCTCTACCTACAAGGCCGCGTCGATTTTCTTGGCTGCGTCGTCGCTCACCCATGCGTGCCAGACTTCAGGATGTTCCTTGAGGAAAATTTTCGCCAGCTTCGGCGATTCGATACGTTCCTTCGCCATGCGGCCCAGGTTCTGGTTGAGCAGATCGATCGGCAGGTTGACCTTTTCCAGCACGGCCACCAGCTCGGGCGCTTCCTCGTGGAAGGTCTTGGACAGGCCGACCTTGATGGTCACGCTCTTGTCCACGCCCGGCTTTTCTTCCAGCTTCACCAGGTCGACCTGGCCCATCAGCGGGGTTGGCGACCAGTAGTAGAACAGGATCGGCTCGCCACGCTTGTAGCTCGACAGTACCGCGGCATCCAGCGCCGGGCCGGTGCCTGGGCGGAAGTTGGTGTAGCTGCTTTCCAGGCCGTAGCTTTTCAGCATCTCGCTGTTGTCCAGCTCGCAGGTCCAGCCGGCCGGGCAGTTATAGAAACGGCCCTTGCTCGGCTCTTCCGGGTCCTTGAATACGCTGGCGTACTTGCCCAAATCGGCGATGTTCTTCAGGTCCGGGGCCTTGGCTTCCAGCTTGCGCTTGGCATCGCCTTCGATCACGTAGCGCGGCACGTACCAGCCTTCGATGGCGCCCACCACCGGGGCGCCGACGCCGACCACCTTGCCGGCCTTCTCGGCCTTGTTCCAGACCTCGCTGCGACCGACCCATTCCTCGGCGAAAACCTGGATGTCATTGCTGCTCAGGGCGTTCTCCATGGTGATGGAGTTGCCTGGCAGGCTGTCGGTCTTGCAGCCGTAGCCTTTTTCCAGGACCACTTGCAACACGTCGGTCAGCAACATGCCGCTTTCCCAGTTCAGGCCGGCGAATTTCACCGGTTTGCCGGACTCGCACCAGCCGGCCGCCTGGGTAGCGCCAGCGCTGGCCAGCAGGCCCATGGAAAGCAAAGTGGTCAGCAGGGTCTTATTCATTTTCATTGTGTGACGCTCCCAATCATTGAAATGGATTACGGCAGTCAAGAGGCATCCAGCCCGTCCACGTCCAATCAGGTCTAGACCGCAGTAGCGCGGCCTGCCCCACTCAGCTTTTGTTCTGTGATCGAGTCCTGCTCTACCGGCAGGATCAGGCGATCGGGTACGGCGCCATGCCATTTCTTCGCGCAGACGTAATACAGCGCCGCGGGAACCACCAGGCCGACGATCCAGGAGATATCCACGCCACCCAGGGTTTCCACCAGCGGGCCGGTGTAGAACTTGGTGGCGATGAACGGCAGCTGCACCAGCACACCGATCACATAGACGCTGATACCGAGGATGTTCCAGCGGCCGTAGCGACCGTTCGGATCGGCCAGCGCCGGCACGTCATAGTGCTCGCGGGTGATGCAGTAGTAATCCACCAGGTTGACCGCGCTCCACGGGGTGAAGAAGGCCAGCAGGAAGAGGATGAAAGACTTGAACGCACCGAGGAACGAGTGCTGGCCGAGCAAGGCGATCAGGGTCGCAGTACCGACGATGACCAGCACGAACACCAGGCGTTGCAAGCGCGTCACTTCCAGGTGGCCACGAAAGCCACTGATGATGGTGGCGATGCACATGAAGCTGCCGTAGGAGTTCAGCGTCGAGATGGTGACCTTGCCGAAGGCGATGCTGAAGTACAGCAGCGCGGCGGTGGCACCGCTGCCACCCAGACCGACGATATAGGCCACTTCGTGACCGGCGAACTGCCCGTCGGCCATGGCCGCGGCGAACACGCCAAGGATCATCGCCACCTGCGCGCCGATCACCGAGCCCGCGCCAGCGGCGAGGAAGGTTTTCACCGAAGAGGTCTTGCTCGGCAGGTAGCGCGAATAGTCGGCCACGTAGGGGCCGAAGGCGATCTGCCAGGACGCGGCGAGCGACACCGCGAGCAGGAAGCTGCTCCAGCTGAAGTGGCGGATTTCCAGGAGTGCGCCAACGTCGGTCTGGCTCATCAGGCGACTGAACAGATAAACGAAGGCGATCACGCCAATAACGCTGGCGGCGCGACCGATGAAATGGATCACCCGGTAGCCGAGCACCGTGACCAGCACGATGACGCTGGCGAAGATCAGGATGCCGACACTGTCGCTGACCCCGAACAGCTGGCCCAGCGCCTGGCCGGAAAGCACCGTGCCGGTGGCAGTGAAGCCCAGGTACATCAGGCAGACCAGGACGATCGGAATGGCCGCGCCATACACCCCGAACTGAACCCGACTGGAGATCATCTGCGGCAGGCCAAGCTTGGGCCCTTGCGCCGCATGCAACGCCATCACACCGCCGCCCAGCAGTTGCCCGATGAGCAGGCCGATCAGCGACCAGAACACATCACCGCCCAGCACCACCGCCAGAGCGCCAGTGACGATGGCGGTGATCTGCAGGTTAGCCCCCAACCACAGGGTGAACTGGCTGTAGAGCTTACCGTGGCGTTCGGCTTCGGGGATGTAGTTGATCGACCGCCGCTCGATCAGGGGTTTGGAGCTATCGCTGGCCGTGGACATCGTTATTGTTCTCCCGGGAGATTCTTGTCATGTCAAAGCACTGCTACATGGACCGAGCCGCCGCACTGCAGCGTGCGGCAGCTCCTTCCCTGATCCTGGCGGCGATCCGCCGGGAGCTTACTTGCCAGTGATCATCGGCAGGTTCAGGCCCTGTTCCTTGGCGCAGTCGATGGCGATCTGGTAACCGGCATCGGCGTGGCGCATGACACCGGTACCCGGGTCGTTATGCAGCACACGGGCGATACGCTCGGCCGCTTCGTCGGTACCGTCGCAGACAATCACCATCCCGGAGTGCTGGGAGAAGCCCATGCCGACGCCGCCGCCGTGGTGCAGGGAAACCCAGGTCGCGCCGCTGGCGGTGTTCAGCAGGGCGTTGAGCAGTGGCCAGTCGGACACGGCGTCGGAACCGTCCTGCATCGATTCGGTTTCGCGGTTCGGGCTGGATACCGAGCCGGAGTCCAGGTGGTCGCGACCGATGACGATCGGCGCCGACAGCTCGCCGCTGCGCACCATTTCGTTGAACGCCAGGCCGAGCTTGGCGCGCAGGCCCAGGCCAACCCAGCAGATACGCGCCGGCAGGCCCTGGAAGCTGATGCGCTCGCGCGCCATGTCCAGCCAGTTGTGCAGGTGAGCGTCGTCCGGAATCAGTTCCTTGACCTTGGCGTCGGTCTTGTAGATGTCCTGCGGGTCGCCCGACAGCGCGGCCCAGCGGAACGGACCGATGCCGCGGCAGAACAGCGGACGGATATAGGCCGGTACGAAGCCTGGGAAGTCGAAGGCGTTCTCGACGCCTTCTTCCTGGGCCATCTGACGGATGTTGTTGCCGTAGTCGAAGGTCGGGATGCCCTGCTTCTGGAAGTCGAGCATGGCCTTGACGTGCACGGCCATCGATTGCTTGGCCGCCTTGACCACCGCGGCAGGCTCGGTCTTGGCGCGCTCGCGGTACTGCTCCCAGGTCCAGCCGGCTGGCAGGTAGCCGTTGAGCGGGTCGTGGGCGCTGGTCTGGTCGGTGACCATGTCCGGACGCACGCCGCGACGGACCATTTCCGGGAGGATTTCAGCCGCGTTGCCGCACAGGGCGATGGAGATCGCCTTGCCTTCGGCGGTGTACTTGGCGATACGCGCCAGGGCGTCGTCCAGGTCTTTGGCCTGCTCGTCGACATAGCGGGTCTTCAGACGGAAATCGATGCTGGTCTGCTGGCATTCGATGTTCAGCGAGCAGGCGCCTGCCAGGGTCGCGGCCAGAGGCTGGGCGCCACCCATGCCGCCGAGGCCGGCGGTCAGGACCCAGCGGCCCTTGAGGTCATCGTTGTAGTGCTGGCGACCGGCTTCAACGAAGGTTTCGTAGGTGCCCTGGACGATGCCCTGGCTGCCGATGTAGATCCAGCTGCCGGCGGTCATCTGGCCATACATGGCCAGGCCCTTGGCATCCAGTTCGTTGAAGTGTTCCCAGGTCGCCCAGTGCGGTACCAGGTTGGAGTTGGCGATCAGCACGCGCGGGGCATTGCTGTGGGTCTTGAACACTCCGACCGGCTTGCCGGATTGCACCAGCAGGGTCTCGTCGTCATTCAGGTTGGTCAGGCTCTCGACGATCTTGTCGTAGCACTCCCAGTTGCGCGCGGCGCGGCCGATGCCACCGTAAACCACCAGCTCTTTCGGGTTCTCGGCGACTTCCGGGTCGAGGTTGTTCATCAGCATGCGCAGCGGCGCTTCTGTCAGCCAGCTCTTGGCGGTCAGCTTGTTGCCGCGGGCAGCGCGAATTTCGACGTTCCGGTATTTCGTAGGTTTATTCTCAGTCACGAAAAAACTCCTCAGCGATCAATCCAAACCAACCCAGGCAGTGGGCGAGCGTGCCTGCGCGCAGGGCGCTGCGCAGCAAGCGAATCAGGGGACGCGGCGAAGAGTCTTCAGTGACTCATACGCATACGTCTTTACTTGTACATACAAGCATATGCAATCGATCGGCCAACTCGTTGAATGAGCCTTCAAGAAAATCGTGAACCCGATGAAGAGGCCCTTGGATCAAGGGTTTCAGCGTCGATTATTTTTTCGCGGGGATTATGGCTAGAGGCGGGAGAGCTGTTACTTCGCCAGGGCTTTGCGCCACGCTGGGGCGTTCGGTAACAAATTGGTGCGCGAGGGAAACAACATCAGGGAGGGAGAGAAACAGGTGGGCTTGTAGCCGCTGCCGAAGGCTGCGATCGACTCCGAAGGAGACGCGCTCTTGCAGGCCGGAAGGCTCTTCGAGTCGAGTGCGACCCCGGCCTATCGCAGCCTGCGGCAGCGGCTACAGGTCAGATGGCTGTCAGTTCGATCACGCAGCAAGCGCCGCTGACGGTGACTTCCCGCAAGCCGGGGTTACCGAGCAGTTGCAGGCAGTCATGGCGCTCAAGCAAGGCGGCGACACCGCCACCCAGGTCGGCGCGCATTTCCTCGGCCACGCTGAATACCAGCACCGTGCCGGCCTGGGTGAAGAAGCGCTGACCACCCGACAGCCATTGCAAGCGAGCGCTGTAGCGGTCCGGCGCGTAGATCAGGTTGAAGTCGCGAATCGGCCCGTCGATCAGGGTGCACGCGACCTGGCTGGCGCCACTGAAGGCAAAGGGGTCCAGCGGTAACAGTACGCGGGTGTCCTCGCCGTCCACCGTCAGGGTCATGCCCGCGCCTTGCAGCACGGTAATGATCCGCTGGTAGCCGGCGAAGCTGGAGAAGCCACCGGACTCGCCGATATCGGCGATCGACAGCCGCCAGCCGAAACCTTCCAGGCCGACGCCGGCGTCCCGGGTGATCTCTTCGGTACTGCCGCCACCGTTCTTCCATGGCATGCGCGGGTAGTTGGCCGCGCGCAAAACGTTCAACTGAGTCATTGATGCCCCTTACTTATGAAACCGCCCTTCCAGGCTGTGACGAGAACCCGGGTGGATCAGGCGCGCGGCGGTTACCGGCTGGCGGCCGGACCAGGTCCGGCGGCGAATCAGCAGGCACGGCTCGCCGCGCTCGATCTGCAGCAGCTTGCACTCTTCCGGCTCGGCCAGAATCGCCTCGACCACATGCTCGCCTTCGGTCAGCGGTGCGACCTGGTTCAGGTAGGCGTAGGGGGTCTGCAGGGTGAAGTCCTGCTTGAGGTAGTCCGGTGCCACCAGCGCGTTGACGAAGCGGTCCTCGATCTGCACCGGGATATCGTTCTCGAAATGCACGATCAGCGAGTGGAAGACCCTCTGCCCTTCGCGCATTTCCAGGGCCACGGCGCGCTCGGAACCGGCCGCCTCTTCACCCAGGGTAATGACTTTGCAAGTGTGGCGATGACCGCGCGAGGCGATCTCGTCGGCAATGTTGTGCACCTCGAACAGCGCCGACTGGCTTTTCGGTTCGGCGACGAAAGTCCCCACGCCCTGCATGCGCACCAGCAGGCCTTCGGCGGTCATCTCGCGCAGGGCGCGGTTGATGGTCATGCGGCTGAAACCCAGCTGGCTGACCAGCTCGCTTTCCGAGGGCACGCGGTAATGCGGCGGCCAGTTTCCACTCTCGATCTGCTGGGTGATCATCTGCTTGACGCGGGCGTACAGGGGCGCCGGACTATCGCCCAGATGGGCGGCCAGCGGGGAGTTGGCGGGCGGAGTCGGCACGGGAAATCCTTGTTGGCTGAAGAAAGAGGCTAGCTTGCCGGAGTTTACCGAGCAGGCAAACGTCTGTATATGTATATACAAATAACACACGACGGGGTGCTTGAACCATGTCCGCCTTCTTTGCCGAACGCGCACTGCTGCCTAACGGATGGGCCAACAACGTACGTCTCGAGGTCAGCGCCGACGGCCTGTTGACCCACATCCAGGCCGATGCCAGCGCAGAAGGCGCCGAGCGGCTACAAGGCCCGCTGCTGCCGGGCATGCCCAACCTGCACTCCCATGCGTTCCAGCGGGCGATGGCCGGGCTGGCGGAAGTGGCCGGCAACCCCAACGACAGCTTCTGGACCTGGCGCGACCTGATGTATCGCCTGGTGGGCAAGATCAGTCCGGACCAGCTGGGCATCATCGCCCGTCAGCTGTACATCGAAATGCTCAAGGCCGGTTACACCTCGGTCGCCGAATTCCACTATGTGCATCACGACACCAACGGCCAGCCCTACGCCGACCCGGCCGAGCTGTCCCTGCGCATCAGCCAGGCCGCCAGCGCCGCCGGCATCGGCCTGACCCTGCTGCCAGTGCTGTACAGCCACTCCGGTTTCGGCGGCCAGGCGCCCAACGAAGGCCAGCGCCGCTTCATCAACAGCACGGAAAACTACCTCAAGCTGCAAAGCCGCCTGCAACCGCTGCTGGCCCGGCAACCGGCCCAGCAGCTGGGGCTGTGCTTCCACTCGTTGCGCGCGGTCACCCCGCAGCAGATCAGCGAAGTGCTGGCCGCCAGCGACAAGCAGTGCCCGGTGCATATCCACATTGCCGAACAGCAGAAGGAAGTCGACGACTGCCTGACCTGGAGCGGGCGCCGGCCGCTGCAATGGCTGTATGAAAACACCGCGGTCGATCAGCGCTGGTGCCTGGTCCATGCCACCCACGCGAATGCCGAAGAAGTCAGCCTCATGGCGCAGAGCCGAGCGATTGCCGGCCTGTGCCTGACCACCGAAGCCAACCTCGGCGACGGGATTTTCCCGGCGGTGGATTTCCTCGCCCAGGGCGGCCGCATGGGCATCGGTTCCGACAGCCATGTGTCGCTGAGCGTGGTGGAAGAATTGCGCTGGGCGGAATACGGCCAGCGCCTGCGCGATCAACGCCGCAACCGCCTGTATCGCAACGACCAGCCGATGGTTGGCCGGACCCTGTACGACGCCGCGCTGGACGGCGGCGCCCAGGCCCTGGGGCAGACGATCGGCGCCCTGGAAGTGGGCAAGCGTGCCGACTGGCTGGTGCTTGACGGCAGCGATCCTTACCTGGCCACCGCCGAGGGCGACGGCATTCTCAACCGCTGGCTGTTCGCCGGCGGCGATCGCCAGGTGCGCGATGTGCTGGTCAACGGTCAGTGGGTAGTGCGCGACGGACGTCACGCAGGCGAAGAAGAAAGTAATCGGGCCTTTACCCAGGTGCTGCGCGACCTGCTCGGCTGAAGCCCGTCACCGCGGGAGCCAGCACGCTGGCTCCCGCATGGATTCACTTCGAGGTCTTGGCCATCGCCTTGTCCGACACTCGCCAGATCAGGCGGGTGGTGTCATAACCCTGCTGGCGCGCCCTGCTCAGCAGGTCCTCGCGAACCGCCTCGCTGACATTCGGCCGGCGCGACAACAGCCACAGGTATCGACGATCCGGGTTGCCGACAATGGCGGTCTTGTAGTCGTCGCTCACATACAGCACCCAGTAGTCGCCCTTGGCCAGGCCCGGTATCAACCGGGAAAACCAGGTATCGAATTCGACCCACAGCTTGTCGGTTTTATCCGGCGCCTGCGGCGTTGCCGTGCCCCGCACCTCTTCCCATTGCCAGTTGGCGGTCAGGCAGCGGTTGAGCACCGCCATATTGCCTTCGGGCAGCAAGGTGTAGCGGGCTTCGGATTGCGCGCAGTTACGCTGGAAATACATCGGCAAACGCGCCAGCTCGTACCAGGTCCCTTGGTAACGCTTGAGATCGACGTGATTCGCGGTCTTGGGCGCCAGTGAATCGTCCCGGGAAGTGGCGCAGCCGGCCAACAACAGGCCGGCCAGAAGAGTGACTAGCAAACGCATCATTATTTTTCTCCCGTGGGCACGTGGCCCCGGTTTTTTACTTCAGGCCTTGCCCGGAAAACATCAGCACTTTGTCACCGGCGTACTGCACGCTGATAAAGCTGTTCTTGTCACCCCAGGTGCAGCTGGACATGCCCAGCGCGCCGGAACAATCGGTTGGTTTGCCCAGCAGTTTTTCAACTTCGGCCTTGGGCATGCCGGCCGACAGCTTGGAATAGTTTTCCTGATTGATCTTGCCGCATGCAGCCAACAGCACGCAGAACGACAACAGAGCGAGAGAACGCAGGGACATGGTGAAACTCCTGGGCGAACGGGGGGATGGCATGCTGCCAACCAGAAGCTTAGAAGAGAAAAGCCCCATCTGGTTCCCCAGCCAGACGCCTATTTATTGTGACGCAGCGCCCAGCATTTCCTCCGGAATCAACCACTTTGCGGGGGCAAAACGCATTTCGTCGGGCAGACGTCGGCGTGCCTCATTTTTCATGATGGCCAGTCGACATAAAAGCAGCGCAAAAGCTGCCGTTATGGCAAATTGACGCCCCCTCGCTGACCACCCTTTCGCGGTAGTTCACCTAATGACCAGAAACATGAAATTCAGCCATAAGATCCTGCTTGCCGCCGCTCTTGTGGTCGCCGTTGCGTTCGCCTGTTTTATCCTGTTCAACGACTATCGACAGCGCGAGGCCCTGCGCAGCAGCAACGAGTCCTCCATGCAGGAACTCGGCAGCCTGACCAGCAGCAACATCCAGACCTGGCTGGAAAGCCGCATCCAGTTGCTGCACACCCTGGCCCAGCAGATCGCCGTGGACGGCAGCGGCCCTGACGACCTGAAACGCAGCGTCGGCCTCCCCGCCTACGCCAGCAACTTCCAGCTCAGCTACTTCGGCGGCCAGGACGGCGCGATGTTCTCGGTCCCGGCGGGCAACCGCGCGCCCGACTACGACCCCCGTGCCCGCGGCTGGTACAAGGCGGCCAACACGGCCCAGCAGACCATCGTCACCGAACCCTACATCGCCGCCTCCTCCGGCAAGCTGGTGATCACCGTCGCCACCCCGGTGCAGCACCAGGGCAGCTTCATCGGCGTCGCCGGGGCGGATATCGACCTGTCCAACGTCAGCGCCATCATCAACTCGCTGAATTTCGGCGGCCATGGCCAGGCGTTCATCGTCAGCGCCGGCGGCAAGATCCTGATCCACCCGGACAGCAAGCTGGTGCTCAAGAACCTCAGAGACGCCTACCCCAATGGCGCCCCGCAGATCGGCCCGGGCCTGAAGGAAGTCGAGCTGGGCGGCAAGACCCAGCTCATCTCCTTCACCCGCGTCAACGGCGTGCCGGCGGCGGACTGGTACGTGGCGCTGGTGCTGGACAAGGACACCGCGTTCTCGATGCTCAGCGAATTCCGCACCTCGGCGATCATCGCCATGCTGATTGCCGTAGTGATCATCATCAGCCTGCTGGGCATGCTGATCCGCGTGCTGATGCAGCCGCTGCACCTGATGGGTCGCGCCATGCACGACATCGCCGAGGGCGAAGGCGACCTGACCAAGCGCCTGACCATCCATGGCCACGACGAGTTCGGCACCCTGGGCGTGTCGTTCAACCGTTTCGTCGAACGGGTTCACGGTTCGATCCGCGAAGTCGCCTCGGCCACCGGCCAGGTCAACGAAGTCGCCCTGCGGGTGGTCAGCGCCTCGAACTCGTCGATGTTCAACTCCGGCCAGCAGGCCTCGCGCACCAGCAGCGTCGCTGCGGCCATCAACCAGCTCGGCGCCGCCGCCCAGGAAATCGCCCAGAACGCCGCCCTGGCGTCGCAGCACTCCAGCGATGCGCGCAACCTGGCCAGCGAAGGCCAGGCCGTGGTCGACCAGACCATCGCCGCCATGCAGCAGCTGTCGGCGAAGATCAGCGACTCCTGCGGCCATATCGAAACCCTGAACAGCAACACGGTGAACATCGGGCAGATCCTCGAAGTCATCACCAGCATCTCCCAGCAGACCAACCTGCTGGCCCTCAACGCCGCCATCGAAGCCGCCCGCGCCGGTGAGGCCGGCCGTGGTTTCGCGGTGGTCGCCGATGAGGTGCGCAACCTCGCCCACCGCACCCAGGACTCGGCGCAGCAAGTGCAGAAGATGATCGAGGAACTGCAGGTCGGCGCCCGCCAGGCGGTGGACACCATGACCGAAAGCCAGCGCGAGAGCGCAAGCAGCGTCGGCATCGCCAACCAGGCCGGCCAGCGCCTGGGCAGCGTGACCCAGCGCATCGGCGAGATCGACGGCATGAACCAGTCCGTGGCCACCGCCACCGAGGAGCAGACCGCCGTGGTGGAGTCGATCAACGTCGACATCACCGAGATCAACACCCTCAACCAGGAAGGCGTGGAAAACCTGCAGGCGACCCTGCGCGCCTGCGCCGACCTGGAGCAGCAAGCGGCGCGGTTGCAGCAGTTGGTAGGTAGCTTCAGGATTTAACGATCAGCAACACTCAACTCGTCTGGCACGGCGCACATAGGACTGAATAAAGACTAAACTCAGTCCTGCTTCCCCAGACGAGATGCTCCCATGAAGCTTTCTTCTCAGATCAAACCGATCAGTTACCTGAAAAGCCATACCGCCGAGATCGTCAAAACCATCACCGAAAGCCGTGAGCCCATGGTCATTACCCAGAACGGCGAGGCAAAACTGGTGGTCATGGATGTGAAAAGCTTCGAGCAGCAGGAAGAAACCATGGCGCTGCTGAAGATCCTCGCCCTCGGTAATCGTGAGATCGATGAAGGCCAATTCCGCGATGCCCAGGACGTGTTCGACGAACTGGACCAGGCCGACCAACCGTGACATTCAAGGTAGTGCTTCTGCATTCGGCGGAAACCGACCTCATCGAGTTGCGTACCTACCTCACCCAGCGGCTCTCCACCGCTACCTGGCACAACAGCTACAGCAGCCTGAAACAAGCCATTCGCCAACTGGCCACCCTGCCCTACGCCGGGGCGATTCCCGAAGAACTCGAACAACTGCATGTCGGCCACTACCGACAGATACTCTCGGGGATGAATCGAATCATCTATGAAGTACGAGACGCTACCGTCTACATCCATGTCATCGCCGATACCCGCCAAGACCTGCAAACCTTGCTGATGAAGCGGTTACTGCGCGCCAGGCGCTAAGTATTCATGGGTCTTGAAGCCCTATCGCGGGCAATCGAGCGTCGACCGGCCGCTCCTACAGAAGAACCCAAGCATCCGTAGGAGCGAGGCTTGCCCGCGATAGCTTTTGATGCCACGCAGCAGATTTAGAAGCTGGAACCCGGCTCGCGCAGGAATGCCAGTTCCTCCGGCGTCGATTCACGCCCGAGAATTTGGTTGCGATGAGGGAAGCGCCCGAAGCGGGCGATGATTTTCTGATGCCGTTCGGCGTAGTCCAGCAGATCGGCGAACACCGGTTGGTCGGCCAGCGGCTGCTCGTCGTGCAAGGCGGCGAACCTGGAGATCGCTTCGTTCTGCACCGCCAGGTTCTCGCAATGCTCGAACACCAGGTAGACGAAGCTGCGTTGCATCGGCGCCAACTGGCGGTCGAAATCCGCGGCAATACCCTGGGCCACCAGCGCCTGGGCGCGTAGATCGCCGGCAAAGCTCTTGGGGGTTTCGCGATACAGCATGCGCGGCAGCTGGTCGAGCAGCAGCACCAGGGCCAGCCAACCTTGCGGGCGTTGCGCCCACTCGGTCAACCCGCCGGCCAAGGCCTGTTCCACCAGATCCCCGAAACGCTCGCGTGCCTCGAGGTCCTGGCTGTCGCGCTTGCCAAACCACAGCCTGCCCTTTTCAGCCTTGATATCCGCGGGTTTCTCGGCCGAACCGAACCACCAGTCGAGCAAGGGCTGCCAGGGCGCGGCCATGGGTTATTCCTTGTGGTAGGCGGTGACGCGGGCGACTTCTTCCTTCGAGCCGAGGAACACCGCTACGCGCTGGTGCAGGCCTTCAGGCTGGATGTCGAGAATGCGCTGGTGACCGTCGGTGGAAGCGCCGCCCGCCTGTTCCACCAGGAACGACATCGGGTTGGCTTCGTACATCAGGCGCAGCTTGCCCGGCTTGGATGGCTCGCGGCTGTCGCGCGGGTACATGAACAGGCCACCGCGGGTCAGGATGCGGTGCACGTCGGCGACCATCGCGGCCACCCAGCGCATGTTGTAGTTCTTGTTCAGCGGGCCTTCTTCGCCTGCCAGCAATTCGCTCACGTAACGCTGCACCGGCGCTTCCCAGTGACGCTGGTTGGACATGTTGATGGCGAATTCCTGGGTGCTTTCAGGAATGGTGATGTCTTCGTGGGTCAGCACGAAGCTGCCCATTTCACGGTCCAGGGTGAAGCCCTTGACGCCGTCGCCCAGGGTCAGCACCAGCATGGTCTGCGGGCCGTAGATGGCGTAACCGGCGGCAACCTGCTGAGTGCCTGGCTGCAGGAAGGCCTTTTCATTGAGCGGTTCGTTCTGGCTCAGGTATTCGTTCGGGCAACGCAATACCGAGAAGATCGTGCCGACCGGGGCATTGATGTCGATGTTCGACGAGCCGTCCAGCGGGTCGAATACCAGCAGGTACGCGCCTTTCGGGTATTTGCCCGGGATCTGGTAGGCATTGTCCATTTCCTCGGACGCCATGCCGGCCAGGTGGCCGCCCCATTCGTTGGCTTCGAGCAGGATCTCGTTGGAGAGCACGTCGAGCTTCTTCTGCACTTCGCCTTGGACGTTTTCAGTGCCCATGCTGCCCAGAACACCGCCCAGGGCGCCTTTGGACACGGCATGGCTGATCTCCTTGCAGGCACGCGCCACCACTTCGATCAGGAAGCGCAGATCGGCAGGAGTGTTGTTGCTGCGGGTCTGCTCAATCAAATAGCGACTCAGGGTAACGCGGGACATGGACGGCTCCGGAGGAATGGGGGGCTAAAAACCCGCGCAGTTTAACGCGAGTCGGGGTGCATTTCCTCCTATGAGACGAGATCCGCCACAGAGAGTTCATGCATGGGGTTGAGCGTAGCCCGAAATCCGATCCGTAGCCGTTGGCGCAGGCTGCGATAGCCTGCGCCCTTTAGACGCTACGGGGACCGCCGAGCGGCCTATTCCAGAGCCTTCCAGATCTGTGTGGCGTACTCGCGAATGGTCCGGTCCGAAGAGAACCAGCCCATGCGTGCGCTGTTGAGCACCGCCGAACGCCACCACTGATTGCTGTCGCGCCAGCGCTCTTCTACATGCAGCTGGGCATTCCAGTAGGAGTCGAAATCGGCGCACACATGGAAGCGGTCATAGTCGACCAGCGAATCGATCAGCCCGGAGTAACGGGCCGGATCGTCCGGCGAAAATACCCCGCCACGAATCGCCTGCAGCACATCGTTGAGACGATGGGAGGCGGCGATGTCCGGCACCGCGCTGAATTCGCCATTGCGTTTACGTGCCTCCACCTGCTGGGCGCTGAGGCCGAAGATGAACATGTGCTCGGCGCCGACCCGCTCGCACATCTCGACGTTGGCGCCGTCCAGGGTGCCGATGGTCAGCGCGCCATTGAGGCCGAACTTCATGTTGCTGGTGCCCGAGGCCTCGAAACCGGCGGTGGAAATCTGCTCCGACAGGTCCGCCGCCGGGATGATGCTTTCGGCCAGGCTGACATTGTAGTTGGGCAGGAACACCACCTTGAGCAGGCCGCGCACGGTCGGGTCGTTGTTCACCGTGCGGGCGATGTCGTTGCTCAGCTTGATGATCAGTTTGGCCTGGTGGTAACTGGCCGCGGCCTTGCCGGCGAAGATCTTCACCCGCGGTACCCAGTCGATTTCCGGCTCGGCGCGGATCGCCTGGTACAGCGCCACCGTGTGCATCAGGTTGAGCAACTGGCGCTTGTACTCGTGGATCCGTTTGACCTGGACGTCGAACAGCGCCGCCGGATTGACCGCGATGCCCAGGCGTTCATGGATGATCGCCGCCAGCGCGCGCTTGCTGTGCAGGCGCTGTTCGGCGAACTGCTTGCGAAAGGCCGGCTTCTCGGCGAAGGGTTCGAGCTTGAGCAACAGCTCCTCGGGGTTGTCCAGCAGCTCCGGGCCCACGGCTTCGACCAGCATCGCCGTCAGCTTGGGGTTGGCCTGGTACAGCCAGCGGCGGAAGGTGATGCCGTTGGTCTTGTTGTTGATCCGCTCCGGATACAGCTTGTGCAGCTCGGAAAACACCGTGCTGCGCATCAGCTGGGTGTGCAGGCCGGACACGCCGTTGACGCTATGGGAACCGAGAAACGCCAGGTTGCCCATGCGCACCCGGCGGCCGTTATCTTCTTCGATCAGCGACACCGCACGCAGCACGTCGAAGTCGTGGATGCCCTTGGCCCGCAGCGAATCGATGTGCTGGGCGTTGATCAGGTAAATGATCTGCATGTGCCGCGGCAGCATGCGTTCCATCAGGCCCACCGGCCAGGTTTCCAGGGCTTCGGGCAGCAGCGTGTGGTTGGTGTAGGCCAGGGTTTCGACGGTGATCTGCCAGGCCGCGTCCCAGGCGATGCCGTGCAGGTCCACCAGCTGGCGCATCAACTCGGCCACGGCGATCGACGGGTGCGTGTCGTTGAGCTGGATCGCCGCATGCTCACCGAGGCTGAGCACCGAGTCGTGCATGTTCTTGTGCCGGCGCAGCAGGTCCTGCAGGGACGCGGAGACGAAGAAGTATTCCTGGCGCAGGCGCAGTTCCTGGCCGGCTTCGGTGCTGTCCGCCGGGTAGAGCACCCGGGAGATGCTCTCGGCCCGGGCCACCTCGGCCACCGCGCCCAGGTGGTCGCCGGCGTTGAAGCGTTCCAGGTGCAGGTCTTCCATGGCCCGGGCGCGCCACAGGCGCAAGGTGTTGACGCTGGCGCCGCGCCAGCCGACCACCGGGGTGTCGTAGGCCACCGCGCGCACGGTTTCCGCCGGCCACCAGACCTGCCGGGCGTGGCCAGCCTCGTCGGTGACGGTCTCGACGCTGCCGCCGAAGCCGATCGAATAGATCACTTCGGGGCGCTCGAACTCCCAGGGGTTGCCGAAGTCCAGCCAGTGCTCGGTCTGCTCCTGCTGCCAGCCATCGACGATGGCCTGGCGGAACAAACCGTGTTCATAACGAATGCCGTAGCCGTGGCCAGCGATGCCCAGGGTCGACATGCTTTCCATGAAGCACGCCGCCAGGCGGCCGAGGCCACCGTTGCCCAGCGCCGCATCCGGCTCCAGCAGGCGGATGCGTTCCATATCGACGCCCAGGTCGTTCAGCGCATCGCGCGCTACGTCCAGCAGCCCGAGGTTGCTCAGGCTGTCGTAGAGCAGGCGACCGATGAGGAACTCCAGGGACAGGTAGTAAACGCGTTTCTGGCCCTTGCGGTAGATCTGCCGCGTATGGTCCATCCAGTGCTCGACCATGTGATCGCGCGCCGCCAGGGCGATGGCTTCGAACCAGTCATGGTCGAAGGCGTGGTCCGGGTCTTTGCCCACCGCGTAGGTGAGTTTGGTCAGGACGGCGTCGCGAAAAGCGGCCACCTCAGCGTCACGAACTTGCAGTTCCTGAGTCATGAATACGACCTCGAGCGAGATAGACAGTGAGCATGGAATTGTCTGAGCCTAGTCGGTCTGACAGGAGCCAAAGACTCTGGTTCGGTGCGTCTTGCGATTGCCCGAGCAGAGGCGGCGTCTCCCGCGGCAGCTGGCAAAAATGATGCAGATGCCGTGCCGACCCTCGCACTCCCCTTGGGCAGGCGCAAATTCCGTTAAATGGTTGTTCAAAAATCCACCAGTACCGGTATGATCGCGCGCCCTGATACACACGCTGGAAACAAGCCTGATGAAGTCCAACCTGATCGCCGCCGCGGAAATCGACCGACTCGATACCTGGGCCAAGTATTCCGCGCCCATGTGCGGCTCCTGCATGTCCAGCTGCTGCACCCTGCCGGTGGAGGTCAAGATCAAGGATCTGATCCGCATCGGCATCGTCGACGAATTCGAGCGCGGCGAGCCGGCGAAGAACATCGCCAAGCGCCTGCAGAAGGAAGGCATCGTCGAGCGCTACAACCAGAAGTCCGAGATCTTCACCCTGCAGCGCATGAGTAACAACGACTGCCTGTATCTGGATCGTAAGAGCCGCCTGTGCACCATTTATGACAAGCGCCCGGACACCTGCCGCAACCACCCGAAGATCGGCCCGCGCCCAGGCTATTGCGCGTACAAGCCCAAGCCGGTGGAGCGCCCGACCAACACCAGCAGCCGGACCCTGGAACGCTTCTGAGCCTCGACCTGCGCCTGCAACCCCGTTCCCCGCGTAACCCTGCCGCCCTGTAGCCGCTGCCGAGCCTTGGCGAGGCTGCGATCGGCTGCAAAGCAGCCGCAATCCGGGCCACCGCAGAGTTTCAGATCTACCGCTTGACGACCGCTACGCGGCCGATCGCAGCCTCGCAGGCTCGGCAGCGGCTACAGGACCCGAGCTTTTTCACAGACCAAAAAAAACGCCCCCGGCCTTTCGACCGGGGGCGTTTTCATTCAGCCTGAACTAAAGGATCAGTTCTTGGCTTTCTTGGCAGCGCGGGTACGCTCGCCTTCGTCCAGGATCTTCTTGCGAAGACGGATGGACTTAGGAGTCACTTCGCACAGCTCGTCGTCCTGGATGAATTCCAGAGCCTGTTCCAGGGTGAAACGAACCGGCGGAACCAGGGCGATGGTTTCGTCCTTGCCCGAAGCACGCATGTTGTCGAGCTTCTTGCCTTTGGTTGGGTTCACACCCAGGTCGTTGTCACGGCTGTTCAGACCAACGATCTGACCGTTGTAGATTTCCTGGCCGTGCTCGACGAACAGCTTGCCGCGCGCCTGCAGGGTTTCCAGGGAGTAGGTCAGGGCCTTGCCGGTTTCGACCGAAACCAGTACGCCGTTCTGACGACCGGACATGTGGCCGGACTTCATCGGAGCGTAGCGATCGAAGATCGAGGTCAGGATGCCTGCACCGTTGGTCAGGGTCAGGAACTGGTTACGGAAACCGATCAGACCACGGGCTGGAATGTTGTATTCCAGGCGTACACGGCCCTTGCCATCCGGAACCATGTTGCTCAGGTCGCCCTTACGCAGACCCATTTCTTCCATGACCTTGCCCTGGGATTCTTCAGGGATGTCGATGGTGACGTTTTCGAACGGTTCCTGCTTCACGCCGTCGACTTCACGGATGATCACTTCAGGACGGCCAACGCCCATTTCGAAACCTTCGCGACGCATGGTTTCGATCAGTACCGACAGGTGCAGCTCACCACGGCCGGAAACCTTGAACTTGTCGGCCGAGTCGCCTTCTTCAACGCGCAGTGCAACGTTGTACAGCAGCTCTTTGTCCAGACGTTCCTTGATGTTACGGCTGGTCACGAACTTGCCTTCTTTACCGCAGAATGGCGAGTCGTTGACCTGGAAGGTCATGGAAACGGTCGGCTCGTCGACGGTCAGCGGCTTCATCGCTTCGACAGCGGTCGGATCGCACAGGGTGTCGGAGATGAACAGCTCGTCGAAACCGCTGATGCAGACGATGTCGCCGGCAGCGGCTTCTTCAACGTCCACACGGTGCAGACCGTGGTGACCCATCAGCTTCAGGATACGGCCGTTGCGCTTCTTGCCGTCGACGTCGATAGCGACGACCGGGGTGTTCGGCTTGACGCGACCGCGAGCGATACGGCCAACACCGATCACACCCAGGAAGCTGTTGTAGTCCAGAGCGGAGATCTGCATCTGGAACGGACCGTCACGGTCAACGGCCGGAGCTGGAACGTTGTCGACGATCGACTGGTACAGCGGGGTCATGTCTTCGGCCATGTCGGTGTGGTCCAGACCGGCAATACCGTTCAGGGCCGAGGCGTAGACGACTTTGAAGTCCAGCTGTTCTTCGGTGGCGCCCAGGTTGTCGAACAGGTCGAAGATCTGGTCCAGAACCCAGTCAGGACGCGCGCCTGGACGGTCGACCTTGTTGATGACCACGATCGGACGCAGGCCGGCTTCGAACGCCTTCTTGGTCACGAAACGGGTTTGCGGCATAGGGCCGTCTTGAGCGTCGACCAGCAGCAGAACGGAGTCGACCATCGACATTACGCGTTCAACTTCGCCGCCGAAGTCGGCGTGGCCCGGGGTGTCCACGATGTTGATGTGGTAGCCGTTCCAGTTGATGGCGGTGTTTTTCGCCAGGATGGTAATACCGCGCTCTTTTTCCTGGTCGTTGGAGTCCATCACGCGCTCGTCGTTGAGCTCGTTGCGCTCCAGGGTGCCGGATTGACGCAGGAGTTTGTCTACCAGGGTGGTTTTACCGTGGTCAACGTGAGCAATGATGGCGATGTTGCGTAGATTTTCGATCACTTGTGTATCTCGATCAGAGGATTCGGTGTGCTGACAACTGCTGGCAGCGATTAACAATAGAGTCCGGCAAGGCCGTTACAGCTTGACGGTGGCGTCGGGGGGCCGGTGACGCAAGCCACAGGCAAACAGCCCCGGGCACTTAGCTCGGTCTATAAACGCGCACATTGGCATGTCCCTCACTGAGCAGATGGTGAGCATGCAGGCGACTCATGACGCCTTTGTCGCAATACAGCAGGTACTGGCGAGTAGAGTCCAGTTCCTTGAAGCGTGCATTCAATGCATAGAACGGCAGCGCTTTTATCTCGATGCCAGAAAGTGTCAGCGGGTCGTCTTCCTGAGCATCCGGATGACGGATGTCGATCACGATCTGGCCCGCCAGCGCCTCGCTGACTTCTTCGATCTGCAAATCCTGGCCCAGTTCGTCGATCACCCGATCGATCGGCACCAGTTTGGCCCGCTCGATCGCACGCTCGAGCACCGCCATGTCGAATTCTTTCTCTTCATGCTCCACGCGATGGCGCTTGGCATGGGTCTTGGGGTTCACCGAGATGACCCCGCAGTACTCCGGCATGTGCTTGGCGAAATCGGCAGTGCCGATTTCGTTGGCCAGGTCGATGATGTCCTGCTTGTGGCTGGCGATCAGCGGGCGCAGCACCAGCTTGTCGGTCACGCAGTCGATGACCGAGAGGTTCGGCAGGGTCTGGCTCGACACCTGGGAAATCGCCTCGCCGGTGACCAGCGCGTCGATGTGCAAGCGGTCGGCGATGCTCGACGCGGCACGCAACATCATACGCTTCAAAATGACGCCCATATGACTGTTGTCGACTTTGCCGAGGATTTCGCCGAGCACTTCCTCGAACGGCACGCTGACGAACAGCACGCGCTGGGAGCTGCCGTACTTCTTCCAGATATAGTGCGCGACTTCCATCACGCCCAATTCGTGGGCACGCCCGCCCAGGTTAAAGAAGCAGAAGTGGCTCATCAGGCCGCGACGCATGATCTGGTAGGCCGCCACCGTGGAATCGAAACCGCCGGACATCAAAACCAGGGTCTGCTCCAGGGCGCCCAGCGGGTAACCGCCGATACTGTTGTGCTGGCTGTGGATCACGAACAACCGTTGGTCGCGAATTTCCATCCGCACTTCGATTTCCGGCTCTTTCAGGGAAATCCCGGCGGCGCCGCACTGTCGGCGCAGCTGGCTGCCGACGTATTTCTCCACGTCCATGGAGCTGAATTCATGCTTGCCGGCACGCTTGCAGCGCACGGCGAAAACTTTCCCCGACAGCGCCTCGCCAAAGTGCTGCTTGCACTTGGCGACGATGTCGTCGAAGTCGCCCAACGGGTACTCATCGACCTGCAGGAAATGCGCGATGCCCGGCATGCAGCTCAGGCGCTCGGTCATCTCCTTCAAGGCTTTCGGCTCGCTGACGGCGGTTTCCAGCTCGAGGTTGTCCCACACACCATTGACCACCACAGCCGGGTCCAGATCGCGGAGCACGGCACGGATGTTCTTGGCCAGCTGACGGATGAAACGCGTCCGTACCGGGCGGCTCTTGATGGTGATTTCCGGGAAAACTTTAACGATTAGTTTCATGAAAACAGCGCGCGCTGGGCCAGCCGAAAAAGGGGGGCGCGGATTATAGCGGAAATTGCTCAAGGTTTAACCAATTAATGTGCACTCGGTTTTTCGTGCACCAAAACAGGTCATGGCCAGATAAAAACGCAACATTGCGGTGCGCCGGTTTGCCAATCTGGCCCAAATAGCGCCCGGAATGCGTGAGTTTGGGGCATAAAACCCAACTCGGGGCACTGGCATGCAATTTGCTCCCTTGTGAGGCAGGTTGCCATGGCAGAGTATCTGCGCCGGCATCACCCACATTCTAAGGGCACACCAACACTCGCCCGAAGCCACCCGGAGGACACTATGTCGAAGTCGGTTCAACTCATCAAAGATCATGACGTCAAATGGATTGATCTGCGCTTCACTGACACCAAAGGCACTCAGCACCACGTGACCATGCCGGCCCGTGATGCGCTGGATGACGATTTCTTCGAAATCGGCAAAATGTTCGACGGTTCCTCCATCGCTGGCTGGAAAGGCATCGAAGCCTCCGACATGATCCTGATGCCGGTTGACGAAACCGCCGTCCTGGACCCGTTCACCGAAGAGCCGACCCTGATCCTGGTCTGCGACATCATCGAACCTTCGACCATGCAGGGCTACGATCGCGACCCACGCGCCATCGCCAAGCGTGCCGAGGAGTACCTGAAGTCCACCGGTATCGGCGACACCGTATTCGTAGGTCCAGAGCCTGAGTTCTTCATCTTCGACGAAGTGAAGTTCAAGTCCGACATCTCCGGCTCCATGTTCAAGATCTTCTCCGAGCAAGGCTCGTGGATGTCCGACCAGGACGTGGAAGGCGGCAACAAAGGCCACCGTCCAGGCGTCAAGGGCGGCTACTTCCCGGTTCCTCCGTTCGACCACGACCACGAAATCCGTACCTCCATGTGTAATGCCATGGAAGAAATGGGCCTGGTCATCGAAGTTCACCACCACGAAGTGGCGACTGCCGGCCAGAACGAAATCGGCGTGAAGTTCAACACCCTGGTCAACAAGGGCGACGAAGTTCAGACCCTCAAGTACTGCGTACACAACGTGGCCGATGCCTACGGCCGCACCGCGACCTTCATGCCTAAGCCTCTGTACGGCGACAACGGCTCGGGTATGCACGTGCACATGTCCATCTCCAAAGATGGCAAGAACACCTTCGCTGGCGAAGGTTATGCCGGCCTGTCCGACACCGCCCTGTACTTCATCGGCGGCATCATCAAGCACGGCAAGGCCCTGAACGGTTTCACCAACCCTTCGACCAACTCCTACAAGCGTCTGGTCCCAGGCTTCGAAGCTCCGGTGATGCTGGCCTATTCGGCTCGCAACCGTTCCGCTTCGATCCGTATCCCTTACGTGTCGAGCCCTAAAGCCCGCCGTATCGAAGCGCGCTTCCCGGATCCGGCTGCCAACCCATACCTGGCCTTCGCTGCCCTGCTGATGGCCGGCCTGGACGGTATCCAGAACAAGATCCACCCTGGCGACGCGGCTGACAAAAACCTGTACGACCTGCCGCCTGAAGAGGCGAAAGAGATCCCACAAGTTTGCGGCAGCCTGAAAGAAGCCCTGGAAGAGCTGGACAAAGGTCGGGCGTTCCTGACCAAAGGCGGCGTTTTCAGCGACGACTTCATCGACGCTTACATCGCCCTGAAAAGCGAAGAAGAAATCAAGGTCCGTACCTTCGTACACCCACTGGAATACGAGCTGTACTACAGCTGCTGATCCGGTAGCGCCGCCCCACGCGGCGTGACATGCTACGTAACAAGAAAAAAGGCCTCCCTCGGGAGGCCTTTTTTATTGCCCGCCCATCGCCCCGGAGCATTCCCCCGGGCTATTCATCCATGGATAATCCGCGCCTCTGGCGCCCTCTGTCCGGCGCCTCGACGAAGGGATTCGTATGCAGTGGACTCGTTCTCTCGGCCTGATCGCCTGCCTGGCGTTCGGCAGCACCCAGGCCGCTCCTTTCTATGCCGGCAAGTCACTGGCCCACCCGCTGATCACCGGCCTGGCGGAAAGCTCGGCGACCCTGGCCTTTATCAAGCAGGGCGGCGGCGTCAAAGGTTATTACTCGGTCGACCCGGACGAGAGCCAGCCGCAGCTGCTCGACGACTTCGGCGATGCAACCATCGAGTCGGTGTTCAACATCGCCCTGGACGATGAGTCCCTGACCCGCCTGGTGCTGTTCAAACAGCGCGGCCAATACCGCGTGCATGCCTATCGCTATAACGAAAGCGACCACCTCTACCAGCGCCTGGAAAAACTGCAACCCGCCCTGGAGCGCATCGCCAAAGACCGCAAGAAACTCGATGCCCCGACGGTGAAACAGGCCCTGCGCCAACTGACACCGCTGAACTACAGCTACTTCTACGAAGACTCGGGTATCGAGGAATTCGACCGGCTCGACCATTCGGCCGGCACCCTGGTGGGTTACTTCGACCAGAACGGGCAGCCCATCACCGCCCATCCGCCCGGAGCTGAGCAGTACAGCTACAAAAAGACCTTTGCCGAAAAGGACGGACGCTTTCTCACCGCCACCTACTGGCGCGGCGAAACGCCTGCGCTGGAGGGCGAGCCCCTGCTGTACAACTACCGGGCCAGCCGCATCGCCTGGGAGACCGAACCGCGGCGCTTTACTGGCAGCGAGGACGGGGCCTGCGTGGAATACTCCGACTCCGGCGGTGCCGTCGCCGCCCAGGGTGCCTATGCCCACGGCCAACGCACCGGCGAATGGAGTTTTTCCAGCCCGGACTATGGCTGGACCCACGGCCGTTTTGTCGATGGCAAGCGCCAGGGGCAGTGGACCGAAACCTACCGCTGGCAATCCGCAACCGGCGAGTATCGGGACGATTTGCGCGAGGGACGCTGGGTGCTGTCCTACGACGAAGGAGGCGAATCCGCTGTCACTGGCTTCCAGACCTATGTCCATGGCGTGCTCAACGGTCCGAGCGAAGAGAAGGTAGACGGTTTCACCGAAAGCGGCAGCTACCGCAACGACAAACGCGAAGGGCCATGGGTTACCCAGGCAGGTCGCGGCAACTTCGAGAACGACCTGAAAAACGGACCCTGGATACTCAAGACGGACAAGGGCCATAGCCAGAGCGTGAACTTCGTCGCCGATAAAAAAGAGGGCGAGTTGCGCGAAACCGACGCCAACGGCGTGCTGGTCCTGATCGAGCATTACCAGGCAGATGTGCTGTCCGGTACCCGCGAAGGCTATAGCCCCAGCGGCAACCTGCAGTACTCGCAGCAATATGAGAATGGCAAACGGGAAGGTCGCTCACTGGGTTACAGCGAAGACGGCAAGCTGATCAGCGATATTTCCTGGCACAACGATCGGTACGAAGGCCCTCACCTGACCTTCCTGCGCGACGGGACGCCGGCCACGGTCGGGCGCTTCGAGGGAGGGCGCTTTGTCGGCCTGATGAAACAATACGATCAGGACGAAGTGCTTTATGAAGAAGCCAACTGGTGCCGCTTCGACAAGCTCGGCTCAACCGTCGAACGCTGCGGAAAACAACGGCGGTTCACCCACGGAAAGCTGTCCTGGGAAACGGACTTTCTCTTTGGCAGCCCCCAAGGCTCCATCGAGTACAACTATGAAACAGGCCAAAAGATTCGCGAGAAGATCATCGGCGACAATGACCAGATCACTCAGCGCACCTACTACGACAATGGGCAGGTCGAGTGCCAGAAAAACTCGGTGGGTTTCACCTGGATGACCATCAACCAGCAACAAGTGAAAAGTCATGAGTCCAACGGCCAACTGGTCGGCGAACAGCTGTGCTATCACCGCAACGGCGCGATCAAGAGCCGCGAGCTGATCGACAACGGCTTGAGCGCCTGCCGGATCGTTTATGACGAAAGCGGCCAGCGACTCTCTTCCAGCCCGACCAATTGCGGGGCGCCCGCGACTGCCGCGGCCGACCAATGAACCACCTTGCACCCGGCGCTTGCCAGGCACTGCGGTTTTGCGTGCATCATGGCCGCCGACTTGTCCCCAAGAAGCCGAGACTGCCCATGACTTCGCGATTCTGCCTTGCCCTGTTGACCCTGTTGCTGGCCGGTAATGCCTGCGCCGCCCCCGCCACCCTCGGCCCTCTGCTGGCCACCCTCGAAGAACGCCTGGCCATTGCCGACCAAGTGGCCCTGAGCAAATGGGACAGCCACAAACCGGTGGAAGACCGCCCGCGCGAGCGTGAGGTGATTGCCGGCGCGGTGGCGCAGGCGCCGGCCTACAAACTCGACGGCGCGGCGGTGGAACAGTTCTTCGCCGCGCAGATCGAGGCCAACAAGCTGGTGCAGTACGCCCATCTGTCCGAATGGACCTTGCAAGGCCAGGCGCCGGACACGCCGCGCCCGGACCTGGTGGGGCAGATCCGCCCGCAACTTGACCGGTTACAAAAACGCCTGCTGCAGCAACTGGCGGATTTCAGCCCCTATCGCAACGACCCGCAGTGCCCGCAATGGCTGGCCCAGGCCACCCACGGCGGCGACCGCCCGGCGCTGCGCCAACTGGCGCTGGTCCGCGCCACCGCCGAGCTTTGTGTGTCCAAAGGTTGAAGTGACGAACCTGGGCCCGGTTCGCGGCTCTATGCTGGAGGCAGTTTCATCTTTGCAGCCGCCGACCCAAGCGCCCAGGAAAGCCGCCATGCGTGTGCACTGTCTCTACCTGCTGTTGCTGACCGCCCTGCCGGCCGCCGCGCAGATCTACCGCTACACCGACGCCCACGGCAATACCGCCTACAGCGACCAGCCGCCGGCCGGCGTGCCCGGTCAGGCCGTCGAGCTGGCGCCGCTGAATCGCATTGAGGCACCCCGGCCGACCACACCGCCCGGCGTCGAGCCAGTGCAAACACCTCCCTCCAGCGTACTGGCCTACACCACCCTGGAGCTGAGCGGCGTACCGAACGGCGGTGTGATCCGCGCCAACAACGGCTCCTTCAATGTCGAGGTCCGCCTGCAACCGTCCCTGCACAACGAACATCGCCTGCGCCTGCTGCTGGACGACCAACCCTATGGCCAGCCCGGCAACCTGCCGAGCCTGCAACTGGTGAACATCGACCGCGGCGAGCACCGCCTGGCGGTGCAGGTGTTCGATGGCGAGCGGGTGGTGCAGCAAAGTCCGACGCTGACCTTCACCCTGCAACGGGTTCATCGGCCCTGAGGTTTTGGCGCGCCGAAATCTGCGGGTACAGGCGCCGCTCATGCTCAAGTAACCAACGTTTGCGCCAGAGCCCGCCGCCATAACCGGTGAGCGAACCGTCGGAACCTATCACCCGGTGACAGGCAATCACGATGGCGATCTGATTGGCGCCATTGGCCCGGGCCACGGCCCGCACGGCGGAGGCCGAACCGATGCTGCTCGCCACCTCGGCATAACTATGGCTAGTGCCCGGAGTGAAACAACGCCGAGCGGTAGATCAGGCGCGCTCGATCACCATGGCCACACCCTGGCCCACGCCCACGCACAGGCTGACCACGGCGTAACGCTGGTGGTTGCGTTGCAGGGTACGGCAGGCGCTCAACACCAGCCGGGCCCCGGACGCGCCCAGTGGGTGGCCGATGGCGATGGCGCCGCCATTGGGGTTGACCCGCGGATCGTCGAAATCCAGGTCCAGGGCCTTGAGGCAAGCCAGCACCTGCGGCGCGAATGCCTCGTTGATCTCGATCAGGTCGAGCTGCTCCAGGCCGATGCGGGCCCGCTGCAGCGCCAGCAGAATCGCCCTGTGCGGGCCGATACCCATGAACTGCGGCTCCACGCCGACCGACGCCGACGAGAGGATGCGCGCCATGGGCGCGACCCCATGTTCCCTCCCGATCTCACGGCTGCCGAGCAGCAACACCGCCGCGCCATCGTTGATCCCCGAAGCGTTGCCGGCGGTCACCACGCCCTCCGCGAACAGCGTCGGCAAGCGCGACAGGGCCGCCAGGTCGGAGCGAGGGCGCGGATGTTCGTCATCGCAGACGGTCAAGGCCGGGCCCTTGCGCCCGGCCGCCACCTCGACGGCCATGATCTCTCCGTCCAGCACTCCGGCCTGCAAGGCCGCCTGGTAGCGCGCCTGGGAAGCGGCGGCGAAGCGATCGGCGTCCTCGCGGCTGATGGCATAGAGTCGGGCCAGGTTATCGCCGGTCTCGGGCATGCTGTGGTTGCCGTAGCGTTCGACCAGCCGCGGGTTGGCGAAGCGTGCGCCAATGGTGCTGTCGGCCACCTCCTGGGTCCGGCTGTAGGCACTCTCGGCCTTGGCCATGATGAAGGGCGCCCGGGACATGCTCTCGACCCCGCCGGCCAGGTACAGCCGGCCCTCGCCGCAGGTGATCGCCCGGGCCGCGTCGATCACTGCCGACAGGCCGCTGGCGCACAGGCGGTTGACCGTCTGCCCGGGCACGCGCCAAGGCAGCCCGGCGCTGAGCAAGGCATTGCGCGCCAGGTTGCGGCTGTCCTCGCCGGCCTGGTTGGTACACCCGAGGATCACCTCTTCCAGCACCTCGGCCGGTAGCCCCGAGGTTTCCAGCAAACGCGCCAGCAAAGGCCCCACCAGGTCGTCCGGGCGCACGCTGGCGAGGCTGCCGCCATGCCGGCCGAAGGGGGTTCGCAAGCCGCTGTAGATATAGGCATCAAGCATGAAAGGACTCTCGCAGCAGTAGGGATCGGCAGGCCTCAGGCCGGCAGCGGGTTTTCCGGCTGGCGCAGGGACAGGCCCAGCAGGGCCCGACGGCGCAACCAGCCGCTGGGGCGATAACGCGCGTCGCCCGTGAGGGCGTGCAGGCGCTCGAGGATCTGCAGCAGGCGCTCGGGGCCCAGTTGGTCGCCCCACTCCAGCGGCCCCAGCGGATAGCCGAGACCCAGGCGTACCGCGGCGTCGATATCGGCCACCGAGGCGATGCCCTGCTGGGCGATGTCGCAGGCCAGGTTGACGATGGACGCCAGGGTGCGCTGGACGATGAAGCCGCAGCTGTCGCGGATCAGCGTCACCGTGCCGCCGTCGGCGCTGAATAGTGTGTGGGCGGCGTGCTGCATGTCTTCACGGGTCGCCGGGTTGAGCATCAGGCAGCGCTGGCTGTCGAGCGCGGTCAGGGTGTCGATCGCCACGGTGCGCGACGGGTCCATGGCATGACGCAGGGCCGCTTCGCTGGCGTCATCGCCCAGTGGCGCCACCAGGCACAAGGCCGAGGTGGAAGGTCGCAGGCCGTTCTCGACCCGGGCCCCCAGGCGTTCGAGCAGGTCCAGCAGACGCAGCCGGCCGACCTCGTCGTCGGCGGCGATCCACACCGGCGGCAGCACCGCGCAAGAGGGCACGGCCTGTGGCGGGCGCCGCGTATCGCCTGGCTCGTCGTAGAGGTAGAAGCCCTGCCCGCTCTTGCGCCCCAGGTGCCCACCCGCCAGCATCAGCCGCAGCACGGGGTGAGGCCGATAACGCGGCTCCTCATAGAACTGCCGGTAGACCGACTCCATCACCGGCACGCTGACATCCAGGCCGATCAGGTCGAGCAGCTCGAACGGCCCCATGGCGAAACCGGCGCTGTCGCGCAGCAGCGCATCGATCCGCCATGCAGGGGCCACGCCCTCGCTGAGGATGCGCAACGCCTCGGTGCCAAAGGCCCGTCCGGCATGATTGACGATAAAGCCGGGAGAGTCCTTGGCCCGCGCCGGGTAGTAGCCGATGGCGCGCACCAGTTCCTGCAAGCGCGCGCCGACGCGGGTGGCAAGGCCGTCGATCACCTCGACAATGCGCATCCGCGGCACCGGATTAAAGAAGTGCAGCCCGGCGACGCGTTCCGGATAGCGGCACACCGAGGCAATCGCGGTGATCGACAGCGACGAGGTATTGCTCGCCAGGATCGCGTCCGGTGCCAGCACCTCCTCCAGTTGCCGAAACAGCTGCTGCTTGGCCGCCAGGTCCTCGACTATCGCCTCGATCACCAGTTGGCAGTCATGCAGCGCTTGCAGGCTGTCGACCACTTCCAGATTGAGCATGGCCGCCGCGGCGTCCTGCGGGGTGATGCGGGCCTTCTCGATCTGCTGGGCAAAGATCGTCGCCAGTTGCTCCCGGGCCATGCCCGCGGCACCCGGGCGCGCATCGAACAAAAATACCTTGAGCCCGGCCATGGCCATGACCTGGGCGATGCCCCGGCCCATGGCGCCGGTGCCAACCAGGCCGATGCGTTGCAATGGTTGTGTGGTCATTTCCCGTGGTACTCCGGTTTGCGTTTCTCAAGAAAGGCCTGCATGCCTTCGCGTTGGTCATGGGAGCCGAACAGCAGCTGGAAAGCCTTGCGCTCCAGCACCAACGCCTGCTCCAACGGCAGGTCCATGCCGGCCAGCACCACCTCCTTGATCTGCGCCACGGCCAGCGGCGGCATGCCGGCGATGCTGGCGGCCAGGGCCAGGGCCCGCGGCAGGGTCTCGCGGTCCGCCACCACCTCGCTGACCAGGCCCAGGCGCAGCGCCTCGTCGGCCGGGACCTGGCAACCGGTAAGCAGCAGGCGCAGCGCCTGGAACTTGCCGATGGCGCGCAGCAGGCGCTGGGTGCCGCCCGCCCCGGGCATCACCCCGACCTTGATTTCCGGCTGGGCAAAACGCGCCGAGTGGCCGGCGACGATCAGGTCGCAATGCATCGCCAACTCACAGCCACCGCCCAGGGCGTAGCCATTCACCGCGGCGATGACCGGCTTGCGGCACGCCGAGATGGCTTGCCAGTGGCGCTCGGCATGCCGGGCATAGAGCTGCAGCGCGCTGGCGTTCACCAGCTCGCTGAGGTCGGCGCCGGCGGCAAACACCGTATCGCCGCCAGTGAGTACCACGACCCGGGTATCCGGGCAGGTGTCCAGACGGCGAAAGTGCTCGGCCAGCTCCTCGCGCAGCGCCATGTTCAGCGCGTTGAGCGCCTGCGGGCGGTTCAGCCGCAGCAGCGCCACGCCCGGTGCGGGGCGCTCCAGCAGGACCAGGGGTTGGGGGCTAACGGACTCGGGATTCATGGAGTCTCCTGATGCAGATAGGAACCTGAGAAGCGCGCCAGAGGCCCGGTCGGGACTCTGGGCGCAGCCCTTCACTCGCGGACGATGCCGTGCTCGAACAGGTTTTCGATCGTCTGGTTGTCGAGGCCCAGGCCTTCGAGAACCTCGCGGGTATTCGCGCCCAATGCCGGCGGAGCACTGCGATAGCTGGCCGGGGTCCGCGACAGCTTCACCGGCGAGCCGACGCCGCGGTAGTCGCCGATCTCCACCAACAGGCCGCGATGCCGGGTATGCGGGTGCGCGACCACCTTGTCGATCGAGGCAATCGAGCCGCAGGGCACGCCCAGGCGGATCAGCCGTTGCGCCAGGGCCGTGCCGTCGTGCTCGGCCAGGCGCGCCTCCAGCGCCTGCTTCAGCGCCTCGCGGTTGACCGAGCGACAGCCGTTGTCGGCAAAGCGCGGGTCGTCCAGCAAGGCGCCGGCGTCCAGCTGTTCGCACAACTTGGCGAACTGCCGGTCATTGCCGACCGCCAGGAAGATCGGCTCGGTGCCGGTGCGGTAACTGTCGTAGGGCGCGATATTCGGATGGGCGTTGCCGGTGCGCTGCGGGGTCTTGCCAGCGGCGAAATAGTTGGCCAGATGCGGGTGCAGCAGGGACACGCCGCAGTCGTACAGAGTGATGTCGAGGGACTGCCCCAGGCCGCTGCGGTGGCGTTCGTTGAGCGCCAGGAGAATCCCCGCCAGGGCATTCAGCCCGGTGACCATATCGACGATCGGCAGGCCGATGCGCAGCGGGCCGCTGTCGGCTTCGCCGTTCACGCTCATCAGCCCGGCCATCGCCTGGATCACCGCGTCGTAGCCGGGCAACCCGCCCAGCGGGCCGTCACTGCCAAAACCGGAAACCGCGCAGTGGATCAGGGTCGGGAAACGCTGGCTCAGCACCTCGGCATAACCAATGCCCCAACGCTCCAGGGTGCCGGGTTTGAAGTTCTCCATCAGCACGTCGGCGTCTTCCAGCAGGCGCATCAGCAGCTGGATGCCCGCGGGTCGGGACAGGTCCACGGCGACCCCTTGCTTGTTGCGGTTCACGCCCCTGAAATACGAAGCGTCGGCGCCCTCGAAAGGTGGGCCCCAGCCGCGGGTCTCGTCGCCGCTCAGGGGCTCCAGCTTGATCACTTCGGCGCCGTGGTCGGCCAGGGCCTGGGAGCAGTAGGGTCCACCCAGCACGCGGCTGAGGTCGATGACTTTAAGGCCGGCCAGGGCCCCTTTTGAATGGTTCATGGCAGTTCTCTGACAAAAATGGGCAAGGCCGTTCAGGCCGGCAACAGCTGCATCGCATCGGCTTTCGACAGCGCGCTCTCATTGGCCAGGAGCGTCAGCAGCTCAGGCTCAATCGATGCCTCCGGACGCAGCGGATCGCGGGGCAGCAGCTTGTGCTGGAGCAGCAGATGGGCCAGGGCCAGGCGCCGGTAATCGGGGGCCTGGCGGCTCGCTTCCCAGGCCATGAAGATCGCCGTGGCAGTGTGATAAAGGGCACTGCCGGCCAGGCGCACCTGGTCATCGCGGCGCTCTTGCGCGACCTTTTCGATGGCCGCGACCGCACGTTGCAGGACCGTCTCGAACAGGCGCTGGCTGGCCGCCGGCAGGTCGGCCTCGGCGAGCAGGCCGGCGAGGTAGTGCCGCAGCGGCTCCAGGGCCTGCTCGCGGGTCACGGCGCGGGCGATATCCAGCGCGACGATGTTGCTGGTGCCCTCCCAGATCGAGCCCAGGTGGGCATCGCGCACCAGCCGCGCATCGCTCCACTCCTCGATGTAGCCAACCCCGCCGCGTACTTCCATGGCGTCCCCGGTGACCCGGCGCGCATCGCGACAGGCGCGGAACTTGATCAGCGGGGTGAGGATGCGCACGCACTTGCGCGCCGCCTCGTCGCCGGCATCGGCCTTGGGCAGCAGCGTGGCGATCTGCATGAACATCGAACGGGCCTGCTCGGCGGGCAGCATCATTTTCAGCAACTGGCGCTGCATCAGCGGCATCTCGATCAGATGGCGGCCGAAGGCCCGGCGCTGGCGGGCGACATACAGCGCCTCGTTGACCCCGCGACGCATCAGCCCGGCGGCCCGCACCCCGTTGGACAGGCGCGACATGTTGATCATGTCGGCCATCTGCTGGAAGCCGCGGCCGACCTCGCCGATCAGGTAGGCGGTGGCGCCGTCCAGGCTGATTTCACCGCTGGCCATGGAGCGGCTACCCAGCTTGTCCTTCAGGCGCAGGATCCGGTAGGCGTTGCGCGAGCCATCGGGGCGGACCTTCGGCAGCAGGAACAGGCTGACCCCCTTCATGCCTTCCGGTGCGTCTTCCGGGCGGGCCAGGACCATGGCCAGGTCGGCGTCCGGGTTGGAGCAGAACCACTTGTCGCCGAACAGCCGCCACTCGCCGTTCTCCAGGCGCGCGCGGGTTTCGGTACGCGACACGTCGGAGCCGGCCGCCTGTTCGGTCATGAACATCGCGCCCTGGAACAAGCGGTCGAAATCCCGCGAGGCCAGGGACGGCAGGTAGCGCGCCACCAGCTCCGGCGAGCCGAACTTGCGCAAGGTACGGGTCAGCGAGTCGGTCATGCTCACCGGGCAGCACAGGCCGAACTCGGCCTGCACGAAAAGGAAGGTCAGGGCGTACTTGACCAGCGGCAGCACCGGCTCGGCGCAATGACTCATGGAGGCCAGGCCCAGCTCGGCATAGGCGGCGCGCTCCAGGGCGATGAAATCCGGGTGCTTGTAAATGCTCTGCAGGTCTTCGCCACGGCGGGTGCGCGGCCGCAGTTGCGGCGGGTTCTTGTCCGCCGAGAGTGCCAGCACATCCAGCTCGCCACCGGCCCGCGCACCGAGCTGGCGCAGGCTCGGCAACCACTGGGCGTACAGTTGCGGCGCCAGGTAAACCTTGAGCAGGGCCGCCAGCCCGGCGTCGCAATCGAACAGGTTCAGGCCCCGGCTATCGGGGATATTCAGGGTGTCTTGGGCAGGTTCAGGCAGGGCAGTCATGGCGTCTCTCCAGGCTCTTGTGCCCCGAGACTAGAGTCGCCATCGATAAGTATCTAATACAAAATCAATCCACTACGATAAGAAAACCAGATCGTAAAGCGAGGACGCCAGCATGGATCTCAAACAGCTTCGTTACTTCGTCGCGGTCGCCGAAGAGCTGCATTTCGGCCGGGCCGCCGCTCGCCTGTTCATCTCTCAGCCGGCCCTGAGCTTCGACATCAAGAAGCTCGAGAGCCAGCTGGACGTGCAGTTGCTGAGCCGCAACAACAAGTCGGTGAGCCTGACCAACGCCGGCCAGGTGCTGCTCGACGAAGCCCGCTACCTGCTGCTGCGGGCCGAGCAGGCGCGGCGCCTGACCCTGCGTTCGGCCCAGGGTTTCGTCGGCCGGCTGAGCATCGGTTTCGTCAACTCGATCCTGCATCGCGGCCTGCCGCAGGCGGTGAGGACCTTCGAGCAGGATCACCCGGACACCGAGATCGTGCTGATGGAGATGAACAGCGCCGAGCAGGCCCAGGCACTGCAGCGCGGGCAGATCGATATCGGCTTCGTGCACTGGAGCCACTTTCCCGAGAGCATCCGCGGCGAGCCGGTTCTCGCCGAGCCCTTCCTCTGTTGTCTGCCTCAGGGTCACCGGCTGGCGGACAAGGCGCGCATCGACCTGGCGCAGCTGGCCAACGACGACTTCATCCTGTTCCCACGCAATGTCTCGCCGCACTACCACGACCTGATCATCGCGCGCTGCGTGGCAGCCGGGTTCAGCCCGCGTATCCGCCACGAAACCCGGCTGTGGCAAACGGTGGTGGCGATGGTGGCGTATGAAATGGGCGTGGCCCTGGTCCCGCAGACCCTGGCCGGCACCTGGAAAGAGGGTGTGCATTACTGCGAAATCAGCGGCGACGGGGCGTTGTCCGAGGTCCACGCCATCCGTCATGCCGACAAACCGTCGGCCGCCGCGGAGAGTTTCCTGAGTGTCCTCAAGGCCCTGCAAAAGCCCGTGGCGCCGGGACTTTGAGGGCTGTCGACCATACGAAATCCCGTATCACACAATAAGATTTAATCATTATTTTTTTCATTCCTGCCTGTATAGGCTCCGTGCCGTCGGACCTTGCAAGTACGTGATGCGCCCATTCGTGCAATGAGTATCCGGAGCCGTCGTCAGACGAACCTCCGCGGCGCAAATAACAATAACAACATGCAGGAATTGAATATGAATGCCGCCCAGCACGCTGCCGCGCACAAGAAAGCCCGCAAGGCAGGAATCGCTTCGTTCATCGGCACGACCATCGAATGGTATGACTTCTACGCCTACGGAATCGCCGCCGCGCTGGTCTTCGGCAAGGTGTTCTTCCCCGCCGACTTGCCTGCGGGCACCGCCACCCTGCTGTCGTTTTTGACCCTCTGGGCCGGCTTCATCGCCCGCCCCATCGGCGGCATCATCTTCGGCCACCTGGGCGACAAGATCGGGCGCAAGACCACCTTGGTGATCACCCTGATCATGATGGGCGTGGCCACCACCTGCATCGGCCTGCTGCCGACCTACCTGCAGATCGGTATCTGGGCGCCGATTGCCCTGGTGGTGCTGCGCATCATCCAGGGCATCGCGGTGGGCGGCGAATGGGGCGGCGCCATCCTCATCGCCAGCGAAAGTGCGCCCAAGGGCAAAGGCATTCTGTATGCGGCCTTTGCCCAGCAGGGCTCGCCGGCCGGCAACCTGCTGGCGACCCTGGTGTTCTTCGGCCTCAGCGCCCTGCCCGCGCCGGACTTTTTGCTGTGGGGCTGGCGCATTCCGTTCCTGCTCTCGGCGGCACTGGTCCTGGTGGGCATGGTGATTCGCCTCAAGCTCGAAGAATCGGACGACATGAAGCGCCTGATCCAGCAGAAAAAGACCGTCAAGCTGCCGATCCTGGAGGTCCTGCGCAAACACTGGCAGATCGTGCTGCTGGGGGCCGGCGTGCTGCCGATCATCCATGTCACCTACTTCAAGAGCACCTTTGCCCTGTCCTGGGCCACCAAGGAGCTGGGCTACAGCCAGAGCACCTTTCTCAGCGTGATCGTCATCGCCCTGGTGGTGCAGTTCATCACCCAGCCCCTGGGCGCGGTGCTGGTTTCCAGGATGGACATGCGCAAGGCCGTGGTGCTGATGCTGCTGCCGGAGTTCTTCCTGATGCCGGCGATGTTCTTCGCCGTGGAAACCGGCGTCTACTGGATCGCCGTGCTCGGCATGTGCCTGGCCACCGTGCCGCACTCGATGTTCTATGGCGCCGTCGGCGGCATCCTGGCCCGCGCCTTCCCGACCAGGGTGCGCTATAGCGGCCTGTCGATTTCCTACCAGCTCTGTTCCTTGCTGGTGGGCGGCGCCACGCCGGTCCTGGCCCAGGGCATTCTCAACAACACCGGGAGCATTCTCGGCGTGGCCATCGCCTCCGCTGGCTATGCCCTGGTGTCCCTGGTGTGCATGCTCCTGCTGCTCAAGCGCATCGGCCACAACGCCGCCGACCTGTCCACCGCCGAGCAGGCGGACGCCGACGAACTGGCTCGGGAACCCCACGCCGCACCGCTGACCGAGGCACCCGCCACGCTACCACCGGGCATCGACAAGGACGCCCAGCCCGCCCACTGATCAGCCATCCGCCGCACACTTCCAGGCCCGCCAGCACGCGGGCCTTTTTGCGTGCGCGGCGAATTCTGGACCGGCGCGCGGCTAGCCATTCTTTAGCGCAGCCTCGGATAAATCGCACTATATTGGTGCATCAAGCTGCACCTGCACCCATCCGCAGCCCATTTTGGTTCGAAAGTACCCAGCGCAGCCGGCAAAGCGCTGCGAAACAGAACTTTAAACGTCTGTTTCAGGGCTCGAGCGCTTCTTTTCGGAGCCTTGGTTTGGTTTTTGCATTTTCTCGATACCAGCGCCTTGTTCGCGCGCGCAATCCTGGGCCGGCCCGGGATTGCCTTGTTTCAAAAGAGGTCAACATTTACCCATGACCATCAGCGATCAACTGCACCGCTTGCTACTCGACAACCTGACCACCGCGACCATCCTGCTCAACGCCGACCTGCGCCTTGAGTACATGAACCCGGCGGCGGAGATGTTGTTGGCCATCAGTGGCCAGCGCAGCCATGGGCAATTCATCAGCGAACTGTTCACCGAGTCGGCCGAAGCCCTGAGCTCCCTGCGCCAGGCGGTGGAACAGGCGCACCCGTTCACCAAGCGCGAAGCCATGCTCACCGCGCTGACCGGCCAGACCCTGACCGTGGACTACGCGGTGACGCCGATCCTGAGCAATGGCGACACCCTGCTGTTGCTGGAAGTCCACCCCCGTGACCGCCTGCTGCGGATCACCAAGGAAGAGGCCCAGTTGTCCAAGCAGGAAACCAGCAAGATGCTGGTGCGCGGCCTGGCCCACGAGATCAAGAACCCCCTCGGTGGGATTCGCGGCGCCGCCCAGTTGCTGGCCCGCGAACTGCCGGACGAGAACCTCAAGGACTACACCAACGTCATCATCGAAGAGGCCGACCGCCTGCGGAATCTGGTGGACCGCATGCTCGGTTCCAACAAACTGCCGTCGCTGGCCCTGTGCAACGTGCACGAAGTGCTGGAGCGCGTGAGCAGCCTGGTGGAAGCCGAAAGCCAGGGCTGCATCACCCTGGTGCGCGACTATGACCCGAGCATTCCCGATGTGCTGATCGACCGCGAACAGATGATCCAGGCGGTGCTCAACATCGTGCGCAACGCCATGCAGGCCATCAGCAGCCAGAACGAGCTGCGTCTGGGCCGCATCAGACTGCGCACCCGCACCATGCGCCAGTTCACCATCGGCCACGTGCGCCACCGCCTGGTGACCAAGATCGAGATCATCGACAACGGCCCGGGGATCCCCGCGGAACTCCAGGAAACCATCTTCTTCCCCATGGTCAGCGGCCGTCCGGACGGTACCGGGCTGGGCCTGGCCATTACCCAGAACATCATCAGCCAGCACCAGGGCCTGATCGAGTGTGACAGCCATCCCGGCCACACCACGTTCTCGATCTTTCTGCCACTGGAACAAGGAGCCCCATCGACATGAGCCGTAGTGAAACCGTGTGGATCGTCGATGACGACCGTTCTATCCGTTGGGTTCTGGAGAAAGCCTTGCAACAGGAAGGCATGACCACCCAGAGCTTCGATAGCGCCGATGGTGTGATGAGTCGCCTGGCCCGCCAGCAACCGGACGTGATCATTTCCGACATCCGCATGCCCGGCGCCAGTGGCCTGGACCTGCTGGCGCGGATCCGCGAGCAGCACCCGCGCCTGCCGGTGATCATCATGACCGCGCACTCCGACCTGGACAGCGCTGTCGCCTCCTATCAGGGCGGCGCCTTCGAGTACCTGCCCAAGCCGTTCGATGTCGACGAAGCGGTGTCCCTGGTCAAGCGCGCCAACCAGCACGCCCAGGAGCAGCAGGGCCTGGAAGTGATCCCCGCGCTGGCCCGCACCCCGGAAATCATCGGTGAAGCGCCGGCGATGCAGGAGGTGTTCCGCGCCATCGGTCGCCTCAGCCACTCCAACATCACCGTGCTGATCAACGGTGAGTCCGGTACCGGTAAAGAGCTGGTGGCCCATGCCCTGCACCGCCACAGCCCGCGGGCGGCTTCGCCGTTCATCGCGCTGAACATGGCGGCGATCCCCAAGGACCTGATGGAATCCGAGCTGTTCGGCCATGAAAAAGGCGCCTTCACCGGCGCGGCCAACCTGCGGCGCGGGCGCTTCGAACAGGCCGACGGCGGCACCCTGTTCCTCGACGAGATCGGCGACATGCCGGCCGACACCCAGACCCGCCTGCTGCGGGTGCTGGCCGACGGCGAGTTCTACCGGGTCGGCGGGCATACGCCGGTCAAGGTCGACGTGCGCATCATCGCCGCGACCCACCAGAACCTGGAAACCCTGGTGCACGCCGGCAAGTTCCGCGAGGACCTGTTCCACCGCCTGAACGTGATCCGCATCCATATCCCGCGCCTGTCGGACCGTCGCGAAGACATTCCGACCCTGGCCAAGCACTTCCTCAGCCGCGCCGCCCAGGAGCTGGCCGTCGAGCCCAAGCTGCTGAAAAGCGAGACCGAGGAATACCTGAAGAACCTGCCGTGGCCCGGCAACGTGCGCCAACTGGAGAACACCTGCCGTTGGATCACCGTGATGGCTTCGGGTCGCGAGGTGCATATCAGCGACCTGCCGCCGGAACTGCTGAGCCTGCCCCAGGATTCGGCGCCGGTGACCAACTGGGAGCAGGCCCTGCGCCAGTGGGCCGACCAGGCCCTGGCACGCGGCCAGTCGAGCCTGCTGGACAGCGCGGTGCCGAGCTTCGAGCGGATCATGATCGAGACTGCCCTCAAGCACACCGCCGGCCGCCGCCGCGACGCCGCCGTGCTGCTGGGCTGGGGCCGCAACACCCTGACGCGCAAGATCAAGGAGTTGGGGATGAAGGTCGACGGCGGGGATGACGACGACAGCGACGAGGGCTGAGCCGCATAACCCCCTGTAGCCGCTGCCGCAGGCTGCGATAAGGCCGAAGGCCTTCAGCGATCTTGAGATCCTGCGCGCCCTTCGGTCGCGATCGCAGCCTTCGGCAGCGGCTACAGTGCAAGGCATTCGGGCTGTGCCGAATGACAGATCCAATCGCGGGCAAGCCTCGCTCCTATAGATGAAGGGGTTCTGTAGGAGCGAGGCTTGCCCGCGAAGCTTTTTATGCACCGCAATGGTGAGCCTGCACTGCCCGAATGCGCGGCTGGACGTGGGATTTCCCCGTGGGCGATCTCGATTTTTCTCGCAAAAACATCTCCACACAACGGCGAAAGCCCCGTAAACCGGGGCTTTCAGATTTTCTTGAAAATTCGCTTAACCGTTTAAGCCGAAATTGGCACGCCCCCTGCAAAGACAAGATCATGAGTGCAGTCACTCACCCGTTTTGGGGACCTTGGTACAGGCAGGCCGAGACTCCCCTTCTTTACACCCGGAACCCATACCGCTCGCAGCGACGGGTTCCACCCGGTTTGGGGAACCCTGGTACAGGCAGGCCAGGGATTCCCTCTTTAACACCCGGCTCATCACGCTCACAGCGACGAGCCCCACCCGTTTCGGGAACCTTGGTACAGGCAGGCCGGGGATTCCCTCTTTACACCGGGCCCAACGCAATCAGCGCGGCCCTCACGCTTTTGGGAACCTTGGTACAGGCAGGCCGGGGCTTCCCCTCTTTACACCGGGCCCGGCGCAATCAGCGCCCAGCCCTCACGCTTTTGGGGACCTTGGTACAGGCAGGCCGGGAATCCCCTCTTTTATTCCTCGCGCAGCCGGATCTCCAGGCGCCAGCGCCCGTCGACCTCGCTGCCCGACCACTCGGCGTGCAGCGCTCTTGCTGCGACCACGTTCAGCAGCAACCCTTCCTCAGCCGCCCGCACCCGCCAGTTGGCATCCTTGTCGTTGATCTTCAACTGGCCCTTTTGCACCCGCCCCTCGGCCTCGAACAACAGCGCCACGGCCCCGTCGATGTGCTCGCCATGGACCTTGGGCTCGTTGTTGAACCACACCACCAGGGCATTGGGCTGGGCCTGCACTTCCTGCAACTCGGTGGGGTCCGGGGTCGTCAGGCGACCGATCATCAACCCGACCATCACGCCAAGGATCGCCAGCGAGCCGAATACCCGCAGCATTAGCTTCGGCCGGACGTCCGCTTCAGGCGTAGAATGCGGCCTGTCTTTTTCTTCGGAGCCGTGCATGTTTCACGTCATCCTTTTTCAACCAGAAATTCCGCCGAATACCGGCAACGTAATCAGGCTGTGCGCCAATAGCGGCTGCCACCTGCATTTGATCGAACCGCTGGGTTTCGAAATGGACGACAAGCGCCTGCGCCGGGCCGGCCTCGACTACCACGAGTACGCCACCCTGCAGCGCCATGCCGACCTCGCCAGCTGTCTTGAAAGCCTAGGCCATCCGCGCCTGTTCGCCTTCACCACCAAGGGCTCGCGACCTTTCCACGACGCCAGCTTCGCCGAGGGCGATGCCTTCCTGTTCGGCCCGGAAAGCCGTGGCCTGCCCGCCGAGGTACTGGACGCCCTGCCCGCCGAACAACGCCTGCGCCTGCCCATGCGCGAAGGCTGCCGCAGCCTGAACCTGTCCAACACCGTGGCGGTGGCTGTCTACGAAGCCTGGCGCCAGCTGGGATTCAAGTAGGAGCGAAGCTTGCTCGCGATGAACGATAACGCAGTGCTTCAGACGTTTCGCGTCGGCCCCATCGCGGGCAAGCCTCGCTCCTACCCGAATGTTTCGCCCGAGCATGAAAAAAGCGCCTTTAACGGCGCTTTTTTCATGCTCGGGCAAAGCTCTTACTGAACGGTGCCTTCACCGGCCGCCTGCAGGCGTTGCAGCTCTTGCGCGTACAGCGCGTCGAAGTTCACCGGAGCCAGCATCAGGGCCGGGAACGAACCGCGGGTCACCAGGCTGTCCAGCGCTTCGCGAGCGTACGGGAACAGGATGTTCGGGCAGAACGCGCCCAGGGTGTGGCTCATCGAAGCGTCGTCCAGGTTCTTGATCAGGAAGATACCGGCCTGTTGCACTTCGGCGATGAACGCCACTTCGTCGCCGTTCTTCACGGTGACCGACAGGGTCAGCACGACTTCGTGGAAACCCTCTTCCAGCGCCTTCTGACGGGTGTTCAAGTCCAGGCCGACGCTCGGCTCCCACTGCTGGCGGAAGATCGCCGGGCTTTTCGGAGCTTCGAAAGACAGGTCACGCACATAGATACGCTGCAGCGAGAATTGCGGTGCGGATTCGTCTTCGGTCGCAGCGGTGTTCTGTTGGTCAGTCATCTCAGATCCTTCTTGATCTCGGGGTCATGTAGGGTTTGCTGAACTTGGGTGGTCAGTCAGGCCGCGAGCAGCGCGTCGAGCTTGCCGGCGCGCTCCAGGGCGAACAGATCGTCACAACCGCCCACATGGGTGCTGCCGATCCAGATCTGCGGCACGGACGTGCGCCCGGCCTTCTGGGCCATTTCGGCACGGACCTGCGGCTTGCCGTCGACCTTGATCTCTTCGAAGGCTACGCCTTTGTTCTCGAGCAGGTACTTGGCCCGCGAGCAGTAGGGGCAGTAATCGCTGGAATAGACGACGACAGTAGCCATATCACTTCACCAGCGGCAGGTTGTCGGCTTTCCAGCTGCCAACGCCGCCGGACAGCTTGGCGGCGGTGAAGCCGGACTTCATCAGCTCGCGAGCGTGGGTGCCGGCGTGCTGACCCAGGGCGTCGACCAGAATGATGGTCTTGGCCTTGTGCTTTTCCAGCTCGCCCACGCGGGCGGCCAGTTTGTCTTGAGGGATGTTCAACGCGCCGACGATATGGCCCGCGGCGAAGTCCTTGGTCGGACGGATATCGATCACCACGCCCTGCTCGCTGTTCACCAGCGCGGTCAGTTCACGGGTGCTGAGGCTGCGGCCGCCGCGGCTCAGCTCGTGAGCGATCAACAGAGCCAGCAAGATGACGAAGGCGCCGACGAGCAAGTAGTGTTCAGTGGCGAATTGAATCAGGTGAGCAACCATCAAGGAGGTTCCAGGGCGTTAAAATGTCGGCCAGTATACACAGCCCTCCGGGTCGGCCAAACCCCGCCCGGCGGTGACGCCACCGGAACTTCGCTTTAAACTGCCACTCCCTTTTTCCAACATTCTCCCAATCCAGCCACGAGTGGAATCTATGACTACCACGCCTAAACCTTTGGTCCTGATGATTCTGGATGGCTTCGGTCACAGCGAGAGCCACGAATCCAACGCTATCTATGCAGCCAAGAAGCCGGTCCTCGACCGCCTGTGCGCCAGCGTGCCGAACGGCCTGATCTCGGGTTCGGGCATGGATGTCGGCCTGCCGGACGGCCAGATGGGCAACTCCGAAGTCGGCCACATGAACCTCGGTGCTGGCCGCGTGGTGTACCAGGATTTCACCCGTGTCACCAAAGCCATCCGCGATGGCGAGTTCTTCGAGAATCCGACCATTTGCGCCGCCGTGGATAAAGCCGTGGCCGCCGGCAAGGCCGTGCATATCCTCGGCCTGCTGTCCGATGGCGGCGTGCACAGCCACCAGGACCACCTGGTGGCCATGGCCGAACTGGCCTTCAAGCGTGGCGCCGAGAAGATCTACCTGCACGCCTTCCTCGACGGCCGCGACACCCCGCCGAAAAGCGCCACTTCGTCGATCGAACTGCTGGATGAAACCTTCAAGACCCTGGGCAAGGGCCGCATCGCCAGCCTGATCGGCCGCTACTTCGCCATGGACCGCGACAACCGCTGGGACCGCGTGGCCCAGGCCTACAACCTGATCGTCGACGGCAAGGGCGAATTCAACGCCGCCACCGCCCAGGAAGGCCTGCAGGCCGCCTACGAGCGTGGCGAGAGCGACGAATTCGTCAAGGCCACCACCCTCGGCGAGCCGGTGAAAGTCGAAGACGGCGACGCCGTGGTGTTCATGAACTTCCGCGCCGACCGCGCCCGCGAGCTGAGCCGGGTATTCGTCGAGGACGGTTTCAAGGAATTCGAGCGCGCCAGCCAGCCGAAACTGGCCGGTTTCGTCATGCTGACCCAATACGCGGCAAGCATTCCGGCCCCTTCGGCCTTTGCCCCGGGCAGCCTGGAAAACGTGCTGGGCGATTACCTGGCGAAAAACGGCAAGACCCAGCTGCGCATCGCCGAAACCGAAAAATACGCCCACGTGACCTTCTTCTTCTCCGGCGGCCGCGAAGAGCCGTTCCCGGGCGAAGAACGCATCCTGATCCCGTCGCCGAAAGTCGCCACCTACGACCTGCAGCCGGAGATGAGCGCGCCGGAAGTCACCGACCGGATCGTCGACGCCATCGAAAACCAGCGCTACGACGTGATCGTGGTCAACTACGCCAACGGCGACATGGTCGGCCACAGCGGCGTGTTCGACGCGGCAGTCAAGGCCGTCGAATGCCTGGACCTGTGCGTCGGCCGCATCGTCGATGCCCTGGAAAAGGTCGGCGGCGAAGCCCTGATCACCGCCGACCACGGCAACGTCGAGCAGATGTCCGACGCCTCCACCGGCCAGGCCCACACCGCCCACACCAGCGAGCCGGTGCCGTTCATCTATGTGGGCAAGCGCGACCTGAAAGTCCGTGAAGGCGGAGTCCTGGCCGACGTGGCGCCGACCATGCTGAAACTGCTGGGCCTGCCGCAGCCCGCGGAAATGACTGGCACTTCGATACTGGTCTGATATCAAAAAGACCGAATAATGGGCCGCAAACGGCTTTTTATGACGAACGCCTCAAAGCAGTTGGCTTTGAGGCGTTTTTTTTGCAGCGAGGGGCGGGCATACTAGGCCGTCCCTTTCCCTGGTGTCGCCCGCCTCTATGCTTCGCGCCCTGATTACCCTTGCTCTGATCTGCCTGCTCCAACCGGCCTTCGCCGACGAGCGCGCGCAAACCCAACAGCAGTTGGACGCCACGCGTCAGGATATTGCCGAGCTGAAAAAGCTGCTGGGCAAGCTGCAGGAAGAAAAATCCGGCGTGCAGAAAGACCTGCGCGGCACCGAAACCGAGATGGGCAAGCTGGAAAAGCAGGTCGATGCCCTGCAGAAAGAGCTGAAGAAAAGCGAATCCGAGCTGCAGCGTCTCGATGAGGAGAAAAAAAAACTCCAGAGCGCGCGCATTGAACAGCAACGACTGATCGCCATCCAGGCCCGCGCGGCCTACCAGAACGGCCGCCAGGAGTACCTCAAGCTGCTGCTCAACCAGCAGAACCCGGAAAAATTCGCTCGCACACTCACCTATTACGACTATCTGAGCCAGGCCCGCCTGGAGCAGCTGAAGAATTTCAACGAGACCCTGCGCCAGCTGGCCAATGTCGAAAAGGAAATCTCCCTGCAGCAAGCCCAGCTGCTGGTGCAGAAAAGCAGCCTCGACACCCAGCGTGAAGAACTCGACAAGGTCCGCAAGGAACGCCAGGTGGCCCTGGCCAAGCTCAATGACGACGTGAAGGCCCGTGGCGACAAGCTCAAGGCCCGCGAACAGGACCAGGCCGATCTGGGCAAGGTCCTGAAAACCATCGAGGAAACCCTGGCCCGCCAGGCCCGCGAGGCAGAGGAAGCGCGACAGAAAGCGCTGATCGCCCAGCAGGAAGCCGAAAAAAAGCGTTTGCGTGAGGCCCAGGCCAATGCCGACGAGAGCCCGAGCAAGCCGCCCCGAGCGACGCCCGGCCCCTTGGTTTCCAGCGCAGGCGCCTCCTATGGAGGCCCTTTTGCTTCATCCCGGGGAAAACTTCCATGGCCGGTTGATGGTCGACTGCTGGCGCGCTTTGGCGAAAGCCGCGGCGACGATGCCCGGACCAAGTGGGACGGGGTGATGATCAGCGCCTCGGCCGGCAGCCAGGTGCATGCCGTCCACGGCGGCCGCGTCGTGTTCGCCGACTGGTTGCGCGGCGCCGGCCTGCTGGTGATCCTCGACCATGGCAACGGCTACTTGAGCCTCTACGGACACAACCAGACGCTGCTTAAAGAAGCGGGCGATGTGGTCAAGGCCGGCGAGTCCATCTCCACTGTGGGTAGCAGTGGCGGACAGGGCGCGCCTGCACTGTACTTCGCTATTCGCCAGCAGGGTCGCCCAAGCGACCCGGCACAATGGTGCCGCGCGCAAGGATAAGCGCGCCATCTCATTCAGGAGTTCGTTCGACATGCTGCATTTGTCCCGCCTCACCTCGCTGGCCCTGACGATCGCTCTGGCGATCGGTGCGCCCCTGGCGTTCGCCGCCGAAACCGCTCAGTCGGCAGCCGCCACGACCACCAAGGCGCCATTGCCGCTCGAAGAGCTGCGCACCTTCGCCGAGGTCATGGACCGGATCAAGGCCGCCTATGTCGAACCCGTCGACGACAAGACCCTGCTGGAAAACGCCATCAAGGGCATGCTCAGCAACCTCGACCCGCATTCGGCCTACCTGGGCCCTGAAGACTTCGCCGAGCTGCAGGAAAGCACCAGCGGCGAGTTCGGCGGCCTGGGCATCGAAGTCGGCGCCGAGGACGGCATCATCAAGGTGGTGTCGCCGATCGACGACACCCCGGCGTCCAAGGCCGGCATCCAGGCCGGCGACCTGATCGTCAAGATCAACGGCCAGCCGACCCGCGGCCAGAGCATGACCGAAGCCGTGGACAAGATGCGCGGCAAGATCGGCCAGAAGATCACCCTGACCCTGGTCCGCGACGGCGGTGCGCCGTTCGACGTGACCCTGGCCCGCGCCACCATCCAGGTGAAGAGCGTGAAGAGCCAGCTGCTGGAGTCGGGCTACGGCTACATCCGCATCACCCAGTTCCAGGTCAAGACCGGCGAGGAAGTGTCCAAGGCCCTGGCCAAGCTGCGCAAGGACAACGGCAAGAAGCTCAACGGCATCATCCTCGACCTGCGCAACAACCCGGGCGGCGTGCTGCAATCGGCGGTGGAAGTGGTCGACCACTTCATCACCAAGGGCCTGATCGTCTACACCAAGGGCCGCATCGCCAACTCCGAGCTGCGCTTCTCCGCCACCGGCAAGGACGAAAGCGAAGCGGTGCCGATGGTGGTACTGATCAACGGTGGCAGCGCCTCGGCTTCGGAGATCGTCGCCGGCGCCCTGCAGGACCAGAAACGCGCGGTGCTGATGGGCACCACCAGCTTCGGCAAGGGCTCGGTGCAAACCGTGCTGCCGCTGAACAACGACCGTGCGCTGAAGATCACCACCGCGCTGTACTTCACGCCGAACGGCCGTTCGATCCAGGCCCAGGGCATCGTGCCGGACATCGAGGTGCGCCGCGCCAAGATCACCAGCGAAGCGCAGGACAACGAGTACTTCAAGGAAGCCGACCTGCAAGGTCACCTGGGCAATGGCAACGGCGGCGCCGACAAGCCGACCGCTTCCGGCAGCAAGCCCAAGCCGATGCCACAGGACGACGACTACCAGTTGGCCCAGGCCCTCAGCCTGCTCAAGGGCCTGAGCATCACCCGCAGCAAGTGATGGAAGCCATCGCGAGCAAGCCCGCCGCCTCCTCTGCAGGAGCGAAGCTTGCTCGCGATAGCGCCCTGATGACCGCCACACCCCGCCAAGGCTTTACCCGAACCCTATGCTTCAAATCCCCATGATCAACCAACGCCAACCCCTCCCACGGTTGTCGTGGAGGCTCATGACCGGGCTTCTGTGCCTCCTCGCCTTCACCTCGACCCAGGCCGCCGAGCCCGCCCCGCGCAAGGCCTACCTGAGCCTGATCATCGACGACCTCGGGCAGAACCTGCCCCGCGATCGCCGCGTACTCGCCCTGCCCGGCCCGGTGACCACGGCGATCATGCCCGACACGCCCCACGCCGCCGAGTTCGCCCGCGAAGCCCATCGCGCCGGCAAGATCGTCATCCTGCACATGCCCATGGACCCGGCCACCGGGCCCTTCGCCTGGCACCCCGAGCTGCCCATCGAAGAGCTGGAAAAGCGCCTCAACGCCGCCTTCAAGGCCGTGCCCTACACCAGCGGCATCAACAACCACATGGGCAGCCGCATGACCTCCCAGCCCCAGGCCATGGCCTGGCTGATGGGCGAATTGCAGCGCCGCCACAAGTTCTTTGTCGACAGCCGCACCAGCGCCAAGACCGTGGCCGCCGCCGAGGCGCAGAAGATCGGCCTGGCCAGCGTGTCCCGAGATGTGTTCCTCGACGACGAACGCACCGAAACGGCGATCGGCACCCAGTTGCAGACTGCGATCAACCTGGCGCGCAAGCAGGGTTCGGCGGTGGTGATCGGCCATCCCTACCCGCAGACCCTGGCCGTGCTCGAACGCGAACTGCCCAAGCTCAAGGCCCAGGGTATCGACTGGATCGATATCAAGTTGATGATCAGCGTGCGCAGCAACAAGGCCATGGCCGGGCACGGCAAGGATGGGGTTTACCGGTGAGGCCAACATACCCTGTAGCCGCTGCCGCAGGCGGCGATCAGGCGCGTAGCGGCCGCTAATGCGGCCAGCACATAATCCTGGGTGGCATGGAATATCGTTGGCGACGGCTGCGCCGTCGATCGCAGCCTGCGGCAGCGGCTACAGGGGAGCAATCAGAGATAACGCCCCATGATTTCTTCCACCACGCCTTCCTCGCGCAGTTGATCCAGCGCGGCCTGCAGCCGGGCGACGGTCTCGTCCGGGACTTCTTTGTTCAGCGCCAGGTACAGCTGGGCGCTGTGGAAGCGCAGCACGGTCTTGAGCCCGGTCACGCCTTCCTGCCTGGCCAGATAGCGCCCGGCGGGATCGCCAGTGGCCCATAGATCGATCTGGCCGCCAACCAGCTTCCTGGCGTTGTCCTGGTCCCTCAGCACCACCAGCGGCTTGAGTCCTTGCTTGGCCAGGGTCTCGGCAATGGCGTCGCCCTTGTAGGCGCCAATCCGGTATTTGCGCGCCTGCTCCAGCGATTGCAGGGCGATCTTGCTATCGCCCCGGGCCAGCATGATCCAGTCATCCGGGCCGATGGGGCCGACCCATTTGAACAGCGGCTCCCGGTCCGGCAGCCGCGCCATGACAAACACGCCATACCCCGGCTGCTCCAGGGCGAGCTTGTAGATGCGCTCCCAGGGAAAACGCAGGGTCAGGCTGTAATTGATCCCGGCACGCTTGAACATTTCGCGGACGATATCCACGGCGATGCCGTTGATATTCTCGCCCTGGGCGAAATTCTTGCCGTTCTTGGCCATGTTGTAGGGGGGGAAGTTTTCCGTCAGCAGCACCAGGGAGGTGCCTGGCGTTTGCGCTGCGCGAGCGCCTGCGGCGAAGAGGACCGAAGCGCTGGCAAGAACAAGAAGAAGACGTTTGAACATGACGGGCTACCGGAATCCATGGCGTGCCCAAGAGTGCCGCGAGCCCGCCATGCTGTCCAGTGGCTACCGCACGACGATGCCGCGGTGCGCCATATAAGCCTTGGCTTCCGGAACCGTGTACTCGCCGAAGTGGAAGATACTTGCCGCCAGTACCGCGCTGGCGTGGCCTTCGAGGATGCCGTCGGCCAGGTGCTGCAGGTTGCCGACCCCGCCCGAGGCGATCACCGGAATGCCCAGGGCATCGCTGATGGCGCGGGTCACACCCAGGTCGAAGCCGTTCTTCATGCCGTCCTGGTCCATGCTGGTCAGCAGGATTTCGCCGGCGCCCAGGCCTTCCATCTTCTTCGCCCACTCCACCGCGTCCAGCCCAGTAGGCTTGCGCCCGCCGTGGGTGAAGATCTCCCAGCGCGGGGTTTCGCCCGGCCCGGAAACTTTCTTCGCATCGATGGCGACGACGATGCACTGCGAGCCGAAATGCTGCGCCGCTTCGCCGACGAACTCGGGGTTGAACACCGCCGCGGTGTTGATCGAGACCTTGTCCGCCCCGGCATTGAGCAGGTTGCGGATGTCCTGCACGGTGCGCACGCCACCGCCCACGGTCAGCGGGATGAATACCTGGCTGGCCATGCGCTCGACGGTATGCAGCATGGTGTCGCGGCCATCGACGCTGGCGGTGATATCGAGAAAGGTAATCTCGTCCGCGCCCTGCTCGTCGTAGCGACGGGCGATTTCCACCGGGTCGCCGGCGTCACGGATGTTCTCGAACTTGACGCCCTTGACCACCCGGCCGTTGTCCACGTCCAGGCAAGGGATGATGCGTTTAGCCAGCGCCATGGTGAGTCCTCAGCCTTGGTACGAATCGCAGAAGGCTTGCGCCTCGGCGACGTCGAGGGTGCCTTCGTAGATCGCGCGGCCGGTGATGGCGCCAATGATCCCCGGCGCCTTGGCGTCCAGCAGGGCCTTGATGTCGCCCAGGTTGTGGATACCGCCGGAAGCGATCACCGGGATCTTGGTGGCAGCGGCCAGGGCGGCGGTGAAGGGTACGTTGCAGCCCTGCATCATGCCGTCTTTGGCGATGTCGGTATAAACGATGGCGGACACGCCGTCGGCTTCGAAGCGCTTGGCCAGGTCGATGACCTGCACGCTGCTGACCTCGGCCCAGCCGTCGGTGGCGACGAAGCCGTCCTTGGCGTCCAGGCCGACGATCACCTTACCCGGGAAGGCGCGGCAGGCTTGCGCAACGAACTCAGGCTCTTTCACCGCCTTGGTGCCGATGATCACGTAGCTCACGCCGGCCTTGACGTAGTGTTCGATGGTTTCCAGCGAGCGGATGCCGCCACCGATCTGGATCGGCAGGTTCGGGTAGCGCTTGGCGATGGCGGTGACCACTTCGCCGTTGACCGGCTGGCCTTCGAAGGCGCCGTTCAGGTCGACCAGATGCAGACGGCGGCAGCCGCCCTCCACCCACTTGGCAGCCATGCTCACCGGGTCATCGGAGAACACCGTGGAATCTTCCATGCGGCCCTGGCGCAGACGTACACAGGCACCGTCTTTAAGATCGATAGCGGGGATAATCAGCATCTGGCAAACCTTCAAATTCGATTGTTCAGCTTCACTCGGAAATCAGTTTTTCTCGAGCGCCCACAGGTCGCTTTCGATGCTTTCGAACCGCTCTTTGAGCTGGGCCTGCACATCGAAAATCGCCCTGTTGTAATAGTGCGGAGCAATTTCGCGGGTAAACAGTTCAAGAATCTCGGCCGCCTCGAACGAGCCCAGGTCGAGCTCGAAGCGATCTTCCATGAAGCGCTGGATCTTGTGATTGGCCTCACTCTCCTGCTCGGGGGTGAGGGTCAGGATCGGCGCCTTCTTCTTGACCGCCATTTACCAGCGACCGTCCCACGCCGCGAAGTTCTGCAGCAATTGCAGGCCATGGGTATGGCTTTTCTCCGGGTGGAACTGCACGGCGAAGCGCGAGCCCTCGGCCAGCGCCGCGGCGAAATCGACGCCGTAGTGGCCGCTACCGACCACCTGCCGCGCGTTGCCGGCGGCGATGTAGTAGCTGTGCACGAAGTAGAAGCGCGCCAGGTCCGGGATGTTGTGCCACAGCGGATGGCTCACCGCCTGTTTCACTTCGTTCCAGCCCATGTGCGGGACTTTCAGGTGCTCGCCGTCCTCATGCAGGCCCTTGCCGAAGAACTTCACCTGGCCGGGGAACAGGCCGATGCAGTCGACGCCGTCGTTCTCTTCGCTGCGGTCGAGCAAGGCCTGCATGCCCACGCAGATGCCGAGGAACGGACGGTCCTGGCTGACTTCACGCACCAGCGCGTCGAAGCCCAGGCGACGGATCTCCGCCATGCAGTCGCGAATCGCGCCGACGCCGGGGAAGACCACCCGGTCTGCTTCGCGAATCACATTGGCATCGCTGGTGATCAGCACCTTGCCGGCGCCAACATGCTCGAGGGCCTTGGCCACCGAGTGCAGGTTACCCATGCCGTAATCGATAACCGCGACCGTCTGCATTACAGCACGCCCTTGGTCGAAGGCATCTGCCCGGCCATGCGGTCATCCAGCTCCACGGCCATGCGCAGCGCGCGGCCGAAAGCCTTGAACACGGTTTCGATCTGGTGGTGGGTGTTGTGCCCACGCAGGTTGTCGATGTGCAGGGTGACGTTGGCGTGGTTGACGAAGCCCTGGAAGAATTCCTGGAACAGGTCGACATCGAAGCCGCCCACGGTGGCGCGGGTGTAAGGCACGTGCATCTGCAGGCCAGGGCGGCCGGAGAAGTCGATCACCACGCGCGACAGCGCTTCATCGAGCGGCACGTAGGCGTGGCCGTAGCGACGGATGCCCTTCTTGTCGCCGATGGCTTTGGTGAAGGCCTGGCCCAGGGTGATACCGACATCCTCCACGGTGTGGTGGTCGTCGATATGCAAGTCGCCTTTGCTTTCGATATCCAGGTCGATCAGCCCGTGACGGGCGATCTGGTCCAGCATGTGCTCAAGGAAGGGAACCCCGATATCGAATCGGGCCTTTCCGGTGCCATCCAGGTTGATCGAGGCTTTGATCTGGGTTTCCAGAGTGTCGCGCTCGACAGACGCCTTACGTTCGGCCATCACCAGCTCCGCAAAATCATTGGGCGAAAAAGGCGAACATTATAGGCCGGACGGCGGCTAAACAGGAACACGCAGGACAAGATCCTGACGGGCTGAAGCCAATAAAGCCGGGGCTGTACCTGTCATGACAAGCAATATGAAATCGATGGCCGCTACCGAAGCCTCCCGAAAGCCCACGACCGATCGCAAATCTTCTGTAGGAGCGAGGCTTGCCCGCGAACAGGATCGCGCGGTGCATCAGGTATACCCCCGCTATCGTTCGCTCATCGCGAGCAAGCCTCGCTCCTACAGAAAAAGGTCGATGCGCCTGGCAGCAGTACCAGGCGCAATCACTTAGTGGAACAACACCGCGGTCTTCTGCAGGGTGACCCACACGCCCCACGCCAGCGGAATACCCACCACCAGCCAGGCGGCGACCGCCAGCGGCACGCTGCCGGACGAGGCCTTCCACTCCAGCACGGTGGTGCTGTCCGCGCCCTTGTCATGGCCCAGCGCCTGTTCGGCGGCCAGCTCGGCGTCGCTCATGAAGTACTTGTCGGCCACCGGACGCACCAGCAGGTTGCACAGGAAGCCCAGCACCAGCAGGCCGGCAAGGATGTACAGGGTGATGTCGTAGGCCGCGGCGCGCTCGACACCGATGCTCAGCTGATACTCACGCAGGTAGTTCACCAGCACCGGACCCAGTACGCCCGCCGCCGCCCAGGCGGTCAGCAGGCGACCGTGGATCGCGCCCACCATCTGGGTGCCGAACAGGTCCGCCAGGTAGGCCGGAACCGTGGCGAAACCGCCGCCGTACATCGACAGGATGATGCAGAACGCTGCCACGAACAGCGCGACGTTGCCCAGGTGCCCGAGGTTCGGGATCAGCGCATACAGGGCAAAACCCAGGGCGAAGAACACGAAGTAGGTGTTCTTGCGCCCCAGGTAGTCGGAGAACGACGCCCAGAAGAAACGACCACCGATGTTGAACAGGCTCAACAGACCGGTGAAGCCGGCGGCGATCGCAGCGATCGACGCCAGTTGCGAGGCATCCAGCTGACCGAAGGCCAGTTCATTGCCCAGCAGCTTGCCGGCGAAGACTTCCTGCAACAGCGGCGAAGCCATGCCGAGGATGCCGATACCCGCGGAAACGTTCAGGCACAGCACCAGCCATACCAGGCGGAACTGCGGGGTTTTCCAGGCCACGTTCACATGCACATGACGGTGGGTGATCATCGCGTTCGCGGCTTTTTTCGCCGGCGGGGTCCAGCCCTCGGGCTTCCAGCCGGTCGGCGGCACGCGGTACGACAGCGCGCCACCGATCATGAACACGAAGTAGATCGCCGCCATCACCAGGAAGCTCTGCCAGACGCCGACGCCGGTTGGCGAAGCGAAGTGGCTCATCAGTGCCGCCGCCAGCGGCGCACCGACCATCGCACCACCGCCGAAGCCCATGATCGCCATCCCGGTGGCCATGCCGCGCTTGTCCGGGAACCATTTGATCAGGGTCGACACCGGCGAAATGTAACCCAGGCCCAGGCCGATACCGCCGATCACGCCGGAGCCGAGCCACATCAGCCAGATCTGGTGGGTATAGATACCCAGCGCCGAAATCAGCAGGCCGCCGCACCAGCACAGCGCCGATACCACACCGGCCTTGCGCGGGCCGGCGTGTTCCAGCCAGCCGCCCCAGATCGCCGCAGAGCAGCCGAGGAAGATGAAGAACAGGGTGTAGATCCAGCCGAGCATCGAGATCGGCCAATCGCACTGGGACGAAAAGACCTGCGCGATAAAGCTCATGTCCGGGGCGCAAGCCACCGGGGCGGTCACGCCCAGGGCCTTGGACAGCGGCAACCAGAACACCGAGAAGCCGTAGGCCATGCCGATGCACAGGTGGATGGCCAGGGCGGCCGGTGGAACCAGCCAACGGTTGAAACCGGGCTTGGCGATGATGCGTTCTTTGGACAAGAACGCCGGCTGGGCGGCAATCGCGCCCGCCTCGGTGCTAGTGCTCATGAGTGTTTCCCCCAATTATTGGAATTATTCGCCGGCCACTCTCCACTCACGACCTTTGCACGCAGACGTGGCCGTTTTATCGAGTGAAGCTCCATAGAGTGCGACTTTTGGTCGCGGAAGGGCAGATGAACTGCGAGAGATTACCATTTGCTCGTGACAGAAAAAGCAAACTGCCATCACCTTTTCAGCGTCATCTGCTCCGCAAGACGGCAATAACGCTGCTGTAGGAGCCAGGCTTGCCGGCGATGGGTGTTATGCGGTGTGTCAGGCAGAACGCTTCGCGGGCAAGCCTCGCTCCTACAGAAGCCTGCCCCTCGCCAGCCCGCGCGCTGCTGTCGATAATGGCCAGCCATTCCTTCGCTCTGCACAGGATTCCCCATGCCCATCGTTGTCGAGTCGCTGAAACAAGCCAGCTATCAGGATCAACAGGACCTGCAGAAGATCTACCGCGACGCCCCGCCCTGGCTGTTCGCCCCGCAGCGCGACGATATGGAACTGATCGAGGCCGCCCTGGGCGACGGCGGCCTGATCGCCGGGCGCTTCAACGACCGCCTGCTGGGCGCCGCCCGCCTGCAACGGCACCAAGACGTCTGGCACCTGTCCCAATTGTGTGTGCGCAAGATCACCCGGCGTCGCGGCGTGGCCGAGCGACTGGTGAGCGAAGCCCGGACAATGGCCGCCCGGCACGGCGCCACCTTGCGCCTGCTGGCCCCCGCCGGGCACCTCGAAGCCCAGGCGCTGGCGGCCAAGCTGCAGATACCGCTGGATGTGCTGCAAAGCGATCAGTGACCAGCGGCCAGGTCCGGGGCGTTATACTCCCCGGCTAAATTCGAATTCGACACTACAAGGACTCGCCCATGAAAGCGTTCGGCAAAATCCTGGGTCTGGTACTTCTCGGGCTGTTGCTGATCATCGTGGCTCTCGGCTTCGCCCTGACTCACCTGTTTGATCCCAACGACTACAAAGAAGAAATTCGCCAGATAGCCCGCGACAAGGCCCACATCGAGCTGACGCTCAATGGCGATATCGGCTGGAGCCTGTTCCCCTGGCTCGGCCTCGAACTGCATGAAGCCGGGGTCGCCACCCTGGCCAACCCGACCCAGCCGTTCGCCGATTTGCAGATGCTCGGCTTGTCGGTCCGCGTGCTGCCGCTGCTGCGCCGCGAAGTGCAGATGAGCGATGTGCGTGTCGAAGGCCTGAACCTGCGCCTGACCCGCAACAAGGATGGCCACGGCAACTGGGAAGACATCGGCAAGGTCGCTCCCGCCGACAAGCAGGCCGCAACCCCGGCCACCAGCACCGGCGAAACCACAACCACGACCCCGGCCACCACGGAAAAACCGGCGCAGCCGATCCGCCTGGATATCGACAGCCTGACCGTGAACAACGCCCGGGTGGAATACAACGACGAACAGAGCGGCAAGCAGTTCACCGCCGAAAGCATCCAACTGAGCACCGGCCCGATCCACGAAGCGACCAATACCCCGGTCAAGCTCACTGCCTTCCTCGCCAGCACCCAGCCGGTCGTGCGCGTGCGCACCGAGTTGAAGGGCGAGCTGCGCTTCGACCGCGTCCTCAAGCGCTACCAGTTCGAAGACATGAAACTGTCCGGCGAAGCCGCCGGCGATCCGCTGCAAGGCAAGACCCTGACCTTCGCCGCCCAGGGCCAGCTGCTGCTGGACAAGGCCGCCAACGTCGCCGAATGGAACAGCCTGAAGCTCTCGCTCAACCAGCTGCGCGCCATCGGCGAGCTCAAGGTCAACGACCTGGACAAGACCCCGCAGCTCAACGGCGGCATTTCCATCGCCCAGTTCGACCTGGCCAAGTTCGTCGACAGCATTGGGCAGACCCTGCCGGCCATGGCCGAAGGCAGCCTGAGCAAGGTCGAGCTGGTCAGCCGCCTGTCCGCCACGCCGAACAGCATCGCCCTGGAAAACATCAACCTGAAACTCGACGACAGCAGCTTCAGCGGCCGCCTGGCGGTCGAAGACCTGGCCAAGCAATCGCTGCGCGCCCAGCTCAAGGCCGACACCTTCGACGTCGACCGCTACCTGCCGCCGAAATCCGCCGAAGCCAACAGCGCCGCGGTGGCACGCAAGGCCGAAGTGCAGAGCAGCGAAGCCAGCGCCGTCGCAGGGGCCGGCAACTCGCCGCTGCCGGACGCGCCGACCAAGGGCGCCTGGAGCACCGAGCGCCTGCTGCCAGTTGACCCTGGACAAGCTGCCGATCCAGAACGCCACGCTCAAGGCCAACGGCCAGGGCGGCCTGCTGAAACTCGAAGGCCTGCGCGGCGAGCTGTACAACGGCAGCTTCGAAGCCAACGGCAACCTCGACGTGCGCCAGCCAACGCCACAGTTGAGCCTGCAGACCAGAATCAACCGGGTACCGGTGGAACGCATCCTGGAAAGCCAGGGGCAGACCCCGCCGGTCAAGGGCCTGGTGACCCTCGACAGCAACCTGACCAGCAGCGGCAACAGCCAGAAAGCGCTGGTCGACGGCCTCAACGGCAACGCCAGCTTCGTCGTCAACAACGGCGTGCTGCTCAATGCCAACCTCGAACAGCAAGTGTGCCAGGGCATCGCCACGCTGAACCGCAAGACCTTGAGCAGCGAGCCGCGGGGCAAGGACACACCCTTCCAGGAACTCAAGGGCAACCTGACCCTGCGCAACGGCGTGGCCAGCAACCCGGACCTGAAAGTGCGCATCCCGGGCATGAGCGTCAAAGGCAATGGCGACATCGACCTGCGCGTACTGGGCATGGATTACCGCGTCGGCATCGTCGTCGAAGGCGACAAGAGCGACATGCCGGACCCGGCCTGCCAGGTCGGCGAGCGTTTTGTCGGCATCGAACTGCCGCTGCGCTGCCGCGGCCCGCTGGAACTGGGCGCCAAGGCCTGCCGCCTGGACCGCGACGGCCTGGGCCAGGTCGCGGCCAAGCTGGCCGGCGATCGCCTCAGCGAAAAACTCGATGAGAAGCTGGGCGATAAGGTCAGCCCGGAACTGAAAAACGCGCTCAAAGGGCTGTTCAAACGATGAGGGCCGAGCAGTTCGCACCGGCGGTACTGGACTGGTACGACCGCCATGGCCGCCATGACCTGCCCTGGCAGCAAGAGATCAACCCGTATCGGGTATGGGTCTCGGAAATCATGTTGCAGCAGACCCAGGTCAGCACCGTGCTCAACTACTTCGACCGGTTCATGGCCTCGCTGCCGACGGTCCAGGCCCTGGCCGCCGCGCCGGAAGACGAAGTGCTGCACCTGTGGACCGGCCTGGGTTACTACACCCGCGCGCGCAACCTGCAAAAGACCGCGAAGATCGTGGTCGCCGAGTATGGCGGCGAGTTTCCCCGCGACGTGGAAAAACTCACCGAACTGCCGGGCATCGGCCTGTCCACCGCCGGCGCCATCGCCAGCATCAGCATGGGCCTGCGCGCGCCGATCCTCGACGGTAACGTCAAGCGGGTGCTGGCGCGCTTTACCGCGCAGGAGGGCTACCCGGGCGAACCCAGGGTGGCCAAGCAGCTGTGGGCCGCGGCCGAGCGCTTCACCCCCCAGACCCGGGTGAACCATTACACCCAGGCGATGATGGACCTGGGTGCCACCCTCTGTACCCGGAGCAAACCCAGCTGCCTGCTGTGCCCCCTGGAAAGAGGCTGCGAAGCGCACATGCTGGGCCTGGAAACCCGCTACCCGATTCCCAAGCCACGCAAGACGGTCCCGCAGAAACGCACGCTGATGCCGATGCTGGCCAACCACGAAGGCGCCATCCTGCTGTACCGCCGGCCCTCCAGCGGCCTGTGGGGCGGTTTGTGGAGCCTGCCGGAGCTGGACGACCTGGCGGACCTGGAACACCTGGCTTCGCAGCACTCGCTGGAGCTGGGCAAGCAACAGGAAATGCCCGGGCTGGTGCACACCTTCAGTCACTTCCAGCTGGCCATCGAGCCCTGGCTGGTGCAGGTCCAGGCATCCACCCATCACGTGGCCGAGGCCGACTGGCTCTGGTATAACCTCGCCACCCCGCCGCGCCTGGGCCTTGCCGCCCCGGTGAAAAAGCTGCTCAAACGCGCGGCCGACGTATTGAACGCAGGAGAGTTGCAATGACCCGCACCGTAATGTGCCGCAAGTACAAAGAACAATTGCCGGGCCTGGAGCGTCCTCCGTACCCGGGTGCCAAGGGCCAGGAGATTTTCGAGCACGTGTCGGCCAAGGCCTGGGCCGACTGGCAGAAACACCAGACCCTGCTGATCAACGAAAAACGCCTGAACATGATGAACGCCGAAGACCGCAAATACCTGCAGGGCGAGATGGACAAGTTCTTCTCCGGCGAGGAATACGCCAAGGCCGACGGCTACGTGCCGCCGTCCGAGTAATTGCACTCAAATCGGGGCGGGAACGTAAGCGGCGGTAATAATTAAACTTTTTTTCAAAACTTGCTTGACGCCCCCCCGAAAAACCCGTTTAATGCGCCCCGTTGCCCAGATAGCTCAGTCGGTAGAGCAGGGGATTGAAAATCCCCGTGTCGGCGGTTCGATTCCGTCTCTGGGCACCACTAATACCGAAACCCCTGAATCGCAAGATTCAGGGGTTTTTTATTGCCTGCGATTTGATGCGCCTGTTTTCAGCATTGCAGCCTTCACTCAATAACCTTCATTCCAATGCAGGTTGAGGTCGCGAATGCCCGCCACTTTCATATCCACCGCGCTGCGCTCGGTACGCCCGCCACGGGTGGCGACAACCTGGTACTTGCCGGCCGGCAGTTGCACAAAAACGATGGGGCCCACCTGATTCAGGGTCAGGACCGGCTGCCCTTGCGGATTCTGGATCGCCAGGTCGACATCCGAGGTGTATTTGTTTTCCGGGCCGACGGAAAAGGTCATGTGCAGGTTGTACCCCTTGGTCTGCAAGAGCGTCCGCGATTCGTCCAGACCGATACCGCCGGACAGATAGGTAATGCCGTTCTGCTGTTGAGGTTCCAACTGCACGCCCGCCGGGTCGATGGGTTCGTTGCTGGGGGTGGCGGACTGTACGCTGAACGGCGCGAGTGACAGGAACGCCGCGAGAACGCCTGTTACGACACACAAGTAAAAGGACTTCATGATGAGCACTCCCGGGTTCGTCTCGAACCACTGAATGGGAAACGCCACCGCCAAGAGCCCAGCCCCAGAACGGCAGCGTCCGGGTCTCCCCTTTTCATCTTGAATAGCCCAGCTACGCCTCAGGCAAACGATGCTCGAATGAACAGCCCGTAAGCGTCATGCATCCGTGATCGCCCCCAGGCCCTGATATTCAGTGTACGCCCCGATGCCAGGCCGTTTAGATCGATTCGGTGTGATGCTTTTAACCAAAAGTACCTAGCAACGCGCCTGTCCCGACGGTTGCCACGGCGCGGACAAGGCGGTTATTAATGCTTGCACTTAAAAAGAGCCGACACGCCTTTTCGCCCGCAAAGGAATACGCGCCGATGACCGTGCAATCCCCATCCTCGCCCCTGCACCCGGCCAGCACCGTGACCAGCAGCCCCGGCACAGCCTTCCGCGAACCCGCCGCCGATGGCTTTATCCTGGGTGGTTTCACCTGGCGCCATGCCGAACCGGACCCCGCACGCCCAGTAGTGATCATCAATGCCGCCACCTCCGTGCGTTGCCGGCACTATTCACGGTTCGCCGATTACCTGTTCAGCCATGGCCTCGACGTCATCACCTACGACTACCGCGGCATCGGCGAGTCGCGGCCGGCCTCGATGCGCAAGCTGAAGGCGTCCTGGTCGGACTGGGGCAGCCTGGACTTCGAAGCCATGCTGCAACGCGCCCAGCGGGAATGCCCCGGCCAGCCCATCGACGTGGTCGGGCACAGCTTCGGCGGCTGCGCGGCGGGGCTGGGCGCATCCGGGCAGTTGATCCGCCGCGTGGTGACCGTAGGCGCGCAGTTCGCCTACTGGCGCGACTACGCCCCGGCGAGCCGCTGGCGCATGCTGGGCAAATGGCATGTCGTGATGCCGCTGCTGACGGCGATTTACGGCTACTTCCCCGGCAAGCGCCTGGGCTGGCTGGAGGACACCCCCGCCGGCGTGGTGCGCGACTGGGCCACGCCCACCGCGCACTATCAACGGCGGCCCAGCGGGCGCCACCTGGCGCGCCGGGATCCGGCGCTGCCCTTCGCCCGGGTCAAGGCGCAACTGCTGGCCATCAGCATCAGCGACGACCCTTACGGCACCGTGCCGGCCATCGAGCGCCTGCTGGGCTACTTCACCGCCAGCCAGCGCAGCCATTGGCGCATCGAACCCGAGGACATCGGCGAGCGGGAAGTCGGGCACTTCGCGTTTTTCCGCAGCCATTACCAGGACCGCCTGTGGCCGATCGCCCTGGCCTGGCTGCAACACGCCGCGTTGCCCAGCGACACCCCGGGACGCCTGATCAGCGGTAGCCGTTGAGCGTGCCAGGCAGCGCATTTACTGGCATCCTCTGCCGCCTGAAAGCCAGGCCGGACACTGTATCCATCCCTGGCCCCCTCTTTGCGCAAAAGGTACGACGCCCATGGCATCTGCGAACAAGCAACACAAAAGAGCCCAGCGGGCGAAAACCAAGGCCAAGCAGAACCGCACCCAGCGCAACGCTGCGCCGGTGGAGCTGGACCCGAACGACGACCGCATCGACTTCGAATCAGTGGACCTGACCGAGCTGTTCAAGAAGATGATCGACGCCGAGAAGACCAGCCAGCAGGCGATGTGCGCGGCGTTCCTGGAAGACCCGCTGCTGGAGATCGTCTACGAGCAGGAAGGCGAGGAAGGCGCCATGGACTTCATCCTCGCCGCCCTGATCGAGTACCGCCAGTGGTCCACCGAGAGCGACGAGGCCGGCGCCCTGGCCTGGATCGAAAGCCCGGAGTTCCAGGCCGCCTACCTGGCCGCCTCGGAAGCCCTGATGCAGAAATAAGCCTCAACACAATCTGTAGCCGCTGGCGCGGCCTGCGGCTACAGCGCGTCATGCATGCCCCCTCACTGCTGCGTCGAATGTTCAATCGTCATCGCGGGCAAGCCTCGCTCCTACGGATCACCTTCATCTGTAGGAGCGAGGCTTGCCCGCGAAAGCGTCGGTACAGGCCATAAAAAAGGCCGCTGTCAGCACTGACAGCGGCCTTTTTCGTTACCGGGAAAAACTCAGGCGCGGCTCAATACACCGGCCGCCTGCTTCTCCAGCTTGCGCCGACGCGCAACCAGCAGGCCCGCCGCGATCACGACGATGCTCAGCAGGCCGGTGGCGACGATCTCCATACGGTGCCCTTCCTGGAACAGCATGATGGTCAGTACCCCGACGATGAACACGATCACCGCGTAGGTCAGGCCCGGGAACAGCCACATGCGGAAGGCGATCTTCTCGCCGGCCGCCGTGCGTTTCTGGCGCATGCGCAGCTGCGATACCGCGATCACCAGGTACACCAGCAAGGCAATGGCGCCGGAACTGGCCAACAGGAAATTGAACACCGCGGCGGGTGCCACGTAGTTGGCGAATACCGCGAGGAAGGCGGCTGCGGTGGACAGGATCACCGCCCAGTAAGGCGTGCCGCTAGTGTTGGTGCGCTTGGCCGCCGCCGGGGCGTCGCCGCGCTTGCCCAGGGAGAACAGCATGCGCGAGGCGGTGTAGAGCGCCGAGTTCAGGCAACTGGTCACCGCCACCAGCACCACCAGATCGACAATCAGCTTGGCGTTGGGGATGCCCATGCGATCGAGCACGGTCTGGTAGGAACCGACCTGGGCCAGGCTCGGGTCATTCCATGGCACCAGGGCCACGACGATGAAGATCGATACCAGGTAGAACAGGCCGATCCGCCAGATCACCGAATTGGTGGCCTTGCTGATCTGCTGGCCCGGGTTCTTCGATTCGGCGGCGGCGATGGTGACGATCTCGGTGCCCATGAACGAGAACATGGTGGTCAGCATGGCGGCGAGTACCGCGCCCATGCCGTTGGGCAAAAAGCCCTGGGTATCGAACAGGTGCGAGACGCCGCTGACATTGCTGGTCGGCAGCAGGCCGAAGATCGCCAGCAGGCCGAGCACCACGAAGCCGATGATCGCCACGACCTTGATCAGGGCGAACCAGAACTCGAACTCACCGTAGTTCTTCACGCTGAACAGGTTGGTCGCGGTCAGCAGCAAGGTAATGACCAGGGTAAAGGCCCAGATCGCGATGTCGGGGAACCAGGCATGCAGGATGGTCGCGGCGGCGTTGGCCTCCAGCGGAATCACCAGCACCCAGAACCACCAGTACAGCCAGCCGATGGTGAAACCGGCCCAGTGGCCGATGGCGCGGTCGGCATACGTCGAGAAGGAACCCGTGTCCGGCGAGGCGACGGCCATTTCGGCCAGCATGCGCATCACCAGCACCACCAGGGTGCCCGCGGCCGCATAGGCCAGCAGCACGGCAGGGCCGGCTTCGGCGATGGCGTGGCCGGAACCGACGAACAGCCCGGCGCCGATTACCCCGGCGATCGACAGCATGGTGACATGCCGCGGTTTGAGCCCCTGTTCGAGGTCATTGGAGGTCTGCGTACTGCTCATTGAAACTACCTTTGCGAAGAAAGCGAAAGCGTCCACCCGGCCTGGATATTCTTTCTCGTAAAAAGAATCCAACAGGGCGTTCTTTATTTCTTACGCAAGATTTGCGCCAAAATGTTACAGGCTCCCAGCCGGCGCGGCCTGCGAAGGCGACCGACGGATGAGCGCAAGTCCTTGAGATTAATGGCCTTGCGCCAGAACGTTACCGCACCACCCATTTGCAGAACGAAGCAGCGCACCAGAAACACACACAAAAAGTGTGCGACGCACAAATAGAGGGCGGATACGCAACCTTTGGCCGTTTTACCCTTCCAACACCTGGCCAAAGCTGGCACCATCGCGCCTTTTTTTACGCGACACCCGCTGGGAACAGGGTTCAAACGGGCGTTCGGTTGTTGACGGGGCGACAGTCTGCTGTGCCGATGCGACAACCTGTCACACGCCGTCTGCTTACACCCTGAAGCGCTGTTGGCTGTCATTCGAACGCTATGCTAGGTTGGCGCCTCGCCAGAAAAGCCGCTACCAGCAGGAGCGCAATGAACTCATGAGGACCGCACATGGCTGAGGCCACGCCCGCGCTTGAAATCCGCAACTTGCACAAACGGTACGGCTCGCTGGAGGTACTCAAGGGTGTCTCGCTGACCGCACGCGACGGCGATGTGATCTCGATCCTGGGTTCCTCCGGTTCCGGCAAGTCCACCTTCCTGCGTTGCATCAACCTCCTGGAAAACCCACACCAGGGCCAGATCCTGGTGGCCGGTGAAGAACTCAAGCTCAAGGCCGCCAAGAACGGCGAACTGGTTGCCGCCGACGGCAAGCAGATCAACCGCCTGCGCAGCGAAATCGGCTTCGTGTTCCAGAACTTCAACCTCTGGCCGCACATGAGCGTGCTCGACAACATCATCGAGGCGCCGCGTCGGGTGCTCGGCCAGAGCAAGGCCGAAGCCATCGAAGTGGCCGAAGCGCTGCTGGCCAAGGTCGGCATCGCCGACAAGCGCCACGCCTACCCGGCCCAGCTCTCCGGCGGCCAGCAGCAACGCGCCGCCATCGCCCGCACCCTGGCGATGCAGCCCAAAGTCATCCTGTTCGACGAGCCGACCTCGGCACTGGACCCGGAAATGGTCCAGGAAGTGCTCAACGTGATCCGCGCCCTGGCCGAAGAAGGCCGGACCATGCTGCTGGTCACCCACGAAATGGGCTTTGCCCGTCAGGTCTCCAGTGAAGTGGTGTTCCTGCACCAGGGCCTGGTGGAAGAGCAAGGATCGCCACAGCAGGTGTTCGAGAACCCGCTTTCGGCACGCTGCAAACAATTCATGTCCAGCAACCGCTAACGGAGCAACACGCATGCAGAGCTATAAGAAATTCCTCCTGGCCGCTGCCGCCACTCTGGTGTTCTCGGCCAATGCGATGGCCGCCGACAAACTGAAGATGGGCATCGAAGCGGCCTACCCGCCGTTCAACAACAAGGATGCCAGCGGCCAGGTCGTCGGTTTCGACAAAGACGTCGGCGATGCCCTGTGCGCCAAGATGAAAGTCGAGTGCGAAGTGGTCACCTCCGACTGGGACGGCATCATCCCGGCCCTGAACGCCAAGAAGTTCGACTTCCTGATCTCCTCGATGTCGATCACCGACGAGCGCAAGCAGGCGGTGGACTTCACCGACCCGTACTACTCCAACAAGCTGCAGTTCATCGCGCCTAAAGACAAGACCGACTTCAAGACCGACAAAGCCTCCCTCAAGGGCAAGATCATCGGTGCGCAGCGCGCCACCCTGGCCGGCACCTGGCTGGAAGACAACCTGGGCGACGACATCACCATCAAGCTCTACGACACCCAGGAAAACGCCTTCCTCGACCTGACGTCCGGCCGCCTGGACGCGATCCTGGCCGACAAGTACGTCAACTACGAGTGGCTCAAAAGCGAAGCGGGCAAGCCTTACGAGTTCAAGGGCGACCCGGTTGAAGAAAGCGACAAGATCGGCATCGCCGTGCGCAAGAACGATCCGATCCGCGAGAAGCTCAACGCCGCCCTGAAGGAAATCGTGGCCGACGGCACCTACAAGAAGATCAACGACAAGTACTTCCCGTTCAGCATCTACTGATACTGACTGGCCTGCCCGGCGCCCTTCCCCGAGGGTGCCGGTCCTTAGCAAAGCCTGCCGCGACTTGAATAACCATCCATGAATATCGATCTCTACGGATTCGGCCCGGCGCTCGCCGCTGGCGCGCTGATGACCGTCAAGCTGGCTCTTTCGGCGCTGTGCCTGGGGCTGGTGCTCGGCCTGCTCGGCGCCTTGGCCAAGACTTCCCCGTACAAGCCGCTGCAATGGCTTGGCGGCACCTATTCGACCCTGGTGCGCGGCGTTCCCGAACTGCTCTGGGTGCTGCTGATCTACTTCGGCACCGTCAACCTGATGCGCGCCCTGGGTGAGTTCTTCGGCAACCCGGAGCTGGAACTCAACGCCTTCGCCGCCGGGGTCATCGCCCTCGGCCTGTGCTTCGGCGCCTACGCCACCGAAGTGTTCCGTGGCGCGATCCTCGCCATCCCCAAGGGCCATCGTGAGGCCGGCGTGGCCCTGGGCCTGTCGAAATGGCGGATCTTCACCAGGCTGATCATGCCGCAGATGTGGCGCATCGCCCTGCCGGGCCTGGGCAACCTGTTCATGATCCTGATGAAGGACACCGCGCTGGTGTCGGTGATCGGCCTGGAAGAAATCATGCGTCACTCGCAGATCGCCGTGACCGTGTCCAAGCAACCTTTCACCTTCTATATGGTGGCGGCCTTCATGTACCTGGGCCTGACCGTGCTGGCCATGACCGGCATGCATTTCCTGGAAAAACGCGCCGCTCGCGGCTTCGCGAGGAGCGCCCAATGAACTGGGAAGTGATCATCAAGTGGCTGCCCAAGCTGGCCCAGGGCGCCACGCTGACCCTGGAACTGGTGGCCATCGCGGTCATCGCCGGCCTGCTGCTGGCCATTCCGCTGGGCATCGCCCGCTCGTCGCGCCTGTGGTACGTGCGCGCCCTGCCCTATGCCTACATTTTCTTCTTCCGCGGCACGCCGCTGCTGGTGCAGCTGTTCCTGGTCTACTACGGCCTGGCGCAGTTCGACGCAGTGCGTAACAGCGCGATGTGGCCGTACCTGCGCGATCCGTTCTGGTGCGCCACCGCCACCATGACCCTGCACACCGCGGCCTATATCGCCGAGATCCTGCGCGGGGCAATCCAGGCCATCCCGCCGGGCGAGATCGAAGCGGCGCGGGCCCTGGGTATGTCCAAGCCCAAGGCGCTGTTCTACATCATCCTGCCCCGGGCCGCGCGCATCGGCCTGCCGGCCTACAGCAACGAAGTGATCCTGATGCTCAAGGCCAGCGCCCTGGCCAGCACCGTGACCCTGCTGGAACTGACCGGCATGGCCCGCACCATCATTGCCCGCACCTACCTGCCGGTGGAGATTTTCTTCGCCGCCGGGGTGTTCTACCTGCTGATGTCCTATGTTTTGGTGCAAGGCTTCAAGCTGCTGGAACGCTGGCTGCGCGTCGAGCAATGCCAAGGCCGCTGAACTGCTTCTGTAGGAGCGAGGCTTGCCCGCGATAAACGATAACGCGGTGTACCAGATAACCCGCGACGCTCTCATCGCGGGCAAGCCTCGCTCCTACGGCCCCTATCCTGAGCAGCCCAGCATGCCCTCCATCCTCCAAGGCCCCGAACTCCTCAGCCGCTTCCAGGCCCTGGACCGCTTCCTGCTGGACCATCAACCGCTCTGGCGCCCACGCCCCTTCACCGAGCCTCAACTGCCCTGGGAAGCCCGACACCGCGAACTCGCCCAATGGCTGCGCCAGCGCAGCCTGGACGATGCCGAGGCCAGCCATAACCACCCAGAACGGCTCGATGCTCCCGCGCCCTTCCCCGATCTGGCGCGGACCGCCGCCGCGCTCGGTGCCGTGGCCGAGCTGCCGATGCACGAGGTACCAGCCGCCCGCCAGCGCCTCAATGTCGATGTGCCCGGGCGCAAATGGCAGCAGATCGAAGCCTTCGCCGCCTGCCTGGAGTTCACCCGGGCACCCGGCCACTGGCTGGACTGGTGTTCGGGCAAGGGCCACCTCGGCCGTCGCCTGCTGCAACCCGGGCAACGGCTGACCTGCCTGGAATACGACCCGGCGCTGGTCGCCAGCGGCCGGCAACTGAGCGAACACCATCAGCTACCGGTCAGCCACCTGCAGCAGGACGTACTCGCCGCCGACGCCGCTGCCCGCCTGAGCGCCGAACACACCCCGGTGGCCCTGCACGCCTGTGGCGACCTGCATGTACGCCTGATGCAACTGGCCAGCGAACGCGGCTGCCGCCAGCTGGCTATCGCGCCCTGCTGCTACAACCGCATCAGCCACGCCGAGTACCAGCCGCTCTCCGGCCCGGCCAAAGGCTCGGCGCTGCAACTGTCCCTCGACGACCTGGGCCTGCCCCTGAACGAGACCGTCACCGCCGGCGCCCGGGTGCGCCGCCAACGCGACAGCTCCATGGCCCGCCGCCTGGCCTTCGACCTGCTGCAACGGCGGCTGCGCGGGGTCGACGAATACCTGCCCACCCCGTCGCTGCCCGCCAGCTGGCTGGACAAACCCTTCGCCGACTACTGCCGCGACCTGGCGGCCCTCAAGGACTTACCCACAGTCGGTTCGCAGGACTGGCCGGCGCTGGAAGCCGCCGGCTGGCAGCGCCTGGCCCACGTCCGCAACCTGGAGCTGCTGCGCGGCCTGTTTCGCCGGCCCTTGGAGCTGTGGCTGGTGCTTGATCGCGGGCTGTTTTTGCAGGAACAGGGTTACCGCGTGCAACTGGGCCTGTTCTGCCCGGCACCGCTCACCCCACGCAACCTGATGCTGCTGGCGGAACGTGGATAAGCTGGATCCATCATCCCATCCAGCCTGTGGATAACTCTGTTGATGAAATCCCGCCAAAGCCGCTGAAAGCGCCTGCTACAGCCTCAATACAGAGCTGGTCATTTTTTGTTCACAAAAATAAATCAGCGAAAAAACAGCCAGTTGCGGCGAGTTGAGAACGGATCCACAAAATCAGCGAAAACAGCCGCGCGACAGCCATCGATTGTGCATAAGCGTCAATGCCAAAGGACATAACAGCCGAAAACCGGCACCACAGGCGCGGCAAATTGCGCCGGTCGGCGACGCTTGTTATACAGACGCAGGCGCTCGCGGGCGCGTCCGATCCAGAACCTTTGTGATTGACGGGAAAAGACAGTGACGTTCATTTCTTATGCACAAAATTTCGAAGACATCCGCCTGTGGCGCGCGCTCAAACACGTTGAAAACGGCTTCTACATCGACGTCGGCGCCAACCACCCCACCGCCGACTCGGTGACCCGCGCCTTCTACGATCGCGGCTGGCGCGGCATCAACGTCGAACCGGTGCCGAGCTATTACCACGCCCTGTGCCAGGAGCGGCCCAGGGACACCAACCTGCAATGCGCTGCGGGCGACAACGCCGAGGCCCTGACCTTCTACGGCATCGCCGACACCGGCCTGTCCACCCTCGACCCCGCCATCGCCCAGCAGCACAAGGACGCCGGCATGCAGGTGCAGACCCAGATCGTCAGCTCACGCACCCTGAGCGACATCTGCGAGGCCCACGTCGGCGGCCCCATCCACTTCCTCAAGATCGACGTCGAAGGCCACGAAGAAACCGTGCTGCGCAGCATGGACTTCAACCGCTGGCGGCCGTGGATCCTGCTGATCGAAACCCCATGGAACCGCGACCAGGCCTGGGAAACCCTGGTCACCGGCGCCGGCTACCACCCGGTGGTGTTCGACGGCATCAACACCTTCTACCTGGCCGAAGAACACCTGAACCTCAAGGGCGCCTTCGACATTCCGCCGTGCAACCTCGACGAATTCCAGTTCAACCCCGGCCACCGCTTCGTCGCCCCCGCCACCGACCTGGAACAGGCCCTGATCGCCGAACGCCAACGCGCCGACCGCGCCGAAGCTGCACTGCACGCCCTGCGCAACAGCCGCTCATGGCGCGCCCTCGAAAAACTCAAGAAAGTGCTGGTCCGCAGCTAGAGCCCGGCACAAAGCAAAAATAGTCAGATTTCAGGGGTTTACAGAACCCCGCCAATCGCTATAATCGTCGCCCACACGCCGGTATAGCTCAGTTGGTAGAGCAACTGACTTGTAATCAGTAGGTCCCGGGTTCGACTCCTGGTGCCGGCACCATACAAAACAAAGCCCTCGCAGAAATGCGAGGGCTTTGTTGTTTCTGGAACGTCCACTTTTTGTCCGCACACACTGAAACCCGTAGGAACAAGCCTCTCGCGATGAGGCCGTCAAACCCAACGACGATCTACTGACCAAGACAAAGGGCTGCCTTTCCAAGGCACCAAAAAACGAAGCAACCTCAACCAAACAGCATCCTTTGCCAATGATCCTCACTCACAATGGCAATCGAAGCTCCTGCCTCCCGCAACTCCACTGCCTTCATGATCTTCGTTCCATAAGTACTGTGGCGCCACTGCTCATTACCCACGCTACCGACCACCAGGTAATGCACCTTCTTACTCACACCGCCCCCAATCAAACCACCTCGTTCTTCGACCAGCGTCTGACAATCCTTACGCGGCCCAAAGGCCATGACACCCGTAAATACGAACATCCGGCCATCCCACACCAAATCAGGAGCCGGTAAATTGAAGGGAAGGCCCGTAGGAGCAACAGCACCGCCGACCTTCGCTCCCTCAATGCCCACTCCAGAAAAACCACGCAGGATGTTAAGCAGCTCCTGGGACTCATCCTTGTCTAGAGCATCGTCCTGAAGCATACACGCCAAACGCGAATACAGCAGATTGATCACCGGATCATTCAGATGCGCGAGATTGTTTTCCAACCATTGCTTTAGAAAAACCGCTTCTGTGATGCTCACAACACCGTCCGCCGTAATCCCTGCAGCCAACCCGACCAAAGCATCGGCGGCGCGTCGATCTATTCGGGCGCGGTTGAAGAATTTACTGCTCTCAAACTCGTGGTGTAAATCCATTACGGGTTTTCCTTGGGGTAGGTACTAGGTTGATACCGAAGCATTAGCGGGTAAATGTTGTGTTCAAAGCTAGCATCGCTGCGCGCAGACACCCCATTTTTATATGAAAAATAGATCCGCCCCCACTTTCCCTTCCCATTTCTAAAAGCGACTACCCTCTGAGTGCAGCAAAAAATAATTCTTCTAAACATTCACTCGGTGAAATATGGACATCAGCGAAAACGAATTTCGGGATTTCTTATTCAAGAATCACAATGAAAACTTCCCATCGATCATCATTGGACGGAGGGAACCAGTGAGTTGGCATGGTGATTCCTTCCCGCCAATTCATATTTTGCTGCAGCAAAGAGCCGAGAAAAAAATCAATGAAACATTAGATAATCTAGAGGATCTGACACTAACAGCAAAAGAATTAAGACTTACAAGGGAAGCTGATTCGACAACCCGCGCCGATCTAGTTGGAAATTCAGAAAGCGCAGGCTTGACAATAGTCGAGCTAAAAAAATCCAAACAAACTGAAAGACAAGCATTCTCCGAATTACTGGCTTACTCAAATCACTTCTGCACCGTTTTTCCGGGGCTAAAAGAAAGCTCGTTAACATCCATATTAGTTGCACCAATGGAAACGCGAACGATACGAGACGCATACGCCCAAGAGTTAGTTTCCAACAACAAATGCATCATATCCTTAATACCGAAATATGAGAATGAAACAGCTCAACTGTCTGTATATTATCCTGACCCGTCATACTACAAATGGTTCGAAAACAACCTTCTCGATGATCGATCCATCATCACTGTAGCGCTCGCATTTCAGGAGATAGAAGGCTGGATCGATCTAGAGACAGGCCAGGAAGGCATGCCTAAGCACAGCGCGAAGGCGCTGAACACGCTAACTAGCGCCATCTCAAATATGCTGGAGGCTTGTGGCTACCATAGTATGTGTTACTCGACCCAGCCTTGGGGTGAGATTGCTGCTGGTCTAAATCAACCATTCCCTAATGTCATATACGTCGCAGCAATAAATCCTTTCTCAAGTTTTAGAACTGAAATATCAGAAAATGGAATTTCTGGAAACTCTCTTGAAGGACGACTTGCAGAAATCCAAGCAATCCACGATCAATTATCCGAATCGGAAAGAGAGTTTTGGATAGAAACCATGGAAGGGAATTTCCATAATCGACTGATTAGATTAGTTCGCAACGAATTCAAAAAACTTCTAAAGAACAAAGAACAAGAAGAAATAAAATTTGAAATATCTCTTCCAGATTGGTACGGAATTAAAACAAGCGTGATTGAGTCCGTCACTGTCAACCATGGAGACTTATACTTGACTGGACTTCTAAGAGAGATCCATTCCGAATACATGGAGTACGTCTATAGACCAGATGTAGATTATGCAATCTATTATTCCGATGATATACCGAAGTATCTTTACAGGTCTCTCAGAAAATTTTTGCCTATCTGGGAGATTTTGAGCGGCCTTGGGGTTGGCGACAGCGACAGTGAGAACCAGGACGAATGACCTACATTGCACCCAATCGGTAGCGTAACAAGGTTCATCAAAGCTGCGTAAATGGAGTGGTCGAGTCGATGGTGTACGTAATAGGGAATCGCTCAAGCTATTGATTTTATTGTTCTGAGCAGCTTCCCTGTAATCAGTAGGTCCCGGGTTCGACTCCTGGTGCCGGCACCATACAAGGTTGCAGAGAAGGCTTTCAAAATCTCTGGAACCCCCGAAAAACCCGCCTTCTGGCGGGTTTTTTCGTTTTGGGGTTCTGCAAAAGTGTTGATCTTGTCGCTGAATCGACCTGTGCTGTGCTGTCAATAACGCGACTTTGGCAAAAGTTTTGCGCTAGTGTTTCCCTGCGGGCCAAGACGGTTTTCCCGTGCATTGCCTTTAAAAACAGGTGCGAACGCTTATGACGAATGCCACGCCATCCATCAAACTCAGCACGCTTCGGCAAATAGCCCCCTACCTGAGCATGCGTGGGGTGTCGCCGCTGGAGTTCTTTCGGCGTTACGGCATTTCCCCTCATGTTTTTCAAAACCCTGATGCCTGGGTACCGCGAGCGGCCTGTTTTCATATAGCCAACGAAATGGCAGCTATTGCACAGGACCCCTTCGGCGGTGCCTGTGTGGGGCATCTGATCGAAGTACGCTCGCTCGGTGCCTGGGGCGAGTTGATATTGGGCTCGACCAACCTCGCTCAGGCTTGCGCAACGGCGGCGATCTATACCGACTTGCTGCATCAAGGAGGAGAAGTAGAAATCGTCACCGAAGGCCGTACGACGAAACTGATCCACCAATTTACCGGACAGCACGGAGCTGATCCGAAGCAAGTCATTCTCGGCACGCTTGCGCTGCTTAGAAAAGTACCTCTCATGTCCGGTGAGCCTGGCGCCATACGCGTGCATCTGCAAAACCCGAGGGAAAGAGGCGATGAGGCGCTTGAAGAATACCTGGGGCCGAATCTTGAAATGAACGCGCAGTACAACATGATCGAATTCGACCGTGAGCTGCTCGACACGCCCCTGCAACCTGTTCGGGATGACGCCTGGAAAGTCACCGAAGCCTTGAGGTCGACAGCGCAAGCAGCAGGCGTGCTCATCGAGCGGATATCGGACCAGGATCAATCCAAACTTACCGCTATCTCAAGAAACATCGGACTGTCTTCTCGAACGCTGCAGCGCCGTCTCAAATATTGCGGTATCGACTTCGAAGATCTACGCGACGAGACGCGGCGCAGCGAGGCACTTCAACTAATTGCCAGCGGTAAATACACCGCAACCGAAATTGCCTACATGGTGGGTTACAGCGACCAAGCACACTTTACTCGAGCCTTCAAACGCTGGACCGGGAACTCGCCGTCGCGCTACCGCTCGGCCTTGAAACATGATTATTAAAATTCAAGACAGCGTCTTCGCCTGACCACTTGCTCCCTCTCCCACCCGCCCCTTCGGCCCACTTCGGGCTAAGCCTTCCAATAGCCTCGAACTACCGTGATCTGAGTAGCCATTTCTGTACGAGCACCGCCGGCAAGCTGATCGGTAGGTAATGGCTTGGCCTTTTGGCATCAAATGGCAAGTTTCTATCGAGGCGTTCTTATACAGTCGGAAAAGGTAATGCCACCCCCAGAAAGCGCTGCAGCGAGCAACTCATGCACAAGAACAGCCTAAAGCCGGGGAAGGAAATCACTTCTTATAAGATCAAGAGGTTTAAATGTCTTACTCATCCACGGCCTGCATCGTCGCCCTGACGCTGGCAACTTTTGCGAGTGCAAACGCGCAGTCATCCCCTGCCGCGGCGATGCTGGTGGGTGTCGATAACTTTGTCCGTGCCGAGTCCGACCTGTACATGGGCAAAACGGTGACGAGTGGAGGTTTTGGTCAGTTTGTTCATAACCGTGAACCGGTTCCTATCGACGCTCAGGATGTCGTCCGAATGAATCGGGACACCCTCTACTCATCAGCGGTGTTCGATCTCGATGCCGGTCCAGTCACGATCACTTTGCCTGAGGCCGGTGAGCGCTTCATGTCGATGCAAATGGTCAACGAAGATCACTACGTACCCGCCGTCATTTACGGTGCCGGTCGCCATACGCTGACGAAAGAGGATATTGGCACACGCTATGTTTTTGTCGCTGTGCGCATTTTCTTCGATCCCACGGATCGCGAAGATCTTGAGCAGGTGCATGAGCTGCAGGACGCAATCAAGGTCAGCCAGGCCAGGCCAGGGGAATTCGCAGTACCGAAGTGGGATCAGGCGAGCCAGAAAAAGATGCGGGATGCCCTGGCTGTCCTGGGTTCGACAATTGCCAACTACAACCAGTCCTTTGGCCCTAAAGGTAGCGTCGATCCGATCCAGCACTTGATCGGAACTGCGACGGGGTGGGGAGGAAATCCGAGCAAGGACGCCATCTACCTCGGCGGTGTGATGCCGCAGAACGATGGGAAAACCGTTTACCGTCTCAAAGTTGGACAGGTCCCGGTCAACAGCTTCTGGTCTGTGAGTGTTTACAACGCAGACGGATACTTTCAGAAGAACCCATATGACCTCTACTCGCTGAATAACCTCACTGCCAAGAAAAGCGATGATGGCTCGATTGTCATCCAGTTCGGTGGTTGTGACGCAAAGATCACTAATTGCCTGCCCGTTATGCCCGGTTGGAACTATACGGTCAGGCTTTATCAGCCGAGCAACGAAATACTGAATGGCCAATGGCGCTTTCCACAGCCGCAGCCCGTCGTTCTATAAATTCAATCATTCAAATAATGACTGGTTATTTAGATCAATTGGCTGACGCCTTAGTAGCGTTAGACGCAACGGTTACCAAGTTTGATATGGCTTATTAAGTCAGGGATGGCTCTGGACTACAGAGTTCACACCAAAGGAACTAAACAATGACAAACAAAGACCATTCAAATTCTTTCAGACACCCGCTGATGTTCATCATGGGTGCAGCCCTCGCATTGACGCTGGTGTTACCTGCACATGCAGCCCTTGACGATTCAAACGGCACTCCATCCGTGACGGTAGGCGGCGGAGTTGCCTTTGGCCCGTTGTACGAAGGCTCTTCACACTACGCCGCGTTCCCGTCGCTGAAACTGAAAGCGGTCTTGCCTACCGAAGACTGGGGCACCTTTACCGCGGCCTTCCCGGATGGGCTGCGTTGGGACTTGCCGGGGCTGGCTCCTTTCGGAGTGGCCCTGCTGATCGGTTATGACCAGGGGCGCAAGGAAAGAATTCATACCCTGGACGGCCGCGATGACTACTTGAAGGGAATGGGCAACCTGGACAGCACCGCCCTGGTCGGGGCGGAAGCGTACTGGATCCTGCCGGCCGGCCGCCTGTTCGTGCGCGGCCTGCAATCGAGCCAGAACCGTCATTACGGTGGCGAAAGCCTGGGGCGCACGGCGTACCTGGAAGCCGGGGTCGCCACGGCATACCCACTGTCTTCGACCTTGACCCTGGACTCGACGCTGTACGGCACCTGGAGCAATGAGAACGACATGATGGCGCGCTTCGGCGTCACGGCCCAGCAAGCCGCACGCACCCGGTTCGATGAATACCGCCCGGGTGGCGGGATGCGCGACGTGACCTTGAAGCTGGGCCTCACCTGGCAATGGCAGCCACAGCTGGCACTGGAAGGCGGCATCAAGACCTACGCCCTGGTCGCCGACGCCCGCGACAGCCCGCTGACGGGAGAGAAGGTCGGTGCCGGTGCCTATCTGAACGCTCTATACCGTTTTTGATAAACCGGTAATACCGGCGCCATCCGATACAGGGATAGATAAAGGAATGATCGATGAAAAAACTACCTAAGCAGTTGGGGATGACCGCGTCCCTGGCCGGCCTATTCGGGTCGGGACTGCTGCTCGCCGAAGATGCCGCCACCCAGGTCACGGACCCTCACTTCAAGCTGGCTCCAGGCTATCTGGACCCGGCTGACTTGCCAGTGCGCCTGGCGCTGCTCGGTGCACCGCCAAAACCAGACTCCGCGGCGCTTGCGCGGGATGAGGAAGCACGGCGTGCGGCGCTGGCGCTGCGTGGCACCGCTCGGGAGAAACTCGCGGCAACGGATGCGGCGCTGTCATTCCCTGGCCCGGCGAAAACATTCTCCTGCGCGCTGGGCACGCCGATCACCGAGAAAAGTACACCGCATCTTTACACCTTGATGCAGCGCACCCTGACCGATGCAGGCGGCTCCACCTACGCCGGGAAGAATGCCTACAACCGTACCCGTCCTTTCGTGGTGCATAACGAAAGCACGTGCCGCAAAGACATGGAGCCACTGCTGCGCACGGATGGTTCCTGGCCGTCCGGCCACTCTGCCGCGGGCTGGGCCTGGGGCCTGGTACTGGCTGAGATCAATCCGGCACGCGCCACCGAATTGATGACCCGTGGCCTGTCATACGGCCAGAGCCGGGTCATCTGCGATGCGCACTGGCAGAGCGACGTGGATGCAGGCCGCATCATGGGGGCCGCCACGGTGGCGAGCCTGCATGGCAATCCGGCGTTCCTGGCGGACCTGGCGGCCGCGAAGGAGGAGGTCAAGGCTGCGCAAAAGGCGGGCCTGAAGCCTACAGAGGACTGTGCGGCCGAGGGCGTGGCGCTCTCGCTGACCCAGCACTGATCGGAGAAACACCATGATGCACAGTGACAACCCACGCTCGCCGTTGCGGTGCAAGCACGCGGGCCTGGCGCTGCTGGTCAGCGCCTTGACGGCCGGATCCAGCCTGCCGATGGTGGCCATGGCGGCGGATGCTGATGGCTGGCAGTTCAACGGCGGGCCTTACCTGTGGGGCGCCGGGATCCGTGGGCACGTGGGCCACCGCAGCACCGGGACCCAGTTTATAAAATCCGACTTCTCCGACATCGCGCGTAGCGTCGATATGTCGGTGATGCTGATGGGCGAGGCGCGGCGCGGGCCCTACAGCGTACTCGCCGACCTGATGTACATCGACACCGACACCCGCAACCGTCTGCCAGCGGGCGCCCCGGCGTCCAAGCTTGAGGTGGAAAGCAAGACGGCCTCGGGATTCCTGGGGGGCGGATACCAGGTGTTGGGAGATGACGATCATCGGTTGGACGTCGCGGGCGGCGTGCGCGTCTGGTACAGCAGCACCACCATCACCCTGCATGGCGGGCCTGCTGGCGGCCTGTCCGGGTCCGACAAGGCCACCTGGGCCGACGCCATGGCGGGACTGCGCGGGCACTATGCCGTGAACGAGCGATTCTGGTTGTCATCCTGGGGCATGGCGGGCGCCGGCCAGTCGCGGGAAGACTGGGACCTGGCCGCGCTGGCGGGCTGGGAGTTCTTGCCGGGCTTTTCTGCGGTGGCCGGTTACCGGGCCATGGGGGTGAATTATCGCCATGACGGTTTTGTCTACGACATTGTCCAGAAGGGGCCACTGTTGGGGATCAGTGGGCGATTCTGAGGCTTTCATGTCATTACGTTTTTCTCTGGTACCCATACGCAGTATGTCAAAGGCCAACCTTCGGGTTGGCCTTTGTTGCTTTCAAAGATCAACTTTCTCGAACATCCCGTTCGATATTTTCTCATATTCACAGAAGCCAATTAGATCGATCATGCGCCACGACTCACGCAGATGCAGGTGGAACGGTGGGATGGATAACTAACCTGATTGCCTATTTAACAGGCCGTCAGTCAGCTCAAGACACACCTCAAGAGGAAGTACGCATGGCTAAGGTATTGGTTCTTTATCATTCGATGTACGGTCATATCGAAACAATGGCCCAGAGCGTGTCGGAAGGTGCCCGGAGCGTTCCCGGGGTTGAAGTCACCCTCAAACGCGTACCCGAGACCATGGACCCGGAAGCCTTCAAGGCTGCCCATGGGAAGGTGGATCAGAGCGCTGCGGTTGCCACGCCAGGTGAGCTGGGCGACTACGACGCAATCATCCTGGGTACTCCGACCCGCTTCGGCAATATGTCCGGCCAGATGCGCAACTTCCTCGACCAGACCGGCGGGCTGTGGGCCAAGGGCGGCCTGGTTGGCAAGCTCGCCAGTGTATTCACCTCGACAGGTACCGGCGGCGGCCAGGAGATGACCATTACCTCCACGTGGACCACCCTGGCTCACCACGGCATGATCATTGTGCCCATCGGTTACAGCTCGCCAGCCTTGTTCGATACATCCAGTGTCGGCGGTGGCACGCCTTATGGCGCATCCACCATTGCCGGTGGTGACGGCTCGCGCCAGCCTGATGCCCGGGAACTGGAGATCGCCCGTCATCAAGGCCAGTACGTGGCACAACTGGCGGTCAAACTGAGCAAGTAACAAATCGCCAGGTGAGCGCTGAAGCAGACACTGCATAAGCAGTGTCTGGATTCGACTCCCGGCGTGGCACTCTACAGAACAAAGCCCTCGCAACGATGCGAGGGCTTTGTTGTTTCTACCAGACGTACATTGTTCTAGCGGCTCTTGAGTTATCCACACCTGCCGCTCATACAAAACATAATCGTGGCTCCGTCGCACATCGGTCCGGCTATCCGGGAGCGGACAACTGATCTTGCAATACGAGTAAGCCGGCATCCATCTTGATCAACGTGCCCAAATGAGGCATCGCGCTCTATCGCCAAAGCTCAATTCAAAAGAGTTATAGAGGCCGCCAGTTTTAGCTACTCCCAAACTTGCTGATCATTGCTTTGGTGGCAGGCAGTCAGCCTGTAGAAAAACCATCGAATAAGTGAAATGCCTATCGAAAGACAGGGGCGGAGTACCGGGGGCGGTCCACTCCGCATAATTGCCTGTCATGGCGGTAGGGCTGTCCAGCTTACCCATCGCCATGCTCGCAATGGTACCGATCTGGGAGATAGGAATACTTCCATACCAATGGACATCTTTTTCGTTCTTGAACCAGTTGCCGTTCCAATTTGGCTCGCTTGTGGAATACCACGTGCTATCGGCTTTTAAGCAAACCGTCTGAACAGTCGCCGCAGCTCCGCCTGGAATGGTGAACGTCGACATCCGCCATAAGCCAACAGGCGAACTATCAGCGTGAGCTGCGCCAACAGCCCCAGCAGCAAGGCCGAGCGAAAGCACAAAGCGGATAAAGCTTCCCTTCATAAATTTTCTCCATGGAAACATGTTGCATTGAGTTGAACTGGATAGAATCCCAGTAAAAAAACTGTACATACATACAGTGTTTCGACGCAACCCCATGCCGATGAAATTTCTCCGGAAGGCCAATCATTTGTCACCTACAAGGCATGCACAAAAGCTCGACAGGCTTTAAGCACAAGGGCTGCCAGATTTCCTACGGGCAACAAACCGCTAATACCCACTTCACCAGGCCAATTCGAACAGAATGACTCACGCCCCTCAGATTGCCCTATGTGCCCGCAGCCCCCGGCCAGCAAGGCGTTGACAGGGTCGGTGCTATACTTTTTTAGCTAGCGATCAGCGTGCGGTGTTATCCAGAGCAACAGGAAAACGCTCTGGAATTTCAGATAACGACTGCAGAAAAAATGGGGGCCTCTGCGACGATGAAGTAGGAGGTGACTCATGAACCGGCATTTTTACATCAGCGATAATCTCGACGAGCTGGAAACCGTTGAAAGCGAGCTGGAAGCCAGCGGCATCAGTACCGAGCAGATACATGTGCTCAGCGACCGGGATGCGGATGTGGAACAGCATCACCTGCATGATGTGAACTCACTCATGAAGCAGGATGTCGTTCACTCCGGTGAGATTGGCGCGGTCATTGGCATACCGCTCGCGGCATTGGTACTGCTCGGTGCTTATCTGGCAGGTTGGACCGAGTCCGCGGCAGGCTGGGTGCCGTTCATCTTTCTGGCGATCGTGATCCTGGGCTTCTGTATCTGGGAAGGCGGCTTCTTCGGTATCCAGGTGCCCAATGCCCACTTCAGCAATTTGAAAAAGACGGTAAGGGACGGCGAGCACATTTTCTTCGTGGACGTCGAACCCGCTCAGGAGCCGATCCTGGATCAGGTCATCAGCCATCACCCGCAACTGCAGGTCGCCGGGACCGGCGCAGCAGCGCCTCACTGGGTAGTGGCCTGGCTGCAGAAATGGCATCAGTTCAAGCGCACGATATAGGACGCTGCGGCGCTTGAACGCCGGAGGCGGAAGCCGGTCATTGCCCGAGGAAAATTCCCCGGGTGGAAAACACGTAGTCCGCCTCGGCGGCCATCAGGCCAACCAGCACCAGCAGGCACAACGGCGGGACGAGGATCGCGTAGACCATCGCCAGGCGCTCCCAGGCCATGTGCATGAAGATGGAAACGATCAGGCCGGCCTTCAACAACATGAGGACCAGGATCAGCGACCACCTGAAGTAGCCCTGGAAGTGAAAGTAGTCGACCAGGTAGGACAGGGTACTGAGTACGAACAGCAGCCCCCAGATCTTCAGGTACAGGCTCAGTGGATGCTGTTGACCTTGTGCATGTGCCATCGCCGGTACTCCTCTGCGGGCTCACCATAAGTAGAAGAAAGCGAAGATAAATACCCACACCAGGTCCACGAAGTGCCAGTACAACCCGGCGATCTCGACGATCTGATAGTTGCCGGAGCGCTCGTAGTCTCCGCGCAACACCTTGAAGGCGACGATGCACAGGTAGATGACGCCGACCGATACATGCAACCCGTGGAAACCGGTAATCATGAAAAAGCTGGCGCCGAACTGCGCGGCGCCCATGGGGTTCGACCAGGGGCGCACGCCTTCGGCGATGAGCTTGCTCCACTCGAACGCCTGCATGCTGACGAAGGTCGCACCGAAGGCCGCGGTCGCCAGCATCAGGGCCGCGCATTTGCCGCGGACACGGCGATAGGCGAAGTTCACGGCCATGGCCATGGTGCCGCTGCTGCTGATCAGCACGAAGGTCATGATGGCGATCAGGATCAGGGGGATTTCAACGCCGCCGATGGTCAGGGCGAACACTTCGCTGGGGTTCGGCCAGGGGACGGTGGCACTGATGCGCACCGACATGTAGCCGGTCAGGAAGCAGGTGAAGATGAAGGTGTCGCTGAGCAGGAAGATCCACATCATCGCCTTGCCCCAGGGCACCCGCTTGAACACATCCTGATCCGAGGCCCAGTCGGTGGCGATGCTCTTCCACCCCGCTACCAGCGTATCGGGTGGGGGCGGGACGGGATCTTCCGGAGCTGTTGCTGAGGGCAATGCCATGGCTTCACCTCAGGCCGCAGAATGCGGCGATGGCTTGATAGGTTTCCGGCGTGCTGGTCAGCAGGACGAAGAGGACGATCCACAGCCCCAGCAGGTAGTGCCAATAGATCGCGCAGAGCTCCACGCTGGACGCCAGTCGCGACAGCGGAACCCGGCGCAGGAACCTGGCGCCGACTCTGCCCCACGCCACCAGGCCTCCCAGCAGGTGCAACCCGTGTACACCGGTCAGCAGATAGAAAAAGCTGTTGGCCGGATTGGCGGAGACAAAATAGCCCCAGTCGACGAACTGCTTCCAGACCCAGAGTTGCCCCCCGAGAAAGGCGATCGCGAAGACTCCGCCCAGGGCGAAGCCGAGGGTGGCCCCGTTCAATGCATCCCGCCGGGCGGCCAGCCGCGCCCACTGCAGGCTGATACTGCCCAGCACCAGCAGGAGCGTGTTCAGCCAGAGTTGCCGGGCACTGGCCAGCGGCGCCAGGGGCTCGGTCAGAGGCTGCCAGTCCGCCATTTGCGAACGCGCGATGAAGGCCAGCAGGAACAGCAGGAACAGCGAGGTCACCACCACCAGGAACATGCGCAGGCCCACTTTTGCGGCTTTCACCCTGTCCAGGCCTGCCGGTCCCCGAGAGTGGTCGGGGGGCTGGCTCCAACGGCCGCCGGCGCCGGCGCTTTCAGTATTTTTCAATAGCGGCCCGTTCATGGTCTTTCGCCCGCTATCCTGGCTTCTGCGCTGTTCTGCCTCATCTGCTCCAACTCCTGGGCAGAAACCGTCTGTGGCACGAAGTCCTGCTCTATCCCGGGCACGCTGTAGTCATAGGCCCAACGGTGCACCACCGGCAGCTCCGGCCCCCAGTTGCCATGTACGGGCGGAGTGTCCGGCGTCTGCCATTCCAGGCTGGCCGCCCCCCATGGGTTCGGGCCCGCCGGCTTGCCTTTGAAGGCGCTCCAGGCCAGGTTGAAGAGGAACAACAGCTGGCATACCCCGACCGTCAGCGCGACAACGGTGATGAACGCATTCAGCTGCTGCGCCGATTGCGGGATGAAGTCGTAGTTCTGCCAGGCGTAATAGCGCCGAGGCATGCCCAACAGCCCCAGGTAGTGCATGGGGAAGTAGATGCAGTAAGTACCCAGGAAAGTTATCCAGAAATGCAGCTTGCCCAGGGTGTCGTTCATCAGGCGCCCGGTGATCTTCGGAAACCAATGGTAGATGGCGCCAAATATCACCAGGATCGGCGCGACCCCCATGACCATATGGAAGTGAGCCACCACGAAGTAGGTGTCCGACAGCGGGATATCCACAATCACGTTGCCGAGAAACAACCCGGTGAGGCCACCGACCAGGAAGGTGACGATAAAGGCCAGGGCGAACAGCATCGGCACCGTCAGGTGGATGTCGCCATGCCACAGGGTCAGCACCCAGTTGTAGACTTTCAGCGCGGTCGGCACGGCGATGATCAAGGTGGTGGCGGCGAAAAAGAAGCCGAAGTACGGGTTCATCCCGCTGACGTACATGTGGTGCGCCCAGACCACGAAGCTCAGCACGCCGATGGCAATGATGGCCCACACCATCATGCGGTAACCGAAGATGTTCTTGCGCGCGTGGGTGCTGATCAGATCGGAGACCAGGCCGAACGCCGGCAGGGCGACGATGTAGACCTCCGGATGGCCGAAGAACCAGAACAGATGCTGGAACAGGATCGGGCTGCCACCCTGATGCGCGAGCTGCTGCCCCATGGAGATCACCGCCGGCATGAAGAAGCTTGTGCCCAGCAGCCTGTCGAACAGCATCATCACCGCGCTGACGAACAAGGCCGGAAAGGCCAGCAGGGCCAGGATCGAGGCCATGAAGATGCCCCAGACGGACAGCGGCATGCGAAACAGCGTCATGCCGCGAGTACGGGCCTGCAGCACCGTGGTCACATAGTTCAGCCCGCCCATGGTGGCGGCGACGATGAAGATCGCCAGCGATACCAGCATCAACACGATGCCCCATTCGGTCCCTGGGGTGCCCCGGGTGATAGATTGCGGCGGATAGAGTGTCCAGCCCGCCCCGGTGGGCCCGCCCGGGACGAAGAAGCTGGAAAGCAGCACCAGGACCGAGAGCAGGTAGAACCAGAAGCTCAGCATGTTGACGTAGGGGAAGACCATGTCCCGGGCGCCAATCATCAGCGGAATCAGATAGTTGCCGAAGCCGCCCAGGAACAGGGCCGTCAGCAGGTAGATGACCATGATCATGCCGTGCAGGGTCATCGCCTGGTAATAGGTGCTGGCGTCCATGAACTCGAGGCTGCCGGGAAAGCCGATCTGCATGCGCATCAGGCCGGACAGCACCAGGGCGACGAGCCCCACGGAGATCGCCGTCAAGGAATACTGGATGGCGATGACCTTGTGGTCCTGGCTCCAGATATAGCGCGTGAAGAAGCTCTTCGGTTCGTGCAGGACTTCTGTTTCTGCATGCTCGACATAAGCCATCAGGTCATCCTCCGGTAAGTTTCGGAGCATTTCCGGCTAGTTACGGCGACTTGCCCGATTCCACCTTGCCGGCATCCGCGTCGACAGCAGCTTTCGACTTGATGAAGGCGATCAGGGCGTCCAGTTCCTTGTCATTGGGGGTAAAGGTCGGCATCACCGCGGCGTAACCCTTGACGATCGCAGCGCCGGGTTGGCGCACGGAATCCTTCAGGTAGCCCTCATCGACCTTGATCTGAGAACCATCGGCCAGGGTTTGCGTCTTGCCGTACAAACCCTGCCAGCCCGGGCCGATACCCTGGCTGCCATCGACGCTGTGGCAGGCCAGGCAACCCAGCGATTCGGCCAGCCGCTGTCCCTGCGCCGCCAGCTCATTCTGTGCGTCTGCAGGGCCTTGTTCTTTCTGCCCCACGGCACTCAGCGACTTGATGAAAGCCACCACGGCGGCCAGTTCATCTTGACTGAAAGTATAGGCCACCATGACCGGCGGATAGCCCTGGACCAGCCTGGCCTGCGGCTCGAGAATCGACTCCTTGAGGTAGGCTTCGTCGACCTGGACGCGGGTGCCATCGGCCAACTGCTCCGAGCGGCCGTACAGGTCCTTCCAGCCCGGGCCCAGGCTGGTGCTGCCGTCCTGGCTATGGCAGGCGCGGCAGCCATGGCTTTCCACCAGTTGGCGGCCTTTTTCCAGCAGGCTGTCCCGGCTCGGCATGGCAACGCTGGTCAGGGTCTGGGCAAAGGTCGGCTGGCTGGCGAACCATTGGTCGAAAGCGCCCTGCTCCTCGACGACCAGATGGCCGCGCATGTTGTAGTGGCCCAGGCCACAGTACTCGGCGCACAGCACTTCAAACTTGCCGAGCCGGGTCGGGGTGAACCAGAAGTGGGACACCATGCCCGGCACCATATCCATCTTCGCGCGCATCTGCGGAATATAGAAATCGTGCAGTACATCCTTTGCCCGCAGCAGGACTTTTACCGGCCGATCGATGGGCAGGCGCACTTCATTGTTCATGATCAGTACATCGTCCTGCCCAGCAGGGTCATTGCGATCAAGACCGAAGGGGTTGCCGGGATCGATCCATTTGACATCCGCCTTGCCGAGTTTTCCGTCACGCCCGGGAAAGCGAAACGCCCACTGCCACTGCTGGGCAACCACTTCGAGCTGGGTAGCCTCTTGCGGCACCTGGACGAAATCGTTGTAGACCACAAGGCCAGGCGCGAGCATGCCGATGATGCCCAATGAAGTGAGGATGACCAGCCACCCTTCCAGCTTCCGGCTTTCCGGCTGGTAGTGCGCCCGGGCACCTTCGCGATGACGGAAGCGAATCACGGCGATGGCCATGAACAGCGTGATGGCGATGAAAAAGATTCCGGTGATGACCAGGGTGATCAGCAGCGTGGTGTCTATCGACCCCCAGTTGGAGGCAGCCGGCGTCATGTGCCAGGGAGCAAGCAGGTGAAACAGCACCGAAGCGACAACGACTAGAACCAGGATGATTGCTATCGCCATTTTCTCGTCTTCCTGTGCCGGTTGTTCTGTGGCCATGCAAACGCAACGTCGCCCAACCGCAGCGCCACACCGATGCCTAACCCTCCTCCCAAGCCTGCTGGAACATTGCCTCTATCCCCGGGGCAAATCTTCTGAAAAGTATAGTGCGCCTCGTCGGACGTGCGCCGCCGGGCCCCGACACGACACAAGGCCAGGAGGTTGTGGCATTACCACGTCCCTTTCCCCTGATGGCCATCCCCAACACCTGCCAACCATGCTCAAATAGCCCCCGCGTTTTCTGCCACCCGCCACACCCGATCCGGAGCCGAACATGAAAAACACCGCCGCCCTGACCTTGGCCCTGATGCTTAGCCTGCTGTCGCTCCACGCCCAGGCAGAAGCGGTGGGCGATGCCGAGGCCGGTGGCAAGCTGTTCAAGCGCATCTGCGGTGGCTGCCACAATATCGGGCCTTCGGTGCGCAGCTCTTTCGGGCCGCAGCTCAATGGCATTTTCGGGCGCACTGCAGGGAGCGTGGCGGACTATCACTACTCCGACGCGATGAAGTCCTCCGGCATCGTCTGGACCCGCGACAAGCTGGTGGCCTACCTGGAAGATCCAAAAAAAGTGGTGCCCGGTACGCGGATGATCTTCTGGGGGCTGAGCGATCAGGAGAAGATCGATAATCTGCTGGCTTATCTGCAGAGCTTTCAGGCGCAACAGCCCTGAGTGACCTGACAAATCAAAGCGGCCCCAAATCCTCAACGGGCGCTTCGCGCCCGATCGCAGCCTGGCGGCAGCGGCTACAGGGAGCCGCGGTGCTGGACGGGGCAACACCCACAAAAAAGCCCCGAACCAGTCGGGGCTTTTGCTATTGCCGGCCCAGTATCAGGCCGCGATCAGGCGTTTATCAGAACACGTTGATCGGGTAGTCGACGAACACACGCAGTTCGTTACCGCTGTCGTTGTAGCCACTGGATTTCTGCGATACACGCAGGATCGAGCTACGCACCTTGACGCTCAGGTCCTTGGCCGGGCCGCTCTGGACCACGTACTTGAACTGGTTGAAGATTTCGCGCTCGGTACCGCCGGTGGTGGTGGCGCCCTCACTGTTGGTGGCGGTGATGTTGTCACCACGCACATAGGCCAGGTTGTAGGTCAGGCCCGGTACGCCGAAGGCGCCGAAGTCCAGACCGTAGCCCAGCTGCCAGCTGCGCTCGTCTTCCGCGTTGAAGTCGGACCAGTAGGAGTTCGCCAGGTAGATGGTGTTGCCACCGTCGCCCACACGGTGCTGCTCTTTCTGGTAGCCGCCGTAGGCGTAGCCCAGGTTGCTGTCGCCGGTGCTGCGCTGGTGCGCCAGGGTGAAGGAGTGCGGGCCGGTGGCGTAGGTGGCTGCCAGGCTCCAGATCTTGTTGTCCTGGCCACCTGCTTCTTTGAACTCGGCGTAGGACTTGTCCAGCTTGGTGCGATAACCGTTGAAGTCGAAGGTCAGGGACTGATCTGTGGCCAGCGGGAACACGTAGTTCAGGTTCACGTACTGCTTCTTCAGCACGTCTTCGACGTCGGAAGCGTACAGCGAGCCCTTGAACTGTTCGGTGAACTGGTAGCTGCCGCCCAATACGTTGATCGACTTCAGGCCACCGCTGTCACGGCCTTCGGCGCTTTTACGCGACTCGGCGGTGAAACGACCGGCGTTCAGCTCCAGGCCCTTGATCTCTTTGGAGGTGATCAGGGTACCGGTGTAGCTTTCCGGCAGCAGACGACCATTGTCGTAGCTCAGTACCGGCAGGGCCGGCATCTGGTCACCGTAGGTCAGGACGGTGTTGGACAGGCGGAATTTGACCGCGGCGCCGGCCTTGGCCAGGTCTCCTGCCGGGCTCTTGTTGCCGCCTTCGCTTGGCTTGAAGAAGTCGATGCCCTGGCCGCCGCTGTGGCTGCCTTTATCCAGGCGCAGGCCGTACAGGCCGAAGGCATCGACGCCCACGCCGACGGTGCCTTGGGTGAAGCCCGACGAGAAGGTACCGATGGCCGCTTGACCCCACTCGCGCTGGTCATCGTTACCGTTCTTCTTGTCGCGATTGATGTAAGCGTTGCGCAGCAGAATTTTCAGGCTGCTGTCTTCGACAAAACCCTTGGACTCAGCCTGGTCGTTAGCCATAACTTGAGTACTGCTCAGAATCCCCAGTGCGATCAGACCGATCCGCTTGTTCAACATTTTATTTTCCTTATTACGGGTTGATGACGCGCTGTGGTGCTCCTTTGAAACGGCGCTTAAGCGCTCTTTTTTCAGGCCAGAACAAAAAGACCCACCCACGAAGAATCGCGGTGGGCCTTTTATTATTGGAAGGTCATGGCCGTTGGCCACAGGCGTTGGCGCGAATCCTATCCGCGCCCTGAACAGTGTGTCAATTTCAAGAATCGTCTGAAAATAGGCAAAAATCGTCTAAGAACTTAACGATCCTTGATGGCCAGTTGCACGGTATGGCTGTCGACGAACTGTTCGAAGTGCGTGACCTTGCCATCTTTCAACGTCCACAAATGGGCCACGCGGGCATTCAGCGGTTTGCCCGTGGCTTTATAGACGCCGCTGTAGTTGCCGTAGGCGAACACCTTGTCGCCCTGGGCCACATAGTTCTCGACAGTGAAGGCAAACCCCTCCCACTCGGTGGCCAGGCGCTTGAAGACATTCTCCACCACGGCATCGAAGCCGACGTAGGTGCCGGCGTAGGGAAAACCTGCCGCTTCGGTCCAGCGCGCATCCGCAGCCAGGGCGGCGGCGGTGTTTTTCGCGTTCTCCTGGGAGTTGGCGCCTTCGTAGGTGCTTTTGATCAGTGCCAGGTTATCCATGGGCGACTCCGCAAATTAAGTGGGGGTTCAAAGGGCGCAACCGTTCAGGCCACAGGCCTGCAGGCTAGGTGAAAGCTCGACCTCTGGCGAACCGAAGGCTTCGCTCAGCCAGGCGGCGAACGCTTGCGGCTTGCCCAGCCAGGGGCTGATATCGAGCAGCCTGAACTGACCGTCCTGCTCCAGCACCAGGGTCGGAAAACCCTGGCCACCGACCCGGGTCAACAAGGCGCGGCTGGCCTTGATGTGCTCGTTCAGGCTGTTCGCCGCGGCGTACTCGAAGGCTTCCTCGAACTCGCCGCGCTCAAAGCCCAGGCCTTCGGCGAGTTCCAACAGAACATCGACATCGGCGATGCGGCGCCCTTCGACGTAGTGGGCCGTCTGCAAGCGCCCGAGCAACTCCAGGCCGCGCCCGGCGAGCGCCTGCGCCGCCAGTACCGCGGCAATCGGCGGGGCCGAATCGAACAGCGCCGAATAGTCGCGCAGCAAACCTTCGAAGTAAGCCTCGCCGAACGGCTGCCCGGTGTATTCGGCAATGCGCCGGTCATGGGGCATGACGTAGTCGCGCAGTTGCGGCGAAACCTGCTGGCAGTTGCGCCCGGTCATCATGCCGCCGCCATGGGCCACCACCGGCAGCACTGCCTGGGCCGCCTGCACCAGCGGTTTGGCGCCGTAGCACCAGCCGCACAAAGGATCGTAGATGTAATGAAGGGTCGCTGCCGACATGCAAGGCTCCGGGACAAAGGCCGATAAATTCGATGGCGGCAGACTATGCCTGTGGCCCACGGCGAAAAACGCTGGAATGGCTTTTAGTCTGTTTCGGGAATCGGTCGAATCGGCCGTGTATCCACTGCATTTCAATCAAGACACAAATTGAAACAATCCGCCCAGGGAACTTTTCAAGAATAATTAACGAAAGTAAATAGCAAGCATTACCATTCGAGCCGACTGTTTCTTTCCCCTTCTGGATGCGTTTTTCCATGCCTGCCCCCTTCCGCCTGACTCCCCTCACCCTTGGCTTTTGCGCCTCGCTGACGGCCGGTTTCACCTGCGCCGCCCCGACCACCCTGCCGGCTACCGCCATCAGCGCGGAAGTCGATGCCGACGACCCACGGGTCAAGGAAGTCAGCACCGCGACCCGCACCGCCACGCCAGTGCGCTACGTGCCGCAAGCCATCGACTCGGTGAAGACCAGCAACCTGCTGGACTACGGCATCAACGACCTGGGCACGGCCTTGAGCGGCATTCCCAACGTCAGCAGCGGCGCCGACACCCGCTTCGACAGCCTGCGTATTCGCGGTTTCGACGCCAGCAACGACTTCTACCTCGACGGCGTCCGTGACGACAGCCAGTACGTGCGTGACCTGCACAACATCGAGCGCATCGAGGTGCTCAAGGGCCCGGCGGCGGTGCTTTACGGCCGTGGCAGCCAGGGCGGGATCGTCAACCGGGTGAGCAAGCTGCCGCAGTTCGGCCGCCACTCCAGCGTCGAAGTCAAAGGCGGCAGCGAAGACCTGCGCAGCCTGTATGCCGACCTCAGCGCCGACCCCAGCGAGAACATCAGCCTGCGCCTGAACATGGGCAACCAGGACAACAACAGCTTCCGCGACGGCGTCAGTGGCAGTCGCCAGCTGTTCGCGCCGTCCATGAGCTGGCAGCTGACGCCGGACCTGAACTGGCTGGTGCAGTACGAGTACAGCCGCTACAACCGCACGCCGGACCGCGGCATCCCGGGGATCGACGGGCGCCCGGCGGACGTGAGTCGCGACACCACGTACGGCGACCCGCGCGACTACATCGACGACAAGTCCCAGTCGCTGCGCTCCAAGCTCAGCTACGAGCTGAACGACAACTGGCAACTGCGCCATACCCTGAGCCTGTTCAAGCTCAACAGCGATTTCGACAACACCTACCAGACCGGCTACGACAGCCGCACCAAGCGGGTGAACCGCCAGCGCTGGCAGCAGGACCTGAACACCCGCAACCTCTACAACAACCTCGAAGTCGAAGGCACCTTCGATACCTTCGGCCTCGAGCACCGGGTGCTGACGGGTGTCGAGCTGGGCAGCCAGCGACGCGATCCGAAGCTCTATACCGCAGCGGCGGTCAGCGCCGGTGGCCAGGCCGTGCCGTCCCTGGACCCGTTCAACCCGGATAAAAACATGCGGCATACCGGGAAAATGGTGGCGTCCAGCTACAACCACAGCGAGGTGGAAAGCCGCGCCGTGTATGTCCAGGACCAGTTGCGCCTGAACGATCAGTGGCAAGTGCTCGCGGGCCTGCGCTACGACAACTTCAACGTCGAGACCCACAACAAACTGCTGGATATCAAGGACGACCGCGACAGCCACAGCACCAGCCCGCGCCTGGGCGTGGTCTGGACCCCGCTGGAGAACCACTCCTTCTACGCCTCCTGGAGCAAGAGCTTCTCGCCGGTCGGCGGTGGCCTGATCGGCATCACCCCCAATGCCAACGGCAACAGCAACGACCTGAGCCCCGAGCGCACCCGGCAGAAGGAAATCGGGGTCAAGAGCGACTGGCTCGACGACCGCTTCAGCACCACGCTCGCGGTCTATGAGCTGGAACTCTACAACCGTCGCAGCCGCAGCGTGGAAGACCCGAACGTGATCCTGCTGACCGGCCTGCAGCGCTCCCGCGGCGTGGAACTGACCGCCGCCGGCAAGATCGTCGGCAACTGGTCGATCCGCGGCGGCATCGGCCTGCAGGACGCGACGGTGGTCAAGAGCAACAACGGTGACGAGGGCAACCGGGTGAACAACGTGGCCAAGCGCAATGGCAGCCTGTTCGTGACCTGGAAGCCGGAAATGGGCTGGTACGCCGAGACCGGCCTGACCCTGGTGGGCGATCGTTATGCCGATAACGCCAACACCGTGATGCTTCCGGGTTATGGCCGCTGGGACGCCCTGGCCGGCTTCCGGCAGAAGGACTGGGACCTGCGGGCCGCGCTGAACAACATCAGCGACCGCACGTATTACTCCTCGGCCACCAGCGCCGGGCAGATCCAGTTCGGCGATCCACGCAGCCTGGTGGTAACCGGTACCTACAGCTTCTAAGCGAACAAACGCCCCGCCGTCCCGTAGGAGCGAAGCTTGCTCGCGAAAAACGATAACGCGGTACCCCAGGCAAACCGCGCGTGCCCTTCGCGGGCAAGCTTCGCTCCTACGCAAAAAAACCAGCACCACCTTTTCCGTAGGAGCGAAGCTTGCTCGCGAAAAACGATAACGCGGTGCCCCAGGCAGACCGCGCGTGCCCTTCGCGGGCAAGCCTCGTTCCTACGGGAGAAGTCGCAGCGAATGGGTTGGCGCGGGCATTTTAAAAAGGCAAAAAAAAGCGCTGCCATCCGGGCAGCGCTTTTACCAATCCGTTGTCTGCTTATCCTTCCAGCACATCCCACAGCGCTTCGAGTTCGGCCTCGCTGAACAAACCAGCAGGGTAACGATCGAGGATCATCCGGCGTGGGTCGGTTTCCCGGACCTGTCGCGTTCCATTGCACTTCAACCATTGCGCCAGAACCTGAAGCGACTCGCTATTTATTGCGGAAGTCCGCTCGCTGACCCTATTCATTTCCAGCGTTCTCTCCCGGTTTGTAAGCGGCTAACTTATCCAAGGTTTATGACAGAACATCGCAGTTCCACCGGCCTCGGATTGACCTCGCGAGAGATACAAGAGCTATGCCAAGGTCCCGCAATTGCCAGCTTCCGGATCCAAAAAAACCCGCAGTCCATCAGGGCTGCGGGCTTGCCGGGCGACGCCGGATTGGATCCATGTAACCGCCCGTCAATCAGGCGTCACGGGCTGTTACAACAACACTCAAACCTTGTGCGGCGCCGGTTGCTGTTGGGTAAGGCAATGGATATTTCCGCCCCCCAGTAACAACTCGCGACCCGGCACCATCACCACTTCGTGTTGCGGGAACAGGTTCTGCAGGATTTCCTTGGCCTGGGCATCCAGCGGATCGTCGAAACTCGGAGCAATGATGCCGCCGTTGACGATCAGGAAGTTCACATAGGAACCGGCCAGGCGCACCGACGGATTACGCTCCTGGGTGCCATCCACCGGGTCGACGCCCGCGCACTCTTCTTCGGTGGCGTACAGCGGTCCGGGAATCGGCATCTTGTGCACCGTGAACGGGCGACCCTTGGCGTCGGTGCTGTCTTGCAGCACTTTCAGCGCCGCCTGGCAGCGCGGGTAGTTCGGGTCCTGCGGGTCGTCGGTCCAGGCCAGCAATACTTCGCCCGGACGCACGTAGCAGCAGAAGTTATCCACATGGCCATCGGTTTCGTCGTTGTACAGGCCATCCGGCAGCCAGATGACTTTATCCACAGCCAGGTTGGCGCTGAGCACCGCTTCGATCTCGGCACGGTTCATGTGCGGGTTGCGATTGCGGTTGAGCAGGCATTCTTCGGTGGTGATCACCGTGCCTTCGCCGTCGACGTGAATCGAGCCGCCTTCGAGCACGAAGCCCTCGGTACGGTAACGTGGACTGCGCTCGATCTCGAGGATCTTGCCGCCCACCTGCGAGTCACGGTTCCACGGCGAATACAGGCCGCCGTCGAAACCGCCCCAGGCGTTGAAATCCCAGTTCACGCCACGGACTTCGCCCTGGTCGTTGATGACGAAGGTCGGGCCGGTATCGCGGACCCAGGCGTCGTCGCTGGACATCTCCACCAGGCGGATATTCGGCACGTCCAGGCGGGCCCGGGCGTTTTCATACTGGCCCGCGGAGACCGCCACGGTCACCGGTTCGAAGCGGGCGATGGCCTTGGCCACCGCTACGTGCGCGGCTTGCGCCGGCTTGCCGCCCAGGCGCCAGTTGTCCGGGCGCTCGGGCCAGATCATCCAGGTCTGGGTCTGCGTCGCCCACTCGGCGGGCATGTAGAAGCCGTCGGCGCGAGGGGTGCTGTGCAAAGTGGTCATGGGTTCAGGACTCCAGGGAACCGTCGAGGGTTTTGATCGCGCTGTACAGGTTCGGCCGACGGTCGCGGAACGAACCCCAGGCGCTGCGAATGTGTTCCAGCTCGTCGAGGTCGAAACTGTGGACAAGAATACCTTCTTCAGTCTCGTTCAGTTCTTCAACCTTCTCGCCGAACTGGTTGGCGATGAACGACGAGCCGTAGAAGGTGATGTCGTAGCCGTCCTGCTCTTCGTTGCCGATGCGGTTGCTGGCGATCAGCGGCATCAGGTTGGCGCCGGCGTGGCCTTGTTGCACCCGCTGCCAGTGGTCGCGGGACGAGATGCTCGTGTCGTGGGGCTCGCTGCCGATGGCGGTCGGGTAAAACAGAATCTGTGCGCCTTGCAGCGCCATGCTGCGGGCGCACTCGGGGAACCACTGGTCCCAGCAGATGCCCACGCCGATTTTCGCGTAGCGGGTGTTCCACACCTTGAAGCCGGTGTCGCCCGGATTGAAGTAGTACTTTTCGTGATAGCCGGGGCCGTCCGGGATGTGGCTTTTACGATAAATCCCGAGGTTGCTGCCGTCGGCGTCGATGATCGCGATGCTGTTGAAACGCGCCCGCCCGGCCAGTTCATAGAAGCTGATCGGCAGCACCACCTGCAGCTCCTTGGCGACTTTCTGGAAGTGCGCGATGGCCGCATTGCTTTCCACCGGAGTCGCCAGTTGCAGGTAGTCCGGGTTCGGCTTCTGGCAGAAGTACGGGGCCTCGAACAGTTCCTGGATCAGGATGATCTGCGCGCCTTTGGCGGCGGCCTCGCGGACCAGCTTTTCCGCGGTCTCGATATTGGCTTCGAGGTCCCAGGAACAGGCCATCTGGGTTGCGGCGACGGTAACGATACGGCTCATGGATCATCTCCTGGGCAGCAGCAAAGGACCGAGGGTGGCATCGGTCGATGACAGAAAAAGGGCAAGGCCGAGGCGGTTTGATCATGGCCTGGGCCGAGGCAGTTTATATCCGATAAAAATCGACTTTAAAAGCGTAAAAATAAATAAATCAAAAATAAACACCTATAAACATCGATTGTTATCGATATTTATAGGAGTTTAGGGGTATCAGTACCGACGCTATCGCGAGCAAGCTCGCTCCTACAGGGCACACCTTTCTAGGTAGGAGCGAGCTTGCTCGCGATCCGAATGCAGGGCATTCGAGTGGGGCCTAGAGCCCCTCCTCCAGCACCTTGGCCAACATGTCGACAAAGAAGTCGACGCTCTGGCGCGTGGTGACCATCGGCGGCTTGATCTTGAGGATGTTCAGGTCATCGCCGGTGGGCTGCATGAAGATCCCCAGCTCGCGCAGGCGATCGCACAGCAGGGCGGTCTCCTGCGTGGCCGGCTCCAGGGTCTGGCGATCGCGGATCAGCTCCAGGCCCAGGTAGAACCCCGAGCCATGCACCGCGCCCACCAGCGGATAACGCTCGATCAGGGCTTCGAGGCGCTGCTTGAAGTGGCCACCCACCACCTGGGCGTTTTCCCAGAGTTTTTCTTCCTGCATCACGTCCAGCACCGCCATGCCGATCCGGCAACTCACCGGGCTGCCGCCGGCCGAGGAGAAGAAATAACCTTCGGCCTCCAGCGCTTCGGCAATCTCCCGGCGGGTGATCACCGCCCCCAGCGGCTGGCCGTTGCCCATGCCTTTGGCCATGGTGATGATGTCCGGCACCACGCCCTGCTCTTCGAAGCCCCAGAAGAACGTGCCCATGCGCCCGTAACCGACCTGCACCTCGTCGGCGATGCACACCCCACCCTGGGCGCGGACCAGCGCATAGACCTGCTTCAGGTAACCCGGCGGCAGGGCGATGCCGCCGGCGTTGCCATACACCGGCTCGCAGATGAAACCGGCCAATTGGCGATTCTGCTCCGCCAGTTTGGCCAGGTTGTGTTCGACGCTGCGCACGTAGTCCGCGGTGCTGTCCTGGCCGCGGAACTCGCCGCGATAGGTATTGGGCGCGGTCACCGGATGCACCCAGTCCGGGCGGCTGCTCAGGGCCTGGGGGTTGTCGGCGATCGAGGTGGACACCGCATCCGCGCCCACCGTCCAGCCGTGATAGGCCTCCAGCACGCTGAGCAGGTCGCGCCCGCCGCTGTAGGCCCAGGCCAGGCGGATCGCCAGGTCGTTGGCCTCGCTGCCACTGTTGACCAGGAACACCCGGTCCATCGAGTCCGGCGCCAGCTCCAGCAAGCGCTCGGAGAACTCGGCAATCGCCGCGTAGTGGAAACGCGAGTTGGTGTTGAGCAGCGACCACTGACGCGCGGCCTCGGCGGCCATGCGCGGGTGGCCGTGACCGAGCACCGCGACGTTGTTGAGCATGTCCAGGTAGGAACGGCCCTGCATGTCGATCAGGTGGTTGCGCCAGCCGCGCTCGATGCGTGGCGGGTCGACGTAATAGTGCTTCTGCGAACGGGCGAAACTGGCATCGCGGCGCGCCAGCAAGGCTTGCGAGTCGAGCTCCGGCTCGGCGTCGCAGGCCAGGCCCAGCAGCGCCGCCGGCGACGGGCACAGCGCCTGCCATGCCGCGGCCCGCGAGGGCGTGCAGAACAGCGGCGGATCGAGCTGCGCGCCACGGCACAGCTGGACCTTGAGCCCGCCATCCACCGCCCCCAGCACCTGGCCTTTGACCAGCGCCGCGCCGGCATGCACCGAGGGCGTGACGCCCCACAGCCGCACACTCAATTGCGGGCCATCGAGGCGCAACGCACCGTCGGTGGCGCGGTGCAGCACCCCGGCAAAAGGCGCTTCGACCGCCGTGCCCGACGGTACCTGCAACTGCACGTACAACGGGAAGGTGTCCGGCTCGACGGCACTGTCCGGGCAGGTCCGGGACAGGCGGTACTGCCCGTAGCGACTGGCCGCCAATCCATGGGCCGCCGCGGCCTGCTGCAACAGCCGGGTATCGATCTCCGGCTGCTCCCAGTTGCCGGCCTCGAAATGCGGGCTGAGCACGCCCAGGTCGATCAGGGCGAACTCACGCCCCACCAAGCCCGGCAGCAAGGGGGCGAAACCTTCGCCGGCGATGGCCGGCAGCGTCAGCCCTACCGCTCCGAGGATCGCCGCTTCCATCAACTCGAACGGCACCGAGGTGGCGACGCGGAAGATCTCCCATTCGTGGCTCAGGTTGTCGCGGCTGTACTGGTTGCCCGGGTCGATGCTCACCTGCTGTTCGCCACTGAGCACCAGCACCGCGGCGCGGGCCACGATCAGCGGCCACAGCGCCAGCAGCTCGGCCTGCTGCAGTGGATTGACCGCGTGATAAGCGCGGACCGCCGGCAGGATGCAGAACGGATCGCCCTCGGCATGGTGCAGCAGCGCCGCGCAGGTCACCGACAGGTCAGTGATGCGCCAGGTGCGGATCAGGTCGCCGAAATCGATCACCCCCTGTACCTGCCAGTGGCGCTGGGCGTCACGCTGCCAGACCACGTTGTCGTCGGTGATGTCCAGGTGGATCGCCTGCACCGGCAACTGCTCGGCCAGGCGCTGCACACGGCGCTCGGCCTGCTCGGCCACTTCGGCGATCAGGCGGCGTTGCTGTTCGTCGGCGATCACCGGCAACAGGTGATTGATCAGGCTATGGGCATGGCGCGCGTCCCATTGCAGGGTGCGTTCCAGGCCCGGGTGCTGGAAGTCCGCCAGGGCCAGGTCCATCTGCCCGCACAACCGGCCGAAGCCGGCTGCCAGCTCGGGGCCCAGGTGCTTGAGGTGGGTCAGCGGCTGGCCTTCGATGTAGTCGAGCAGGCGCACATGCAGCGCCTGGCCGTCGACTTCCAGGGACAGCAGGTCGGCGCCGTTCTTCGCCGGGATCACCCGGGGTACGTGCAGCTCGGGGTGGCTGCCCAGGTGCTTGAGCGCCGCATGTTGCGCCTGCAATTCCAGGGCGGCGTAGTCGCCACGGCAGATCTTCAGGACAAAACGCCCCCGGGGACTGTCGAGCCGGTAGTTGAGATCCTGCTGGCTGCCCAACGATTGCAGCGTGCCGCCAAGGCCGTAGTGCACTTCGAGCAGGTCCAGCGCCTGCTGCGGGGTGACTTGCGGACCGGGCAGACTGGCGCGGTGAATCAACGTGGCGAGCAACATGGAACGACCCCTGGAATTATTGTCAGATGCGTATATCGCCACCGCGCCAGGCGTTACGCAACCCCCCTGGCCCGGGCAGCCGACAAGGGCTTCACTGCTCCAGGGAAGGTAAACAGGATGCCAATACCCGGGCCAGACATCGGCGGCCCTTGCAGCGGCCGCTGGCTGCCGACAAGCTATGCTCCATTCGCGACTCCATGTTTTAGGGAAGAAGGCCTACCCATATGCGCATTCTCGTTACCGGCGGTGCCGGCTTTATTGGATCGGCGCTGATTCGCCACCTGATCCGCAACACCGAACACGAGGTGCTCAACCTCGACAAGCTGACCTACGCAGGCAACCTGGAGTCGCTTTCGAGTATCGCCGCCGACACCCGCTACGAGTTCGTCCAGGCCGATATCGTCGACCAGGCCAGCGTCAGCGCCCTGCTCGCGCGTTTCCAGCCTCAGGCGATCATGCACCTGGCCGCCGAGTCCCACGTCGACCGCTCCATCGACGGTCCGTCGGACTTCATCCAGACCAACATCGTCGGCACCTACAGCCTGCTGGAAGCCACCCGCGCCTACTGGCAGGCCCTGCCGCCAACGGAAAAAAGCGCCTTGCGTTTCCACCACATTTCCACCGACGAGGTGTACGGCGACCTGCACGGCGTCGACGACCTGTTCACCGAAACCACGCCCTACGCCCCCAGCTCGCCCTACTCCGCCAGCAAGGCCGCGTCCGACCACCTGGTCCGCGCCTGGCAACGCACCTACGGCCTGCCGGTACTGGTCACCAACTGCTCGAACAACTACGGGCCGTTCCACTTCCCGGAAAAACTCATCCCGCTGGTGATCCTCAACGCCCTGGCCGGAAAACCGCTGCCGGTGTACGGCAACGGCCTGCAAGTGCGCGACTGGCTGTTCGTCGAAGACCACGCCCGCGCCCTGCTCAAGGTGGTGACCGAAGGCGTGGTCGGCGAGACCTACAACATCGGCGGCCACAACGAACAGACAAACATCGACGTGGTACGCGGCATCTGCCAACTGCTGGAAGAGCTGGCGCCACGCAAGCCCGAAGGCGTGCAGCACTACGCCGACCTGATCACCTTCGTCCAGGACCGCCCCGGCCACGACCTGCGCTACGCCATCGACGCCGGCAAGATCGAGCGCGAACTGGGCTGGGTACCGCAAGAAACCTTCGCCAGCGGCCTGCGCAAGACCGTGCAGTGGTACCTGGACAACCAGGAATGGTGCCAGCACGTGCAGGACGGCAGCTATCAAGGGCAACGGCTCGGTTTCACTGACTTCAAGGATCTGATCGCATGATGAAAGGTATCGTTCTGGCGGGTGGCTCGGGAACCCGCCTGCACCCGATCACCCTGGGTGTGTCCAAGCAACTGCTGCCGGTCTACGACAAACCGATGATCTATTACCCGATCTCGGTGCTGATGCTGGCCGGTATCAAGGACATCCTGCTGATCTCCACCCCCCAGGACCTGCCGCAGTACCGCAACCTGCTGGGCGACGGCAGCCAGTTCGGGGTGCGCTTCAACTACGCCGAACAACCGTCGCCGGACGGCCTGGCGCAAGCGTTCCTGATCGGCGAGGAATTCATTGGCGACGACCCTGTGTGCCTGATCCTCGGCGACAACATCTTCCACGGCCAACACTTCACCGAGAAGCTGCAGAACGCCGCGGCGAAACCCTCCGGAGCGACGGTCTTCGGCTACTGGGTCAAGGACCCGCAGCGCTTTGGCGTGATCGACTTCGACGCACAGGGCAACGCTCTTTCGATCGAGGAAAAGCCCCAGCACCCCAAGTCCAGCTACGCCGTGACCGGGCTGTATTTCTACGACAACGCGGTGGTCGAGATCGCCAAGGCGGTCAAGCCTTCGGCGCGCGGTGAACTGGAAATCACCGACGTCAACAATGCCTACCTGCAACGCGGCGACCTCAGCGTCGAACGTTTCGGCCGCGGCTTCGCCTGGCTCGACACCGGCACCCACGACAGCCTGCTGGAAGCCTCGCAGTACGTGCAGACCATCGAGCACCGCCAGGGCCTGAAAGTCGCCTGCCTCGAGGAAATCGCCTACAACCAGGGCTGGATCGACCGCGAGCATCTGCTCGAACACGCCAAGTACTTCGGCAAGACCGGTTACGGCCAATACCTCTATAGCCTGGCGGGGGAAACCCAATGAAGGTCCTGGCCACCGAACTGCCCGGCGTGCTGATCATCGAACCCAAGGTGTTTGGCGACGAGCGCGGTTTTTTCTACGAGAGCTTCAATGCCAAGGCGTTCGAAGAAGCAACCGGCGTGCGCACCCAGTTCGTCCAGGACAACCATTCGCGCTCGCAAAAGGGCGTGCTGCGTGGCCTGCACTACCAGATCGAAAACACCCAGGGAAAACTGGTGCGGGTGGTCGCCGGCGAAGTACTCGACGTGACGGTGGACATCCGTCGCAGCTCGCCGCACTTCGGTAAGTGGGTCGGGGTGCGGCTGTCCGCGGACAACCATCGCCAGCTGTGGGTACCGGAAGGTTTCGCCCATGGTTTCGTGGTGCTGAGCGAGTACGCCGAGTTCCTCTACAAGACCACCGACTACTACAGCCCGGCGTCCGAACGCTGCATTCGCTGGGACGATCCGACCCTGGCCATCGACTGGCAACTCACAGGCCCGGCGCAACTCTCGGCCAAGGATCAGGCCGGCAAATTGCTCAGCGAAGCCGAGCTGTTCCCATGAGCGGCCGGTTGAAGATCCTCATCAGCGGCCAGCACGGCCAGGTCTCCCAGGCCCTGCAACAGCGCCTGGGAAACCAGCATGAATTGATCGTGCCCGGGCGCGGCCTGCTCGACCTGACACGCCCGGACGCCATTCGCCAGCAAGTGCGCAGCCTGCGTCCGCATCTGATCATCAACGCGGCCGCCTACACCGCCGTCGATCAGGCCCAGAGTGAGCCGGACCTGGCCTTTGCAATCAATGCCAGCGCCCCCGGGGTGTTCGCCGAGGAAGCGCGGGAACTGGGCATCCCGCTGATTCACTACTCCACCGATTATGTCTTCGACGGCAGCAAGCAGGCCCCCTACACCGAAGACGATGAACCCCACCCGCTGAGCGTCTATGGCCAGAGCAAACTCGCCGGCGAACGGGCCATCGCCGCGGCAGGTGGCGAACACCTGATCCTGCGCACCAGCTGGGTGTATTCGAACACCGGCAAGAACTTCCTGCTGACCATGCAACGCCTGCTGCAGGAAAAACCGCACTTGCGCGTGGTCGCCGACCAGATCGGCGCGCCTACCTGGGCCGGTACCATCGCCGCCAGCACTGCCGCCCTGATCGAGCGCTGGCAGGCCGGCCAGCCAGGAGCCTGGGGGACCTACCACCTGACCGCGGCTGGCGAGACCTCCTGGTTCGGCTTCGCCCAGGCCATTGGCGAGCACCTGCTGGCCCAAGGCAAAACCTGCGCGACCCTGGAAGCGATCCCCTCCAGCGCCTATCCGACACCCGCGCCACGGCCGCTGAACTCGCGCCTCGATTGCCGCCGCCTGGAACGCGAGTGGGGCGTGCGCCAGCCTGAGTGGCGCAGTGCATTGCACGAGTGTCTTGCCGAGCAGGGGTAGGCATAATGCGCCTGTACCCACAGGCGCATGTCCCTCATGACCCCACCTCTCCCCCGACGCCCCCGCTGGCGTAGCCTGGCTTTGCTGGCCCTGTGCCTGGCGCCGCTGCTGTGGCCGCTGGAGCACCTGGCCGAGCGTTATTACCGCAGCGAACTGGCGGGCCAGAACCGCCAGACCCTCGACCTCTACGTCGCCAACCTGCTGGGCACCCTGCACCGCTATGAGGTGCTGCCGCAGATTCTCGGCGAGCTGCCGGCGTTGCGTGCGGTCCTCGGTGCGCCGGACGACGGTGTGACCCAGGGCAACGCCAACCGCCTGCTGAAAAACATCAGCGCCCAGACCGGGGCCGAAGTGATGTACCTGATGGACACCTCCGGCAACACCCTGGCGGCGTCCAACTGGGACAAGCACGACAGTTTCGTCGGCCGCAACTTCTCCTTCCGCCCCTATTTCAGTGAAGCCATGGCCGGACGCCTGGGGCGTTTCTTCGGCCTGGGCACCACCTCGGCCAAGCGCGGTTATTTCTTCGCCGCCGCCGTGCGCAACGGCGAGAAAATCATCGGCGTGCTGGTGGTCAAGGTCGACCTGGACCACACCGAAAGCCTCTGGGGCAAGACCCCCGAGCAACTGGTGGTCACCGATCACAATGGCGTGGTGATCCTCACTTCGCGCGCGGAATGGCGTTTCCGCTCGACCCGCCCGCTGACTGAAGACGAAAGCCAGGCCATCGTCGCCATCCAGCCCTACCCGACCCGCGATCCACGGCCGTTGAACCTCGACTCCAATGCCTGGCTGACCCAGACCCGGCAGATCGACGAAACCGGCTGGAGCGTGAGCATCCTCGCCCCGCGTACCCTGATCGATCGCCCGGTGCGCACCGTGGTGGCGGTGGGCGGCGCCACGCTGCTGGTCTTGATGCTGCTGCTCGGCTTGATGATGCAGCGCCGTCGCCACTACCTGGAACGCATCGCCTTCGAAGCCAAGGCCCGGCGCGAGCTGGAAATGCGCGTGGCCGAACGCACCAGCGACCTGGAAGGCCTGAACCGTCGCCTCAAGCAGGAAGTACTCGAGCGCGAACACGCCCAGCAGGAACTGGTGCGCGCCCAGGACGATCTGGTGCAGGCCGGCAAGCTCTCGGCCCTGGGCACCATGTCGGCGAGCATCAGCCATGAGCTCAACCAGCCTCTGGCGGCGATCCGCAGCTACGCGGAAAACGCTGAGGTGCTGCTGGACCACCAGCGCACCGAGGACGCCCGCGGCAACCTCAAGCTGATCAGCGAACTGACCGGGCGCATGGCCTCGATCATCGCCCACCTGCGCGCCTTTGCCCGCCGCGACCGCCACGCGCCGGAAAGCGTCGCCCTGCAACCGGCGCTGGACGACGCCCTGGCGCTGCTGGCCAAGCGTCGACGGGCGATGGAAGTGGAGCTGATCCGCGACCTGCCGGCGGCCACCCTGTGGGTCGAGGCCGGGGAAACGCGGCTGCGCCAGGTGCTCGGCAACCTGCTGGCCAACGCCCTGGACGCGCTGACCGAAAAAGGCCCGCCGCGCAAACTCTGGCTGAGTGCCGAATCCACCGCCACGGGCGTCAATCTGTACATTCGCGACAACGGCCCGGGCTTCTGCATGGAGGCCCTGGGCCGCGCCGGCGAGCCTTTCTACACCACCAAGACCCGCACCCAGGGCCTGGGCCTGGGCCTGGCGATCTGCGACACCCTGATGCGCGCCTTCGGCGGTGAACTGTCGTTCTCCAACCACCGCGAAGGCGGCGCCCTGATTACCCTGCGGCTGCGCGCCGGCGCGCCGGGAGTGAGCCTGCAACCGTCCGAGGACCGCAGCGTATGAGTACACCGATCACCAGTGACGTGCAGGTGGTGTTGATCGACGACGATCCGCACCTGCGCCAGGCCCTGAGCCAGACCCTGGACCTGGCCGGGCTGAAGATCCTGCCGCTGGGCGAAGCCCAGGGCCTGGCCGCGCGCCTGGAGCGCGACTGGCCGGGGGTGGTGGTCAGCGACATCCGCATGCCGGGCATGGACGGCCTCGAACTGCTCGGCGAACTGCACGGCCAGGACCCTGAGCTGCCGGTGCTGCTGATCACCGGCCACGGCGATGTGCCGCTGGCGGTGCAGGCAATGCGCGCCGGGGCCTATGACTTCCTGGAGAAACCCTTCGCCAGCGATGCCCTGCTCGACAGCGTGCGCCGCGCCCTGGCCCTGCGCCGCCTGGTGCTGGACAACCGCAGCCTGCGCCTGGCCCTGAGCGATCGCCAGGAGCTCAGCGCGCGGCTGGTCGGGCTGTCGGCGCCGATACTGCGTCTGCGTGAACAGATCGGCGCCCTGGCGGCGACCAAGGCCGACGTGCTGATCCTCGGCGAGACCGGCGCCGGCAAGGAAGTGGTGGCGCGGGCGCTGCACGACCTGTCGAGCCGGCGCAACGGCCCGTTCGTGGCGATCAACGCCGGCGCCCTGGCCGAATCGGTGGTGGAAAGCGAACTGTTCGGCCACGAGCCGGGGGCCTTTACCGGCGCGCAGAAACGCCGCATCGGCAAGTTCGAATTCGCCAACGGCGGCACGCTGTTCCTCGATGAAATCGAAAGCATGAGCCTGGACGTGCAGGTCAAGCTGCTGCGCATGCTGCAGGAACGTGTGGTGGAACGCCTGGGCGGCAATCAACTGATCCCGCTGGACATCCGCATCATCGCCGCGACCAAGGAAGACCTGCGCCAGGCGGCCGACCAGGGGCGTTTCCGCGCCGACCTGTATTACCGCCTGAATGTCGCGCCGCTGCGTATTCCACCGTTGCGCGAGCGTGGCGAAGACGCCCTGCTGCTGTTCCAGCATTTCGCCGACGAGGCCAGCGCCCGCCACGGCCTGCCGCCCCACGAACTGCAACCTGGGCAGCGCGCCCTGCTGCTGCGCCACAGTTGGCCGGGCAATGTGCGCGAACTGCAGAACGCCGCCGAACGCTTCGCCCTCGGCCTGGAACTGGCCCTGGACAACAGCGCGGCGGATGGCGGCTCCTCGCAGCCGGCGCCGACGGTGGTCGAGGGCGGCCTGAGCGAACAGGTGGAGAACTTCGAAAAGAGCCTGATCGCCGCCGAGCTGGCCCGCTCCCACAACTCCCTGCGCAGCCTCGCCGAAGCCCTGGGTATTCCGCGCAAGACCCTGCATGACAAACTGCGCAAACACGGCCTGAGCTTCGGCGACAGCGGCGCCAGTTCGGGCGGCGACGATATCGAGTGAGCGATGCCGACTAATCTTGTTAATGCACCATTTCACCACCGAGGCCCTGCATGAACCGCGACAGTCGTCACCTGGAATCCATCCTCCATCACGACATTCCCCTGACGCGGGACATGGGTCTGAAAGTGCTCGACTGGCACGCGCATGAGCTGCGCCTGCAACTGCCGCTGGAAGCCAACGTCAATCACAAGAGCACCATGTTCGGCGGCAGCCTGTATTGCGGCGCGGTGCTGGCCGGCTGGGGCTGGCTGCACCTGCGGCTGAAAGAAGCGGGGATCGACGACGGGCACATCGTGATTCAGGAAGGGCAGATCAATTACCCGCTACCGGTGACCAGCGACGCCACGGCCATCTGCGCCGCGCCGAGCGAAGAGGTGTGGCACAGGTTCGTGACCATGTATGAGCGCTACGGCCGCGCGCGGCTGATCTTGCACACCCGGGTGGTGAATGCCGGCAGCGATGAAGATGCGGTGCGCTTCACCGGGCAGTACGTGTTGCACCGATGAACCTGTAGCCGCTGGCGCAGCCTGCGATCGGCTGCGCAGCAGTCGTAAACGGCCAGCGCGGTGTGTCAGACGGAATATCGCCAGTCGATCCACGGCCGCTTCGACGGAGTACCGCCCAGCCCGATCATTGGCTAAGCCAGCGGCTACAAGGATCAGCCGCGCGCCAGCTCCAGCAAGCGCCCACGCCATGCGGCCTTGGCCGGCAGCGCCAGGAAGAAGCCATTGAGCAGCGACTCCCGCGCAGGGTAGCAGAACGGCGCGCCACTCAGATCCAGCACCTCGCCTCCGGCGCCCTCCAGCACGCCTTGGGCCGCCGCGGTGTCCCACTGCGAGGTCGGCGCCAGTCGCGGATAACAATCCGCCGCGCCTTCGGCCAACAGGCAGAACTTCAACGAGCTGCCGATGTTCGCCAGTTGCAACTCGCCCAGGGTCGCGCTCAACCCGGCCAGCAGACGCTCCTGCTCGGGGCTGGTATGCCGACGGCTGGCGACCACGGTGAAGGCTTCGCCCGCCGTCAGGCTGTCACGCACCTGGATCGCCACCGGCGCCTGGCCCTTGTCCGCGCGCCAGGCACCGAGGCCGGCGCCGCCGAAATAGCAGCGACCGCTGGTCGGCATCGACACCACGCCGAACACCACCCGCCCGTCTTCGATCAGGGCGATATTGACGGTGAACTCTTCGCTGCCGGAGATGAATTCCTTGGTGCCGTCCAGCGGGTCCACCAGCCACCAGCGCTGCCAGCCGGCGCGCACGTCCTGGGGAATGTCGGCGTCTTCTTCGGAGAGCACCGGGATGCTCGGGTCCAGCGCGGTCAGGCCTTGCACGATCAGGTGGTGGGCCGCCAGGTCGGCGGCGGTCACCGGCGACTCGTCGGCCTTGCTGGTGACGGCGACGTTGGCGCGCCAGAACGGCAGGATCGCCTCGCCCGCCTGCAAGGCCAGGTCGATCACCGGCGCCAGCAACGGATGGGGAAAATTCATCGATGGTTCACTCATGCTTGGAAGGCGCCGCGCTGGGCCAGCAGATCGCGGGCCAGGTACAGCGCGGCCAGGGCGCGGCCCTCGGTGAATTGCGGGTTCTGCGCCAGGCTCGACAGCTCGCGCAGGTTGATCTTGTCCACGCGCATCGGCTCGGGCTCGTCGCCCTCCAGCCGTTCCTCGTAGAGGTCGGTGGCCAGCACCACCTGGATCTTCTGGCTCATGTAGCCGGGGGACAACGACAGCTCGGTCAGGTGTTCCAGTTGCCGCGCACCAAAACCGGCCTCCTCCTTGAGCTCACGCTCGGCGGCGGCCAGCACATCCTCGCCAGGCTCGATCAGGCCCTTGGGCAGCGACAGCTCGTAGGCGTCGGTGCCGCCGCAATATTCCTCGACCAGCACCGCGTGATCGGCATCGAGCATCGCCACAATCATCACCGCGCCATAGCCCGCGCCCTTGCCCACCAGGCGCTCGTAGGTGCGCTCCACACCGTTGGAAAAGCGCAACTGCACCGCTTCGACGCAAAACAGACGGCTGGTGGCGACGATCTCGCGGGCGAGTACGGTGGGTTTCTGGCGCATAAAAGGCTCCTTGGCGTGAACGCGCTACTATAACGCGGCTTTCCCGATTGTTTGTGTCGGATATCTTTCTACCGTTCGAGACGTTTTCCATGCCTTCACTGCCCTGGCGCGACATCGATACCGTTCTGCTGGATATGGACGGTACCTTGCTGGACCTGCACTACGACAACCACTTCTGGATGGAGCACCTGCCCCAGCGCTATGCCGAGCTGCATGGCGTCAGCCGCGCCATGGCGGAAATGGAATTGCAGCCGCTGTTCGAGCATAACGCCGGACAGTTGCAGTGGTATTGCCTGGACTTCTGGAGCGCCGAACTGAAACTGCCGGTGCGCGAACTGAAGCTGGAGACCGCCCACCTGATCGCCCTGCGCCCGGACGCCGACACCTTTCTCGCGGCGATCAAGCAGGCTGGCAAACGCGTGGTGCTGATCACCAATGCGCACCGTGATTCGTTGTCATTGAAGTTGGAAAAAGTCGAGCTGGCGCCCTATTTCGAACGTTTGATCAGTTCCCACGATTACGGCTTCGCCAAGGAGAACCCGCAGTTCTGGGATGCGTTGCAAGCGGATATCGGCTTCGATCCGGCACGCAGCCTGTTTATCGACGACACCCTGCCGATCCTGCGCAGCGCGCGGAATTTCGGCGTGGCTCATCTATTGGCGGTGAGTGAACCGGACAGCCGCAAAGGGCCGAAGGACACGGCGGAGTTTGCCGCGGTGGGGGATTATCGAGCATTGATCGAAGGGTTGTAGAGCAATCCTGTAGCCGCTGCCCCAGGCTGCGATCGACCGTGAAAGGGTCGTAGCGATGTTGATCGCCAAAGGTCCTTCGGACCTTATCGCAGCCTTCGGCAGCGGCTACAGACCGAGCATTACTCGGGGATGCGCAGTACCTGGCCCGGATAGATCTTGTCCGGGTGCGACAGCAGCGGCTTGTTGGCCTCGAAGATCTTGTTGTACTTGTTGGCGTCGCCGTACACGGCCTTGGAAATGGCGCTGAGGGTGTCGCCTTTTTTCACGGTGACGAAACGCGCGGCAGCCGCCACAGGACCGGTGACGGTGATCTGGTCGTCGACGCTGCCGACGCCTTCGATGTTGCCCACGGCCAGCAGAATCTTTTCCTTCTCTTCCTGGCTGGCCACTTCACCGGTCACGATGACCTTGTCGCCTTCCACGGTAGCCTGGACGTTGGGGTTACCCAGGCCGACCTTGGCGATGTGATCCTTCAGCTGTTCGCTCGCATTGGCGTTACCCGGCGTCAACAAATCGATAAGCTTTTCGCCCGCTTCTTTCACAAAGCTAAAAATACTCATGGTGCACACTCCTTGGGTTTTATGGGTCCAGACGCGAAAGACTAGACCAGCCTTGAGAGACGAGGTTCAAAATCGACCGATGACGCTGTGCACGGCAAGCACGCTAGAATCGCCTCCCCCCCCGCGCCCAGGAAGCGAAGATGGACATCAAGCAGCTGAAATTCCTCATCGCTCTCGACGAAACCCGCCACTTCGGCCAGGCCGCCGCGCGCTGCCACATCACCCAGCCGACCCTGTCCATGCGCCTGCGCAACCTCGAGGAAGAACTCGAGCTGCCGCTGGTCAACCGCGGCCAGCGTTTCGAGGGGTTCACCGCTCCGGGGGAACGGGTGCTGGCCTGGGCCCGCAGCGTGCTGGCCGCCTACGACGGGTTGCAGGCCGAGGCGGCCGCCTGTCGCGGCAATCTGGTCGGCACCCTGCGCCTGGGGGTGGTACCGCTGTCGAGTTTCGACCCGCTGCCACTGATGCAGCGCCTGCACCAGGCGCACCCGAATGTGCGCTTCGAGTTGTCGGCGCTCAGTTCCGAGCAGATCCTCGAACAGCTGGCGAGCAATCGCCTGGATATCGGCGTTTCCTATCTTGAGCGCCTGGACAGCGAACGCTTCGAATCCCTGGCCCTGGGCGAAACCCGCATGGGCCTGCTCTACGACCAACGCTTCTTCAGCTTCGGCGAAAAGCCCCTGAGTTGGGAGGCCGTGATCGAACTGCCGCTGGGCATGCTGACCAGCGGCATGCATTTTCGCCAGTCCATCGACCATAACTTCCACAGTCGCGGCCTCACCCCACAACCGCTGCTGCAGACCGATGCCGTGCATCAATTGCTGCAAGCCGTACATGGCGGCCTGTGCTGCGCGATCATGCCGCTGGACGGCGGCCTGGAAGCCCTCACCGAGCACCTGCGCCTGCAGCCCATAGCGGACGCCAACACCCTGGCGCACCTGGGCCTGATCATGCGCCGCAGCGCACCGCGCTCGGCCCTGGCCGAGGCGTGCTTCGCCCTGCAGCAGAAATCACCGAGCGAGTCTTGATCGACGGCATCTATCGGCACATCAGTACTAGCAATTAGACGCGACACTTTGACGCGCTTAGTCTTAGGGCTGGATATTCCGCCGGTGATGCCCCATGAAACCCCAGCGCCCGGCTTGCGCGACGCCCACTGCGAAAACGCCCGCGCCCGCCGCTAGTCAGAACTACCGCTACAGCAACCTCGACCACACGGAATCGGCCAGCACCGCGCTCGCCGAGGAAGTCGCGCTGGCGATCGCCTATAACGGCATCAGCCAGGCCGTGATGCTGGTCACCCCCAGCGACCTGGAAGACTTCATCGTCGGCTTCAGCCTCGGCAGCGGCATCATCGGCGACGCCTCGGACATCTACGACCTGCAACTGAGCGGTAGCGGTTCGGCCCAGTACGCCCAGGTGCAGATCTCCAGCCGCGCCTTCTGGAACCTCAAGCAGCAACGCCGACAACTGGCCGGCACCAGCGGTTGCGGCCTGTGCGGCGTGGAAGCCGTGGAACAGGCCCTGCCGGACCTCAAGGTGCTGCCCGGCGCGCCATTGCCGCCCGCCCAATGGCTCGATGGCCTGCGCCAGCGCATCAGCGCCTTCCAGCCCCTGGGCCAGCACTCCGGCGCGGTGCATGCGGCGGTGTTCATGAACGCCCAGGGCGAGTTGCTGCTGGGCCGTGAAGATATCGGCCGGCACAACGCCCTGGACAAGCTGATCGGCGCGTTGATCCGCCAGAACATAGCCACTGCCGGCGGCGTGGCCATCGTCACCAGCCGTTGCAGCCTGGAACTGATCCAGAAAGTCCTGCGTGCCGGCATCCAGACCCTGGTCAGTCTGTCGGCCCCCACCGGCCTGGCCCTGCAATGGGCACGCCGGCACAACCTCAACCTCATTCACCTGCCGCAAAAAAGTGCGCCACGGGTCTATAGCCCTGCGATGGAGAAACAAGCGTGACCACTCATCACCAAGCCGACCAGACACCCACCCCGCGCTACAAGCCCTACAAGGGCCCGGCCGGCGGCTGGGGCGCGCTCATCAGCGTCGCCCAGGCCTGGCTGACGAGTGACAACGCCCTGAAAAACCTGCGCATGATGCTCAAGACCAACCAGAACGGCGGTTTCGACTGCCCGGGCTGCGCCTGGGGCGACTCGCCGGAAAGCGGCATGGTCAAGTTCTGCGAGAACGGCGCCAAGGCGGTGAACTGGGAGGCCACCAAACGCCGCGTGGATGGCAAGTTCTTCGCCAAGCACAGCGTCAGCTCGCTGCTGGAGCAGAGCGACTACTGGCTCGAATACCAGGGCCGCCTGACCGAGCCCCTGAGCTACGACGCCGAAACCGACCGCTACAAGCCCATCAGTTGGGAAGCGGCCTTCGCCCTGATCGGCAAGCACCTGCGAGCACTGCCCAACCCGGACATGGCCGAGTTCTATACTTCGGGCCGCGCCAGCAATGAAGCGGCGTACCTGTACCAGCTGTTCGTGCGCGCCTATGGCACCAACAACTTCCCCGACTGCTCGAACATGTGCCACGAAGCCAGCGGCGTGGCCCTGGCGCAAAGCGTCGGCGTCGGCAAAGGCACCGTGACCTTCGACGACTTCGAGCATGCCGATGCGATTTTCGTCTGGGGCCAGAACCCCGGCACCAACCACCCACGGATGCTCGAGCCGCTGCGCGAAGCAGTGAAACGCGGGGCCCAGGTGGTGTGCATCAACCCGCTGAAAGAACGCGGCCTGGAACGCTTCCAGCATCCGCAGCACCCGATCGAAATGCTCACCAACGGCAACAAGCCGACCAACACCGCCTACTTCCGCCCGGCCCTGGGCGGCGACATGGCGGTGGTCCGCGGCATGGCCAAGTTCCTCCTGCAATGGGAACGCGACGCCCAGAAGACTGGCGCGCCGGCGGTGTTCGATCACGACTTCCTCAACGAACACACCGCCGCCGTACTGGATTACCTGGGCGTCATCGACGACACCCCATGGGACGACATCGTCGAACAGTCCGGCCTGCCCCTGGTGGAGATCGAGCGCGCGGCGCGCATGTACGCCAAGGGCAAGAACGTGATCATGTGCTGGGCCATGGGCATCACCCAGCATCGCCACTCGGTGCCGACCATCCAGGAAATCGCCAACCTGATGCTGCTGCGCGGCAATATCGGCCGTCCGGGCGCCGGCCTGTGCCCGGTGCGCGGCCACAGCAACGTGCAGGGTGACCGCACCATGGGCATCAACGAACAGCCGCCAGTGGTCTTCCTCGACGCCCTGGAGCGGCGCTTCCAGTTCAAGGTGCCACGCGAGAACGGCCATAACGTGGTCGAGGCGATCCACGCCATGCTCGAAGGCCGTTCGACAGTCTTTATCGGCCTGGGCGGCAACTTCGCCCAGGCCACCCCGGACAGCCCGCGGACCTTCCAGGCCCTGCGCAACTGCGACCTGACCGTGCAGATCAGCACCAAGCTCAACCGCAGCCACCTGGCCCATGGCAAGGAAGCACTGATCCTGCCGTGCCTGGGCCGTACCGACATCGACCTGCAGAGCGAAGGCGCGCAAGCGGTGACCGTGGAAGACTCCTTCAGCATGGTTCACGCGTCCAACGGCCAGTTACAGCCGCTGTCGCCACAGATGCGTTCGGAGCCATCGATCCTCGCCGGCATCGCCGCCGCTACCCTGGGCAGCCATCCGGTGGACTGGAACTGGCTGGTGGCCGATTACAGCCGTATCCGCGACCTGATCGCCGACACCATTCCCGGCTTCAAGGACTTCAACCAGCGGGTAAAAAACCCTGGTGGCTTCTACCTCGGCAACTCGGCCGGCGCGCGGCGCTGGAACACTCCATCGGGCCGCGCCAATTTCCGCCCGAACCTGCTGCCCAAGGATCTGGTGCACGAACGCACCCGCGCCACCGGGCAGTTGCCGGACCTGATCATGCAGTCGATGCGTTCCCACGATCAGTACAACACCACCATCTACGGCCTGGACGATCGCTACCGTGGCGTGAAGGGCCAGCGCGACGTGCTGTTCGTCAACGAAGCCGACATCATCCGCTTGGGCTTCAAGCCGGGGCAGAAAGCCGACATCGTGTCGTTGTGGGATGACGGCCGCGAGCGTCGGGTCAAGGGTTTCACCCTGCTGGCCTTCGATATTCCGGCTGGGCAGGCCGCGGCCTATTACCCAGAGGTGAACCCGCTGGTGCCGCTGGAAAGTATCGGGGACGGCAGCTACACCCCGACCTCGAAGTTCGTCGCGATCCGCCTGGAAGCGGCCAGCAACAGCGGCTTGATCATGGCCCGGTCGGCCTGATCGACGAAATCGCTGGCCCTGTAGCCGCTGCCGCACGCTGCGATAAGGCGCGCAGCGCCTTCCAGGGCCCTCAAGAGCAACGTCTCCTACGGAGCCGATCGCAGCCTGCGGCAGCGGCTACAGTCAGGAGGTTCCAGCGGCGGCGAAATCGCAGGCACAAAAAAGGCCGCTTCCATCCAGAAGCGGCCTTTTCCAAGTAGCTACAGACTCGCAAAAATAGGATAAGTTCCCTACTAAAAACAATAAGTTACGAGATTGTGTACAACTCGTGCTATTCGTCGGATTTCGATTGTAAGCGCCTCAACACAGCCTCAGGATCGCGCCGTCATCCCTTTGAGGCTCCTCTATGAAGTTCTCCTCGATTCTCTTGTTGTCCCTTGGCCTGGTCAGCGGCGTCGCCTCTGCCGGCGGCACCACAGAAGCAGGTGTGGGCGGCGCATTGGGCGGGGTTCTAGGCTCGGTCGTCGGTCAGTCGATTGGTGGCAACACCGGTTCCACCATCGGTGCCGCACTGGGCGGCGCGGGCGGCAGTGCCGTGGGTGCCGACAGACGCAGCCGTGGCGAAGCCGCTATCGGTGGTGCGCTGGGCGCAGCCGGCGGTAACGTGGTCGGTCGCAGCGTGGGGGGCACCACTGGCAGCCTGATCGGCGCAGCCGCGGGCGGTGGTGTGGGTGGCGCACTGGGTAACCATATGGGCAACTCCAGCGATCGTGACGATCGCCGTTACCGCGATCGCGACTACGACGACCGTCGCTACTACCGCGACGGCCATCCGGGTCGTGGCCATGCCTACGGGCATCGCAAGCACAAACGTCACTGGCGCGACTAAGACCTGAAACGGTCGCAACCCGCTGACACAAAGACCGCAGCCTGACGGCAGCTCCTGTCAGACAGGGTTCATCACCCCCGGGATGAACCCCAGGAGCCGCCCGAGCTGTGGTCTTTTTTGTGCTTACACCAGCAAGCGTTCCAGCGCTCCACGCAGCCCGGCGGGAATCCCTACCGGCTGATTCGATGCCCGATCGACGAACACATGCACGAAGCGCCCCGCCGCGCAGGCATCGGTTTCCCCTGCCTTGAACACCGCCAGCTCGTACTGCACCGAACTGTTGCCCAGTTTGCCGACACGCAGGCCGATCTCGATGCGCTCGGGGAAAGCGATCGAGGCAAAGTAATCGCAGGCCGAACTCACCACGAAGCCCACCACCTCGCCGTCATGGATATCCAGGCCGCCCTCCTCGATCAGGTAGGTGTTCACCGCCGTGTCGAAGAAGCTGTAGTAGGTGACGTTATTCACATGACCGTACACATCGTTGTCGTGCCAGCGCGTGATGATGGGCTGGAAGTGGCGGTAGTCGGTGCGTTGCGGCATGCGGTCGGTCATTGTCGGGTTCTCGGAGGCAAGGTGTCTGGAAAGCAACCATGGTGTGGTCGATCAGGCGACGCCTATTTCAACCGATGGCCCGATGATCGGCAAACCCTTTGCCAGCCTGCACCAACTCGTCAATCAACCGCGCCGGCTTCCAGTGCGCGCCCGACTCGGCTTGCAGCCGCAGCAGCCCTTGCTGGATGGACACCAGCCCCTGCTGGTCCGCCCAACTCATCGGCCCGCCCTTGTCCGCCGCAAAGCCATAACCGTTGAGGTACACCAGGTCGATGTCGTGCGCCGAGCCGGCAATGCCTTCCTCGAGAATCTTCGCGCCTTCGTTGACCAGCGCCATCAGGCAGCGCTCGAGGATTTCCTCGGGGCCGATGTCGCGACGACGGTAGCCCAGGCCTTCGCTGACCTCCTGAACCAGGGCATCGACCTGCACATCGTGCTCAGCCTGGCGACTGCCGGGCTCGTACTGGTAATAACCCTTGCCACTCTTCTGGCCAAAACGACCCGCCTCGCACAGGCGATTATCCACCTGCACTTCGTGCGCCTCCTGGCCTTTGCCGGCCAGTTGCCGGGCACGCCATTCCAGGTCGATGCCGACCACGTCGTACATGCGGAACGGGCCCATGGCAAAACCGAAGCCCTGCAATGCGGCATCCACCTGATAAGGGAAAGCCCCTTCCAGCAACATCTTGCGCGCCTCCAGCACATAGGTGCGCAACATGCGGTTGCCGATGAATCCAGGGCAGTTGCCAGACACCACACTGACCTTGCCCATGCGCTCGCCCAGCGCCAGCGCGGCCTCGAGCACCTGCGGCGCAGTCGCGGCGCCCCGAACGATTTCCAGCAGCTTCATGATGTGGGCCGGGCTGAAGAAGTGCAGGCCCAGCACCTGTCTTGGGCGCCGGGTGACTGCGGCGATGGCGTCGATATCCAGCGCCGAGGTATTGCTGGCGAGGATCGCCCGCGGCTGGAGCAGGCCATCGAGTTCGCGGAAGATTTGCTGCTTCAGCTCGAGGTTCTCGTAGATTGCCTCGATCACCAGGTCCACATCGCGGATCGCCGGATAATCCGCCGCCGCGCTTATCCGGGCCCGGCGCGCATCGGCCTCTGCCTGATCGATCCGCCCCTGACGCACGTTGTGTGCATAAGTCTCGGTCACCGCTGTCAGCGCCTGTTCGAGCATCTGCGGATTGTTGTCCACCCACTGCACCGCGACCCCGGCATTGGCCAGGCACATCACGATCCCGCGGCCCATGGTTCCGGCACCGATCACCGCGGCGCGCTGAATATCGATCTGGCTCATAGTGGCTCCCCTGTAGGTGGCTCAAAGACGCAAACCACCATAATCAGGCCCAGGACATTTTTGAAATTTATTCCTGTGATGAGCGGCATTCAGCAGATGGATCGGGCAGGTATCAATCCTGAAGATGATGTTCGGCCCAATCGCGCACTTCGGCGTAGGGATAATCCTCGAGCACCGCGAAACCCGGGATCGACCGCGCCTTGAGTTTGGTGAACAGCGGCACGCTGATCCCACACAGGAAACGCGTCAGCCGTTCCGCCCCTGGAACCGTGCCGCTGTATTGGTGGTGCCTGTGGATAAATTCGCCACACAGCGCTTCGAAGTTTTTATCCACAAGCGCGGGCAAGGCTGGCGGCTCCGGCAGGCGGGCCACCTGGCCATGGCATACCGAGCAATGCCCGCACCGCTGCGGTGCCTGGTCGTCGCCGAAATACTGCGCCAGGCGATACCCCAGGCACTGCTCGGTGGCGAACAGTGCGAGCATCGCGTGGATCCGTGCGATCTCGCTGCTTTCGTGCTGTTTGAAATAGGCGTGCAATTGCTGGCTCAGGGTCGCGGCATCGAAGCCCGTCTCCAGCAGGTTGTAGACCTCGGTCATCTGCTTGCTTTCCAGCTCGACCCAGCCCTTTTCCTGGAAGTAGTCCAGGGCCTTCACCACCCGGTTACGCTCAGCCTGATGCTGCTGATACAGCGCGTCGAAATTCACCGTGGCCCAGGTCCGGGCACGGCTGGAGGTCTCGATGATCGCCGCCACGAAGTCCCGGCGCTCACCTTCGAAACGCGCCAGCAGCGCCTGCGGTTCCTCAAGGAACTTGAAGCGGTATTCGGCGAAGTAGGCGTAACGCGGCGCGATCAGGCCGCGCAGTTCCAGCTGCACCAGCAAGGTCTTGAGCGGCAGCTGGCGGATATTGCTCTGGTCCGCCAGCGGCCCCAGCAGGAACTCCCATTGCCCGTCGGGTGCTGCATTTTGCAGCTCGTCCAGCACACAACGAATGCCTTCCAGTTCCGGCGTGTCGCCGTAGACGAAGTTTTCCAGCACGTTGAGGCTGTCGCGGTTGGCCAGCACCAGGCAGTCCGAAGGTTGGCCATCACGCCCCGCGCGGCCGATTTCCTGGCTGTAGTTCTCGATGGATTTGGGCAGGTCGAAATGCACCACATTGCGGATGTCGCTCTTATCGATGCCCATGCCGAAAGCGATGGTGGCGACGATACAATTGGACTGGCCCGCCATGAACTGCCGCTGGATGGCTTCGCGCTGCTCATGGGGCAGGCCGGCGTGATAAGCCTGGGCCTGGATACCGTTGCGACTCAGATGCTCGGCGATGTGCTCGGCGGTTTTCTGCAAGGTGACATAGACAATGCTCGGCTGCCCGGGACGCTCGCCCATCCACTGCACCAGGCGTCGGCGCTTGTCCTGGCCACGCACCGGCTCCACCAGCAGGTTGAGGTTGGGCCGGTAGAAACCAGTGGTCACCACATCCTGCCCGGTGATGGCGAATTTCGCCTGCATGTCGGCGATCACCTTGGGCGTGGCGGTAGCGGTCAACAGCAGTGCCTGGGGAATGTTGAACTGACGCTGGTAGTCCGGCAGCTTGAGGTAGTCGGGGCGAAAGTTATGGCCCCATTCGGAGATGCAGTGCGCCTCGTCCACCACCAGCAGGGAGATCCGCACCTGCTGCAGGAAGTTGCGAAAACGCTCGTTCTTCAGGCGCTCCACCGAGATCATCAGGATCTTCAACTCACCGGAGCGCGCCCGCGCCATGACCTCGTTGGCGTCATCGCGGCTCTGCGCCGAATCGATGCTCGCCGCGGCGATGCCGTGCCGTTGCAGGAACGCCAGCTGATCCTGCATCAGCGCCAGCAACGGCGAGACCACCAGGGTCAGGTGCGGCAGCAGCAAGGCCGGCAGCTGGTAGCACAGCGACTTGCCGGAGCCCGTGGGAAAGATCGCCGCCGCCGAGCGCCCGGCCAGCACCGCGCTGACCGCCGCCTCCTGGCCGGGACGGAACTGTGGATAACCGAAGACCTGTTCGAGGGTGTTGTGCATGAGCTGTCACTCCTTTGACCGCTGACGTGCCTTGAAGCCTAGCGCGGCCAGTCAGCGGGTCGAGAAAAGGTCGGGAGGAAAAGGATACGGGATGATACAGGGGGACGGAGAGCGGCGTTCGGCTGGGGATGGCGCGGAGTTTTTCAGGGTGTATCGCAAGCCATCGGGCACCGGTCGATGCGCAATGGCTCGCGATAGAAATCGTGCTCTTAGCGCGTCGCGCGGCAATCCACCCACTTCACGCCATTGCTCTTGTTCGCGGCGATCAGCGCCGGCACTGCGGCAGGCGCCTTGTTGTGAATATCGTGGAACAGAATGATCCCCCGGCGCCACAGCAGCATCAGCGTCTGCACCCGCTGGCTCGCCGCGCTGGCGCTGATGCTCTTGCTCCAGTCCTGGGAGTCGACGCCCCAGAGCATCACCTTGATGCCCTGGGCCTTGAAGAACACCGGGCTGTCACTCGAACGCTGGCCATAAGGCGGACGGAACAGCGGCTGGTAGTCATCCGGCAAGGTGCCGCGCACCAGGGTCGCGGAACGGGTGATGGACTGCTGCCATTCGCTCCAGGCGCTATGGGACTTGTGCGCCCAGCCATGCAGGGCAACGCACTGGCCGCTGTACAACTCGCGCATCTGCGCCGGCGACGACTTGCGCAGACGCGCCTGGAACGGTTCGCCCAGGACGAAGAACAATCCATGCAGGTCGTTGGCCCGCAGCACGTTGGCCAGCGTATCGGTGTGACCGCCCGCGGCTGTCGGGCCGTCGTCGAAGGTCAGCAGAAACTGCCGGTCCGCCAATTCGTCGCCCATCAGCTCGGTGCTATCGAAACGCTCGATCTCACTGCTGATCTTCGGAAACAAGGCCGCCAGGCGCAGCTGTTCGTTCAGATACTGCTCATGAAACTGCCGGCTTGCCTGGGCCCAGGCGTCATAGGCCGGGCTGATCGTCCCGGTGAAGCCCTGGGCCAGTTGCCGCAAGTCATCCAGGTTACGCACCGGCGGGCAGAAGGCGGCACCTTCACAGTCCTGGCTGGCGCTGTGGTAACTGCTGAGCAGGCGTATCCAGAAACGATCGCGCACTTGCTCGACCGAATGATGGTCCAGCGCCTTGACGCCCAGGCGCTGCTTGAGGCTGACATCGTCCAGCGCCTCGCTGGCCAGCAGGGCCTTGCCGAACATCAGGATTTCCGCACGCGAGGCGGTATCGAAACCCGCTTGCGTGGCCAGCGAACCCGGCCAGGTGCTGCGGTCGATAGTGGCGAACACCATCGGGCCGGCAGCCTGGGCAACGGCCGTCCACAGGGACAACATCAAAGCAACAACCAGAACCCGCATAACAACCTCCATAAATGCATAACGCGCCGTGGGACGGCGCGTTATGGGGGTCAGATCAACACCCGTGAATCAACGGTTTTGCACACGCTCGATGGCTTTGTCGTACACCGGGTTGGCCTTCTGCTGCTTGGCCAACTGATAGTGACGCAGGGCATCGGCGAACTGACCGGCCGCTTCGTAGATCCGCGCGATGTTGTAGTAGGAACTGGCGCGCACGGTGGCCGCCGAGTTGCCGCTGGCCAGGGCGATGGCCTTGCGGTTGGCCCAGATCGACTCGGCAGTGTTGCCGGCTTTCTGATAGGCCAGGCCGAGGTTGCTGTAGGCCTGACCGTAGCCGTTGTTCAGCTCGATGGCCTGACGGTAGAAGTCGATGGCTTGCTGCAGGTTACCGGCGTGGTAAGCCTCTTCGCCCTTGCGGTTCAGGGTTTTCGCATCGGCTTGCGCGCTGCTGCTGACGGCGACAGCGGCCACTTCCACTTTGTCGTCGAGCAGCGGCGATACTTCGTTCAGCACGTCCTGCGCGTCGACGGTCACACCGCTGAGGGTGTTGATGTCCTGGAAGTCGCCATTGCCGGTCATGCGGAACACAGTCCACAGGTTACCGCTGCGGTCCTGCGGCACGTAGTAAGTGCGCACCAGCGACTGGCCCATGTACACGAACACCTTGGCCTGGCTGGCAGAGAGCTGGCGGGACGCCGGGCGGCTCTGGTTGCTGTAGTCATGCACCGCGTACACATAGCTTTCGCCGTAGTGTTTCTTTTCCAGGGTGATGGTTTCCGGGCCGTAGCTGTCGACATCGTCGACGTCCAGGTGGGCGTCATCACCTTGCTGGTTGCGGAAGTAGATGTTGTTGCCCGGGAAGATCATGTGCGAATCGAGATCGCTAGGGTTCGCGCCCCAGGTCAGCACCACGCGCAGACCGTCAAGGTTCTGCATCACCGGGCTGATGGCATAGGTCATGCCGCTGCACGGGCACTTGACCACCAGGTTGGAATAGCCGGGTTTCTTGATGATCAGCAGGTTGCTGGGATCATCGGCGAAGTCGGTGGTCAGGGTCACCTGGCCTTGAGCATTGGTACGACCGACCACGCTCTGGGCGCCATTGCGCTGCACCAGCACTTCGGCGTCGGCGATTTTCTGGTCCTTGACCACCGCACTCAGCACCTCGACCGGCAGCTGCTGCGCCGTCACCGAAAACGCCAATGCCCACAACGAAAAAATCGAAGTCACGCGAAACAAGCGCATACCTAATTCCCTTTAAGTGTATGAAGTCGGCACCCAAGGGTACCCGGCAGATTTCGCGCGCACGATACACAGTTTTTTCGGGATTTGCTTGCTAATCCATTGGGAAAGATGGGGGCTGTGGGAATCCCTGAAGTTTGCTGAGGGGCCTGGATGGCAAAACCTTTTCAGACAGATTTGAAACCGGGCAAACCATTAGTCGCTCGCCACTCCTTCACTATCCGTGTGATGCCTTCGGACGAGTCATCGGCACCGTCCTCTGGGTAGAAAATCAGATCGGAGCCTGCTGGGTATTCGCTCAACTTTTGGAAATGGGGTACAAGCGCATCCACTTCTTTTTCAGTGCCCCTCCAAAAATACTCAGCCATTAGCTGTCAGTTGGAAATCGTATGCGCAGAGATCAAATTTCTTCTCCGTGATCTTTTCAAACTCCACCAGCTGCGCTGCACTCAGGTCATAGCCTTCCCAACCTTGAGGGTCCACTGTCCAGCCCATGATCTCTTTCACCCGCTCGTCACAGTCGGCCGGCAGTTCTACGTCAAAAACCAACATCTCGGTTTTCTTGTCAAAAGCCTCAACGAGAAACTTCATGGTTCTACGCTCCTTGCTTTATCAGCTGCTTTAGTTTGTTCACCAGTAAGCAGATCAAATTCGCCAAGATGGCGGCCGTGCTTGTCATACATCTCAACTGCGCCATGTTGAGAGTCCCATTCTAAAATGAGTCCTTTTGCCGTTTTCCATCGCTTACGCCGCCCACCACCTCCTTGGACAGACGTTTTCCGCTTTGCCCTAATAGCATCAGGAAAGCCAGGCAAGGCGCTCGGTGCAGGAACATATTCTGATACCGGTGTGCTCAGCACAATGTACAGCGGCTGAACTCCAGACCCCGGCGGAAACACCAGAATAAAATCCCGATACTCCGGCGGATAAATCGGGCTGACGATGATCCGTTCCGCCGCTTCCGTCGGCGGGAAAACCCAGATCGGTGGTGTCTGTGGCGCCGCTTCCAGCGGTGGTATCCCTGCGGTGCTCGAGGGGTCCACCGCTGGAGTCCAGATAAGGGTGATGCCATCACCCAGATCGGCCACTTGCTGCTCATCACGAACCTCAAATTCAGCCACCGGAATCATTTCCCACTCGCGGCGCCCCTGGGTGTTGAAACCGTAGCCCTTGAGGCTGCCATCGGCCTGCTGTTCGACCCGCAGGCGCAAGCGGGTGCGGGCCTGCTTGAGGTTGCGTAGTTGCTCTTCGCTGTACAGCGCACCGTCCCCCAAACTCGATGGAGCGAGCAAGGCCACCAGCCCCAAGCCACTGCCGGTGGTACCAGAACCCACGGAGACACCACCCAGGGCCAAGGCACCGAGATTGGCCGGCAGCGCGCCGCTGATGCGCTTGAGGGGCACTCGCCCACCCGCCTCGACCTCGCGACCGCCCAGCAGCGTCAACGCGCCGTAATTCGCCACCGAATCAGTGGGTATGAAGCCCGTCGGGGTGACGTAGTCGATGATTGCGTTCGGCAGCTTGCAAGACTTGGCAAATACGCAACCGACGGGCGTTGGTTGCGATTCCACCTGTGTGGTCGGCAGCCGCTCTTCATAGGCCTGCTGACGAGCGAGCATCTGCTCGTAACCCTGCTGCGCCTCATCACGCTCGGCCAATTCGCTCGCAGTCATATCGCACAGGCGACGATAACCACCGCCGTCAGCGTCGTAGTGCTGCCATACCTGGGGCACATCCTTGTTGCGGGCCATAGTCCTTTGCTCGGTCGCCTGGGAAACCCCGGCCTTCAACCGGGGGATCTCACGTTAACCAGTGCGAGGGGACCTTGGCTGTCAGGTAAATCCTAGCTGGTCGAGCGACTTTTCTTTTTCGTTCATGCCCTGCGATTGGCCCTAAACGGTCTACGACAGGACACAAGGATTTACCTTACAAATCGCATCGAATCTGGCTTATTGAACCGCTCGGACAAGCCGCCTAGTGTTTGAACAGGACTGAATGACGCCCACAAAAAAGCCGCCCCGAAGGGCGGCTTCTTGAACCACTTACCCGATGCTTACAGCTTCGGACCGGCAGCCTTGATGGCATCGCTCACGTCGAACTTCTTGAAGTTCTCGATGAACAGGCCGGCCAGGGCCTTGGCGGCCTCGTCGTAGGCGGCTTTGTCAGCCCAGGTGTTGCGTGGGTTGAGCAAACCGGTTTCGACGCCTGGAACGGCCAGTGGCACGTCCAGGTTGATGGTGCCCAGGTGCTCGGTCTCGGCACCGACCAGCGCGCCGCTCTGGATGGCGGCGATCACGCCACGGGTGGTCGGGATGTTGAAGCGCTTGCCAACGCCATAGCCACCGCCGGTCCAGCCGGTGTTGACCAGGTAGACCTTGGAACCGAAGCCGCGGATGCGCTTGATCAGCAGCTCTGCGTATTCGCCTGCCGGACGCGGGAAGAACGGTGCGCCGAAGCAGGTGGAGAAGGTCGACTTGATGCCGGCGCCCGAGCCCATTTCGGTCGACCCCACCAGAGCGGTGTAGCCGGACAGGAAGTGGTAGGCAGCTTGTTCTTCGCTGAGGATCGAGACTGGCGGCAGTACGCCGGTCAGGTCGCAGGTCAGGAAGATCACGGCATTCGGCTCGCCACCGAGGTTTTTCTCGGAACGCTTCTCGACGTGCTCCAGCGGGTAGGCGGCGCGGCTGTTCTGGGTCAGGCTGCCATCGGCGTAGTCCGCCTTCTTGGCGTCGTCCAGCACAACGTTTTCCAGCACGGTGCCATGCTTGATGGCTTTCCAGATGACCGGCTCGTTCTTCTCGGACAGGTCGATGCACTTGGCATAGCAACCGCCTTCGATGTTGAACACCACGCCCTCGCCCCAGCCGTGCTCGTCGTCACCGATCAGGTAACGGCTTTCATCGGCGGACAGGGTGGTCTTGCCAGTGCCGGACAGACCGAAGAACAGGGTCACGTCGCCTTCTTCGCCAATGTTGGCGGCGCAGTGCATCGGCAGCACGTCGGCGGCCGGCAGCAGGAAGTTCTGTACCGAGAACATGGCTTTCTTCATTTCACCGGCGTAGCGCATGCCGGCGATCAGCACTTTTTTCTGAGCGAAGTTGAGGATCACGCAACCGTCGGAGTTGGTGCCGTCACGCTCTGGAACGCATTCGAAGTTGGCAACGTTGAGCACCTGCCACTCGTCACGGCCAGCCGGGTTGTACTGGGCCGGATTGATGAACAGGCAACGACCAAACAGGTTCTGCCAGGCAGTCTGGGTGGTCATCTTCACGGCCAGGTAGTGCTCGTCGGAAGCACCTACATGCACATGGGAAACAAAATGCTCTTGCGCGTTGTTGAACGCCTCGACGCGAGCCCACAAGGCATCGAACTTGTCGGCCGGGAACTTGCGGTTGATCGGACCCCAGGCGATAGCGTCCTGGGTGCTCGGCTCTTCAACGATGAAACGATCGACTGGCGAACGGCCGGTACGGTGACCGGTACGAACAACCAGCGCGCCGGTATCGGCAAGCTCGCCTTCACCGCGATTCAGGGCTTCTTTGACCAGATCATCAACACTCAGATCGGTGTACACGGCGTTATTGGCTTGCGTCATGAGGTTCCCCGTCGGCCAGTGGCCGAGTGCTCCAAACGTTTTGTAGTAGAAAGTCGTGCACTACTACCGCGAAAAAAGTGCGCCGGATTATGCCAGAAAAGCCCAAAAAGAGTAGGGCCCTCCCGTCAGAACGGCGTTAATCCGGCGCTTGCCAGGTGATTTACCTGCGCTGAACCGTTTTAGTGACGAGTATCTGACGGCGACTCGACACCCGCTCCGGCGAACAATTGGCTGATATCGGCCGCATCGAACAGGTAGCGCTCGTTGCAGAACTGGCAATCGATCTCGATGCTGCCGCCGTGTTCGACCACCAGCTTCTGCGCATCTTCCAGACCCAGACTGACCAGCGCATTGCCCGAGCGTTCCCGCGAGCAGCTGCAACGGAAGCGCAACGGCTGCACATCGAACAGGCGCACGGCTTCTTCATGGTAGAGGCGATGGAGCACGGTTTCGTTGTCCAGGCTCAGCAGTTCGTCGGCGGTCAGGGTGCTGCCCAGCGCGGTGATGTGCTGCCAGCTGGCGGCGCGCTCTTCTTCATCCTTGAGGCGGTCGGCCGGCAGTTGCTGCAACAGCAGGCCACGGGCGCGACGACCGTCGGCGTGCAGCCAGAAACGGGTGCCGACCTGCTGGGACATGACGAAATAGTTGGTGAAGCATTCCGACAGGGTGGCGCCATCCAGATCGACGATGCCCTGGTAGCGCTGGCCGTGGGTCGGGTCGACGGTCAGGGCCAGCACGCCATTGGGCATCAGGTCGGCCAGGGTCGCATCCGGGGCGATCTGCTCCGCGTCGTAGCGGGCCAGACCACGGATCTCGCGCTCGCTGGAGCACTCGATCATCAGCAATGGCACCGGGCCTTCGGAACGGGCCTGGAGGATCAGCAAGCCATCGAACTTCAGCGTGCCGACCAGCAGCGCGGCCGCCGCCATCAGCTCGCCGAGCAGTTGCGCGACCGGCTCCGGGTAAGCGTGTTTGGCGAGCACTTCGGCATAGCTGCGCTCCAACGCCACCAGCTCGCCGCGGGCGTCGCTGTCATCGAAGATGAAGCGTTGGGTGAAGTCGGTATCCGGCAAATGAGTCATAGGTTTGGGTATCTGAAGTGATGACAAAATGGTTACAAGATATGAAAATTGCGTTTTTTTGCACTGTTACGGTGCGCGATTTTCTGCCATTGGAGGCATTTTATGAACAATCCGGGTTTGTTCCAAGCAAGGTGGAACCTCGGCAAGCTGGTGTTGTGCAATTTGCTCCCTCTGGCACTGCTGGGTTTCTGGTTATGGCCAAGCGGGCACATGCTTTGTGTGATGTTCGACGAATGGCTGTTCCGCCTGCTGAATGCTCCCCTTGCGAGCAACTCCACCTGGCTGCATATCTGGGCCGTGGCCAGCCTGCGGCCTTTCGACGCGATAGTCGGGCTGATCCTGCTGACCCTTTTGATCCGCGGTGACTGGGTGTTCAAGGCCGTGGACATACGCCGGGCCTTTTTCGGCTTCCTGTCGATCCTGGTCTTGATGCTGATTATCCGCTTGTGGTTCTCCAGGCTCGCCGACGCCATGGACTGGCAGCACGACAGCCCGTCGATGATGCTCCAGGATACCGTGCACATGAGCGACTATTTCCCGCACTGGGAAAAAACCTGGGAGCTCAAGGACCGTTCCAGCCAGAGCTTCCCCGGTGACCACGCCTCGGTGCTGCTGATCTGGGCGCTGTTCATGAGTGTGTTCAGCCGCGGCGTCGGCCAATTCCTGGTGATCTGGGGCCTGACCCTGCTGTTCATGATGCCGCGCCTGGTGGCCGGCGCGCACTGGGGCCAGGACGACTATATCGGTGGCGTGCTGCTGGCGGTCTGGGCACTCGGCTGGGGCTACTACACCCCGTACGCGGCCAAGGCCTCGGACTTCCTGCTGCGGGCGACCAACCCGCTGTTCAACCTGCTGGGCAAGCTACCGCTGCTGTCGCGCCTGAGCGTGGTGCGGGCGGCCTGACTCTTCGGATTTGCTGCTTGTCGCGGCTTTGCCGCGGATCGCGAGCAAGCTCGCTCCTACAGGGGGTTGAGCGGTGCGCCGGCTGTGTAGGAGCCAGCTTGCTGGCGATTGAACCCGCAGGGTTCAGAAGGCCAAGGGTCTATTCGCTGCTGCGGAATTTGAACAGGTCGCGCCGCTGTTTCTTGGTCGGCTTGCCATCGGTGCTCACACCCAGGGCGCCGGCCTTGCGCAGGGCGGCAGCGTTTTCTCGCTTGGCGATGCTGGCTTCGGTTTCCGTATAGAGAGCCTGCGCTTGCGGCGCCCCACGACGCACGATCGACAGGGCCTGGACCACCACGGTGCGCTCGTCGAAGCCGGTGCGTATCTCATACTCGTCGCCGACCCTCGGCTCCTTGCCCGGTTTGCAGCGCTCGCCACGGTGGTGCACCTTGCCGCTTTCGATGGCGGCCTTGGCCAGGGCACGGGTCTTGTAGAAGCGCGCCGCCCACAGCCATTTATCCAGACGGACCTTGTCGTCGTCTTCGGCTTTTTGTGCCATGGCATGTCCTCATTCTGAAATATTTTCGAACTGTACTACCGTTTCTCTCGTGCCATGAATTGCGATGGCTCGGTTTAGAATGCGAGGCTTCGCAGCAGCCCGTCCGGGCGCTGTGGATCCTGGCCTAGATATCTGTCGCCTTTTACCCATTATTCTGCGTGAATACCGCGAATTCGGCCGCTTGACGGTACGAGCGGGTTCCTCAGCGGTTGAGCACATTTGAAGACATTTGACCATTTGACCGTCGTGGGTCTGCGCGAGTGGGTGGCGCTTCCGGATTTGGGAGTCGCCGGCCTGCGCGCCAAGATCGACACCGGCGCCAGCACTTCCAGCCTGCATGCCACCGAGATCGAGCCGTTCGAGCGCGACGGTGAGCAATGGGTGCGCTTCAACGCGCACCTGGGCAGCGTGGTGCAGTTGCGTCACCGGCGTTGCGAAGCACCGCTGGTGGCGATGAAAACCATTAAAAGCTCCAACGGCCAGGCACAGGTGCGCTATGTGATCAGCACCACCCTGGCGCTCGGCGATCGGGTCTGGCGGGTGGAGTTCACCCTCGCCTGCCGCAAGGCCATGCGCTATCGCCTGTTGCTCGGCTCCAAAGCCCTGATCGATGGCCAGTTGGTGGTCAATCCAGGGATCAAATACGTTCAAGACAAACCGGTGTTCCCGGTGTCCACTACCTCTGCCACAGGTGTTGCATGAAGATCGCTGTGCTGTCGCGTAACCCGCGTCTGTATTCCACTCGTCGCCTGGTCGAAGCCGGCACCGAGCGTGGCCATGAAATGGTGGTGGTCGACACCCTGCGCGCCTATATGAACATTGCCAGTCACAAACCGCAGATCCACTACCGCGGCAAGCCGCTGGAGGGTTTCGACGCGGTGATTCCACGGATCGGCGCCTCGGTGACCTTCTACGGCTGCGCGGTGCTGCGCCAGTTTGAAATGATGGGCGTGTTCCCGCTCAACGAGTCGGTGGCCATCGCCCGCTCGCGGGACAAGCTGCGCTCGTTGCAACTGCTGTCCCGGCGCGGTATCGGCCTGCCGGTGACCGGCTTCGCCCACTCGCCGGACGACATTCCCGACCTGATCGAGATGGTCAACGGCGCCCCCCTGGTGATCAAGGTGCTGGAAGGCACCCAGGGCATAGGCGTGGTGCTGTGCGAAACCGCCACCGCGGCCGAGTCGGTGATCGAGGCCTTCATGGGCCTGAAGCAGAACATCATGGTCCAGGAGTACATCAAGGAAGCCGGAGGCGCCGACATCCGCTGCTTCGTGGTCGGCGACAAGGTGATTGCCGCGATGAAACGCCAGGCCAAGCCCGGCGAGTTCCGCTCCAACCTGCACCGTGGCGGCAGCGCCAGCCTGATCAAGATCACCCCGGAAGAACGCATGACCGCCCTGCGCGCGGCCAAGGTCATGGGCCTGAGCGTGGCGGGCGTGGATATCCTGCGCTCGAACCACGGGCCGCTGGTGATGGAAGTGAATTCCTCACCGGGCCTGGAAGGCATCGAGACCACCACGGGCAAGAACGTGGCGGGGATCATCATCGAGCACATCGAGAAAAACGGTGGCCCGAACATGACCCGGACCAAAGGAAAAGGCTGAGCTGTAGCCGCTGCCGCAGGCTGCGATCGGCTGCGTAGCAGACGCAGCATTCGCAAATCGAGCGAAGGTCCTGCGACCAGCGTGGCCCGGCCTTATCGCAGCCTGCGGCAGCGGCTACAGGTCAAACCGCATCCCTGGGTAGCAATAATCCCAACGGCAACCGCACTCGCGCTTCCAGGCCGCCATCGGCGCGGTTGCGCAGTTCGACATTGCCGCCGTGCATCGAGGCGATCCGCTTGACGATGGCCAGGCCCAGGCCAGTGCCCTTGCCACCCCGGGCACGGTCGCCGCGGGTGAAGGGGTTGAAGATCGCCTCCAGCTCCGACGGATCGATGCCCGCGCCTCGGTCCATCACACTCAGCACCACATAAGGCGCGCTGGTGTCGCCCGACACATAGGCCGCGACTTCGACTTCGGTACCGGCGTGGTTCAACGCGTTGCCGATCAGGTTGTTCAACAGGCGCTTCATCGACACCCGACGCAGCGGGAACGGCGGGATCGGCTCCAGGCGCAAACGCACCTTTTCATCGTTCTGGTTGTAGGGCGCCGCCACTTCGCGCACCAGATCGCTGAGATCGACCTCCTCCACCGACTCGTCGCGACCGTCGCGGATAAAGGCCAGGAACTGGTCGAGAATCGCGTCCATGTCTTCGATGTCGCGGACCATGTCGTCGGTCAGGTCGTTGTGACTGCCCATCAACTCCAGCGACAGGCGCAGGCGGGTCAGCGGCGTGCGCAGGTCGTGGGACACCCCCGCCAGCATCAGCTCGCGTTCGCGCCCGGCCTGTTCCACGTCCTCGGCCATCTGGTTGAAGGCGCGGTACACCTCGGTCATCTCGCTTGGCGTATCGCTGATCGGCAGGCGCACGCTGCGCCCCTGCCCCAGTTGCCGGGCGGCATAGACCAGGCGCTTGAGCGGCTGGTTGAGCTGGCTGACGAAGATCCACGCCGACGCCGTGGACAACAGGCCGATGGCCAGGAACCAGCCGAGCACGCTCCAGATCTTCTGCCCCCGCAGCGGGTGCGGATACAGCGGTACTTTCAGCCAGCCGTCGCCCAGGCTCGGCGCGCGCACCCAGAGCGCAGGCGGCGCATGCATGCGTAGGCGCACTTCAGTGTCGGCGCCCAGTTCGGCCTGCATCTGCCGCTGATAGATCTCGCTGTAGGGCCAATGCTGCTCGCCCGCCGGCACACCGCTGCCGACCACCTTGATCAGCCCGGCGGCCTCGGCGATCTGGTCGCGGTTGGATTCGTCGGCGGCCCAATAGGCGCGCAGGGTCAAGGCCACGCCGTGGCTGTACTGGCGGTCCACCAGCACGTCCTCGTTCATCAGCAGATAAACCAGGGTTAGCGCCTTGGAGAACAGCACCACGATCAGCACCAGCCAGAGGGTGCGGGAGAAGAAGCTTTGCGGGAACCACAGCGGGGTTTTCATAAACAGCCATTACACGCTTTGCAGGAGCGAGTCGCGCTCGCAGAGTTGCGGAATGCGAGCGCCCGGGTCGTTTGCCGGCCCGGGCGCTCGCTCCTACAAATCATCGGTCACTTGGTGGTGGTGCCATCCGGCACGAACACATAACCCACGCCCCAGACCGTCTGGATATAACGCGGCTTGGACGGATCGGGTTCGATCATCCGGCGCAGGCGGGAGATCTGCACGTCGATGGAACGCTCCAGGGCATCCCACTCGCGGCCACGGGCCAGGTTCATCAGCTTGTCGCGGGTCAGCGGCTGGCGAGCGTTCATCACCAGGGCCTTGAGCACCGCGAACTCACCGGTGGTGAGCATGTGCACTTCGGCGCCGCGCTTGAGTTCGCGGGTGGCCAGGGACAGCTCGTAGTCGCCAAAGGTGACGTTTTCGTCTTCGCTGCCCGGCGCGCCCGGCACCGGAGCCGACTGGCGACGCAGCACGGCCTTGACCCGCGCCATCAGCTCGTCGGGGTTGAACGGCTTGGCCAGATAATCGTCGGCGCCCAGTTCCAGGCCCTTGATGCGGCTCAGCTCGTCGCCCTTGGCGGTGAGCATGATGATCGGGATCTGGTTGTTCGCACTGCGCAGGCGGCGGCATGCGGTCAGGCCGTCTTCGCCAGGCAGCATCAGGTCGAGGACGACCAGGTTGAAGACTTCGCGACCCAGCAGACGGTCCATCTGCTCGGTGTTGGGAACCGCGCGGGCACGGTAGCCCTTGCTGACGAAGAAGCGCTCCAGCAGGCTGCTCAGCCCGGGGTCATCGTCAACGATAAGAATTTTTTCGCCTTCGGCAGTTTGTGCAGTGCTGCTCATCAGATGCTCCTTTTATCTCGGTGCGCATTATGGCGTAGCTGCCGTTATACGCACCGTGTGCATTGTTAGCAGATTTTTCCTCTACCGCCAGAAAACCCGCCGTCGGCCGCCAGTGGGCCGATACCCCCGAAGACTGGAACGCTGGTTATAATGCGCCGCCTTTTGTGTCAGGCAACGTCTGATCGTTACCGCCCGTGGCCACTTTTTATTTTTCCCGGCCAGGCAGTAATTGTTCGATTTCACGGGTCAACAGGCAGCCTTTTGATCCAGGCAGCGGCGCACGCCAGGCCGCTCAACCAGACTCGCCGAGGCCAATTTTCCGTGCCGGCGAGCCTGCTTCACAATTTGTCAGGTGGTTTTATGGACAGCATCAACAGCCGCATTGCCGAGGAACTCGGCGTACGCCCACAACAGGTCGAAGCGGCCGTCGCTCTATTGGATGAAGGCTCCACCGTGCCCTTCATCGCCCGCTACCGTAAGGAAGTGACCGGCAGCCTCGATGACACCCAGTTGCGTCATCTGGAAGAGCGCCTGCGCTACCTGCGAGAACTCGACGAACGGCGCATCAGCATCCTCGCCAGCATCGAGGAGCAAGGCAAACTGACCCCGGAGCTGGCCCGCGACATCAAGCTCGCCGACACCAAAACCCGCCTCGAAGACCTCTACCTGCCGTACAAGCAGAAGCGCCGCACCAAGGGCCAGATCGCCCTGGAAGCCGGCCTCGGCGAACTGGCGGACGGCCTGTTCAACGACCCGAGCCTGACCCCGGAAAGCGAAGCCGCGCGCTTCGTCGACGCGGAAAAAGGCGTGGCCGATGTGAAGGCCGCCCTCGAAGGCGCCAAGTACATCCTCATGGAGCGCTTCGCCGAAGACGCTAGCCTGCTGGACAAGCTGCGCAACTACCTCAAGCAGGAAGCCACCCTCAGTGCCCGCGTGATCGCCGGCAAGGAAGAGGAAGGCGCCAAGTTCCGCGATTACTTCGAACACGACGAACCACTGAAGAGCATGCCATCGCACCGCGCCCTGGCGATTTTCCGTGGCCGCAACGAAGGCATCCTCAGCTCCGCGCTGAAAGTCGGCGACGAACTGCCGGGCACCATGCACCCGTGCGAAGGCATGATCGGCCAGCAGGTCGGCATCCAGAACCAGAACCGCCCGGCCGACAAGTGGCTCGGCGAAGTGGTGCGCTGGACCTGGAAGGTCAAGCTCTACACCCACCTGGAAACCGACCTGCTGGGCGAGCTGCGCGACAACGCCGAAACCGAGGCGATCAACGTCTTCGCCCACAACCTGCACGACCTGCTGCTGGCCGCTCCGGCCGGCCCGCGCGCGACCCTGGGCCTCGACCCTGGCCTGCGTACCGGCTGCAAGGTGGCGGTGGTGGACGCCACCGGCAAGCTGCTGGACCACGCCACCGTTTACCCGCACGTACCGCACAACAAGTGGGACCAGACCATCGCCGTGCTGGCCGCGCTGTGCGCCAAGCACTCGGTGGACCTGATCGCCATCGGCAACGGCACCGCCAGCCGTGAAACCGACAAGCTGGCCGCCGAGCTGATCAAGAAATACCCGGCCATGCGCATGACCAAGGTCATGGTCTCCGAGGCCGGCGCTTCGGTGTATTCGGCGTCGGAACTGGCCGCCAAGGAATTCCCCGACCTCGACGTGTCGATCCGTGGCGCGGTGTCCATCGCCCGCCGCCTGCAGGACCCGCTGGCCGAACTGGTGAAGATCGATCCGAAATCCATCGGCGTCGGCCAGTACCAGCACGACGTGTCGCAGCTGAAACTGGCCCGTGGCCTGGATGCGGTGGTCGAGGACTGCGTGAACGCCGTCGGCGTGGACGTCAACACCGCGTCCGTGGCGCTGCTGGCGCGGATCTCCGGCCTCAACACCACCCTGGCGCAGAACATCGTCAGCCACCGCGATGAAAACGGTGCGTTCAAGACCCGCGCCGCGCTGAAGAAGGTTGCCCGCCTGGGTGAAAAGACCTTCGAACAGGCCGCCGGCTTCCTCCGCGTGATGAACGGCGACAACCCGCTGGACGCGTCCGCGGTACACCCGGAAGCCTACCCGCTGGTGCAGCGCATCGCCGCCGAGACCGACCGCGACATCCGCTCGCTGATCGGCGACAGCGGTTTCCTCAAGCGCCTGGATCCGAAGAAGTTCACCGACGAGACCTTCGGCCTGCCGACCGTCACCGACATCCTCCAGGAACTGGACAAGCCGGGCCGCGACCCGCGTCCCGAGTTCAAGACCGCCGAGTTTCAGGAAGGCGTCGAAGACCTCAAGGACCTGCAACTGGGGATGATCCTCGAAGGCGTGGTGACCAACGTCACCAACTTCGGCGCCTTCGTCGACATCGGCGTGCACCAGGACGGCCTGGTGCACATCTCGGCGCTGTCGGAGAAGTTCATCAAGGACCCGCGTGAGGCGGTGAAGGCCGGCGACGTGGTCAAGGTCAAGGTCATGGAAGTCGACATCCCGCGCAAACGCGTCGGCCTGTCGATGCGCATGAGCGACACCCCGGGCGAGAAGATCGACGGCGCTCGTGGCTCGCGCCCAGGCTCGGCGCCACGCTCGTCGGGCAATAGCGCCCCGCGTAAGGAAACCGTGACCGCGGCCCCGACCAACAACGCCATGGCGTCGCTGTTCGCCAACGCCAAGCAGTTGAAGAAACGCTGATGGAGATCCCGGCCGGCTTGACCGAAAGCGCGTTCAGCCAACTGCTCGGCTGCCGTCTGCAGCGCCTGGAGGTCGGGGAAGCCGACGTCGCCCTGACGCTGACGCCGCAGCTGCGCAATCGCGGCCAGAAGCTGCACGGCGGGGCGATCTTCAGCCTGGTCGACATCGCCATGGGGCTGGCCTGTTCCAGCTCCCACGGCTTCGACCAGCAGAGCGCGACCATCGAGTGCAAGATCAACTACATCCGCGCCGTCGCCGAGGGCGACGTGGTCTGCCACGCCCGGGTGCTCCACCCGGGCCGCCGCACCCTGGTGGTCGAGGCCGATGTGATGCAAGGCGACAAACTGGTCGCTAAAGCACAAGGCACGTTCGCTGTTCTATAGCCCCTCAACCTCGATTTGAGTTAATTTCGGCGCTGCACACACGGCGCCGGAGTTTTTTTGCGCGTGCAAGAGCCAGATCAAGGATGAAGCAATGGCGTTGCAAAGCGGGCCGGCAAGGCTCAACGACCAGGCGAAAACGCCAGTTTCAACTTCACCCTTGTAGACCGTCCTGCCCACCCCCATATTGGGGCGACTGACGCGTGAAGGAATCCAACTTGAGCGAACTTCTCAACCGCCGCCTGGCTCTGCTCGGCGAGCGCGCTAACCTCTCTCTGCTCGAGCAGTGCCTGCACGGTATCGAGCGCGAATGCCTGCGCGTGACCGGCGAAGCGCGCCTGGCGCAGACCCCGCACCCGGAAGAACTGGGTTCCGCGCTGACCAACGAACAGATCACCACCGATTATTCCGAGTCGCTGCTGGAGTTCATCACTCCGGCCCTGGCCGATCCGGCTGACACCCTGGCCAGCCTCGACAAGATTCACCGTTTCGCCTACAGCAAGCTCGGCAACGAGTACCTGTGGAGTCCATCGATGCCGTGCCCGTTGCCGGCCGAGGAAGACATCCCGATCGCCTATTACGGCACCTCCAACATCGGCCAGCTCAAGTATGTGTACCGCAAGGGCCTGGCCCTGCGTTACGGCAAGACCATGCAGTGCATCGCCGGGATCCACTACAACTTCTCCCTGCCGGAGCAGCTCTGGCCGCTGCTCAAGCAGGCCGAAGGTTTCGTCGGCAGCGACCGCGACTATCAGTCGTCGGCGTACATCGCGCTGATCCGTAACTTCCGCCGCTACAGTTGGCTGCTGATGTACCTGTTCGGTGCCTCGCCGGCGCTGGACGCGGGTTTCTTGCGCGGGCGCTCGCACCAGCTGGAACAACTGGACGCCGAGACCCTGTACCTGCCGTATGCCACCAGCCTGCGCATGAGCGACCTGGGCTACCAGAGCAACGCCCAGGCCGGCCTGACCCCTTGCTACAACGACCTGAACAGCTACACCGACAGCCTGCGCAAAGCCGTCGCCACGCCGTACGCGCCTTATGTGGAGATCGGCACCCATCAGGACGGCGAGTGGGTCCAGCTCAACACCAACATCCTGCAGATCGAAAACGAGTACTACTCCAACATCCGCCCGAAACGCGTGACCTACACCGGCGAGCGGCCGATCCAGGCGCTGATGGCCCGCGGCATCCAGTACGTCGAAGTGCGCTGCCTGGACATCAACCCGTTCCTGCCGATGGGCATCGACGTGCAGGAAGCCCGCTTCCTCGACGCCTTCCTGCTGTATTGCGCGCTCAACGAGAGTCCGCTGCTGGAAAACAACGAGTGCGGCAACGCCACCTCGAACTTCCTCAAAGTGGTCAAGGAAGGTCGTCGTCCGGGCCTGCACCTGCTGCGCCAGGGACAACTGGTGGAGCTCAAGGAATGGGCCGGCGAGCTGCTGGAAAAGATCGCGCCGCTGGCCGCCTTGCTCGATCGCAGCCACGGCAGCGACGCCCACGGCAAGGCGCTGGACGCCCAGTTGGCCAAGGTCAAGGATTCGTCCCTGACGCCTTCGGCCCAGGTCCTGGCCGCCATGCAGGAGCACAAGGAAAGCTTCAGCCAGTTCTCCCTGCGCCAGAGCCTGGCCCACGCCGAGTTCTTCCGCAGCGAGCCCCTGAGCAAGGAAGACCAGGCGCGTTTCGAAGAAGCCGCGCGCAGCTCCCTGCTGCAACAGGCCGAGCTGGAACGCAACGAGGTCGGTGATTTCGACGTGTTTGTCGGCTCGTACCAGGCGAGCATCCTGGCAATCAGTAACTGACACACCGCGCCGCCTGTATCGCGAGCAAGCTCGCTCCTACACAGTACTGTCCTGTAGGAGCGAGCTTGCTCGCGATGGAGCGCAAAGCGCTCCCCTTCAAAAAAGTGCTCTCTTTAGAAGATTCCTCTTTTAAGCTAATTCTAAAAAGTTATTTATTTTTAGATTCTTAGATCATTTAGTCTCCTCCCACGCCCACACTTGGCCGCCTGTCGAGGAGCTTCATGATGAAAATGCACTTTCCCCTTCGCCTTCTGGCGGCCGTATCCCTGGCTACCGCGAGCTTGTTCGCCCAGGCAGCCGACGTCACCGTCGCCTACCAGACCACCGTCGATCCGGCGAAAGTCGCCCAGGCCGACGGCACCTACGAAAAGGCCACCCAGGCCAGGATCGACTGGCGCAAGTTCGACAACGGCGCCGACATCATCGCCGCCATCGCCTCGGGTGACGTGCAGATCGGCTACCTCGGCTCCAGCCCGCTGACCGCCGCGATCACCCGCAAGGTGCCGGTGGAAACCTTCCTCATCGCCACCCAGATCGGCGCCGCCGAGGCCCTGGTGGCCCGCGATGGATCCGGGATCAACACGCCCCAGGACCTGGTCGGCAAGAAAGTCGCCGTGCCCTTCGTTTCCACCGGTCACTACAGCCTGCTGGCCGCGCTCAAGCACTGGAAAATCGACCCGGCGAAAGTACAGATTCTCAACCTGGCGCCACCGGCGATCATCGCCGCCTGGAAGCGCGGCGACATCGACGCCACCTACGTCTGGGACCCGGCGCTGGGCGTGGCCAAGGAAAACGGCAAGGTGCTGATCACCTCCGGCGAGCTGGCCCGGTTCGGCGCGCCGACCTTCGATGCCTGGATCGTGCGCAAGGACTTCGCCGAGAAGCACCCGCAAATCGTTACCGCCTTCGCCAAGGTGACCCTCGACGCCTACGCCGATTACCGCAAGGACCCAAAAGCCTGGCTGGCCGAGCAGAGCAACGTCGACAAGCTGGTGAAACTCTCCGGCGCCAAGGCCAGCGACATTCCGCTGCTGTTGCAGGGCAACGTCTACCCGCTGGCGGCCGACCAGGTCACCAGCCTTGGCGCGCCGACCACCAAGGCCATCACCGACACCGCGGTTTTCCTCAAGGAACAGGGCAAGGTCGAGGCGGTACTGCCGGATTACGCGCCATACGTCAGCGCCAAGTACATCACCCACTGAAGGTCAGCCGCAGAGGTCTCCGGGCCCAGGCCCGGCGCTTCTCGTACAGCATCTCACCTCGACAAAAGCTGCATTTGAACAAGGAGCGCGCCGTCATGGCTTTGCTACAACTGGAGCGCATCAGCGCACAGTACCCCGGCGCCGCCGAACCGGTGCTGGCGGATATTTCCCTGACGCTCGGGCCCCAGCAGTTGCTGGTCGCCCTCGGCCCTTCCGGCAGTGGCAAGACTTCGTTGCTGAACCTGATCGCCGGTTTCGTCGAACCCAGCGCCGGACGTATCACCCTGGACGGCGTGCCAGTCGCCGGTCCGAGCGCCGAACGCGGCGTGGTGTTCCAGGACGATGCCCTGCTGCCCTGGCAGGACGTGCTGGCCAATGTCGGCTTCGGCCTCGAACTGGCCGGCATTGCCCGCGACCCGCGCGAAGCCCGCGCCCGGGAAATGCTCGCGCTGGTGGACCTGGCCGGCTTCGACAAGCGGCGCATCTGGCAGCTCTCCGGCGGACAACGCCAGCGTGTGGGACTGGCCCGCGCCCTGGCCGCCGACCCGCGGCTGCTGCTGATGGACGAGCCCTTCGGCGCCCTCGATGCCTTCACCCGCGAGCAGATGCAGGAGCTGTTGCTGCAGGTCTGGCAACGCACCGCCAAGCCGGTGTTCCTGATTACCCACGACATCGAGGAAGCGGTGTTCCTCGCCACCGACCTGATCCTGCTGGCCCCCAACCCGGGGCAAATCGTCGAGCGCTTGAGCCTGGACTTCGGCCGGCGTTACGCGGCCGGCGAATCGGCCCGGGCAATCAAGTCCGATCCACGCTTTATTGAAACCCGCGAACACGTGCTGGCCCGGGTGTTCTCCCAACGCAGTGCCGTCTTGCGGCAGGAGCGCGCATGAACAGCTACGACCTCCCGGCCACCACGACCAAAGCCGCTAACCCGCACACTGCGGTGCCCCTGCGCCGCAGCCTGAGCACTCGCTGGATCAGCGTGCTGACCCTGGTCGTGCTGCTCGCCCTATGGTGGGCGGTGACGGCCAGCGGCCTGATCGAACCACTGTTCCTGCCGCCACCTTCCGCCGTGCTGCAAAAGGGCTGGCTGCTGGTGACCAGCGGCTATATGGATTCCACCCTGTGGCAGCACCTGGGCGCAAGCCTCGGACGCATCGGCCTGGCCCTGGGTTTTGCCGTGCTGAGCGCGATTCCGGTGGGCATCGCCATCGGCCACAACCGCATCGCCCGTGGCGTGCTGGACCCGCTGATCGAGTTCTACCGGCCGATTCCCCCCCTGGCCTACCTGCCGCTGATCGTCATCTGGTGCGGCATCGGCGAGCTGTCCAAGGTGCTGCTGATCTACCTGGCGATCTTCGCCCCGATCGCCATCGCCACCGCCACCGGCGTACGCACCGTGGACCCGACCCGGCTGCGCGCCGCGCAGTCCCTGGGCGCGACCCGGGCCCAGCTGATTCGCCATGTGATCCTGCCCAGTGCCCTGCCGGACATCCTCACCGGCGTGCGCATCGGCCTCGGGGTGGGCTGGTCGACCCTGGTCGCCGCCGAACTGATCGCCGCCACCAGCGGCCTGGGGTTCATGGTGCAGTCCGCCGCGCAGTTCCTGGTCACTGATGTGGTGGTACTGGGGATCCTGGTCATCGCCCTGATCGCCTTCGCCATGGAAATGGGTCTGCGCGCCCTGCAGCGCAAGCTGGTGCCCTGGCACGGCCAGGCCCATTGAGACCCTGTATCTGTAGCCCTGTAGCCACACCTGACTTCGAGAACGACATGAGCCTGACCATCACCCCTTTAAGCTCTGCCCTGGGCGCCCAGATCAGCGGCGTCGATATCAGCCAACCGCTGGCCAGCGAACAGCGCGACATCATCGAGCAGGCGCTGCTCCAGCATCAGGTGCTGTTCTTCCGCGACCAACCGATCGACCCACAGCAACAGGCGCGCTTCGCGGCGAACTTTGGCGACCTGCATATCCATCCGATCTACCCCAACGTGCCGGAACAGCCGCAAGTACTGATCCTCGACACCGCGCAAACCGACGTACGCGACAACGCCATCTGGCACACCGACGTGACCTTCCTGCCGACCCCGGCCTTGGGCGCGGTGCTCAGCGCCAAGCTGTTGCCGGCATACGGTGGCGATACCCTGTGGGCCAGCGGCATCGCGGCCTATGAGGCGCTCTCGGAGCCGATGAAGAACCTGCTGCAAGGCCTGACCGCGACTCACGAGTTCATCAAGTCCTTCCCCCTGGAACGCTTCGGCAATACTCCGCAGGACCTGGCGCGCTGGGAAGAAGCCAAGAGGAAAAACCCGCCGCTGTCGCACCCGGTGATCCGCACCCACCCGGTCAGCGGGCGCAAGTCGCTGTTCGTCAACGAAGGCTTCACCACCAGGATCAACGAGCTGTCGGACAGCGAAAGCGAAGTGATCCTGAAACTGCTGTTCGCCCACGCCACCCGCCCGGATTTCACCATCCGCTGGCGCTGGCAGATCAACGACGTGGCCTTCTGGGACAACCGCGTGACCCAGCATTACGCGGTCGACGACTACCGCCCGCAACGCCGCGTGATGCACCGCGCGACGATTCTCGGGGATGTGCCGTTTTTCCGATAACCGATACTCATGACTACAGCAGGACTGGCGGGTGATTGCGGCGTCACCAAACGACAAGTGGTTGTCCACCCTCGATGATGCACGGCTATGCTATCAATGATTGCATTGATTTCATTCGGAGAAACCCATGGCCAGCCTGACAATCCGAAACCTGGACGACCACATCAAAGAGCGCCTGCGCATCGAGGCCGCTCACAACGGCCACTCCATGGAAGAAGAAGCCCGCTTGATTTTGCGCCGCGCCCTGAGCAGAACAGCCGACAGCCAAGGGCTGGCCAGTCGTATCCGGGCACGCTTTGCCGAGGCCGGCGGAGTGAAGCTTGAGCTGCCCGAACGTACCGAGCCGGCACGCGTGGTGGATCTGGGCGAATGATCGTGCTCGACACCCATGTGCTGTCGGAACTGATGCGCCCCCAACCGGACGCATCGGTATTGCTGTGGATCGAAGCGCAACCTGTCGAAGACCTCTACATCAGCGCCATGACCATGGCCGAGATTCTTCACGGCATCGCGCGCCTGCCCCACGGCAAGCGCAAACAGATGCTCCATGCGTCGGCGCTGGCGATGTTCGAGGAAGATTTCATCGACCGCATCGTGCCCTTCGGGACCCAGGCGGCTCTTTACTACGCCCATCTGATTTCGCACCGGGAAAGCCTGGGGCGTCCGATCAGCCTGGTGGATGCGCAAATTGCGGCCATATGCCGCGTCCACGACGCGGCTATCGCCACCCGTAACGCCAAGGACTTCAGCGACACCGGGTTGATCGTTATCAACCCCTGGCTGCCACTCGAAATCTGAACGGCCACAGAGTCCAGTCCGACACAGATCCCCTGTAGGAGCGCAGCTTGCTCGCGATGGCGGCATGCCTGACACAACACACCGCCGCGATCGCCGGCAAGCCTGGCTCCTACAGAAGCCGCGGCAGCCTTGCAACATGACGGCAGGCTCTATTCCGCGGTTGAAGGCTTCTCCCACAGATTGATCCCGCCTTCGCGGGCAAAACGATCGATCTCTGCCAGTTCTTCGGCGCTGAAGTTCAGGTTCTGCAATGCGCCGACGTTCTCGACGATCTGCTCCGGCCGGCTGGCGCCGATCAGGGCCGAGGTCACCCGCGGATCGCGCAGAGTCCAGGCCAGAGCCAGTTGCGCCAGGCTCTGGCCACGACGCTGGGCGATTTCGTTGAGGCCGCGCACATGGGCGAGGTTGGCCTCGGACAGGTGCGAGGCTTGCAACGAACCACCGCCCGGGCGGTTGACCCGCGCATCCTCGGGAATGCCATTGAGGTACTTGTCGGTCAGCAGGCCCTGGGCCAACGGCGTGAAGGCAATCACCCCGGCGCCGAGTTCTTCGGTGGTGTCCAGAAGGTCCTTTTCCACCCAGCGGTTGAGCAGGTTATAGGCCGGCTGGTGGATCAGCAGCGGCACTTTCCATTCCTTGAGCAGGGCCGCGATCTCGCGGGTTTTCACCCCGGAATAGGACGAGATGCCGATGTACAGCGCCTTGCCCTGCTGCACCGCGGTGGCCAGGGCGCTGGCGGTTTCTTCCAGCGGGGTGTCCGGGTCGAAGCGGTGGGAATAGAAGATATCCACATAGTCGAGGCCCAGGCGCTGCAGGCTCTGGTCGAGGCTGGCCAGCACGTATTTGCGCGAGCCACCGCCCTGGCCATACGGACCGGGCCACATATCCCAACCGGCCTTGCTGGAGATGATCAGCTCGTCGCGATACCGCTTGAAGTCTTCACGCAACAAACGACCGAAATTGATCTCGGCGCTGCCATAGGGCGGGCCGTAGTTGTTGGCCAGGTCGAAGTGGTTGATGCCCAGGTCGAAGGCGGTGCGCAGCAACGAACGCTGGGTGTCGATCGGCGTGCTGTCGCCGAAGTTGTGCCACAGGCCCAGGGACAGCGCCGGCAGCACCAGGCCGCTGCGTCCGACGCGGCGGTAGGGGATGGAGTCGTAGCGGTTTTCGGCAGCAAGGTAAGTCATCGAATCCTCTCTTGGTCCTGAACGCCCAGGTTTAAGCGAATGCACATGGGTGTGGGGCAGCGCCCTTGCAGCATATGAATCAGCCAAACGCCAGAAAGTTGCCCAGCATACGCCCAGGCGCGCTCGCGGCCACTGCAGGAGTGGCCAATGACAGAAACGATCTGACACCCGCTGGCGGAACGCTCGAACGTGGCATTGGCACCGCGCTATTGCCCAAATCGGATGTTCGAAAACAGGAAATAGATATTACTGTCGAAATATTTAATTACGTACCACGTACCACAGTACGAAATCGTAGCTGGAGGGGAAGCTCAGCCGATGAAAATCCCGGCTAAATGACGCCGTCGACCGGAAGCCGGATCAGCGGACAAAACCCAGGAAACACAAGGCCCTGGCGGTGCTGCACCGCCTGGAAAACCAGGAATGGCGGCATCGAACAAGGCGCTGCACCCGTTGTTTATAGACGCTAAAACGCCACCCTGCCGGGCCGAAACAAAGGGTTCCAAAGCCTGGGTGGTAGAGGAAAATATCGAGGGACAGATGCCAGGCATGCCCCCATGGGAACCATGGGGGCGGGCAATGCCTAGGCGGAGAGTTCGCGTAAAGCGGCAGCCGCGAGAAAGCCCGAACGCGAGCGGTAACGCTGGTCGCGCTTCACCGTCTGGTCGATGCGTTCCAGCAATTGCTCCGGCAGGGTGGCGTTGAAGCGCACCGCCTTGCCGAAGTAAGGCGTGATGTCGAACTCGATCATGCCCCACACGCCACCGGCGTAATCGGGGTTGTCGATATGCACGTCGACCTCATGCACCTGGGGCAGCGGTTCACCATCGGCGACCAAGCCTTCGTAATGCAGCGACAGGGCCTCTTTCACATTCTCGAAGGCTTCTGCCGCGGTATGGCCGGCGGAAAAACAGCCCGGCACATCGGGGACGATCACGCCATATCCGGAGTCGGCATCCTTGTGCAGCACGACCGGGAATTTCATCTCGTTGACCTCTTCGTTCAAGGCCGGCCTCATTTCAGGCCCGCCTGTTTCAAGATGCTGTGGATCGTGCCCTTGGGCAGATCCGCATCCGGGTGGGGAATAGTGACCCGCCCCAGCTTGTGCAGATGCTTGTATTGGTGATGACTACCTTTGACCGCGATCAGATACCACCCGTCCTCCTCGATCATCCTGATCAGTTCCCGACTGCGCATTGCCGTGTCCTTTCGATACGTCCCGAAAAGCCACCGTACACAGTCAAAGGCGAACAATACACACTATACACATCCAGACAATCAATACAGAAAGCAGCGATGACCGGCGCAGCCCTGCTCAGACCGCCCTGGCGAAAACCTCCGCCAGCCAGTCGACGAACACCCGCACCCGTGGCGACATCTGACGGTTGTGTGGGTACAGCACGGAAACCGGCATGGGCGGCGGCGGGGTGTCGGTGAGGATTTCCTGCACCAGCCCCTGGGAAATCTGCTGTGCCATGCGGTAGCGCGGGCACTGGATGATGCCCAGCCCGGCCACGGCCGAGGCGGCATAGATTTCCGCGCCGAACACCGACAGCGCGCCCTCGATAGCGACTTCCCGCAGTTCACCATCGACCATGAATTCGAACGGAAACAGCTTGGCCGTGGTGCGTGAGACGTAGTTCACCGCACGGTGCCGCGACAGTTCATCGAGGCTCGATGGCTCGCCGTATTTGCGCAGGTAGGCCGGGCTGGCGCAGGTGATCTGCTGCAAGTTGGCCACGCGCCGGCCGATCAGCGACGAATCGCCCAGGGTGCCGGCGCGCAACACGCAGTCCACCCCTTCGGCGATCAGGTCGACAAAACGATCGGCCTCGCTGATGGACAGTTCGATCTCCGGATAGCGCGCCATGAATTCGGGCAGGGCCGGAATCACGAAGTACTTGGCCAGGGTGCCATGCAGGTCGACCCGCAAACGCCCCTTCGGCGCCACCGTGCGAAACGCCAGTTCGGCCTCTTCCAGCTCCGCCAGCAGCTGTACGCAGCGCTGGTAATAGGCCTCGCCGTCGAGAGTCGGGCGCACGCGGCGGGTGCTGCGTTCCAGCAGGCGGGTACCGAGCCAGGCCTCGAACTGGTTGAGGGTATGGGTCAGGGTGGCGCGCGGCAGGTTCAGGTTCTCGGCGGCCAGGGTGAAGCTGCTGCGCTCGTAGATCCGCACGAACACCTTCATCGCTTTGACTTGATCCACGACGGGCTCCAGGGCTCATTGATTGTTGGTGATTATTGAACAGTCAAGCCAACTCTGGCGCATTTATCACCCTGGGTAAACATGTGAATCTGCTTCCACACCACAGCCAATCACTCATTACCCAGAAGGAAATTCGCCATGACTACCCAGACTTCGAAAGTTGCCATCGTGACCGGCGCCTCCCGCGGCATCGGCGCGGTGATCGCCCGGCAACTGGCCAGCGAAGGCTTCGCCGTCGCCATCAACTACGCCAACAGCGCCAGCGAAGCCTCGGCCCTGGTGGTGGAGCTGCGCCAGGCCGGCCACCAGGCCATAGCGATCAAGGCCGACGTGGCCAACGCCGATGACGTGCGCCGCCTGTTCGACGAGACCGAAACCCAACTGGGCAAGGTCGACGTGCTGATCAACAACGCCGGCATCCTCAAGGTCCTGCCGCTGGCGCAACACACGGACGAACTGTTCGACCAGAACTTCAACATCCACGCTCGCGGCACCTTCAACACCCTGCGTGAAGCCGCGACTCGCCTGAACGCCGGCGGGCGCATCGTCAATTTCTCCAGCAGCACCGTCGGCATGAACCTGCCGGGTTACGCGGTGTACATCGCCAGTAAAGCGGCGGTGGAATCCCTGACCCAGGTGTTCGCCAAGGAAATGCGCGGTCGCAATATCACCGTCAATGCAGTGGCACCGGGCCCGGTGGCCACCGACTTGTTCCTGCACGGCAAGAGCGAAGAGCAGATCCAGGGTTTCGCCAAGATGGCCCCGCTGGAGCGCCTGGCTCAACCCGAAGATATTTCCCGCGTCGTGTCCTTCCTGGTCAGCCCTGATTCGGCCTGGGTCAACGGGCAGGTCCTGCGCGCCAACGGCGGGCTCGTCTGAGCCACCTCACCCACGGTCGAAGGAGCCACGCTCATGAATCACTCCACCGCGACACCCGCCCGTGGCGGGCAGACGAAACCGATGTTCATCCTGTTCACCGCGGTGGCCGCCGCCACCGCCGCACTGGCGGCGGGCTCCAGCCTGCTGCTGAGCCTGCCGGTCTGGGCCATGTTCGTTGGCTGGGTGGCGTTCTTCAGCCGCGGCCTGACCCTGCGCGACGGCCTGGTCAACCTGGGCTGCGTGCTGATGGGCCTCGCCGTCGGCATGGGCGCGGCGCTGAGCATTGGCGCACTGAGCCCAAGCCTCGGCCCCTGGGCCCTGCCGCTGGTGGTGTTCGTGGTGGCGATGCTTGTGGTGTCGCTGCGCAGCCTGCGGGTGATGAATAACATCGTCGCCTACTTCCTCGGCCTGATCGCCTGGTTCGCCGCGCACCTGGAACCCTCCCTGGAAAGCTTCGCCGAACTCAGCGGCGCCGGAACCCTGGGCACCTTCGCCGGCTGGCTGTCCCACGCAGTACAACAACGCCTGCCCCGGCGTGCCTGAAACCACCCTCACCTGAAGAGATCAATGCCATGCAATCCGTCATCCTGATTACCGGCGCCTCCAGTGGTTTTGGCGCCCTGACCGCCCGCGCCCTCGCCGACGCCGGCCATATCGTCTACGCCAGCATGCGTGAAACCCTGGGCCGCAATGCGCCTCAGGTGGCCGAGGTGCGGCGCTACGCCGACGAGCACCGGGTCGATTTGCGCAGCGTCGAACTGGACGTCGCCTCCAGCGCCTCGGTCGAGGCCGGTGTCGCCCGGATAGTCGCCGACTGCGGCCGGCTGGACGTGATCATCCACAACGCCGGGCACATGGCCTTCGGCCCCGCCGAAGCCTTCACCCCCGAACAGTTCGCCCAGCTCTACGACATCAACGTACTGAGCACCCAGCGGGTCAACCGCGCGGCCCTGCCGCAACTGCGCAAGCAGGGCCGGGGGCTGGTGCTGTGGATATCCTCCAGCAGCGCCCGCGGCGGCACCCCGCCCTACCTGGCGCCGTACTTCGCGGCCAAAGCGGCGATGGACTCCCTGGCGGTGTCCTATGCCGGGGAGCTGGCGCGCTGGGGCGTAGAGACCTCGATCATCGTGCCGGGCGCCTTCACCCAGGGCACCAACCACTTCGCGCACTCCGGCGCCCCGGCCGACCAGGCCCGCGCCGCCGAGTACAACCAGGGCCCCTATGCCGGTGTGCCGGAGCAGGCACTCAACGGCCTGGCCGCCCTGGAGCCGGCTGACGCCGATGTCACCGAGGTCGCGAAGGCCATCGTCGAGATCGTCGGCCTGCCCTTCGGCTCCCGGCCGTTGCGCCGGCATATCGACCCGTCCCAGGACGGTGCCGAGATCGTCAATGCCATGGCCGACCGGGTGCGCGCCGAGATGTTTCGCCGCATCGGCCTGGAAGACCTGCTCAAGCCCGCCGTTCGCTGAAACAACGGCACCGATGGCCCGGGCACTCCCCGGGCCATCGCTGCTTTCCACCGGCTTATTTGCGGAGACACTCATGCCCCCGACCACCGACTCGCCCGTTTCGTCCAACACCCTGCTGTTCCCGGCCTTCGCTTTTCGCGGAGCAGGACGCCACTCCCTGGACCACACTCTAGGTCGGGAGCCTTGAACCGCCATCGACCCTGGGCCCACCCCTGAATTCCGCCCGCGAGGACTTCATCATGCACACCGCGATCATCACTTGCTTCGGCCTGATTCTCCTGGCGCTGATGCTGTTTATCGGCGAAAAGCTCGGCCTCGGCCGCCAGACCCTGGCCTACAGTTTCGTCGTACTCTGGCTGGCGCTGACGGTGATCAACGGCGCGGTGGGGATGGTCCACGCCGGCCAGCCCCTGAGCACGGAGCTGGCGGTCGGCAGTGTGGTGTTCGGCGTGCCGGTGGCGGCGCTGGTGTTGTTCACGGTATTGGGCCGGGCCTGAGGCCCGCGATGACGGTGGCACAAACGCCACCGCCCCGCGATCAACGCACCAGGTGCAGGAACTGCATATGGCGTTCGTACTGGTCGAGGATGTCGTTGATGATCTGCTCCTTGGTGTAGCCCATCAGGTCATAGTCCTGGCTACCCTCGGCCAAGTGCACCTCGGCCCGGTAGTAACGCCGGTTGCGCATCTCCTTGGGCCCCATGCCGCCACGGGCGAAGGACGGGGTGAAGTAGCCGCGCATCTGCACCTGATAAACGAACGGATGCTGGTCGCCATGGCCGATTTCCAGGCTGACGTTGTCGTTGGCCGGGTCCGGCTGGGTGATCACGTTCAGGCCTTTCTCGACGAACACCGCGGTCACTTCTTCGATGGCCGGGCGCACCGTCTGATCGAGGAAGCGATAGACCTCGTCGCGCGACGGGAAATGCACCGCCTGGCTCAGGCGCTGACGCCAGCCACCCTTGCCACGACGCGAGGACGACGACACCGGCGCCAGCGAATGCAACTGGGCGATCTGCTTCTGCGACTCGAGGTAGAAGGCCTTGTGCAGCCCCCACATCATCAGCAGCAGGATCATCGAGAACGGCAGCGAGGTCAGCACCACCGCCGACTTCAGCGAGTCGATGCTGCCGGCGAACAGCAGCGCGCTGGTGACCAGCGCGGTCATCGCGCCCCAGAACACCCGCAGCCATTTCGGCCCGTCTTCATCGGCATTGCCGCCCTTGGCCGACAGGGTCGAGAGCACCACGGTGCCGGAGTCGGCCGAGGTGACGAAGAACACGAAGCTGATGAACACCGTCACGGCGATGACAGTCTTGCTCCAGGGGTAGGTTTCCAGCAGCAGGTAGAGGGTCATCGAGGGGTTCTCGATGGCCGACATGCCCAGCGCGCTCATGCCGTGGTTGAGCACCTGGTCGATGGCGCTGTTACCGAAGATCGACATCCAGGCCAGGGTGAAGCCCAGGGGAATCAGCAGCACGCCGAACACGAACTCACGGATGGTCCGGCCACGGGAAATCCGCGCGATGAACAGGCCCACGAACGGCGACCATGCGATCCACCAGGCCCAGTAGAAGACGGTCCAGCCGCCCAGCCAGTCGCTGGGTTCGTCATAGGCGTAGAGGTCAAAACTCTTGGTCGGCAAGGCGCCGAGGTAATCGCCGAGGTTCTGGATCAGGGTGTTGAGCAGGTGCTGGGTGGGGCCGGCGAACAACACGAACAGCAGCAGCGCACAGGCCAGCAGCATGTTGATGTCGGACATCACCCGCACGCCCTTGTCGACGCCGGACACCGCGACAATGATCGCCGCGCCCATCATCAGGGTGATCAGGCCCACCTGGACCCACTGGGTGTGGGCGATGCCGAACAGATAATCCAGGCCGGAGTTGAGGTGCAGCACGCCAAAGCCCATGTCGGCGCCGAGGCCGAACACCGTGGCGATGATGCCGAAGCCATCCACCGCGTAGCCGATGGGGCCGTTGATGCGCTTGCCGATCAGCGGGTACAGCGCCGAACGCAGGGCCAGCGGCAGGTTATGCCGGTAGGCGAAATACGCCAGGGCCATGCCGACGAAGGCGAACACGCCCCAGCCATGCAGGCCCCAGTGCAGGAAGAGAATCTGCATGGCCTGGCGCGCCGCATCCGCGGTCCCGGCCTCGCCCTGGGGCGGTTGCAGCATGTGGGTCAGGGGTTCCGACACGCAGAAGAAAAACAGCGTGATGCTGATCCCGGCGGCGAACAGCATGCCGGCCCAGGACAGGTAACTGAATTCCGGTTCGTCGTGGTCGGCACCGAGCTTGATCTTGCCGTAGCCGGACAAGGCGGTGACCACCACGAAGATCAGGTACAGGGTCATGGCCAGCATGTAGTACCAGCCGACCGTATTGGCCGCCCAATTTTGCGCGGCCAGCAGCCAGGCGCCGGCTTGTTCCGGCAGGGCAATGACCACCAGGCCGAAGGCCAGGATAAAGCTCGCGGCGAAGTAGAACACCGGCGGATTCATGCGGATCAGGCCGCTGGCGGGAATGGACGATGCACTCATGAAACGTGCACCTCGAGGGGGTAAAACGCGGCTGAAAAGATCGGACTCAGCAAAGGTAAGCCTCCTGTTGTGAGCGGGCAGCAAGCTGCCGGTTTAACTTGAACAAGCGTTCAAGTTAAACACGGATAGGCGCGCAAGGACTAATCGCCGGGCTCGGCGGTCGCCTGATTTCGCAGGTTTTAAGAAAGGTCTGATGTGTGGCGGAGGGAATCGTTCAGCGTTAAATAAGCCGATTTCTGTAGCCGCTGCCGAAGGCTGCGCCAAGGCCCGCAGGGCCTTAAAAAGACCCAAGGGCGGCGCCCCTCTCGGGGCGATCGCAGCCCGCGGCAGCGGCTACATGATGCAAGCACCTCGGCTTATTTTTGCGACCCATCGTCATGCTGCAGGTTGGCCTGGGTCAGGTTGCACCCGGCCGGCACGCTGCGGGTCAGCCAGACATTGCCGCCGATGGTCGAGCCCTTGCCGATGGTGATGCGCCCGAGGATGGTCGCGCCGGCGTAGATCACCACGTCGTCCTCGACGATCGGGTGGCGCGGATGGCCCTTCTGCAACTGGCCGTCCTCGTCCGCCGGGAAGCGCTTAGCACCTAGGGTCACGGCCTGGTAGATGCGTACACGCTCGCCGATGATCGCGGTCTCGCCGATCACCACACCGGTGCCGTGGTCGATGAAGAAACTGCGGCCGATCTGCGCCCCCGGGTGAATGTCGATGCCGGTGGCCGAGTGGGCGATTTCCGCGCTGATCCGCGCCAGCAGCGGCAGGCCGGCGCGGTACAGATGGTGGGCCAGGCGATGGTGGATCACCGCCAGGATGCCCGGGTAGCACAGCAGCACTTCGTCGACGCTGCGCGCCGCCGGGTCGCCATGGTAGGCGGCCAGCACATCGGTATCGAGCAACACTCGCAGCCCCGGCAGGGCCAGGGCGAAATCCTGGATGATGCGGATGGCCCTGGCGTTGACGTCTTCGTCCGCCTCGCCGCTCTGGCGCGCGGCATAACGCAGCTCCAGGCGAGCCTGGGCGAGCAGCGCATTGAGGGCCGCGTCCAGGGTGTGACCGACGTAGAAATCCTCGCTTTCCTCGCGCAGGTCCACCGGGCCCAGGCGCATCGGGAACAGGGCCCCACACAGCGCCTCGAGAATCTCGGCCATGGCCGCGCGCGACGGCAGTTCCCGACCGCCCTGCTCACCACTGACCCGCCCGTTGCGGGTACGCCACTGGTCGCGGGCATCACGCAGTTGACCGACTATGGTCTGCAATTGCCAATGGCTGGAACGCTCGCTCACGATAAGACTCCTCACTCAGGCGGCCGGAGGGTCTGGCCGCGTAAACGACGTCACTTTACGGTATGCGTCCCAGGCCAAATTAAGAACTAATTGTGCTGGCCTAAGTACCTTTTGGCATAAGCGATTGACGGTTGCCCCGGTAAATATCGCTGCCTATAGTCCCTGACACCTCTGACAACCTGTGCGGCCTCATGATCAAACGACAGCTCGACCGCTTTAACCGTCTCGACCTGCTGGGCGGCGCCACCGCCCTGGAAAAACTCGAACGCCTGTCCGCCTGGCTGGGCCGCGATGTCTACGTCAAACGCGACGACACCACGCCGCTGGCCATGGGCGGCAACAAGCTGCGCAAACTCGAATACCTGGCCGCCGATGCGCTGGCCCAGGGCGCGGACACCCTGATTACCGCGGGCGCCATCCAGTCCAACCACGTACGCCAGACCGCGGCCCTGGCCGCCAGGCTCGGCCTGGGCTGCGTCGCCCTGCTGGAAAACCCCATCGGCACCGATGACGGCAATTACCTGGGCAACGGCAACCGCCTGCTGCTCGACCTGTTCGACGCCAAGGTCGAGCTGGTGGAGAACCTGGACAACGCCGACGAGCAGTTGCAGGCCCTGGCCGAGCGCCTGCGCAGCAGCGGCAAGCAGCCGTACCTGGTGCCGATTGGCGGCTCCAACGCCCTCGGCGCGCTGGGTTACGTGCGCGCCGGCCTGGAGCTGGCAGAGCAGATCAACAACAGCGGGCTCGACTTCGCCGCCGTGGTGCTGGCCTCGGGCAGCGCCGGCACCCACAGCGGCCTGGCCCTGGCCTTGAGCGAAGTGTTGCCGCAGTTGCCGGTGATCGGCGTCACCGTGTCGCGCACCGACGAAGCGCAACGGCCGAAGGTCCAGGGCCTGGCCGAGCGCACCGCCGAATTGCTCGGGGTGACGTTGCCGGAGAGCTTCAAGGTGGAGTTGTGGGACGAGTATTTCGCCCCGCGTTATGGCGAACCGAACGCCGGCACCCTGGCCGCGGTGAAACTGCTGGCGAGCCAGGAAGGCCTGCTGCTGGACCCGGTCTACACCGGCAAGGCCATGGCCGGCCTGCTCGACGGCATCGGCCGCCAGCGTTTCGACGACGGCCCGATCATCTTCCTGCATACCGGCGGCGCGCCGGCGCTGTTCGCTTATGCCGGTTCGTTTGCCTGAACACTGACCTTGTAGCCGCTGCCGCAGGCTGCGATCGGCGGCGCAGCCGTCGTAAAACCTGCGCATGCGGCGCATCAGAAAAGACGCGTTCGCCGGATTTGCGCCTGCTACGTCGGAATGCCGCCCAATCGATCGCAGCCTGCGGCAGCGGCTACAGAGATGTATATTTATAAAAAGAATAAC